>Ga0169931_10000019_pt1 | contig 200947 bp, 200 predicted proteins | sample Kivu_15m_20L_FD_129675 | JGI IMG/M metagenome (GOLD analysis project Ga0169931, IMG submission 129675) | Freshwater microbial communities from Lake Kivu, Western Province, Rwanda to study Microbial Dark Matter (Phase II) - Kivu_15m_20L... | ecosystem: Environmental > Aquatic > Freshwater >...
GCAATGTAGCAATGTAGCAATGTAGCAATGTAGCAATGTAGCAATGTAGCAATGTAGCAATGTTGCTACATTATTTGCCAGCCAATATTTTCCGTCAACCAAGGATTACGCTATGCGTCAAATCAATGCAGCAACTCCCCCCGATCCTGCATGAGCAAGTCGATTTCTGCGGCACTAAAATGATAGTCAGTGCCGCAGAACTCGCAGGCAATATTCACTGATCCCTGCTCGGCCACAATGCTGTCAACCTCGTGTTTGCCGATGGAAATCAACGCCCGCGCCGTGCGCTCACGCGAGCAGCTGCACTGGTAGTAAAACGGCCGCGGCGTAAACAATTCGACTTTTTCCTGGTGATAAAGTCGGTGTAACAGATCCTCGTTACTGAGTGCATGCAACTCTGCGGGGGTAATGGTTTGGCCCAGCGCCAGCAGATGCTCCCACGAGCGCGCCCGCTCATCACTGTCGGTGAAGCGGCCAGACGGCAGTTGCTGCAACATAAAACCACAGACCTGCTGAGCGTCGGCGGCAAAATAAAACCAGGACAGCAATTGCTCGGACTGTTCAAAATAGGTTTTCAGGGAGGCGGCCAGCGAGCCGCCTTCCAGCGACACGATGCCCTGATAGGTATCCGCCTGAAGGGAATCCACGGTGATGACCAACACGCCGTTGCCGGTTAATGCATCAAAATCATGCTGCTGCGGCACCTGTTCGTAACGGGCGATGCCACGCAGTGCGCCCTCGCTGGTGCATTCGGACATAATCAGGCTTAACTCGCCATCACCGCGCACCTGCAGCACCAGCCGGCCTTCATATTTGATTGTTGAACCAAGCAAAGCAGCCGCCGCCAGAAACTCGCCAAGCAGTTTACGCACGGCGGGCGGGTAAGCGTGATTGTTCACGGTATCGGTGTAACTGCGTGTCAGGCGCACGATTTCGCCGCGCACATCGGCATCTGAAAACAGAAACCGCTGACAAAAATCAGGCAAGCTGGATTCCGGTTGATCGGTTTCGGAATCGGAATTGAACTGCGACATGAATTTCCCCGGTTATCTTCGTAGAAGCAGCATTTTACGTTGCTGCCAGATCGATTGCACGGTCAGCGTCATTCTGCTGTAATTCCTTGCACACTATTTCAGATGATTCTGACCATGGCACATACGGCACAGATAACTCACAATTTACAGATCAGCAAATTACAGCCCGCTCTCACCAGGCGTTTTGTTGGTTATCTACTGTTGCTTGCGGCGGCGTTGCTGCCTTCGCTGGTGCTTGCTCACGACATGACCGAGATCGCTCGTGAGCGCATGGCGGAAGGCGGTTTTCTGAATGTCATGTGGACCGGCGCGGAACACATGCTGAGTGGCTACGACCATCTGTTGTTCTTGTTAGGGGTGATGTTTTTCCTGACGCGTCTTCGCGATATTTTTCTGTTTGTGACAGCGTTTACGCTGGGCCACACCATCACTTTGATCTTTGCGACCTTCGCTGGCATTACTGCGAATCACTATCTGATTGATGCGGTTATCGCGGTGACGGTGGCTTATAAAGGTTTTGAAAACCTCAATGGTTTTAAACGCTGGCTGGGGTTAAACGCTCCCAACCTGCTGGTAATGGTGTTTATATTTGGCCTGATTCATGGTTTTGGCCTGTCGGCGCGTTTACAGGCGGTGACCTTGGCTGACGACCCTGCTTTGCTCGGCAAAATCCTGATATTTAATCTGGGCGTGGAAGTCGGGCAGATTATTGCGCTGCTGATCATGGCAGTCGCCATTCGCAGCTGGCAGCAGGTCAAAGCCTGGCCATTGATCAGCAATGCGTGTAATACCGCTCTGGTCATCGCTGGCGCGGGTCTGTTGGTTTATCACTTAGATGGTTACGTCAACGATCTACGGCAACGCTCAGCGCCGTCCTTTGAAGTCTTCACTGACATCGATCAGGTCATGGGCCGGTTGATTCCCGCGGACGAATCAGCAGGTGACACTGCAGTCGCGGATCTGGAAATTCAGGTGTTCAACTTGAACAACCAGGGCACTGAGTTCCTGCGCACCGACAGCCAGGGCTGGTTTGCCTTCAGCGGTGACAGCACAGCCCGTTACCAGCTGAGCACCACCGACAATGACGGTCGGCTGGCACAAACCGAGGTCATTATGGGATCCGCCGCGCCGTCACATGACGATGAGCTTCATATTCCGTTCTATGTGTACATCGCCTTGCTGATGTTGCTGAGTGTAATTCCGGCGCGGCGTTTGCGGCACTGATCGCTACAAGACAATTACGCCACAGACTGAAGTTTATTCGCGTAATCAAGACCAGCTGTTGCAGGTGGTAGAGCTTTGTTGTCTGCCTTGTATAAGCGTATGGCTTCTTCTACGATCAGGCAAAGCTCACTAAAAACTTCCATTTCGTCCGTGCCATGACAGCCACCATATATCAACCCTGGCGCACTACCTACATAGCACTGGTCCTCTTCGCACCACTCTACAATTTTTACATACCGGGCACTGTCCTTCATTTTTGCGCCTCCTCAATAGCTTTGTTAACAGCCTTGATCTGGTAGATCCTGGCATCATCGCCTCGTTTTCCAGAAATGGTAATTGGTTTTGAGACATCCGGGTGAACAAAATTCCTATGACTGGCTCTACCTCCACGATCCGTATAGCCGGCTCTTTCAAGCCTATCAATCAAATCCCTAATTTTTGGCGGCATATTTTTACTCAATCTTTAGTTTTCACTTTCAGATTGTAGTAAAAAAAAATCCCTGACTAACTAAAAAACTGTGCCTTATACAGACTATTCGACTCGTTCAGACTCGAAATTTTTCTGTCGTGCAACGTTAAGTTGCGACTCATACTACGCGCATGGATATTGGCTGTGCGCACAAGTTCAACTACATTCTGAATCAGAATGTCACCCGCCCTGGACTCCATAGTCATTAACGACTCCGGATGGAATTGCACCGCCATCCACGGCAGAACCTTATGCGCCACGGCCATCACACAGGGTTCTGGCACTTCAGTGCGAGCAATGATCTGCAAACACTCGGGCACCTTGCTTGCATGCAAGGAGTGATAACGGCCGGCCTTAAATTCATGCGGTAAACCCACAAACAAGGCATGCCCCTGATGCGTTATCAATCCTGGTTTGCCATGCACCGGTTGTTCAAGCACGGCGAGTTTACCACCGGCATATTCCACCATCGCCTGGAGTCCCAGACAGACGCCAAATACCGGAATGTTGAATTGCTCACACAAGGCCAACGTGGCTGAACAATCAAAATCCTGCAGGCGGCCGGGACCCGGAGACAGAATCACCAGATCGGGAAGGACTTCGCCGTGGTTTTGCCGTAACAATCGCTGAGCTGCTGATGGCCGCAGTGTCTGTAACTGTACACCTTGAGCACGAAATGCAGAGGCCAGGGTCAGTACAAACGAGTCCTGATGATCAATCATCAATGCGCGCAGCGGCTTTGCCTGCGCATTTGTCTCTGATAGGCCCATGCGGCGCAATGACGTCACGGCCGCAGAGCAGCCAGTTCGATTAACCAGACAATGTTCTGTGGCGACCGCGTGTGAGTTTGCAGCCTTTAATACATCTAGCAAGGCAGACGCTTTAAGCCGGGTTTCCGCCTCTTCCGCAAGCGGATCGGAGTCCATTAACAAGGTAGCACCCACCCGCACCCGCGCGATATGTTTGTGCACATGCATGGTACGCAGTGTTAAACCGGTATCCAGACTGGCATCAAAACCCAGGCAACCAAAGGCACCTCCGTACCAGCCACGCGCGGTTTTTTCATGATGCTCGATAAACTGCATGGCGCGCAGTTTCGGCGCGCCGGTAACCGTCACTGCCCACGTATGTGTCAGAAATGCGTCGAGCGCGTCGAACGGCTGCTTGAGTTGCCCTTCGACGTGATCAACGGTATGAATGAGACGCGAATACAATTCCACCTGGCGTCTGCCAATAATCTTGACGGAACCTGGCACACACACTCGGCTCTTGTCATTGCGATCCACGTCGGTACACATCGACAATTCCGCTTCATCTTTTTCAGAATTCAGCACCTCGCGAATGTTTTCAGCGTCAGCCAAGGCATCAACACCGCGCTTGATGGTGCCGGAGATCGGACATGACTCCACACGACCGTTACTGACACGTACAAACATTTCCGGCGAAGCAGAGATCAGAAACTCCTGTTGACCAAGATTGATCAATGCACCATAAGGCGCCGGGTTACTTTCTTTGAGCAATCTGAACAACACACTAGGCAGCGAGTTTGACATCCTGCTGAAAGTCTGGCCGGGGACCGCCTCAAACAAATCACCACGCGCAAAATACTCACGTGCTCTTTCAACAACCGCCGCATACTCACCGGGCGCGTGATCCGACACAACAACACTTTTATTTGCATCATCATGGTCTGCATGGTGTGTAAAACGAAACTCGCTGTGCTGCTCAGTATTCACCAAGCGCTTTAAACCACCCGTCGTCTGCAGATGTCCGTGCTGATCAGCGCACACAAAGTCATAACTATGCAGTGTGCCCGCACCTGTGCGCGGATCATGAATCAGAATTTCATCCGGCAGATATAACACCAGATCACGCTGTATGTCTGTGCGCGGCAGACACAGTTGAATGGCCTCCAACTGAAACGCCAGATCATAAGCAAATGCGCCATACAACCCAAGAAAGTGATCCTCATCTGATGAAAAGTGGGTGATCAAGGCACGCAGCAAGGTGAACAACCCCGGCCGACGCGTGCGCATCTCCTCGGCCTCGTGATCATCCGAAGGTGAGGTGCCAGGCAGTGATACGTCCAGTTCTGCCACAATCACTTGATCGGCGCGCTGAAGATGGACCTGCGCCAGTGACTGTAACGCCATGTAAAACGTCGGCAGTAAAATCTCTCCACGGGCATTTAATGCGCGGATAGTCAGCTGATGGTAACGGGCAGAAATCTGGATGGGGGGATTGACCAGCAACAGATCACGCTTTTGGTAACGACCGGGGTATTCACTGGCACAACTCAGTAATACACCCGGTTGGGTATTCAACAACAACAGACGTTTTTCCAGTGCTTGTGCCCCCTCACAGACACGTGACTGGCGCGTGATACCCACACCACCGGCGCTGGTGTATCGACAATACGATGGAACTGACATAGAGCATTCCTCTTGAGCAAACGGGTTAAGCCACACGCTTTTGTGGTCACTCGCGAGAGGAAGGTTGCGTTGATTTTTGCTGTCAGATTTGAATCGGTGGTATCAGATTCGGAATTTTTTGCATGCATCAGGCGGCCTTCCCGTCGGGGGCAGCCTGAAAAACTTACTGATGATTCTGTGAGTTTTTCTGGCGGCCCGTGGAGCTAAACCACCAGAAATACACACATTGAAATTGGGAGATCATGTTCATGGCGCGCAGTGTGCTCCCGCCCAGCTGGATTTGTCAACCACCAAAAACCGTTTAAATACAGACAAGCTGTTCCGCAATCACATCAATTTCAAATGCAATGGCGTTACCAAAATTGAGTCCCGGCACAAGACTGCGCGCGGGCAATGCTGCGCCATGCCTGTCAAAAAATTCACGATAAAGCCTGTTCATGGCAGCCAGATTGGCTGGATCAGTGACGTACACCGTGGCGCGCTGAATGAGTGCAACACTGCTACCTGCCTGGGCCAGTACACGCTCCAGTCGTGACAAAGCCTCTAGCATTTGTGCTTCAAAATCCGGTGCCGGCGCAGCGGATGCGGGATCCACGCCGATCTGCCCCGATACAAACACCAGGCCGTTACTGATGCGCGCCGACGCATACATCATCCCGGGCGCTGGCTCCAGTGCAGCAATATCCATCGCCGAACAGATGGCTGCATTGTCCGCGGCGTGAACTGCACTGACACCACTTGTTATCAATACCGCCAGCAGACATCCCTGATACTTATGCACTCGTTTCATCATTTTGTCCTTACCAGGCAATTGTTTTGCCGTCATAGTTCAGAAATTTGCCGCTCTCCGCGGCGCCGGCGGATTGAATGCGCTGCAGCAGCCCCGTCACACTGATGTGCGCGTCAATCATGGCGTTGGGGCCTCCCATATCGGTCTTTACCCAGCCGGGGTGTAGCGGCAGCACTATAAAATTCTCTTTTGCCAAATCCACCGCCAAAGACTTCACCGCTTGATTCAAACCAGCTTTTGCGCTGCGATAGAGGTAGGCGCCACCACCACTGTTGTCTGCAATCGATCCCATGATGGAACTCAAAAAGGCAATCCGCTTGTCAGTGCCACGACGCAGTGCAGGCAACAGTGCCTGCGTCAACATCATGGGGGCAATCAGATCTACCAGCATCACTTCTTCCCAGTCTGCCGTGCGTAACTGGCCCAGACTGGCCTGGCGCGGCCCGTAGATGCCGGCGTTGTTGATCAGTACATCAACAGGTGTGGGACCCGCCAACCCGGCGAATGTATTGATACTGTTCTCGTCAGACAAATCCAGTGGCAATAGCGTGAGTTGGCTGTTGGCCTGCTGCATGGCCAGCAGCGCGGGCTCGGCGCCGGGATCACGCGCGGTCGCCAGCACGGTGTGTCCCTGAGCCAATAACTGCCTGACAAACTCCAGGCCAATACCTCTGTTTGTACCTGTAACCACGTAACGCGACATCATTGCTCTCCTGAAATCCAACGCATAAATTCTGAGTACCGGGATGTTACTGCAGATCAGGACTTAGCACGACCACCAAAAATTGTGCGTAACTGCATCTGATCACGCGCCGTAGCAATCATGAATGGACAGACCGGCCACATCCCCTGACCCAATGCCCCGGCGCTGCGCAACTCGACCTTCGCGGCGTTGCCGCTCGGGACTCGGACATTGCTCGCGCAGAATCGGGCGTTGGGTCAGGGGATAAACGTGGCCTCATTGGTCTGCCCATTCATGCTTGCTCCGGCTCGTCTTGTCGTTGAGTGGCCTCCCCGTTGCGGATTCCTCCTCGCTGCTTTCTCGTTGCGGCTTTGATGTTGCAGTCTTCATGTAGCCACCCACCTCAAATCCCCCACAACCTGACTTCTTACATGTAGCCCGCCCTCACGCTCTACGCTACACTCCGGAACGTTTGTTCGATCCCGGGTTTACACACCACCCGCTACGAACGCCAGCATCAAACACATCACCCATCAAACCAATAACGTTGAAACAAAAGAGGCCTGACATGAAAAAGTACTCACTGGCTAACAGCCTGCGACACCTGCTCTGGGGTTCCGCGCTGGCGCTGGCATTACCGCTGTCGCTGAACGCACAGGACATTGAACGTGCAAGTCCTGAAGCAGCGGGCTTCAGCAGCGCCGGTGTGCAAGCTCTGGCGGATGGCATGCGCGCGGCAGTGGATGAAGGCAATCTGGCAGGTATCGTCAGCGCCCTGCTGCGCGATGGCAAACTGGTGCACATGGATGCTTATGGGTATCAGGATGTCGAAAACCAGATTCCGGTATCCGAAGATACCCTGTTCCGCATTTACTCCATGACCAAACCGGTCACGGGCGTTGCGCTGATGATGCTGGTTGAAGAAGGCAAACTCACGTTGGATGATGCGGTTTCCGGCCACATTCCTGAACTGGCCAATCTGCAGATCGCCATCGAAGATGGTCCCGGCGGCTTCCCGGTCACCGAACCTGCCCATCACGAAATGACCGTACGCGAGTTAATGTCTCACACCGGCGGGCTCACCTATGGCTTGTTCTCGCGATCGCAAGTTGACTCCATGTATGTGGCAGCCAACATTCTGGATGCCAACGGCACACTCAAGGACATGATCGACAAGCTGGCACGTATCCCCTTGCGCCAGCAGCCTGGCACCTTGTGGCATTACAGCGTATCTGTGGATGTGCAAGGTTATCTGGTCGAAGTATTGTCAGGTCAGACCTTTGAAGAATTCCTGCAAGAGCGTCTGTTTACACCGCTGGGCATGGACAATACCGGCTTTGGTGTTGCCGATGAAGATCGTGCGCGTTTTGCCAAAATGTACCAATCCACACCAACCGGGCTGCAGGAGCCTTCAGCGGCGGACGCCCTGGGCGGCGACTATCCTGATCCGGCAACCTTCTTTGGTGGCGGTGGCGGACTGGTATCCACCGTCGGTGACTACATCAAATTCACCCAGATGTTGGCCAATGATGGTGAGTTAAATGGTGTGCGTATTCTGTCACCCGAGTCGGTGACAACGATGCGTACCAATCAACTGCCGGCTGGTATGGCAGAAATCCCAGTCTATCCTGGCAACCAGTTTGGTGTGGACTTTGCAATTGTGGCAGATCCGGCACGGAATAATGGTATGAGTGAGGGCAGTTACTGGTGGTGGGGCATCGGTGGTACGTGGTTCTGGATTGATCCGGTTGAGAACCTGACTTTCATCGGTATGATTCAGAATCGTAACCTGATGTATGCACGTCAGTTGCAGGCGATCAGCAAGGAGCTTGTTTACGGGGCGATTACTGAGCGTAAGTGACGCCTCTCAGTGACCGGCAGGGCTTCAGCCGGGAAAGTTTTTGCTCATGGCGCTTCGCGCCTGATTATTCGCAAAACACTTTTCCGGCTGAAGCCCTGCTTCGTTTGATGGTGCGGAATTCCTGACACTCAGTATCTTGTTGGGGAGCGCGTCGCTGAGACAGGGCAGCGGCGGACTGACCGCATCCGTTGCACGGGTGACCGGCGCTGCGCAACTCACCCTCGCGGCCTTGCCGCTCGGAGTTCGGACAGTGCTCGCGCTGTTTCGGTCACCCGAGCAACGGATAAACGCGGTCTGATTAGTCTGCCGCTGCCCTGTCTCACCGACGCTTGTGCCACCTCAAGTGACGAGGCATCTTTTTGGCAGTTTGTCTGCGCTTAGTTCGGCGGTACTTCCTGCCACCATTGCGCGATGGAGTTGGCGTAGTACTCGACCAGTACTCGCTGCGCGGGATTGATACGGTAGTGGTCGTTCTCTTCCAGCACAAACTGGCGAGCTGTCAGTAACTCCAGACTTTTTAACAGGGTGCGTGAGCGCGGCTTTTCTTCTGCCTTCATGGCCGCACCGTTGTTGATCATCATGTCGAGCAGCTCGTCGCTGCGGCTGACAATCTCCAGCGAGGTCAATATCTCGTCACCAGCTCGTAACAACACGGAGGCAATCACCGGCACCGGGATAATGGGCATCACGTACCGCAAAGCGCCCATCAACACGTTCGCCAGTTCGGCAATTCTGGTGATGCGCTGTTCCTTGCTCAGATGATTAAAGTCGACGCCGTTTTCACGGCAATACTCGCGCATGGAAAGCGGGACACCGAAGTTCACGCTGGCATAACCGTAACGCAACCAGCGCACTTTTGAGCTGACAAACAAATTATTGCCAAGGAACTGTCGCAGTCGAGCCAGGTGCTGGCGCGGCGTAAGCCGCTTGTCTTTGCTTTCCCAGGACACCATGTTGTGATCTTCAAGCACTCGATCATAGTTGATACTGACCGGTACAAACACCACAGACCGATCGGTCTGCCAGTCATAATTGCGTAAAATGTAGTCCAGAAACCCCAATTTTGGCTCGCCCAGACGCCCATTGCGGCTTAAACCGCCTTCCAGAAAAACCGCCTGGCAGACGCCACTTTTGGTGGCCATGTACACGTAACGTTCCAGTACCTTGCGATAAAGCGGATTCTGGGAGCCGCGACGCACAAAAAACGCCCCCATGGCGCGAATCAACATATCCAGCGGAAAGACCCGCGCCCATTCGCCTACCGCAAAAGAAAGGGTCACGCGCTCAGCGGCAAGGTAACTGATCAGCACATAATCCATGTTGCTGCGATGGTTCATCACAAACACCACCGTAGAGTCCGGATCAATGCTCCTCAACCCTGCCGGATCTGCCGCCGACACACGAACCCTGTAGATAAAACGTGAGAGTTTTTTGGATATCCAGTACACCGCACGGTAGTACACATAGGCATTAAACGAAGGAACGATCTCACGTGCGTAACTGAGCACACGTTGCTGCAACACATCACGGGGAATGTTCTCATCACGTGCCATCTGCTCAATCATGGCAATGACATCCTGATCAAATATCAGCTGATCGATGAGCACCTGACGGCGTGTGCGCTGCAGCGGCCGGATCCGGATCTGCAGATTGGTGTTGATTCTGTCCACCGCGCGATTGAGCCTGCGTCTGACATACCAGCGCACACTCGGAAATAGAACACTCATCAGCACTGCGTAGGCAGCGGCGATCAGTAGCAAAATAAAAACCCACACAGGCAGGGTTATGCTTGACTCAAACACAGTCGTCCCGGTATCAGTTGTTTTAATTGTTCCAGCGATGAACCGAGAATAAACACTACCGCCTGACTTGTCGAATCCGGCGTCAGCGTCGCAAGATCATCAGCCAGCGCCCGATGTTGAGAATACTGGCCAACGCGCCGGCAAAGTACGTCAGGGCGGCAGCCTTCAGAACCTGGCGCGCACCTTTATGCTGCGCCTCAGTGATGTATTCGCCGTCGATCAGGATGGGTAGAGCTTTGTTGAAACTTGCATCCCACTCCTCAGGCAAAACAATCAGATAGGCCAGTGCGCCAAGCAATTGCATGATGACGCTGATGCCTATCACCACGCCGATCGCAAGGGGCGAACGCAGCACAATCGCCGCAACCGGCACCGACATCATCAGCATCACGCCATAACGACTCAGTTTTGCCGCGAGCGGCATGTATTGTTTGCGAAGCTCGAAGATGGTCTCGTTTCGGTAACACTGAATGGCATGGCCCACTTCGTGTGCCGCTACTGCAACCGCGGTGACCGATCGTCCATGGTAGTTGCTGGGGCTGAGTCTTACCGCTTTGGCTGTCGGGTCAAAGTGATCGCGACCTTCATCAGTTTCCTCTACCACAATGCCTTCGAGCTGAAATCTCTGGACCAGATGTCTGGCCAGTTCACCCCCGGTCCCGGGCAAATCAGGCTGGTCGCGGTGATGTTTTTTCATCACGTATCGGACCCAGAGTTGGGGCAGATAAGCACTTGCGATCAGTAATAGTCCTAGAACAGCAAAAATCATGGCAGCGATTTATCCATTTACTATTTAAATGATAATCATTATCATTTGTTTCAGGGGGTGGTTAACATGTCTGGATATCTAATATACGCGAAATTGCAGGAAGGCAGACCAGTGCTGCAGGTGGTCGATGCAGAAACGCAGCGGGTTTGTCTGAACTGGGATTGTGCGTCGGTCAATGACGCGGGGGCACCTGAGGTGCAGAAACTATTTCGGCAGCTGATGTTATTGACCTGTCGGCAGTCGTTGTTGAAGGGATAACTGACTTTGCTCTCCGATCGGAGTGCGCATCGGGCGCGGGTGGCAGTACCGGACCGGCCGCATCCTCTGTGCGGTCGACCGACGCTGCGCAACTCACCCTCGCGCTGCGCACTCGGAGTTCGAACAGTGCTCGCGTTTTTTCGGTCGACCGCGCGGAGGATAAGCGCGGCCTGATTGGTCAGGTACTGCCACTCGCGCCCGAAGCTCTGTTGTGTCGGCGGCTGCTGCGCACTTCAAGCGCTGCGGGGAATCTGATCCTCCACTGGCCCTGCAAGCAATCGGCGGATGGCAGAAAGTGTTTTGCAAACACATCAGACGCGAAGCGTCGTTTGCAAAAACTTTGTGCCGGCCGCCGAATGCCTATCAGAATCATGGCTTTCAGAATCCCCGCAGCGATGCATAACGATCCCGATGGAACAGCACATCACCCAGCGTCTGCTGCGCCACTCGTGCCCGCTTCAGGAAAAAACCAAGATCAAACTCATCCGTCATCCCGATGCCGCCATGCATCTGCACGCCTTCGTTACTGATCAGCGCCGAGACCTCACTCAATTTGGCCTTGCACATGCTGGCCAGCGCTGGGATGTCCTGCGCAGCATCGCCACGATCAAGTTCGGACAGCGCTTTGCGCACCAGTGATTTGCACAACTCAACTTCCGAGTACATCAACGCCGCACGATGCTGCAAAGCCTGAAACGCCCCAATCTGCACACCAAACTGTGTGCGCTGTTTCAGATACTCCACCGTGCGCTCAAACACCTCCTGAATACTGCCCAGCATCTCTGCCGACAAGCAAATACGAGCGATATCCAGTGTGCGCTCCAATGCGCGCCAGGCGGCGCCTTCGTTGCCCAACAGGGCGCTTGATGACACAACAACCTTGTCGAAACTCACATTCGCGGCACTTCTGCTGTCAACCATACTTAAAGGCTTCACCACAATGCCGTGGGTCTTGGCATCCAGCACAAACAAACTGATGCCCGCGGTTTCGCCGGGTTTGCCGGCCGTGCGTGCTACCACAATCAAGTGATCCGCTGAGGCCGCATCCAGCACAAACTTCTTTTCCCCCTCGAGCACATAGCCATCCGCGGTCTTTACAGCACTGAGGCTGACCATGAGCGGATCATGAAAAGAGCCTTCTTCCAGCGCAAACGCGATGACAGATCCTCCCGCCACCACCGCTGGTAATAACAAGGATTTTTGCTCATGGCTGCCCGCCAGATTGATGGCCGTCGCGCTCAGCAACACCGTTGATACCAGCGGTGTAGGCACCAGAGTCCGACCGGTTTCTTCCAGCACGATTCCCAGACCGGAATAACCGAACTCATATCCACAAAAGGCCTCCGGGATAGCCATACCAGCCCAACCCAGTTCCACCATGCTTTGCCACAGGGCTTTTGGATAACCGATTGGATCTTTGATATCACGCATGCTGCGCAGCACAGCCACTGAAGCCTGCTCGCGGCAAAAAGCGCGCGCAGATTCCTGCAACATCAACTGATCTTCATTCAAAACCAATGACATAATGCGCTGCTCCCTTACTGCTTGACTATCATTGAGGTCATGTCGGGCAAGCCGAGCACACGTTTGGCGATCACGTTCAGCTGCACCTCATAGGTGCCACCTTCAATCGAATTGCCCTTGGAGCGCAGCCATTCACGTGCAACGGCCAGCTCTTCAGGCGCAAAGTCGGAGGCGTCTGCGGTCAGTGATTCCCAACCCAGCGCCTGAGTGCCAACGGCCTGCAGCAACAACTCATAACGGCGTTTGTTTAACTCGCAGCCATAATTTTTCAGCATGGACGACGTTGCATTCGGACCTTTGCTGAGTTTGGCTTCCTGAGCAGAACGCTGTGAAGTAAACGCAAATGCTTCGCTGTCGATTTTAAATTGCGCAATCTGATCCCGAAGCGCCGGGTCGGATAACTTGCCGGTATCTCCACGATATTTCATGGCCGTCAGCTCAAGACTTCCTGTAAGCCCGGCCCGGTTATTACGCCCACTGCTCAGACCGAATCCGGAAATCATGGTGCGTTCGTGCTGCAACAGACGTTTTGCAATGGTCCAGCCATCATTCAGGCGACCAATCACATTACGCGCGGGGACACGCACATCATCAAAAAATGTTTCGCAGAACACGGAATTACCGCTAATCAGCTTGATGGGTTTGGTGGTCACGCCCGGCGTCTGCATATCAAACAGAATAAAGCTGATGCCACTGTGCTTAGGCACGTCAAAATCAGTACGCACCAGACAAAAAATCCAGTCTGCTTTGTCGGCATACGATGTCCATATTTTGGAACCATTGATGACATAATGATCGCCATCGAGAATTGCCTTGGTACCCAGACCAGCCAGATCCGAACCCGCACCTGGCTCACTGTAACCCTGACACCAGCGAATCTCGCCGCGCACGATTTTTGGAATATGCTCAAGCTTCTGCTCATGTGTTGCCATCTCCAACAACACCGGCCCCAGCATGCTGATACCAAAACTCACCAGCGGCGGGCGCGCGCTGATGCGCTGCATCTCTTCCGCCAGAATCAAACTCTGGGCTTTATCCAGACCACCACCACCGTACTCCGCCGGCCATGTTGGACACGTCCAGCCTTTGGCGGCCATACGATCCAGCCAAATTTTGCTGTCAGGGTGTTTAAAAACGGCGTTGCGCCCGCCCCAGACAACTTCGTCTTCAGGAGCGGGGGTGCGCATGGAGGCCGGGCAGTTTTCCTCCAGCCAGACGCGCGTGTCTGCGCGGAATGAGTCAAGATCAGTCAAGTTGGTGTTCCCCTGTTTTGCAACGTTGGTCTTTGTCATTGAAGGTTCGAACGGGCACTCGAAGTCTAACAACCGATTCTTTTTCAGGCCAGTCGGGCAAACAAGTGTCTAACTCTAAAAATTTCAAATACCGGGTTTTGTATCGACTATGCTTCTGTTACTTGTCAGAGATTTATAAACGGACTAGCATCTTAGCTAATGCATTTAGCTAAGAGGGTCAACACATGGAAATTGTCAACATGCATGAAGCCAAATCCCGCCTTTCTCAATTAGTGGATAAGGCCGCAAGAGGAGAAACGGTGGTCATCGCGAAGGCAGGAACTCCCGTCGCCCGTGTAGTGGCTGTCGATGGCTCAACGCAAAATAAACCGCGTCGAATTGGTTTTCTCAATGGCCACATTCAGGTCCCTGATGACTTTGACACGCTAGGGGACACCGAGATTGCGCAGATGTTTGGATTGATGCAACACGGTGAACTCCGTTGAATTTGTTACTGGACACTCACTTGCTGCTGTGGGCTGCTGGCAATCCAGATCGACTTTCTGAAACAGCGCGCACATTGATAATCGACGAAAACAATACCCTGTTTTTCAGCGCCGCCAGCGTGTGGGAAATTGTTATCAAATCCGGACTTGGGCGAAACGATTTCAGCGTTGACCCAAACCTGTTTCGACGCAGCCTGCAAGATAATGGATATATTGAACTGCCTATATTGTCTCAACACGTATTGGCGGTTTCTCACCTACCTGATTTACACAAAGATCCCTTTGATCGCATGTTGGTGGCACAGGCACAATCGGAAGGCTTTTTGTTGTTGACTGCCGATGAGCGTGTTGCACTTTACCCTGGGCCGGTGCAACGAGTTTGATGTCGCATAGCAAACCGTTACACGCTGGCCGAGAACACCCAGCGACGAATGAAACGCGGCAAACGTCCATCAATAAACATCAGCCCGATAAAAATCACAATCATGCCAATAAAGTGCGATGGCAGGATGACTTCGCCCAGGAACCAGAAGCCCAGAAAAATTGCTGAAATCGGCGCAATCAGTGTCGTGGTCGAAAAGTTTGTAGCACCCACTTGTGGCAACATCCGATACATGATCTGAAAGGTAAATGCTGTTGAAATCAGACCAATTGCCAGCGCCGCCAACCAGGTGGTGGGCAACACCATCACCGGCATACCTTCGCCGATGAACGCAACGGGAACAGTCACCACGGCCGCCCCCGTGAGCGCGATTGACGACAACGCTGAAGGTTCCACTTCCCGAAAACTGCGCACAATGTTCAGCGCCAGCGCGTAACATAAGGTGGCAACAAGACACGCACCAATCGCCCAAAGTTTGGAGTTGCCCTCCATCTGCAACGCAGGCGATGCCAGAATTGCCACACCAGCAAAGCCGGCAACCACGCCGACTGCCTTGCTCCAGCTCATGCGCTCGCCATTGACCCAATAGTGCGACACAATCACCGTCATGATTGGCGTCAGCGCGTTCACAATGGCCGCAACCCCACTGGCCAGGTTCGCCTGTGCCAGCGGAAACAATGCAAAAGGAATCGCATAATTCAGCACGCCCAGCAAGCCCAGTTTAAGCCATAACTTGGGCTCCAACGGCACAGCTTTACCACGCACAAACAGGAATAACCAGCAGCCGAGCGCACCAATGCTGACCCTGAGTGCGGTTACCCAGAGCGGGCCCAACTCACGAATCAACAGCGCATTAAAAATAAAGGAACCGCCCCAGACCGCCCCAAGAAAGATGATCCAGAACCACTGATGTGACGACATGACCCGATACCAGAAAGAAAACGCGCGAATTATGCGCCTGTTATTGATATCCGCCCAGCCGTTTTTTGCTGTACCGCCTAGTTACTATGCGGCTGTATTCGCCCCAGCCACGGCACTATACTGAAGCAGCCCCCGGCGCTGTCACGAACTCCCTCATTATCTCAGGCAGAAAGTCTTATGAGCATACGCAGAATCAACCCCGGCAAACGCTGGTCAGACATCACCCTCTACAACGGTATCGCACACTTTGTCGAAGTGCCCGATACCGATCTCACTGCCGACATCACCGGCCAGGTCCAGCAAATACTCACACAGGCAGCCAACTCACTCAGCAAAATCGGCAGTGACAAAACCCGTATTCTCTCCGTGACCATTTACCTCACTAACTTTGCCAATCTGCCCGGACTCAATAACGTCTGGGATAACTGGTTTGAGGAAGGCACGGCGCCAAGTCGCGCTTGTGTGCAGGCACAACTGGCAAACCCGGCCTATCTGGTTGAAATGGCTTTTGTGGCGGCGGCCGGGGATTGAGTGGTGATACTCATGTTGTGAGGCGATAGAACCTCTGCTTTTAGATTTTGATGTGAAACGGTGACATGCGCTGAGGCACATAAAAAATAAACGACAGAGAATATCTGACTATCGCTGATCAGACTGATAACGCAATTTCAGGAAGTACGTTACCGGGAACTTCAGAAGCACCGCCAAAATCGTTGCAAAAATCATCATCGAGAAAAACAAGTGGTCACCGAAGTGCATCAGCATTGAAATTGGACTACCCAGTCCTGCGCGCAGCATTGTGTTGTTGATGACCGGAACAGTTTTTAGTACCAGAAAAACGTAAGGGGCACCCAGCAACGCGATCCATCCTGTTTCCAGCAATGATTTCGTGCGAGCGTGGTTGATCTCTGAATAACAAACGATTGCTGTACCAGCCGCAAGCACAACAATGTTAACTGGATCAAAAACCAATGATGCAAGGCTATCCGTGTTTATTAGCGGATTGACCTCCCTTCCTAGACCGGACGTAATTGCCGAATGCGTGCTCCATGCATCAACAAAATGAAGGGCCATGTACGATGCTGCGTACAAAAGGACGAACACAGATCCAACCATGCCTTTCACCCTCTCTTTACAGATCGGCGGCGATTTTTGCGGCCGAAAATTTGTTGATAACCCTATGGAAATTAACTACCACCAAACACTTCTTGAGTCATCGCCCAAGCCGCTCCACCAACAACCCATTGCGCAGCCCACGTAAGTCCTGTCCGTGCAACTGGATTACTGGCAAGCAAACCCAACCCGTAAACAATGGCTTGGATCGCGGGCATAAAGCCGCCATCTACTAATTTAATTTCCTCTGCATGAAGCTCTCTCATAACAAACTCCTTTCTGTTAGTGAAATGTACAAAATTGAATAACTTCAGCCGCACATCGAGTTGATTGCCACCATCATTATTAAGGTACACAAATCAGCAATGTGCTCAATAAACGGAGAAGTGAATCCAGAAACACTCAACAACAAAAAAGAAATCAACCCGAAGTGAGCAGCGGGAGGCGGCCGCCTCCCGCTGCGGTCACACTCAAAACATGCGTCGTTGAAAGTTGTCGCGCATAATGATCTTAACAATGCCACATTCAAACCAGTGCTAAACAGACGTTTTTAACCTGTAAATTGATTTAACAATCGTTAAACCCACTGGTGCTAATATCAAAAAAAGTGCTGACCAAAACATTGAGTAATGCAAACTCTCGCTTCCCGGAAAATTTTCCATAAACATCAATACGTAAGAAATCGGCGTGCTTATTCCTATCATCGGCATCAGGTTATTTGCGATCGCCAGTAACTTTGTGAATATCAGAAACATCGGCAAATATGCCAGAAGTGCAGCATCTGATAATAAGCCTTCTTTTGAGGCAATCGTCTGTACACGTTTCTCTGCTCCAACTACCCCAAGCAGAAATACTGCATACACAATAAATTTAGCTGGAGCCAGTAAAATCCCGAGCATGCTCTGTGGATCAACATACGGATTGAGTTCGCGTCCCGATGGGTAGTTTTCAAACAGATAAACTGTTGAAATCGCATCAATAAAACACAGCACTACGAAGATAGAAATCAGGAAAAAGGCTCTCATGGCTACACTCCTGTTTGATCCTGCCGAGCATTGCCCGGCGGGATTCTCACGCGGTTAACTATCCCCGTTAAACAGGTAGTCGTATAAATCTGCTCCGGCTTTGCCCACGAATCCAGCTGCAAATGCGCCCCCTCCCCATTTGATACCCGCGTAGACCAAGGCTGGAAGGGCCCCACCGTTTACATGTTCAATCTCTTCTGCATTGAGTTCACAAATTCCGGAACCCAGGGTCTTACATCCTGATACACCAGTCTTAATTGTCTCCTTGTAAAGATGGCGTGCCTGCGTTTGATTAAAGGCCCTTCCTCAGCAGGGCCTCTGGTAACGTTATAGTCCAGTGAATTCTCGGTCGCAGGAAAAATAATTGAGCAGAGAAAAAATGGACGTCAACCGAACCGACCTTTTATACCAAATCCACGCAACCTGCAGGCAAAGAAGGAGAAACCAGCGTGAGCAGCGGGAGGCGGCCGCAGTGCCGGACCCATCAGGCCGCGCTTATCCGTTGATGGGTCGCCCTAAAAAGCGCGAGCACTGTCCGAGTTCGCAAGGTGCGCAGCACCTGAGGACGAGTTGCGCAGCGCCGGGCGCCCCATCAAAGGATGCGGCCGGTCCGACTCTGCGGCCGCCTCCCGCTGCGGTCACCCTCAAAAAGTACGCTTTTGTAGTGCACCTTTGAAGTACGCATTTAAAGTACGCTTTTGAATTTCATCTTTGAAGTGCGACTTTGAAATCCGTCTAACAGGCACCCATCAAAAACAGGTCAATCAACAATCGCCTGATTCACCACATTATGAAACCCCTCACGCAACCGAATATGACTATACGGCCGAATCTGCGTCAGGATAATCGCCACCAACTCCTCCTCAGGATCAATCCAGAACAAAGTCCCGAACGCCCCGCCCCAAGACACCGATCCTTCCGTATCCGAGGTATGAGCCACTGCACGATCCATCACCACCGAGTATCCCAGACCAAACCCGTAACCCGGGCCACTCAGCCACAACGGCAGATCACCCGTGTGGTTGGCAAAAATCAGCTCAACGGTTTTTGATCCCAATAGACGCACACCATCGAGCTCACCACCGTTTAACATCATCTGCTGAAAACGAATATAGTCGTGAGCCGTGGATACCAGTCCGCCAGCCCCGGAGAAAAATGCCCGGGGTCCGGCCACATAATTGCTGCGCTCATCACCGACTTCAGTGAGCATCATACGATTGCCGTTATCCGCGTCAGGCCCGTACAAGGTTGCAAAACGATTAACCTTGTCCGGCGGCAGATAAAAATGCGTATCCTTCATCTGCAGCGGCTCAAAAATCCGCTCACGGAAAAAGGTATCCAGGTCATCGCCGGAGATCACTTCCACCAGGCGCCCCACCACACTGGTAGCAGCCGAATATTCCCAACGTGTACCGGGTTCATACCGTAACGGCAGCGTGGCCAGGCGCTCTGTCCAGCTGGCAAGATTCTCACCACCTTGTACCCGCGACACTTCAGAGTAGCGCGCGATATCACCACGGTAACTGTTCATCAGACCGGCGGTATGCGTGAGAATATGGGTAAAACTGATAGGGGTTTTTGCAGGCTCCAGACGAATGGAGCCATCCGCCTGCTCCACCTCCACCATCATGTTTTTGAATTCCGGCAACCAATCTGAAATGGGATCATCCAGCTGGAACAAACCCTCCTCATACAGCATCATCAATGCCACCGATGCAATAGGCTTGGTCATCGACGCCATGCGGAAGATAGTGTCCGTTGTCATCACTTGATTGCGCTCGACATCTTTCATGCCCTGCGCACTGAAATGCACCACCTTGCCCTGTCGGGCAACCAGCGTCACCGTGCCCGCTACCATCTCATTATCAATGTAACGCTGAGTGAAGGCATCGATGCGCTGCAGGCGTTCAGCAGACATCCCCACTGACTCAGGGTCTGCCATCGGCAGACCTGAAACAGGCGTTTGCCCGTGCGTAAATATCGATGCGGATAGCAGGCTTACCGCTGCCAGACGGGTCAGCGATTTTTTTATCAAACGGCTACATGGCATTGACTGTGACATATGACACCTCTTCCAGTTGTTATCGTTATTTTTGCAAGGTTGCCGTTCACTGTCATTTATTCAGGAACCGCAGTATTTCCGCGTTCAACAGATCCGGAGCCTCCAGATGGGGGTTATGGCCCACATCAGGGAACAACACCAGGGAACCGTTTGGCAACAGATCGACGGCACGTTGTGCAGCCTCAGGGTAATTGGGTCCATCCACGGCGCCACCGACCAGCAGCGTAGGCAGATTGATCTGCGGCCAGAATGCATCCACGGGCAGAGCAGTCAACTGGCTGTTCATGGATCGCACCAGATTCAGGCGATGAAAATCACCACTCAAGGCATGGCCATAGCGGATGCGCACGTGCTCCATGTATTCAGGACGCCAATTAACGATGCGGTTCTGCTCCTGACGCAGATTGGCAGCGTAGTGAGCCTGCAGATCAGGCTCGGCATCACCCGGGCTTGGCGCATTCCAGGCTCTGCCGCGGTCAGAGGCATTCAGCCCGATAGGGTTAACCAGGATGACATGGGTAAACCGATCCGGGTAAATGTGTGCATAACTGCTGGCCAATCGCCCACCCAGTGAGTGGCCGCCAATAACGGCCTGTTGAATGCCAAGCTTGTCAAGAATGGCAATAACATTGGAAGCGTGCAGATTAACGTCGTAAGGAATGATCGGTTTGGAGGAGCGTCCCCAACCCAGCCGGTCAATGGCGATGACCCGGAAACCTGCAGCGGTCAGCGCCTGCATGGTGTCTTCCCAGTACCAGCTGTAATAACTGCTGCCGTGCAACAGAATCACTGTGCGCCCATTGGCGGCCACTGTTGGAGCGGCATCCATGTACGCAATCCGTACATCCTGACCATAAAGATTACGATGCAGGAAGTGCACGGGATAAGGATAGGGAATTTCTTCGAGGTTGACGGACACCGGACCCCAGTCTGCGGGAGGGCTGGCTGGCGGCGTTTGTGCCAGCGCAGCGCCTGATAGCAGGTAAACCCAAAGGGCCGCAAAGGCAGCCGCAATCCTGTGGGGTTTGAGCAGGCGCAGCACTTTTTGCATATCAACATCCTTCTTGAGTGTTTATTGGACCGAAAGGTATTCAAACACGATCAGCTGTCATCTGACAAACCGGAGCGCCCGACTGCGGATACGCGCTACCCGCAGCCGCGTGCTGTCAGGGTCTCAACACTACTCGCCCCTGCACCTTGCCAGCCTTGAGATCAGACAACGCTTGTGTGACCTCAGCCAGCGGACGCTCCTCAATGCGGATAGGCGCAATCTTGCCCGCACGCACCAGTGCCATCAGCTCGCCCATTTCCTGCAGACTGCCCACGTAGCTGCCCTGAATAATGCGGGCACTCATGGGAATAAACGGCAGGGGTATATTCAATGCGCCGCCGTACAATCCAACAATAATGATCTTGCCGCCCTTGCGCAGACAACCCATCCCAAAATTGACCGATGCTTCTGCACCCACAAAATCGATAACCGCGTAGGCGCCGCCATTGCATAGCGTTTTGATGGCTTTAACAGATGCTTTATCACTTGAGTTGAATACCGCTTTGGCACCCAACTCAAGAGCTGCCGCCAGTTTGTTGTCATCAATATCAACAACAATCGGCTGAAGCCCCTGCGCCAGCGCCACTTGCAGTGCCATCATGCCAACACCTCCAGCGCCAATCAGCACAAGCTCATCACCCTCAACCAGTGCACCAACCTTCTTTAGTGAGCTGTAAGCCGTGAGTCCGGAACAGGCATAGGTGGACGCAAGCGCGTCATTAACAGCACCTTTATCAAACAGATAGCGCGGGTGAGGCACCAACACATGGTCAGCAAAACCACCCTGCGCCATGGTGCCCAGACCACGACCCGGTGTGCATAGATGCTCTTCGCCACGACGGCAGCTTGGGCATTCTCCACAACCAATCCAGGGGAATATCACCCGCCGGTCACCGACACTGACGTCCTTGGCATCGGGGCCGATAGCAACCACCTCGCCAAATATCTCGTGGCCCAACACCAAACCCGCACGACCGACTTCGAGCTTCTTGTCGTTGCCCAGATTAAATTCACCGTCATGCAGATGGATATCCGAGTGGCAAACGCCACAGGCAACCATTTTCACCAGTAATTCAGATCCTTGCGGAATCGGTGTGCTTGCTTCTACCCGTTGCAGCGGCGCGCCGGGCGCCGCAGTTTGATACGAAATCATGGGTTTGCCTCTTTATGCGTTTTCTTTCGCCCAGTCGGCAAAGGTTTTGCCTTCGTTAGCTAGCTTGACCAGCAAAGGAGCCGGTTTCCAGTAATCTGCTCCGAGGGAGCCGGCAAATTCGTTGATGCGATCAACAACATTTTTTAAGCCCACATGGTCGGCGTAACACATGGGGCCGCCTTTGGCACCCGGGAAACCGTAACCATACAGGTAAACAATATCGATATCGCCCGGACGCTGGGCAATGCCCTCTTCCAGAATCAGTGCGCCTTCGTTGATCAGCGGGAAGAACAGACGATCAACAATTTCCTGCTCGCTGATGTCGCGTTGAGTCACACCTAAATCCGCCGCTTTCTGTTTGATCAGCGCTTCAACGGCCGCATCATTAAGACGGGCACGGGTGGCCAGATCGTATGAGTAATACCCGGCACCTGTCTTCTGACCCATACGGCCCATTTCAACTAGCGCACTGGCGATGCAATGTGTCTTGGGGTCATGTTCAACATCGGTTCGCGCCTGGCGCGCTTTGTAACCAATATCCAGACCGGCAAGATCGCCCACTGCCAGCGGACCCATTGCCATACCAAATTTTTCAGCGGCCGCGTCAACCTGAGCAGGTGTTGCGCCGTCAAGCAACAGCATGTGCGCCTGACGCCCGTAGCCGGTCAACATACGATTGCCGATGAATCCGTAACAAACCCGCGACAACACACTGACCTTGCCAATCTTTTTACCAATCTGCATAACCGTAGCCAGCACTTCGTGCGAGGTTTTGTCGCCGCGAACCACTTCCAGCAGTTTCATCACATTGGCCGGACTGAAGAAATGCATACCCACCACGTCCTGCGGGCGAGTCGTGGAGTCTGCAATCATGTTAACGTCCTGATATGAGGTATTGGACGCCAGGATACAGCCGGGTTTGCATACCGCATCCAGTTTGGCAAATACTTCTTTTTTGACATCAGGGTTTTCGAACACGGCTTCGATCACCAGATCCGCATCACTAATATCGTCATAACGTGTTGTGCCGGTAATCAGTGCTACGCGCTTGGCCATATCGGCCTCAGATAACTTGCCCTTTTGCACGGTCATGCTGTAATTCTTTTTTATCACACCCAGACCGCGCTCCAATGCTTCAGCGCTGAGTTCAACCAGTTTGACCGGAATACCCACGTTGGCGAAACACATGGCAATGCCGCCACCCATGGTGCCGCTGCCGATAATCGCCACCTGTTTGATGTCGCGCACAGCGGTATCTTTGGGCAGGTCTTTAATCTTGGCCGCTTCACGCTCGGCAAAAAACGCATGGCGCATGGCTTTGGACTGTGATGAGGTCAGCAGTTCCATAAACAGATTGCGCTCTACTTCCAGCCCGGCGTCGATGGATTGTCCTACCGCGGCTTCAATACAGGACACAATGCGGTCTCCTGCAATCTGTCCGCGAGCGCGTTTGGCAACCTGCTTGCGGTACGCATCAAAAAAACCGGGTTCGATTGTAGCCGGGTCAATATCGATATCACGGATGCGCTTAAGTTTGGCACCTGACTCAACAAGATCATGCGCATAGGCAAGTGCGCCAGCCAACAGATCTTCACTGCCTAACACATCATCAATCAGCCCCATGTCACTGGCCTGCGCCGCGCCGACCGGATCGCCGGAGGTAATCATTTCCAATGCGGCTTTTACACCCGCAATGCGCGGGACGCGCTGGGTTCCACCGGCGCCCGGCAGCAGACCCAGCTTGACCTCTGGCAGACCCACTTTGGCGGACGGCACCGCACAGCGGTAATGACAGGCCAGCGCAACTTCAAACCCGCCGCCCAGCGCGGTACCGTGAATGGCGGCAATCACCAGCTTTGAAGAGCCTTCAATAGCACCCAGAACGTCAGGAAGTGAAGGAGCCATTGGCGGTTTGCCAAACTCGGTAATATCTGCGCCAGCAATAAACGTGCGGCCGTCACACATCAGAATGATGGCCTCTGAGGCATCTTTCTGCGCAGCATTCACTGCGTCAAGTATGCCGGCACGCACTGCCTGCGACAGGGCGTTGACGGGCGGGCTGTTAACCTTGATAACACCAACATTATTGATCACTTCGTAACTGACAACACTGGACATGAGAGGATCCCTTACAGAGCTGATTAAATTGGGAAAACGTTGTTTTGAATATCTGTCACTCGCAGCGTTCGATAATCGCTGCCACACCCTGGCCAATGCCGATACACAGGCTCACCATGGCATAACGACCACCACTGCGTTCAAGCTGACGCACCGTGCTCAGTGCAATCCGCGCGCCTGAGGCTCCCAGTGGATGCCCCACTGCAATCGCCCCCCCATTGGGGTTTACACGTGAATCAGTAAAATCGACGTCAAGCATTTTCAGGCAACCCAGAACCTGAGTCGCGAATGCTTCATTAATTTCGATGACGTCCATATCGCCAAGTTCCAATCCCGCACGCGCCAGCGCCTTGCGCGCGGCGAACACCGGACCGAGGCCCATGACGCGTGGCTCAACGCCTGCGATAGCGCCAGCAATGATGCGGGCACGCGGCTTGACGCCGTAACGCTCACCGATGGCAGCATTGCCGATGATCAAGGCTGCCGCGCCATCGTTGATCCCCGACGCATTACCCGCAGTCACCACACCACCTTCAAACAAGGGGCGCAGTCCGTTCAGCGAATCCAGCGTTGAATCGGCCCGCGGGTGCTCATCTGTGTTGATGAGCAGTGGTGGCAGTTTTTTGCCACGAGACACTTCCGTGGTGATGATCTCACCGTTAAAAAAACCTGACGCCCTGGCGGCTTCGTACCGCGCCTGAGACGCCGCTGCAAACAGATCGCTCTGCTGGCGGGTAATGCCCAGGTCGGTGGCAATATTGTCTGCGGTCTGCGGCATGGTGTCATTGCCAAAACCGCTGGCGAACAAGGGGTTGGTAAAACGCGCACCCAAGGTACTGTCTGCAATCTGCTGACCACGATCAAACGCTGACTGAGCTTTTGACAGAATCAGTGGCGCACGGCTCATCGACTCAACACCGCCGGCCAGAAACAATTCACCCTCGCCGGCTTTGACACCACGACTGGCATCCAACACCGCCGCCAGACCTGAGCCACAAAGCCGGTTGACGGTAAGACCACCCACGCTGCGCGGCAACCCTGCCAGCAGTGCAGCAAATCGAGCCACATTGCGGCAATCTTCACCCGCCTGGTTGGTGTTGCCAATGATGACGTCTTCGTAGGCCTCCGGACTGAACACGTTCCGACCCACAATGCTGCGAATAACATGGGCCAGCAGGTCATCCGGGCGGATAGACGACAAACAACCGCCGTGACGACCAAACGCGGTACGTGCACCGTCGTAAATAAAGGCATCTTGAAATTGACTCATAGAATTGTTCTCTTGTTCCACATAACATAGATTTCGATACCGCGCCGCATGGTAGCACATGCCTTTCGGGGGTGGAATTCGACTCCGGACGCTCGTTCGGGGTATTATGCCGAACTCTCGCTCGATAGTTAAACCACGTTTTACACGGAAATACCGACACTGTCAGACAGCTGCATCATGAAAGAGGCCAAACATGATTCGAGATCAGGAAACATTAAATCAACTTATTGATATGGTTGAACGTTTTGTCCGGGAAAGACTGATCCCGGCTGAGCATCAGGTCGCTGAAGAGTACAAAGTCCCTGATGAAATCATCCAGGAGATGAAAGAACTGGGGTTGTTTGGCATGACCATTCCTGAGGAATATGGTGGGCTGGGCTTGACCATGGAAGAAGAAATTCATGTTGCCATGGCACTGGGGCACACCTCTCCGGCGTTCCGGTCTATCCTGGGCACCAACAACGGCATCGGCTCTGCCGCGGTTGTTTTTGATGGCACTGAAGAGCAGAAGCAGAAATTTCTGCCCAAGTATGCCAGCGGCGAGTGGGTCGGCTGCTTTTGTCTGACGGAACCCGACGTCGGTTCTGATGCCGGATCGCTGAAAACAACCGCCGTACGAGATGGCGATTATTTTGTGATCAACGGCACCAAACGCTACATCACTAACGGCCCGGTGGCAGACACCTTTAACGTCATGGCGCGCACCAACCCTGATATCAAAGGGGCACGTGGCATCTCTGCATTTATTGTTGAAAAGGGGACTCCCGGTATCATTCTGGGCGCCGTCGATAAAAAAATGGGCCAGGCCGGTTCACTAACGTGCGATGTCATTTTTGACAACTGCCGTGTGCCTGCCGCCAATCTGATCGGCAAAGAAGGTGATGGTTTTATCACCGCGATGAAGGTGCTTGACCGCGGTCGTCTGCACATAGCCGGCGTCAGTGTCGGTGTCGCTGAACGCCTCATAGAAGATGCCCTGCGTTATGCAATTGATCGCAAACAGTTCGGTGTTGCCATTGCCGAACATCAGCTCATTCAGGCCATGCTTGCGGACTCCAAAACTGAGACATATGCTGCCAAGTGCATGGTGCTTGATGCATCACGACTGCGCGATGAAGGTAAAAATATCAGCACCGAATCGGCGGCCTGCAAACTGTTTGCAACAGAAATGGTCGGACGTGTCGCTGATCGCGCCGTGCAGATTCATGGTGGCGCCGGATATATTTCAGAATACGCTGTTGAGCGTTTTTACCGCGATGTGCGCCTGTTCCGGCTCTACGAAGGCACGTCACAAATTCAACAGATTATTATCGCCAGGAACATGATCAAGGCGGCGTCCTAGTCACGTTAGCTAACGGCAAGCCGATCTTAACTGCAAAGATCTCTGCCATTAAGATCGGAGTAAACCACTGAGCAACTCTGTCAATCGTCCGGATTTTGCTTGTAATTCGGCAAAAAATACATAAACTCCCACCCTCTGCAAATTTCAAGATATCAACTGCAGAGTGGCAATGAATCGCATTTAACGATCTACCATCTAATTCACTACGTATGGTTCGGAGTCTGATAGCCCGGACAGCGACTGCTAAACAACAGCAACACTGTCGGATTATAAATTCACCGCCATCTTTTTTTGGGGCAAGGATTATGAGCACAATCTCCTCCATTAAAGAGACTCTCAAAACAAGTACCACCTGTGAGAGCATCAGCAGCGCCAACGAAAATGAGTGGCCCAGTTTTGGTGGCGAGGCCAATACAGAGCCCAAAGATCACTTTATCCGCCGCAACGGCATCGAGTTTGCCGGCACTCACTTGCTGATCGATTTCTGGGGCGCACACAACCTCACCGATCTGGAACTGATGGAGCGTAAATTCCGCGAGTGCGTCGAAAAATGCGGGGCTACTTTGCTGCATATCCACTTGCACCATTTCACGCCCAATGGCGGCATCTCCGGCGTCGCTGTGTTGGCAGAATCGCATATCAGCGTCCATACCTGGCCAGAGCGTGGTTATGCTGCGTTTGATATTTTTATGTGCGGAGATGCGCAACCAGAAAAGGCAATTCCAATTCTGAAAGGCGCTTTTAAACCCGAGCGAATTATGGTCGGGGAACAACTGCGCGGCATGACACAATCGGCTTCTGACAATTGACAGCGGTCACTGCACGCCCACTGTGGACAGAAACACTGTACTCATCCTACGGTCAGAGCTTTCGTGTTGATGAGATATTGTTTGAGGAAAAGTCCGCACAGCAGCATCTACTGATTTTTCGCAATGAGCAATTCGGGCGGGTACTTGCCCTTGACGGCATTGTTCAAACCACCGAGCGTGATGAGTTTATCTATCACGAAATGCTGACACATGTGCCGCTCATCGCTCATGGCAACGCTCAGCGTGTTTTGATCATCGGCGGCGGTGATGGTGGCATCCTGCGCGAAGTGTGCCGTCACCATACTGTGAAACAGATAACGCAGGTGGAGATCGATCCCGCGGTGATTGAATTGTCAAAAACGTGGTTTCCCGGTCACAGCGATGGCGCCTGTGATGATCCGCGCGCACACATCGTGATAGGCGATGGTTTTGATTTTGTGCAGACCACACAGGATCGCTTTGATGTCATTATTTCGGACTCTACCGATCCAGTCGGGCCGGGAGAGGTCCTGTTCAGTAAAGATTTTTACGCGGGTTGCCAACGCAGTCTGAAACCGGGCGGTGTGTTGGTAGCGCAGAATGGCGTGCCGTTTATGCAGACATCTGAATTCACGGATACCGCTGCACGACTTGCCCGGTTGTTTAAAGACTGGCGATTTTATGGCGCGGCGGTGCCCAGTTATATCGGTGGCCTGATGACCTTTGCCTGGGCCAGCAATAATCCCGATCTGCTGAACATCACTCTGGATACGCTGCAACAACGCTGGCAGGCGCAGAAAATCCCGTCACGTTATTACACACCCGAGCTGCATCTGGCTGCGTTTGCATTGCCGCGCTATTTGCTGGACATGCTGCCAGACGAGTATGCTAATCGCGTCCGATGACATCAATCACCGTCTTTTGGGTCCAACATGTCCGCCCAGCCACTCAGAATCCTGACGCTCAATATTCATAAAGGATTTGCCCTCGGCCCCAAGCGACTGGTGTTATCGCATATTCGCGAGCATCTTCGCGCCAGTAACGCCAACCTGGTTTTTCTTCAGGAAGTGGTGGGTAACAATGAGCGTCACCGCAAACATGTGCAGCACTGGCCAGCCGGCACACAACTGGAGTATCTGGCCGATTCAGTCTGGCCACATCATGCTTACGGAAAAAACGCCATTTATCAGCATGGTCACCATGGTAACGCAATCCTGAGTGCTCAACCATTCATCAATTGGGACAACATTGATGCATCGTTTGTTAATTTCTCTCAGCGTGGTTTTCTGCATGGCACCATTGCCGGCACAGATAAGGGCAGCATCCATCTGATCTGCATTCATCTGGGCTTACTGGAGCACGAGCGCAAACTTCAGGTGATGCGGCTGATTGACTATGTCAGCCGCGTGGTGCCTCATGAACACCCGCTAATCATCGCTGGTGACCTCAATGACTGGCGACGCACAACACACTTGACCTTAACAAAATCCTTGGGACTGCAGGAAGCACATGAGAGTGCCAACGGCCGCTGCGCCAGGACATTTCCGGCATTTTTGCCAATACTGCCGATGGATCGCATCTACCTGCGGGGCTTTGATGTCCAGCATTGCCAGATTCTGTCAGGTGACAACTGGCGCGAATTTTCAGATCATTGTGCACTGATCACCGATGTGCAACTGTCATCTTGATAGTCGTAAACGCGTTGTTTAATACATGAACCACCCAGTCCGGGAAGAGCACCATGGAGACATTATCAGCTGGCGATCTGCTGTTTTATGCCTTGCCGCCCCTGTGGCTGATGATGGGTTTTATTGCCGCCGGCCACATCCTGCTCAACAAACGCGACTCCAAAGCTGCCTTTGGCTGGATCGCGTTGTGTATCATTCTGCCAGTTGCAGGGCCGTTGATTTACCTGGTGTTTGGTATCAACCGCATTAATCACAGGGCACAGCGCGACTATCGCATCAAAGTTCCCCGGCAATACCTGGAGACAGTGAGCGAGCCCGAAGGCACCGACTTCCGCCCCTTGTCCGGTATTGGTGAGAGTCTCACCCGAAAAGGGCTCAGTGACTGCACCGAACTGATGCTCCTTGAGAATGGCGAGCAGCTGTACCCGGCGATGATCGACGCCATCAATCACGCCCGCTCACGCGTGTTGCTGGCCTCTTACATCTTTGACCACAACAGCAGCGGCCTGGCGATTGCAGATGCGCTTGCGGCTGCCGTGAAACGAGGTGTCGAGGTCAAGGTCATCATCGATGGTATGGGTGAATTTATGACCATGCCCAGAATAGGAAATCACCTGTTGAAACTGGGCATTCCTTTTTGCAGATTTAATCCCGTGACCCTGTTCCCACCCGCGCTGAATATCAACATGCGCAATCACCGCAAGCTGCTGATCATTGATGGTGAATGGGCCTTTACCGGCGGTCAAAATATTGGTGACCGACACCTGGCGTTGCGAGACCAGAACCCGAATCGCGTACTGGATCTGCACTTCCGCCTGAAAGGTAAAATTGTTGATGAGCTCGAATGGGCTTTCTGGAAGGATTGGGCCTACTGCGAAGACAAACACGATACACCCGAGTTTATCGGCACCAACCGCTTACAAACTCAAGCGGATATCTGGGCGCGCCTGATTCTGGACGGGCCCAACAAAGACATCGACAAGCTGAACTACCTGATGGTCGGTGTCATTTCAGCGGCTCAGCATCAGGTGTTGATCATGACACCCTATTTTCTGCCCATGCTCGACATGATTGGTGTGCTGATTGCTGCGCATCTGCGGGGCGTAAGGGTCTGCATTCTGGTACCCGGTCACAACAACATTAAACCCGTGCATTGGGCGATGCACAACTCCATACGCCAGCTTCTGGAGGCTGGCATAGAAATCAAGCAGCAGCCAGCGCCGTTTGTGCACTCAAAATTATTGCTGATCGACAACCAGTACTCACTTATTGGTTCAGCCAATATCGATCAGCGCAGCCTGCGGCTGAACTATGAATTGGGCGTTGAAATTTTCTCTGCCAATGTGAGTAAAACACTGCAAAATTATTTTTATGAACGCGAAATCAAGTGCACGCCTATCACCCTGGAACAGATCGAACTGCGTTCCCTGCCGGTCAAACTCAGAGATTCGATAGCGTGGCTTTTTTCACCGTATCTGTGAATGCATCAGGTTTGATTATCAGCACATCCTGATCGACGATATCGAGCAGCTTTTCTGCCGTGCTGCCCACCAGAAAGCGGTCAAGCGCGGAACGCGAAACCGCGCCCATGACCAACACACTGGCGTTGGTTTCTGCAAGAAAATCCGGCAATGATTCCACCACTTCCCTTTCATCAAGTCGCAATTTAGCCGGCGTTATGCCAAATCTGCCTAGCAACGCGGCAGTTTTTTCACGGTAGGCATCAATATCGGGGCGAAGCGCATACAAGCCGGAAACCGGTGGCTGAAAACAGGAATGGAACAGAAATACCTCTCCCTGTGTTGACCCTGCCAGTAATTGCCCGGCTGCTGTCAGCTGTTGATCAAGATCGGCAGGTTTGTCATTGGCATGATCCGGGTCAACCGCAACCACAAATGCTGGATGCGGTGGCCAGGGTCTATCCTTGACCAGTAACACCGGGCAAGGACAGAAGCGAAGCAATTGCCAGTCCTGGTGAGACAACAACAAGCGCGAAATTTTTTCGTGATGACGAGTGCTTTGCACCAGAAGATTGGGCTTGCTTGTCAGCACTTTGTGAATAATCTGGCGATAAGGCGGATTTCCCCACAAGGCATCCACCGTGACAGTAAAACCTTGCTGGCGAATGACGGTTGCCATGTCTTCAAGCAACTGGCGATTGCGGGTCAAATGTTCCTGTCTCAGGATTGCAGCCTGGGGTGGATCAAAATAGAACCCATCTTCCAGATAACTGCTGTGGTCACAAATCAGTAGATCCAGAGCAGCAGCGGTGGCACGGGCCAGGCGCAGGGACTTATCAAGCGCAAGTTGCGAATCCTGTCCGGGCTCAATAATTACCAGTATCTTTTTGACAGATAACATGCGGCTCTCCTTCTATTCCTGTGCGTTGAAATGCATTTTTATCCGGAACAGTGTGATCAGTTGCAGATTAAGCGAATAACACTGCATTGGCAATCAATGACCTCGGCGGGGTCCGGCTCGCCGCTTCTCATTTAACAGGCACTCGGTTACACTCAGATTGATCAATGACAACTATTGTTGAGATGGATGATAGAAATCTGATCAGGAGGACAATGTGATGAGCTATAAAAATCTGTTAGTGGCCATCGATCTTTCTAATGAATCTGACAGAATTATTGAGCGCGCTATCGAGCTTGCCGGCAATCAAACTGACCGAATAACGCTGGTACATGTCGTGGAACCTGTGGCTGCCGCTTACCCGATTGATGCTTACGCAATAAACCTTACCAAGTTACAGGAAGAGGCAATGGCCATCGCTGCGCAGCGACTTGCAAGCATGGCCGCCAAACACGGCCTACAGTGCGACCGTCAAGTGGTATTGGCCGGCGCCGCAGCAACTGAAGTTCGCAGCAAAGCTGAAGACATCCATGCTGACCTGATTGTCATCGGCAGCCACGGCACAACGGGATGGAAATTATTGCTGGGCTCGACAGCCAACAAAGTTTTGCACGGCGCCTCCTGCGATATCATGACCGTACGCGTCGGGAAACTTAAGTAAGTCACACAGCACACAAAGACGAGCAAAAGAGCCATTATGTCCCAACAACCCATGAACGGTTTTATTGGAGTCACCAGCAAACAGCCGGCTTCAGTGCCGCTGGCAAGCACAGGTTCAATAACAACCAACAGGCCCTGCCCACACAACCCGGGTGTCAGCTGTAGCAACTGCCGCCTGAGCGACTTGTGTCTGCCGATTGCGCTGAACAAAAGCGAGATTGTGCAGCTTGACGAAATTATCGAGCGCAACCGTCCACTGCGAAAAGGCGAGCACATATACCGTCAGCGCGACGAGTTCAGGTCTGTGTTTGCAGTGCGCAGCGGCAGCTTCAAATCCTATGTTCTGGGTCCTGATGGTCAAAGCCGCGTCACCGGCTTTTTTATGCCCGGTGAGATTATTGGCATGGATGGTATCGGCAATCGCATCCATGGAGTGTCTACCATGGCGCTTGAACACTCGTCGATCTGCGAGATCCCGTTCTCACAGCTTGAACGCCTGAGCCACCAGCTGCCCAACCTGCAGAGCCGCTTTTTTGCCATCATGGGCAACGAAATTGTCAAAGATCAGCAGATTCATACCTTGCTGAGCAGCTACACCGCAGAACAGCGTCTTGCTTCGTTCCTGCTCAGCTTGTCAGCGCGTTATGCACGTTGTCAGCTGTCGCCCGAGCGTTTTATTCTGCACATGACACGCAGTGATATTGGTGAATACCTGGGGCTGACGCTGGAAACCGTCAGCCGCGTTTTTTCATCGCTGCAAAAGAAAGAGCTGGTACTGGTCAAGAACCGGGAAATCGAAATCAAAGAAATGGCCAAGTTAAAAGCCATTCTTGGTGAATAACCCAAGTGAATAACCCAGGCGAGTAACCCGGGCCACTTGAATCCCGGTCTTTGTTACAACACATTGACCGGGATCTTGAAGTACACAGTACCGTTATCTTCTGCTGGCGGCATTTGACCGGCCCTGATATTCAACTGAATTGACGGCAGAATCAGCCGCGGCATCTCCAGAGTTTTGTCTCGCGCCTCGCGCATTGCGACAAACTGCTGTTCCGTCACGCCATCATGCACGTGAATATTGTGCTTTTTCTGCTCAGCAACCGTTGTCAGGTACGCATGGTCACGCTTGTCTCCCGGATAATCGTGACACATAAACAAGCGTGTATCCCCAGGCATGCTCAGCAGCGTCTGAATGGACTGATACAGGGTGTGTGCGTTACCACCCGGAAAATCGCAGCGCGCCGTGCCAACATCCGGCATAAAGATGGTGTCGCCGACAAACACGGCATCACCGATTCTCCAGGACATATCTGCCGGCGTGTGACCGGGTGTGTAGATGACTTCAGCGTCAATGTCACCAATGTTGAATGTCTCACCCTCGGCAAACAATTTATCAAACTGACTGCCGTCAACCAGAAACTGTTTTTCCAGATTAAAGACGTTTTTGAAGATCGCCTGCACCGCTGTAATTTTTTCACCAATCGCAATCTTTCCGCCTACCTGCTCACGCACAAAGGGCGCTGCTGACAGATGATCCGCGTGCGCATGTGTCTCCAGCACCCAGTCAACGGTCAGATTGTGTGTGCGGACAAAATCAATGACACGCTGCGCTCCCGCGGTGCGGGTGCGACCGGATTTGGGATCATAATCAAGTACCGGATCAATCACGGCAGCATGACCGCCGATGTGATCGTAAACGACGTACGTGAAGGTCTCGGAGTCACGATCAAGAAACGCTTCGACTTGTGGCTTTTTCATCATACTTCTCCTGTTGAATTGGATTGAAATGCAGTTAGGTCCGAAACTATTTTCATACAATGCAAATAAAATATTTGAAAACATTATATCTGTAAATATATTATTTGTATCGCAATCATAACCGACACAAGCAAGTCAAACACTGAATACAGGAGCGTACATGGAGCCAACATCCAATGCTTTGATCACTGTCAGCAATAGTGCAGTTCAGCCGGCCGGCATAAACATCAGCCAGATGCGCGCCAACGCCGGCGATGCTGTCAATCTGCTGCGAACACTGGCCCATGAGGACCGGTTGCTGCTGTTGTGTCAGTTAAGCCAGCAAGAGATGTGTGTCAGTGAACTGGAGAACGGCCTGGATATTCGTCAACCCAGTCTTTCCCAGCAACTGGGGGTGCTGCGCCGCGAGGGCCTGGTAGATACCCGGCGAGAAGGCAAACATATCTTTTATCGTGTCAGCGCCGGACCGGCGCTGAGTATCCTCCATCAACTTCATGACATTTTCTGCCAACAGGAGATCAAGCAATGACTATCGACTGGACAAGTTTTACACCATGGGCTTCGTTGTCGGGCGGCGTACTGATTGGCGTTGCCGCCGCCATGTTTATTCTGCTCAATGGCCGGATTGCGGGCATTTCAGGCATCCTGGGTGGATTGTTAGTACCCAAAAAGGGCGATGTACTTTGGCGCGCGTTGTTTGTTGCCGGCATGGTACTGGCTCCAACCGCCTGGTTGCTGACCGGGCCACTGCCCGAGATGCAGATTGATGCAGGCTATCCGCTACTGATCGTTGCTGGCCTGATTGTTGGCATCAGCACCCGCTATGGCTCCGGCTGCACCAGTGGTCATGGGGTCTGCGGTATTTCACGCTTGTCACCCCGATCAATCGTTGCCACGCTGGCCTTTATGTTGACCGGTTTTGTGACCGTCTACATCGTGCGCCATGTGTTTGGACTTTGAGGATAACTATCATGAATAAACACTTTGTATCTGCATTAGTTACCGGTTTGATTTTTGGTATGGGCCTGCTGGTTTCCGGGATGGCTAACCCGGACAAGGTTCTGTCGTTTCTGGACATCACAGGTAACTGGGATCCGTCGCTGATGTTGGTGATGGGGGGCGCGATTGCAGTGGGCGTGGTGGCGTTTACGCTGACCAAAGGGCGCACACACTCGTTGTGGGGCGAACCCTTGCGCTTTCCCACCCGGCAAGACCTGGACAGCCGTTTGATTATGGGCAGCCTGGGCTTCGGAATTGGCTGGGGGCTGGCTGGCTTTTGTCCTGGCCCGGCACTGGTGGCCTTTGGAACCGGCGCTCCTAAAGCCATCGTGTTTGTCGTGGCCATGGTGGCCGGCATGGCAATGTACGAGCTGATCGAAAAGTCCCGTACTAAAACCGTCAGTTAAGCAGATTGGCCGGCGAATACTGATCCGTGAGCACGCGGGTATCCACGTCCCAGTCTGGCCGCGTGCTGAGCTGGGCCGGATACTCCAGCAGGTTTATGCCGTAAGGCTGCAAGCGTTCAAACAGCTGACGCGCCGGCGCATTTAACGAGGCGATAGACGGCAAGCCCTGCTTTTTTGCCAGAATGATGCGATTGCCGCTGCCGGCGGTTTTGAAGTTAAAAAACTCGCCGAACACTGCCTGGTAGGTGACAGACTCGTAGTCATACAAACGGCTGGACGCAAAGGTGTTGGCAACCAGTACGCCGTCTGGCGCGAGAATCTGGCTGACTTCCTGCAGAAACTCCTGCGTCAGCATATGTTCGGGAATGTATTCCCCGGAAAACGCATCCAGCACAATGTAGTCATATTGTTCACCACGCAGACCGGCACGCTTGATAAACACGCGGGCATCAACCACATGATTGACCAACTGCTCATCTTCAACAAAATTGAAGTACTCTTTGGCCACCGTGAACACCGCCGGGTCTACCTCTAACACATCGATGCGCGCGTCAGGAAACAACTCGCGCATCACCGTAGGGATTGTCCCGCCACCCAAGCCTGCCACCAGAATTCGCTGAGGGTCCGGGTTAAGCAGCAGCCCGGCAAAACTCATGCGCGTGTAATTGAAGACCAGTCGCTTCGGATCACGCAGATCAATACAGGTCTGATTCATATCGCCACGATGCACGTTAAATAACATGCAGCGCTGATTATTGAACTCAGTGACCACTACGTCCCTGTATTGAGATCGCTCTTCGTGAATGATAGTGCGCTGCGCGACCGCCCGGTTATCCAGGCCGAACCAGAGCACAACCAGCGCTATCAGGCATGCAGATACACTTCGCATCGCTACAAGTCTCATTTTGCACCCGACTGCCTGTTGGCAGTATTCACATGTTGATTGACCCACATCATCGCCGCACCACAACTCATCAGCGCCAGCACACAGCCCCACATGACTTGGTCAAGATCAAACCAGAGCACAAAATAAAATGAGGTGCCTAGCGTGCCCAGTGCGCTGCCCATGGTTGAAACAAAGTACAACATCCCTGCCACACCGCCGCTGCCCTCTTGTGTACGCACCAACAATCGTACTGAATACGGAGACACCATGCCCATTACACAGATTGGTAAAAAATACAGCAGCCCGGCTGTCAGCAATGAACCGTAACGGGGGTCCTCCACCACTACAAAAATCTGCGACATCACTGGTTCAGCAAAAAAGATGATCGGCAGACAGAGTAGAGCCGAGGCCAGAAAAAAAGACGCAAACATGCGTACATCGGGCTGTCGGGTGGATAAACGGCCGCCGGCCAGATATCCCAGTGACAACGACAACATAAACACCGTGATGATGCTGCCCCAGACATACACACTGCTGCCAAAATATGGTGCCATGATGCGGCCCCCTAACAACTGAATGGCCATGATCACAAAACCATTGGTGAATGCCACTGCCAGCACCACACGCCGCGCAAGCGCTGACGATTCAAACCCATGCAACGCTGCTGCCTGCTGTTTTATTGTATTTTTTTTCAACTGAGAACCGCCCTTTTGCCCCTACATCAGAGGCGCAAGCGTATCACATCGGTGATGACGAAATCAGTGTGTCTGATTGCCAAACCATGAGCATGGGCGTATCCTCAGCGCCCTGAAAAAACTCCTCAGCCGGCCCCTTATGCCCACGCAACAACCCAGTCCGGACTCGCCGGACCATGCTGCATCCGCCACACCTGCGGCGCCATTAAAACTCAGTCTGTTTAAACTCGCCGGCCCTACCATCATCGGCAATCTGCTGTTGTCTATGGTGCATCTGGCTGCCATCAAAATAGTTGCCGAACTCGGCGCAGAAGCTGTTGCCGCGGTGATTGCTGCCGACCGCATTTACATGGCGATACAGCTGATTATTTTTTCGATTACCGCGGGCACCACTGCGATGGTGGCCTTTGCGTGGGGTAGCCGGAATGTTGTCGAGGCTGACCGGGTGGTGAAAATGTCCGCCGTGCTTACACTCGGTGCGTCATTATTGTTATGTGTGCTGATTCAGTGGCTGGCGACCCCCACGGTCGCCATTTTTGGATTGCGCGGAGATCTACTCGTCGAGGCTGCTTTTTATCTGAAACTGCTGATTTACTTTAATGTGTTTTTCTCGTTTCTCGCAGTGATGAGCGCTGCCTTGAGAGCTGCCGGTGATGCTTTGACGCCGGTGTGGATTGCGGCCATTGGCAATGTCATCAACATCGTGCTGGCTTACCTGCTGGTCTACGGATTCGGGCCGGTGCCGGCCATGGGAATTCAGGGCGCAGCTTATGCTGCCGGTGTTTCCTATCTGGTTGTCAGCGTGATTTTTTTTATGATGTGGCGCGCCCGGCGTTTGTTGCTGAAACCAGAGAAACAGATTTTTATGCAACGTGACCGCGCGCGGCGCCTGATCCGTATTGCGGTACCTGCAGGTATCGAGCAATCTATTTTTAACGTGTCGATTATCGGGTTTATGTGGGTAGTGTCCTTGTATGGCACTGAAGCGTTTACGGCTTATGGCATTGGCGTAAACATTCTGTCGATTTCCATTGTCATCGGTATGGGTTTTGCCATCGCCACCGCGACCATGGCCGGTCAGAACCTCGGCGCCGGGCAGCCCGACGAAGCTGAGCGTGCGGCATGGCGAAATCTGAAAATTGCCTTCGGTACCATGGCGGTGTTAGGTCTACTGATTGGTGTTAATGCCCGCCTGATCGGCAGCTTCTTTATCAGCGACCCCTTGGTGCTGGACTATCTGGTTGCGTTAACCGTCATGGTGGCCATTGTGCAACCCATGATGTCGATCGAGTTCACGCTGGGCGGTGCGCTCAGGGGAGCAGGTGACACCAAATCACCCGCTCGCATCACCCTGTCCGGATTTCTGTTCGGACGCGTGATGCCGACAGCCGTGTTCTACTTTCTGGAGCTGGGTATCTACTGGGTGTACGGCGCGCTGATTGCCGATTACGTGATCAAGTCCGCGATGTATTTTTATATTTTCCGCAAGGGCCGTTGGAAAACCGCCTATTCGGGTGGCCGCTGAGTGGGCTTGTTAGAAGGCATATTTCCGGTGCTGGCACTGGCATTGGCTGGATACGTTGCGGCTCGTAGCGGTTATCTGCAGATGCCGGAAACGCTGGCACTGTCCAAATTCACCTTCAATCTGATCATTCCATGCCTGCTGTTTGTGAACATGGTTCACGCTGATATTCCGCAGAACTTTGGCGTGAATTTCTTACTGGCATTTTACTCGGCAGTCCTGATTGTCTATGTGATTGCCGCCCTGGTCGCGCGTTTCTGGCTCAGCGCGGATGCGACCTTGCAAGCGGTGTTTGCCATGGCCACCACGTACTCCAACACCACTGTGGTGGGGATTCCGCTGGTACTGCAGACCTTGGGAAGCGACGCGTTATTGCCACTGTTTCTGATCATCGCCACGCAGAATTTGGTGTTGTTTACCACCGGCACACTGGTAGCCGAACGGGAACATTTTGATATCCGCGCCATTCTGCACAGTCTGCTACGACTGCTTAAACAACTGCTGGGCAGCCCGCTGACGGCCAGCCTGATTGCCGGACTGACCTTTAACCTGCTGGGCATCGAACTCTATCAACCCTTGGACAGCAGCCTGACACTGATGTCAGAGGCGGCAATCCCGTGTGCGTTGTTTGTGCTTGGCACAACCTTGTATCAGTACAAAGTCGGCCAGCAAATGAAACCGGCGCTGATGATCACCGGCTTCAAGCTGATCATGCTGCCACTGCTGATGGCGCTGTCGATGCTGGTAGTGTTTGATATTGATCCGCTCTGGGCAAAAACTGCGATTCTGGGTGCCTCTATGCCGGTCGGAATCAGCGCGTATGTGTTTTCTATACGCTATAACGCCGGACAAGCAGCCGTTGCAGCCGCGTCGGTGATCTCCACGCTGGTCAGTCTGCTGCCGCTCACCCTGGTGTTGCTGCTGGTGCCCTGAGCAACCCGCACCATCCGCGCAACCATCAACAGTGATTACCACTGTGAAAAATCGCGCGCTGCCCGTCATAGGCTTGACCTGGAGATCACCCGTTCACACATCTGGCGCAAACTGTGTACTTTGTCGATCAGGCGGGCAAAACGCTGGTCTTTTGTCAGGCCCTGTGCATAGCGGTAATAAATCTGCTGGCCGATTCCGGCAAGACGAAACAGGCCGAAACAGAAGTAGAAATCGATGTTATCGACGGCAATGCCGGTACGTTCACTGAAGCGGGTCACAATTTCGGCACGCGTGGGCGCGCCAGGCACATCGCTGGGCATGGCGCGGAACTGGCGGAAAAACGCCGGATCCTCTGCCTCGGCCCAATAACCGAGTGTACAACCAAGATCCATCAGCGGATCGCCGACGGTCGCCATCTCCCAATCAAGTACTCCAATGACTTTCATAGGATCATCAACAGACCAGATCACATTATCCAGCTTGTAGTCGTTGTGGATGATACCCACCACACCGCTCTCGGCCGGCATCTTGTCACGTAACCAGTCCATGACAGAGCCGAAGTCCGGCGCATCGCTGGTCAGTGCTGCCACATATCGTTTGCTCCAGCCGTCAACTTGCCGGGTCACGTAACCCTCGGGTTTACCAAACCCGGTCAAACCAGCCTGCTGCAAATTGACTGAATGCAACTCGCCCAAACCATCAAACAGCGCAAAAAACTGTTGGCGCACCTGCTGCGGCGACAGATTTAATCCTGCCGGATACTCGCGGCGAATCACCAGTCCTTCGATATACGACATCAGGTAAAAATCGCACCCCAGCACCGCAGGGTCATCATAGAAATGAATGGGTTTGGGTGCGTATGGAAACACCTTCTCCAACGCGGTCAGAATTTTGAATTCCCGCCCCATATCATGAGCCGACTTGACCTTGCTGCCGAAGGGCGGACGGCGCAACACCCATTTGTGATTGCCACTGTTCAGCAGATAGGTCAGATTGGAATATCCGCCGGGGAACTGTTTGACCTGCAACGCGTCAACCAATGCGCCCAGCACGGGTCGCAAATGCTCGCGCAGTACATTCAGATCCAACTCTTCGCCTTCCCGCACCGCGTAAGCCTGATCTACCAGTTGATCCAATTGTGACATGTTGATTTCCTTGTTTTTGTTTGAAGCTGACCTGTCAACATCCGCCTGCTCAACGAAACGTGATCAAGTCCTTCAGGTGAGGCGTTTCCAGATGAGGCAGCGCATTAAAACAACCCAGAGACACTTTTCCGCGCCCGTAAACCAAACGCGTGACCGAGCTGTTGTTAACCATCCAGTTGGTTGCAATGGCCTGATTATCTGGCAAGTTCAAGGCGCGCTGCAACGCCAGCGCAATAACGCCACCCGAGGTGGAAACCAATACCCGCGCGCCGCCACTGTGTGTGCGCATCAATTCGTCCAGCGTGCCGTGCACTCTGGCCTGAAAGCTCTTCCAGGACTCAAAATCCGTATCGTCGTGAGACGCCTGCAGACTACCGTTGATCCAGTGGTGAGTGGCCGCCTCCAACACCAACTGAAAGGTTTTACGATCCCGCAGCGGTAACCGCAGATCGGCCGCAAAACCTTCACGGTGTGCGTGATCACGAAGGTAGATCCGCAATAAGGGCTCACCATTGTATTCATTGAGGCTCGGATGGGTGACGATGTCCGGCGGGCTGACCAGAGCCAGAAACGCGGCAGCGGTTTGTTGCTGTCGCTGCAGTGTCCCGCTATACACCGCCTCAAACTGCTCGCCCATCTGTTGCCAGTGCTGCGCCAGCAGAGTGGCCTGGCGCTCACCAACAGGGCTGAGTTTGTCGTAAGAATCTGCACCAAACGACGCCTGCCCATGACGGACTAAAATCAACTCACTCACGCCTGTACCCCTTTCATCCTTAGCCTCTTTTACGCTTAGCCTCTTGGACCACAATTAGCTATGCAGAGGTGCTGTTCAGCCATCCATTAAAAAAAAGGGGGCGTAATTGCCTCAGCAACCAGCCCCTCTTGTTTTGACAGTCAAATACCCTTACTTACAGTGATGCAAAGCGAGCCAGTTGATAGTCAGAATTGCCAAACAGATTTTCTATCGTGGTGACACGCTTGAAGTAGTGTCCAACATCCAGCTCATCGGTCACTGCGATACCACCATGCAGTTGCACCGCTTCCTGACCGACTTTACGCATCGCACGGCCTACACGCGCTTTTGCTGCAGCAACCGCCTTGGCTTTCTCAGCCGGGGATCCGTCTGTATCCAGAATCATGGCGGCCATGATGACGATAGAGCGCGCCAGCTGGCACTCAATAAACATTTCTGACATGCGGTGCTGCAACGCCTGAAACGTACCAATTGCCACACCAAACTGTTTTCTGGTTTTGGCGTACTCAACGGTTTTCTTCAACAGACAATCCATGGCACCGATAGCTTCAGCACTGACTGCCAGTGCCGCACGATCAATGGTTGCTTCCAGGGCAGCCAAGGCACCGCCTTCTGCACCCAGCCTGTCGTCAGAAGAAACCAGCACATTAGTAAAGTGCACTTCTGCAGCACGGTGGCCATCCACTGCGGTATAGCTGTTTTTGGAGATACCGTCAGCATTGGCGTTGACGATGAAGGCGGAAACACCCTCACGATCAAATTTATCGCCTGACGTTCTGGCAATCACGATCAGTTTGTCAGCGGACGGTGCGTTTAACACCAGAACCTTGCTGCCATTAATCAGGTAGGAATCACCTTGTTTGTGCGCGGTAGTGCCTACACTGGCAGGGTTGTAACGGCTGTCGGCTTCAGCATACGCCGTCGCGAGTTGCATTGATCCTTCCATAACGGCAGCCAACAAGGTTTCCTTCTGACTCGCACTGCCCAACTCACCGATCAGGCCACCACTGATGACTGTGGTTGCCAGAAATGGCTCGATGACCATGCCTTTGCCAAATTCTTCCATCACCACCATCAGATCAACTGCAGAGCCGCCAAAGCCCCCGTCCTCTTCACGGAAGGGCACTGTCAACCAGCCCAATTCCGCGAACAGGGACCAATATTCCGCACTGTATCCCGCTTCACTCTTGATAATCTTGCGACGTGTATCGAAGTCGTATTGGCTGTAAACAAACTTCTGCACACTGTCCTGCAGCATCTGCTGCTCATCACTGTAAGAAAAATCCACTATGTTTCCTCTTCTGTATCCCGATCTGTTTGAGTTACCCGGTCAGATCAACTGACCCGGTCGATGGCCAGTGTGCTATTACAAGCCCAGCACAGCTTTACTGATAATGTTTTTCTGTATTTCGTTGGAGCCGCCGTAAATCGACTTCTTACGGTTGTTGAAATACACATTTGCGCTGTTTACCAGAGAACCTGTTCCGATACGCTCACCATTGAACCCTTCAGCAAACTGGGCCGGGACGTGCGGCAGGCTATGGTAGGCTGCAACCTCCATGTACAACTCATCAATAAACTGGGTGGCTTCGGTACCTACAATTTTCAGGATGGACGATTCGGGGCCAGGTGCCCTGCCAACACTGACGGCCGCCAGTGTGCGAAGCTCCGCGAACTCCAGTGCCAGCACCTGAATCTCAACCTCGGCCAATTTGCGGGAGAACACCGGATCATTCAGCAGACTACCGCCAAAACCATCGGGTGTTTTGGCGGCCAGGTCACGCAGCTTACGCAGTTTCAGCTTGGAATTTGGCACTTGTGCAATGTTGGTCCGCTCGTGTGTCAGCAGCACCTTGGCATACGTCCAGCCCTGATTCTCCTCACCAATAAGGTTCTCAACCGGTACACGCACGTTATCAAAATGCACTTCATTGACTTCCGGCTCATCGTCCAGCAGGTAGATCGGAGAAACTTTGATACCGGGGGTTTTCATGTCGATCAGCAGAAAGCTGATGCCTTCCTGCTTCTTGGCGGTAATGTCGGTACGCACCAGACAGAAAATCCAGTCCGCGTACTGGCCCAGGGTGGTCCAGGTTTTGGTGCCATTCACAACGTAATGATCACCTTCGCGCACAGCGGTGGTTTTCAGAGATGCCAGATCAGAACCGGCATTGGGCTCAGAGTAACCCTGGCACCACCAGACATTGCTCTCCAGAATATCGGGCAGGAAGCGCTTTTTCTGCTCTTCGCTTCCGTAGGTATAGATGACCGGCGCGACCATATTGACACCAAATGCCACTGGCGCCATGGCGCCGTACAGCCCCATCTCCATCGCAAAAATGTACTTCTGAGTGGGAGTCCAACCCGTACCGCCGTACTCCTTAGGCCAGTTGGGTGCCATCCACCCACGCTTGTTAAGAATTTTCTGCCAACGCACAAAGTCGTCTTTTTCCAGACGGATGCCGTTGTCGACCTTGTGTTTGATATCCTGCGGAAACTCCGCCTTCAAGAAGTCCTGAACTTCTTTCTGAAACTTCAAATCTTCAGCAGTGAAATCAGCATTCACAGAGATTCTCCCAGAATCAATTTTAATAGCATATGGATGTACATTTTTGGCGATGACGGTCTGCCATGGGTTACTTGAATTTTTACGCTTTAATCCATCGACCAGATCTGGTCGGTAACGTCAATGTCAGATCACAACGCCGCCGACTTTACCACTTTTCCCGTGCATTGAAAACGGAAAACCCGAGCAGTTGTTCTATGACAAAAAAGCTTCTTTAACTGGCTAGCCCTGCACAGACCTCGCTATCATCCGCCGTCACTGATATTGCTGAATGCACATGACAATTTCATGTTCTATGACGCATCAACACGACCAAACAAGGATTAGCTATGCAAGCGTCATCACCACTGGATACCTTTGCGCCGGGTCTGTTCACAGGGAAGACTGCGCTGATCACCGGCGGAGGGCGTGGCATCGGGCAGTCTATCGCCGAGGCGTTTGCACAACTGGGCGCCAATGTGGTGATAGCCAGCCGCCGTGAAGAGAATCTGCTACCTGCCGCGGCCAAAATCCGTGCTCTGGGAGCTGATTGCCTTGCTGTCCCGATGAATATCCGCAACACCAGTGAGGTGGAAAATCTGCTTCAGCGCAGTCTTGATACCTTCGGGCAAATCGATTTTCTGATTAATAACGCGGGCGGCCAGTTCCCGGCACGTCCGTCTGAAATCAGCGACAACGGCTGGCGCGCTGTGGTTGATCTGAATCTGAATGGCACCTGGAACATGTGCAGCCGGGTCTCGCCGCTGATGGTCAAACAAGGCAGTGGCGCCATCGTCAACATCGTGCATGTTTATTCATTTAATCGCGGCGCCCCGCCCTTTGTCCATTCAGGTGCGGCGCGGGCTGGCGTGGTGAGCATGACACAATCGATGTCCTACTATCTGGCCCGTCACGGTGTCACTATCAACGCGCTGGCACCCGGCACAATCGATTCCCGAGGCGTCCATGAAGAGGAATTTGCCTCGGCCGAGTATGCTGATCTGGCAGACAGTACGCTGCGGGATGTCCCCGCCCATCGCATGGGCACCGCCGAGGAAATGGCAGCCATTACCCTGTTTCTGTGCTCACCTGCCGCACGCTACATCAATGGTGCCAGCATTGTAGCGGACGGCGCGCAGTTCATGGGCAACTGGGCGCCCATGGTTGACCCGGAAAAGTATTAGTTGATAATGGCGCCACGCTTGGATCCGAGAGAACACCAAATGGAATGGCTACAGATTGTTGTGTTGGCAGTTATGCAGGGTGTGACAGAATTTCTGCCAGTCTCCAGCTCCGCACATCTAATACTGGTACCTGTCTTCACCGGCTGGGAAGATCAGGGTCTGGCCTTTGATGTCGCGCTGCATCTGGGCAGCCTGACCGCAGTGCTGATTTTTTTCAGGCGGGACATTCTGGCCATGACACACAGCTGGACACGTTCTTTGTTTACCCGTCAACTGGATGTCGATGCAAAACTGGCCTGGGCTGTTCTGTTTGGCACAATCCCTGTCGGCCTGGCAGGTCTGGCGTTTCAGGACCTTGTGGAAGATGTGCTGCGCTCACCACTGTATCTGGCAGCCGGCATGATTGTGTTTGGCCTGGCGCTGGGCTGGGCGGACTGGAAACATCGCGGCACCCGAACCGAGCGTCAACTGAACTGGAAGGACGTACTGCTGATTGGGATAGCACAGGCCATAGCCTTGTTCCCAGGCACCTCACGATCAGGTATCACGATCACCGCGGCTCTTTTTCTCGGACTGAGCCGCGAGGCGGCAGCACGCTTTTCGTTTTTGCTCTCCATTCCTGTCATTCTGTTTGCGTGCGGGCTGCTGACCCTAGAACTGCTCAGCAGCGATACACCCGTTGATTGGACCTCGATGGCCGCAGGTGTTGTGCTGTCAGGTATCAGCGCCTACCTGTGCATCTATTATTTTCTGGCGTTTATCCAACGCATGGGGATGCAGCCTTTTGTGATTTACCGCATCGCTCTCGGGCTGCTGCTGATTGTGATGTTTTACGATACGGGCATGTAACGCGCTGTCATGTAACGCGCTGTCATGAAACGCGTTGTCATGTAAAGCGCAGGGAACGCACCGACCGCAAACCTGCCGTTGACACCACCAGCGCAAACAGAATCAGCACAGGCACCACAAATGCCATCAGTGACAGGGTGTCTTGCCGGGTTAACCCCGTCAGCCCCAAAAATACGTAAACAATGGCTGCCAGCAAATGCAAGGCCATATAAATCATCACAAACTGATTCCTGCCGCGGGTCACAGCCGGTGCGCTGCCCATCAGAGTCCAGCGTGTTGCCAGCAGCAGCCCCATCAAATCAGTTGGCCAGAACAACAGCAAATTGATATTGGCATGCATATCCAGATGGGATGAAACCAACCAGCCCAAGAGCATGATAGTCCCGTAAATCCCACTGAACAGGCTGATCACCAGACCTGTCAAACCCAGCAGCCGGTAGCTTAGGGATGGCAAGCGCAGTGTAAAACCGGGCTGACTTGAAAACGATGCGATTGAAGCCTTGCGCACGCACAACAACAACAGCAACAACGGCAACATCAGCAGACTGGACGCAAGGTAAGGACTGTATCGGTCTTGCGGGGGCGTGAACTGTGCCAGCACTTCAGTATCCGACAACAATCCCAGGCGGCCGAGCTGATCGCGCAAGCTGGCAGGCAAGAACATTTGTTCCCACTGACTCATCTGCCGGTCTATGCGTTCGTTCATCAATACATCCAGGGACAGGGCAATCAACGGCAGGCTGGCATAATGCGACTGCACTTCATCACGGTAAGTTTCTGGCACCAGCGTTTGGCTGCGATCAGCCAGTGTGCCGCTCAGCGCCTCGTTAAGATAATCGCGGACACGCGTCGTGCAGTTATCAAAAAAATAGTCGTAGCTGTAAACGATGTTTTCCGGTCTCAGGTTCCATGACAGTCGCAGATAGAGTTGCTGCTTCTGGGCATTGGTCAGTGTAATCCGGTCCTGCCAGACAGTGCGCGCCTCGCCCTGATAACGGGAAAGCTCCCAGTGTGGTGGTGACACACCCAGCTGATACTCCATGACACCGAGGGCAAAATTTGCGCCGAAACGCAGGTAACCAACACTGGTATCAAACAGCCCCCAGTTAAAGACAATATCGGTGCCAGAATTCTCATCAACCATCCGCAGCGCCGTATGACCGAAGTTATCCCAGAGACGATTACCCACATCCACGGTGATCAGATAAAACTGCACACGGTTCCAGTCTGCGGGTAAGCGGATGGACGTTGCCTCATCGATGACGGGCAGTCCCTGCGCAGTGAGTTGAACAGCGTTGTCAGCGGACAGATTATCGACCTGTGCAGGCAGTACAGCTGACCACAGGATGCCAAGCGCAAGCAACAAAACAACAAGCACAGTTCTGTTATGTTTCCGTTGCACAGGCTTTCCCTGTGACAAGCCGCCGAGGGCTCCGAATATTGGATTGGAGGAAGTCAATGATCTGCGAAGCTACTGGTAGTGAAATTTGCGCTGCTGTTGGGTACTTCAAAAACAGCGCCATCATATCAAAGAAAGTTGCCCAATCAAGTATTCAGTCCGGTATCCACCGCCGTCCGCCTTGCCGAGTCTCGGGTCAATGCCTATGATAACCGCCTTGATCAGTCTATCCCCTTGGAGAACGAGCCATGAATGGTGCCAGAGCGCTTATTGAAACACTCGCCGATTGCGGCGTTGAACTATGCCTGGCTAATCCCGGCACGTCAGAGATGCATCTGGTGCAGGCACTGGATCAGGTCCCCAAGATGCGCAGTGTGCTAGCACTGTTTGAAGGTGTCTGCACCGGCGCGGCTGATGGTTACGGACGCATGACAGGCAAGCCTGCAGCAACCTTGTTGCATCTGGGTCCCGGATTGGCTAACGGCATTGCCAATCTTCACAACGCACGCAAGGCTGGCACACCGATTATCAATCTGGTGGGCAACCACCCACAGTTTCACATCGGTTTTGATGCCCCGCTGACCTCAGACATAGACACATTGGCGCGCAACTTCTCCTGCTGGATAAAATCCTGCAGCACTGCAGACACACTGGCGCAGGACGGCGCAGATGCGTATACCGCCAGTTTGCGTGCCACGCCGGGATCTCAGGGGCAGATATCAACGCTGATACTGGGCGCCGATGCAGCCTGGGGCGATTCACCTGGCCGCGCCAAGGTGAATGGTTTGCCTCAGCGGGCGGTGGTCGACAGCAGTAGCATATCCCTTGTTGCCAGCGTTCTGGCATCGGGAGAGAAATGCGTTATGATTCTGGAGCACGATGGTGTCCGCACGGCGTCGCTGCAACAGGCAGGCAAAATCGCCGCCAAAACCGGTTGCCGCATCATGTCGGGCACATTTCCGGGACGGGTTGACGGCGGTGCGGGTGCTATCGACGTTGAGCGTATGCCTTATTTCCCGGAACACATTCTGGCATCACTGGCAGGCGTACAACACTTGATTCTGGTTGGTGCGCAAACTCCCGCCAGCTTTTTTGCCTACCGAACGACTCCCAGCAGACTGGTTCCCGAGGGCTGCCAGGTTCATACACTGGCGCGGATTGAAGAAAATGCGCTGGACGCTCTGCAACAACTTGCCGAGCACCTGGGCGCGTCTGCATCCACTGCAAAGTGCTTTGCACGTGCCGATCTCGCTCTGCCAAGCGGAGAGATGACCACCCGCAACATGATTCAGGCAATTGCAGCAACACTGCCCGATCACGCGATTGTGGCCACTGATTCCGGCCTTGGCAACGCAGCACAACCCGCCTGCCAGAACGCTGCACCACACTCCTGGCTGAGTCTGACAGGTGGTTCTATCGGGCAAGGCAGCCCGGTGTCCACCGGTGCAGCACTGGCCTGCCCTCAGCGTAGAGTGCTGGCATTACTGGGTGATGGTGGCGCAGCCTATACCATCCAGAGCCTGTGGACGCAGGCCCGGGAGCAACTCAATGTGACTACCGTGATTTTTGCCAATCGCAAATACAACATTCTTAATGTCGAGTATGGTCGCCTTGGAGTCACCGAGGTAGGCCCCATCGCTGCGAGCCTGTTTGACATCGGCAATCCCGATATTGATTGGGCCATGTTGGCCAATAGCATGGGAGTGCCCTCTGCCACTGCTCGGTCAGCAGAAGAGTTGTGCACACTGCTGAGCCGCAGTTATCAGCAACCAGGGCCTTTTTTGATACAAGCGATGTGCTAACAACAAGGTTTTGACCAAAAAGTAAGCCGGATATCCAACAATTGGTGATCCGGCTCACGCGACCAACCCTTGTCTTTAGCTAACAACCTGTTTTATATGTTTTTTTACTTTTGGCACGGTTCTCGCTTATTTCACAGTGACAACACTCAACACACCTTGTCACTGTGACTTAACGCCGTTTTCCGGCACGTCAGACCGTTTGGAGCCTGAAGAAATGAATATCATCAAGAATATCTGCACATTGATCGTTTTTGCAGCATTGTTTGTGCTGGCATTACCGTTGATTGGAGCAGGACTGGGTCTGATGGTGCTGTTTGGCGCAGTGTTTATCTGGCTGCTGCCGATTCTGTTGATTCTGAATTCCGATAAAACGACCGGTGGCGAAAAGACGGCCTGGATTCTGGCAATCATTTTCCTGTCATGGTTTGCGTGGATATTCTACTTCCTGCTGGCGCCGATCAAGCCGCGTCGTGACTACCGGTTCGACTAACACAGCCGATTGCCAGCCAATTTATTGATCCTTCGCAAACACCATGGCGCTGCCGGGTATAGCCCCGCAGCGCTGTGGTGTAGCATGAGGTCTGATATCAACTGGCAGAGCAGGCAATATGAATCAACACACTGCAACCTGTGTACCCGGCAGCGACGAATGGCTCAGCCTGGTTAGCGAACAGATCATCGATCCCGAACGCCGCATTATCGATCCCCATCATCACCTGTGGCGCAAGCGCTTTAACCGTGATTACCTGCTGGACGAGTATTTTGCTGATACCAACAGTGGGCATAATGTCGAACAGACTGTCTTTATTGAGTGTCATGCCTTTTACGATAAAGAAGCTCCCGAACACCTGCAGTCTCTGGGTGAGACCCGTGCGATCACAGATATCGCTGCCGCCAGTCGCAGTGATGCAGACCAGGCGCGGGTGAACGGTATTGTAGCCAACGTCAACCTATGCCTGGGTGAGCAGCCTGATCTACTGAAATCCGTGATTGCGCAGCATCGGGAGATTGCTGGTTCCTTGCTCAGAGGTATCCGGCACGCTGGTGCTCGTGATTCAAGACCTGAAGATCTGCTGATTCCGGGGCGAGCCCCGCCGTATCTGTATGGCAGAGAAGACTTCCGCAAAGGCCTGCGCTTGCTCGGCGAAATGGGGCTGACTTACGACACCTGGCATTACCATCACCAGAATGTCGATTTTTGTGATCTTGCCGAAGCAGTGCCGGAAACTACCCTGGTACTGGACCACTTTGGAACGCCGCTTGGTGTGGGCGTTTACAAAGGCTCGCGGGATGCCATCTTCAGTCAGTGGAAAGAAGATATAAAACGCTTGTCGCGTTCACCCAATGTGGTGGCAAAACTCGGCGGTCTGGCGATGCCGGATAATGGTTTTGGCTGGGATAAGCGAGACCGGCCGGCGGACTCCGATGAACTGGTGCGCTGGCAGAAAAAATACTACCTGTTCGCCATTGAGTGTTTTGGACCCCAACGCTGCATGTTTGAAAGCAACTTCCCGGTAGACAGGCTGTCCATCAGTTACCCGGTTTTATGGAATGCGTTTAAAAAGCTGGTGGCGGACTTCAGTGAAGACGATAAACATGCGCTGTTTTACGGCACGGCGGCGCGGGTATACCAACTCACGACTCCCGGCGTTTAACACGCTTGACCACGCCACTGCTGGTCAAAATGGGTTTACCGTCGACTTCAATAACCGCTCTTACAAAAATCAGTGAGCCCCCTTTACGGGTTACCTCACCACGCCCGATCACCAGATCACCGTCAAAGGCCGGGCCGACAAACTCATTGTTGCAGGTGACCGTCACCACGGCCTCGTGGGTACCGCCAATCGCGGCTATACACAAGGTATAGTCGGCGAACATCATCAAAATACCGCCATGCAAGGTTTTGTGGGCGTTGCAGTTTTCGGCTCTGACCCTGAATGCAGTGGTGACTGATTCAGCCTGATTATTGTCCACGGCAAAGAAGAACGGACCATTGTGATCTTCTGCACAATCACCCTGCCAGTGCTGAAAGTGCTCCGCAATGCCATAGGCTTGCGGTCTGATGTTTTTAGTGCTCACTCAATCCTCGTCCTTGTCTTCTTCATCATCTGTAACAACATCGATAGCAGCACCCGCGACTTTAAACGGCACTTTCGCGACTTCCAGGCTGACATCCACGGCCGTGCCAACCACCGTTCCGAGGCAGGCCGTCAAACTCATCAGCATCAACGTTGCCGCTATCAATGCACGCACGCATACTCTGTTCATAAAATTGCTCTCTCTGGTTTACAAGGGTCGGGCGATCAATGTCCGGGATACCATTATCTTGCGCTTCAAAGATGCCCGCTGCGGCGAGTGGTAAACGGTTGCAAGCGCTCGATACCCCTGCCATGAATCACCAGTTCACGCAGTGCCTCTGCCAGCCGCTCGCTCTCCTCCAGCACCTTGTGCCAAACCTCGACACGCCGGGTCTGAGACATACGACGAAAATCGTTCCTGTCCGGAATTTTTCCGAAGGGCAGGCTTTCCACAAACGCTCGTGACGGACACAACATCACCACATTATCAAAGTAGCGTGGATTTACACGACGCCAGGCCACAAACTTGTCAAACCATCCGGGCACCAGGCCCGCGTAAAAGTGCGGGTACAGTACCAGTCCCGGACGGGTATTAAAAGGCAGATCAAGATGATAATCGGTAATGCCTCCATCGCGATAAACTGCTTTTTCACTGCCGGGAATATCACGTACTGACTCCATGATCTGAGGAATGGATCCGGTCGCCATCAACACTTCTCTGACGATATCCTGCCGCAGCGGCAACCACGTCGTTGGCATATCCTGCAGCCAGTTCAAATCCGGCTTGTCCAGCGCGTTGTGAAACACATGACGCTCAAAAAACTGTGTCAGTAATTTGCGACTCACCAGATTGGACAATGCGGCCGCCAACAGGCCGGCGTTTAACGGCCATTGCCTGTCTGAACGCACCAGCTGGCGGGCGCGGTCGGCAATGACATAAAGACGTCTGTGTGGATTTGTGGCGACAGTTGTTGCCCCGCTGTCCCCGAGCATCAGGTCCAGCATCGCGCGCGCCTCCCGGCTGATTTCATGCCTGTCCGGGTGATCAGAATACACCTGTCCGGCGTAGCGCATAGCCAGTCGCTGCAGCGCAGATACCGGATCTGAGTGCGCATAACAAGCCAGCCTCCAGGCCCCGGCAGATGAACCTATCATGCGCAAAGGCTGCTGGCCTGTGGTAAAAAATTCACCCGCAAGAAACTTGTCCATGCCATACAGAACAAACCACTTGGGACCACCCGATGCACCTGCCAGCCAACTGATGTCTTGCGCGCACAGACCATTTTTCTGAAGATGTTGTAGCGCATGAGGGCCGGCGATGACGTGTAAATCAGACATGGGGTACGTTCCTGCAAAAAACCACTCCGAGTGTAAACTCTACCGAACTATAATTAAAACTTATGAGCGATCCAGCTGACTGTGTCACAAATTATCACACCTTTAATGTGCTTACTCGTGGTTTGATTACATCTGTGATCGTTAGTATTGATACAACATTTTTTGGGGCAGGATTTTTTTTATGAACAAATTATCTGGCGCTACGTTCAAAGTACTGGGACTGAGTCTGGCCATCGCCACGCTGACCGCCGGTGTCTTTTCAACGGGCGCTGCTGCACAACAAACCGGTGGAACGCAGCAAGATCAGGCGCTGGCGTCCACCAATGAACTGGCGCAACGCCATTACCGCCGAGCCAACACCTACAACAATATGGAGCGATTTGACGAGGCCGTCACTGAGTACCAACTGGCAATTGCGGCTGATCCAAACATGGCTGATGCGTATCGGAATCTGGCGAATATCTTCTTAAGCAGAGAACAGTTCAACGACGCCATCACCATGCTGGCGCGCTTTATTGCCTTGCAGAACAACCAGCCAGGCACGCCACTGATAGCATCACTGAAGACCATTGGTGAACTGCTGCGCAGGGCAGAACGTTTCGAAGAGTCAATCGATTACGACATCCGCGCAATCGCCGCCGATCCGCGCGATGAGTCACAGATTCATCTGATGGCCAATCGTTATGACAATGCCGGCGATGCCGAGAAAGCCATACGAATTTACGAGCAGGCAACCATGTCGATTCCGGACAATGCCTTTATGAATCGCAATCTGGGCAGATTACTGGAGCGCGAAGGTCGGTTGCAGGAAGCACTGGTGCAATATCAACGTGCCGCTGAGACTGACCCCAGCGCTCAGTATTACCGCGAACTGGTGCAAAACATCGAGGCGCGACTGGCCTTGAGCGCAACGGTTGCTCAAGGTTAGCTGATCAAAGATTTGATTGTATTGCCGTCAGATCTGAGCCTTGTAATCTGACTGATTGCAAGGCACTCAGTTGCTGTTGGCGGTCACTGTCAGACACTTGTGTCATCGCTTCAACCTGCGTCAGAAATACCTCAAATTGTTGCCCCGAGTTGAGAAACAACTGTTCAAACGCCGGTACCCAATCAAAGTACGCAGCCACTGTCGCCAGTTTGGCGTTGTTGATATCGCCCGCAAACCAGCCTGTGTAGTAGGCAGCATCCTGGTGTTGCGTCCACGCACTGCGCATCTCGTTGATGATGGCGTTCTTGGATGCCTGCTGCACGCTGGCCGGTGCTGATTCCGCATAAAGCGCACGCAACTGTTCCCTGTAAGCCCCGACAAACTGTGCAAACCGCTGCTGAACCTCAAGAGATGCGATAGCACGCTGATAAAGTTCTACCTGCCCCGTATGCTCCAGCCAGCGACGTAATCCTTCCCGCTCCACAAAGCTTGCAAAGCTTTCATTAAAACGGGTATCGCCCGGCAGGTAAACACGCTGGTGCGCCAGTTCGTGAAAAATCAAACCGGCCAGCTGAGTATCCGAGCGCCTGAGCACGGTTGAGGGAAGAGGATCTTCAAACCAGCCCAGCGTCGAATACGCATCGACTCCCCCGACATAAACATCCAGGCCCTGCTGCGCGAGTTTATCTGCGTATCGCTGAGCAGACTGCTCAGAAAAGTACCCACGGTAAGAAACACAGCCGGCTACCGGAAAGCACCAGTTGACCAGATCAACCGAATCGGCAGGCGCAGCAAACACATTCCAGACCAGATGCTCTCGTCCGGCATCAACAAAACTGGTGAAACTGCCGCCGGACTGCAAACCCAGCGCCTGCTCTGCAAAGACGCGCGCAGACTCTACCAAGGTCAGCCGCCGACGTAACTCATCATCCGTGTCAGCACTCTCCAGCAGCTCGCTGATAGGTTCGCGCGACAACAGTATCGCCGCCTGCCCATGCACGGCCTGTGCATAAAAATGCACACTGTCACAGGCGGACAAGAATGCCAGCAAAACGGCCAGCAGCGTTGCTCGCGCAGCGCGTTGAATCACCTGGCCACCAGCTCAATTTCAAACAAATGCGCCCACAATTTTCCGGTGACAATCAACTGACGGGTTTGCTCGTTCCAGGCAATACCATTGAGCACGGAATCACTGCCGCTGGTTTGTGTCTGATCTGCCAGTCCAGTCAGATCTATAATCCCGGTGACCTGCCCGCTTTGCGGATCAATTCGAACAATCTGTTGGCTCATCCAGACATTGGCCCAGACCTCACCATCAATGTATTCGAGCTCATTCAAACGGTGAAGCGGCTGATCTCCCACTCGCACGGCGACCTGCTTCTCAGCCACAAAGGTTTCCTGGTTAACAAAATACAACTGATCGGTACCATCACTGAGAATCAGGTGCTCACCGTTCCAGGTCAGGCCCCATCCTTCGAGCGGCCAGAAATGAGATGTAACGGGCGTCAGTGTCTGCGCGTCGTAAACAAACACCATGTTCTCGCGCCAGGTCAGTTGAAAAAGCTGCCCATTGGCAACTGCGATACCTTCTCCGAAATAACGCGATGCCAAAGGGCGTCTGCTGACAACCTCTCCGGTCTCCAGATCCAACTGCATCAAGGCAGATTGTCCGTGCCGGCCGGTTCCTTCATAAAGTTTGCCTTCATGAAACAACAGGCCTTGTGTAAAAAACTGCGGGTTATGCGGGTAACTCCTTATCACCTGGTAGTCGTAGACAGGAAGTTCTGCAGCCATGGCTTGACCAACGGTAGCAGGCCCCGACAGCAGGCAGACCAGAGCCAACCAAACCGCCAACATTCGCCGATGAAAATGCACAAACAACATGTTATGTTTCTCCGCGGTTACATACCGTGCCAGCAGTCTAAGCAGGAGATCAATTGATGACAAGCCAATGCCTGTTTTGCCGCATCGCGGCAGGCGAAATTCCCTCGACTGAGGTCTACAGCAATCCCAGAGTTTACGCGTTTCGTGACATAAATCCGGCTGCGCCGCAACACATTCTGGTTATTCCCAGAAAACACCTGCACAGTCTGAACGCCGCTGCGCCTGACGATCAGGCGCTACTGGGAGAGTTGTTAACAAGTGCCCGAGAGATCGCCCATCAGCAAGACTTTGCTGACGACGGCTACCGGGTTGTCATCAATACCGGCGACATGGGCGGGCAGACTGTATTTCACATCCACGTTCACGTGCTTAGCGGCCGGCACCTGAGCTGGCCTCCGGGCTAAGCTCCCGCAATTGCGATAATCCCGTTGCCGTGGCCGGAAAAACGCCGAGCTCAGTGATGATACCGGTTACCAACCGGGCTGGTGTGACATCAAATCCGAAGTTGCTGACGGCAGTGCCAGGGGCGGAGACTTGCACCTGCCTGATAACACCCGCCTGATCCAGCCCCTGTATATGTGTCACCTCGGCGGCGGCACGCTCCTCAATAGGTATCTCACGCACACCATCAACACTGTCAAAATCGACTGTCGACACCGGTAGGGCAGCATAAAACGGAATCTGATTATCGTATGCCGCCAGTGCTTTAAGATAGGTACCAATTTTATTGCACACATCTCCTGCCGACGTAGTCCTGTCACTTCCCACCAGACAGACATCCACCAGGCCATGCTGCATGAGATGCCCGCCAGCATTATCAACCACCAGTGTGTGAGGCACCTGACTGCGGCCAAGCTCCCAGGCCGTTAATGACGCACCTTGATTGCGCGGCCGTGTCTCATCCACCCAGACATGCACGGGTAATCCAGCGAGTTGCGCTTTATAAACCGGGGCCAATGCAGTGCCCCAGGCGCCAGTCGCCAGCCAACCGGCATTGCAGTGTGTCAATACGTTAAGTACCGTGTCGATTCCGTGTTGCGCCTGCTTTTGGTGAAAAATATCCTGTAACAATTGCAAACCGTAGTTACCGATAGCGCTACACGCTGCGACATCTTCATCGAGCAGATGCTGGGCCAGCAGCAACGCGTGCAGCGGGCGCTGCTGCACAGACACCGGCTCCAATGCACAGCGCATTCGCTCCAGTGCCCAGCGCAGATTGACCGCGGTGGGTCGGGTTTTCATCAATTGCTCACACGCCGTCTTCAAAGAATGCATGTCGGATCGCAATGACAGGTAAACACCAAAAGCCGCAGTGATACCGATCAACGGAGCACCCCGCACTTTCATGGTGACAATCGCATCAACTGCATCGTCCAGTGTATTGAGGGCAAGCACTTTGAACTGAAACGGTAGCACGGTCTGATCAATGACCTTCAAACTGCCGTCTTCATAATCAAACCAGAGTGTTCTCTGCTTTTCCGCCACTGCCTGCATGATGGGTGATGCCCTTGAAACGCAAAACGCACCCGGGGGTGCGTTTGTTGGTTGGACGTGCCTCATATTCTGCGCGTCTGTTGATTACTGCACCGTATTCGCAGTGCTTATGGCTTACGGCTCTACGATAGAAATTGCCGAGATGCCTGCCTGACGCGCAGCATCCATAATCATCACCAGTGTGTTCACATTGGAGCGCTCATTGGGCCGAATGATGACTGATGCAGCCGGATTTTCAGCCTTCAGACGGTCGATATTGGCGCGCAACTGGCTTTCGAGAATCGCACGCGGCTCACCGTTAAGGGTGATCTCGTTATTCTGACTGATCTCAACCAGAATATTACGCTTTTCTTCATCCTGCTCGGGCGGGGGCTGATCATTATTTTCATTACTGGCGGCGTCAATAGCCTGTTCTGACAGGAATGTTGCAGTTACAACAAAGAAGATCAGAAGAATAAATACCACGTCCAGCATTGGGGTCAGGTCAATATTACCTTCATCTTTTTTTCTACTGCCGCCCAGCTTTTTCATTGTTATCTACCACTTTTTGTATGTTTTTTAGATATAAGCATCTGAATTTCAAGCGCTTACCTGTTGATTATTTTTCAGCCCCTGCACATCTGCCTACCGGGTGAGAACATGTATCACTTACAAATCCAGGCCCAAGTATACCCGAATAATGTTGTACGACAACAGCCATCGGAGTGCCTTGACAAAATTTCCATGGCGCGTGTCAATCCAGCCACACAGACCACGACCGGGCCAGTGGCTCAGTCTGTAATCTTAAAATCCGGGCAACCCCTCGTCAGACAGACTTGCCCGCCGCAGTCCTTACGCTTGCACTGATTTCAGTGCGAAGGCGATAACGTCAGCAAGTTGTTTGCCGGTTTTCCCTTCTCGGGAATGCACACGCAAACCGCTCAGCAGATTCAGCAAAACATCAGCTGCCAGCTCAGCATTCAGACCCTTGGCCAATTCCCCGGCCTTCTCAGCATCCTTGAGCCTTTTCAGCAGTGATTTGCGAATGACACCATAATAATTTTTGAGCAGCTTCTGAATTTCTTTATCGTAATTGATGCTTTCACAAAAGGAATTCACCAGCAAACATCCCATGGAACGACGCTTGTTAGTGGTGGCCACTACAGTCAGATCAAAATACTTGCTGACGGCAGCCCAGGTCGACAGCTGCGCATTATTGAGAGAGGAAGCTAATTCACTGTCAACCAACTTGCTGTACTGCTCCAGGCAGGACTTAAAAAACGCGTCCTTATCGCCAAACGAGTTATACAGGGTTCCACGATTGATTCCGGTCACATCCAGAAGTTTTTGCACGGAGCTGGCCTCAAAGCCTTCGCGCCAGAATTGTTCCATGGCATTAGTCAGTACATCTTCATAAACAAATTCGACGGGTCTCGCCATAATATTTCACACACTCTTTTAAATTGAATTTAAATCAAAAAACAACAGGAAGTCACAGCCAGTATTTAAATTTTTCTTATTCAGCAGTGAGATAGCTTCGATTCTAGACCATTGGGACTGCCTTGACGGATAAATGATACAAAATGCCACAAAGAAAATTGTGATAACCGCGATTTACCGCATTTGTCTTAAAAAATACACTCAGCGTTCTCAAATAATTCACAACTCAAGTTCAGATTGCACTGAGTGCCGCAAACGCGACTCCCATCAAGCCTCCGATCACTCCACCCCACACCACCAGCCATCCGAGGTGTTGGCGAATCATCTTTTGCACAATCAGCCTCACCTGCTCAGGTGTCAGCTCCTGCAGGCGCCTCTCAACAAGGTCCTCAATCCGTGCGATGACCGCATCGCTGTGTGTCGCTGCAGAAAGACGCTCGGAAAATCGGGACTGAAATTCATCTGACTGCAGCATTTCAAGTAGGTAATTACGCATTCTGAGATTAAATGGTTCACGCAATCCTGATAAAGCCCTGGCACCACCGACCATACCCAGCATACCGCCCATGGACGATTGCATAATGGCCTCCACCAACGAGTCGAAAGCGCGATCCAGATCCAACTCGTCTACCATTGATGGCAACAGGGTATTGATCCCACTGTGCATCATGGTCTGTGCATCAAAAAACCGATCAATGGTTTCAGGATTAAAAAACTGCTGCATGATCATTTCGCGAATGCCACGTTTAAATTCCTCAAAGTGCAGTGCGATCACACCAGAGCCATAAAAGCCCGGAACCTTTTCGAACAACATGTGAATGGCCAGCGAGTTGGTCAGCGATCCGGACAATGCAAACAGGCCAGCACTCATGATCCACGCTGACGCTGGCTCAGGCATCAACCACCCTGCTGCTACCAGCGAAGAAGCCGAGAGATTTGTTATCAACCCTTTATCTATCATCACAGAATTTCCTGTTCAACCGATCGTGGTCCGCAGACGACGATGCTCAAAAACCGGCATGCGCTGACGGATTGCTGCCAGCGCCTCTTTATCAATATCCGCTACCACAATGCCTTCTCCGCGCTCCAGCACATCCAGAATGCGCCCCCAAGGATCAATAATCATTGAGTGTCCATACGTTTCCCGGCGTTCGTTGTGCACGCCTCCCTGACCGGCACCAATCACATAACATTGATTTTCAATCGCGCGCGCGCGCAACAGCACTTCCCAATGCGCCTCACCCGTGACACGCGTAAATGCCGACGGAACACTGACAAGGTCAACCCTGTTAGCAAAATAATGCCGATAAAGTTCAGGAAACCGGATGTCGTAACAGATAGACAGTCCGAGTCGCCCGGCGTCGGTATCAACAAAAGCCGGACTATCACCCGCTTCGAAGCTGTCCGACTCTGCGTATCGCGCCTGCTTGTCACTGACCTGAACATCAAACAAGTGCATCTTGTCGTAGCGGGCCACAATCAAACCATCCGGACTGAATACCAATGAGGCCGGCCGTACGCGACCATCCGTCAACTCAGACGCTGGCAGATCTGCTTTTTTTGGCCGCGAAATCATCGGGATAGTGCCTGCAACCAACCAGACTGCGTGCTGTTTTGCGACACGAGACAACAGTCTCTGCAAGGGAGCGCTCATGTCCCCTTCCCGTTCTGCAAATGCTGCCTGCGGCCCGCCATCGAGCACTGCAAAATTCTCGGGCAATACAATCAGTCCGGCGCCGCGCAACGCAGCCTCCGCTAGCAAACGCTCTGCCGTTGCCATGTTTTGTTTGATGTCAGCACTGCTGACCATCTGCACGGCGGCTATCCTGCTATTCTTTAGTGACACGCAATCCTCTCCTGTAACCTGTCTGCGACTGATCTCCTGAACCGCTGACACATCTCGCAGCCCGGTGAGGTTAACTCAGCTTCCGCTGGCAAAAACCTGATAGAGCACCGGTTCAACCCCGTCCCACGGACCTTGCAATGTATACTGTGCGCTGGTCAGGTTATCGACCTGCTCACCAAAAATCTGATCAAACAGTAAAACACCAATGGCAAGTTGCCAGTTAATCAGATTATTCAGGACTGCCAACCCACTTAACCAGGGTATGTTTTCGCTGACCGGCAATGTGATAAACAAATTGGCATCAATGGTTTGTTCCGCCAGGTCCAAGGTTCCCGATACCTGGAACAAACTGGCAGGACCTATGATCTGCAACCGATCCTTAATGGTGACGATGCCATCACTGAGATTGACCTGACCAACGATCTCATCGTAGGACAAACCCGACCGCAGGAAATCATCACTGAAGCGAAGCCGCCTGACCACTGCATCAAAATTGATAATGCTGATCAGGCGCAGCGCACTGTTGGCAACGCCCGCACGCTGCTGAAAACGGCCCGACCGGACATTGATGTCAATATCTCCGCTTAACCCGAGTGCCGAGAAAAACGCCGGGCTACCATCCCAATGCAACCGGGAATCAAACACTGACGACGTACTCTGCAGGCTCGGTGCATAGCCGTACGCACTCAACACGGGTGCCAGATCTGTGGCCGTTAACTGCCCGTTGAGTACACTGCGATGATTCTGTCCGTCATAAATCCAGCGGAATTCCGCAGGTGCGGACTCATTGCCTACCATCAAACCGCGGGCGGATACCTGCAGATCACGGAAAACCGCACCACTACCATCTGACGACAAGGTAAATTGCCATTGACCAAAATCACCACCATTGACGGTGAAATGGCCCACGGTCAGCTGCATGGGTGGAAATGTTCGCGGATCAAGCGCCTGCAACGGATCCTCACGTGGCAGTTCAAACTCAACGCTGGGCAGGTCCTGCAAGTCCTGTAATAACTGCTCTTCGGAAACCGCTTCCGCGATGAGCACAGGTGGCTCTTCGACGACCTCGGCAGGTACCTCCGGAGCCTCGCCAAGGTGCAGATAATCCAGATTTACCTGCCAGGGCGCACCGCCATTTACCGGGTATGCCAAGGTACCTTTGACATCTTGCGACTGTACGGCCAATACCAACGCCTGATCCTCACGCCGCACGTTAAGCGTCAGTTCGTCAAAGACCTCACCAGCAACGGTTAATTCACCCAAGGCCAACTCCGCAGTACCTTGAATATCGCTCAACCAGCCTGACCGCGCAGCACCTGATACCTGACGTGCAGGGTCTGGTGGATACATGGCAGCCAGCGTCCTCTGCCATTCACCGTAGTCCGCGGTGGCAACACTGCCCAGCACCTGAATACCGCTCGCCGAAGAATTAATGCTTCTGACACGCAAGCCTTCGGCGGTAGCTCCGAGATAAATCAGCCCACTGGCGGGCAAATCCTGAGCAAATTCAAGATTCATCTGTGTAACGTCTTGCCAGCGCAAATCCAGCGCGCTGCCTTGCGGCTTGAATTCCAGAGCGATATCCAATTGACTGAGCTGATCAGCCGGTTTGCTAAAGGGCGCCGGCAATTTAGACTCAACACCCACCATTTCCGTGCTGATGCTCAATGTCGGATTGCGAGTCCTCGGGGAAGTTGCGGACATCGCAGGCACACTGATACCAGCCTGATACGCGAGTGTCCCTTCGAATTGAGATAACACCGGCAGCACCGCAGCAGGCAGCCCGCTCCAGGCCGTTAGTGCACTGATGTCTGCACTGCCAGTCCAGCGTAGCTCGGTCGATTGCGCGTCTGAGTCCAGTGATTCATACGTGTTGGTAAAACCCGATGAGTGAATACTGGCAACAATAGGATGACCAAGAACATTGGCCTGCAGGGCTTCACCCTGAATGCCATTGTCATCCGTGTAGGACAACTGCCCCGACAAGGCCTCTAACTGAAGCTCATATTCAGGAATATACAAACGGTTATCCGCAAGCGATAAATTCAATGTTATATCAGGGCGGGCGCCTTCGATGTTCAGCGGTATGCTCAATGCAAGGGTGATATCGGTATCACCCTCGGCCTGCCACTGCGAGAATGTTTGACCGATATTTGCGGTGACAGGTGTTTGTTGCAAGTATTGCAGACCTTGAGCGGCGCTGCCCTTGCCAGAGCCATTGATGGTCAGCCAACTCCCGCCGGAAGGATTGGCCCGCAAGGCGCCTGAGCCGGAGTCAAGTCTGATACCGAGGGTGCTGCCCGCATTGGCAGACAGATCTACAACGTTGTCGCTGATGAGCACGAACCCGTCAAGTTCCTCAAGAGCTGGCCATGCCGGATCGAATTTCAGAGTGCCATCTGCCACCTTGTAAAACATCTGCAACGATCGTTCAACGGGCAGTGCACCACGCTGAACACGGCCGCGAAAAATTAACCCACTGCCGGCGCCGTCCCCACTCAGCACAGCACGATCAACCCAGTTCAGCGCGGGTTGCGCGGATCTCGGTGCAGTTGCGGCCATGGGCAGATACGCGGTCTTGCGACTGACGTCAGCGTCAAGTGCGCCCAGCTTGAGTTCCAGATCAATGTACCGGTTTTCTCCCAGTTGAATTTCGGTCGCAAACTGACCATGCGCTGTAACAATATCCGACTCTGCAACCACTATGCCGCTGACCAGCCTGATATTGGCGTCAGCGCCAGTGCGGACTCTGAATCCCACCCGACCATTAACATGGTTGTAATCCCATATCTGATCGAAAAGTCGAGGGACGTGCATGGAGACATCTGAGCTGTCGACCTCAACAAAGCCCTCTCCGAGCCCTTCGCTGGCATCAAAATCCATCTCCGCGTAACCACCCACGCCCCAGAAAGAGGGCACCCCGCGGGACGAGCTCAGTGCCCCCTGCTCAATATTGGTTGTCAGTCTTGCATTGGCCAGCGCCCCATCACTGAAATCAGCCTGCACGGCAAGATTGTGCAGTCGTCCACGCGGGTTAAAACCGGCGACCTCCGTGTTTAACTGCTGACTCAATGGTAAAGCCTGAACGATCCGCGACAGAATGCCGATTTCAATCACATCAGCCCGAAAGTTCACCACACTGTCGGGCAGATAACTGAAGGATATGTCGCCGCGCGGCCATTGCAGACCGTCCATCTCAAAAGCCAGTTCGTCGGCGTAACCCTCCCAGGATTCCGCTTCCGGCCCGCGACTCAGATGCAGACCTGACAATTGCAACTCACTGAATTGCAGAGGCTGTTCTATGTTGTCCGAGGCCAGTACCAGATTGCCTTGCGTACTCAGAACCAGATCAATCAGGTTTCCAGACACGATCTCTGCCCATACCTCAGCCTGCATAACAACAGATTGCAAATCCAATCCGCCTAATGGACTCCCCTCAGTTTTTATGATGCTGGACAGGGGGGGGACAAAATGCTGATAGTCGGCTTGCGGCAGATGCAGATATAAATCGCCCTGCAGGCTGTTCAGGCTGGCGCCGCTTACGGCCACACGCACTTCCAGCTCATCATCGGCATCCTCAGGAGTCGCGTTTGCAGTCAGCAAATGCACTCCGTCCTGACTTTGAAAATCCAGTTGCGACATGCCAATGCGCACACTTTGACCGGACAGATCGGTAAAGTTAAGCCGAGTATCACTCATCGAGAATCGTGCCAGTCGCGTCAGCAACTGAAACAATACATCCGAGGCAGGAACGGGTCCGCCAGCATTCAGGCCAGCCAACACCCAAGCGCCGCTTTCCTGCTGATTGAAGTCGAGAGCCAAAGAATCCAAAGACGTATTGCCTACGACCAGACGCCGCTGTCGCAGACTCTCTGTCAAAGAAGGGGAAACTGATACACGCTGCAGTGTCAATCCGGCTGGCTGCCCCAGGCTAACATCTTCCAGCACGAAACGCGGGGTAAATTGCAGCCATTCGCCTGACAGACGCCCGATACGCACCGCCACGCCAAGTTCGGAGCTGAGCCGCTGTTCCAGCCAGTCTTTATACTCAGACACCTGCGGGGTCATTTGTCGACCGATGCTGACATACAGGGCAAGGCACACCAGCGATATCATCAGCAGTGTAATCGATGCACGCAGTAGCGTTGCAAACAACGCCCGCAATTTCCGCAGAATCATAAGTGCCTGTTAAAACAGAACAACGTCGTATTGTTCCTGAGTATACATAGGTTCCACCTGAAACCGGATAGTTTTACCGGTCAGTACTTCCAGATCAGCCAGCGTGCTTGATTCCTCGTCCAACAGACGATCGACAACCACCTGAGATGCCAGCACCATCAACTCATCATTTTCATAAACACGTGCAACGCGGACGATCTCACGAAAAATCTCATAACAGATCGTTTCGGGCGTTTTCAGACGGGCTCGACCTTCGCATACCGGACAGGCACTGCATAAAATCTGACCCAGGCTTTCGCGCGTGCGCTTGCGGGTCATTTCTACCAGACCCAGTTCGGAAATGCCGGTTACCATCGTGCGGGCATGATCTTTCTCCAGCGCCTTGATCAGTGTTCGCAGCACCTGGCGCTGGTGTTCTGGATCTTCCATATCAATAAAATCGAGAATGATAATACCGCCCAGATTGCGGATCCGCAGCTGACGGGCGATAGAAGTCGCCGCCTCGAGATTGGTTTTGAGCACCGTTTCAGCGTGACTCTTTGTGCCTAAAAACGCGCCGGTATTCACATCGATGGTTGTCATTGCTTCAGTCTGATCAATGATCAGATCACCGCCAGACTTCAGTTTTACCTGGCGGCCGAGTGCTTTGTCTATTTCATCATCGATGCCATAGAGGTCAAAGATCGGTCGTTCACCCGAGTACAACTCCAGCCGATCGCGAAAATCAGGGATGAAATCCTGAATGAAACCAGAGATCTCATCAAAGGCCTCCTGCGCATCCACGCGGATCTTTTCGATACCCGGCGTAATCAGATCCCTCACAGCACGCAAATACAGCGGCAAATCGCGGTACAGCACTCTGATATCTTTACTCTTTCCAATTCTGCGCTCGACGGCCGCCCACAATTTGCGCAAAAAGCGGATGTCTTCCAGCAACTCGTTCTCACTGGCTCCCTCTGCAGCGGTGCGGATGATAAATCCGCCGCGATCCTGCATGGACTCTGCCAGCAGGCATTGTTCGAGGAGCGCCTGCAAACGATTACGTTCTTCTTCGTTTTCCAGTCGTTGTGATATACCGATGTGCAGATTACGAGGCAGGAACACCAGATGGCGTGACGGTAATGTCAGATGCGTTGTGAGTCTGGCGCCTTTTGTTCCGATAGGGTCCTTGGCTACCTGCACCACAATCAATTGTCCCTCGCGTAACAGGGTATTGATGTCTACAGTCTCGCCGCCATCACGCACTTCCAGACCGTCAGCTCCAATCGGCGCGATATCCGCACTGTGCAAAAAAGCTGCCCGCTCCAGTCCGATATCAACAAAGGCTGCTTCCATACCCGGCATAACGCGGACAACTTTGCCGAGATAAATGTCACCGACATAGCCGCTGCGGCTGCGCCGTTCCAGATAAATCTCCTGCAACAAACCGTTCTCGATCAGTGCAAGCCTGGTTTCGCGCGGTGTCACATTGATCAGAATCTCTTCACTCAATCAATGAACTCCTGTCCAAAGCGGTTGTAATACCAAACATACTTAACAAATTGGCGGTCTCGAAAATGGGCAAACCCACGACACCACTATAACTGCCTTGCAAAGACTCAATAAACAAAGCGCCCAAACCCTGCACAGCGTACGCCCCGGCTTTGCCTTGCGGTTCTCCGCTGCGCCAGTATGCAGCGATTTCAGTGGCAGACAGCGATCTGAACTTAACCTTGGTGCGCGACAACTCCAGCGCCGACAGCTCGCCGCGACAGACACACACAGCCGACATCACCTCATGTTCGCGCCCTGAGAGCAGGCTCAACATCCGATGCGCATCCTGCTCATCGTGCGGCTTTCCAAGGATATGTTCCCCTACAACAACAATAGTATCGGCACCCAACACGATCTGATCGCGGCTAACGCCAGCATCACTGGCTACCGCAGCGGCCTTGGCTCGGGCGAGTCGACACACGTATTGCACCGGCGTTTCGCCAGCAATCACACTTTCATCAATGTCGTGAACGACCACTTCAAAACTGACACCAATCTGTGTCAGCAACTCTCGGCGCCGAGGAGAGGCTGAGGCCAGAATCAGTGAGCAGGGTGGCAGATTCATGAGGATAAACCGCGCAGATCAATGGACATCAAAACCACGCCGCAGTTGCCGGAGGAGCAGGAACAACCAGGGCCAGACAAAGGCACTGGACAAAGCGCCCATAAGAAACAACATACCGTCCTGCGCGGTTTCACCGGTTATCACCTTGATCCAGTAGGTAGCCGTCATCACCAGCCCCACCAAAGCCAGAATAATCCCGCTTTGTTGCCACGATGAAAACAGGCGCACTCGCTGATGCAGACTCAACGTGATATAGGCGAGTATGGCGAAGGTAAATGCTTGAATACCTAGCATGGAACCTTCCAGAATGTCGGTAAAAATGCCGGCCATCCAGGCGGAACCGATACCGACCCGGTACGGAAGCGCCATTATCCAGTAGATCAGCACCAGCATCACCCATTGCGGGCGGTAGTGCATCGCCCATTCGGGGACCGGCACGATGGCCAGCAGATATGCGACCAAAAAACTCAGCAGAATGACCCAGATTCCATTGGCCTTAGGTATCATTCAATGCCCCCCGCAGCATCTTGTGCTGCCGATCCAGGAGCCGGATTCAATGCGGGCGCCGCCTCTGTTTGTGACCCTGGCTGTGATTCTGGCTGTAATTCTTCAACTGCAGGGGAAGCACCCTCGGGCACATTCGTGACCGGAGTGTCCTCTACAACGTCGGTCGTTGCATCAAACATCATCGGCACACCAACAATGGCTTCATTGTCAGGAATCACCAACATCACATGGCGGGTTCTGTCCATCTGCGCAAGCGGACGTGCTCTGATCTGCGCAAAGGGCTGACCCGGGTCATGAACAATGCTGGTTACTTCTGCCACCGGGTAATCCTTTGGAAAGCGCTGGCCAAGACCTGAACTGACCAGCAGATCACCCACCGAAATATCAGCGGTGTCCGGGACAAATTCCAGCTCAAGCCCGGGAGCATCACCACGACTGCCCCGTGCGATGGTCCGCTCACCGTTACGATTGACCTGCACCGGCGTGCCGTGCCGCGAATCCGTGATCAGCAGCACCCAGCTGGTGAAGGGCAGCACCTCTTCAACCTGGCCCATCAAGCCGTGAGCATCCAGCATGGCCTGCCCTTCTAATACGCCATTATGTGCGCCTCGGTTAATCAGTACCCGACGCGATCCCGGATCATTGGAGACATTGATGATTTCAGCCGTCATTACACGCCCCTGCACCGCCTGCGAGGCTTCCTGTAATTCACGCAAGCGGCTGTTCTCGCTCGCCAAACCCGCCAGAAGTTGCAACTCACGCTGGGCAAACAACAATTGCTGGCGCAACTGTGTGTTCTCCTCAATCAGATCGCGCTGTGACACAAACACATCATCAATCCAGAAAGACACGCGCGTGGGGATATCCGCAAGCCAATAAACAGGGGTTGTCAGGTAAGCGACGGAAAAGCGCACACGATCCAGATACTCGTACCGGTTATCCGTGTACATAAGTGACATGGCCAGTGCCAGAAAGGCCACCAGCCGATATTCAAGCGACACCCCTTTGATGAATAAGGTTTTAATATCAGAACCTCAGGCTATCCGGATTTACTCCAGTGTCAGCGCATCCATCTCGTTGGAATCCATTAATTCCATGGCCTTGCCACCACCACGGGCTACACAGGTTAATGGATCATCCGCCACAATGACCGGCAGACCGGTCTCTACAGACAACAATTTATCCAGATCTTTTAACAACGCGCCCCCACCGGTGAGCACCATGCCACTCTCCGCGATATCGGACGCAAGCTCCGGCGGTGACTGCTCCAAAGCGCTTTTAACCGCCTGTACAATCGCCGAGAGCGGCTCCTGAAGCGCTTCCAGAATCTCGTCACTGTTAAGTGTGAAGCTGCGCGGCACACCTTCAGCCAGATTGCGTCCTCGCACGTCGATCTCGCGCAGCACACCTTCAGACGGATAGGCGCAACCGATCTCCTTCTTAATACGTTCAGCTGTGGCATCACCGATCAGACTGCCATAGTTACGGCGAACGTGCGTAATGATCGCCTCATCGAACCGGTCACCGCCGATACGCACTGACTCTGCGTACACAATGCCGTTCAGGGAGATGATGGCAATCTCTGTTGTGCCACCACCAATGTCTACCACCATCGACCCGCTGGGCTTTTCAACCGGTAGACCGGCACCGATCGCTGCCGCCATTGGCTCCTCGATCAGCCGTACCTCGCGCGCGCCGGCGCTGATGACCGATTCGCGGATTGCACGACGCTCAACCTGTGTTGATTTACACGGCACACACACCAATACACGTGGGCTGGGTGGAAAAAAACTGTTTTCGTGCACTTTGGTGATAAAGTGCTGCAGCATTTTTTCAGTGACCTGAAAGTCGGCGATCACACCATCTTTCATAGGGCGGATCGCGGTGATGTTACCGGGCGTACGGCCCAGCATACGCTTGGCATCGGCCCCTACCGCGGTGACTGTTTTTTGCCCGTTGTGACTGCGGATAGCCACTACGGACGGTTCATTCAATACTATCCCTACACCCCTGACATAGATCAGGGTATTAGCCGTACCCAAATCGATGGCGAGATCGTTTGAGAACATTCCTCTGATTTTTTTGAACATTGAATTCCTGCTACCTTATCAATCGTAAGCGATCCGACCGGCGGATCACCGCGTCCGCTATGTGAAGCAGACAAAAAATTCTTGCGACAGTTCCCCCAGGCTGTCGGGCAAACGGCAAATATTTGCTCGAACCTGGCTGACCAGTGCATGACTGGTTGCTCAGTGACAGACTGTATTTTCGCTGATGTGGCAGGGAACGATCGTAAACCTGGAAGGAAACTGTTGCCTCTAACCAGCCATAATCCCGTATAATCATGGCCTTTGCAGCTATTGGATACGCACTCTAACAACGCTTATCTGTTAGGGCAAGCATCAAAAACAATCCGGCACAGAGCCCAATTTTGATCTCTGTCAGGGCCGGCATTATTGCATACTCCGGGAGCCCATGAATGGCTTTAGATAAGAACGATGTGGAAAAAATTGCTCATCTTGCCAGACTGCAGATCAATGACTCGGACATCGTCGAAGTTGCCAGGCGCATCTCCAACATTCTTGGAATGATCGACCAGATGCAAAGTGTTGACACCTCCGCGGTCAGTGCGATGGCGCACCCGTTTGATGCCGGGCAGCGCCTGCGCGCAGATCAGATCACGGAAACCAACCAGCGCGATTATTACCAGCAGATAGCACCGGCCACCCAGGACGGTTTGTATCTGGTGCCCAAGGTCATTGAGTAAGTTTCGAATACACCATCGATCCTGGAATAGGGTCAGGCAAGGAATCAAGCGCATATGTTAAGTAAAACCGTAGCGGAGTTGGCGGGCGCGCTGACCCGCAAAGAGGTCTCTGCCAGAGAACTGACCCAGGCCTATCTGGATAGAATTCATCAATTGAATCCCGCGTTAAACGCCTATGTCACCATCACCGCTGAGCAGGCGCTGGCGCAAGCTGATGCCGCCGACAGCAGACGTGCGCAAGGCAACGCAGGCCCGCTCACCGGCATCCCGATTGCCCACAAAGACATATTCTGTACCCGGGGCGTGCTGACGGCGTGCGGATCGCGCATGCTGCACAACTTTGTTGCACCCTATGACGCCACCGTCGTGGAACGCCTCGAGCAGGCTGGCGCGATCATGCTGGGCAAAACCAACATGGATGAGTTCGCCATGGGGTCGTCCAATGAAACCAGTTGGTTTGGCCCGGTTCGCAATCCCTGGGATCACGCCCGTGTGCCCGGAGGTTCGTCAGGAGGCTCCGCCGCGGCTGTTGCTGCGGGACTGTGCGCCATGGCAACCGGTACCGACACCGGCGGCTCCATTCGTCAGCCCGCATCGTTTTGTGGCCTTAGCGGATTAAAACCGACGTATGGCCGTGTCTCACGCTGGGGCATGATTGCGTTTGCCTCCAGCCTCGACCAGGCTGGCCCACTGACGCGCAGTGCGGAAGATGCCGCACTGATGATGAATGCTATCGCCGGGAGTGATATGCGTGATTCAACCTGCCTTGAATTGGCGTTTGAAGATTTCACCGCGCAATTGAATCAACCGCTGGCAGGTTTGCGTATCGGACTGCCGCGCGAACATTTTACAAAGGATTTGAATCCTGCAGTGCAGACCATTCTGCAAACCGCGATCCGCACCCTGGAATCGCTGGGCGCCAGTTTCAAAGAAGTCTCATTGCCCAACAACTATCTGTCGGTTCCGGCCTATTACGTTATTGCACCTGCAGAAGCATCCGCCAACCTGTCTCGCTTTGATGGCGTGAGATTCGGTTACCGTTGTGAAAATCCGGATAACCTCGACGATCTGTACAAACGCAGCCGCAGCGAAAGCTTTGGTGATGAGGTTAAACGCCGCATCATGGTTGGCACGTATGCCCTCTCTGCGGGTTATTACGATGCATACTACATCAAGGCACAAAAAATACGTCGCCTGATCAAACAGGATTTTGATCTCGCCTTTAACGACGTGGATCTGATTCTTGGCCCGACATCGCCACACTCGGCCTTCAAACTTGGTGAAAAAGTCAGCGATCCGGTCACCATGTATCTTGAAGATATCTACACCATTGCAGTGAATCTTGCCGGATTGCCGGGCATGTCCTTGCCAGCAGGCATGTTAAACGGATTACCGATTGGCATGCAGTTGGTTGGCCCCTCACTGTCAGAATCACGCTTGTTGAACGTAGCACACCAGTTCCAGATGAATACGGACTGGCACTCACAGCGACCGGAGGTATAAGAAATGAGCTGGGAAACTGTGATAGGACTGGAAGTACACGTCCAGCTAGCAACTAAAAGCAAGCTGTTTTCGGGCAGCGCCACAGAGTTTGGCGCCGCCCCCAATACACAAGCAAGTATCTACGATCTTGCTCTTCCAGGCACTCTGCCGGTGATGAACGAAGAAGTACTGCGTATGGCCGTCAGCTTTGGCTTGGCCGTTGATGCCGTGATTGGCAAACGCTCAGTTTTTGACCGAAAGAATTATTTTTATCCGGATCTGCCAAAAGGCTATCAGATTACGCAACTCGAATTCCCAACGGTGGGTCGTGGCTCGTTAAAAATTCAGCTGGAAGATGGCAGTGAAAAAGTCATAGGCATCACCCGCGCGCACATCGAGGAAGACGCCGGCAAATCCCTGCATGAAGATTTTCAGGGCATGTCTGGTATCGATCTCAACCGGGCTGGCACGCCGTTGCTGGAAATTGTCTCCGACCCGGATTTGCGCAACGCCAAAGAAGCCGTGGCGTATCTGAAAAAATTGCACTCCATTATTCTGTATCTCGGCATTTCCGACGGCAACATGTCGCAGGGCTCTATGCGCTGTGACGCCAACGTCTCTGTGCGAAAAAGAGGTGCCAAAGAATTTGGTACCCGCACCGAAATTAAAAACGTCAACTCCTTCCGATTTGTTGAAAAAGCAATCAACTACGAAGTACAGCGCCAGATCGAACTGATTGAGGATGGCGGTCGCGTTGTGCAGGAAACCCGCCTTTACGATTCGGATAAAGACGAAACCCGTTCCATGCGCAGCAAGGAAGTCGCCAACGACTACCGCTACTTCCCTGAACCGGATCTGTTGCCGGTCATCATTGACGACGCATACATTGCAGCCGTGCGAGCAACCTTGCCTGAGTTACCCGGTGCGCGTTGCCAGCGTTTTGTCACTCAATATGGGCTGAGCGAGTACGATGCCGACGTGCTGACCAGCAGCCGATCGATGGCCGACTATTTTGAAGAAGTCGCGCGCTTGTGTGGTGATGCAAAACTGTCAGCCAATTGGGTCACCGCGGATTTGCTTGGCCTGCTGAATAAAAACGATCTGGTTATTGAGTCATCGCCAATCAAACCCGCACAACTGGGCACCATGATCAGCCGGATCAAGGACAACACGATTTCCGGCAAACTTGCCAAAACCGTGTTTGAGGCTCTGGCCGAAGGTGAGGCAGACGTTGATCATATTATCGAATCACGCGGACTCAAGCAGGTGACCGATTCGGGGGCCATTGAAAAACTTGTCGACGATGTCATCACCGCCAACCCGGGTCAGGTTGCGCAATACCGTGCAGGCAAAGATGCTGTGTTTGGTTTTTTTGTTGGCCAGGCCATGAAAATCTCCAAAGGCAAAGCCAACCCGGCGCAACTGAACGAATTGCTGCGCAACAAGCTAAAGGCAAAGTAGTCACCATGATTGAAGATAAAAAAGTTGGAAAGGAACGCACACAGCCTGCTGTGCGCAACGAAGAGTGGAGCGACGAGCGTATTCAGGCATTTTTGACGCTGCTGCCGCCGGAAGGCATCCCGGCGGACTACCACCTGTTGCAGAAAGCCTACCGGGGGATGCTGCCAGATCAGTTTGAGCGGTTTGTGGCGTTTTTTGTGGAAGCCGGGCATGACCTGAATGTGCGACTGAGTAACGGCAATACATTTCTGGATCATGTGAATCAGCATCGCAGTTCTGGTGCTTATCAGGATATTCTCAGGCAAGCGGGGGCGCTGTCAGGTAACAACTGATGGCGCTTTCTCTTGCCCTCTTGCAAAGCCCGAAACTGTAATACTTTGCAAAGTCTGCAACTGCTCCACCTCGCACAAATTGCACCGCAAGTGTAGTACGCGATGCCGGGGTGCTGTTTACTCCGGCCGCATGCGCGAATACATATGCCATAGATTCCCGTTGGGGGGATCGATGGCATACTCGGGACTGAATGGCATAGCGAGGCTTTACTTAGAAGTTAACGCCACAGAACGCTCGGTGGTGCAGGGAGACTGAAGTGAATACAACAACCACAACCGATGTCACTACATTCCAGGTTGCGATAGATCCAAAACGATTGATTACATTGCTCTGCATGATAGCAGGGGTTTTGTTGCTCATTCATATTGGCCTGACGGTTTATCACTATACAATCTCGGACCTGCCCTGGTTGGTAAGGCAATTATTCGATGTGGATGAAGAGAATAATATCCCTACCTGATACTCATCGATTGCTTTGTTAATTGCTTCTGGCTTCACACTCCTGTTGGGTTATCAAAAGAAAGCAGAAAAAGACAAGTGGGCACAATATTAGGTATTTCTTTGTTACAGCTTCTTACTGCTTTCACTGGATGAAATGGCGGGCCTGCACGAAAGCTTCAATAGTGCCGCAGAATCGTCATGTGCGGTTTACGCCATTCTTCCTGTTCTGCTGTTGGCAGTCGCTTATCTGCGCTTTCTGTTTGCATTGCCAACACCCTCCGCTGTGTTGATTATGTTCTCTGGCGCGTTATTTGTTAGCGGTGCAATAGGGGTTGAGCATTACACTGAACCCTACCTCTACAATCATGAGCTCAATACACTTGCCTATAATTTGTGGACGCCCGTTGAAGAAGGCCTGGAAATGTGCAACGTGATTCTGTATTCGCATGCCTTGCTGCAGTACATGGCTGCCGGCGGCCACATAACCGACAGCGCATCTACCGATAGCAGAATCGAAGTTAACTTGGAGGTAGGTAAGCGCTGAGATAGCTATTTCCACTTCTCCAAACCACCAGAATAAATTTCAGCGTGAGCGACGGCAGCGGGTGGCCGCGCCGGACCAATAAGTCCGCGCCTATCTTTTGAGGGGGTGCCCGAAAAAGCAGGAGCACTGTCCGACTTCGCAAGGCGCGGAGCGCCTGAGGAGGAGTTTCGCACCGCCGGGCGCCTCCTCAAAGGATGCGGCCGGTCCTGCACGGCCACCCGCTGCCGTCGCGACCACACTATCAATTTACCCGAGTCCTTCTTCCTGCTTTGGCGAGCTTGCAGCCTTTTCAGCCAAAGGGCTTACCGACGCGGCCGAGGTTTGCCCCCACCGCTGCGCCCCTGCCCCGGACGCGACGACCCACCACTGCGCGCAGGCTTGGACTCATCCTTGAAATGCGTCGGCCGACTGAACGGCAGCGGATCCACCAACAAGGACGCATCCGGATACACACAAGGTAACTTCTGCCCAAGAGTCTTCTCAATGTTAGGCAACAAAAACGAATCTTCCTCACATGCAAAACTGATCGACGTGCCCACCGAGCCAGCGCGCCCCGTACGACCAATGCGATGCACATAATCCTCAGGCTCTTCCGGCAGACTGTAATTAATGACATGTGTCACATTATCAATGTGCAAACCCCGACCTGCCACATCCGTCGCCACCAACACCTTGATGGTACCGTCACGAAATTCCTCCAGCGTGCGCACTCGCTTGTTCTGGGCAATTTCACCCGACAACAAACCACAGCTCACACCATGACGATACAGATTATCCGCCAGTTTGCGAACCTGATCGCGCCGATTGTTAAACACAATCACGCGATCAGCGCCTTCAGCGGCTATTAAATTGTACAACAGTTTGTACTTGTCATCCGTGGTCACCAGATACACCAGCTGCTCTACGTTGTCCGTCGCCACCCTCTCCGGCTGAATCTCGATCATGATCGGATCCATCGCCCAACGTGAGGTCAGCTCAATAATTTCTGGCGTAAACGTCGCGCTGAACAGCAAGGTCTGACGACAATCCTTATGTGGAGTACGCGACACTATGGTGCGCACTTGCGGAATAAATCCCATATCCAGCATGCGGTCTGCTTCATCAATCACCAACAGCTCAACCAGACCCAGGTACAAGTGATCCTGCTGCAGGAAATCAATCAGACGACCGGGCGTTGCCACCACAATATCAACCGGGCGCTTGTCCACCTGCCTCAATTGCTTTTGGTAATCTTCGCCGCCCACCAGCGTAACCACATGTAAATCAGTGTGCTTGGTCAGATTGGCAGCATCACTGGCAATCTGCATCACCAGCTCGCGTGTCGGCGCCAGCACAATCGCGCGCGGCTCACCGATGTAACGGGTGTCCTGCATCGGATTTTTTAACAGGTCATTAATGATGGTAATCAGGAATGCAGCGGTCTTGCCGGTACCGGTCTGTGCTTTGCCAGTGACGTCGTATCCGCGCAATGTATAGCGCAGACTCTGCGCCTGAATAGGGGTGCAGAACTCATAACCTAGATCGGAGATGGCTTTTTCAAGCGCTGGTTCGAGATTAAAGCTGCTGAACTGGACTTTGGTTGGGACCACTGTCAGTGCGACGGGTGGCAACACATCCGCAGATAAATCAGTATCAGTATCAGGCTCCGGTACGGGTTCAGATACTGCTTCGGGTAATGGTTCAGACACAGGTTCAGGTGCGAGTTCAATCGCAGATTCTGATACGGAGACTTGTTCTGGTACAGGCGTCAGCTCTGTCTCTGCTGCCAACTGCTGTGGCAAAGGAAGGTCTGGCAAATATGTGTCGGAATTTGAGACCGGTTGGATGTCTAAAACTGCTTGCTGTTCATTTTCTTCCGTTTTTTGCATCTAACGCTGCCTTTTTATTGCTGAATAGTCTGATAAGTCGCGGCCGCATCATAGCGCCTGTGTATCCGGCGCATCAAGCATGGCCGGCTGATGGCGCTGCCCGCAGGCCGGACATGCCGGATCCCTGGGCAAACGCAGTTCGCGCCACACACTGCTGAACGCGTCGAATAACAATAGTCTTCCACAAAGATCCTGTCCAAGACCGGTCAAGACCTTGACTGCTTCCAGTGCCTGCATGCTTCCGATAACACCAACCACCGGCGCAAGCACACCGTTGCGGGCACAACTCATCTGCTCATCATCGCCTGCGCGGTAAAGACATTGATAACACGGGCTGTGCGGCCTGCGTGAGTCAAACACGGCAACCTGGCCTTCCAGCCTCATAGCCGCTCCAGAGACCAGCGGCACACCGGCGTTAACACACCCCTGATTGATAACAAACCGCGTATTGAAGTTGTCACAGGCGTCCACCACCAGGTCAACACCACCCGCCAGCAGTTTTGCCAGTGAAGATTCATCCAAGCGCTGCTGAAGCGCTGTAATCCGTGTACCGTGATTCAGCGCGTTCAGGGTCGCTGCGGCAGACTCAACTTTGCTGATGCCCACAGCGTGTTCAGTATGGACGATTTGACGCTGCAGATTGCTAAGATCAACCAGATCATCATCAACCAGAATCAAATGTCCGACACCTGCCGCTGCCAGATACATCGACACCGGGCTGCCCAGTCCTCCCAATCCTACAATGAGCATCGTTGCAGACAGCAGCCGCTGCTGCCCTTCGATATCAAAGGCCGGCAACATGATCTGCCTGCTGTAGCGCAGCAATTGTTTGTCATTCATGGCCATCAACCTCCGGCTTTTTGCCCATGGTAACTCTGTCTTGCCCGCCAATATCCTGCAGGGTCTTGATTGAGTTGAAACCCGAAATCTGCAGCATCTGGCGTACCGCAGCCCCTTGATTAAAACCATGCTCGAACAACACCCAGCCTCCGTCCCTCAAATACAAAAAGGCCTGGTTGCTAAGCGTACGCAGATCGCTGAGACCGTTGTCAGCTGCCCGCAGTGCTGACAGCGGTTCAAAGCGTAAATCCCCTGCCGTCAGGTGAGGATCGTCAGCATCGATGTAGGGTGGATTGCTGACCAGAATGTGCGGCTGTAACGCCTCTGGCAAGCCATCACACCAGTCTCCTTTGTAAAACTCGACGTGATCCAGATGATTCAACCGCGCATTTTTACGTGCAACCGCCAAGGCTGCATCACTGGAATCGACAGCGATCATGCGCCAATCAGGTCGCTCACTGGCAATCGCCAAGGCAATGGCACCGCTGCCGGTTCCAAGATCAGCGACCACCCGGAACTGGTTGTTGTCCGCTAGAGCCAGCACTTGTTCGACCAGTAGTTCAGTGTCGGCTCGTGGAATCAGCACATCCGCAGTCACGCTCAGATCCAATGTCCAGAAACCGCGTGATCCGGTGATATAGGCGACCGGTTCGCCGGTCTTGCGACGCACTACAAGCTGTTGATAATGCTCACACTGCGTCTGTGTCAGCCGTAAGTCAGCGTGTGTCAGCAGGCGTGTGCGTGTGCAATCAAGAACATGCATCATCAACCACTCGGCGTCAACGCGGGGAGTATCAAGCGCTTGCAACTCGTCAACCGCCCAATCGATTGCCTGTTGCAGCGTCTGCGACATCAATTCAGGCCGCCAGTTCAGCGAGCTGATCAGCCTGATATTCCTGAATCAGCGGTTGAATCACAGCATCAAGTTCGCCTTCCATGACCTCGTCAAGTTTGTAGATGGTGAGATTGATACGATGGTCAGTGACACGTCCCTGCGGGTAATTATAGGTACGGATTCGTTCGGAGCGGTCACCTGAACCCACCAGCAACCTGCGTGCATCAGACTGCTGTTTGTCCGCAGCCGCCTGCTGCATATCGTTCAGACGGGCATGCAGCAGTGACATGGCACGAGCCCGGTTTTTGTGCTGGGAGCGCTCTTCCTGGCACTCAACCACCAGCCCGCTGGGAATATGCACAATTCGAATCGCGGAATCCGTCTTGTTGATGTGTTGCCCGCCAGCTCCGCTTGCTCTGAAGGTGTCTACACGCAAATCGGCTTTGTTGATTTCAATCTCCGCCAATTCGTCAGAGGCGGGCAGGATAGCGACCGTGCATGCAGAGGTATGGATACGCCCCTGAGTTTCAGTATCCGGCACACGCTGCACCCGATGCGCACCGGATTCGAACTTGAGTTGCCCAAATACCTGGCGCCCCTCAATCCGAGTAATGATCTCTTTATAACCACCATGCTCGCCGGGCCGCTCGCTGATCACTTCAAGGCGCCAGCCCTGGCGTTCTGCGTATCTGGAATACATACGAAACAGATCGCCGACAAAAATTGCAGCTTCATCACCACCGGTGCCCGCACGGATCTCCAGAAACACATTCATGCTGTCCTTTTCATCTTTGGGCAGCAACAGCTTTTGCAGTGATAACTCCAGCGTCTCTAACCGGCCACGCAGTGATTTATATTCTTCTTCGGCCATTTCACGCATGTCCGGATCGCTGTCTTTTAGCATTTCTTGCGTGAGCGCCAACTCTGCTGTCGCACCCAGGTAGCGCCTGAACTCCAGCACAATGGGCTCAAGATCAGAGAATTCGCGGGATAGATTCCGGAACCGTTCCTGATCCGAGATAGTCTCCGCATCACTGAGCAGCGCTTCCAGCTCCTGGCAGCGGTCCGCCAGCAACTCAAGTTTCTGATGAATCGACTCTTTCATTCACTGTTTCCTGCAGATTTATCACTGGCACTGGCGGGTGTATCGTCCGTTTGAATCTGGGTTAACTCAAACAACTCCTGAGTCAGACGCACCAGATCGTCTCGCCCTTCTGCACTGGCTTTTTTCATCTGCACACTGGGTGCATGAATGAGTTTGTTGGTGATCGCTCGTGCCAGCACTTCAAGCGCCTTGTCCGCCGGCACCCCTCGCTCCAGCGACTTGACCGCTTTTTCCAGTTCGACCTGCCGGATGGCATCTGCCTTTTCACGAAACGCCTTGAGTGTGGCTACCGCGTTCAGCGCACGCAATTGACTCAGGTATTCTTCAACACCACGCTCAATAATGGCACTGGCTTGCTGGGCCGCCAGTTCACGGCTTTTGACGTTATCGTCAATCACATCACGGATATCGTCAACGCTGTAAAGATACGCATCGCTGATCTCACCCACTTCCGGCTCGATGTCCCGCGGTACTGCCAGATCTACCAACAGCATGGGTTTATGGCGTCGCTTTTTGATGGCGCGCTCAACGGCGCCTTTTCCGAGTAGCGGTAACTGGCTGTTGGTTGACGACACCACAATATCGGCATGAATCAACTCATCGGGGATATCAGAGAGCAGCACGCCGCGGGCGCCAAATTTCTCCCCGAGCGTGACTGCGTTTTGCAGCGTACGGTTGGCAACAACAATGCTTTTGACACCCTTGTCCGTGAGGTGGCGCGCGACCAGCTCGATGGTATGCCCGGCACCGATCAGCAGTGCGTGCAGGGACCCGAGATTGGAGAATATCTGTTCAGCCAGCGTGACAGCCGCATACGCCACCGACACAGGGTTTTCGCCAATTGCTGTATCGGTGCGCACTTCTTTGGCGATTGAAAATGCATCCTGAAAAGCACGACCCAATTGCGCTTTGGCAACACCCAGTTCCTTGGCAACTGCGTAAGCAGATTTGATCTGACCAAGAATCTGCGGCTCCCCCAGGACCATCGAATCGAGTCCGCAAGCAACACGCATCAGATGCCGGATTACATCTTCGTGCCAATGAAAATAACTGCAACCCTTCAACTCTGACTCGCTGATACCGTGGTATTGGCTGAGCCATCCCAATAACTTTTGCTGTGCGGCCCCCAGCAGATCCGGGTCAATAATGGTGTTGGTATCTTCGTCTTCCGTCAGACCGGTACTAAAATCCAGGTCGATATACAGCTCGGTACGATTACACGTGGAAACGATCACAGCTTCACGCACATGCTCCAGGGTGACCACCTTGTGCATGGCATCTGCCATGGTTTCCGGCGGAAACGCCACCTGCTCGCGCAGGGCAACATTTGCCGTATTGTGATTGATGCCGAGCAGAACCAGCGCCATGAACCAGCCTTGAAACGTGACCAGAAGTGTCGGCTTCTTTGTAAGCCTTGTGTAAAAAGTGCACTATCTTACTAAAAACTGCGAGCGCTTGCCTGCACTTATATTTCAACGACACTTTGCTTGCAGTTATTATGCACGGCCAGCGGTCTCTGCTGTAGTCTTGCCATAGGACTGTTGTTACAATCCGGACGTGCCCGAGGCACCCTGAACTGGATACTATGAAAACTCTGCCCTTACGCTTGCTTATTCTGCTGTCCCCTGTGATAGCTGCCTGTTCTTCTGTTTCTGCTCCAGATATGGATGTAGTTACCGAGCCATCCGTTGAACCAGTGGGCACCAACGCCCAGATACCCGAAGTCGTCGCGGTGGCAGAAGAAGAGCCCATCGAATATGGCAATTTTACTCAGGCGCAACTTGAAACTGCTTTGCTGAGCGAATTTGGTGGCATGCGCGGGTATCTGCCCCAGGCTACGCAGGGTTACTACGATCTGGCGATTGAAACCGGCGACATCAATATCATTCGCAGGGCTTCCGAGTTTGTGTCAGCCAGTGGCAACACTGAGGCTCTAAACGTGCTGGCTCAGTTATGGATCAGCAAAGACGCCATGGCACAGGAACCACATCTGATGTTGGGTTACCAGCTGATGGAGGATGGGCGGTTTGTGCAGGCGCTTTCTCATCTGGATTCCGTGTTGGAACTGGGTGGGCAAGTGGACTTTACAGCAATGTCTGCCCGCACTTACACACTGGAAAATCGCCAGCGCGACGTCATCATCAGTCAGCTTCAGGATATTGTGTCCCGGTATCCGCAGGAACAGACGCTGTATCTGGCAATTTCCCAGATGTACGACCAGAGCAGCCAGGGCGAACAGGCCGCGCAATGGTTACAGGTCGGGCGCGACAAATTTGGTGACAATCCACGCACCTTGCTGATTGAAGCGCAGCTGCTACAGAACATGGGCCGTGCTGATCAGGCAGAGGGGGTTCTGACAAGCGCAGTTGCGCAATTCCCCGATCACCGGCTGTTGCGTTACAGCCTTGCCCAGCTGCTGGTGCAGAACAACAAACTGGTTGAGGCTGCGCTGGAGTTCGAGTACATCATGCAGCGCGAACCCATGGACTTTGAAACACTGTATTCCCTGGTGCTGATCAATCTTGAGTTGGAGGAATACACCAAGGCTGAACCACAATTAAGGGAGCTGATCGGCGCCGGGCATCGCCTCAACGAAGCCAATTATTATCTGGCTATCATCCTCGAAGATCGTAATCAGATCGAAGAAGCTCTCGACCGATACCAGCAAATAAGCATCCAGTCCAATGCCTTTCTGACAGCGCAGCGTCAGATCATGAGGTTGTTGATCCAGCTTGAACGCTTTGACGATGCTGAAAATCTGACGCGCCGGCTTGCTGACAGTGATGCGCGCCTGGCGCCGCTGATCCCTGCTCTGGAGGCCGAGGCTCTGGCTAACGCTGATCACAACAGTCGAGCCCTCACTGTATTGAATCAGGCGCTGACGCGCTTCCCTGACGACATTGATCTGTTGTTTGCGCGCGCCCTTATCGCCGAGCGCTTTGACGACATGGCGATGATTGAACAGGATCTACGCCGAATCATCGATCTTGACCCGCAAAATGGCAGGGCTCTGAACCACTTGGGTTATGCCATGACCTTGCGGACAGATCGTTTTGCAGAGGCGTTGGAGTTGATTGAACGGGCATTGGCAATCACGCCCGATGATCCGGCGATCATCGACAGCCTGGGGTGGGTGCAATACAAACTGGGCTTGCTGGAGGAGTCCATCAGCAATCTGCGACGGGCGTTTGAACTGTTTCCCGATCATGAAGTAGCCGCCCATCTGGGTGAGGTGCTGTGGGTGAATGGCCAACAGAACGAGGCAATGAGCATCTGGGAAACCTCTCTGCAATCATTCCCGGACAGTAAATTTGTCACTGAGGCAATGCAACGCCTGATTCCGGTTACTGAAGAGGCGCAACCCGCCGAGCAGAGACAAAGCTCGTGACCGGACTGATTACTTCGCTTGTACGGGCAAGCATTATTGCAGGACTGAGCGGCATTCTGCTGTCCTGTGCCGGCGCGGTGCGCATGGACGCACCGGTGATTTCCGAATGGGATGCACGCAGAGCAGTGCTGGAATCACTATCCGAATGGGAATTTACCGGCAGCATTAATGTGCGGGACGCCGAGGAAGCCCACTCTTCGCGCATACGTTGGCGCCAGAACAACGAACTCTATCGCATCAATCTTTGGGGAACTTTCAACATTGGCGCGACTGAAGTCAATGGCAAGCCCGGCGAAGTCCGTATTGACCAGGAAGGTGAAGAACCCATCATTACCGACACCCCGGAGCAACTGCTTTACGATCGCATCGGCTATGAGCTGCCGGTGACTGAGCTGAATTTCTGGATCAAAGGTATTCCGGCACCCGGCCCCAGCCAGGAACTCAGTTTTGCGGATAATCAGCAGTTATTGAGTTTTGTTCAGGCAGGCTGGCGGGTGGATTATCTGGGGTATACCAATTTTGGTCAGCAGACCTTGCCAACCCGAATCCGTGTTCAGAAGCCACCACTGCGACTCGATCTGATTCGCCTGAACTGGACTTTGCCCTCAACTCAGCCGCTCACCGAGTAAAACATGTCACCGAGCCATCTGACGCTGCCGGCTCCGGCAAAACTAAACCTGTTTCTGCACATCACTGGACGACGCGCCGACGGCTATCATCTGCTGCAGACTGTTTTCCAGTTGCTGGATTACGGCGATGAACTCAGATTCTCACTCAGGGATGACAGCCAGATCACACTGAGCTGCAACTCCACCGAACTGGCCACAGATGACAATCTGGTGCTGCGCGCAGCTCATCTGCTGCGCGAGCACAGCGGGGCAACCCAGGGCGCTGACATCGAACTGATAAAACGCATACCCACCGGCGCAGGGTTGGGCGGCGGCAGCTCCGACGCGGCAACCACGTTGGTCGCACTGAATACCCTGTGGCAGTGCCGGCTTGAACGCGACACGCTGGCAGCGCTTGGATTACGTCTCGGCGCTGATGTACCGGTTTTTGTGCATGGCAAATCAGCATGGGCAGAAGGTGTGGGAGAGCTGTTACAACCAGTTACTCTACCCACTCTTTATTACCTGGTTTTAAGCCCGGCATGCCACGTTTCCACTGCGACGATTTTTTCTCATCAGCAGTTGACACGCGACACAAGGGCAATCAAAATGGCCGCCTTTCTGGCAGGGCAGTCCCAAAACGACTGTGAAATGCTTGTCCGGACACTGTATCCCGAGGTAAATGCTGCGCTTGAATGGCTCAGTCAATTTGCCAAAGCGCGGATGACAGGAACGGGATCAAGTGTATTTGCAGCGTTTGACAATGAAGCATCTGCCAGAGACGTTTTACGGCAATTGCCAACCGATCAACAGGGTCCACTGCGTTATATCAGCGGATTTGTCGCGAAAGGTGTTAGTGAATCAGCGTTGACCCGTGTTGGTCAGTGTAGTGATTCGTGAGTAGCAATGTCGGTGGCTAACAGTAATGAGAACTGCTTTTGTCAAAATCGCAGGTATCCAAGCCAAGACACAATAGCTTAGAATAGCGACGTTTTTTGGGGTGTCGCCAAGTTGGTAAGGCATCAGATTTTGATTCTGACATGCGTTGGTTCGAGTCCAGCCACCCCAGCCAAATTCTCGGATTCCCGGGGTCAGCCGTTTACACAAAGCATCATGTTTCCGATCAATGCCAGTGACCTAAACGAATGACCCGGGCGGGTAACACCATCAAACGACCACAGCACAAATTGACACAAGGCAGGCGCGGGTTTACACCCGCTGACAAGTCTGAAGGTACTTTTCCCATGGCTAACAATCTGATGGTTTTCACCGGCAATGCTAACCCGCTGCTGGCAGAGAAAATTGCACGATATATCGGCATACCCTTGGGTGATGCGCATATCGGCAAGTTCAGTGATGGCGAAATTGCGGTCGAAATTAAAGAAAACGTCCGCGGCAAGGATGTTTTTATCATTCAGTCGACGTGCGCGCCAACCAATGACAGCCTGATGGAATTGTTGCTGACCGCCGATGCCATGCACCGCGCTTCCGCCAACCGCATCACTGCGGTGATCCCCTACTTCGGATATGCCCGTCAGGACCGCCGCGTTCGCTCCTCACGGGTGGCAATCAGTGCCAAAGTGGTTGCAGACATGATCTCAGCCGTGGGTGTGAATCGCGTACTGACCGTTGATTTGCACGCCGAGCAGATTCAGGGATTTTTCAGCATCCCCGTTGATAACGTTTATGGCTCACCAGTGCTTACCGAAGATATCGTAAGACAAAATTATAAAAACCTGACTGTTGTGTCTCCTGACATCGGTGGTGTAGTTCGCGCCCGCGCAATCGCCAAACAACTGAATGTTGATCTGGCAATCATCGACAAGCGACGCCCTCAGGCCAACGAAGCACAGGTAATGCATATCATCGGTGAAGTCAAAGACCGCACCTGCCTGATTGTAGATGACATGGTCGATACCGCCGGAACCTTGTGTAAAGCCGCCGCAGCGCTGAAAGAGCACGGAGCCACACAAGTGGTTGCCTACTGCACGCACCCGGTACTGTCGGGTAAAGCAGCTGAAAACATCGCCAACTCTATGTTGGACTCATTGGTGGTGACCGACACCATTCCATTGAGCGAGCCCATCAGAAACTGCACAAAAGTACGCCAGTTAAGCATGGCCAGACTGCTGGCTGAATCCATTCGCCGCGTCAGCAATGAAGAATCTATCAGCGCCATGTTTGAAGGAACGGATGACTGATTTTTAACTGAGATCAACAGAACTCTGTTGATCTTTTTTACCACACGTTTATCAGACCGGTCGCAAGTCGGGTAAACGTTTTAAAACCGGAGAGACATTATGTCCAATGCTTTTGAACTGAATGCCAGTGCCAGAAACGACCTGGGGAAAGGTGCGAGCCGCCGCCTTCGTCGTCTGGCTGACCTAGTACCTGCCATCATTTATGGCGGTGCACCTGCACCGGAATCCATTTCGATTCCACACAAAGACATCCTCAAAGCCACAATGAACGAAGCCTTCTTCTCGCACATTATTACCTTGGTGGTTGATGGCAAGAGTCAGCAGGTTGTGATCAAGGCGCTGCAGCGTCACCCCGCCAAGCCGCGCATTATGCACGCTGACTTTCAGCGTGTTGACAGCACACACACCATCACGGTGAAAGTGCCTGTACACCTGATCAATGAAGACAAGTGCAAAGGCGTCAAGATCGGCGGTGGCAGCATCCTGAAGACCATGTCTGAACTGGAAATTGTATGCCTGCCACAAGACCTGCCTGAGTACCTGGAAATTGATATGACTGACATTGGTGTGGGCGAATCCGTACACATTTCTCAGATCAAATTCCCGAAAGGCGTTTCAAGCGTTGACCTGGCTCACGGCCATGACTCTGACCACTCTGTGGTTGCGGTCCAGGCATCCCGTGGCGGCGCAACTGAAGGCGCAGAAGCCTGATACTGAACCAGCATGAGCAATCACAAGCTCAAGCTGATTGTGGGCCTGGGGAACCCGGGCTCGCAATATCGATGTAACCGACACAATGTCGGTGTTTGGTTTTTGGACGCAATCTGTCGACAGTATGGTGGCGAATTGCGTGCAGAACCCCGATTTCACGGCGACTGCGGTCGCGTCTCAATTGAAGGCCAGGACATTCGTCTGCTGTTTCCTACCACGTTTATGAATCGCAGCGGGCAATCTGTTGCTGCACTGTGTCACTATTTCGACATCGAGCCAGAACATATGCTGGTTGCCTACGATGAAATTGACTTTCCCGTGGGGACAACAAAATTAAAAGCGGGTGGCGGACATGGCGGCCACAATGGTATGCGTGACATTATCAGCGCCTTAGATGGTGCCAATAATTTTTACCGCCTGCGTATTGGTGTCGGGCATCCCGGCGACAAAAACAAAGTAGCCAACTATGTGCTGAGCGATCCGGGCAAGGATGACAGCATTTCGATAGAACATGATATCGGGCAGGCCATGAAAGTCCTGCCTCAGATGGTCAACGGACAATGGAGTCAGGCGATGCTGCAGTTACACAGCAACACTGCCCCCGATAAACCGGCCGCTGACAAAAAACAGTCTTAATACAGGAATTTCAGTCATGGGTTTTAAATGCGGCATCGTTGGTTTGCCCAACGTCGGTAAGTCCACGCTGTTTAATGCATTGACCAAAGCCGGTATCGCAGCGGAAAACTTCCCGTTCTGCACCATTGAGCCAAACTCCGGCATTGTGCCCATGCCTGACCCACGCCTGAACGCGCTGGCAGATATCGTCAAACCCGAGCGCGTTGTCCCCACCACCATGGAATTCGTCGACATCGCCGGCCTCGTGGCGGGCGCCTCAAAAGGTGAAGGGCTGGGCAACAAGTTTCTTGCAAACATACGCGAGACCGACGCTATCGCCCACGTGGTACGATGCTTTGAAGATGGCAACGTCATCCACGTTGCCAACAGCATCAATCCGAAGCGAGACATCGAGATCATCGACCTCGAACTGATCATGGCCGACCTTGAGAGCTGTGAGAAACAATTGCAGCGTGTGGCCCGCACCGCCAAGGGCGGCGACAAGGAATCCGTGGCGCAGAAAGAGCTGCTGGAAAAACTTATCCCGCACCTCAACGAAGGCAAAGCTGCACGCACCCTGCTGAAAGATCTGAGTGACGATGACAAGCGTCTGGCAAAGACCTTCCATCTGCTGACCACCAAACCAGTGATGTACATCGCCAACGTGGCCGAAGACGGCTTTGAGAACAACCCGCTTCTGGACGTGGTGCAAGCCATCGCCGATACAGAAGGCGCGATTGTTGTGCCGGTATGCAACAAGATTGAAGCCGAAATCGCCGAACTGGACGATCCGGAAGAAATGCAGATGTTCCTGGAAAGCATGTGCATGACCGAACCCGGCCTGAACCGCGTGATCCGTGCCGGTTACTCGCTGCTTAACCTGCAGACGTATTTTACCGCCGGCGTGAAGGAAGTGCGCGCGTGGACAGTCAAGGTGGGCGCTACAGCCCCGCAGTCGGCGGCCGCGATCCACACTGATTTTGAGAAAGGTTTTATCCGCGCTGAAGTCATCGCCTATGATGATTACATCCAGTACAAAGGTGAAGCCGGTACCAAGGAAGCAGGAAAATGGCGACTGGAAGGCAAGGAATACATCGTTAAGGATGGAGATGTCATGCACTTCCGGTTTAACGTCTGAGTAAGACAGTCTGGCTGGGTGTTACTTTTCAGGCAAGTTCCAATCTTGACAAGTTACGCTCAGTTAGACAGAATGCGCGCCTTGCGATGGCTACGTAGCTCAGCTGGTTAGAGCACAGCACTCATAATGCTGGGGTCAGTGGTTCAAGTCCACTCGTAGCTACCACCTCTTTCCCATCTACCCTTTGACCTGCCTTTTTACCTTGACCAGGCCCACACTATGACCGAGGGTACAGAGAGCGGCAAACCATCCCGGCCAGCCAAAAAGTCCGGCAGCGGTTTTCTCGGTAATCTTGCGTTTAACATCATCATACCGGTTGTGATTCTGACGCGTTTCAGCGGCGATGACAGCCTTGGCCCTGCATGGAGCATTGTGCTGGCGCTGAGTTTCCCGATTGGTTACGGTCTTTGGGATCTGAAAGACACTGGCAAGATCAACCCGTTCTCAATTCTGGGTATCGTGAGTGTCATGCTCACCGGCGGCATCAGTCTGCTGGAACTCGATCCGCAATATATTGCCATCAAAGAAGCCGCAATACCGGGCATCATCGGACTGGCGGTGTTGGGCAGCCAATACACGCGCTTCCCGCTGGTTAAAACCCTGATCCTTAACGGCCAGGTGATTCGCGTTGATGATTTGTATGCGGCACTGGCGGCACGTGGTAATACAGCAGAGTTTGGGCAGCGTATGGCTCAGGCGTCATATATAGTGGCTGCATCTTTCTTTATGTCTTCCGTACTGAATTATGTACTGGCCACCGTTATTCTGGTCAGCCCCCCCGGCACACCGGAATACACCGCGGAGCTCGGCCGCATGACGGCTCTGAGTTATCCGGTCATAGCCATTCCCAGCATGATCGTGATGATGATCGCGATCTGGTTTGTTTTCTCCAGCATCAAACGCCTTACCGGACACAGCCTAGAGTCTTTTTTTGTAGACCAGGGCTAAGCAGCCAGCCAAGCAACCTCCCTTGATCTGTATCAAAACGAATGGTTTCTAACCTGCCTACACTCGTATCCTGAGTGATTATACGGTTGTTGGCCTTTCAGCAGATCAAGGAGCAATTCAAATGAAAAAAATCAGCAGCTTGCTGTTGGCAGTTGGCTTTAGTGCAGCACTGCCAGTGTCGGCACAAACCATGATTGAAGGAACTTATCTGTCATCGTCCGGTGAAAATGGCCGCGGTGGCTGCACCATGGAAGTAAAAAGCCTGGGCAAATCGCCCAAGTACGGTGACGAGCTTTACGCGCTGACCTCATCAGGTGAAGGTGCCTGTGAGTGGACTGCAATCGGACTGGCCAAGAACTTTGGCATCAGCGCCGGCATGGTGAGCAGCGGTGGCATGAGCGGTTTTGTCACGGCTAAATGGCCGTTTGGACCCGGTGGCGGACGCGTTGAGATCTCTTCGTTTCAGAATGATGGCACCCATCTTAATACGGTGATGTTTACCAGCGTAACCGGTAAGTAGTTACCGCTCGCTGATCGTCAGCGTGGAAATGTCACCAGATGGTCCATTTCCACCCTGATGCCGATCTGGGTGTTCTTACCATGAGCGTGATGGCTAGGCACCAGACTCAACACGCGCGCACCGCTTTCCAGCTCCAATGTATACAAGAACTGGGATCCTCTGAAGGCTTTATCGATTACTTTGGCGGTGGCCGGGCTGTGATCATCGTGAATTACATCGTCGGGACGGATCAGCACGGATACGCCCTCTCCAACCGCAAAAGCCAGCGGTTGATCCGTGTGTAACAGACCCAACTCGGTCTGCACATGCAAGTTATCAACCACGGTCCCCGGCAAGAACACCCCTTCTCCGACAAAGTCAGCCACATAGGCATTGGAGGGCTCGTGATATAACTCAAACGCAGGGCTCCACTGTTGCAAGGTACCCGCGCTCATGACACCAATTTCATCGGCCATGGCAAACGCTTCATACTGATTGTGGCTGACAAGAATGGTGGTAATGCCGTCATTTTTCAGAACCAGGCGAATTTCACGGGCAATCTGTTCACGCAACTCGACATCCAGACTGGCAAAAGGCTCGTCCAGCAACAGTATCTGCGGTTTGGGCGCCATCGCACGGGCAATCGCCACGCGCTGTTGTTGACCACCCGACAAACGATGCGGCCAGGCATCCAGCAGTTCTGTGATGCGCAACATACCTGCCAATTCATCGACTCGTTGTCGACGGGCTGTGCTGCCAAGCGCACGTAATCCGAATGAAATGTTGTCGCGCACATTCATGTGAGGGAACAGTGCATAGTCCTGGAACACCATACCCACCTGACGCTTTTCAACTGGCAACTGCCAGCCTGCATGGCTGATACAGTCCCCGGCAATCAATATCTCTCCGCCACTGACGGGTTCAAAACCCGCAATTGCCCGTAACAGCGTGGTTTTGCCACATCCACTTGCACCCAGCAGGCAGCCAATGTCGCCCGCTTTCAGGGTCAAACTGATCTGGCGCACAATCGGCGTTTTCTCCAGTTCTACAGAGACATGTCTGAGTTCAAGTGCGTTTGTCATGACCGGGTCGGGATGCTGAGATAGAAAGGCTGATGATCATAACAGGAATGATGCCGGCAATAACGATCATCAATGCGGATGCCGCCGCCTCGGTGAGCCGTTCCTGATTGGCAAGTTCATAAGTGCGAATAGCCAGGGTATTAAAATTAAAGGGACGCAGAATCAAGGTGGCTGGCAGTTCTTTGAGTACATCAACAAACACCAACAATGCGGCTGTCAACAAACTGCCCTTCAACATAGGGATGTGAATGCGCCGCAGAATCTGCCAAGAACCCAGCCCCATGGAGCGACCGGCGTCATCCATACTGGGTTTAATTTTGCCCAATCCCGCCTCCACTGTATTCATGGCCACGGGCAAAAACCGCACGATGTAGGCAAACACCACCGCGATCAGCGTGCCACTCATCAACAAACCGGTAGCAATGTCGAACTGCGCACGCATCCACGCGTCCAGCGAATTGTCTAACCATGCAAAAGGGATCAGCACACCAACGGCTATTACCGTGCCGGGGACGGCATATCCCAAGCCGAGTACGCGAGTAGCAGTACGCATGGGCAAACCGGGCTGCAATCGCTTGGCATAAGTAATCAGCATCCCCAGCATCAGCGCGATCAATGCCGCGGTAAATGCCAGTCGCAAACTATTAAATACCAACTGACTGAAGGCACTGAAATCAACCAGCGCACGTGTGTCCCAGGCCCACCAGGCCAACTGTAATACCGGCACAACAAATCCGAACAATACCGGTATCAGGCAATACAGCAGAGCGCCGACCATTTTCCAGCCCTTCAGCCTGAGCTGGGGCAAGCGTGAATAGCGGGTACTGGTGTGATGGTAACGTGCACGGTTGCGGGACCACTGTTCGGCAATCACCAGCACGAGGATAAACAACATCAGCACAGCTGAAAGCTGGGCCGCTGCAGTTGCACTGCCCATCCCGAACCAGGTACGAAAGATTCCAGCAGTGAAGGTGGAGATACCGAAGTACTGGACAGTACCATAGTCGGCCAGTGTCTCCATCAACACCAACGCCAGACCGGCGATAATTGCTGGCCGCGCCAGTGGCACAGCCATGCGGGTAAACGCGTGCCATGGACTTGATCCCAAGGTGCGCGAGACTTCCAGAACACACACGGACTGCTCCAGAAAAGCCATCCGCGACAATAAATAGACATACGGGTACAGAACCAGTGACAACATGGTAATGGCGCCACCCGTCGAGCGTATTTGCGGGAACCAGTAGTCACCAAAGCGAAGGTCAAACGTGTCGCGGATAAACCCCTGTACAGGACCCGCCACATCGAGCATTCCGGTATAGGTATAGGCAATGATGTAGGCAGGCATGGCCAAGGGCAGCACCAGCGCCCATTCCAGCCAGCGACTGCCGGGAAAGCGCGTCATGGTTACCAGCCAGGCGGGGGCAACGCCCAGCACCAAAACCATAACACCCACACCCAACATCAATTGCAACGACTGGACAATGTAGGACCACAGCAATGTGTCGACCAGATGCTGCCAGACACCATCACTGCTGTTAAAAACCGACGAGAATACCGTCAGTACGGGAACACTCAGCAGCAGACACAACACAATCACGGCGAGCAATGAGCCATGTTTGCCCATGCGCGCCGTGATTATTTGTACAGAAAACTGCGTTGACGATTGTGCCTTGTCTGTCAAACCTGTTCCTTTAACGCCAGCCGGCCCTGTCCATCAGGCGAACCGATTCGGCATTGTGGGTACCCAGTTGTTCAAGCGCCAGTTCATCCGCTTTGAATTCGCCCCATGCCTGCAGTGTTGCGCTAACTGGAACACCGGGACGCACCGGAAATTCGTTATTGGTTTCGGCGTACCAGGTTTGAGCCTCGTCACTGACCAGATATTCCAGCAGCTGAACTGCCTCTGCCCGGTTGGGAGCGTGCGCCGTGAGGCCGACACCGCTGATATTGATATGTGCGCCTCTATCGGCCTGATTCGGCCAGAACACTGCGACTTTGGATGCCTGCTCACGCTGCTCTTCGTTAGTTGCATTCATCATGCCCGCAAGATAGTAGTTGTTAACAATGGCTAACTGACACTGGCCGATTGCAACCGCTGCGATCTGATCACGGTCGCCGCCCTGTGGGTCTCGTGCAAAATTGGCAACCAGACCTCTTGCCCACTGTTCGGTGGCTTCCACACCGTGGTGACTGATCATCGCTGCGGTCATGGACTGGTTGTAAATGTTTGAGGAAGAACGAACACAAATCTGGCCCCTCCACTTGGGATCCACCAGATCTTCGTAGGTTGACAACTGAGCAGGATCAACACACTCCTTGTCATAGACCACCACTCGGGCGCGCAGTGATACACCGAACCACTGCCCCTCTGAATCGCGGTATTGCGCAGGTATCTGGCTTTCCAGCACATCAGAATCAACAGCTTGCAGCAGCCCCATCTCTTTGGCGCGCAACAATCTGCCTACGTCCACCGTCAACAACAGGTCAGCTGGCGAATTAGCACCTTCCAGCTCCAGACGGGTGGTCAACTCATCTGCCCCGGCGGTGATCAGATTAACGGTGACACCTGTCGCCGCGCTAAACCGATCCAGAAGCGGCTTGATCAGATTCTCTTCGCGACCTGAATACACATTGACTTCAGCAGCCTGTGCAGCCGCACTGACGAATAAACCGGCTGACAGTGCAGACACGGCAAACATAGACAACAGCAACTTTTTCATACCCGACTCCTGGTCCAAGGGAAAGCTCAGAACAGGGGGAATGATAATTACTCTCATTTATGTTTGCAATCAGTATTTGATTAGCCTGCTTGCGTCAGATCAAACTATTGACCGGCAGCATCAGCCTCTGCGCGCCGTTCTCCCGCCAGAATTCCGGGCAATCCATAATTACCCTCGTGACAGGCATATTCATAAATGCGTGAGTCACTGGCATTTAAACTCATCTCACCACGCCAGGTTTGAGTGTAGTAAACCGGGTCACTGACTTCGAATTCGTAATAAATCTGCTCGGCAGACCAGCGAGTGAAACGTTCAATGATTTTGCCCTGATCCGACAATGGAATCTGCCCGCCGCCCGCCTGTTGCGGATGCAGACTGACCGTTTCTACCACCAGCGTGTCTCCCTCCCACCAGGCGATTGAATCCCCCAACCATTGCTGCAGTTCGCGCGGCCGGTGTTGCCCACCAATCGGAATGATACGGGCGTCCTGATTCATCTCCACCATAATCATCAGATAATCTGCCGTCTGTACGATCTGGTAGTGATTGTTGTACAGCACGTTCAGCATGGGCGGACCACCCGTGCCTCCAAAACCAATCAGGCAACGCTCACCCAGTGATCGACCTTCAGGGCCATCATTGCTGCTGAACAGCTCACGGTATTCCCGGCGCAACGCTTGCCCCTGTTCTGAGTAAGGGATACGACCGGTATCGGGCTCAACCACCCAAGAGGTCCGGTACTCGCCCTTGACCCGTCCAAAGCTGGTGCCTGGATCAATCCAGAATGCGTTATAACCACGACCCATACCCAGATCGGTTCCATCCAGCAATTCGCCCTGCTGCAGGTTGTCATCCGTCGCCAGTCTCACATTCTGGGGGTGCCGCGCGGTTATGCTCTCAAGCTCTTCCGGCGGAATCACCAGCGATGTGTATTGCGGAGAGCGCTGCAGATCAGTGATGGATGCATTGCTCCAGATACCCTGAAAATCAGGCTTGCCATCGGGCGTGCGCGGAGGCTGATAGCCTGGCTCCTGGGCCGACACTGTTAACGGCGCACCTATCATCCCGAACGCAAGGACCAGTGATGACAGCATGCACCGAGCATACGGACGCCGCAAGCCGATCAAGTTGCCCGATCCTGAATGTGTGTTTACTTTGCCGGCAGCGCTTCTCATGGCCCTGAATCCTCTTTATTAATTATTGTTGTGGAGCACGCGGAAAACTAAACCACTGTGACATCTTTATCAAGTCGCACCCACAGTCAGAGTGAAAATTACAAATGCGACCATACGACAGATAGCACACCATGAACAGCGGTTGATGCCCTGCAACGCATGCGCGTATCATGAGCCGGCAACACTCGTTACCCAGACAGATTTTTTGTATCGTGTTTTACTTCAGGAATCCAGAACATGTTGGTAAGTCGGTTCAGATTGCGCGCGTTTTGTCTCACGTTGGCGACCTCCGTCGGGCTTGTCGGATGTACGCAGGAATCACCGGAACCGGAAGCGGCAACAGATGTAGAGGCGTCGGTATACAACCTGACCATGGATACTACCGAATTTATGGCGCATGTGTTGGAGCCTGTGGCTGACGTGTTATGGAAATCTGCCGGATGGATTCTGGATGAAAACGAAGGCTACTATGAACTGTATCCCACGGATGACGAGAGCTGGCAGAATGTTCACGACCATGGTGCCATGATTGTTGAAGCGGGCAATCTGATGTTACTGCCCGGCCGCGCTCAAGATGGCGCGTGGACAACCTATGCGCAAGCGACCAGCGAAGTTGGCCTGCGGATCATGAGCGCCGCCGACGCCAAGAATAATGAGGATCTGTTCCAGGCGGGTGCACAGCTTTACAGTGTCTGTACAGCGTGCCATCAGGCGTACAACCCGGAAATCCTGACACGCTTTACGCCCGGCGGCCTGACCGAGTAAGGTTTCAGACCGACCAAAACGAGAGAAAACAATGTTGACCCGTCAGCAGATTTTACATGGCGTTATTTTTGTAGCCTTACTGCTGCCTTTTACCGCGCTTGCGCACAATATTGCCGGCGGGGATGCCGATTTTGTGACGTCCAATGCCGGTGCCGCACCAGGCCCGTTTATCTATCTGGGGGCCAAACACATGGTCACCGGATACGATCATCTGTTGTTTCTGGCGGGCGTTGTGTTTTTCCTGAGCAGACCCTGGCACATTGTGCAGTATGTGTCGCTGTTTGCACTGGGTCACAGCCTGACACTGCTAATCGGTGTGCTGGCCGATATCAGCATCAACGCTTACCTGATTGATGCCATCATCGCCTTGTCAGTGGTGTACAAGGCGCTTGAAAACATGGGCGCATTTAACTCGCTGGGGCGATGGCGCCCGGATACGCGCTGGGCAGTATTTATATTTGGTTTGTTTCACGGGCTTGGATTATCGGCCAGCATGCAGGAATTGAATCTCCATCCTGACGGTCTTCTGATCAACCTGATCAGTTTCAATGTGGGTGTTGAGCTCGGTCAATTAACAGCACTCAGTATGATTGTTATCGGTTTCAGCCTCTGGCGACGCCATCCCGGTTTCCAGAGCATGGCTTTTACCAGCAATGCAATACTGATGATGGCCGGTTTCACCCTGATGATGTACCAGTTTACCGCCTGGCTGTTAAACGCCTGACGTCGTCACGCCCGGCGGACGATCACAGATTACTTGATGGAGACTCATGATGAGCGACGAACAGAATCCCGCACAAAATCAACGTAACCTGGCAGTCGCCATCAGCGCCGCGCTGGTCGCTGGCGCAGCAATTTTTACTGCAATCATCTTGCCAGCAGAATTCGGCAGAGATCCACTGGGAACCGGACGCTTACTGGGTTTAAGCGGCATGACACAAACCAGCGCAGACGCATTGCACCCGCAGCTGGAATTTCATAAAAACGATGAAGTCGAGTTTGTGTTGGAACCATTCCAGTCACTTGAGTATAAATATCTGATGGATATGGGACAGGCCATTGTGTTCAGCTGGTCTGCTGATGGCGAACTGTATGTTGATCTGCACGCTGAAAATCTGACCGTTGAGGATGCTGAGGAGAGCTATCTGCAGGGCGTCATTTCCCAACAAATGGGCGCCTACGAAGCCGCCTTTAATGGCATGCACGGCTGGTTCTGGGAAAACCGCGGCTTTGAGACCGTTACTTTACGACTTAAAACGTCAGGTTTTTTTGTAAACGCCACGGAATATCGGGGCGGCGGCACCAGCGACCGGTCACCCCCGCCCGTCTTGTGAGGCGGGCAAATTACCGAGTTGCCATGTGGCAATTCTCACAGGATTCATATAAAGCATTGTTCAGTTCTTCCAACGCGGGCAGATCTTTAGTCTGAGCCTCCTTGTACGCAGCAACTGCCGCGTTGCGCATCGACAAGCTGTCTCTAAGCCATTGCTCCTGAGCCTGAACATAACTAGGCAACAACAACAGATTGGCGGACTCAGCAAGCATCAAGGTCTGATTTTCCAGCCGTCGCCAGTCCTCTTCCGTTTGTGGCGGGGTGCGCGCAACATAAAAAACCGCATCCGAGCTTGGCTGCACAATGCGGGTCATCATCTCGGACATGGTAGCAGTGGCCTGAGGTGAAGGCACATCAGCAGCAGATACCACAGTCGCGGCTATCAACATACTCAGTACAACAGCATAAACTGTCGCCTTTGAACGTTGAGCACCACTATACAATCTGGCTAAGACTTGACTGATCGTGTTGATCATATTTCCCCTCTCATTGGGTCAATGTGGTCGTGCCGACTGACGGTAGCACATAAAAAAAAGCGCCTGATTGATCATCATCAATCAAACGCTTCTTGTTTGTTTACGCTAGATAGAATTCAGATCCCGATGCAATAAACGAGAACTGATCAAGCTATGATTATCTGTCTTCCGGATCAGAACCGTCTTGAGGCGCACCAATACCTGATGAACCCATAAACAGTTTACGACCGTCCGGGAAGGTAATGTCTCGGCCGTTTGCACGACAAGCGGGTGTGCACAGACGGTCTTTGCTCTGGTAACCGGTTACAACAATCTCGGTACCAATTTCAAGAGAACCGCGGTTGATACCACGACGCAGCAATGTGTTGGGTGTACCACCTTCTGCCATCCAGATCTGCTCTGAACCATCTTCGTTGGTGTGACGCAGGTGAATCCAGGAGTGCGGATTAATCCACTCTACACGGGTAATCGGGCCACGCAATGCGACTGGCAGGTTGGCATCAAATTCAGCGGAAAACGCGTGGTGAGCGGTTGCCGGTGATTGCATTCCGATGGCAGCGATGCCACCTACCACTGCGACTGCAGCTACAAGCAATTTCATTTTCATACAATTTCCCCTGTTCAATTAGCTTTTCTGAGTACGATTCTACACCAGGAACCAGACCTCATCCAACGCGGATTTGGTCTGCCTGACGACCATCACCGTTGTCTTGTCTCATTATCCGGTGTCAGCCTAAATATTGTCTTAACGCAGCGCACTTATCCTGTTACGGAGAACCTGATGCAGACTTGCTGCGCCAGCGCACCATTCTTTGATCAGCCGCCTTCAAACGTCTCTTGTTTTATTCATCTTTACTACCGCGCCTGCCCTGCTGCAAGCGTGTGCGCAGCATCTTTCACCCTTTTTGTGGGTTTGTTGATCCGTCATAAGTTTTGATCAACAAACCCCAACAGGGTGAAAGTTTTCAGAACGGCATCGTCATCCCTTCAAGCGGCTGGCCCTTACGGAAGCGACCAAACAGCAGTTCTTCCACGAACTCTACGCACTTGAATTGGGGCAGTTCGAAGTCTTTTTCAAGTCTTCGGTACAAAGGCATGCTGATGGTCCATGGCTCGGTATAGAGCTGGGGATCAACAATCGTTGCGGTATATTCAATAGTGTTCTTGTCGATCATGGTGTAACGCTCGGTGACCTTTGACTCCCATGAGCGGTAGTTACCAGCACGGTCATACCAAGTCTGATCAATCAGACCGCTGACCTCAACAACAAAAGTGTCACCATCCCAGGTACCGTATGATTGGCCCATCCAGGAATCGATAGGGGCTTCGCCCGGATCTTCCAGATAAATGTTGCGCACCGCGCCCGCAAATGAATAGGCGATAAAAAACGCACTGTTACTCTGGAATATCTGGAAAGGATGCGGCATGTAGGTTGCACGAGGCACACCCGGCATAAAACATTTGATCTCAGGGTCGCGTTCCAGCCACATTTCGCGATTCTCATCGCGGCGCGCAAGCGCTTCCGGCTTGTAAGGAATGGATCCGTTGTTGGTGGTGATCACCCCCTGACTGGCTGGCACAGCACCCACAGCACCAAAGGCTACAACCTGAGGAGATGGAACCGGCACAAAATCACCGGGAACCATAGAAAATGCAGATTTCGGCGGAGCTGGCTCAAGATTGTTGTTGGCGGTCGTCAACACTTGCCAGATTCCGTTAAAGTCCGGTTTGCCATCCGGAGTTCTCGGAATGGCGGCCACTGAGGCAGACTGAGCTTCTGCCGCGGGCGCTGCCGTGCTACTGGTGGTTGATTGTGTGTCGCTGGGTGAACAGGCCATGACGCCAAGTGTCGTCAAGGCAGTTATTAGTGTTAGTTTTCTGAACCCGTTTGGCATGTTGTGATGCACCTCCTTTTGTTGTCTGACGATATAAACACTTCAATTTTTAAGTGTCAAGCCCATTAAGGTTGGCCGCTCGCTGGGAAGGCTGTCGAACGCGAGCGGCCGTTGCTGATTTACTTTTTAGTGGCGATGAAATTGCCCTGACCCAGATCACCGAGACTCAGCGTTCCTTTCAGGGTTCCGTCAGCCTGCAGCTGCCCGACATATACAATCGCGCCCATATCCGTGGTTAGCGCGAACTCAAAAGTATTACCTTCAGCCTTGCCGGTAAAATCAGAGTTGCCTAACTGCCCGGTGTATTTGCCAGTAATGCTGCCATCAGCAGCCTGCTGCATCACAACGCCAGCATTACCTGAGCCTGCACCAGGAATCTCAACTGCAAAATTCCATTCACCGCTGACATCTGCAAAAGACAATTGAGCAAACAACAAAGCAGAACCCGCGATCAATACACTTTTCTTAAACATCGTAATCCCCTGTCACAACGTGACCTTGTATAAACGTGGGTAAAAAGGTAACAGACCTTCGGGCAAACGTGTTGTTAAGAGGCCATAATTCAGCGCACGGTACTGTCAGATCGTCGCACAAGACTCAATTGAGTTGCTTTTAGCGCGGAGGATCAACCCGATCCGTTCTCGAACCATTCACGCGGAACCAGCCGGCAATGCTGTAGCGGTCGCATAATGCAGGGGCAACCTCATGAGGTACTTCTTCACTCAGAAACAAAACAACAGTGCCGTGATGTGGTTGAACAATGGCGACCGGATCTGCCGACGAATCCTCATAGATCAGCAGTTCACCACCATTTGCGCCTTGCCAGCACGGATTCAGATAGGCAACCAGTGATACCAACCGGCCCGCGCCAATCCCAGTATCATTTTGTTTAAAAGCATCCACATGTTTCTTGTAAAAAGCGCCCGGGGCATAGTGGGCAAAGTGCGACTCAAACGAGAACAACCCCAGATACAGGCGTTGATTAAGATACAGCTGCAAACGGGAGCACCAAGCTAACCACTCGCGCTCCGCCTCAGTCACACCTTCTATCCACGAGATCTGATCACGCCGTACCCGCTCATCGAGCTTATGACCGGCACCGCGACTAACGCCTGCCGCTGCAAAGTCGGTCTGAGTCATGTCCCTGACCTGAGCGGACAAGGCGGCTGACAATGCCGGTGGCAATGCGTTTTCAATCACCACCCAGGCGTGCTGCTGCAGTGCCTGTACACACTGTTCAAAACACTCCCGTTCATCGCTGGCCGCGCCGGCCTGATCGTTCACCGTCAGATTACTCCATGATGTGTTTCATAACCTGATCGAGGTAGGTGCTGGTACGCGTCATTTCGTAGCGGCGGAACTTGATACGCGGATGCAACTCCCGCATGCGAGAACACAACAATCCGTGCGCCGAGTGCAATTGGGCGTCGGTGATGATGCCATTAATGTCGCAGTCTCGCGCAAGCTTGAGCAGCCGGTCAAAATTCACAATAAAATTTTCTGTGTGGGTAACGCGAATCTGGGTGCCGTAAAACAAGGGCATCAATTCTTCGCCGCGACCCGCCAGCATGAGAAATCATCGCGAAAAAATTTCAAAGTCGCCGGTGGCGAACTGGTGCCACATTTCCGCGAAATCAGCTTCACTGATGGATCCGTCACCCTGCACGCCTTTGCTTGATAACAGCAGCAGACCGGTAATACCACCGAGTTGCCGGCGAGTGTTGTCTGCGATTTTGAAAAATGTTTCCTGGCGTGCATTACGCTCGTTCGCTGCCAACGCTTCAGCCTGTCGCGCCGACACAATGTTGCTGTGATAGAGCTCGCGATTATTCTGCGCCAGTATCGTCTGCTGGATAAACAAACCTATCACCAGCCACAGAAATGCCAACGGCGCAAAAGCGCCTTCCAGAAAGTTTCCCAACTCCGCAATTGGCAAATCGACAAACTGTGCCCAGCCGACAGTGCTCGAAATGTACAAAGCGCCGGCACACAACCACAGAAATGTGACCGCCAGGCCGAACTGAATACGCCAATCCTGACGATAGAAGTGCTTGACCTCTAGCTTGGGCGGCAAAAACGCACCCGGATCATTCACGCGTTGATCCTGCCTGGTCTTGTCGTGCTCCTGCTGACTGATGGTCACTTTATTATCCATTTACCCTCCCTCAAATGCAGGCCCCAGCATACTGCGCGTGTGATTCAGGGGTCAACGCCAGCACTGATTGAATTGCCTTGCTCGCACGAACAGCCGATAATTCAGCCCTTGTATTAGAGGTCATTCCACCATGTCAGAAATCACTCAGGCGCCCGCGTTTGAAGAAACACTTGCCCAGCTTGAAGCACTGGTAAGCCGTATGGAAGATGGACAGCTCAGCCTGGAAGACGCGCTCAGCGCCTTTGAGACCGGTATCAAACTGACACGCGAATGTCAGCAGGCCTTGCAACAGGCTGAACTCAAGGTGCAGATGTTAACGCGCGCTGATGGCGAACCCACCGCTTTTCCAGGTTCAGGCTCACGCACCGGCGCAGCGGCCGACACACCTGACACAACCGGAGTCTGAGCAGATTGACTTTGCAAACCGATCAAGAGCAATTGACTGTATTTCTGGCTGATTGTCGTCAACGCTGTGAGAGCCAGATGCAGGCACGGCTGAGCGAACTGACCGCCATGCCTGATCGCTTGGTAGACGCGATGCGCTACAGCAGTCTGCTGGGCGGCAAACGGATTCGCCCCTGTCTGGTGTATGCCAGTGCCCGCGCTCTCGGCGCTGCGCCGGAGCATGCTGATGCAGCAGCAACCGCAGTTGAGTTTATCCATTGTTACTCGTTGATACATGATGACTTGCCGGCCATGGACAATGACGATCTGCGCCGCGGCAAACCTACTCTGCACCGTGCCTTCGACGAAGCCACCGCCATACTGACCGGCGATGCACTGCAAAGTCTGGCGTTTCAGGTGCTGGCGGAGAATCCTCTCATCGCACCCGATGTAAGATTGCAGATGTTGGCACTGCTGGCTCGCGCAGCGGGCAGCGACGGCATGATCGCAGGCCAAAGCATTGATCTTGAAGCGGTGGGGCAACAGCTCACGCTCGCTCAACTGGAGAACATGCACAACCTGAAAACCGGGGCATTGATTCAGGCCAGTGTTGAACTCGGCGCGCTGAGCGCGCATTGCCGGGATACTGCCGTGCTTGAAGCCCTGCGAGAGTACGCGCGCTGCATAGGACTCGCATTTCAGGTTCAGGATGACATTCTGGACGTGGTGAGCGACACCGAGATTCTTGGAAAACCACAAGGCTCTGATATCGCGCGCAACAAACCCACGTATGTCAGCCTGCTCGGACTTGCCGGGGCACGGGCCAAGGCCGACAGCCTGATTGCCTGCGCTCATCAGGCGCTGCTTAATCTGGACGCCGATACCACACTACTGCGCGAACTGGCCACTTACATAACTGCCCGCCAACATTAACGCCGGGCCACTGATCAGGAAACCACCGTTTGACGTATATCATACGATTGATTAACGTAGCCGCTTCGCAAAAATCACCGGTAACCGCCTGTCTCAGGCAGGCAGTGACTGATCAGGCACACACGCCATGTTAAACGAAATTCCTCTGACGAGGCCCGAAACGCCACTGCTGGATCAGGTCAACAGCCCTGCCGACCTGCGCACCATGGATCCGGCTGTTTTCCCGGCGCTGGCACGAGAGCTGCGCAACTTTCTACTGTACTCTGTAGGCCAGACCGGCGGTCATTTTGGGGCGGGACTGGGTGTGGTGGAACTGACCATCGCGCTTCATTACGTATTCAACACTCCCGACGACCGCTTGGTGTGGGATGTTGGTCACCAGACTTACCCGCATAAAATTCTCACCGGACGGCGCGAGCGTATGCTGAGCATGCGCCAGCCGGGTGGCCTGGCGGCATTCCCCAGCCGTGACGAAAGTGACTTTGACACCTTTGGCGTTGGTCATTCCAGCACCTCCATCAGCGCGGCACTGGGCATGATGGTTGCCGCCCGCCAGCAGCAAAAAGACCGCTATGTGGTGGCCGTGATCGGTGACGGCGCGATGACCGCCGGCATGGCGTTTGAAGCGCTCAACCACGCGGGGGCTCTGAACGACAATGTGCTGGTGATACTGAACGACAACAATATGTCGATCTCACATAACGTCGGCGGGCTGTCGAGTTATTTTGCGCGCATGTGGGCCAGCAAACCGTATAACTTTATCCGCTCGGGCAGCAAAAAAATGCTGTCCAAAATCCCGCCGGCACTCAAAGCAGCCCATCGCGCTGAAGAGTACATGAAGGGTATGGTGTCACCTGGCACCTTGTTCGAAGAAATCGGCTTCAACTACATTGGCCTGGTTGATGGCCACGACATCGGTCGTCTGATTGAAGTACTCGGCAATATCCGGGAACTGCGCGGCCCGCAGCTGCTGCATATCGTGACGCAGAAAGGCAAGGGTTACACCGCATCCGAAAACGATCCGTTTGGCATGCATGCGCTGACCAAAATCGAAGTCAAACCGCGCAAACCACAGGACATCAAACCGGCTACACCCACCTACTCTGCGGTGTTTGGTGACTGGCTGATCGACATGGCAGCGCTGGACGATCGCCTGATAGCCATTACCCCGGCCATGAGCTCAGGGTCAGGCATGGACAGTTTTGCAGAACAGTTTCCCGATCGTTTTCATGATGTTGCTATCGCTGAACAGCATGCGGTGACGTTTGCAGCAGGCATGGCCTGTGACGGCGTCAAACCCGTGGTTGCAATTTATTCAACCTTCCTGCAACGCGCCTATGATCAGTTGATCCACGACGTCGCACTACAGAATCTGGATGTGCTGTTTGCTATTGACCGCGCAGGCCTGGTCGGTGAAGACGGCCCCACGCATGCGGGCAGTTTTGATCTGAGTTTCCTCCGCTGTATTCCTAACATATTAATCATGGCACCCAGCGACGAAAATGAGTGCCGTCAGATGTTATACACCGGCCATCAGTATACTGGCCCTGCTGCTGTGCGTTACCCGCGTGGCAAAGGCCCGGGCGCGGCAATTGACCAACAGATGAGTGCATTGCCGATCGGGCGCGGAGTCATTAAACGCCAGGGACATACCGTGGCGATACTGGGCTTCGGCAGTCTTGTCCACGCAGCAATAGCGGCCGCCGAGGTACTCGATGCAACCGTTGCCGATATGCGTTTTATCAAGCCACTGGACACTGAGCTGATCAAGGATCTGACGCGACAGCACTCCCTGTTGGTCACCATTGAGGAGAACGCTGTGGCCGGTGGTGCCGGTTCTGCAGTCAATGAATGGCTGCTGCAGAACGACTATCAGATCCCAGTGCTGAATCTGGGTCTTCCGGATTTGTTTATGGCACATGGTCGTGTGCCTGAAATGCTGGCAGGTGTTGGGCTGGATCGCGATGGCATTGTGGATGCTGTGCGCCAGAAACTGACACGCTGCAAACTTCATCCACGAGCGGGCAGCTTTCCCGCCGGTATCTGATTTAACATTTATTCCACGCAGGGCTTAGTTATGGAAACGCGCGAACAACGCAACGAACGACACAAAAAAGCCATGCAGCGCAAAAAGCAGCATGTGGATGAACGTATTGCCGCGGCGGTTATCGATAAAGGCTTGTTGCTGGTGCTGACTGGCAACGGCAAAGGCAAAAGTTCATCCGCATTTGGTATGGTGGCACGCAGTGTGGGTCACGGCCTGCGCTGCGGTGTGGTGCAATTTATTAAAGGACAATGGGTCTGCGGCGAGCATCTGTTGTTTTCCTCACATCCGCTGGTGGAATTTTATGTGATGAACACCGGCTTTACCTGGGATACCCAGGACCGCGAAGGTGATATTGCCGCCGCTGAAAGAACCTGGGCGCATGCCGAGCAACTGCTGCGCAATCCTGAGGTCAAAGTGGTTGTGCTTGATGAGTTAACCTACATGCTGACTTACGGTTACCTCGATCACACCAAAGTACTGGATGCATTAAAACAGCGTCCCGCCGATCAGCATGTGATTGTGACCGGCCGCAACGCCAACGATCAGCTGATCGCCATGGCGGACACCGTCAGTGAGATCAATGATGTCAAACACGCATTTAATGCCGGCGTGCGCGTCCAGAAAGGTATCGATTATTAAGGCGAGCCTGCTGGTAGTGCTGTTTGTTTGCACTTGTCTGCCGGGCTTGTTGTCTGCTCAGGGTTTGCCTGCCAGTGCTGCAGCCCTCTCGGTGGTTGATGATACCGGCGTGGTGGTGTCGCTGGAACAGCCGGCACAACGCATCATCAGCTTGGCTCCGTCGATGACAGAACTTTTGTTCAGTCTCGGCGCCGGCGATCGAATTCTGGGGGTCATGGATTACAGTGACTACCCGCCACAGGCTCTGCAGATACCCATCGTCGGTCGCTTTGACATGCTGGATATGGAGCAGATTATTGCGCTGCAGCCTGATCTGGTGGTGGCATGGCTGACAGGTAATCCGCGTAATGCCATCCAGCGCCTGAAAGATCTGGGCATTGCTGTTTACACCGCAGAGCCCGACAGCATGTTAAGCATTTCCGGGCACCTTCTGCGCCTGGGGGAGCTGACCGGACAAGATGCTCAGGCAGAAATACTGAGCAGTCAACTGCTCTCACAGCTCGAGTCAATCGGGGACCATGTGGATGGCAACACACCGGTGCGGGTTTTTTACCAGGTCTGGCATTCGCCGATTATCAGTGTCGGTGGCACTGAGCTGATTAACGACATGATCACCCGCTGCGGGGGAAGTAACATTTTTGTAGAGCTGCCGGTCGGGCCACGGGTCAATCTGGAAGATGTGCTGCTTCGAGACCCCGAAGTGATCATTGCCAGCGGCTCAGACCGGGAAAGTCCGGCATGGCTGAATGACTGGCTGCGTTGGCCGGAGATGTCAGCCGTTCGCGACCAACATCTGTATGCCATTGAACCGGATCTAGTGCAGCGCCACAGCCTGCGGGCGCTGCAAGGGTTACAACAGATGTGTGAATTTATTGACCGGGCCCGGCCATAATCACTGCCTGAACAGATGCCCCATCTTGCGGCCTTTAACCTCAAGATAGTACTCATTGTGCAGATTGAGGCCCGCCTCAATGGGTACCCGTTCAACCACTTCAACACCCAGTTCACTGAGCGCATCCACTTTCAGCGGGTTATTGGTCATCAAGCGTACTTGGCTGACACCAAAATGTTTGAATATCGGTTTGCACAGATCGTAGTCTCGACCATCGGCAGCAAAACCTAACTGCTCATTGGCCTCAACGGTATCAGCCCCTTGGTCCTGCAGAGAATAGGCGCGTACTTTGTTCAGCAACCCTATTCCCCGACCCTCCTGACGCAAGTACAGAATCATACCGCGACCCTGTTCACTGATTTTTTTCATGGCAAAGTGCAACTGTGGTCCGCAGTCACAGCGCATGCTGAACAAGGCATCGCCGGTCAGACACTCAGAGTGCAATCGACACAATACCGGCTCGGGTGAACTCAAATCACCCATGCCCAGCACAATGTGTTCCTTACCTGTTGCGGTATCTTCAAACCCGTGAATCATAAAATCACCCAGCTCGGTGGGGAGCTTGGCACTGGCAACAAACCTGATACTCAATTGTTAAACCTCTTACAGAATCCAGACAGCCATCAGCTGCAGACACATCCACGCCATCACACCTGCCAACACATCATCAATCATGATGCCAAAACCACCGTGAACGTGACGGTCAAACCAGCGAATGGGCCAGGGTTTGACGATGTCAAATACCCGAAACAATACAAAACCGGACAACAGCCAGAACAGACCGGGCGGTGCCAGAAACATGGTCAGCCAGAATCCGATAAACTCATCCCAGACAATGCCGCCGTGATCATGTACACCCATATCACGGGCAGTTTTGCCACAAATCCATACACCCAGCAAAAAACCTGACAACAGAAACACTGTATAGGCAAGCGGGCTCATCGCCGGCAACAACAGATACAACAACAACGCCGCCAAGGTGCCGAAGGTTCCCGGCGCGCGCGGTGCGGCGCCACTACCCAGTCCAAAGGCCAGAAAGTGTACCGGGTTGCGCCATACTGATGTCGGCGTGACCGCCATGATGTTCAAACCTGCCTTGAGTCGGAAAAGTGATTGTAACCTGTCAGTGACAACGGATGTTGCTGACCTGATGATGTTTGTATACGAATCCCCTCACCCTCATCGATGTAACCTATACGCGTGAAGCGCACGCCCAGACCTTTTAATGCGGCGATCGCAGCGTTTTCTTTGGCCACCGGCACCGTGACGCATAACTCGTAGTCATCGCCACCTGACAGTGCCAGCGCCGCTTGCTCAGTCACCGGGATACAACGTCGGAAAGTGTCTGACAACGGCAGGGCATCAGCTTCAATCACTGCACCCAGTGCCGGATATGCGCTGGCCGCCAGTATGTGTTGCAGATCAGACGCCAACCCGTCAGAAATGTCCAGCGCCGCTGAAGCCAATCCACGCAAGGCAATACCAACATTAATACGCGCATCAGGCTGGTAAAACGCCTGTTGAAGAGCATCGATGTCCCGGGCATCCAGTGCAGAACGATTCAACCGGGCATCATCCAGCAACCACCATAAGGCAGCAGCGGCATCGCCAAGATCACCCGTGACATACACAACATCACCTGCCGACGCACCCGAGCGCAGCAATGCGTTGCCGGCTGGTACTTTGCCATGAGCCTGAATGGTGATCGACAATGGACCGCGTGTGGTGTCCCCGCCAATCAACGGACAGCGATGCGCCTGTGCAATTTTTGCCAATCCACGACTGAAGGCCGCCAACCATGTTTCATTTGCCGATGGCAGGCTGATGGCCAAGATGAATGCCACGGGTTGCGCGCCCATCGCCGCCAGATCACTGAGGTTTACCAGCAGGCAACGTTGTGCCAGCAGAAAGGGGTCGGCGTTGGCAGGAAAGTGAATGGACTCGTTCAGGGTATCAATGGACATCACCAGCTGAAAGCCGGGCGGCAAGGTCAGAATTGCTCCGTCGTCACCCACACCGGCCACCACATCAGCATGCGCGAAGGCCAGCTCAGGCGCCGCAAAATAGCGCCTGATCAGTTCAAATTCGCCCAGCGCCACGTTGCTCCAGTACCCGTAAGGTTTTTGACGCGCGATCAAGCACGCCGTTGATGTACTTGTGACTGTCTGTCGCCCCAAACACTTTGGCCAGTTCTACCGCTTCGTTGATCACTACTTTGTAGGGCACATCAATGCGTTGTTGCAGTTCATACAGCCCCAGACGCAGCAATGACAATTCAATCGGATCCAGCGCGGACATCTCCCGGTCCAGCCAGGGTGCCATCATGGCGTCCAGGCTGGCAGCGTTAGCCACCACTTGCGGGAACACTTCTCTGAAAAAATCTCTGTCGATTTTGCCCTGATAATAAACCAGAAACTCAGCGAGAATGTCGTTGACAGGTGCACGTGCCATTTCCCATTGGTACAGGGCCTGCAATAGCATGCGTCTGGCTTTTTGACGTTCACTGAGCTTTTTCTCTTTACCTTCGCCATCCAGTTCGCGGCTGCCTTTGTCGGCAGACTCGGAGAAAGCTTTGGCGCTTGTTAAATCAATCACGCTGTCAGGCTCCCAGCTTGTTGATAACGCTGACCATTTCCAGCGCGCCCAGCGCAGCTTCCGCGCCTTTGTTGCCCGCCTTGGTGCCAGCGCGTTCGATGGCCTGCTCGATAGAATCCACCGTCAGGACACCAAACGCGATCGGGATGCCGCTCTCCAGACTGACGTGCGCCAGGCCTTTCACACATTCGCCGGCAACATAATCAAAATGCGGAGTACCGCCACGAATCACCGCGCCAATGGCAATCATGGCATCGCATGAATGTTTGGCCAGCACCCGTTTGGCCAACACCGGCAATTCATAGGCGCCAGGTGCCATTACTATAGTGATGTTGTCTTCAGCTACGCCGTGACGACGCAGCGCATCCACCGCGCCATCAACCAGCTTCTCAACAATAAACCAGTTGAAGCGTGATGCCACGATCACAAAACGTCCGTTACCGGGGAGAAAATCCCCTTCAATTGTGCGGATTCCGCTCATGCTGCTTTCCTCTTTTTCAATAACACAATTCTGTAAAAACCACGCCGGTCACTCTGCGTTGTTACTCGGCGGTTTTACTCGGCATTGTCGAACTGAACAAACTCGACAACCTCAAGATCAAATCCGGTGACCGCATTAAATTTAGCCGGATAACTGAGCAGACGCATCTTGCCTACACCCAGATCTCTCAGAATCTGCGACCCGGTACCAATGGTGATATCACTGCCGGCATGACGATGGCGCCGCGGAATGATTTTACGGTGCCCGACCACACTGGCGATGCTCTCGTTGATGTCTTCATCATAATCATCACCACTGAGCAACACTGCAACGCCTTTGCCCTCAGCAGCAATGCGTTGCAGCGCGCGGCTGAATGACCAACTGGTGCCGCCCGGCACAATTACATGGCAGATATCACGCAGGGTGCTGGCAATGTGCACGCGCACGAGTGTCGGATCATCCTTGCTGATGTCACCCATGGCAAATGCCAAGTGTGTCCCGCCGGAGATGGTGTCTTCAAAGGTATGCAGGTTAAAGCTGCCGTATTCAGTGGTCAGCACATTGCTGCTTTTTTTAACAACCGTATGTTCGTTAGCGATCCTGTAGTGAATCAGATCCACAATCGTGCCGATTTTTAACCCGTGCTTTTCAGCGAATACTTCCAGATCGGGGCGGCGCGCCATGGTGCCATCTTCGTTCATGATCTCCACAATGGCCGCCGCCGGTGTGTAGCCGGCAAGCCGCGCCAGATCACAACCGGCTTCCGTGTGACCAGCGCGGCGCAGGACGCCACCGGGCTGCGCCATGATCGGGAATATATGACCAGGCTGCACGATATCGTCCGGGCGAGCATCACGCGCCACGGCAACCTGAATGGTGCGCGCACGATCAGCGGCTGAAATGCCAGTGGTCACACCGGTGGCCGCTTCGATGGACACGGTAAAGTTGGTGTTATACGGCGTGTTGTTTTTGCTGACCATCAAACCAAGATCCAGCTGCTCACAGCGCTGACGCGTCAGGGTCAGACACACCAGACCACGCGCGTATTTGGCCATAAAATTGATATCTTCAGCGCTGACGCGCTCGGCAGCAATTATCAGATCGCCTTCGTTCTCGCGATCCTCGTCATCCATGAGGATAACCATTTTGCCCTGACGGATATCATTAATCAGCTCTTCAATTGTGTTCAGTTTCATAACGTGTGCTTGTTAACCTGCTCTCTGTCAATTAAAACCATGTGCTTAGTTAAAACCATGTTCGGCCAAAAACGCCTGAGTAAGACCGGCGCCTGAGGACGGATGCGCGGCCTTGTCTCCAAGAATCAGCCGTTCCAGATAACGACTGATCAGATCCACTTCAATATTGACCAGATGCCCGACGCGATAGGTATGAATTATCGTGGCATTCTGTGTGTGGGGAATGATGTTAACACCGAACACAGCACCCGACACAGCGTTGACTGTCAGGCTTGTGCCATCGATACACACCGAGCCTTTCTGTGCGATGTATTTGGCCAGATCATCCGGCACCCTTACCTCAATGCGCCAGCTGCCGCCATCCTCGCTCAGACTGATTATCTCGCCAACACCATCCACATGGCCGCTGACCAGATGACCACCCAGGCGAGTGCGCGGTGTCAGGGCTTTTTCAAGATTCACTTTCGATCCGGACTTGAGAAAACGAAAGGTTGTCAGGCTGATGGTCTCGTTGGATACGTCTGCGCTGAATCCTTGCAGATCAAATTCTGTGACTGTCAGGCAGCAACCATTGACCGCGATACTGTCACCGAGCTTGACGTCGGAGAAATCCAGTGCCGGGCAGCTGACTCGCAAACGCCACTCTTTACTGCGCAAACTCAGTTCGCTGACCTGGCCCAATGCTTCGATAATGCCGGTAAACATGCGCTTAATTCTCCTGCCTTGAACGGGCGTCTGACCGCGCGGATGACGGGTCGGTGCCAGATACTCGCGTCGGCACAGCAATCAAACGGCAATCGTCGCCCAGCTGTTCGACCTCAATTATTTTCAGCCCGATCTGATCCTGCATACGCGTCAACCCATCCAGTTTGAACAAGGGCATCGCCTCGTGGCCGAGCAACTTGGCGCCCACGTAAATCACCAGTTCATCGACCAGACCAGCCTGCATCATGGCGCCAGACAGCGTCGGCCCGGCCTCAAGCAGTACATCATTACAATCAAAATCCAGTGCCAGCATGCTGAGGGTGGCGCGCAGATCTACCTGGCCGCGATCGGTCATGGGCATGGAACGCACCAGCACGCCAGCGCGCTGATAACGCGCATCATCGGCCAGAGCAGAGGAGGCGCACAATAACAGTACATCGCCCTGCGATTCAAAAATGCGTGCATCCATCGGTGTCCGCAACGCGGAGTCCAGCACCACGCGCAGCGGCTGTTTGCCAGCCAGGTGCAGGGCACGCGGATCGGTCAGTTGCTCCGGACGGACATTCAGTGAAGGGTTATCGACCAGGACGGTATTCACACCCGTCAGCACCGCACAACTGGTGGCACGCAAACGCTGCACATCAGCGCGCGCAGCAGGCCCGGTGATCCATTTGCTCTCACCACTGGCCATCGCAGTGCGACCATCCAGACTCATCGCCATCTTGCAGCGCACCCACGGCAAACCGGTTTTCATGCGCTTGATAAATCCGGGATTGATGGCATCGGCCTGCTCGGGCAGCACCGGACCGGTGACTGTAATGCCAGCCTCGCGCATCCGCGTCAAACCGCGTCCGGACACTTTGGGATTGGGATCAGCGCCGGCAAAAATCACTTGCGCAACACCGGCGTGAATCAATGCGTCAGAACAGGGAGGTGTACGGCCGGTGTGAGAACAGGGCTCCAGCGATACATACACGGTAGCACCCCTTGCGCGCTCGCCCGCCTGGCGCAAGGCATTGGCTTCCGCATGCGGATCACCGGCGCGCGCGTGAAACCCTTCACCCACAATTTCGCCATCGCGCACAATTACGCAACCAACCCGGGGGTTGGGGCCGGCCGTCAATACCGACTGGGCGAGGGCCAGTGCCCTCTGCATAGCTTGTTCAGCGATCAACGATACATAACTCCAGCAGGCCCGCAAGATGCGCCAGTCAACACTGACTTCTTACGTCGTATGATCAGGGATGGTCTACAACATCAGCCCTGATCAGAAGTTTTTGGTACAGGCACCTGATCATCATTGGACAGACGATCAATTTCGGCACGGAACTCATTCAGATCCTTGAAACTGCGATACACCGATGCAAAGCGCACAAACGCCACTTCATCAAGCTGACGTAGCTCACGCATCACCGCTTCACCCACCAGACCCGAGGGCACTTCACGCTCGCCGGTCGCCCTGATGTGATGTTTGATACGGTTAACGGCCGATTCCACCGCTTCCACACTCACAGGACGTTTTTCCAGCGCTTTGTTGAGGCCGGAATACAACTTGTTCTCGTCAAAAGGTTCACGATGACCGTTCTGTTTGATGATGCGCGGCATCACCAGTTCGGCGGTTTCGTACGTCGTGAACCGTTCTTCACAGGTGATACATTCACGACGACGACGCACTTGGTCGCCTTCAGCGACCAGCCGCGAGTCAATCACCTTGGTATCCAGCGCGCCACAAAAGGGACAATGCATGGTCAGGCGTCTCGGAAGCGCTTAATTACGCGCTTTTGTACACAGGAAAGCGCGCACACAGCGCTTTGACTTTTTCACGTACCGCATCAATCACCGACTCGTTTTTGATGTCGTCCAGAATGTCACACATCCACTCAGTCAACTGCGCGACGTCGGCTTCTTTAAATCCACGACGGGTCACGGCCGGTGAGCCGATACGCAGGCCGCTGGTCACAAACGGCGGACGCGGATCGTTAGGCACTGCGTTTTTGTTCACCGTAATGTAGGCGCGACCCAAGGCAGCATCCGCGTCTTTGCCAGTGATTTCCTGCTTGACCAGGCTGAGCAGGAACAGGTGGTCATCAGTACCGCCAGACACTACTTCATAACCTCGCTTGATAAAACCTTCCGCCATCACGCGGGCGTTTTTGACCACCTGCTGCTGATAGGTTTTGAACTCATCACTCATGGCTTCTTTAAAACACACGGCTTTGGCAGCAATGATGTGCATCAGCGGGCCACCCTGGCTTTCCGGGAACACCGCAAAGTTCAGTTTTTTCTCCAGCTCGGGATTTGCCTTGGCCAGAATAATGCCACCACGCGGGCCGCCCAGAGTTTTGTGGGTCGTGCTGGTGGTGACGTCTGCAATCTTCACGGGACTGGGATACACACCGGCGGCAACCAGACCCGCAATGTGCGCCATGTCCACCAGCAGGTAAGCACCGACTTTGTCGGCAATCTCACGGAATTTCTGCCAATCGATGATACGCGAGTATGCAGAGAATCCCGCCACGATCATTTTGGGCTTGTGCTCAACGGCGAGCGCTTCCACTTCGGCGTAGTCGATCTCGCCGGTCTGGTCATTGATACCATACTGAACGGCATTATAGACACGTCCGGAGAAGTTCACGCTGGCACCGTGGGTGAGGTGACCGCCATGGGCCAGACTCATGCCCAACACGGTGTCGCCCGGCTTCAGCAGCGCAAAATACACCGCCGCATTCGCCTGTGAGCCGGAGTGTGGCTGCACGTTAGCGTAGTCGGCACCAAATAACTGCTTGGCGCGCTCGATGGCCAGTGTCTCTACCACGTCAACAAATTCACAACCGCCGTAGTAGCGCTTGCCCGGATAACCTTCGGCGTATTTGTTGGTCAACACACTGCCCTGCGCTTCCATCACCCGCGGGCTGGTGTAGTTTTCAGAGGCGATCAGCTCAATGTGCTCTTCCTGACGCTGACGCTCGCTTTCCATGGCTGCAAACAGATCTGCGTCAAAATCTTTAATAGTCATGCTGGTGGTAAACATGCAATTCCCCGCTAAATGGTAAGTCAGAAGCTGGTTCGCGGCTGGAGCGTCACTGTGCTGGAGCCTGTTTTCGATGGAGCGGCATTTTACATGATGTCGATGATATGAACACCCGGAAATTCAGCGTCGTTGCCTTAACCCGCGTTTGCCGACCGATAAATGGTATTCATGCGCGTCTGCAGCGCAATTTCGTAACCACGCGCGGTGATAGCGCCGCGCAGATCCTGTTGCCAGCGCTTGTCGGAATTCTCAATCAGCAGGTATTTTGGCAGCAGGCACTCTGGCGCACTGGCAAAAAAAGGACACAACGCCATATCTTCAGCGCCTTCTATATCGATTTTTAAAAAATCGATGTGGGGAAGTGCCAGTTCATTAACGATGGACAGCAGCGGTTTGCACAACACAGTGATACTGGATCCGCCCACTCCGGCCTCTCTGACAATACTGTTTTCGCCCAGATTCTCCGGATTCAGGTTCAGTTCAAAGCTGGTTTCCTGATCCGCGACGCCAATCGACAGAATGGTGAACTGCTGCCAGCGCACACGCCCGGCGCGGGTCGCCTGCACATTAAAACAACAGCGGTCATGCACGGGCGGATAAGGTTCCAGCGCCACCACCCGGCCAGCCGAATTCATGTGTGTGGCCGCAAACAAGGCGTACACACCAATATTGGCGCCAATATCAACAAAGATGCCATCGGCGGGCAACACACTTAACATCATCTGGCGCTCACGCACATCAAAGCGCCAGGGCATAAATACAAGCTTGCGCTCGGTGTAATTGTCCCAGAGGTAACAGCGCAATTTTAGTCCGGCAACCTCTACGTCCATCGGCGGCTGCGTGCGCTTTTTGACCCAGCTGCGAATCAGTTTGGCCAGCTGCCGGCTGATGAAGTTATCCGGGGCATGTTGCGACAGGGTCAGCAGCTGTTGCACGGCTGACGTCGGGCGATAATGGCCAAACGCCGAATGAGTATCAGGGGGGCTCTTTTGGTCTGGCCTTGTATTGTCTGACATTGTTCTATCATTCCCTCGCGTCGTTTACAGCTGTTAAAGGCTGCCGTCGAGTATGCGTGAAAAGGCAATATCGCCGCGAGGATTATTCGCGATACTTCTCAATATTGGCAGGGATCAGGCTGTAGGCAGAACTGCCTGTGCGATTGCTGGTGGTAGCAATCACCAGCTCGCCATCTACCCAGTGAGGTTGCTGAAGGTTTTCCACCTCGATCCCCTCACCATACTGAATGTAAAGGATTTGATTCGGGGGAGGTGGCGGCAGATGCAGACAAGCTCCGAAGTAAGGAACCAGAAAAAATTCGATGACTTTTCTGTTCTGATCAAATGACAGCGGCACAATAAACCCGGGCAGCCGTACCGCCCTCCCCTGCATTTCCGGTCTGACATCGGCGGATTTGAGGGCCTGCATAAAACGATCCCCGACGGCATCGGCTTCACGTGCTGCGAACAATGCATCCAGATTGTCCTCTTCTGAGCCATCTTCTACTTCCAGCAGCCAGGACGGTGGATTCATCAAGGCTTGTAAATCATCATCGGGTAGCAGATCTACCCAATCGATCACTTGGTACTGCCTGGTTTCATCAGCAGCCACAGCCTGAGTGCCGGCACTACTCAGTAGCAACAAAAGCAGCAACCGCAGCGGCCACGAGGTCTTTCCGCCTGCCCCAAAAACCCATCTGATAAACGCCTGCTTCATGGCAACACTCACTGATTTTCTGCTGGAACGCAAAAAGGATATAACATAGCATTGCATGAGTTTATGAATTAACCAACAGGCAATATGCAGCGCCATGACCGCAGCCATCCACATCAACAAACTGATTTATTCCCCAGATGCACGCAGGCAGGCAAAACAGGGGTTACAGGATTCCTGCGCGCTGCTGCAGATTGCCGAGTGGGACGTCGCCCCCGCAGAGCGCGTTTTCCTCTATGGCCCATCGGGATCAGGCAAAACCAGTCTGCTAAACCTGATCTGCGGGATAACCACGGCGGACAGCGGGGAGATCCTCATCAACGGTACCAATATCAGTGCGCAGGGCGCCAGAGCACGAGACAGATTGCGCATGCACACGATGGGCGTGATTTTCCAGCAGTTTAATCTTCTGCCCTATCTCAGCGTGGCTGACAACATCAGGCTGGGGCATTTCTTCAGCAGCCAGACTCACAGCAGACAGACTCACAGCAGACAGGTTGAGACAGCGATTGAACAGTTGACCGACAGACTGAAACTGCCGCGCAGCTGCCTGCATCAGAAGGCTGGCAGTCTGAGTGTGGGCCAGCAACAACGTGTGGCGATTGCCCGTGTGCTGATCAAGTCACCGGCGCTGATTATCGCAGATGAACCAACCTCGGCACTGGACGAGGACACCCGTAGGGAGTTTATCAATACACTCATTGACTGCGCCGACCTGCATAACAGCACACTGCTGTTTGTCAGCCATGAACACTCGCTGGGCATACATTTCGACCGCGTCGTCGCTTTGGATAGCATCAACCATGTTTCTTAAACTGGCTTTACACAGTCTGCTGCACCGTCGGCTGGCGGCCATGCTCACCGTCGCGTCGATTATGATCAGCACCTTTGTGGTCCTAGGTGTGGAGCATATCCGTCAGGAGACGCGCAACAGTTTCAGCAAAACCGTGTCCGGCACCGACCTGATTGTTGGTGCGCGCACCAGCCAGGTCAACCTGTTGCTCTACAGTATTTTTCGTATCGGCAATGCCAGCGCCAATATCTCCTGGAACAGCTATCAGGAAATTGCTGCCATGCCCGGTATTGCATGGAGCATCCCCTTGTCGCTGGGGGATTCTCATCGGGGTTTCAGGGTACTGGGCACGACCGCGGACTACTTCGTGCACTTTCGTTATGGCAATAATCAATCCCTGGCCTTACTGGAAGGCCGGGTATTTAATGAGAACCCTGATGGGTATCTTGCCATCTTGGGCGCAGAAGCAGCCGAGCGTCTGGGGTATTCAACAGGCCAAACATTCACGCTTTCCCACGGGCTCGGTGACGTCAGCTTCACTCAGCACCATGATCATCCCTTTACGGTCGCCGGTATTCTTGCACCCACGGGAACCCCGGTTGATCAGACCATCCATGTCAGTCTTGCCAGCCTTAAGGCTGTGCATCACGGCGGCCCGGCACCCGACTCTATCACCGCGTTACTGATAGGCCTCGAATCAAGGCCGGATGCCTTCGCAATACAACGGGACATCAACAATTACCGGCCCGAAGCATTACTGGCCATCATGCCGGGTGTCGCCTTGATGGAGCTGTGGCAAATGATGAGTATTGTGGAGCAAGTATTGGCGTTGATCGCCGCGCTTGTCCTGCTTGCAGCCATGCTAGGCATGACCACCATGTTGTTATCAACTTTGCAGCAGCGCGGACGAGAAATCGCCGTGCTGCGCACGCTGGGTGCCAGCCCACTGTTCTTGTTTGCCTTGATTCAAACCGAAGCGTTGCTGATGACTCTGGCCGGTATGGTTCTTGGTATCGCAACCCTGACAGCTGCCATCATGTTGGGAAATGACTGGATCAGCAGCGAATACGGGCTATTTGTCACCGCTCGAGTCGTTGGCGGGCATACCTTGCCGTATCTGATATCCGGGGTCATGTTAACACTGATGCTGGCCTGTATTCCGGCCACCCTGACCTACCGCAGCTCGGTCGCGCTGAGACTCGAAAGCTGATCGAACCCACTCTGTTTTTCCGCTTTACAGCCCTCAGACATAAATGCTACGTTATATCATCTCTTATCAGTTACATCCGGACATCCCCATGATTGACACCATTACCTCAAACTCAGCGCCCTCAACACCCGTTCATGGCAATCCCCTTCCAGTCACTGTGTTGTCAGGTTTTTTAGGGGCCGGTAAAACCACCGTGCTCAACCATATCCTGCACAACAGAGCCGGACTCAGGGTGGCAGTGATTGTGAATGACATGAGTGAAGTTAATATTGATGCACAAAGTGTCAATTACGACGTCTCACTCAACCGCACGGAAGAGAAACTGGTGGAGATGAGCAATGGCTGCATCTGCTGCACATTGCGCGAAGATTTGCTGACAGAAATCACTGCACTTGCCGCACAAAACCGCTTCGACTACTTGCTGATTGAAGCGACGGGTATTTCAGAACCGCTGCCTATCGCGGAAACCTTTACCTTTGCTGACGAGCATGGTGTCAGCCTTGCAGATGTGGCAACACTTGACACGATGGTGACGGTGGTTGATGCCGCCAATTTTCTCAATGACTACGAAGAGGCGTTTTCGCTGCAGGAAACCGGTCAAAGCCTCGGCGATGATGACGACCGCAGTGTGTCCGATCTGCTCATTGACCAGATCGAGTTCTGCAACATTGTATTGATCAGCAAGACTGACCTTGTCGATGCAGCTCAACTGAACATCGTTAAAGCCATCATCCGCAGTCTCAACCCCGACGCCGAGATTATCGCTATTTCCGAAGGCCAAGTGCCGCTTGATAAAGTCGTCGGCACAGGCCGTTTCAATTTTGAGCAAGCACAACAGGCACCGGGCTGGTTGCGTGAACTGCGTGGCGAACATACGCCGGAAACCGAAGAGTATGGCATCAGCAGTTTTGCCTACCGCGCACGCCGCCCTTTTCACCCCAAACGCTTTTTCGAATTCTTGCATCAGGACTGGCCAGCAGGTCGGTTGATACGCTCCAAAGGTTTCTTCTGGCTGGCGAGCCAGCCGACGCTGATCGGTCAGTGGAATCAAGCCGGCGGCATCGCCCGACATGGATTCGCAGGCACGTTCTGGAGCGCTATTCCGAGAGAAGAGTGGCCGACCGATGAGGAAGCACTCAGTTACATTGAAGAAGTCTGGCAGGAACCCTTTGGAGACATGCGCCAGGAGTTGGTGTTTATCGGCAAATCACTCAACCATCAGCACGTGTGCGCACAACTGGATGCCTGTCTGCTGAACGATGACGAGTTCTACGCCGGCAAGGCTCACTGGTTAACTCTTGAGAATCCTTTTATTGTAGGCGAGGACGCATGATGCTCAGGATTGCCCTGTCCCCGGATGCTTTGTCAGCAATCTACAGCGACCATGTCAACCTGGCCGAGTGGCGACGCGACCTGCCATTGCCCGTACTCAAGTATGCGTATGACCTTGCTCACCAGTTTCCGGGCTACACCCTGCAACAGCAATTAGCGGCGGCGGTTGATGAAACGCTGCTGCTCGAGCATCTGCCTGTCGCGGATAAAGAGCACGACGGACACAGACTGAATTTTGCCCGTGACCTCTGTGTCCTGTGCGACATGTACGCGTGCCTGTTTGATCTGGAAGTGATTGGCCTGCGACTCAGTGTGCTGAACAAGGCCATGTGCCCACGCTTTCATGTTGATCAGATAGTTTGCCGGATGATCTGCACTTACCTCGGTGAGGGCACTGAATGGTTACCTGAACATGCTGTCAACCGACACGCGCTTGGACATGCACACAATAGCGAGACAACGGTGCAGGCGCATCGTGAGACGGAAACACAACAACTGGCACATGGCAGCGTTGCCCTGCTCAAAGGCGAGAAGTGGCCGGGCAATGCGGGCCGAGGGATAGTGCACCAATCTCCCGCCGTTGCCAGCGGACAAACGCGCCTGGTGGTGACACTTGACCCCGTGGCCTAGATAACTGATGTCATGAAACCAGCCGACACCAAAGAACTTCTTGCACTCGCCAAAGCGACCTGTGTCCAGCATGCAGGCCGGCTGACCGAAAAGCGCAAACGGGTGTTGGCGATATTGCTTGACTGTGACCTGCCCAAATCGGCCTATCAGATCTGCGATCTGTATACCCTTGCCTATGAAAAGAGCATCTCGATTATGTCGGTGTACCGGATGTTGAAATTCCTTCAGGACATGCATCTGGTGCATCGCCTTGATTCCACTAACCAGTACATACCCTGTTCGCACATTTCAACACTGGACTTTCATGACAGGCACCACTTGACACCCCAGTTTTTAATCTGCGACCGATGCAAACATGTCAATGAGATCTGTCTGGGGCAGGAAACTCTGAGCAGACTCAATCAGGACCTGAAGACTTGCGGTTTTACCATGCAAGAAAAGCAGCTGGAAATTCACGGCACCTGTGGGCGTTGCGCAACACTTGGCTGCGCCACCTGACCCACAATCAATCGGATTATTTACATGGAATGGCAAACTGTTTTTATGACACTCGCCGCAGCAACCACCGTGTCACTGGTGGCACTGTGCTCGGCGTTTGTACTGTTTATTAAAGAAAGCACGCTGACGCGCTGGATGCCCCGACTAATTGCACTGGCGGTTGGGGTATTACTGGGAGATGTATTTCTGCACCTGTTACCCGATGCGCTGGATAACTCAGATGATGCGGCGAATGTTTTCCTGTGGACCCTGGCGGGCATCATTTTGTTCTACTTTATTGAGCAATCTCTGCACTGGCGCCACAATCACGCCATACCCTCAGGGCAAACAGCTGAAACAAAAAGTTACGCAAAAATGAGTTTGCTTGGCGACGGCGCTCATAATTTTGTGGATGGTATTTTAATCGCCGGCAGTTTTCTCGCTGACCCGGTACTGGGCATTGCAACTACCCTTGCCATTGTTATCCATGAGATTCCTCAGGAGATTTCCGATATCGCCGTGCTGATTCATGGCGGAATTGAGAAGAAGCGTGCGGTGCTGCTGAATTTCATGTGCGCCGGCGCCTGTCTGCTCGGCGCTGGCGGCACACTGCTGGTCGCCCACTTTATGACCATCAGCCTGCCGGCATTATTGGCGCTGACAGCCGGTGGATTCATTTATGTCGCCACGTCTGACCTGATTCCATTGCTGCGCAGTGCCGAGATCAGGCTTCCGATGCATGTCCAGGTGATTGCAACAGTTATCGGTATCGCCTGCATGCAGAGCATTCTGTGGGTTGAGGCACTGATTCTCTAATAAAGGCACCTGACACAACAATAAAACCTGACTTTTACCGGAGCATTCATGACTGAGCAGCGCATACCCGTCACCGTTCTTACCGGCTTTCTTGGCAGCGGCAAAACCACACTTCTGAACCGCATACTGAGTGAAAAACACGGCCAGCGTATCGCCGTGATAGAAAATGAATTCGGCGAAATTGGTATCGATCAGGACCTGGTTATCAACGCTGACGAAGAAATTTTCGAAATGAACAACGGCTGCATCTGCTGCACCGTGCGCGGAGATCTGATCCGGATTTTGGGTAATCTGGCCAAACACAGAGACAAGTTTGATCGTATCGTACTGGAGACCACAGGGATGGCGGATCCCGGTCCGGTTGCACAAACCTTTTTTGTTGACGATGACATCAAGGAAGAATTTTATCTGGACGGTATTATCACCCTGGTTGACGCCGCCCATGTTGAACAGCATTTGGGCGACAGCGACGAAGTGATGGCACAGATTGCGTTTGCCGACCTGATTGTGCTCAACAAGACGGATCTTGTCAGCCCCGCAGCACTGCAACAGTTGAGCTCACGATTGTACGACATCAACAAGATGGCGCAGATTTTTCCGGCCAACATGGCCGATGCACCGCTGGACAAAGTATTGGATGTGGGTGGTTTTGATCTGAGCCGGGCGCTGGAAACCAACCCTGCATTTCTCGAACCCGAGTACCCCTTTGAGTGGGGTGGACTGTTTCAGCTGGAACCGGGACATCACACCCTGGCGATGGACAGCGGCCCCGACCCGGATATGTCTGCGTTGTGGGTACGTATTGACGCCTCACCCGCGCCGGCGCTGACTGAGGTGGCGGAACAAGTGTTTCGTTACTTCGCGCAGCCCGCGCTGCCATTAAACGATGGCGGGATCATGCGCGCCAGCGGCACACATTGGAAACTCCAGTTACCCGACGCTGCCACATTTGTACTTGACGTGCCCACCGAAGGCATCTACGCGCTGTTTACGCAACACACACCGGAAGAATTCGCTATCCGCCTGTACGACAAACACGAACTGAATTGCGAACCGGTCGCTGAGCACTTTTTTAACGCCGGCCACGTGCACGACGACGAGGTCAGCTCAGTGGCGTTTGAGTTTCAGGGCGCACTTGATCCTGAGAAATTTGATAGCTGGTTATCTACCCTGTTACGGCGCGACGGCGCGGATCTTTTCCGGATGAAAGGCATTCTGGCCATTACCGGCGATGACCGGCGCATGGTGTTTCAAGGAGTGCATATGCTTTTTGACAACAAACCGGGAGCACCCTGGGGCGCTGAAACACCTTACAACAGACTGGTGTTTATTGGCAGAAACCTGAACCGGGACTACCTCGAAGGGGCACTTAAACAATGTCTGAGCTAAACAGCGTCGATGTGCCCCCGGCGCATCTGCTCTCTCGCATCGTACTCGAAGAATCTGCCGTCGACATGGCATGGTCAACCTGTGGCCGCTGGCTGGCAGCCGCAACCGCACATGGCGTTATACATCTGATTGATAGCAAAACGCTGACACAACATGCGGCCTGGCGTGCCCATAAACAAGGCACGCTGGCACTGGACTGGCATCCACAGTGGCCGTTTCTGGCCAGCAGCGGACAAGATGGGCGAGTTAAGTTCTGGCAGTTTGGTGATGAGCAATCTGACCGATTGCTGGCGGATATCGGCCTGAGTAACGACCCGTCTGCAAACTGGATTGAACATCTCACCTGGCGACCTGACGGCAAGCAACTCGCAGCGGCCTGTGGCAAAACCATCAGCCTGATTTCTCTGGATGGTTCGCGCAATGGTGCTTACACATTCCCGGGCGGCACTGTCGGCGCATTATGCTGGCGGCCGCAAGGCGCACAATTGGCCGCTGCCGGTTACGGTGGTGTGAGAATTTATAATGTGCTGGATCCGCGCAGCAAACCGCAAGATCTGAACTGGAAAGGCTCTCTGCTGAGCCTGAACTGGAGTCCCGATGCCAAAGTCATCGCAGCAGGTTGCCAGGACAATACCGTGCACTTCTGGCGCATTCCCGAATATCGCGATGCCATGATGTCGGGATTTGCGTACAAACCGGTGCAACTGAACTGGAGCAATAACAGCCGCTGGCTGATAACCGGCGGCAGTGCACAATTGATCCTGTGGCCGTTTGACAAAAAGGGCCCCGAAGGCCGCAAACCATTGTCTATCGACTTTCATCAGGATGCCATCTGTGCAATCAGCCTGGCCAGCAGCGGCCAGCGGCTGGCAACCGGCTGCAGATCCGGACAGCTTGCAATCTGGAACCAGATTGGAGACACCAGACCCGCCTGGCTTGCACAGTTGGACAGCCGGGTTGAACAACTGGCCTGGTCCCCGCAGAAAAACACCAAATTACTGGCAAGCACATCACGCTACGGCACCTTATGCCTTTGGCAGGCCGCCACATCTACACACATTCCAGCAGGTTAGCCGCTGAAGGGGCTTTACAAAAAATCAACGCCAATCTACTCTAAGATATGATACAACGTAGCATTTAAGGCGCGACCAAAGACCGCAACCGATCAGCACAGGAAACCAAACCATGGCAGATGTACTACGGGCAGAATCGCTCAGCAAACGTTTTGGCACACATACCGCACTGAATTCCCTGAACTTGGGCGTCGCCAGTGGTGAGATTGTTTGTATGCTGGGTGCCAATGGCGCGGGTAAAACCACCACAATCAATCTGTTTCTGGGTTTTCTGGAACCCAGCGACGGCAAGGCACTGATTGACGGTACTAATGTACAGTCAGACACCACCGCCGCCCGCAAACTTCTGGGCTATGTGCCTGAACAGGTTGCGCTGTACCCCTCGCTCACCGGCCTTGAAAATCTTGAGTATTTTATGCGCCTCAGCGGCGCCCCCAACATAAGCGAACCACATTTGCGATCGCTGCTGGACAAAGTAGGACTGGATCAGGCGGCGGCGACCAAACCTGTGCAGGATTATTCAAAGGGTATGCGGCAGAAAGTCGGTCTGGCGATCGCGCTGGGCAAAAATGCCAAAGCATTATTGCTGGATGAGCCCTTGTCAGGACTGGACCCAAAAGCTGCCAACGAGTTCTGTGCCTTGCTGCGGGTACTGGCCAATGAAGGCAAAGCAGTGCTTATGGCTACGCACGACTTGTTCCGCGCCAGAGAAATCAGCGACAAAATTGTGATCATGAAGTCTGGCAACATGGTTGCATCCCTGGAAAGTGCCGCGCTGGACAATGCGTCGCTTGAAAAAATCTATCTCCAACACATGCATGATCCCGATACATTACTTGAGGCCGCATCATGATCTCTTACATCATCAAAAAAGAAGCAATGGAAGTCAGCCGTGACGGCAGAACACGCTTGTTGGCAATCGTGATGCTGCTGCTCGGTCTCACTGGGCTGTTGGCGGGCTGGGCAAACTATGCGGACCAGCAGCGTAACGCCCTGTTTGCACAAGAGGATGATCAAACCGTTTTTCTCGATCAGGGGGAACGCAACCCGCATTCGGCTGCTCACTTTGGCAGAATGGCTTATAAACCTGCCTCGCCATTGGCCTCCTTTGATCCCGGTGCTGCGCCTTTTATGGGCCAGGTCATCTGGCTGGAAGCGCATCAACGCAATCCTGCCATGTTCAGACCGGCAGCAGACTCACTGGAACTGGGCCGTCTGAGTAATTTCAGCGTGGCTGGCATCCTGACTGTTTTGCTGCCGCTACTGGTGTTTTTGCTGGGTTATTCTGCACTGGCGGGCGAGCGTGAGCACGGCACCTTGCGTCAGACACTGACGGCTGGCACCTCCACCGGCAAGTTGTTCGCTGCCAAATACATTGTGATTGCCAGCACGGGCATTGCGTTGGCTGCGGTCACCATCATTGCATCGGCGGTGATGGCGCTGTTCTCGCCCGTGGCATTATCGGCCACGGATACCTTGGTCCGCGCATTGGGATTAACGGCGTTTTACGCAGTGTATGTATTGGCTCTGACAGGTTTTGCCCTGCTGGTCTCCGCCTTGTGCAAACAATCCAGAACAGCGCTGCTGGTGCTGTTGGGCATCTGGGCGGTGGCCGTGATGGTATTGCCGCGCGTCGGCGCCAGCGTCGCGGCGCAAACCTTTCCCATCCCTGATGGCGCACAGGTCTGGAGTGAATTGCGTGCGGATATCGCCAGTAATCGTGTTGCTCCCGACAGCGCGGAGTACAAGGCTGCTGAGCAATTTGTTGTCAGTCGTGCACTGGGACGCGACGTCAGTCTCGCCGAATTGGCTACCATGGATTTAAACGCCAGTGGTCTGCGTCTTGAAGTGACAGAAGTGCTGGACTATGCGGTGCTGAACAATTTCTACGCCGATATTTACGACCGCTACGCCGGTCAGCGCGATGTGCGCCGCTGGTTCGCTCTGCTATCGCCAGCCATCGCGCTGCAACACGCGTCCAGTGCCTTTGCCGGCACAGACTTTGTGGCTCATCAGCATTTTTCAGATGTGGCCGAAGTACAACGTAACAATATTGTCAGAGTGATGAACGAAGATCTGTTGTTGAACGGGGCAGGTGCCACTACCTACCTAGCTGGTGAAAACTTCTGGGAAGAGGTCCCTGAGTTTACCTATCAGTTCCCGCCCGTCTCATTGGCCTGGCGTTCTGCTGCCTTTGATATTCTGCTGCTCCTGTTGTGGGGCGCTATCGCAACGGCTCTGGCGTGGACTGTCACACGCAACCGTCTGACTGTGTGAAGGTGAGGATACAACCATGACTCTGCGCGACTGGTTTACTGTGGAATGGAAGTTGAGCATTGGCCGGCCAGCTTCCTGGGTGCTGTTAGCACTGTTTGCCGCGCTGCTGATCTATGCAGCCAGCAACGGCAAGTCCCGACTGGACAACCGCCTGGACGCGATTGACCGCCATCAGGCCGAAGTGTCACAAACCATGTCCACCTGGCAGACCTCGCTTGAGCAAAAGGAAGCTGGGGGCGATCAGACCGGGGTGACACCACGCACCGGTGCGGCCATGGATGTGCGCTTCTCATCCTACCTGCCACAGGCGCCACTGGCGGATTTTGCGATAGGGCAATCTGACATCCTGCCTTATCTGAGTACCATTTCTCTAGCGACACCCGACATCCGCATTTTTTCACGGTACGAGTTTGAAGATCCGGTATCACTGATGCTGGGCGGTTTTGACCTGAGCACAGCAATTATTGTGCTGCTACCTTTACTGCTGATTGTGGTGTGTTTTGATCTGATTTCCGCTGATCGCGACGCCAACCGTCTGGGGCTGACACTGTCACAGGGGGTGAGCATATCCAGCCTGTTCTGGAACCGCTTGCTGCTGCGTTCCGGCATGGTGCTGCTGGTGCTGCTGATTGTCTCTGCCTTGATGCTGTTTGTTCAAAGCAGCGTGCACTCGCCTGGAGAGCGTGTGTTACCGTTTTTAGTCTGGACACTGGGCACACTGATTTATGCAGCCTTCTGGATAACGGTTATTGCTCTGGTAGCCGCGTATAACCGGCGCAGTGAATTCAACATCATGGCGCTGCTGAGTATCTGGCTGGCCTTTGTGTTTATTGTTCCATCCGCCACCAGTGCCATCCTGGAAACGGTGTATCCCACCCCTACCCGCTTGTCCTATCTGGCCGAAGCTCGGGAAACTGAAAACGCAGCACGTCTACAGGAAGCTGATCTCGCCAATCAGTTTATTCTGGATCACCCGGAAATGCTGGTGAATGAGGAAGCTGAAATTCCCGCCTTCCTGCGCTCCAATTTCCTGGTGAACAGAACCATTGATGAGGCAACGCGGCCTATCCTGGACGAATTTGACGCGGCCGCACGCCAGCGTGAAGCCAGCGTCGGCATAATTCGCTACCTGTCGCCGGCCATCATTGCCCAGGGTTTGTTTAATGACGTTGCCGGTAACTCGGCGGGCCGCCATCAACGATATGTGCAGCAAGTACGCGAATTCAAAGCCAACTACTCTGAGCAAGTGGGCCCGGGCGTGGTGGCAGGCCAGCCGCTGACGATGGCAGAATTTGAGCGGATAGAGGGCTTTAGCTTTAGGGATGAAACCTTGTCCGAGGCACTCGCAAGACATCTGTTGCCACTGCTGTTCCTGCTGTTGCTGACAACTGTCGCCGTGGTCATTGTCAACAAACGACTGAGGACATTTCATGTTGTTGGCAAGCAAGACTAGAAAGCAGCCCGTAAGCTGGTGTAACTTGTGATGGCCTTATCCACAGAATCCGGCATTTACTTATGGAGATATAAAAACAAATGAACCCTGTCAATTTTGATTTGTTAAAAGGCCTTTTCAGTGGTGCAGACAGCGAAAGCAATTCCAAACAACTCTTGAAAGAAATTCTATTGTTGGTGCTTTCCAGGGCCACCCGCGCAGACACAAACATCGAAGCCGATGAGCTGACAACCGTGCAATCCATCCTGAATGGCGTGCTGGGTGAAACCATCAGTCTGGCGGATATCAAACTGGCGGCAACCTCAGAAATGTTTTAACGCCGATCCCTTGACCGCTCGCTGACTAAAGCCACGCGCAAGCTCACTGACGAAGATCGCATACTGATCCTGCAATGCCTGGCTCAGGTCTTCCGTGCAGATAACCAGATTCGAGAGAGTGAACTCGATTATTTTGATCGCGTAGCCAATGCCCTTAAAGCGACCCCCTCTGAAATTGCCGGATTGCGCGTCGGCCCCATCTGACACAAACCCTGTTGTAGGAGCTCTTTTCACATGAAAGGAGCTCCCTGACAAACACAACAGGCCGCTTTCGCAGCTCAACCGCTCACTGCATTGACATTACAAGGCTGGCCACTTCATCCAGACGTTCATCGGGCCATGCTCGGGTGATGTAGTCTGTCCGAACATCGGACTTTGGGCGTTGTTACATGCACCAAAACCATGCACGGTGACTTGTGTCTTTTCTCTGTTAACAGAACGTTGACCACCCCAGTATGCGCAGGTGGCACAGCGGGACTCCAACGTCGCGGGCAGCACCAACGAATTAACAGTGTTTTGAGCGTTGGCAGCAAGTGGTAACGCCGCGGCGGCGGCAATGCCTAACGAACTTACAATAAACGAACGGCGATCAAGACTCATACGTTTCTCCAGCACAGAAAAGTTATTGGTCCGATCAGTGTAGAACCGTCTGTAAAGACCGGCGTGCGGCAAAACGTCACACCTGGCGATTATTCGTGAGGGGTGTTGATACAGGTCAACCTTTTTATTAGCCTCAACTTAGCGTCGAACCTAATCACATCAGCACGGCATGCGTAATATTTTGAATGAAAATTTTTCTCTGATGTGGTATCGATATATGCGAAATTTAATTTCAAACCAACAATAAAGGGACCCATCTATGATCAGACCACTCCGCCAGCTCCTGTCTGGCTCTGCACTCTTAACCGTCAGCATGACAGCAGCACTGCTAACTGCGGCACCGGCTGCGCTGGCCCAGGAAACCATCGATATTACTGGTTGGGGTACCGGTGCAGTACAACCCGTGCCCATCCATGAAGGCCGCCCCTGGGGCTGGGCAGTACGCGACTACATGGAGAATCCCGACCGCGAGCTCTATAACACGGCTAAAGCCAAGCTGCTGCGTGGCGAGCAGATTTTCAGCCACTCGATTTCTACCTTCGATATCGAACGCTACTGCAGAGAAGCACCCGACTATGACTACACATGGTTCGAGATGCAGCACAGCACACTGAGTTATGACGAAGTTGCCAAGATGTTCGCGGCCTGCCCGAATGTCGGCGCCACGCCAATCCTGCGTGTACCCGATGCACTGGAAGGCAGCGTGCAGAAGGCCATGGACATGGGCATGCTCGGCATCATCGTCCCGACAGTAAATGACGCCATTCAGGCGCGTGAAGCAGCACGCTACGCTCGTTTCCCACCGATTGCGCGCCGCAGCGCCGGTGGCGGACAGGGTACAGGCCTGTGGACCCCCTTCCTGCCAGAAGGTGAAACCTTCCGTAACAGTATTAATGACAACATGCTGGTCGTGGTGATGATCGAAACCGTGGAAGGCGTCAATAACGCTCACGAGATCGCATCAGTACCCGGTGTGGATGTTGTGCTGCTGGGCAATGCCGACCTGGCGGGTTTCTCGGGTTTCGCACAGAACTCCCCCGAGTATCGGGATCTGCAGATCAAGACGCGCAACGCCACGTATCGTGCAGGCAAAATCTGGGCAAATGCATCAACTCAGATGGCAGAAGGCACGCCGCTCTCCCACGAGTCACTGATGTACCTGATGGGCCCGAGCATCTCTGAACGCGCTGCCCGTTAACAGTACGCTCTGTTGGTTCCGCTGACGCTGTGCATCCGCATGGCGTCAGCGGAATTTTTGATCTCCTCCCCCCGACTCAACATGCTAGAATGCCGGCCAGTCAACAGTCGGCGCCAAGGCAATTCCTGCGCAGCCAATAATCCCGGAGATCATCAGCGTTATGGCACAGTTCGTATACACCATGCACCGCGTGGGCAAAGTTGTCCCGCCTAAAAAAGAAATCCTCAAAGACATCTCCCTGTCGTTCTTCCCCGGCGCCAAAATTGGCGTGTTGGGCTTAAACGGTTCAGGTAAATCCACCCTGCTGCGCATCATGGCGGGCGTGGACAAAGAATATAACGGCGAAGCGCGCGCGCAGACCGGCATCAATGTCGGTTACCTGCCGCAGGAGCCCGCGTTAAATCCGGCCAAAGACGTGCGTGGCAACGTTGAAGAAGGCATGGGCGAGATCATCAAACTGCTGGAAGAATTTAACGCCATCAGCGACCGCTTTGCCGAGCCGATGAGCGATGATGAAATGAACGATCTTCTTGAAAAACAAGGGGAACTGCAGAACGCCATCGACGCCGCCAACGGTTGGGATCTGGAGCGCACTCTGGAGCGCGCCGCCGATGCACTGCGTCTGCCGCCATGGGATGCGGATGTGACCAAACTGTCCGGTGGTGAAAAACGCCGCGTGGCCCTGTGTCGCCTGCTGCTGTCCAACCCCGATATGTTGCTGCTCGACGAGCCGACCAACCATCTGGACGCGGAAAGTGTGGCCTGGCTGGAACGTTTCCTCGTGGAATTCCCCGGCACCGTGGTGGCAATTACCCACGACCGTTATTTCCTCGATAACGCCGCCGGCTGGATTCTGGAACTTGACCGCGGTCACGGCATTCCTTACGAAGGCAACTACACCAACTGGCTGGAAGCCAAAGAATCACGGCTGGAAACAGAAGCCAAGCAGGAAGCGGCACGCGAAAAGACCATCCGCTCGGAACTCGAGTGGGTGCGCAGCAATCCCAAGGGGCGTCAGGCCAAGAGCAAAGCGCGTATGGCGCGTTTTGAAGAGCTGAACTCGCAGGAATATCAGAAACGCAACGAAACCACCGAACTGTACATTCCGCCAGGGCCACGTCTGGGCGACAAAGTGCTGGAAGTGAAAAACCTGTGCAAAGGCTTTGGTGATCGCATGCTCATCAATGACCTGACGTTCTCCGTCCCCAAGGGCGCCATCGTCGGCATTATTGGTGGTAACGGTGCCGGTAAAACCACCTTCCTGCGCATGTTGACCGGTGTTGAAAAGCCGGACAGCGGCACTATTGAGCTGGGCGAAACCGTGGATCTGGCTTACGTTGACCAGAGCCGCGACTCACTCAACGGCGACAAAACCGTGTGGGAAGAATTGTCCGATGGCCAGGATATCCTGCAGATCGGCCGTTACGAGATTCCCTCACGCGCCTACGCCGGTCGTTTTAACTTCCGTGGCGGCGACCAGCAGAAGTTCATCAAGGATCTGTCCGGTGGTGAACGCAACCGTCTGCATTTGGCAAAACTGCTCAAGCGTGGCGCCAATGTGCTGTTACTCGACGAACCCACCAACGATCTTGATGTCGAAACTTTGCGGGCACTGGAAGAAGGTCTGTTGAACTTCCCCGGCGCCGCCATTGTGGTGTCACACGATCGCTGGTTCCTTGACCGTATCTGCACACACATTCTGGCGTTCGAAGGTGACAGCCAAGTGGTGTTCCACGAGGGCAACTACTCCGACTACGAGATTGACCGCAAGAAGCGCCTCGGCTCGGAATACCAGCCTACCCGTATCAAATACCGCAAGCTGGGCTAAATAACTCTCAAGACGCTCTGCTCATGGCCGATACTGATCGTGGGGAGGAACAATCACCCGACCCACGACCAGCCACCAAACCCTCACACATCCAAATTAGCGCGCAGATCCTTCAGTCGGTTCTGCCGTTCCTCATAACTGAGCGGGCGCGACGGATTGTCAGGCAAGGCCTGCACCATCGGCACCTCCAGCTGTTCACCACGCATCACCCGCTCGCACAACTGCTTGTAGTAGTAGGAAAACAGCGGGAACACTTTGTCTTCAGGCTCGGTTGCCAGCAGATACCAGTCGGTAGCTTTGCCGGCAAAATACACCGCCGGATGGCTCCAGGCATGCAGATGCTTGGGCGCTGGCGCACGGCAGGCTTCGGTGTAGGCCTCCCACTCTGAGGGCAGTCCAAACAGATCGAAGGATTGTTCACAGGCGCGGATCATGGTTGAGATGGTCGGCAGATAATCCTGACTTTTCACCAGCCGGCGCGCGGCGGTCACCAGCTGCAGCGGATGAAAATCCGACAGGCATTCCAGCCAGTATTTTTTGGCGAGGATCAGCCGATCCGCATCGCCGTAAGCTTTGTGATACTGGTTGTGGTAGGCGAGCTCAAACTCGGCAAATATCTGGTTGATGGCATCAATCAGATCCGGGCCGTTACTCGGCCCAGCTGCGGTCGGTGAAGCGCTTGAATGCGGCTTCAAGGCCTTGCCCGCCTCGTTCAGCAGCGAATTGATCTTTTGCATAACGATCCGTTAATCCTGTTTTGATGGCTTCCGGGCGCCGCGCCCAGCTGTATTTTACAAACTGCAGAAAACGCGTGTTCCACGACGATTGCGCCTGACCGGTATCACGCCAGTAGAGCACAAACTCCGCCACTTTGCCGCGCGCAAAGGCCTCATCGATTTCAGCCAAACGCAACACTTCAAACACATCCGGACTGGGCTGCCAGTCTTCGGCAATTGGTCGCGGCACACCGTCGTTGACTACCGAGACCTGATAACGCGCCCATTGTCGGCGAATATGCTCAATAAAGCGGGTATTCCACGCGCCATTCTGACCGCCGCGTTCGCGCCAGTAAAGCACAAACTCCGGCACTGCATCGTCGATAAATGCCTCGCTGATACCGGAATTATGCAGAATCGACACGGCATCGGCATTGGGCCGCCAGTCCGCGGACATCGGCGCATCCAGCTCAGCAGAGCCTCGGCGGGTCTGCTCCATGCGCCACTCGCGCAGCACATGTTTGTAAAACGCATTCCCCCAGGAGAAACGTGACTGCGCGCGATCACGCCAGTACATCACAAAACCCGGCACCAGACTCAACGCAAATGCATCGGGCACACCGTGCTGACGACACAAGGACAACCACTCCTGATCCGGCTGCCAGTCGCTGGAAATGTAAGCCGCCGAACCATCGCGGGTACGCACGCCCGACACCGACGCATTACGTTGCGGCACGCGTTGCGGCACGCGTTGGGGCACACGCTGGGGCGTCGAATAGTGGGGTGCAGCATGGGTTGCGGAATGAGGTGTTGAATGCGGTGCGGAATGGGGTAAAGAATGCGGCGCCGACTGTAACGCCGGTGCCGGCCCGGGCTGCAACGCCGGGCGTTGATTAATGGCAAACAGCCAGCTGTCATCACGCCCGGTAATCGGATCAATCAGAATCAGCCCCAGATCCTGCAGACTTTTCTGCACCCGTTTGACATCAATCCATGCCCAGAACGGCAGCGCATCCAGCAGCGCCTGCTGATCCAGCTCCAGCCAGTTCAGGCCCTGACGCAGCACGCAGGTTTTATACATCATCAGCTCGCTGAGCACGTGCAGCAACACGGCCTCTTCCAGACCGATGGTTGCCGCCAGCGTTGGCGAAATGATTAATGGACGTTCGGGTATCAGTGAGGATTGCATGGTGCGCCTGGCGTTGGATCAGCGTGATTCTGTTTCTGTGTTTGAGCTCGAGCTTACCACATCAGACTCTGCCACCGCCCGCTGCCGGGCACTGATGAGGATCAAAAACCCGGCAAATATAAACGCCGCGCTGGAGATCACCGGCGACATCAGCCAGCCGTCAAACCACCACGGCAACAGCGCACACAGCCCCCAGAACGCCGCGCTGTGTATCGCTGCATCGGGCCGGCCTTCCAGTATGCGGCCGTTCAGCCACAGCCCGGCACCCAGCGGAATAAAGTGTACCAGCGCCTGGCTAAAGTTATCCACCGGCACCAGCAACTGAAATGCCACCATCACCAACACCAGCACCACATGCACCGCCAGCACGGCCGCCGACAAAGCCACCGGAATCGACGGGTTAAACTTCTGCTGGGTCTGCGGCAGGCAACGCGGCAGCGGATAACGCTCATTCACATCCGCCGGCCGCCAGCCGGTGGGCATAAACCACACACGCACTTTGTCCCACCAGCGCTCAGCGTGCCAACTGTCCTGCAGCAACTGCCAGTGCACCTGCGCGTTGGCAAAAAACGGATTCCAACTGTGCAGCGCTTTACGCACCCCGTAAGCACAAGGCTCATCGGCCAGTTCCGCCTGGTAAGTACCAAACAGTCGGTCCCACAGAATAAACACTCCGCCAAAGTTGCGGTCAATATAGGGATCATTAATGGCGTGATGCACACGGTGGTTCATCGGCGTGACAAACACCTGCTCCATCCAGCCCAATGTGCCGATCAGACGCGTGTGTACCCAATACTGATAAATCAGATTCAGCGAACCTACGGTGACAATGACTTCCGGCGGGAAACCGATAAACAGCATCGGCAGGTAAAACAGCGAGCCAACAATAAAACCGTTAAACGGCTGACGCAGCGCGGTGGTGAGGTTGTACTCCTCACTTTGATGGTGCACCACATGAATGCCCCACAACACATTGATGCTGTGCTGGGCACGGTGATTCCAGTAATAACAGGCGTCGTAGAATACAAACGCCACCACCCACAGCAGCGGCGTCATCGTCAGTTCACCGTGCGGCAACACTGTCCACAGCGCTGTGTAACCCAGAAAACTCACAAAACGCGTGGCAAAACCCATGGTCTGGCTGATCATGCCGGTGCTCATCGACGCCACTGCATCGTTCAGCCGGTAAACACCCGCCTTGCGGTAATGGTTGACCGCCAGCTCAACAAAAATCAGCAAAATAAACATCGGTACAGCTAAAAGAATCAGGTTCATGGTTATTGTTCTATGTTGATCCAATCAGCTGTTACATATACTCCAGCGTGCCAATACGCGCCAGCATTTCAGTGACAATCTGCAGATCCATCTCGAACTGCTCAATGGTTTTGAATTCATTGCCGGTGTGCCCGGTGTATTTCACCCCCGGCATGGCTAGACCAAACTGCACACCATTGGGCAGATCATGAATCGAGGTCGCACCATCGGAGGACATAAATTCACGCGGCAGATTCAGATTCTCGGTGGCCACATCCAGCAGTGTCTGTATCCACTGCCCTTCCGGGTTGCGGAACATCGGCTCGGCAATCGACAGCTGCAGATCCAGTGGCAGATTGCTCAGCGCCGACCACTCATTCAGGCGATCAAGAATGTCCTGCTGCAGCTCAGTGATGTCACGCCCCTTGGGTACGCGCAGATTGGTGATCAGCTGCATGCCCGTGTTATCTACCTGCACAAAGGTCAGCGACGCCGTCAGCGGCCCCATAAAGTCATCACTAAAATCAATGCCCAGCTGCCGCCCGGTGTAGTCCAGCCCAACATTGCTGACCGCATACACAATCGCATCGGTCAGGTGATTGTTTTTGATGGGCACCACCAGAGCGCTTTCAAAAATAAAATCAAACAGCCGCGCCACCGGATTTACGCCCGTCCACGGCTCCGACGAACGCGCCGACACCCCGGTCACCCGCAGCTCCACACGATCGGCCAACGCCGTGGCGTTGATGGCAAAGTCAGCGCCATTGAGCGCCACATAATTACTGCTCAACTGATGCAAACGTGCCGCCAGCGCAGCCGGATCTGCCGTCAAAAACGTCGCTGTCGCCGCACCCGGAATCTGATTCCCCGCCAAGCCACCGGTCAGATGAATCAGCTCCGCGCCCTCACCTATCGCTGCACGATACGGAAACTGCGCCAGCAAGGTGCCATAACCCTTCTCCGCAATAATCACCGGATACCCGCCATCCAACGCAATATTAAAGTCCGGCAGCGGATTACGCGCCAGATAATACGGCATGGCCTCGCCGGTGGTTTCCTCCGTGGTATCCACCAGCAAGCGCAGGGTGCGCTGCAGTGGCAACTGCTCCTGCACAATCACCCGCATCGCATACATCACCGCCACAATACCGTTTTTGTTGTCCTCCGCGCCGCGCCCATACAAACGACCGTCAATCTCGGTCAGGCTAAACGGATCCAGTCGGGTGCCGTCAACCAACACCCAGTCCGCCGCATTGGCGGGGACCACATCGGCGTGGGCGTGCAAAGCGACGATTTCATCGCTGATGCCGGATTCGTCTGACACGCCCGGCAGTGTGATTTCATAGACACGGTTGTCGACATTACGAAACGTCAGCCCAAACTCCGCCGCCAGGGCTTCCAGCCGACTGGCAATGCGATGAAAGTTCGGGTTGTTGTACTGCTCAACCGACTCGTCCAGAAATGTCGGTATTGCCACCAGTTCTTTTAAAACCTCACGGGCTTCGTCGGCGTAACGCGCTCGCGTATAGATGCCCAGCAGCCGGAAAATTTGGGCTTGTTGCTCTGCGGTCAGTTCTTGCGGTTCGGCTTGTGGATCGCTTTGTGGATCGCTTTGTGGATCGCTTGGCCAGGCATTGATCACATCCGTCAGCTCAGGGTTTGTCGTGGATACAAACGCCAGGAATTCAGCAAAACTCTGCACCTGCTGATCTGACACTTGCTGCAGCAGGATTTCAGATTGAGACTTAGTCAAATTATTTGCACTGGCCAGCGCAGCAAGCGTCGACATCAGGCAGAGCAGAATGACGTTTAAAAGGACTTTATACATACAGACGACCTCAGGTAAGTGCGCTATCTTAACGCCCGCATTACGATAAAAACATTCAGGAATAAAAACACTCAGGAGAAGTTAATGCTGCAACAGCTCACCACCCTCGTCACCACCCTGTCCAACCCACTCGGCCGCTTTATTCTTGGCATCTACTTTCTGCTGCCAGGCCTGGCAAAGTTCACCAGCTACGACTTCCACGTCGAGTACATGGCCTCCAAAGGCATGATGTTTATCCCCTTCTTCCTGATCCTCAGCGGCCTCATGCAAGTCGGCGGCGCCGCTGCCCTGTTCGCCGGATTCCAGGTGCGCATCACCGCCTTCCTGCTCGCCGGCCTGACCCTCATCATCAGCCTGGTCATGCACGACTTCTGGACCATGGAAGAAGGCCTGCAACGCTCACATGAAACCCAGAACTTCTTCAAAAACATGGGCATCATGGCCGGTTTGCTGATTCTGACCAATGCCGGGGCTGGCGCGTTCAGTGTGGATAACCGTAAGAAAACCGCCTGATCAAGACAGGGCCGGGAGCCGCGCAGGGAAGGGTTTGTTTGCAGACTTTTTTCTCAGGCGGCTCTTGGAAAGCCCCGGGGGTTGTGGCTTATAATGTCGGCCGTTCAGTTGATTCCAAGGCGACAACGCCACCCCACGGACACTGAACCGGCAAAAGATTCGGAGTGTAGCTCAGTCCGGTAGAGCACCGCCTTCGGGAGGCGGGGGTCGGAGGTTCGAATCCTCTCACTCCGACCAGTTTTGGGTTCCGGGTACTCATTGCCTCTGTTTGTGTTGATGTGTTTTTAAACTCCCCACTGCCTTCTCTCCATTTTGCTTTCCAAGTAAATCCAGCGCTTCACTTAAGACACGCGACGCCTTAGATTACTATCAACCGTACGTGACAAGGAGCATGACATGCTAAATATCATTATTCCTAATGAGGCAAATAACAAAACAACAATAGGAAAAATAAATATCATTTTGTTTGGAATTATCACCATCGTAACGCTACTCCGAAGTATGGCACATGTTTTCTTGCCGGATGGAGGCGCAAACTCAATCGCAACTCTAATCACATTTACAGAAAGTCCCGATCCGGATGCAGTGATCCATTTTGTTTTTTCTTTGTGGGGTTTATCGCAGTTGTTAATGGGGTTTTTCTATATTTTGGTTCTGGCAAAATACCGAAATCTCATACCATTAATGTGGGTTTTTATTCTGATGGAATACTTGGGACGCGTATTGATAGGAACAGTATTAAAACCACTGGGAGAATACTATTTTGTTGGTACAGCACCTGGTGTGATTGGGAATTACGTAATCATACCTTTCGCACTCGTCATGATTATTTACTCTATCTATGAAACAAAGAGAAAAAAGTCAAACGCCTGACCACTGGTTGAACCAGTGGCCAGATTATTAAACATGGTTGCCGCTTGATTAACGCTTGCGGCAAACACAACTAAGACCATCCTCAATTGGTTTGTGTACTATTTCGTGCCTGCGCCGCCCGCAGCGTCTGCTTCAACTCCAACTCGCAGGTAATCAGTTGCTTCTCCGCCTCAAGGCGCTGACGTCGACCTTCGTCAGCGATGCGCAGTGCATCGTCGATGGTGGCGATGAGTGCGTCGTTGGCCTTTTTCACCGACTCGATGTCGACCACACCGCGCTCGATCTGGGTGCGAATGGTGGCACTGGAGGTGCGCAACGCGTCGGCGTTTGACGTCAGCAATTCATTGGTGAGGTCGGTGGCCTGCTTCAGCGTGTTACCGGCCTCTGCCGAGCGCGCAATCGTCACGGCCATGGCCAGCTGCTGGCGCCACAGCGGAATGGTGTTGGCCATGGTCGAGCCGATTTTGCTCACCAGCGCCTTATCGTTCTCCTGCACCAGGCGGATGGACGGCAGGCTCTGCATGGTCACCTGGCGGGTGAGTTTCAGGTCGTGGACGCGGCGTTCCAGATCGTCGCGTTTGGAACGCATATCGCGCAGCGACTGGGCCTTGAGCATTTCGCCGCTGCTCTCGGCGTCGCGGGCCAGGGCCGGAAGAGTCACTTCGTCGAGGCGGCGCAGCGATTCTTCTCCCGCCGCGATGTACACCGCCAGCGTCTGGAAGTACGCCAGCGTTTTGTCATAGAGCCGATCAAGCATGCCGATGTCTTTCATCAGCGCGCTGGTGTGGTCGTCAAGGCGATTGCTGATTTTGTCGATCTGGCCGCGCACGTCTTCGTACTGCTGCAGGATACGCGCGATGGGCCGGGCCTTGCCAAACAATCGCGCCAGCAGGCCGCGCTTGCGATTCGGGTCGAGCTCCTCCACCGGAAATCCACGCAAGGTCGTCACCATCTCGCTCAGCGCCTGACCGGCCGGCCCGGTGTCCTTGCTGCGCACGCCCTCCAGCATCTCGTCGGCCACCGTGGTGACCTCGCCCTGGGCGGCCGTGCCGAAGAACAGGATGGAGTTGCTGTCGTTGATATCGATCTCGGCCAGGGCACGCTCGATGTTGGCAAGTTCGGTTCCGGTGGCGGCGCGGTAGGCGGTGATGCCGGTACCGGGCAACGGCAACTCACTGGTTGCGGTTGGACTGGAGCCGGTGGCGTTGGACCCACTTGCACTGGAAATAGGTTCGTTCATGTCATGATCTCCTTAGTTGATGCCTTCGCGCTTGAGCCGCGCATTCAGAACCTCGATCTCGACATCGAGTGTGAGCATATCGTTTTCCAGCAGCTTCTGGTGCTGCGCCTCAAAAGTCTTTTCCATGTCGATCAGCAGTTGCCGGAAGTTGTTCTCCAGCGGTCGGTTGCGCATCTGGCGATGGGTGCGCGCGTACTCCACGGTCACCTTCTCGGCGCTGTCCAGGTACAGGTGCAGGAAGCGCCGCGCCCGCGCGGCGTCGCGCGGATCTCGCTCGATTTCCGTAAGGATCTGCTTGCCGATGCCAATGATGCGTTTCAAGCGCTCGCCAAACTCCGGCACGGCGATGGATCGCGCGGCCGCCTCGATGCCCTGCAACCGCCCATAGGCCTGCTTGAGCTGGGCGGTGACAGCGTCGCGGTCTACCCCGTCCACTTCCGGCAGGTCAATACGCTTGCGCTTGGGGTCGCGGCCATAGAAGCAGAAGTAGCCCACCGCCGCCAGCACGGCAAAAGCGCAAGCGCTGGCCGGACCGTGCCCGCCGGCAGTAGCAGCAAGGCCAGCGCCGAGCGCAGTGAGCATCGCGCTCACCGTCTTCAACGGCACCGTCGGCGGATCAAGCCGTTGGCCGAGAAAGTAGCGCGCCTGAGCGACCAGGCCGCGTCAGGTAAACACACCGGCGCAGAAGAATGCGACGATGGCGCCGCTAATGGCGGCGAGCCGACCGATGTCACCGCCGATGAGCGCCGCGAAGAAGGCGATCACCAGCGGAAATGGCAGCAGGAACAGCGCCGCCGACTTCAACACCGGCACCCAGGCCCGGCCCTGGCGTATCAATTCATCCATGGCTTGACTCAGTCCTCTGTGAATTCCAGAACCGCCGGCAGCGACGGCAGCTCGGCCCCATAAAACATCGCCTGGCAGCTCGCCACGGTGATGGTGGCCATCAGTAGCAGCAATCCCAGAAAGCGGAGCGGAAGTCGGGCCATCGTTACCTCTGATGTTGATGATGAACTTGATGTTTACGGGGCGAGCAAAAGGTATCAGTAAACCATAACCATGTCCAGTTGCGAGAGGCCAGTTTGCGAGAGGCCAGTTGCGTGAGCCGCGACTTCATACCGCGCCATCATACCGCCCCTGCTATACCGCCCCGGCACGCACTGCCCGCGCATAGTCAGAACCGATGATGGTCTTGCCGATGGGCGCCAGCGCCAACTTCGCCAGTTTCAGATGCTGGATGCCAAACGGAATGCCGATGATCACAATAAAACACACTATTGCGATAAACAGGTGACCGAGCGCAAGCCAGAGCCCGGCGAACAAAAACCAGATGACATTGCCCAACACGCCCAACACCCCGGTGCCGACGTTGTACTGTTTCAGTTCGGTGCGCGAGATGGCCTCCCTGCCAAACGGGAAAAACGAAAACTCGCCAATGACAAAACATGCCCGGCCCCAAGGAATGCCGATGATGGTCACAAAAGCAATCAAGCCGATCAACCACCAGACCAGTCCCATCAAAAGCCCCCCGCAGAGTAACCAGATGATATTGCCGAGTGTGCGCATGTGTTCTCCTGAAGATCTTGATGTGGCTAGTGTTGCTTTGTCCTTGTTTTAAGAAATAGCAAAATGCATACCACTATCTATTTAACTGTTTTTAAAGCCATTTTTTTGGGAAAAGCACATAGGGCGATGGCGAAATCTGACAACTTTTGGTGTGATCAGCAAAAACTCAGCGCGTCTCTTTATTGACCCGTGGCTCCTAACCCGCGGCTTTTAACTCCTGGCTTTTAACCCCTGGCACTTAACCCTGGCCCAGCAGTTGATCAATGGTGTTGTCCTTGGCCAACCAGCGCTCATTGACCCACGCCTGCATACGCGCACGGTGCGCCTCATCGTTCTGATAGTCGCCACCGCGCAGCCCGGCCGGAATGGGCAGAATCTGGATATCAACCACGACACGCCTGATGCGGTTGGCAAACAGATCGCCGATTTCACCCACCCCGTCGGGATAGGCAATGGTGACATCCACCAGCGTATCCAGCGACTCACTCATCGCATCCAGCACCAGCGCGGTACCGCCGGCTTTGGGTTTGAGCAGGTGCCGAAACGGCGATTGTTGTTGTGCATGTTTGCCGGCGCGAAATCGCGTCCCCTCGGCAAAATTAACAATGGACACCGGTATACGACGGAATTTTTCACAAGCCTCCCGTGTTGCCGCAACGTCCTTGCCAGCCAGCTCCGGACGCTTTTCAATCTGCTGACGCGAATACCGTTTCATGAACGGAAAGTCCAACGCCCACCAGGCCAGTCCCAACACCGGCACCCAGATCAACTGGCTTTTGAGAAAAAAGCGCAAAAAAGGAAGGCGCCGGTTAAACAGTTTCTGCAGCACCGGAATATCCACCCAGGACTGGTGATTGCAGAGCAGCAGAAAATGCCCCTCCGGCATCGGCTCGGGCAGACCGGTTACCACAATCTGCGTGTTGGTCAGGTGATCAAACATCCAACTGTTCACGTCAATCCAGCTCGCGGCAATCGCCATCAGCACCCGGTCACACACCGACTGCACAGGTCTCACACGAATGACCGCCTTGATCAGCGCCACCAGCAACAACGGCGCAACGTGAATAATCGAGTTGAGGCTCAGCAGGATCGTGGCTATTACGACGCGAAGGCTGCGCAGCGGTTTCATAAGGAACTTCCTGTCAATGAGGAGCAGGAACGGTATCTGCGAAGCGGGGGATTGTCCAGTTTTGTGGGGGCCGGGCCGGCTATAGGCCGCATAGGTCACGTTATTCGTTGTCAGCTGGAACGGGTCTAAGGCGGAGATCGGAGGTTCGTATTCTCTCATTCCAGCCAGTTTTTGGGGGGTTCTGCCCGAGCTCATAGGTAGCAGTTTGTACAGATCTAGTTGACCACAACAGATTGGCTGCAATGCGTGTTCATCAGATGAAAAGGATAGCTGTTACATGAATAAGACAAGTTACTTTATTTGTGAAATAACTCACAAAACTGACATCTGTAGCTCAAAGGGCTATTGTTGAACGAGATGTTTAGATTTAAAAGAAACTGCTAGTCGTAAAATGAAGTTCAACACTAACCCTAGCTTTTCTGGAGATACTAAAATGAACAATTGTTGGTCGATTTACTCAAGCTTTATAGTCGCCTTGGTACTCTGTGGGCAGGCATTATCCCAGCCCCCGCCTGTTAGCCCGTTTCTAAGCGGAGGTACCGCCTCTGATCCTGGCGAATTCTCGTTAATTCCCCCTATCGACCCCAAGCAACATCTTAATCCAATTTGGTTGTATGTAGACACAAAGGCGGATGAGATTGAGGAGACGGGGCGCTTCACCCACGCAGTGCACCGCATGGACACCGCTTCTGAGTTAAAACTCTCAGAACTAATTGTCGAGTATGGAGAGAAGTTTTATGACCATGAAATCGACTTGCGCATTAAGAGAATGTGCGAAGCCTATGAGACAGGGTTGCAGTCTATGGACCCATTACAAAGCGCCACTATTGCGCTTCGCAACTTGGAAACCGGTGAGCAACTGCGTGCCCGCAGGAGCGCAGTAGCCGATCAATTTCTCGATGCTGTAATCGTGCAGATGGGTGCCTCTTATGCCGATATGGTCGCCGAAGAGGCAAAGTTCCAAGCTGACACACTAGCTGCGTATTCAATAGAGACCACCCGAGATTGGATTGAGACACACGATCTGGACAGGGTTGGGTATATGAAAAACGCTTGCGGATTTTGATTTCAAAACAAATTCTTAAATAACAAGGAGGTTACAATAATGAAAATCTATGCGCTTTTTTTAGCAATATTAGTTCCGTTCCTTCCCATTAGTAATGCTAGTGCTCAGGACGGGGCAGAAAGACAGTGCCTTTTCGATACAGCTTACTCATGGGATTACATTGAATTAGGTTGCCGACTAAAAATAGTTCAACCGGCAGCCCTTATGAATATCAGTGAAGTAGGTTTTGATCACCATCCCAGAGGTTACTATCGTCACTGCTGGAACCATGAAACTACGGAGTTTCAGGTTGCCGCTCTAAAATTCCGCATTGGGATTACTATCCAGGTAGCGGTCCGGTAGATATCGACATTGTTTGATTTAATTATGCAGCCAAGGTCTTTTATATGACCCCTCAAGTTGCGCACTGGGACCCACTCGTAAACAGGGCCCAGTGACAAAGAAGCATTTGGATATGTGGGTCAGCTTTGGAAGTATCTTCAGATTCACGGTAAAGACTTGTCAGGTCCCTCGACTATGATCATCGGTGATTTGAACAGCAATGCTGTATGGGATAAAACTGATCGATGGTAGAGTCACTCCGGGGTGATATCAGAACTTTCTGATCTCGGCCTTCGAGACTGCAACCGGCAATGTAAAACTCACCCACTTTCAAACTAATTTTACGAGCACAGCCATGATTCGTTTTTTGACACATCTGTTAAGCCCGTCTCGAAGCACTACCCCCGCACTTTTCTCCGCCGCACTCCTGCTCACACTCTCATCCACTCACCCCGCCAACGCCGCCAGCAACGACCAGCCATTTAACGTGCTGGAGGCAAGCATCCCCGAGATGCAACAGGCCATGGAATCCGGCCAGATGACAGCCCGTGAATTGGTAGAACAGTATCTGATTCGTATCGCGCTCTATGAGGAGCGGGTTAACGCGGTGATCGCGGTCAATCCAAATGCGTTGGCGGAGGCCGAGCGGCTTGACGCCGAAAGAGCTGCTGGACTGGTACGTGGGCCGCTTCATGGCATTCCGGTTGCGTTGAAAGACAATATCCATACCACCGACATGCCGACTACCGGCGGCGCGCTGGTGTTCCGGGATTTTGTGCCGCCCTACGAGGCCACGCTGACCACCAACCTGCGCAACGCGGGAGCCATCATTATTGCCAAGACGGTGATGACTGAACTGGCTAATTTTCTCGGCTCTGGCATGCCGGGCAACTACAGTGCGATTGGCGGTTAAGGGCTGAACCCTTACGATCCCCGTCGTGACCCGCGGCAAGGTTTTGATGATGGCAGGCCCCTGATGGGCGTGGGAGGTTCGAGTTCGGGCATCGGCACGGCCATGAGTTTCTGGGCAGCCAATGTGGGCACAGAAACCTCCGGCTCAATCCTCTCGCCAGCCAACGCCACTATGCTGGCGGCCATCAAACCAACAGTTGGGAGGATAAGCCGCTGGGGAATAATGCCCATCACCGCCGATCAGGACACCGCGGGACCGATGGCGCGCTCGGTGACGGATGCCGCGATCATGCTGGGGGTGCTGGAGAGCATGGAACCTGATCCTCGTGATGCGGCAACCCGCCGTTGTGAGGCGCCGGTCAACAACGATTACACGCCTCATCTGCAGGCAGAGGGTTTGCGCGGCGCGCGCATTGGTATACCCAGAGCGTTTTACTACGATCAGGCGCAAGTGCCCGGCAGTGACGAACTGACGTTGACAGAACCCCAGGGCGGCATAAATGAAGAGGCTCGCGCCGTCATGGCCTCCGCGATAGCCGTGTTGCGACAGCAGGGCGCGATTATTGTGGACCCCGCCGACATTCCCAGCGTGATTGACCGGGATCCGGCGCGCAACCTGCTGGCCAGCCCGCCCAGTAGTGTGCTGTCGTACGGCATGAAACGCGACTTTAACGCCTGGCTGGCGTCACTGGGAGACACGGCACCTGTGGCTACCCTGACGCAACTGCGCGAATGGAATCTGGCCAATGAGGACCGGGGAGCAATTCCTTATGGACAGGCACGCATTGATGAAGCCGATGCACTGGATTTGATCGAATCGCGTGCCGCCTACCAGAGCGACCGTGCGCGTGATCTTTTCATAAGTGCCGAACATGGCATCGATGAGGTCATGGCCGAACTTAACCTTGATGCCCTGCTATTTCCTGGCTCCTCTGGCGCCGGAATCGCGGCAAGAGCCGGTTACCCCACTGTCATCGTTCCGTTTAATCGTGTCGCGAATGAATTAGATCCGCCACTGCCCGCGGGCTTTAATGCCGAGCCACGGACCTTTGGTATCAGCTTTAGCGGCACGGCCTGCAGCGAAGCACGACTGATCGAGCTGGCGTATAGTTTTGAGCAGGCGACGCGTGCGCGCATTGCGCCGCCGGATTTTCCCTGAGTTGAGCGAGGGCATTACCAAACATGGACTCAATAGCAGCAGCACAAAACGATATGCGGGTAGCTTACTTTGGTGGAGCGCCGGGCATTGTAACCTCAGCAACAGCGTGGTTGGCGGCTGCCATCGTTGCCGCTGGTGTCACACCGCAGGCGGGTGTTTTTACGCTGGTGTTTGCTGGCATGCTCATATTCCCGGTGTCTGTTCTGCTCTGCCGCGTGATAGGTGCTTCCGGCAAACACAGCAAAGATAATCCTCTTGGGCCACTGGCACTTGAGGGTACCCTTTGGATGCTTCTGTCTATCCCTGTTGCAATCGCCGCCTCGTTATACCGGGTTGAGTGGTTCTTTGCGGCCATGCTTTTTGTGATAGCCGGTCGCTACCTGACCTTTTCAACCTTGTATGGCATGCGTATTTTCTGGCTGCTCGGCGCTGCGCTTGTGGCGGCCGGAAGCCTGTCGATTGTCTTTCAAGCGCCGGTTTTTGTGGGCGCATTAGCTGGCGCACTGGTCGAGTATGTGATCGGGATTTTGGTGTTTGTCAGGCACCGGCGTACGCTAGCGCAGCATTGAGGTTTGTTATGTCTACCACGACGACATGCGTCACTGTGTCGCAGTGACATGATCTGGCGGCTCTCCTAACATGCAAAGCGTCGGACATCCGGTTAGCGGCTATCGGGATGAAGACACCTCCATACGTAGTGCATCATCTCTCATGGTGATAAGGCATTTTGGGGGCATGGATGACACACTTTTTTCAGAATATCAAGCGCATCTGAAAACCAGTTTTTAACACATCGGTAAAAAATCAGATAAGTCGGTGACGATACCAATTCAATTGCAATTGAGGCATGCTACTGATCACATGCTGAAATGCAGGAAATTAAAATGACCACACTCCGAATGATTTGTGCAGTTCTGTTTGGCCTTGTGCTTGGCAGTATCGTCAACATGATGCTGGTGATGATCAGTGGATATATCATTCCGCCGCCAACGGGGGTTAACATGACCACCGCTGACGGCATCAACGCTGGACTACCGCAGATGGACGCGCGCCACTTTTTGTTTCCGTTTCTGGCACATGCGGTCGGTACCTTGGTGGGAGCGTTTGTTGCCGTCAAGCTGACAATTCACCATAAACTGCCTGCGGCAATGGCAATTAGTACACTGTTTTTTGTGGGCGGCGTACTTGCCTCGCGCATGATTCCAGCGCCAACATGGTTTATTGCTATGGACCTGATTTTTGCCTACTTCCCATGTGCATGGCTGGGGTACTGGCTGGCTCGCCCCCGTTAAAGATCCTTGGCTAAAGGATTAAAGCTGGCGCTGCCAGGTTTGGGTCTGACAAATGCGGAACACACAGCCCGATACCAACAGGGTGTCGCCTGACAACTCCATACGTGAGTTGAAGTTGCGATCCCTGCGCGGATCCCAGATCTCGCCGTCTTCCCACGTTGTTGGACCGCTGGCAACCATGTCCCAGATCATGCGCTTGCCGGTGTGCTCGTAGGGTTGCTCATTACCTTGTGGATCTCGTGCCCGCAGAATTGTGCCACACAGCAGGTTGGCATCGCAGGCTTCAATGCTGACCTCCAGATAACCCTCTTCTGTCAGTTGAGTGCGCCAGATGCCATGAATATCTTGCGCCTGCGCACTCAAAGACGCCCCCATCAACAGGGCGGAAACAAACGTGAAAACAATTGTGGCTTTGCTTATGCGTTCAAATGTGGGGGTCATCACCAGTACCTTTTGCCTGTTGTCTTTGCAGTCATAAGGTTGGAGTATATTTGCCATTGTTCTCAAGTCAAGTTGCCCTGACATAAGGATTTCTCATGCAAAACATACTGACAGGCAAGCGGGTTCTGATCACACAAGCCAACGAATTCATGGGCCCGGTTCTGTGCGAGGTTTTTGCCGAGCAAGGTGCCGACGTGGTCAGCAGCACGACGCCACTCGCGCCACCCGGCGCTGCTGAAAAACTGATACAGGACACCGGCCCGATCGATGTGCTGGTCATCAACCTGTCTATCCTTGCACCCAGTACGGCAGCCATCGCGGTTGATGAGCAGGAATGGCGCAGCGTGTTCTCCGCATTGGTGGACCCGCTGCCACGACTGATCGCCGCGGTAGTGCCGATCATGAGCCAACAGGGCGGCGGCAAAATTCTGGTGATTGGCAGCGCCTCAGCACTGAAGGGCATGAAACGCGCATCAACGTATAGCGCAGCGCGAGGCGCCCAGCTCGCGTATGTGCAGGCAGTCGGCGTTGAGTTGGCGCCGAAAAATATTCAGGTCAATGCCATTGCGCAGAACTTTGTTGATAACCCGACCTACTTCCCGGCCGAGGTGCAGGCCAACCCGAAGTTCCAGGAACGCTTGAGTCGCGAGGTACCGCTGGGGCGCCTAGTGACAGCGCGCGAGGATGCACTGTTTGCCGCATACCTGTGCAGCAGTGCCGCCGACTGTTTTGTGGGGCAAGTGTTCCCGGTGTGCGGCGGCTGGGCGATCAGATAACAGCGCCGGCCGATCCGCCGCTGTGCCGGACAATGCCCAAGCAAATCAGTAATTGAGCCAGATAGTACGTGCTCATCACCGCAATGCCCGAATATTCAAACGGCGTCACAAAACGACCCACCGCAATCAGTGTGTCACTGATCATAAAAATCAGTGCCCCCATGGCCACCCACAGGAACTGCTGATCATTGCGAAAACCCGCCGCAATCGCCATCAGGCTGATGGCAGTCAAGTAGGCAGTCACCGGCAACTGCATATCACCCGCCGCTGGCACAATTACCAGCGTACAAACCAGCGCATACACCAGAATTAGTACGGCCCACGGCAATCGCCGGGGTCGCCAGCGACGCTGGGTGACAAATAACACCGTGTAGGTAACCTGCGCCAACAAAAAGGCGGCAAGCCCTTGCACAAACAATCCATCCATCGCCAACAAAACATCTCCGATCGCCGACAGCACAAGACCCAAACCCAGCAGCGTGCGCACCTTGCCAGCGGTTCGGGTTATTGCCAGAAACAGCAACAAGGCGATCGGAATAATTTTAAACAACCAGCGCCAGCCCGAGGGAATAAGGCCAGGCATAGCGATATACAACACGCTGAAGCCTACAAATGCCGCCAGCCATAGAGGGGAAACCTGCGCGAGGATTTGTTTGTTTGTGATGCGGGGGAGTTTTGCCGAGAGTGTTGTCATGGTTTGTTATTCTCCATCTGAATTCTTGTTTTTGTGATGAAGTAGCGAAAATACACTTATTTGGTGATGAAATCACCCAGCCCGACAATACATAGATTCTGGCCCCTAACGGCTCTTGCTCCAACGCAGGTAGTCGCCTGCTGTCATGGCGATATTGGGAAATGTTTGAATTAATTTTTGATCGCCGGTAATCAGCTTCAGGCTCAATGATGTTGCCAGCGACACAAACTCGCAGTCATAGGCCGAGCAACCAGACTGTTTAGCCAATGTTAAAACATCCATTGAGTTGACCGTATATTCATTATCCGCAAGTTGTTGTTCCGCTTGCGCCTGAATCGCAATCGCCGTGCTCAGATCAATAATGCTTTTTCTGACATACATCCCCAATACGTTTCGCAATTCGCTACGCCAAAGTAAGGGGGCAATCCACTGCGAGTCTGTGTGCAGTAATGAAACAACCTTGTCGGTTTGATCTGTAGGCAGATACAGGTACGCAATCGTGTTAGTGTCGGTTACGATCATTCTCTTCCCTGATGAATGGCTGCATTGATTTCAGCAGTGTCCAATCGTTCAACCGTGACTCTGTTACGCAATGCTTGCGCTTTCTCGGCCAGCTCAACTGCAGAGGCTCGACTGGGCTTGAATGTTTTTTCCAAACAATAAATCAGCTCACTGTTCACGCTTCTGTGGTGAGCAATAGCCGCTTGTTTAAGTTTCTCGTACAAGTCGTCGGGGATGTTTTTAAACGTGACCGTCGCCATCAGCAAGCCTCTGCTTTTCATCAGCGGTTTCATAATGGTTCCATTATGGTTTCCTTGGCGATTGATAGTCAACAACCCATCTGAACATTACTATAGTTTGCCAACACCAAACCTTCCCAAAAAAATCGGAGCCGTGTATACCTGTTTTTGCACTCGACCATGCATTTGTAACCACCCACTTGTAACCCAGTTCGACATAACAGGCATGACCCTAAAAAGGACAACCATGAAAATTCATTTATTGTTTGGCGCGGTACTTGGCACCGTGATGTTGTCACAAGCGATCGCTCAGACCACCTCTGCGGGTGCCGGACCGCTGACCATCATGGATGAGCGCCAGATTGGCAGTGCGCGGGTTGAGAATGTCCCCGCGATCCCTGACGATGTTCGCGCCGCAGTGCAGCGCTACCAGAATTTTCGTGCGGCACAGTTTCAGGACTGGCTGCCCGATGGATCAATGCTGATCACCACCCGCTTCGGATCAACCTCGCAGGTGCATCGGGTGAGAACGCCCGGTGCACATCGCCAGCAACTGACCTTCTACACTGAGCCGGTAGCGGGCGCGCAGTCCATCCCCGGCAGCGAACGCTTCCTGTTCAGCATGGATATGGGCGGTGATGAGTGGTTTCAGTTGTTTACCCGTGGACTGAACGGTACCAGCACGCTGTTAACCGAGCCCGGCACGCGCAACCAGAGCGCACGATTCAGCAGTGATGGCCAGATGATGGTGTGGTCACGCGCGGTGCGTGGCTCGGGCGACTATGCGATTTATGCAGCGAACCCTGATGAACCGGCCAGCGCCCGCTTGTTGTGGCAAGGCACCGGGTCAGTGGGCCCGGACGACATCAGTGATGACGGACGAACCATCCTCGTCACCCGGGGGCTCTCCAATCAGATCGACGAGGTCATGCTGCTGGATGTTGCCAGTGCCACCGTGCGTCCTTTGACGATTGCCGGTGGGCAGGCGCGTTACGAGAGCCCCCGGTTTATTAGTGGTGATAGCAGCATTCTGGCTATCAGCAATAATGGCAGCGATGTGCGGCGGCTGGTGGAAATCGACGTGGCGACCGGCGCCTTGCGAGCCATTTCAGCGGAACTGCCTTGGGATATAGAGGACTACCAACTCAGCAGTGATGGGCGGTTGCTCGCTTATGCCGTTAACGAGGATGGTTTCAGCCGCGTGGTAATCGAGGATTTTGAGACCCGCCGTGTACTGGCTCAGCCTGATCTGCCGCGCGGCGTGTTGACCGAGCTGGATTTTTCGCCGGATGCATCACAGCTGGCCATCGGCATGTCTACCGCCACCTCGGCGGGCGATGTCTGGAGTCATGATATTGCCTCGGGCACGCTGACTCGCTGGACTGAATCCGAGCTGGGCGATATTGATCCCACGCGCCTGGTTGAGCCGGAGCTGATCCGTTTCAGCAGCTTTGACGGACTGTCGGTGCCGGCGTTTGTGTATCGTCCAGCGGGCGCTTCACCCATTGCGCGCTTGCCAGTGATCATCGACATTCATGGCGGGCCAGAATCGCAATCACGTCCCGGCTGGAACCCCGGTGCACAGTATTTTGCCGACACCTTAAACGCCGTGGTGATTCTGCCAAACGTGCGTGGCAGTGATGGTTATGGCTCGCGTTACCTGAGCCTCGACAATGCCGAGAAACGCGAAGACAGCGTCAAGGACATCGGCGCGCTGCTGGACTGGATTGCTGAACAGCCCGGGCTGGATCCGGCACGTGTCTCCGTGTACGGCCAGAGTTATGGCGGTTATATGTCGCTGGCGGTGATGACACATTACTCAGATCGCTTGGCCGGTGGGGTTGCGCGTTACGGCATCAGCAATTGGATCAGCTTCCTGCAAAACACCGAGGCGTATCGTCGTGATAATCGCCGCGCCGAGTACGGTGATGAGCGCGATCCCGCTATGCGCGCCATCTTTGAGCAGATTTCCCCACTCAATAACGTCGCACGCATTACCAAACCCATGCTGGTCATGCAGGGTGCCAATGACCCCCGCGTACCACAATCAGAGTCTGATCAGGTGGTGCGTGAACTGCGCGCCAACGGCATTGATACCAGTTATGTGTTGTTTGCTGACGAGGGCCATGGTTTTCTGAAGAAGGAAAACAATGACCTGCGCCGCGAGGTAGAGACGGTTTTCCTGAAGCGCTTGTTTGGGGAGGAGTAAGCCACCCACATCGCAGAGGCATTGAAGCCACATCAATAGCTCTCTATAATCGATCCCAAAGAGTCTCTTATAATTTATTAGAGATCTGATGAGAGTGATTAACATGGAGACCCCGATTCCTCGGCCGGTAGAACGTGCCATTGAAAAGCTGGGCAGTGATATTTCACTGGCCCGGCGACGCCGGCATATCTCACAGGCATCCCTTGCCGAGCGCATGGGCGCCTCCGTCTCGACGGTGCGACGCATGGAAAAGGGCGATTTACGCGTGCCAATTCATTTTTTTGCGCGCGCCCTCCACATCTTTGGTGAAATCCGGGCTCTTGAGAATCTGCTGGATACTTCAAACGACGATATCGGCCTGACACTCATGGATGAGCAACTGCCCAAGCGCGTGCGTAATAAAGCCAGCGGCACGGGGGCAATGTGAAGCCCTCCACCGCGCCCATTCGTCAGCAAACCCAGCTTTGTCTTGGCAATGCAGGCACAGTGGTGGGCGCTCTGGTTTATGTGCGCCAAGGCCAGCGTGAAAATTGTGCCTTTGCCTACGAGCAATCATGGCTGGAAAATCCCAAACGATTCAGTGTTTCTGCTGATTTGCAATTGATCCGCGGCTACCAATCCCACAAGGCGGCATCGCCGCACGACTCGGTGTTTCATGGCGCCATCGCAGATACGGCGCCCGACGCCTGGGGTCGGCGAGTTATCGCACGTGACCATGCGCGGCGACGCCGGAATGATCCCACTCTGCCAGCCCTTTCAGAATTGGACTACCTGCTGGCGGTTGATGACTTCAGCCGCGTCGGCGCTTTGCGCTTGCGCAGTGCGGATGGGACATGGCAGCGCACTGCTGAAGCAGGCCACCGCAGCACGCCGGCACTGATAGAACTTGAACGGATTTTTGAGGCCAGTCGCGCCGTGGAGCGCGGCCAGGAAACCTCGGAAGACCTGCGCTACCTGCAGGGCAAAGGCACTTCATTGGGCGGCATGCGGCCAAAATGCACCATGATCGACGAAGACGGATGGCTAGCCATCGGCAAGTTCCCCAGTATTGGCGACTCACACAGCGTTACACGGGGTGAAGTATTGGCCTTAAAGCTGGCGTCACAGGCTGGTATCGACGCTGCGCCAGCACGTATTGTGCAACTTGGCGATACAGCGGTCGCGGTGATTCGCCGCTTTGACCGCGACGTAAACGATGGACGCATCCCGTATCAGTCGGCCGCGTCTTTTTTGCAGGCATCACGCGAGCACGATCACAGTTACACCGAGATTGCCGACGTGATACGCGCCCACTGCCATGCACCCACACAGGATTTGCAACAACTGTGGCGCCGCATCGTGTTTAACCTGTTGATCACCAATGTAGACGACCACTTACAGAATCACGGCTTTCTGCATGTAGAGCGCGGCTTGTGGCGCTTGGCGCCAGCCTTTGATATCAATCCATTCCCCGACAAGGCGCGCGAGTCCAAGACCTGGTTTTCTGAGCAGGATGGCCCGATCACCGACGTCCAGATGCTGATGGCAGGTGCAGACTACTTTGGTCTGAGCACCGATCAAGCCCTTGAAGTGTTAGCTGAGGTGCATAGCGCAGTATCAAACTGGCGACCTCTGGCGCTGAGTGGCGAGGTCGGACTATCAGCCGCACAACTGGACGATTTTGCACCGGCCTTTGAGCATGAGCAGATGGAAGCAGCTGCTGATTTGCTGAAACAACAGACGCAGTTGCTGTAAATCTTCAAAAACAACGCAATAACGGCCTCCCTACTCACTCAGTCGTTGCACATTACTCTGGTAACTCTGCTCTGTCAGCGGCAGATAACCAGTGAAGTGCATCCAGCTGCCGATGTTGGAAAACAGGTGACGCAGAAACCGCCTTGTGGGCGTTGGTTCCGCACTGTCAACACCCAAAGCGTCAGATCGCACATACAAAAACAGCGGGCGCGTTAACGGCTGGTAACTGCCATCTAGCGCGGATTGCAGCGAGGGGTACACCGGTCCGTTGCCAGCATCCAGCGCGACCAGCCGCAGTGTATCCCAATGACGATGATAAGCGCCCAGACCAAAAAACCCGAAGGCATTCGGGTCGGCGGCTATCTCTGCGGCCAGAAATTCTTCGTCTTCACTGGCCACGTAATCCATGCGACTGCGACGCACCTGGCCGGTTACCTCGGTGGTGAAATAGTCATAGGTTCCGGAGTCCTGACCACGGCCGTACAAGTTCAAAGGCACGTCCGGCCAAGAGGGATTTACCGACTGCCAGGTGTCAATTTGCCCCTCAGATGCAACCGCCCACATTTCTTGCAGTTCATCCAGCGTCAGGCTACTTAACCACTCGTTGCGCGGATGAGTCACCAGCGCAATGGCATCGGTGCCCAGATCAAAGCGTTGATACTGCACGTTGTTTGCCAGGCAGGCCGCAACTTCCTCGGCGTTGATCTCGCGAGAAGCGGCACTGATCTGTATCTCTCCCTCACAAAAGCGCCTGAAGCCGCCGGTTGAACCAGAAAAATTCACAGCCACTTGTGTGTCGGTATTTGTAGTGGCATACAACCGAGCGGCCTGTACCATGATCGGGTAAACGGTGCTGGAGCCATCCACAATAATGTCAGCCTGACTCTCGTCCACTGACTCGAATTCAGGAGAGCATGCCATCACAACGGAGGTCGCGCAGATTAGCAGCAGTCTTGACATCATGGGGCACGGACTCCACACAAGTTTGGGATTGGTTATTACTTAGGATTTATGACTACGCCAGTCGGACTTAAGTGACGACCAGAATATTTTCAGGTTATTGAATTTGGTTTCCACCACCTCAAAGTGTTCATCGAGATGATCAATGGCCTGATGAAGCTCAAGCTCCTTGTCTACTTCCAGTTGTGCCTCCAGCCGGGCAATGGCTTCACGCAACTCCGCCAGTTTTTTCTGCTTTTCCTGTCGATCAGACATGGTCATATGAACTCCGCAAATAGCCTTCCAATCAAAATAGCCTGCTTAAGGCTATCAACAGTAAAGGAATCATGAAAAAAACACCGACAATATAGGCAACAACATACCATTTGCTGCGCATCGCCAATGTGGCCAGCGTCTCTACCATTTGTATGGGAATGTTTCGGGTAAACGGGATACCGTAAATAATGACAATAGCAAACACGTTAAAAAACAGATGCACCAATGCGATCGCCAACGCTGTATCAGCCATAGGGCCACTGATCGCCGTGGCCGCCAGCAATGCGGTGATGGTGGTACCAATATTGGAGCCCAACGTGAATGGATAAATCTGCTGAATGGCGAACACCCCGGTGCCGGCCAATGGCACAATCAGCGACGTTGTTGTTGATGACGACTGCACCAGCACGGTGATCGCTGTCCCGGAGACCATTCCCGCAATCGGACCTTTACCGACCGCAGCGTGCATAATGTCTCTGGCCTTACCGACAAGCAAACCGCGCAGAATTTTGCCTATTCTGGAGACCACAAACAGGATCAGACCAATTCCGATCACAATCATCGAGATGCCGGCAAATATCCCTGGCAGCCAGGACGTGATGAACTCCAGCACCTGAGACGCCGGTGATAACAGCGCGCTCATGAAGTTCACATCACTCATGCTGAGACTGGCATCGGAGTAAAGCACTTGAGAGAGTGAGGTGGCTACGCGTTGCAACGGTTGGAATAGAATTTCCAGGGGAAGCAGAATTGCCACGGCGCACAAATTAAAGCTGTCGTGTACGGTTGCTGCGGCGAACGCTCTGCGAAATTCTTCACCGTTACGCACATGCCCGAGACTGACCAGAGTGCTGGTCAGCGAGGTGCCGATGTTGGCGCCCATCACCATGGGTATGGCTATTCCGAGTGGCAAGCCACCGGCGACGAGACCCACGATAATCGAGGTGACGGTGCTTGAGCTTTGAATAATCGCTGTGGCGACCAGTCCGACTACCAGGGCTATGATCGGATTGGAGGCAAAGGCAAACAGCTCACGGGCATTGTCACCGGCCGCCAGTTTAAAACCATCACCAATACCGGCAACGGCGGCCAATAACAGATAGACCAGTGCCAGTACCGCCAGCCATGACAGCCAGTTGTTACGATTGCCAGCGGCCCCGCCCTGATGCTGATGGGTCTCTGTTGATCTTTCAGTGCTTGCGGACACAGGAATTCCCTTTTTTGTTGTTGAGTCGTCACACAATTGCCGAAAAATGTGACAGCGTGATGAAAAAGTGAGCTTCATCGAGCGGCGGCGATTGTAATACAAAAGCCTGCATGCCGGTCAGCATCACATCATAAACCGTACTGACGTCAGGGAGATTGATCATGAGCAAGACAACTGCGAGGACCACCGGCAACCCATGGATTCGCACACTGATTATCGTGGCCTCAACGGTGCTGATCGGCGCTGTGTTATGGCTGTTGCTGCCAAAAGGCTCGTTCTCGAACGACCTGACGCGCGTGGGCCAAGGCATGCCGGCACTGGTGATGTTGCGCGAAGTCCATGTGATGGGCGGGGATCTGGTCATGGAACAGATGCTGCACATCCATGCTGAATTTCAAGACTCGGTAGAGTTTCTGGTAGTCCACACCGGACATCCGGATGGGCAGGCGTTTGCGGCAGATCACAATATCAGTGATGGCTCGCTGGTGTTGTTTGATGCAGAGGGGGAAGTGCTCGGACGCAGTGCGCGCCCGGAGTCTCCGGACGCGTTGCGGCAGTTCATAACTGAGCTTCTTTAAGATTGGAAACAGGGCATCCCTGCCCTGTTAAGTCATCAGAAGTTTACGCGGGCACCCAGGAAGTACAGGGATCCGAATTTTTCGTACTCGTAGGTACGCTGACGATCGCCGTAGTAACGCGCTCCGGGTGTGTCGCTGAGGTTTTTGCATTCGAAGAACACTTCATAGGTGTCGTTGATGGCATAACTGGCCGTCAGGTCCAGCTGTGAACGGCCTTCCCAATACAGGTCCAGTCGGCCGTCATTAGCGTTGATCTCATTCAGATAATCGCTGCGGTCGGTGTAGGACAAACGCACACTTAAACCATCCGCTTCATAAAACGCTGACAGGTTGTAGGTGTGTTCGGATTGTCCCGGCAGATCAAACCGGCTGCGGCCACTGTAAGAGCGCCCCAGATTCATGTGTGCATCGGTGTAAGTGTAGTTGGCAAATACGCCAAAGTCAGACCAGAACCCCGGCAACATGGTCAACTGCTGCTGCCAGCTCACTTCAGCGCCCATGATACGGCCATCCGGTGCGTTCTCCGGACGGGTAATCAACGCGTTCTCGCCTTCAAACATGCCGCTCAGCGTCAGCTCATAGCGGTAATCAGCCAGATCTTTGTAGAACAGACCACCGGAAATCAGACCCAGCGGCTCGATGTAGTACTCAAGCATCAGGTCGACGTTGTTGGTCAGTGTCGGGTTCAGATCCGGGTTACCGGCGGCAACACGCACGATGGTTGAGGAATCGTTTTCCACCAGTCGCGGTACGATTTGTGGGAAGTTAGGCCGTGAAATTGAGCGGGTAATCGCCGCACGGCCAATCAGGTTTTCACTGAAGCTGTAACGCAGCGTGGCACCGGGGAAAAATTCTGTGTAGCTGTTACCTGCGGTACGCTGACCAATCGCACCAGTCACTTCGTTAAATGACGGTGAACTTGAATTCTGTTCAGTGCGTTCCATACGCACACCCAGCAGCAACTCCGCACGATCATACTCAACCCGCGCAGAACCGTAGGCTGAGGAGATATCCTCATCCACGCTGTAGTCTGCGGTAATGGATTGTGGAATACGACGCTGCGTAAGTGAGCTGGCCTTGGCACCATCCAGATAAGCGGTCACCAGCACCGGATCCATTTTGAAACCCAGGTTGTATCCGTAGTTAGCCGATGGCTCAGCACTCAGGAATGTCAGCAGTGGCTGAGTCGGCGCAGAGGTGGCACGACGATCACGGTAACGCTCTTCATCGTGGGTCTTTTCACGGCCACGGAATTTAATGCCCCACTGATAGGTTGTGGGTTGACTGAACAGCATGCCCGGCATCTCCACATTAGCCTGCACACTGACTTCGTCTTCAACACCGCTGTTTGAACGGAAGGTGTTTTCGCGGAAGCTCATATTACTAACACGCGTCAATTCGCCGGTGGCAAACACTGAATACGCAGGATTGTTGGCATCCTGAGAAAAGTCATAACTGACGTTTGGACGCAGACTGGAGCGCAGCAACAACTCATCACGATTCGGATACGTCTGTTTGGCACGGGATACCGACGCAGAGTAGTCCAGTGTGTAATTGCTCATCTCGTTCTCGCCGCCAAGCGTCCACGACGTAATATTGTTCTGCTGAACACGGTGGCGGAACTGCTTCTGTAAACGAACACTGTTAAAAGTGCCGCTCAGATTGGTTGCGCCGGGCTGCAAAGTGCCCTCTTCCCAAAGAATGTCTGCACGGTTACGGAACTCGTCATCGGTAAACTGTGCCCACGAACCACGCAGGTAATAACTGTCGGTATCCGTTGGACGCCACTCCAGTGACGTGGTCGCGGCCATACGCTCACGGCGGGTGTCGTAGTCTTTGAACAGTGTTTCGATCAGGCTCAGTACTTCACCCTGCGGGCGATTGAGCACCGTCCACACGTTTTCGACGTTATCCACCTGACGACGTGTTTTGGAATAACTCAGTGACACCAGCGCGCCAAACTGCTGCTCACTGCCAAACAGATTGCTGGCCTGCAAGGAGCCACGTGTATCGTTTTTGCCGTATTCGTTGTCACTGATACCGGCGGAGCCACGCAGCTGCGGGCCACGTGCATCAAACGGTGAACGTGTCACGATGTTGACCGCGCCAGCAATGGAATCGGCATCCTGATCAGGACGCAGAGTTTTGGAGACTTCAATCTGGCTGACGATATCCGACGGGATGGTGTCCAGATCGACCGCGCGTGTAAACGGATCCGGCGCCGGCATGCTCACGCCATTGATAGCTACCGCCGAGAACTCAGCAGGCGCGCCACGCACGTTGATGTAACGACCCTCACCCTGATCGCGCTGAATGCCTACACCAGGCGCGCGTTGCAAGGCTTCCGCAATATTCGGATCGGGAAAACGCCCGATAGCATCCGATGAAATCACGTTGCTGACGTTGTCGGCCATACGCTGCTGGTTAAGCGCGCGTGCCTGACTGTCCATTATCGGGGATGCACGCACGATGATCTCTGAAATGGTACCTGCAGGTTGCAGGGCCAGCGATACATTGGCGCGTTGCCCATCGGCAACGGTAATGCTTTGTGTGGTGGACTCGTAACCCAAATAGTCGATCACCACGGTATAAGTACCGGCGGGCAGGTTGCCCAGCGTGAATTCGCCCTGTGTGTTGGTCACACCGCGGACATTAAGTTCCTGAATGGTGATCTGCGCGCCGGGCAATGCGGAGCCGGCGCGATCTTCAATACGGCCGGTCACAACGCCGGTTTGTGCAAAGGCTTCGGCTGCAAACATCAGTGCCATCACAGGCACAGCAGTGCGTATCATCGTGGGCAGCATTTTTTTGCGGAATCTTGAAAGCGAAGACATCAGTCGGCTCCAGGGCTTAAATCGTGGGTTTGGGGTCGTTGTCGGAAAATGGGTGTCGGCTGTGACACGCTGAAAACGATGTTATGAGGCTTGTTTGACAACTTGATGAAGCTTTTATGACTTTACTGTCACACAGTCACAAAAATGTCACTTTTGTGCGCATGGCGAAAAGCCTTGCCTTTGATTACACTCGTTTAAACAAAGACTCATTACCACCCGACTGGACCTCGCCATGTACGTTCCGCAGCATTTCAGCGAAAGCGACACCCGCACACTACAGCAGACCATCCGAGATTACGGTTTGGGTCTGCTGATTGTGGCCGACAGCGCCGGCATCGACGCCAACCATGTGCCTTTTCATCTGTGTTGTGATCATGGAAATGAGCTTGGCACCTTGCAGTGCCATGTGGCGCGCAGCAATCCGGTGTGGCAACGTCTGCTGGCGGGAGCGTCTGCACTGGTGGTATTTCAGGGGCCGGACGCCTATGTATCGCCGTCATGGTACCCAAGCAAAGCAGAAAACGGCCGTGCCGTACCCACCTGGAATTATCTGGCGGTGCATGCTGAAGGCAGCGTGCGGGTCATTGAGGATACTGCCTGGCTGAAACAACATGTGCGCAACCTGACGGATCAACATGAATCCGGCAGGCCAAAACCGTGGTCGGTTGACGATGCACCAACAGACTACACAGAGCGGATGATACAGGCCGTTGTGGGCCTGGAGATCAGCATTCAGAAACTCACCGGCAAACTCAAGGCCAGTCAGAATCAACCGGAGCGCAACAAAGCCGGGGTGATTGCGGGGCTGGGCGACCAGCATCCGATGGCCAAACTGATTCGCTGAAACATACACTCTCATTTCCAAGCCGAGCACCTCATGATGAACCATCGCCAGACTTCTGGATTCTTGCAGCTTGCAACCTTATTGCTGACACTTCTGCCATTATCCTGCGCCCACGCGGCCGAACTGATCAGGCACAACGTTATCCCGATGCCGACGTCCCTGTAGACACTAACCGCGGAGAACCACCACGTCGGCTAACAACAGCAGAGGCCGCCGCCTCGGATTTTATTGTGCCTGGCGCCATCAGCCAGCCCGCCTGTTTGTAAAAATCCCCAACGCTAACAAACAATGGGTGGTGCTGGCCGGTGGCGCACATGCCGCGCTGCTGGAAACGCCGCGTGCACGACTGATCAAGGCGTCGGTGGATTTTATGCAGTGGATTGAGCAGTGAGCGCACCATACCCGGCACTCCGTTGCCAAACGGAATAGCGTTCATGGACTTCACCATCCCTTTATCGATGCGCAATTGCCAATTTAATGCTTCAAGCCTCAACAATCATATTTCCACCACGACCATCAGCCACCAATCTGAGAGGTGTTTTATAGACAAACTCCAGTAGCGTTGGAGTTAACACCTGCTGCGGATTGCCCTCAGCCATCAGGTACCCCTCATGGAGCAGAATCACACGATCAAAGTGCCTCCATGCCAGATTAAGGTCATGAATGACAGCCAGCACACCGACCCCGGATTGCTTCAAGGCATTTACAACATTCAGCACATCAACACGACGCCCCAAATCCAGGCTGGCAGTTGGCTCATCCAGCAATAGCCAGCGTGATGCGAAACTATTTGCTTGCTGGATCAGCCCCCAATCTAACTGCGCGAGCACTCGCGCCAGATGGACACGCTGTTGCTCGCCTCCGGACAGGCTGGGATATGGCCGGTCTGCCAGATGCGAAAGTCCGACGGCGTGAATCGCTGCCTCAGATACTTGCGTATCTATTGTGCGTTGAGCCTTGTGGGGACTTCTGCCAAGCGCCACCACTTCTTTTACAGAAAAAGAAACACTGAGTGAAAAGTATTGAGTCAGAAATGCGCGACGTGTCGCGAGCTCACGCACTGAGAATTCGCTCATCTGTCTCTGATCTAAAAGGATGCTCCCCGAGGTTATCGGTAACAATCCTGCCAAAGCTTGCAACAAAGTAGACTTGCCGGCCCCATTAGGTCCAACAATGGCCACCGACTGTCCTCGGAAAAAATCAAGAGTTGGAATATTCAAAACATCCCTAACGCCCCGACGAACAATGAGATTCCTAACACTAAGCCCGGTTAGTTGGGTATCCAAACAGTTATCCACGAGTCGAATCCCTGACGCGCATTCTGAGAAGAATGATAAAAAACGGGGCGCCCACCAAGGCTGTCAGAATGCCGATTGGAAGCTCACTGGGGGCAATAACAAGCCTGGCACAAAGATCAGCAATACTGAGCAATGCCGCGCCAGCCAACGCGGAACATGGCAGTAACCAGCGGTGATCAGGTCCCACCAATAATCTCATCAGGTTAGGCACAACAAGCCCTACAAAGCCGATGATGCCGCAGAAGGCAACACTGACACCGACACACAATGCCGCCAGTAAAAGCACCAGCAATTTTATGTGCTTGACATTAAAACCGAGGCACTTTGCATCACCCTCGCTGAGTAGAAATGCGTTCAGCGGTTTTACCAGTCTGAAACCTCCGATCAGGGTCACAATCGCAACCGTCAGCATCAGCGCAAGTGTCAGCCAAGAGGATCCCGTCAAAGTGCCCAAGGTCCACACTGTAAAATTGCGCAACTGATCATCAGTAGCAATATAGACAAGCAGACCAATCCCGGCACCTGCCAATGCATTGATCGCTATTCCTGCAAGCAATAGATGACTAGGGTCCATATGGCCCGCGTATTGAGCCAATCTCAGCACCACAAAAAGCGATCCCAAAGCGCCCAGAAACGCGAACACCGGCACCAGCCAGATACCCAGGATTTCCGCCAATGAAGGGACCCAGGCATCAACCAGGATCATCGCCACCGCACCTGCCAGCGCAGCGCCGGAAGCAGTCCCTATAAGACCCGGATCTGCCAACGGATTGCGAAACAGAGTTTGCAACATCACACCAGCCATTGCCAGCGCTGCACCTACCGTCATTGCCATCAGTACTCGGGGCAGACGAACCTCCCAAAGCACCAGACTCAAAAATATCTGATTGTCATCGGGCTCTTTGACCAGAAACGGAAACAATGACTCAACTACTTCGCCGATGCTCATGCTGACAGCGCCAAAGCGCACAGCAAACAGCGGAAAAACCAAAGTTAAGCCAATCAGTACCACCAATATCCACGAACGCTGTTGGCCCGCAATAAATGACGCTGAAATACTCATCTTTTTGCAACTGCCTGTTCCAGCTCATGGCGAAGTTTTAGCACACAGGATGGGGTGTAGATGCCGAAGTCGGTAAGACAATGACCATCAATTGTGACAAACCTGCTCGCTTTTGCTGCAGGTGTCAGCCGCAAGCCCGGCAGATCAATCACCACAGGCGGCTGGCCGGCCGGCATCGCCTCATCCAGCAAAAAGATCAGTTCTGGCGCGATCCTCATGGTCTCCTCAGCACTCAATAATTGGTAGCCCACGTGAGTGCTTGCGTTGAAACCACCAGCCAGATCACTGAGTCGCTGAAAGTCTGAGTCACGTCCGGCTGTCAACATCGGTCTATTGCCACCTGCCAGAATAAAAATTGACGGGGGCGCAGGATCCAATGGCTGTAAGGCTCGCACTTGCGCAAGATCGCTCATGAATCTTGCTGTAACTTGCGATGCTGCGCTGTCAACATTTAAACGTTTGGCGATGTCTTCAATAAATCCTGGCACCTGGTCCAGGCTCCAGCTCTTCGGAAAATGTTCAACAGTGACGCCAACAGAGTTCAATTGAGCCAGCGTCGGCTCATCAATACGCTCATCCATTACCCAAATAGCAGTTGGCCGAAAGGCAAGCAGGCTCTCCGCCGAACGCACCATTGGACCAAATCCTAAAATCTGATCCGCGGAGTCTACTCCGGCAATATGTTCTCGATAACCATGTGTGGCAACAACCTGGTCACCAGCACCCAATGCAAAAATGATTTCGTTAAGCTGCTGGCCAACGACCACCAAGCTTTCCTGTGACTGGGCAGAACTGCAAAACATGGCAAACACAATGATGAATACTCGTGCCCGCATCACTCGATACCCTTTCGGCTGATAGTCCTGAACCACAACTCACTGGAACCAGATCGACACACGAAGCCTTCATGCTGGACTTCAAGCGCTCCTAGTCGGCGGCCATGAGAATGAAACTTCATTAATGCATGACTCATGTGCAGCATATTGTCTTCAACCCCATACATTTTGGGGGCATCTGCCTCAACACTAAGAGTCACACTGCTCTGTCGACTTTCAAGCGCCAGTACCCCGCCAGACGCGCAATGATTCTTGAGTATCTGACTCATGGCATCAAGGGTTACAACGGTAGCTTCAGAGTGGCTCCTTTCCACCTGCATGTCTGTGACTTGTATTCTGGACTTTGGAGTCAAGTTCAATATTGTTGGTTGTTCCTTTGCGCGGTATTTCTCACTAAGTCTGATCAGATCTGCCTCATTGCGTTTGTACAGAACCAGCAGCTTGAAAAGGCCATCACCATGAGCATCAAAGACCTGCAAGTGGCGCTCTCTTCCATGCATACCATCGTGCTCGATGACGGTATACATCTGATCAATCGAATCTGCCGCAACCGACAAGGTAGTAAAGCCGTCAGTAAGCACAAACCTCTTTCCATCAAGTGAGAATCTAACAGGCCGAGCAATACCTATAAGTACGCCAGCATGGTGGGGCACGGCTATCAATAATTTGCCGAAGCCACTGATTGCCGACAGAATTTCGGCTGGATCACCTTCCAGCCTGGTCGCTGCTTTGCCCAGTTGCGCGGCCACCAGACAAGCTTCTGGAACATCCAACATCGCCGCTGCCTGCGGTTGATGCAAGTGTTCATGTTTCTGGAGCAATCCGGCCCACGCTGCCATCAAAGCCTGAGGGTCGCTTCTTAGTACAACAGGATCAAAAGTTGCCTGAGTCGTCCTCATTGTGCATCTCCGTGAAAGCGAATGCCCACGTAGTAGTACCGCCTGCCCGGATCAGACGTTAGTTGCAAAGCTGCGGCTTCAGGGTCAGGGCGATCAGTGATGTTGTCGATACCTCCAAATACTGACCACAAGGAATTGACAGAGTAACTACCGTGAATATCCAGTCGCGCATGATTTTCATCGAACGCCCGCAGCGCAGGCGATGCACGATTATAAAAGTCAACAATACGCTGTCCACGCAGGCCTGCTCGCCACGGACCGTCGTTGTACGTGAGACCCAAACTTGCACGATGCGTAATGCGTCCCAATAGGCGCTCACCGGTATTGCGATTGATGGCATCCAGGTAGTCGTAACCTATTTCCAACTGCAGGTGCTCAGTCATTGACTGTCCAATCTTTAGCTCCACACCTTTCAGCCGAGCCCGGTCGATATTTTCCCGCGTAAGCACACTCAGACGGCCTTGAGTCCGCCCGGTATTCAGTGTGTTGATCAAGCCATCAACATGACTGTTAAACATATCAACACTGATATTGGTCTGACCAAAATTTCGCTGTACAGCAATTTCTGTCATCCTCGCCTTTTCTGGCCCGAGATCAGGATTTCCTGTAATCAGTGAAGTACCTCTCACAAACGATGAATACTGTTCGGTGCTGTCGGGGGCCCGAAAAGCCCTTCCCTCGTTGATACGCAATCGCCACCCGTCGATAACCCACATCAGTCCAACGCGAGGGTTTGTAGTACTACCAAAGTCACTGTAGTTGTCGTATCTCACGGAGGCTAAAAGCGACAAATCATCAGTAATTTGCCATTCGTCTTGAAGCAGGGCATACCGACTTTCGCGCTGGGCCCGATCGATATTTATGGTCAGATCGATGTCCTCGCGCAAGGTACCAAGCCCCAATGTGATGCGATGGTTCTGCCAGTCGCTGCCCAGACGCAGATCAGCCTGATCAATCGAATACTCAGTTTCCTCTATGAGAGCCGGCTGACGCTGAGCTGCGCCATCGGTTTGTGATCTGGCAAGACTGAACTGATAGTCGACAGCACTGGCAACCTTGCCTGTGAAGTCCAGTGCGCCAAATAATCGTTTATCCTGCTCGATACCATCATAGAGTTGTGCGGGGATAGCGCCTCTTCCTGGTAGAACGCGCATTCCCGCATCGTCCTGATCCTGGTATTCAAACCGCCAGCCTATGACAGTACCCTGATCATCACGCCAATCACCGCGATAGGCCAGGGCCAGCAAATTTTGATCATTGTAGACATCGGCTCCGTCAGCCCCTCGCTCTAGAGGTTGCCTGTCCTTTAATTCGACGCTGACACGGTGACTCCCGCTCTGGGTCATCGTTCCCCACCCAGCAGCAACCTGCATTGTCTCTCGACCTCCGTTTGTGGCTATGCCCGTTGAGACACGGGAGTCGAATTCATTCACAGCTTCGGGGCGTCTCAAAATAACGTTGACAACGCCTCCCAGAGCCTCGGAGCCATAAAGTGCTGATTTTGGACCTCTGATTATTTCTATTCGTTCAATATCCTCCGCAGGAATTGCCGCTAGATTTTGCCCCCCAAACCGACTCGCCCGTCTTTGACCATCAACAAGCACCAACGTCTGATTGGAGGAAAACCCTCGCAGACCTATGCGATCCGTACTACCAGACGAAAAGGACTGTACACCCGTGGAGAAGCGAAGAATATCTGCGATCGACGCACCTTCGAATTGTTGCAATTGTTCCCGTCCGATCAATTCTACAGCGGCGACAACATCTTCAACTGCTTGCTGTCTTCCAGAGGCAGTAATCACTACTTCCTGAGTTGGAAACTGTTGCTGAGCCTGTGTCATGGTGGTGACAATCAATAATGGCAAAAGAGCCAAACGTATTATCGACATGTTGATTCCCCGTAAAAATCACCGACTCGCGTTTGCCGGCATTGTTGTTTTTTCTTTGGTTGCTGTGCTGTAGCATAGCCAGCGAAAATTTACATGGAGTCAAAAGAGTTGTCGTGAGACAAATTGTCGCAGCAATTTTCGATTAATAGATGAATGAGGACTAAGCATGAGCAGACACAATCAGGTTCACACAACCCGCCTTGAGTCATTGAGCGACACGGTATTTGGATTCTCGATCGCCCTGCTGATCGTTTCAGTTGAAGTGCCTTCGGACTTTGCCAGCCTGCTCGAGATAATAAAAGGATTTACAGGATTCGCGCTCAGTTTTGCCATGATTATTCTGGTATGGGTATATCATTACCATTATTTTCGTGACTACAAACTGGAGGACAACACCACCATTCTGCTGAATTCGATACTGTTGTTTGTTGTGTTGTTTTATGTGTTTCCACTCAAATATGTGGTTGCTGTGATCACTACCATGATGGGCGGCGAGTTTCCAGTAACCATTGATGAGGTGGCCATTTTGATGGCCATCTACTCTGCCGGTTTTGCTGCAGTTTTTGCGGTGTTTGGGCTGATGTATCTTCATGCCAATAGGCAGCGGGCGATACTGGATCTGAGTGCTGAGCAGACGATTACCACGCAGGAACAGATCAGCAATTGCCTGATTATGACCGGGGTTGGTTTGTTTTCCGTAGCGCTTGCATTAGTACTGCCATCACCATGGGCAGGACCAATCGCAGGCACCTGCTATTTTTTGATAGGACCTATGCAATACATTAATACTCGTCGCTATGCGCAAAAACGCTCTTCTCTTGGACGTAACAAGACAGCTACGCCGGACTCCAACAAAGCGGAGCCCGGCGCCTGACACTCAGAAGCTGTAATTCACCCCTGCATACAATGATCGACCCATGCCTGGCACACCGATGCCAAACGGAATGCCATTCATAGACATGGTCATGCCTTGTGCGACATACGTGCCGCCAGCGGGCAGGAAGTAAAACTCATCCAGCAGGTTCTCTACACCCAGATCCAGTCTGACGGATTCCCAGCTGTGGCTTAAGCGTAAATTGAACAGCGAGTAACTGTCTGTGCCCCGCTCATTGCGCACACCCGACACGTCGTCTTTTTTTCCGGCAAACACCCATTCCAGACTGTTATCCCATCCATTGAGTTGCTGTGACAACGCCAGACGGACCTGCATCGGAACGATGTTGTATAACCCGGCGCCGGTGTCAGTATTCTCGGCATCGATAAAACTCAGGTTGCCTGCGAGCTGCCAATTGCCACTGGCATTGTTGGCCAGTTGTGATGCCAATGTCAGGTCAACGCCTTTAAGCTCAGCCTGCTGATTCTGATACTTGAGTACGTTGTATTGACCAGGGCGCCACATGGCATTGATTGCCACTGCATCAATATAGTCATCCACGCGGGTGATGTAAGGATTGATTCTGAACTCATGGCGGGTATCCGCACTGCGCCAGTTAAGGCTGCCAGACAGGGTGTGAGCTTTTTCGGGATTCAGTGCCAGATTGCCCACATAGCCGTTGCCATCACCGACCAGATTGTTCATGGACGCAGCCATCATCCACGATGACCAGGGGAATACTTCGTAAAGGTTGGCCGATCGAACTTTTTGCGCCACTCCCAGCTCCAGGTCAATCTGGCTGTTCAGCGCATAGCGGGTGAGCAAGGTCAGATCGACGTTGGTATCCGTATTCTTGCGTGTTGCCTGATTAAACGCATTGGCTTCCATGGCCTGCATGCCCATCGCGTTCATAGCGGTTGAGTAGCCATGCACGTCGTCGGCGTCACGCATGACACGCTCGACCCGCGCCCCGTACATGACCAGCCAATCGTCTGCGAGATTCAGTTCGTGTTCGGCAAAAACGGCTGTTCTGTCACGCTTGCCATTGTTGATGTTTTCAAAGGTGCCTGGACCCATAGCGCCTCCGGAGGCAGTCCAATAGTCTTCAAGCCGGAACTGCTGTAATTCTGCACCGACACGCACCAAGCCTCTTGCTGGCAGATCGATTTCTGCGCTAACACTGAGACCGGTATTGGTTGAGTCAGAAAACATGGGCATTCCGCCTGCACAGGTACCTGCAGGGTCACCGTGGAATGCAATGGGCGAACATGCTGCACCACCGACCGCTTTTGATCCATACCAGAACTGGCGGTCTGGACCAAAGTCCATGCCATGATCAACCTGCTCGCGGTACAGCCGGCTTTGGATCTGTCCCCAGCCAGTCTCGCGTTGCCAGTTCAGATTGACGCGCGTCTGCTGATTATCCATCAGGTCCATGCGTTGGTTGGGGTACATCTGACTGGGCATGTTCTGATAACCCAATTGCACATCAAACACATCCGCGCCGGTTTTATAGGCGATGCGCACATTGTGATTCTGAGTCTCGTATGCGGTTGAGCCAACCTCATCCAGCGGCAAGGTATGACCCGGGCGGCCTGTCTGGGCGATGGTTTTAAAATTTTTGGCAGCGGTGTAGTTGTCACCCTGACTGTAGCTGCCACTGTAGCTGGCAAACAGATTCTCGCTGGTTCTGCTGACACGCACATTCATGCCGCTGGCATTGTTGTTACTGCGGCTGAAGCCGCCGGCTTCGCCTTCCAAGCGGGTGCTGTCGGAGAACTCCGGCGCGCGTGATTCACTGATTACGGTGCCGCCAATGCTGTCCCCGCCTACGCTGACCGGGGTAATTCCTGCAAACACAGTCATCTGCCCCACGTCACTGGGGGCCATATAAGACAATGGCGGATTCATGTGATTAGGGCACGCAGCAATCATATCCATGCCGTCAACTTTGATACGCAAACGGTCATCCGAGAGCCCACGAATCATCGGCAGACTGGAGACAGCGCCGGTTTGATTGACGCTGACACCCGCCAACATGGACAGCAGGCTTGCTGTGTCGCTGGTCGCTGCAGACAACTTGCGGACGTCAGATTCGTTGATGCTTTGCAGGTGGCTGCTGCTGTTGTGGCGCTGACCTTCGATGATGATCTGCTCAATGTCGGCCGGTGGTTCAGCCGCAGAAACCGCAGTGGCTGAGAGTGCCAAAGCGACTGCCAATGCCAGCCTTGAAACGTGCAATGGGTGTGATTGTGTGTTCATGGTCATCATGGCTCCTTGTATGTCAAGTCATCGGGCTTGTTACATTAGGTAACAAGTTGACCGTTCACTTGCATGATGGCGCAACGCCACCACAATGACCATCCGGCACAGTGTCGCAGCCCTAGCCCTGTGGCCATTCCTTCATCAAGGTTGCCAGATCAAAGTAGTCTCGCCACAAAGTGATCTTGCCGTCACTGACTTCAAACACTCCTACCACCGGCAATTCGACCCATTTATCAGCCAACCGATGGCGATCCAGTCGCTCAATGATCACCGTTCTGCCATCGGCAATACTGCGGATGACCTTAAATTCATTTTCCAAAGTCGGTAAAAAAAATGGCTCCAGCACTGCCCGCACGCCGGCCGGTCCAGTCACCGTGCCCATACCTGCAGGCATGTTGGTGTACGTGCAATCATCGGCGATCAGTGCGCAGGCAGCATCGTAATCCAGCTGTTCAAATGCTTTTATGAATTTGTCGACAACAGTTTTTGCATCCATCGGGGTAGCCCTCCAGTTAATGTAGCAGTCGCTACATATATAAACACAGACATGAAGCAAGTGCTACCCAATTGTTTGCTGACCGGACATACCGGCACTGGACTGGGCCTGTTTCTGGCGGGACGCATTGCTGCCCTGCACCGACTGGACACACGCACCGGCAACGTTGAACTCAGCAATGCAGAGCCTGGTGGCGGCGTGTTCCGAATGGTGCTGCCCTGATTGACGCCCGGTGTCTGGTGGTCATTTGTCGCCCGTCATCTATCGTGCGTTTATCTGGCTTCGTCCAGCAGGACACGCAGCTTGCGCAACAATGGCAGCGCCGCGTTGGCATCGTCGCGGCCGAACTGGGGGATCATGGCCATGACATCTGGCGCGATGGTGCTGATGGCACTGTTTCGCAAATCACGACCAGCGTCGGTCAGATAGATCAATTTGCCACGCCCATCATCGGGATTGGGTGCCATGGTAATCAAACCACGTTTTTCCAGTCCTGCCAGCGTATGCGACATGCTGGTTTTGGGTACCTGAAAGGCGCGCGCCAGCCCCAGCGGCGTGCACCCGTCACCCAGCCTGACCATATGGTTGAGCACACCAAAATGCTGTTGTGTCAGACCATCCTGCAAGCGTGATTCCAACAATGCGCGGCTGAGCTGGGAAATAATGCCGATTTCGTCAAGCACGTCAAACATCAGCTGCGCATCGCTGATCTCAGGGTTATCAGGTGTTGATGATCTTTTCATTCAGGCTCCAGCGTGGGGTGCGTGCTACCGCTGCAGCATACCCCAAACGGCCCAACATCTGCACCGTCTCACCTTGCTCGGCCAACAACTCATGCACCCGCTGATAGTGGGACTGCATTTGCGGATATTCCTGCAGACACTGGCTGACCGGTTGCAGTGCCAGCCCCTGCTGAGTGGTCATCAGGTTCAGCCGCAGCCAGGCCTGACCAGCTGCAATCTGGGCCTCGCGGCTGTTGTCTGATGTGGTCAGCCAGACAAAGGCGGGGGTAGCGGCAAACATGGTTTGATACATGTCCAGCCCGGTCTGGTAGGCCATGGTTCCGGGCGTCGCCAACGTGGTTTTATCCAGCATGCCCAGCGCCATCATCGCCTCCAGCGGCATACCGCCAAGGTCGATACCATCGGGTGAGGCATTGATGGCGGCTTTGCCAAAACGCATGACATCAATACTTTCCTGCAGCTTGGCGGGCGTTTTGTGCTCGACCTGGTAGGCCTGCCAGATCAGCTCCCGCAAAACGCTGACCCGCTCAGGGTCGCGGGTACCCGCGAATCTCACACCGTCGATTGCAGGATTGAGCGTCGGATTGAGCGTGGCAATCTGATCGTCAGTGACGTCCTGTTGCATATCAAACGCTTCTTTGGTCGAGCGGCGCTGCAGAACACTGGCCAATAACGGGTCAGCCGCTGCACGCGCGGCCACAAACTGCACTCGTGCCACCGGGTGCGAGGCCAGCAGCAGATCATCGGAACCTTGCGGAAACAAGGTGATGTCGAGCTGATAACCCTGCTGTGAGGCTGCAATACGCATCAACGCCAGGAAACAACCCAGACCAATGGTCAACTGGCGATCAAACGGATCGGTTTCCGGCAAGCGACGGGCAGGATCGACAAGCACCGTGACCACATCGGGCTCAGACAAATCGACCTGCCAGGGCTGCAGATTATGCGGATTAGGAGCGAGGATGGCATAGGACAGCGCAAAACGACGCGGCTCATTGTATTGACCCGCCTCATCCCAGGCAGCCAACGCCTGATGCGGTGTGCGGGTCAGTGCAAAACCAACGACGCCTGTGCCGGCAGCAAAAATCAGACCGCCTCCAAGGATGGCGATAAAGCGTTTGCGGGACATGACTGGCGATTGAAAATTCATGACAACCACCTCGTCTACTGGAAAAGGAAGTGGTCATCATATAGTACGATATCGGACTATACAAGTACGATGTCGTACTACAATCATCGCCACACGTTTAAGCCGAAGTGCATGCTGGCAGGAATATGCAAAACCTTCCCAACCCGGAAAGGAATACCCTGCCTTTGGTTTCATAACTGATTTCTATCAAGGTTTTGTGTCAGCGTCATCACAGTACGCTTGTGCTTGTATGTCACAGGTATCAGACTCGGACAACAAAATCTGAACAGGGAAACACCATGTATTACACGATAGAAAGTAACAAGACCTTCGATCAAGCGGCCACCGATCTCGAGAAAACAATCAAGGACAGTGGCTTTGGGGTGCTGCATATCCACAATCTAGGTGCAACGCTGCGAAGCAAAGGCATTAATTTCACCGAAGAGTGCAAGGTATTCGAAGTGTGCAACCCGGGTCAGGCGTTCAAAGTATTGTCCGTTGACATGCGTTTGAACATGGCGCTTCCGTGCCGCATTTCCGTCTACACCGACAACGGAAAGGTACACATCGGTTATATCGAGCCCATAAAAATGCTGGGTGCGTTATCGAATGAAGCGTCATTGATCGAGATCGCAAAGGAAGTCGAAAATTCGATGACCAAAATGGTCACCGAAGCGAGCTAGTTGCTTTCCGGGTGTTTCCGTCCGGGTAATGCCATCCGGCGGAGGCTCACCCTGCGGTATATTGACTCAGGTCATTGACCTTGCATGAAAGCACCACATAATGAAAGAGTAAGATCGCTCGATTCCCACATGGTCCGAGGAAGCACTCTATGAAACACGCACAAAAACTCTTGCTGGTGACGCTGGTGTCGGCAGGTTGTCTTGGCAGTTCGTTCGCTCAGGACACCACGTCAACTGATCCGGTATACCGAGCCTTTTTGGCGGCACTGGGTGAACCGGCACTGATTGGTGCCAACGCCGATCACCCGCTGGCGGATAGCGCCTACCGCCCGATTCCGGCGCTGCGTGTTGAAGACCTGGACGCCAACAAAATGCGCCTTGGTTTTGATTTGTTCCACGAGACCCGTTTGTCCGTTGACCAGACTGTTGGCTGCAACAGTTGCCACTCCGGCATGTTTGGCGGCACTGACGGGCGCACTGTTTCTACCGGCGCGCGCTCACAACTGGGTAATTTTAATGCCCCAACAACCTTCAATGCAGCCTTTAACTTCAGGCAGTTCTGGGATGGACGCGCAGTGACACTTGCCGATCAGGCACTGGGTCCCATAGAGAACGAACTGGAAATGGCACACACACTACCGGCGGTTATTGAGATGCTTGAACAAGATGCCAGTTATCCTGCTGAGTTTGCAGCGGTGTATCCCGATGGCGTCACTGTGAACAACATGGCAGATGCTATCGCATACTTTCAACGCGTGAATTTCACCCGGCCAACCACGCCGTTTGTACGACACCTGGCGGGCGAAGAGGGCCAACTCAGTGAGCAGGCATTACGCGGCTGGGAGCGCTTTGAAGAAGTCGGCTGTGTGACCTGTCACAACGGCATCAATCTTGGCGGCAACTCTTACCAGCAGCTGGGATCAGCGCTGAATTACTTTGTAGACGGACGCATAGCAGGCCCGCGTTACGATGGCGTGTTTGCCCGCAGCGGCCGCCGCAGTGACAAAAATGTCTTTAAGGTCCCTACCCTGCACGGCGTCGCGGAAACCGCGCCGTATTTCCATGACGGCAGTGTCGACACTCTTGAGTCTGCGATTCAGAAAATGGGCGAGCACCAACTCGGACGTGTGCTCAGCCAGCAAGATATTGATGACATTGCCGCCTTCCTCAATTCAACGGTTGGCCGCCCGATGGGCATGGCCATGGGCAGCATGGGCATGGGTCGCGGCATGGGCATGCGCGGTGGTATGAGCGGCGGTGGCTTGAGCGGCGCTGGCATGCCTGGCGGTGGCATGAACCATGCGATGCACGGAGGTGGCGATGAATCTACTCCGACTGAGCAGGCTGCCACTGCATCCTCAACGGTCAGCGCAGCGCCGAGCCCGGCGGCGGACAACAACTCACATAAACAACTGTACCAGGCAGCCATCGCCGCCACTGCTGGCGCCAGTGATAAGATTCTGTCAGAAATGCAGCGTATAAACAGCGCAGAGGTTGCGAACTTCGACTTTCTGCAGTTTGAGCATTTGGAACTGATTCGCCATGCCAGGGCTCTGGCATTTCCGCCTGCAATTTTAGACTCAGATACTCAACAAACACTCCAAGACAGTGCAGCTGAACTGCTGGCTGCCAGTCATGAGCTTGAATGGATTATCTCTGACTTCTTGCGCGCACATGCGATGAGTCAGGTAATGAATACACTTGCCAACAATCAGGAACCCAATGCACTGGCGGGACAAGCTGGCGATCCAGTGCAGCGCAGTGTGGAGTATCAAGCACAGTCGCTTGCCATGCTGTCAGCGATGCAAGCATCAAATATTCAGGCGCTGGCAAGGGCGATCGGTGAGGTGTACGCTTCAGTGCAATAAGGGTGTAGTTGCTGAACTTCAAGTCGATTGTTGTCTGGCGGCATCAAAAACTGCGCGCTACAATCGGCTCGAAGACCACTGTTGATCTTCGGGTTACTGCCATGTTGCGACCTTTGCTTTGGGTTCTGCGTACCTCACTCATGACGTTACTGCTATGCGCAGGCCTGTCACGCGCCGCACTTGCTTATGATGTGGAAATTGGACTGAAAGCCTATGAAGAGCAGGATTATCAGACTGCACTGGCCAATTTCACCGAGGGCGCCATGCTTGGTCACGCGCTAGCGCAATTCAATCTGGCACTGATGTTCCATCAAGGCATAGGCACGGCTCAGGATCTAGAGCAAGCCATGCAACTCTACGGCCTCTCGGCGCAACAGGGCATTACCCAGGCACAGGTCAACCTTGGGCTGATGTACGACCGTGGTGAAGGCGTTCCCCAGGATTTCCGTGAAGCTTACTACTGGTATCAGCAGGCCGCCGATGCCGGCAACCCTGATGGCCAATATGCACTGGGCACCATGAATTTTTATGGCCAGGGTCGCAGGGAAAATTTTGAAGAAGCGCTGCGCTGGTATCAGGAAGCTGCACGTCAGGGTCACCGGGACTCTCAGTACAACCTGGGCGTCATGTATCTCAATGGTCTGGGCGCAGAAGCCAATCTCACGGTAGCACTGACGTGGTTCTCGATGGCGGCAGATAGCGGCAGCGCTGACGCGCAGTATAATGCGGCGGTGATGTATGCCACCGGTCGCGGCGCTGAACGTGATCTTGTCAAAGCGGAGGCGTATTTTACCTTGGCCGCTGAACAAGGCATGCGTGACGCACAAACCCAGCTTGGCATGTTGTACGCATCCGGTGACGAAACGGTGCTGCCGCGCAACTATGAAAAAGCCCTGGTCTGGTTCAACCGCTCTGCACATCGCGGTGACTCCACTGCACAGTTTTTCCTGGGTCGTATTTACTCAGAGGGACTAGGCACTGAGCAGAATTTGCCTATGGCGCACATGTGGTACGAAATCTCTTACCGGTTTGGTTATGAGCAAGCTGTTCGCGCCATGAACAGACTGCGCGGGCAGATGAATCCAGAACAACTGAGCGAGTCGCAGCTGATGGGTTTGCGTTGGATGACTCAATACGCCATCCGTTATCCAAGCTCGCTGCTCACCACCCGTGATGCACCGACTGACGCAACGGTAGAAGCTTCGCCACCGGTGACTCCGGTCATTTGAAGCGCGAAAGCGTCTTGGAAACTGCTGAAATTCAGCCAACTATCGACATAATGACAACAGTGAGATAGTTTGGCGTCCGACCACGCGGGTGTAGCTCAATGGTAGAGCTCTTGGTTCCCAACCAAGTGACGAGGGTTCGATTCCCTTCACCCGCTCCAATGACCGAGACTCCTCCTTTATGGACCCGCTTGGCAATATTATTCGATGGATCGCCGAATACGGCATTTTCGGCCTGCTGGCTTTGGGCCTTGCCGAGCGATTTATCCCGCTGCTGCCCTCTTATGGTGTGTTGGTTGCTATCGGCATTGCTGCCGGCAACGGCGAGTGGTCGGTGCTTGCGGCCATCCTTGGCACTGTCACCGGAAGTGTCAGCGGATGTCTGGTGTTTTACTGGCTGGCGGTGTCGTTGAGCGAAGCGCGCAGTTATCGCTTCTTGTATTGGGTAGGACGCATGATAGGTTTGTCACAGGCGCGGGTAGATCGGACGGTGGTGTCGTTCAGGGCCAATCAACGCGCGCTGGCATTTATCATGCAGCTGATCCCGACCATCCGTCTGATATCGCCAATCATTGCCGGCTTGTTCCACGCTGAAGCCAAAATCTTCAGCCTCTCCACCTTGTCAGGTATCGTGCTGTGGAACTGCCTGTTTATTGGTGTAGGTTACCTGGCTGTCGGCTTTTTGCCGGACGCCAATGCCTCAACACTGGCTGTGCAGGTACTCGTTGTGCTCATAATCGTGGAGCTGGGTGCAGCGCTGATCTGGCGATGGCGCCACGGTCATCACCAATAACCATCAACTGATCTGTTGTGCAGGTTGTCGGTAGCGGGCTCGGACAATGCGATGCTTTGTGTCCAGATCAAATACCACATCGGCGCGCTCTGGCAGAGTATCGAGCATGATGTTTGTCAGCCGCTCATAGTGCATGATGAACCACCGTAGTTCTGCTTCGTTCATGATGCCGGCTTGAGCCTCAACCTGGGTTTTGGCCCTCAGTTTTTGCTCCTGCAAGCTTCGCCACTGAATAACAGATTGTATCGATGGAGCTTTTAGCATCACTAACAGATCAAGCTGCGTGAAAAGGCGCTGATACGACTGCAACTGTTGTTCAATATACGCACGCCAGCGGCCATCAGCGTCGTACTGTTGCTCCAGAGTGTTGATTGGCGCGCCTAACAGCGATGCCGGCCGGGCACCGACACACCAGCCTTCGAGAATAATCACATCCACACGTCCTTTATGTAGCTCCCATTCCTCCAGCGGGCGTCTGTCATCCTGAGCTTTGTCAAAGCGCGGAATGTGGATTTGAGAGTCTGCGCCGGTTGCCTTGAGCGCGGCGATCAGCGACAGCCCCAAGGCCAGATCATGAGTCCCCGGTACCCCACGTGTCTGCAGCAAAGGCTGGATGTCGCGCGCAAGCTCACTCCGCTGCTTGCGGGTCAGATACAGGTCATCAATGGATATCACTGCACATGAGAGATTGCTACCGTGCAACAGGCGTTTGAGCAACTCGGTCAGTGTCGATTTACCCGTCCCCTGAGCTCCGTTGATGCCCACCACGAGTGTTTGCTGCTGTTGTTGATGGCACCGGGAAATGTGCTCTTCCAGCGGCAAAAAATACTCAGTGGCCATGTCCAAAAATTCAGCCGGAAGCTGCTGCTCACTGATGAGCTGTTTAATGATCTGTTGTGATGCTTGTGGCTTTGACATGCTGGGTTTTATGATCTCTACTAACTGGACTTGAAACACACCTTAATAAAAAAATGAGGTCTGCAATGACATCCGCAATGTACATCAGATTAAGAATCTCGCCAGCAAACCCTATATTAATACTGATGGTATTGCTGTGTCTGGCCGCCATCAGCAACGCTGCGTGGGCGCAAACTGGGCCAGACAACAAGCAGATTGTAATGGTGCCGATGCGTGACGGCATCAATCTGGCCACCAATATTTATCTGCCGGACGGTGACGGCCCCTTCCCGGTAGTGTTAACACGTACCCCGTATGATAAAGATGGCGTAGACAGCAGCGTAGCGCGTTACAACGAGCGTGGTTACGCGCTAATCTCACAGGATGTGCGGGGCCGTTATGACTCTGAGGGTGAAAACCGTCTGTTTGAAACCGATATCGAAGATGGCTACGACACCGTGGAATGGATCGCAACGCAGCCCTTTAGCAATGGCAAAATTGGTATTTTTGGCACCTCTGCTCCCGGCATTACTTCCAATCTGGCGGCAGCATCTGCACCACCTCATCTGACAGCGGCCTATGTGACCGTGGCACCGGACAGTCTGTTTTACCGCTCGCGTTTTGTGGGTGGCGTGTTCAAGGAAAGCCATTCCGGCAGCTGGTTGCGTGGTCAGGGCGTCAGTGAAGACATGATCAACGCCTATCGTGCACGCGCAATACTGGATGAGCAGTGGCGTGCAACCGACTTTATGTTCCATCGCCAGAACGTGCAGATCCCGATCTATAACGTGGGTGGCTGGCATGACATTTATGCCGAAGGGTCACTGTTCAACTTTGTGTACCTGCAAAACGAGGGGCACCCGGCCGCCCGGGGTAAACAAAAGCTGTTTATGGGCGCATTTGGGCACGGCACCTTGCAAGGTGATCTGGAGTATCCCGGCGGTGGTTTTATCAATGGCGACCTTGAACAACAGATGCGCTGGTGGGATTACTGGCTCAAGGATATTGATAACGGCATTATGGATGAACCGCCGGTCAGCATTTATATGATGGGCTCTGCGCGCAAAGGTGCTGTGTCGCCGCATAACCGCGTGATTCATATGGACAGTTGGCCACCCGCAGCCACACTGACTAATTACTATTTGCAGCCGGACATGAGTCTGGCAACCACGCTGCCGTCTGCAACGGAGGCCTTTAAAACCTATACCTTTGACCCGGCCAATCCGGTACCCACCATGGGCGGTCAGAATTTGGGGGCGGATGTTGGCCCGCGTGATCAACGTGAAATTGGTCAGCGTCAGGACTACCTGCGTTTTGCGACACCGGTACTTGAGAGCGACACCGTTGTTGCCGGCCATATCGACATGGAGCTGTATGTTTCAACTGACGCGCTGGACACCGATTTTGTGGTCAAACTGGTGGATATCTACCCGGATGGTTATGAGGCATTGATTCTGGATTATCCAATCCGCGCGCGCTTCCGCGATGGCCAGAATCCTGAGGACGTCAAACTGATGACGCCCGGCGCCGTTGAAAAACTCACCATCAACATGTGGAGCACGGCGCAGACGTTTGAGAAAGGCCACCGGATTGGCGTGCATGTAACATCCAGCAACTTCCCGCGTTTTGCAGTGAACCCCAACAACGGTGCAGCGCTGGATGATGTCGCCATACCGGCAAACGCTGCGCAGAATACGATCTATTTTGACAGCAGCCGGCCATCGTCCATCATTCTGCCGATTGTCACTGAGGGTTTTTGACAGGCGGGTTGTTTTGACAGGCGGGTTGTTTTGACAGGCGGGTTCTGTGACAGACACCTTACAGCATTGATCTGAGCTGACCCGGTAGATCTAGCGGGTCAAACTACTGAACAACTCAAAATATGTCGGGAAGGTTTTGGCAGTGCAGCCGGGATCATTGATCACAATGGCACTGTCGCCAAACGCGGCCAGTGAGAAACACATGGCCATACGATGGTCGTTATAGGTATCAATGGCTGCCGGTAGCATCTTGATTGGCGGGTGAATGACGATGTAGTCCTCACCCTCTTCCACCTGCGCTCCCACTTTGCGCAGTTCCGTGGCCATAGCTGACAAGCGATCGGTTTCCTTAACGCGCCAGTTGTAAATATTGCGGATGGCCGTGGGCCCTTTTGCAAACAAGGCCGTGGTGGCGATGGTCATGGCCGCATCAGGAATATGATTTAAATCCACATCCACGCCAACCAGATCACCTTTGCTGACCTCGATCCAGCTATCACCCCAGGTAACCTTGGCACCCATTTGCTCCAGCACTTCGGCAAATCTGGCATCACCTTGCACACTGGCCTTGCCGGTACCATGAACACGCACAGTGCCACCGGCAATCGCAGCAGCGGCCAGAAAGTAGGAAGCTGAGGAGGCATCGCCTTCAACCATAATGTCACCAGGCGCCACATATTGCTGGCCGGCACAAATCACAAAGCGCTGGTCGTGATGGTTTTCAACCGCCACACCAAAACGCTTCATCACACCCAGAGTGATGTGTATGTAAGGTTTGGATACCAGCTCGCCCTCCACTGTTATGTCCAGACCGTCCTTGCAGAGGGGCCCGGCCATCAACATAGCGGTCAGAAATTGACTGGAGATATTGCCACGGATGCTGACGTGACCACCACGCAGACCTGCTGCATGAATGTGTAAGGGTGGGTAACCATGAGGCCCTGTGTAGTCAATGCGGGCACCGCAGGCCGTAAGTGAATCAACCAGATCGGCGATGGGACGCTCCGACATACGCGGCTCACCGGTTAACTCAAACTCACCGATTCCCGCAGCCAATGCCGCCGTCAACGGACGCATAGCGGTTCCCGCATTCCCCAAAAACAGCGTTAAGGCGCCATCATGGTTCAGCGGGCCGGCATTGCCCTGCACCACACAACTGGTTTTGTCGGCACTGAGCTCATACGACACTCCGAGCAAACGCAGGGCTTGCAGCATATACCTCACGTCATCGCTGTCCAGCAGGTTGCTGATGCGCGTCTCGCCACGCGCCAGCGCTGCCAGCAACAGGATACGATTGGACAGGCTTTTTGAACCGGGAAGCGTGACATCACCCTGAATATGGTTGACAGGATTCAGGGTGAGTGTCGCTGGTGAGGCTGGGGAATGCATGATCAGAGCCGCCGAGTGAATTTACAGCGGCCGATTATAGTGGAAAGCGCCATACAGGCGCTATCGGACAACGGGGCTGTCTGCGGCGGCTTGCTGACCGCGAGTGGTGCCCTGATTTTTCATGTGGTTTTCCCAACGCTTGCGGGCAAAGCGCCGCATGTTCGGGATGTCATCCGTTTCGTCCATAATGGGTTGCCCCAGAATGGTTTCCAGCACATCTTCCATGGTTGCCAGTCCCAGCCATGTGCCGTACTGGTCATATACCAGTGCCATGTGCTGGTGTTCCGCCAGAAATGAAGTCATCACGGATTCTGCGCTGACGTCATCGGTGACTATTTTTACGGGTTTTATCAATTCGTTGATCAACATGTCCGGCTCTGCATCAAGCAGCTCAGCTCTGAACACAATGCCTTGAGGATGTTCACTCTCATCCAGCACCGGATAGCGTGAAAAGGCCGTATCACGTAATTCTTCAAGAACTTCGCCCACGGTTACGCCGCTGGTCAGATACTCACACACTGTTCGTGGTGTCATGATGTCTTTGATTTTGACTTCATGCAGGTCGAGGATATTGGCGATGACACGATGCTCGTCTTCATCAAGCTGGTCAGTATCACGGCCCAGATTGGTCAAGGCTTTAATTTCTGATCGCAGATCGATATCTGCAGTGCCCACACCCATCCAGTGGGTAATTTTGTCGGACAACATGATGAAAGGCTTGAGGACAAAAATCATGCCGTTAAGGGTGACTGGGAGTATAGGCACCAACGTCTGCCAATGACGCGCACCCAGCGTTTTCGGAATAATTTCAGAAAGCACAAGAATCAGGAATGTCATAATTGCAGAGACCACACCCAAGTACCCGTCGCCGAAAACCACACCTACCTGTGCGCCCACGCCTGCAGCACCAAATGTATGAGCCACGGTATTGAGTGTCAGTATCGCCGCCAGCGGCTGATCAATACGGTCTTTAAGTTTGCGAAGTTTTTCGTACAGTTCGGGGTTACTGTGCCTGTACTTGACAATGTGACTCGGTGTCAGTGTCAGCAGTGAGGCTTCCATCAGAGAACAAATAAAAGACACGCTGATTGACAAAACCGCAATTATTATTAGGGTGCCCATGGAGGGTACTTGAATCTCCTGAAAAAAAACGAAATTCGATCGTACTATAGATCAGGGACACGCTCAACGACTTATTTGGTCATAAAACTGTCGGATAAAAAATGGCCGGACATCAAGACCGGCCTTAATATGCACTGAATACAAACAAAGCATGCTTTTCCTTGCGATTACCCCGGCTTAAAAGCCGAGCCTGAAACCGGCACTGACGTTACGACCGGGCATGGGAACAACATCTGCAATAAAGGATGATTGATTCCTGATCTCCTCATCCAACAGGTTTGAACCACGCAGGAACAACTGGTAACGACCTTCATCACCAAAGCTGTAGTTTGCGCTCAGATTGAGCATGTCGTAAGCGGGCTGTGCGGTTTCAAAACTGGCGACACGATCAGCGCGGGCTGCCCGATAAAATTCAAGCTCTGCGTTATAACCATTCCCGAGCTCGGTATTGATACGTCCACCCGTGCGACGCGGCGGAATACGTGGCAGACGGTCATCCGATGATAGTCCGACCCGCACGTAATCACTGAACAGGGATGCAGACAAAACATCATTAAGGCGGTAGCCAAACTCGGCCTCATAACCCGTAAACTCGGCATCGCGCTGGGTGTACTTGATCAGCCGGAAATCTTCGTACTGATCCAGTGTGCGTGCGTAAGTGTAGTTATCAACCTGATTACGGAACAGACTGAGACTATACGTAAAGGGTCCCTCTATCTTGCGCAAGCCTAACTCAAAATTGTCTGCTGTTTCCTTTGAGATATCCTGATTGTTTGCTGTACCACCGCAGGTCAACGGGTGCCGAACAAGTCCACACTCATAGGTATTGCTGGCAACGTGTATCCCCCGGGCGTAAAGCTCCTGCGCATGCGGCAGGCGTTGTGCGTGTGCGTAGGTCACCGACAGAATGGTGTCAGTGCTGACATTCCAGATGGCAGCCGCGGAATATGAAAACGCAGAGTCGCTGAATGAAGGCCGATTACGGACGTCTTCTACCGGGCGATGATTCTGACGGTCATAACGGGCGCCAGCCTCAAAATGCCAGGCGTCGTTCAACTGGTAATGCTCAACAACAAAGAGCCCGGTTGAGCGCGAATCCACTGTTGGCATAAAGACGTGTTCGCCGCCATTTTTAAAGGTGCTGTCTGATACCTGAATACCAAACAGTCCCTGCCAGCCCATCACTGCCGCATGATCAAACTCAAGTCTTGCCTCATAGCCTTTGTTGCCAAACACTGCGCCCACTTCGTCTTCTTCAAACTCGGTGTGGTCATAGTTTGTGCTGCTGGCTCTGAAACGGACTTTGTTGATACCCGCAAACGGGTTCATGTATTCGCCGCGCAAATCAACGCGCTTGCTGTTCAGGTCAACAAAGGGAACCGCATGTTCCTCGTGGTCATGATCATGATCATCGTCATCGTCATCGTCATCGTCATGGTCATGACTACCGCAATGCAGATCAACTCCGTGCGGATGGCACTCCAGGTATTCTTCGCTGTGGCCGGGAATCCCATACTCGTCAGCCCGATATGAGTATGCCAGACCAATGTAACCACGCTCACCGATCCAGGAGGCACCAAAACTAGTGTTGTTGTTCTCGGCAAAGGTACCATCTACCTGGGGCTCATCCCAGTCAGCAGCCTGATAATCATCGGCATCACGCATCGAACTTTCGAAGTGCACCGCCAGATTGTCAGTGGCGCGACCGGTCAAGCTGATGGCACCCGCTTTTTCATCTGCCACCGTATTGCCTCGTAACGCGGCAAAACCCTCATAGCCTTTTTCGGGCATAGAGGTCGGGATTTTATCGTCCAGCACGTTAACTACCCCACCAATGGCACCACCACCATATAACAAGGTGGCCGGGCCACGTAACACTTCAATTCGTTGAGCCAGCAAGGTGTCGACCGTCACCGCGTGGTCGGGAGATACGTCTGAGGCGTCCAGTATGGAATTGCCGTCAGAAAGAATCTTGGTACGTGGAGAGGTTTGGCCACGGATGACGGGGCGCGACGCGCCTCCGCCAAAACTGTCAGCGTGCACACCGGTCAAGCCGTTAAGCAGATCACCCAAGGTGCCCGCGCGATTGAATAGCTCGTCTCTGTCTATCACATCAAACGGGGCAACAGTCAAATCAGCGCTTTCATCAATACCAAGCGCAGTGACTCTGATTTCAGTCACAGGCGGGGCCGACTGCGCCGGGCCACCCGTTTGCGCCATTGTGGCGCCACTCAACAAAAGAGAGCTGCCTCCTGCCAGAAACGTAATCGCCAGACCAAGCGGTGCTTTTTTGAATTTCATAGGATTTTCCCTGACTACGTGATGTTGAACACGAAAGTATGCTACATCATATCATTTAATCTTCAAAGCATTTATTTGCCTGAACATGACTCAGTTAAACCCGGCAAACACTCTTTCTGACGGCGATAACAGGATCACCATTTTTAAAACCTTAAAAACAAAAAACCCGCCGAGCTTTTGCTACAGCGGGTTCTTTGATCAGACCAACAATCTGGTCATCTGTTACATCAGCATTAATCCGGCAGAGCCATCGCAGTCAACGTGCTGCCAGTCTGAAGTACAACATACTGTTTGCCTTCGTGCTGGAAGTTCATCATGCCGTAACGGCTGACATCCGGAGTTGTCACTTTGCCAAACTGCTCGCCAGTGTCTTTATTGACCGCAAACAGAGTCGGCGTACCATCACTGGAAACGCTGGAGTACATCAGCATGGTTGCAGTCACTGTCATTGGAGCAACAGTACCTGTACCCGTGTTACCTACATCAATGCCCGCCAGTGCCGGGTGGTTCTTGATACGGTCGGGTGTTTCACCAATCGGTATCCACCACTTGTGCTCACCGGTATTCAGGTCGATTGCGGTCAGACGGCTGTAGGGCGGCTTGAACAGTGGCAGACCTTGTGGGCCACGCACCAGAGCAGAGCGCAGAGCGGCATACTGAGCAAACGTTTCGCCCGTGGGCAATTCCAGCTGTGCATCACGCTCTTGCGCAGGTGCCATGATACGGTTGGTGCAACCCTTGCGGGAGACAACAAACAGCGTACCCGTGGTTGGATCACCGGCCGCAGGACCATCAATATTCACACCACCCACGTCGCCCGGACACCACAGTGCCGCAACATAACCTTCGTTGTTGTCAGTGTGTAATGGCGGGTTGAACAACGGGCCAATCTTGAAGTCCTTGATCGCTTCAATTGCCTCAGCGCGCAGCGCTGGCGTGTAGTCGATCAGATCATCATGACTCAGACCCTGCATGTCGTATGGCGCAGGCTTGGTCGGGAATGGCTGTTGAGCAGCCAGAACTTCACCCGGCATGGTTGACTGAGGTACATCGCGGTACTCGATGGGCCACAACGGCTCACCTGTTTCACGGTTGAAGACGTAAGTGAACGCCTGTTTGGTCACTTGGGCAACCGCTTTGACTGGCTGACCATTGTGCATCACATCCAGCAGTACGGGTGCGGTTGGCGTGTCATAGTTCCAGACGTCTTTGCGGACCATCTGGAAGTGCCACTTGCGCTCACCCGTTGCAACATCCAGCGCAATCAGGCTGGTGCCGAACAGGCCATCACCGGTCATGTGACCGCGATAGAAGTCGATGGTTGGCGGGTTAGTCGGGATGTAGACCATGTTCAGCTCTGGATCGGCTGCGATAGGTGCCCAAGAAGACACTTCACCTGTAAAGGAGTGCGGATCTTCGATCGGGGTGCCGTTCGCGTCAAACCAGGTGTCAGCGCCAAACTCACCGGCCTTGGGGATAATGTTGAATGTCCACTCGTGCTCGCCGGTTTTGGCATCAAATGCCAGAATGTCACCGGGGATATTTTCGTAACGGGTCTGGTTATAACCCTGTTCAGCAGAGTTACCCACAATGACCACACCATTAACCACGATGGGCGGCGATGATGCAGTGATGTAGCCGGATTCCAGTGGAATGCCGTAGTAAGGGTCAAACTCATAGCCATTTTGCGCAGCCAGAATCTTCTGCAGATCCACAACGCCAGTCTCAGGGAAACCTTCAACACCGATTTCGTGACCAAAACCTTCCAGTGGCGCGCCAGTCTTGGCGTCCAGTGCTGTCAGGAAAAAGCCCGGGCTAATAATGTAAATAACGCCTTTGCCGTCGACTTCAGCATAACCTACGCCTTTGCCGTAGTCCTTACGCATGGAGTATTCGTGACGGAAGGTATGTGGCTCGCGGTACGACCAGAGGGTCTCACCTGTTTCCGGATCAATTGCCACAACGTGGCGACGGTCACCGGCAACAGTGTAAAGAATGCCATCAATGTAACTGGGCGTTGAGCGACCGCTGGTAGCCTGGAAGCTTGCGCCATCCCAGGTCCATGCAGTCTGCAGGGATTCAAAATTGTCGGGAGTGATCTGCGATGCAGGGATGTAACGGGTGTGAGCGTAATCGGAACCCAGCGTCAGCCACTCGATGCTCTCACCTTCCTGCTGTGCGTAGACCAGCACAGGAGCTGCCAGCGCGCCACCGGCAGCCATGGAAATCAGGCCGGTCAGCGCAGGCTTGCTGACAAACATGCCAGCCAAACGTTTACTTTTAATCTTCACTTGCACTCTCCTCATCAAGCCGGAAAACAGCTTCAGACTTTGTGGTTTTCTTTTTAATAGCATTCCTGTATCTGCAGAAACTTCCCGTCCGGTACCCGTCAATCAAAATCGCTTCCCCCTAAAGAAATGAATCTGAACAACGGAATGCAGGAATTTAATCCAACTGGAAAGGGCCCCAGAGCATACTCCAGAGTCTGCAGCAAGTCCATAATGGCGGGCATTCCATCCAACGAACGGTAGCTGGCACAGACCTTATTTGATACCGTGTGCAACTCGCCCGACCAAGGATGCCGCCAATGAGCCCCGATACGCCCTCAGATGTACACCTGAAACTCAGAAATCTGACATTAACCGACTACCCGCAGCTCGCCAGACTGATGGAAGCGGTCTATCCGGACATTGGCGGAGCCTGGCCTGAAGGCTCTATTGAACGATTGATAAACGATTTCCCTGAAGGCCAGATTGTTATCGAGGACTTCGGCAATCTGGTGGCCGCTGCGCTGACAATCCGCTGTGACTACGACCGTTTCAGCCGACAGCATACCTACGAAGATCTTATCGGCCGCCGCGAACAGATCAAGCACAACGCCGAGGGCGATGCACTGTATGGCATGGATCTGTTTGTTGACCCGGAGTATCGCGACCTGCGGCTGGGCCGTCGATTGTACGATGCCCGCAAAGATCTGTGCCGGGATATGAATCTGCGCGCCATACTGGCTGGTGGCCGCATCACAAACTACCACCTGCATGCAGAAGAGTATTCTCCCAGAGCATACATCGAAGCGGTCGACCATAAAGAGGTACATGACCCCATCCTGAGCTTTCAGTTGGCCAATGACTTTGAGGTAAAACGCCTGCTGAAGGACTATAACCCTCAGGATGCAAAATCCCAAGGTTATGCAACGCTGCTGGAATGGAACAATATTCTCTATGAACCGGAAACACTCGACCCCAGTCAACGCCGCAAAACCGTGGTACGCGTTGGTGTGATGCAGTGGCAAATGCGACTGACCCAGTCCTTCGAAGAGTGGTTGTCGCAAGTAGAGTACTTTGTTGACACCATGGCTGACTATGAATCGGATTTTGTATTGTTTCCGGAGTTTTTTAATGCGCCGCTCATGGGGCTGGGCGACCAGAGCAATCAGTTTGAGGCCATTCGTTTTCTGTCAACCTTTGCAGCGCGCTCCATTGAGGCGCTGTCAGAGCTTGCCATTACCTACAACATCAACATCATCGCTGGCAGCATCCCGGTCATGGAGGGCGACAACCTCTATAACAAAGCCTATCTGTGCCGACGCGACGGCACCGTGGACTCACAAGCCAAGCTTCATATTACGCCACATGAGCGGCGCGACTGGGTGATTGATGGCGGCGATCGACTGCAAGTATTTGACACTGATGCAGGCCGGATTGGCATTCTGATCTGTTATGACGTCGAGTTCCCTGAGTTATCACGGCTGTTGGCCAAACAAGGCATGGACATTTTGTTTGTACCATTCTGGACAGATACCAAAAATGGCTTTTTGCGTGTGCAACGCTGCGCCCAGGCCAGAGCCATCGAAAATGAGTGTTATGTGTGTATTGCGGGGAGCGTGGGCAATTTGCCACAAGTGCATAACGTGGACATCCAGTACGCGCAGTCTGCTGTGTACTCACCCTCCGATTTTGCGTTTCCACATGATGCGGTCATTGCAGAGAGCACACCCAACACCGAAATGGCGCTGGTCGCAGACCTGGATCTCGATAAACTGGTGCAAGTGCGACACGAAGGGTCAGTGACTAACGCCCGCGATCAGCGCTATGATCTGTATGAAGTGATCTGGCTGGGCAACAAACGCTGACGTCCGCCCGCACCGCGGGCACGACTCTCAGAATCTGACACTGTCATTCTGCCGGCGCTGAGTCCTCTGTGGGGTTGGCCTCAGCTGACAGCACCACTTCTTCTGCCAGCAGCGTGTAGGCCCCAGTAAAGCCGGCGTCATAACTGTTTACAAAAATCGAGTACAGACTCTGGGCGGCCGTGAAGGTGATACGGGCGTCCAGTGATGTTTCTTCGAAGTCATCACTTTCAAGCTCCAGCATCACATCAGCACAAGGGCCAGCGCCTAACATCAGATAACTGTCAAACACACTTGACCTTAGCGTGACGGCGTACTCTTTACCTGGCACCGTATCCAGGTGAAAACAATCAGCATGAGAGCCGTCACTCATTTGCGGATGACTTGTCAGCAGCTCAGCTGACAAAAGTTCACCCAGCGTCAGATGGGTACCGGAATACATGGTCTCATCCAGCGGCGGCTGCGCAACGGCGGGCGTCATCAGCAAAGCGATCGATACCATTAAAAATCTGATGTTCATTATTCTCCCCGCTCTCCCAGGCACTACCCGAAATTAACTCGGTAACCGGCCTTTAAACACGATGCCACCTCATTCATGGCGACATCCACAAGCTTGCCAAACTGCCATGGGGTATTGACCAGAATCATACCAGAACCATGCATACCAAATTCCTCAGACTGATTGCCAACCGTCAACTCCATTACCCTGACATCGGGCAGGGACTTCAGTTGCTGGATCAACGTGGGGCTGTGATCCCGGCTACGACCCAGCATCGGGTACCACACTGCGATCATGCCCGTTGCCCAGCGCCGGTGTACCTCCTTGACGGTTTTGGCTACTCGTTGATAATCAGACTTGTCCTCATACGCAGGATCAATCAACACCAGTCCGCGTCGGGGCGTGGGCGGTGTTAAAGCTATCGCACCTTCAAACCCATCGCGATGATGAATACCGATACGACTGTCAAAATGGAAATTACTGCGCAACGCTTCAATCTCACTGCTATGTAATTCCATCACGGCCAGACGGTCCTGCTCACGCAGCTGAGACTGAATGATTGCCGGTGAGCCGGGATACACCGCCAGCTGTCTGGCATCAGACAAAGGATTAAAGCCCGCGATCAGATCCATATAGTCTCGCAACAGAGGCTGCCCAAACGGCTGCTGCTTATGCTGCTGCCACAGCGGCAAGGCTCCGCTTTCCGCCTCGCGGGTCTTGCGCGCCTGAGCACTGTCCAGTGTGTAAAAGCCATTGCCGGCATGGGAGTCGATCACCACAAAGGGTTTTTCTTTTGACCTCAACTGCAGCAGTAGTGCCAGAAGCACCAGATGTTTGAGCACATCTGCATGATTGCCGGCGTGGTACGCATGACGATAACTGAGCATAAAGCGTCTCTTGGTTGTTTGACGATAAAGTCTGACTCAGGGGTACAACAGCATTTTCCTATTTTTAGTGCCGGCAAACCCGGCAGCAATCCCGGCAGGCATTGAGTCCGGATTCGTATTATCATGCACGCCTGTTTAAAACACCTAGCCTGAATCAGGAAACCTGCTCATTTATGTCCGACACCCAACAATCGCTGCATTTTTTTGCCAGCTGCGCCAAAAGCCTGGAATCCCTGCTGGAAGACGAGCTGCGTGTGTGTGGCGCTGACGAGTTGAGACAAACCGTTGCCGGTGTCTATTTCAAGGGCAGCTTGTTGACGGCTTATCGAGCCCTGATGCATCTGCGGGTTGCCAACCGCATTATTCTGATTCTGCAAGAACGCGCGGTCAGCGACGCCGACTCGCTGTACGAAGTGGCTAACAGCATCAACTGGCTTGAGCACATGGACAGCGACAGCAGCTTTGCGATCAGCGCAGCCGGCACCACAGACCAACTACGCCACACACAGTTTATTGCCCAACGCATCAAAGATGCCATTGTTGATCAGTTCCGCGCTCAGGGTCTGCCACGGCCGGATGTTTCCAAACAGGAACCCGATCTGCGAATTCACGCAGTGATCAAACGCAACCGTGTCACGCTGGGCATTGAGCTGATGACGGAAAGCCTGCACCGTCGCGGCTATCGCCTTGAACAGGGCGAAGCGCCAATGAAAGAAACGTTGGCTGCCGCTTTGCTGATGCGCGCCGGGTGGCCTCGCATTATGACGCAGGATCAGGCAGTCATTTATGATCCTATGTGTGGCGCGGGCACAATTCTGATAGAAGCGGTGTTGATGGCCATGGATGTGGCGCCGGGGCTGTTACGTGAGGGAACCTTATCCCAGTGGCCGCACCATGACCATGAGGCCTATCAACTGGTGCGCGCTGAAGCGATTGGACGTCGGGAACAAGCCAAGGACTGGGATGGTCAAGCCCTGGGCAGTGACCAGGATCTGCGCGCGTTGGGCATGGCGCGTCGCAACGCTGAACGCGCCGGCGTGTGGGATTTTATTGAATTTGATTCATGCCTGCTGACGGAAGCCAAACCAGCGCGCAAACCTGATCTGCTGTTGACCAATCCGCCTTATGCAGAGCGGCTGGGTGAAGACACCGAAGTCATGCAACTCTATCAGGAGCTGGGGAAACTTATCCGCACCCATGCCGTAGGCGCTGAAGCAGCGGTGTTCACCGCACGCCCGGAATGGGGAAAACTCATCGGTTTGCACAGCCACCGTCAATACGCGCTGTTTAACGGCGCCTTAGCAGCCAAACTGCTGATGTTCCATGTCAATGAAGACAGCATTTATCAGCGTCAGGCCACCAGCCCGGTCACCATTAAATCCATGACCGAGGCAGCGCTTGATGAAGGCGGCGTCATGCTTGCCAATCGTCTTCGCAAAAATCTGAAGCACATCGGGCGCTGGGCACAGCAGAAAGGCATTGAATGTTATCGCCTGTACGATGCCGACATGCCTGAATATTCATTTGCCATTGATGTGTACAAAGATGAAAAGCAAGTGATTCGTGTGCATATGCAGGAATACAAAGCGCCGGCATCCATCAGTGAAGACGATGCCGCCCAACGGCGCAAACAGGCAGTTGTCGCTGTGCAGAACGTCATGGAGTTGCCCGGAGACAACGTTGCGATCAAAGTTCGCGAACGTCAGAAAGGCAAAAAACAGTATCAACCCACCGAGCGCGATGGCGAAGACATCATCGTTAATGAAGGCGATGCGCGCCTGATTGTGAATCTGGAAAAGTATCTGGATACCGGGCTATTTCTGGATCACCGTCCCATACGTCGTTATGTAAATGAGATCGCGCATGGCAAGGATGTTCTGAATCTGTTTTGTTACACGGGATCAGTGACGGTGCAGGCAGCGCTGGGTGGTGCACGTCACACCGTCAGTGTTGATCTGTCACGCACTTACATCAACTGGGCTCGACGAAATCTGGAGCTGAATGGTCTGGATCTTTACCAGAATGAACTGGTGGAACTGGACTGCATCACCTATCTGCAAAAGTACCGTGATAAGTTCGACCTGATTTTCCTGGACCCTCCCACATTCTCCAACTCAAAAAGTACCGACAATGTCTTGGACATTCAGCGTGATCACGCAATGCTCATCGACTTGTGTATGAAGAGACTCAATGCCGACGGCCTGCTGATTTTCTCCAACAACATGCGCCGCTTCAAAATGGATGACACGGTGGCAGAGCAATTCGATGTTCAGGACTACAGCGCCCAAAGTCTGGATAAAGACTTTGTGCGCAACACCCGCATTCACCAGACCTGGCTGATACGGGCACGTTAATCTGCGTGGTGGCCGTTGTCCGGCTCATTCGGGGGAAGGATCAGATCAGCTCAGCGAGAATGGATTTGTCGTACGTTTTTAACTGATCTATTTCCCCGGCCTGCACCAACTTGACCCAATCAGGATTGGCAATCAGTGCGCGACCAACTGCCACCAGATCAAACTCATGCTGTTCAAGTCTGCTTATTAGCTCACCGATATCAGCTGTCGCAGCCTCACCGCCCATAAAGGTTGCAATAAACTCTTCGTTCAGACTGACACTGCCAACCGTAATCGTCGGTTTATTCAGCAACTTGCGTGTCCAACCGGCCAGATTCAGATCTGAACCTGCAAACTCAGGCTCCCAGAATCGACGTGTACTGCAATGAAAAATATCCACCCCAGCCTCTGAGATAGGCTGCAGAATTTCCAGTAACTCGTCAGGCGTGTTGGCCAGCCGTGCGTTGTAATCCTGCTGCTTCCATTGCGAGAAGCGGAAGATAATCGGAAACTCCTCGCCTACCTGTGCGCGGATGGCCTGGACAATTTCCACAGCAAACTGGCTGCGCTTTGCGCGTGAACCGCCATACTTGTCATCGCGCTGATTCAAACCTTCCCAAAGGAAGTTATCAACAAGGTAGCCATGCGCGCCGTGAATCTCGACAGCATCAAAACCAATACGTTTGGCATCACCTGCCGCATCAGCAAACGCTTTTACAATCTGGGCGATTTCGTCGGTAGTCAACGGTTCACCTGTCTGTTTGCCGGGCAACGCCATGCCTGATGGCGTGGCACTTGGATAATCCGGAAACGGCCCTGTGCCAGGCTTGCGAGCGCAGCCGATATGCCAGAGTTGTGGCGCTACCTTACCGCCCGCCTGATGGACGGCCTCAACAACCTTAGCCCATCCCGCCAAGGCATCATCGCTGTAGAAATTGGGAATTTTGCTTTCAAAGGACGCCGCCTTGTGATTAATCGTTGTACCTTCTGTAATGATCAAACCTACTCCGCCCTCTGCACGTCGACGGTAATAGTCGACCACATTAGCGCCCGGTACGCCATCGGGTGAAAACTGACGGGTCATCGGCGCCATCAGTACGCGATTTTTCAGAGTGAGTTTAGGGTGATTAAAGGGTTTGAATAATGCGTCAGTCGACATAACTCTCGGTTTCCTATCGGATATTTAGCATAAAAAAAAGAGCCGCCTCCATTGGAAGCAGCCCCATTTATACGTACTGCCTGTTTTTTCAGGCGCTAACGATACCTTAGTTGGGTAGATCTGTGTAAGAGAAATATCCAATAAACATCTCTTCCCAGCTCTGCAGTCCACCAATCACGGTGACGTTCGGATCAGGGTTGCCGACGTTGTACTCTGAGTTATCAAAAACGCCTTCGACAATCACACGCGACCCAGCTGGTATAACCATAGGCTCGGCCATCCGGTAAGTGGGCTGCCAAGCAAAATTGAATTCCGGGATGTTAATAATATTCTCGCTGGTGTTATCCGGATAAATCACCCGCGCACTCATGGACTTGCCACGGTAGTGCATGTGCGAACGGAAACCATGCAATACGATGTCCTGGTCAAATACGTGTGTTGCTGCCATCTCGTGGTTCATGGCTCCGGGAGGTATCTGCAGGTTTTGTGCACCGTTAGCTGCCACAGAGTAGGTATGGAATTCCAGGTCCGGCTCTTCGTCTTTGTCATAGAACCACAAGCCCACACGGGTTTTATCCACGGCTTCCTGTCCGAATGAGGTGTAGTGCACACTCATACGCAGTGCAGAGCCTTCTGGCACTTTAATTCCGGTGTTGGTGGGAAACTCTGTCGCGTACTCTTTACCTGGCGCGTAACCTTCCAGAAACTCACGACGCGGGTCATTATCTTCTTCGTTAAGCATACCTTCGTGGTTGGCATCTTCTGCGACAACGTAGGAGAGCAAGTGGTGCAGCACGCGTTTGTCGCCGGGAATAAATTGTACGGCTTTTACCCACTTCTCTTCGCCGAACTCAAGCGGTACAACAGAATCAATGTAATCAATCACGCCGGTTGCTGGCACAGTAAAGCTTGGGACTTCGACCACGTAATCAGGATCCGAACCATCATACGACCACTCACTGGTGGGCGGTTGAATCAGGGTTAGTGGATCTACACCGGCGCTTGCAGTCGCAGCCCAACCGGAGGCCATAAATACCGCTGCCGTTAATAAGGTTTTTTTCATTTTGTAAGCTCCTTTAGTCAGATACTTGCATGCCGGAATAGATTACCGAGGCAACAGTTTCTCTTCATACAGACCAAAGGATTTTGACTTGGCGCAAATTCAAGGCTGATAAAATGAAAAAACCGCCCTTTTTGAGGGCGGTCTTTTGTTATGACTACTCCAGAATGCCAAGGTTGGAAACGGCATTCATCAATAAACGCTTATTCTGGAACTGTTGTGTAAGAGAAATAGCCGATAAACATCTCTTCCCAACTCTGTGGTCCGCCAACAGCCATCACTGTTGGGTCAGGGTTACCTGGGTTAAACTCAGAGTTATCAAACAAACCTTCCACAACCACACGAGAACCTGCTGGCAGTGTCATTGGCTCAGCCATACGGTAAGTTGGCTGCCAGGCGAAGTTATAGTCCGCCACGTTGATGATCTCCTCGACTGAGTTGTCAGGATAAATAACGCGGGCACTCATGGATTTGCCGCGATAATGCATGTGGGCGCGGAAACCATGCAACACAATGGCATCTTCAAACACATGGGTAGCTGCCATCTCGTGATTCATAGCACCCGCCGGGATTTGCAGATTGCCAGCACCATTGGCGGACACTGAGTAAGTATGATACTCCAGCTCGGGCTCGGCTTCCGGATCATGGAACCACAGACCAACACGGGTGTTGTCCATCGTTTCCTGTCCGAATGAGGTGTAATGAATACTCATTCTCAGAGCAGATCCGACAGGTACTTTAATACCAGTATTGGCGGGAAACTCTGTGGCATATTCCTTACCAGGCGCATAACCTTCGAGGAACTCACGACGAGGATCGTTATCCTCTTCATTTATTGTGCCTTCATTGCCGCCATCATCAGCAACAACATAGGACAACAGGTGGTGCAGAACGCGCTTGTCGCCTGGAATAAACTGGACGGCTTTGACCCATCTTTCATCTTCAAATTCCAATGGAATCACAGTGTTGATGTAGTCGATAACGCCGGTAGCGGGGACAACAAAAGCTGGTACTTCAACGATATGGTCAGGCGCAGAGCCATTGTAGCTCCACTCGCTTTGTGGTGGTTGAATCTGCGTAAGCGGATCAACACCGGTCTGGGCCTGAACGCCCATTGACGCAGCTAAAGCAAGCGCAGCAGTCAAACTTATTCTTTTCATTATTAATGCTCCTCTTACGGGAATAAGTAATTCACACGACAGACCTGCCGCTGAATCACCTGGCGGTTTAGTTGTCTGCACACCACTTATCTTGCATTGCTTCCGATCGTAAACCAGCCTTGAACGCAAAACAACTGGCACCGTGCTCGTTTTGCAACAAAATGTAGCATGAGTCTGACTGGAAGTCGGAGCTTAAGAATGAAAAAGGCCACCTTTGTTTCCAAAGATGGCCCTATTTTGTATCGCTTTAGCAGGAATTGCTTTGTTTCTACAACGCAAAAAATTTTTATTTATCAGTCACGAGGCGAACCAGCAGTGATCCAGTGAATCAACTTCTGACGCTCTTCAACTGAAATATTACCACTGTTGACCCACTCACGAACGGTGGGATCGACCTGCATAGGTGGCATGCGACCAGTCATAATTACTTCACGGATCATCGGGCTCCAGCCCTGAATCATCATGTGGCTGTTCATCGCAAAAGGACCAATCCCGCCTTCTACGTGGCAACCTACACAACGCTCGATAAGGATAGGTGCAATGACGGTTTCGTAGTCAGGCACATCAGCCATATTGGCATCACGCGCTGGGAATGCCAGTGCGCAACTCTCTGGAGTCGCTTCTTCGGCTACCGTAACAGTTTCCATTTCACGGCTGTCAGCGCCATCAGCTACGATTGCAGTTAATACCTGCCCCAGAGGCGCATTGGCGGGCTGCGCAGGCAGCGGGCCGCGATAAATAACATTCATACGAACTGGATCAACAACAATCACCTGACTAGCATAAGTCACACCCAGCGACTCTGCCACCAGTTGGGTTTCATCATCGAGAATTGGGAAATCATATTCCCAAACTGCTTCTTCTGCTCGGATACCAGCACGGTCATCGCGGGCGTCTGAGTTGAGCATGACGAAACCCACACCACGGTGATCCCAGTTTGTGCGGAGCTGTTTGTAACGAGCAATGTTTTCCTGATTGGTTGTGCATCCCGTTGCCTGGGAGACGATTACCAGTGCCTTGTTATAGGCATACTTGCTCAATTGGTGGGCTTTTCCGGAGTTATCGATCAGCGTGAAATCGCCAACTCTTTCGGATGCCTGGGTACTAACACTGAACGCAGCGGCTAAGGAAAACATCGCCACCAAGGTGATTTTTTTCATGATGAACAAACCCTCATTCTCTCTCTGGATAATTCGGCAGGATCATGATTTCGGCAGAAATCATGCTCTACAACATATTATTGTTTTGGTTAGCGGTTAACAGCAAGACCTTCCGGTAGCAAGTTTATTCTACTGGACTTAACAAATTATTAATCTGGCGCAAACTTATGACATGTGAGGTAAAAAATCTTACAGCACACTTAAATCCAATCAAATCTACTTTTAAAACCCGCAAACAAAAGGGGCCGCTCCCTCAGGATGCAGCCCCTCTCGATTTTGCTGCTCAAACAGTCACCTACTTACTACTCACTTGTTATCAGTGTAAGAGAAGTAGCCGATGAACATTTCTTCCCAGCTCTGCAGGCCGCCGATGGCGTCTACATTCGGGTCAGGGTTACCCACGTTGTATTGTGAGTTGTCGAACAGCCCTTCAACTACAACACGTGAACCAGCTGGCAGAACCATTGGCTCAGCCATGCGGTAGGTTGGCTGCCAGGCAAAGTTGTAGTCTGCCACGTTGATGATTTCTTCAACAGTGTTGTCTGGGTAAATCACGCGAGCGGCCATTGATTTGCCACGATAGTGCATGTGAGCACGGAATCCGTACAGCGTGATGTCGTTTTCAAACACGTGAGTTGCGTTTGATGCGTACTCCATTGCACCAGCCGGAATTCGGATCTGGTTCATTGGGGTAGATACTGAGTAAGTACGATACTCGTACTCTGGCTCAGCATCTTTGTCTGCAAACCACAGACCTACACGAGTGCTGTCAGTAGTTTCCTGGCCGAAAGAGGTGTAGTGAATACTCATACGCAGTGCTGAACCGTCAGGCATATACACACCAGTGTTCTCGGGGAACTCAGTTGCGTATTCTTTGCCCGGTGCATAACCTTCCAGGAATTCACGACGATCATCGTTCACAGTCTCGTCGATCATGCCATCGGCGGCATTCTGGCCATCAGCAACAACGTAGCTCAGCAGGTGGTGCAGAACCCGCTTGTCGCCTGGAATAAACTGCACAGCTTTTACCCAACGATCTTCACCGAACTCCAACGGAATTACGGAGTCGATGTAGTCGATTACGCCGGTTGCAGGAACAGTGAAGCTGGGTACTTCAACAACATAATCTGGCTCAGAGCCGTTGTAGAACCACTCGGCGTCTACTGGCTTGATTTCGGTCAGTGGATCAACGCCTGTTGCCGCATTAGCCTGAAAACTAACTGCAGCCGCAAGAGCGAGCATAGCTGTCATACTGGTCTTTTTCACTTTGAATTCCTCCCGCAGGGTTACGCGGCTAAAAGTCTATCCGGGACATTCCCTGACAGCAACCACCGCTGTACTGTCTGCTGTTTGCATCAAATACATGTTTATCAGCATTATACGGATCGTATCTGAAGTTTTGGTACTAGCACAAGGGTTGTCGGCCCATTTTTGCAACAAAGTGTGTCGCATTAATATGGCACTGACCGCCCCGACAGGCTAACATCATTACAGAATTTTTGTAACAGTTGCAGTTAGTTACAGGCAACCTGCCCACCACACCCAAGGTTTACAACTTTGATTAAGCGATTATGAGCAGACACAACCCCGGCACAACTATCGCCCCCCTTACGATGGCCAATACCAGCACTGGTTCAGGCTCCGCACTGGTGCGCCTGCTGATTATCGGCTGCCTGTTGTCATCGCTGCCCGGCATGGCGAGGTCGGCGGATATGCCCAATTTAGAATACAACCCCACCAACGAGTGTGTGGTTTTGCTGCACGGCCTCAGCCGAACTGACTTTTCCATGGGAAAGATGGCTTACGTACTGGCCGAAAGAGGCTATGCTGATAGCAACGTTCACTACAATTCACGTGAGTACAATATCGAGGAACTGGCATCGCTTGCCATCGATCAAGGCCTGCAGGACTGCCGCGCACTGGAGGCGCAACGGATTCATTTTGTGACACACTCACTGGGCGGCATCCTTGTTCGTTATTACCTGCAGCACAACGAGGTAACCGAGCTCGGACGGGTAGTTATGCTGGCACCACCCAATCACGGCAGTCAGATTATCGACATATTTGGTGATATTCCGGGATTTGAGTTATTCAGTGGCGAACCAGCCTCACAACTAGGCACTCGCGGACCCGAAAGTGTCCCCGCCAAGCTCCCGCCGGTTGATTTTGAATTAGGGGTGATCGCCGGCACCCGCTCGATAAGCCCGATATTTTCGTTTGCTCTCCCAGACCGTGATGATGGCAAGGTCACGGTAGAAAGCACAAAAGTTGAAGGCATGCGCGACTTTATCGAAATGCCCTTTAACCATACGTTTATCATGCGCAGCAACGCGGTGATCGAGCAGGTCATTCATTTTTTGCAGCACGGCAGCTTCGACCACTCAGCAACAAACCCGGAAATGTAGTATTACTACAGAAGTACTCTTTTGCGACCAGATATCGACTCATTGGCTGCAGTTGAAGTATTCTTGCGCCCCTCTGAAACGCGCATTGACGCGCACAACTGCTGATCAAGAACCCGGACGCTATGAAACAGAAATCTGATACCAGCAAAGCCACAACTCAAAAATCCGCACGGTACGTTTACAACTTTGGCCGTCGAACCGATGGTAACGCGACCATGCGCGCCTTGCTGGGCGGCAAGGGCGCAAATCTGGCAGAGATGGCTTCCATCGGCCTCCCAGTCCCACCAGGCTTTACCATCAGCACAGAAGTGTGCACGTATTTCTACGATCATAGCCGCACTTACCCCAAATCTCTGCCAAAAGATGTTGAACGGGCGATGGGGCTGATTGAAGAACAAATGGGGCGTCAGTTCGGCAGCCGCGAGAACCCCTTGCTGGTTTCGGTGCGCTCCGGTGCCCGTGACTCCATGCCGGGCATGATGGACACAATTCTCAACCTGGGCCTTAACGACAAAACGGTCGAAGGCCTGTCAAACATTTCCGGCAATCCGCGCTTTGCCTGGGATTGTTATCGCCGGTTTATTCAGATGTATGGTGATGTGGTGATGGGTGTCCAGGCAGCGGATGAGGAGTCGGAAGATCCTTTTCACGCGCTGCTGGATGAAATGAAACATTCTTTGGGCAAGGAACTGGATAACGAACTGACTGCCGATGAACTGCGCGAGCTGGTGAGTCGCTACAAGCTGCTGATCAACAGGGCAACCGGCAAGAGCTTCCCACAGGATGTTTACGAGCAACTCTGGGGCGCTGTCGGTGCAGTATTCGGTTCATGGAAAAACGACCGCGCGATTCTCTACCGGCAGCAGTATGGTATTCCGGCGGATTGGGGTACGGCAGTCAACATTCAGTCCATGGTGTTTGGAAATGCCGGTGACGACAGCGGCACTGGTGTCGCCTTTACCCGCGACCCGGCTAGCGGCGAAAAAGTGTTTTATGGTGAGTACCTGACTAATGCCCAAGGTGAAGACGTGGTGGCAGGCTTGCGCACGCCCAAACCGATTGCCGCCATGGAAAAAGAACTGCCAAAGAACTTTGCCGACCTCGAAAAGGTACGCTCACGCCTCGAAAAGCATTTTAAAGACATGCAGGACTTTGAGTTCACTATCGAGAACGGCCGTCTGTTTATTTTGCAAACCCGAAATGGCAAGCGCACCGGGCTGGCAGCGATCAGAATTGCAGTCGAGATGAACAAAGAAAAACTCATCGATCAAAAAGCTGCCCTGCTGAAAATTCCTGCGGAATCTGTAGATTCGCTGCTGGTGCCGGTCTTTGACACCAAGGCACAGAAAGAAGCTGCCGTCATCTGTCGCGGCTTGCCGGCAGGTCCTGGCGCTGCCACTGGCCGCATTGCATTTACAGCCGCGCAAGCAGAAATCGAAGCGCGCAAAGGCAACAAAGTTATTCTGTGCCGATCCGAGACATCACCCGACGACCTCAAAGGTATGCTGCATTCTCAGGGCATCCTGACAACACGCGGCGGAGTGTCATCACACGCAGCATTGGTTGCACGACAGCTTGGTAAAGTCTGCATCTGTGGCGCCGGCGACATCACCATCAACTACGAAAGAAAAACCCTGACGGCCAACGGTTTTGTATTACGTGAAGGAGACTACATTTCCATAAACGGGACAACTGGCGTGGTGTACAAAGACCTGATTGAGAGCGCGGACTCCGAAGTAAAGCGCGTACTCGAAGGCCACATGAAGCCCGAAGACAGTTACACCTACCAACTGTTCCAGACAGTCATGGACTGGTCAGACAAATACCGACGACTGCGCATCCGCACCAATGCTGATACACCGGCCATGGCTCAAACTGCCGTCGCTTACGGTGCGGAAGGCATCGGACTGTGCCGCACAGAGCATATGTTTTTCGAAGGCAGCCGCATCGATGATATGCGACAGATGATTCTTGCGGTGGATGGTGTTCAGCGCCGCGAAGCCCTGAAAAAACTGTTGCCCATGCAGAAAAAAGACTTTGTGGGATTGTTCAAAGCCATGGCTGGCCGCCCGGTCACCATTCGCCTGTTGGATCCGCCCTTGCATGAGTTCCTGCCACAGGACGATGCCGTGCGTCGCCAGCTCGCCGACAAACTCGGCCTGCCACTGGAGTTTGTGATCGATCGCATTAAAGCACTCCACGAAGAAAACCCGATGCTGGGTTGCCGCGGCTGCCGATTGGGTATTCTGCACCCTGAAATCACCGAGATGCAGGCACAGGCGATTTTTGAGGCCGCTGCGCAAGTGATGACTGGTAAAGACCCGATTGAGGTTCACCCGGAGATCATGATCCCGCTGGTCGGTTTTAAAGCGGAGCTCGCCGACCAGCTTGCGATTGTGCGCCGCATGGCCGACGAAGTGATGAAGAAGAAGGGGATCAAGATCAAGTACATGGTTGGTACGATGATCGAGGTTCCGAGAGCCGCGATCACGGCAGAAGAGATCGCAGAACAAGCTGAGTTTTTCAGCTTTGGTACCAACGATCTTACGCAGACCACACTAGGCCTAAGCCGCGATGATATGGGTCTGTTCTATGAGGTTTATCAGCAGAAAGAGATTTACAACAAAAATCCCTTTGCAAGCCTTGATAAAACCGGTGTTGGCAAGCTGATGCAGTTTGCGGTCAGCAATGGCCTGAAAACGCGCAAAGATCTGAAGCTGGGCATTTGTGGCGAACATGCCGGTGATCCGGATTCTATCGATTTCTGCCATAAGCTGGGCCTGCATTACGTGAGCTGTTCGCCTCCGCGGGTGCCGATAGCTCGTTTGGCGGCGGCGCAGGCGGCGTTGCGGGCTGAATGACCGTTTACCGGGCACGGGCAGGGGGTGTGGGTCTCAGAACGGCGCTGCGCGCCTGATTGTTCTTCGACGCACACCCCCTGCCCGTGCCCTGTTACGGTGGTTGATCCCGCACGGCGCTTAGCGTCTGGTTGTTCTTCGACGCACACCCCCTGCTCCAATCTTGTTTCCACACTCCATATTCCAAGATTTTTTTGCATATAGACTGCCCGCAAACTACAACACTTGTAGCGTCATTAGAACGCTGCTAGCTGGTAAACAATCGCTGATTCAAGGAGGAGTTATGCAAGTAATGACAAGCGAAGAGATTGATCAAGTTTCAGGGGGAGACTTCTCATTTAAAGGATTTTTTTTGGGTAATTTCGTTTTTGCAGTTGGATGGGATCTTATCGGAGGGCTCGAAGGTATCGGAAATGGGCTGGTAAGCTTTGACAATTACATAACGGATTACACTCAACGCCTGGGCGAAAAGTACCTTTCTGATCCGCATCTGTACACCTATGCAGATTAAGTGGAATTACAAGCTCGTCAATTTACGGCCTGCGTGCTAAACAATAACAAAGCTTGGAAATAACTCTATGATCAAGAATTTTCTAGCGGCTCTGTTAACCGCGATTATTGTTCTCGGATTGGAATTTGTATTTATCGGCCCGGAAAATATTGAATTCGCTAAACTTGTCTTTATGACGGCTTGCACGTTCCTGCTGATTAGCATCATTGAACGAAAAAATCGCAAGAAGCAGGAACTCTAACAACGGGTGGGTTCTACCCCGTCTTCACGGACACTTCAAAAAAGCCTCATAATAGGCAAAAGGAGTGTTTATGCCAAAGAGAAGAAAGTACAGCCCTGAGTTTAAAAAGGGTGCCGTTGAGCAGGTTCGC
>Ga0169931_10000021_pt1 | contig 197077 bp, 160 predicted proteins | sample Kivu_15m_20L_FD_129675 | JGI IMG/M metagenome (GOLD analysis project Ga0169931, IMG submission 129675) | Freshwater microbial communities from Lake Kivu, Western Province, Rwanda to study Microbial Dark Matter (Phase II) - Kivu_15m_20L... | ecosystem: Environmental > Aquatic > Freshwater >...
AACGCAAGGGGGCTGCCCAACTTCGCTAACTTCCGCATCCGCATCCTGTTCTACTGCGCGAAGCTCGACATGACGCCGCCATGATCAAAACCCCAGCCTTTTGCCCGAAGAGCCAAAAAATTTCAGGGAGCCTGAATAGGTCGGCGGCGGCCTCGTCAGAGAGTGCGGAAACAAATTCCACCCTCCCAATGAAAACACTCTTCTCAGTCCTTGCCGCGGCCGCCGTTCTTGGTTTTGCGGCTCCCTCCACCGCCAAAGCCGATCACTTCTGCCATGGTGCGCGTCGTGTGGTCAGCTACCTGCCCTGCGGCACTCCGGTGTATGCGGTTTACCAAGTCGTGGGCTACGATCGCTGTGGCAATCCGGTGGGCCAATGGGTCACCCTGCCAGTGAATCACGGCAACTGCGGAGTCTGCAACCCGCGTCCGTCCTACGGCTACGGCCACGGAAACAGCTACGTCCCAGGATGCCGTCCGGGTTTCAACACTCCGTTTTTTGGACGTCCGCGCAGCGGCATCAGTTTCAGCTTCGGTTTCGGCAGGTAGTAGCGCCGGAGCCTGAATTCTGAAAACCCCACGCGGCCCCGCCAGTGCATGGCGGGGCCGTTTTGTTGCCACGCATGGCATCGCATGTCATGATCGGCCCATGCGCTGGGTTGCTCGTGTTTTCATCCTCCTCGCCGCCATCGGCGGCACCGCTTGGTTTCATCATGCGCGCACGCATCGTCCAAAGCGTGTCGAAGAAGCGAATGCGGCGGGTGTTTTGCTCATCGGCAACGGCAGCGAGCCCGCCACGCTCGATCACCAACTCGCCAGCGGCCAACCGGAGCACCACATTTTCCACGCCCTCTTCGAGGGGCTCATCGCTCCACTGCCGCAGAATCCCGATGGCGATGGTCCGGGCGCGGCGAAGACATGGGCCCATGAGAATTTCACCACCTGGACCTTCAAACTCCAGCCCGGTGGCAAGTGGAGCGATGGAACGCCGCTCACCAGCGCGGATTTCCTCTACGCCTACCAACGCATCCTCTCACCAAGGCTCGGCGCAGACTACGCGAACATGCTTTACCCGATGCTCAACGCCGAGGAATACCACGCGGGCAAACTGAAGGACTTCACACAAGTCGGAGTCAAGGCGCTGGATGATCACACGCTGCAAGTCACGCTCAAAGGACCGGCTCCTTACCTTCCGAGCATGTTGAAACACTACTCCTGGTTTCCCGTGCCAAAACACGTCATCGAAAAGCATGGCAGCATGGACGATCGCGGCAACACACGCTGGACGCGCCCTGCCAACATGGTCTGCAACGGTCCTTTCAAACTGAAAAGTTGGCGGGTGAACCAAACGGTCGAGGTGGAGCGGAACCCGCACTACTGGGACGCCGCGAACGTGAGTCTCAACGGCATCGTCTTTCTCCCCATCGTCAGCGACACCACCGAGGAGCGCGCCTTTCTTGACGGCCAGCTCCACGTCACGCAAACGATGCCGCTGGCAAAGATTCCCGGCTACCGAGATAGCAAGTCGCCCTTCTTCCATTCCGACCCGCTGCTGAGCGTCTACTTCTACCGCTGCAACGTCACACAGAAGCCTTTCAACGATGTGAATGTGCGCCGGGCGCTCGCGCTCGCCATCGACCGGGACTCCATCACACGCAACATTCTACGCGCTGGGCAAAAGTCCGCCACAGGCCTCACTCCACCGGGCACTCTGGCCGAGTACCGCACGCCGGAGATCATGCGGTTTGATCCTGCGGAGGCGAAAAGGTTGCTTGCCGCCGCAGGCTATCCAGATGGCAAGAACTTCCCCACCTTTGACATCCTCATCAACACCAACGAGGCGCACCGCACGCTCGCTGAAGCAGTGCAGGCTATGTGGAAAGAGCACCTCAACCTTCCTGTGCGTGTGCTGAACCAGGACTGGGGCGTGTATCTCGAATCGCAGCGCAAGCTCGACTATCAGGTCTCCCGCGCCGGGTGGGTGGGCGACTACCTCGATCCCGCCACATTCCTCACCATGTGGCAGACCGGCGACGGGAACAACAACACCGGCTGGAGCAACCCGCGCTACGACGAGCTCATCAACCAAAGCTTCCGCGAAGGCGACGCCGTGAAACGCCTGCAAATCCTCAACGAGGCCGAAACCCTCCTGCTGAACGAGGCTCCCATGCTGCCGGTCTACTGGTACACGCACTCCTACCTCATGCGCCGCGAGGTCAAAGGCCTGCTGCCATCCCTGCTCGAACACCGCAGCTACAAGGCGGTGGAATTGAAGCCGTAACGGCAAATAAAAAAAGCGCGGGATCATCTCCCGCGCTTTCAACGCTTAAAAAATTGAGCTCGCTCAGTCCGCTTTCCGCCAGATCGTCGTCAGCGTGCCGCGAAACGTCACTCTCAAGGCGTGCGTCATAACCAATTCGCGAAAATGCGGTGAGGCTTCGCATTCTACAATCTCGCACGACTCCAAGTGGTCACTGTTCAGTGTCACGTTGACCGGAATCGAGTCCGCATGCGTGCAGACGAAGGCGTTTGTGCGCTGCGGCTTGATCTGCCAGCCGGGAGCAAGCTGCCATGTCACTACGTGGGCAGATTCGCCTCCCGCCTCGTCGCAAATCTCGACATGGCCCTCCGCCACATGCACAGCGCGGCGCACTTGTCGCCCGTCGTGGGCAAACGTCACCACGCAAATGTCGTCATGCACCTCGGACTTGGGCACCTCGTGATGTTTCGACCACAAGAACGGCCCCAGGCGTTTCGGCGTGTCGCGGCCTGTGACCGGCACAGGGCCGTTGTGCGCCTTCCAGGAAGCCAGCCGAGCACGCAAAGCCCTGTTTCCATAGTAGGCGCCTGTGCCCGGATCAATCACGAGCGCATGCTGCTCAAACCACAGCGACACATGCAGCGCATCGAGATGACCATGAGCCGCCATGCTGCCCAGCCCGAGCGGTGAGGCGTCCAGCCGTGTGGTCCAGCGTCCGTCGCGCCAGATGGCCTGGCCGCTTTCTGCATTTACGAGCCACTGGCCGCGCATGGAAGGCCTCACACCCTGCGGAGGATCGCCTAGCCAGTAGCGCAGCGTTGCACCCTCCGGCCGTTTGAGCAACCAGCCGCGATATTCCGCCGCGGCGTTCGATCGCTTCAACACCAGCGGCAGCACCTGCGCGTCATCCGAGTCACCGAAATCCCACGAATCAGGCGTTTCCGCCATGTCCACGAAGAATTGCGCGGCTTTCGTCAGTCGTTCGAGAACTTCGCCTTTCAAACCGTCCGCAGCCTTTCCGGCATGCCAGCACATCTCCCACGCAAAGAGATGATAGTGCAGCGCCTGCTCCTTGTTCCCGCCCCCTGGGCCGAACTGGCTGAAAATCTCGCGCTCGAGCAGCTTCCACACGCATTGCGCGGAGGTCGTCATGCGTGCGAGCGCAGGCCAGCGTGTGATCGCCATCACAAGCGCCGCCAGTTCACCGATGAGATGATTGTTGGCCGATGATCCGAAGGATCTGCGCCGCCACACCCACCACGCATGCACCGGCACGATGCGCGCTGTCAGCTCATCCTGGCGGCGTGCGAGTTCGGAATCGTTGCAGCCGCGCACCAGAGCGTCAAACCAGCAGAAATTCATCAAACGCAGCGCCGCTTCGAGCGGGCTCGTCCAGTTGATGCCGTGGCCGGGCCGGTTGCGGTCACACCAGTCCTCCAGCCAGAGCTGCGCCACGCGGATCGCATGCACGTCGCCGTTCAACGCGCTGTGCATCGCCATCCGGGTCATTTCGGACCAACGGTTAATCTCCCAAATCGCCCGTGCATCCGCGTCGTGCTCCAGATGCCGGTGATCGAGGCTACGGGCCGGAATGTCTGGATCAATCACCACGCCAAGCGTTGCATCGCGATGCCAGCACGGCGGCGCACCGACTTCCACGTTTTTCCAGCCAAACAGCTCCCATTCGCCGCGCACCAGCTTCTCCGAGTCGATCTCGAGCTGTTTTCGCAGATCCAACGGCACTCGTTCACGCCACGGCAGCTTCGGAAAATCCGTGAATGTGCCATCCCACGGCCTGCGCGTGACTTTCCGCAGTGTTTCCGGCTCGCGCAGCCTTCCCCAGCGCTCAAGCACCCGCCGGCCGATCTCGCCGACGCTCATCGCGCGCAGCCTTTGCGCATACCAGGCCGTCTTCATCACAGTTCGATGCTCCGCGCCTCACGGATCGAATCCAGCACGGCAAACGTCAGACGCATGCTCTCACGTGCACGCTCGTAGGGCAGCGGATGTGCCGAGTGTCCCTTCAAAAAGGCCATCCAGGCTGCCATTTCCTCCGCGTGGCCCTTCGAGGAGAATTTCTTCACTGTCTCCTTCCGTTTTCGGAAAATGGAGAGCTTCATGAAGTTCTCGCATTCCACGACCACGCCATTCGCAAACACCCGGAACGACTCCTTCGGAAACGCAGAGTCGCCTTCAGCTGAATAGATCACCTGCGCTGACGACCCGTCGGCGAATTCGATCTGCGCCGTCACCGAATCCGGAACTTTTGGCCTGCCAACGGTCTGCGCCGTCACTTTCACCGGGCGGCCGAGCACATGGCAGGCAAAGTCAAAGAAGTGGCAGGCCTCGCCCAGCACACGCCCGCCGCTTTCCTCGACATTTGCATACCAGTGATCCGGAGCCAGAACGCCAGCGTTCACATGAAACGACAGCGTTTTCGGCCCCGAGACAGCTTGAAGCACTTCCATCATCGCCACCGTCGCTGGAGCGAAGCGACGGTTGAATCCCACCATCACGCTGCCTACGCCTGAACTCATCGCTTCGTCGATCTGCGTCATTTCCTCCTTCGTCAGGCATAACGGCTTCTCCACGAACACCTGTTTGCCACTTTGCAGGGCCTTCAGGACCAGCGGTGCGTGCAGATGATGCCGCGTGCCGATCATCACGGCTCCGCTCTGCACCGCGAACACTTTTGCAGCATCTGTCTCCGCCTGCGTGAAGCCAAACTTCTCCTTCACATGCCGTGCGCTCATGCCCGTGGCGTTCACGATCGTCCCGAGCGCGATTTTCCCCTTCACATGCGGCAGCAGCATCGTCCGCGCGAAGTTTCCAGCGCCAATCACATCCAAGAAGTCCGACTTCGAAGCTGGGCACTCGAATTGACCGGGCGGTAAGATATCCGGCTTGGATTCCGCACTCCGCATTCCGCATTCAACCTTGGAATCATACTCAATCACCACGCCAAGCTCGCTTTCCAGCCTGTCGTAAACATTGAGCACCTCTCCAAAACCCACGCGTCGGGTCGTCACCGGTTTCAGATCAAGCTGACCCGTGCGCATCAGTTCCAACGCGGCCTCAAAGTTCCGATTCTCCGTCCAGCGCACATGACCGATGGGGTAATCCTGCCCTCCCCACTCGTATTGAGGATCGTAACGGCCCGGACCGTAGCTGCGTGAATAGCGCACCTGAATGTCCTTCATGTAAGCCGTCTTCCACGACAACTCGGCGTCGTAGATGCCGACAATCACGATCACGCCTCGGTCGCGCAGGCATGTGATCGCTACATCCGCCGCTTCAGAGCCTTTGCCCCCGACGCACAGCAACACCGCGTCCACGCCATGGCCATTCGTCCATGCTCGGACTTCGTCTTCGAGTTTGGCTTCTTTGGGATTCACAACCCGCTCAGCTCCCATCTGCTTGGAGGCTTCCAATCGTGATCCAACAAAGTCGGAGGCCATCACACGCACGCCGGAAGCTTTGAGCAAACTCGTCGCCAGCAGGCCGACGAGTCCCTGCCCCATCACCAACACACGTTCGCCCAGCCGCGCACCGCTCTGGCGCACCGCTTCCATCGAAATCGACACCAGCGTCGTGTAAGCCGCCTGCCAGTCCTCCACGCCGTCAGGAATCGGTGCCGCCAGCAGATCTGGCACCGCAATCATCTCCGCGTGATGCGCGCACTCCGCGCCGCCACAGGCCACGCGATCACCGACGCGGAAACGCGTGTTCAATGCATCCACCGCCACTACCACGCCCGCCGCTGAGTAGCCCAGCGGTGTCGGCGATTCGAGACGATTGCGCACCTTTTCCATCGCCGCCTTCCAGCCGAGTGTCTTCGCGGTATCGAGCACCTTTTTCACCTGATCCGGCCGCGCCTTCGCCTTCTGCAGCAACGACATCCGCGCTTGCTCCACCTTCATCCGTTCTGTGCCTGGAGAGATGACTGAACACGTCGTCCGCACCAGGATTCCACTAGGCGGCGGTACTGGAGCAGGTACCTCCTGCAGTTCAAGACGACCGTCTTGGTATTGAGCGAGTTGACGCATACGATTCGATGTCATTTCAAGGTTGTCACCAGCCACTTGTGCTTTCCTGCGCTAGTTTTCTCTACTTCCTTCACCTCTCGAAGCGTGAGTGCGAAGTCATCGCCGATCTTGGCTAGCAGGCCAGCGCGCACCGCAGCCGCACGTGAATCCTGCCACTGCGGACCGGCTTGGTAGCGGCATTCGACCTCTCCCTGACGTTCCTGAACGAACTGCACGGCCAGGAGGCCATCGAAGATGTTGTCGTGCATGTTGATCGCCGTCAGTGAGATGCAGCGGCCAGTGGCGCTGATGAGGAACTCGTAGTCGCGGCCCACCACAGCTTCGACGGCGGGCCATGTAGCTCGGAATTCCGATTCCGAGTCGGTTCCTGCCGAATTTCGGTCTCGGGAAACCGGGCTGCAGTAGTCGCCGGTGCGATATCGAATGAGCGGCATCACGTGATTGTGAAACGACGTGCCAATGATCTCGCGGTGGCCGTCGGCATCGGTGTCGCCGAATTCGACGAAGCCGTAAGTTGGCCAGAAATGCAGGTGATTCGAGCTGCGCCCCTGCGCGGCGAGCACCACGCGCTCGCTGTGCCCATACCAATGAAACACGCGTGCCCCGAAGAACTGCTCCAGATGCTGCTGCGACTCTGCCGTGAGCTTTTCCGAACCGCAGAGCACTGAAGTGAGCTGGAAATCAAGTTTCAAGCCCGCCTGAGCCATGCCACGTGCCAGCATCAACGCAGCGCTGGGATACGCATGCAGATGCTGCGGCTGGAAGCGATTCAGGGCGGCAACATACTCCGGCAGTCGCTCCGGGGTGAGGTGATACGAGGACAGGATGAGCCAGTTCCGCGTCGCATCGTAGTAGCTGATGCCGCCGCGTGCCTTGCTCGACGTCACACCCCCGCGAATCACCGCCACACGGTCTCCAACACGATAACCACGTCGTGACCATTGCGCTTCGAGGTAAGCCTGCTCCTTGGGCCGGCTCACGCCTTTGTGCAGGTAGAATCCAACGGGAACACCGCTCGATCCACCGGTGGTGATGTATAGACGATGCTGCGCATCGAACTCCGGATTCACCATCTGCTCACGATTTTGCAACACGTCCTGCTTGGTCAGCAGTGGATAGTCCGCGAGTTGTTCCAAAGACTCGAACTTTGCCGGATCGACACCGCAATCGGCGAATCGCTTCGCATAAAACGGTGCCCTGGCCGCCGCGATCAAGGATTCGCGCAGAGCGCCGATCTGATACCGCCGGATCATGTCTGCATCCCATGCTTCGACATCATGCGCTTCCTTTTGGAAACGCTCATAACCGGAACCGTGGCGCAGTGACGCCGGAATCGCCCGATAAGCCCGACCCGCCAGCGATTTCACCGGCTGGGGCGCTGCCTCGTAGAGTTTCAGCAGTGGATAAAGTGTGTCTTCGAGGGACATGAGGTGCCTCAGGTCTCGGTCCTGACCAGCCGCGTGTTCAGCAGCCGCAAGACGGCCACGGCCGCGCCAAAGCCGTTGTCGATGTTCACCACCGTAAGCCCGCTGGCACAGGAGTTCAGCATCGTCAGCAGAGCGGAGAGCCCGTGCAAACTCGCGCCGTAGCCCACGCTCGTCGGCACGGCGATCACAGGCGCGGCGACGAGCCCGCCGAGCACGCTCGGCAGCGCGCCATCCATCCCGGCGACGGCGATGACCGTGCTCGCAGCACGCAAGTCGTCGAGCCGCGAGAGCACTCGATGCAATCCCGCCACACCGACATCGTGGATGCGTGTCACGCGTGCTCCGGCGAATTCGAGCGTCTGCGCCGCCTCCTCGGCGACCGGCAGATCCGACGTGCCAGCACAAACAACGGCGACCGGCGGGCACGCAAAGGCACCGTTCATCTGCCCGATGCGATACAGCCGCGAAACACCATCGTAGCTGCCGGTGGGGAAACGCTGCAGGAGCAGCGCGGCCATTTCCGCGTTCACCCGCGTCGCCAGCGCGCAACCATGCGCGCCGACCAGCGCCGTGAGGGCGTCCGTGGTCTGCGTGAGCGTCTTGCCCTCCGCATACACGGCTTCGGGAAACCCTTGGCGAATCACGCGATGCGTGTCCGCCAGCACCTCACCCGCCTCCGCAAACGGCAGCGTGCGCAGGCGCTCCAGAGCCTGATCGGACGGCATTTTGCCCTCACTGACTTGCGAGAGGAGTTCGCGGAGCCTTGATTCGTTCATGTGACGCGGGCTTTGAGCACTTCGTTCATGCTGCCGGATCGCAATCCGGCCAAATCGAGGGTGACATAAGTATAACCGACGCCACGCAGCGCAGCGGTGATTTCCTCGCGCTGCTGCAAAGCACGCGGTAAATCGGCCTCGGGTACCTCCAAGCGCGCGACATCGCCGTGATGCCGCACGCGCAGCTCGCGAAAGCCGAGATCAAACAGCGCGGCCTCGCCACGCTCGATCTGCGAGAGCAGTTTCGGCGTCACGCTCGTGCCATACGGCACGCGAGAGGCGAGGCAGGCGGCGGCGGGCTTGTCCCAATTCGACAAACCAAGCGCCTTCGCGGTCTCACGCACCTGCTGCTTCGTGAAGCCAAGATCGTGCAGCGGACTGAGGATCTTCAACTCGCGGGCCGCCGCACGGCCAGGGCGCACATCGAGCGTGTCCTCCGCGTTCATGCCATCAAGCACATGCGCGATGTCGTTCTCCTCCGCGAACCGACGCAGCGCACGATAAACGTGGTCTTTGCAGAAGTAGCAGCGGTTTGGCGCGTTGGCCTGATACTGCGGATCGTTTGTTTCTTCTGTCGGCAGAAGTTCAAGTCGGGCTCCGAGCTGATGCGCCAGCGAAACGGCCTCCTCCTTCTCGCTTTGAGGCAAGCTGGGCGAAACGGCCAGCAGTGCGACCACATTTTCCGTCCTGAGACAATCCAGCGCAGCCTTCAGCACGAGCGTGCTGTCCACACCACCGGAATAGGCGACAGCGACGCGTCCGAGCGGGCGGAGATGAGCGAGCAGCTTCGAGATCATGGATGCGGCATCAAACCCTTCTGCAAATGCGGCGCAAGGCTGCGGATCAGCGTGAGGATCATTTTCACCGTTTCCTCGTCGTTGCGCCGGCGCTCACCGCTCTGCTGCGGCGTGAGATTGTCGGTCACACGAGCCATCACCGATGGATAGGCCCAGCGGTGGTTGATGTTGCGAAAAACGCTGTCTTGCATGCTGATGAGCTGGCGTTCGAGGTTGCTCGGTGTGGTCACATCAGCGCCGGTGAACCAGTAAACGTAATGCGCCCGCAGCGGTAGCTTCGTGCCGTTGTCGAGCAGCACCTCGCGCTCGATGGCGAGATCGCGCACACGCAAAACCTCACCGGAGAGCAGCTTGACCTCACGCACACGCGATTCGGTGATGGTCCAGCCTTGGCCATCGAGACAAACTTCGGGGCGGTGGATGCTGCGACTGTCGTTTCCTGCGATGATCAGCGACACATGGGCCAGATCACGTGCGTCGAGTGGCCTTCCCGGCGTACGATACTCACGTTTCACGATAATCGTGTCCGCAGGCAGCAGAGCGAGCTCCTGTTCGCTCGCCAGCTCGGATTCGCCGACAAAACTCCCCGCCACCATCGGCAGATCAGCCCGGATGCCGATTTCATCCCCTCCTTTGGGCTGGGGAGAGAACTGGCATAGCAGCACGGTCATGCCACAAAGCGCGAAAAGGATGGCAGCACGAGCGATCATGTCACCGGAGAGACAACGTGGCGTGAAACAATACGAGAACGCCTGAAGCCGAAACGATCACAAAGCCGGTTCAGCAGCCAGGAAACGGATTGCAGCAGCAGCAGGGCCACTAGGAAGACCACGATGCCGGTCGTCTCGTGAAACGCGGAAACCTCCTTCTCCGCATCGCCGATGGCCCATTGCTGGCCAAAGATCATCGCCGCGACGACCAGCACGAGGATGCGTACCATGTTCGCCACGATGGCGATGGGCAGAATCGTGCTGAACAGCGCCAGCCTGCGCCACATAACACGCTGCCGGAAATAGCTGAACAACGCGCCTACCACAAGCAGTGCGAAGAGCGAGCGCATGCCCGAACAGGGCGCAGCGATGCCCACGCTGAACAGGTCGCCCGCCTTCCGGCCAAACTCGACGTTTGGCATGGATTGCAGAGCCGTGCCGGACACGAGCGACTCGACGCCGACGGCATTCAGGAAGAATCCCGTCGTTTTCACCATCATGAGGCGCATCTGATAGCCGATGCTCTCCTCTAGAAACGGCATCGGCCACATGAAACCGAGCATCAACCAGGCAAACAGCCGGGTGCGACCGCGTTGAGCACCTTCCAGCCACAACGAAGCGCCGGCCATGAGCGTCATGACGGCCAGGTAGCCGCAGTAGAAGTTGTTTGCTCGAAATCCGGCGAAATAGAACAGCAGCGCCAAAACGATGAGCACAAAGCCCGAACAATTGGATGACACCGGAATCTGCGCTACCTCATTTTTTCGCAGCCAGATCAAGTAGCCGACGATAAACGGCAGCAGCGCGCCGTGCTGCCAAGTCGGGTCTTTCCAGCGCATCAGCATTTCCTGCAACATCGAGCGCCGAAAAGCGCCATAGCCTGCGGCATACGGCATCCACGCCACGAGCAAGATGGCGACCGCGACGAGAAGCGCCGGGACGAGGAAGCGGGACTTCATGAGACAAAATATTGCGGCAGGTAGTCATGTGCGGCATGAGTCCGCCATTCATGACCTTGGTGATTTTCAAAGTGAACCAGTTGGGGGACAACGTGGTCTTCCTGCCGGTGGTGCAGGCTCTTTCGGCTGTGCTGAAGGACTGGAAGATCGTCGTGGCGACGAGTCCGGGGGCGGCTCGGCTCTATGAAGTTTGCTGTCCTGCCGTCACATTGAAGACATTTGAAACCGACGGTTTCAACGACGCGTGGCGGAAACCCCTGCGGCTGGGAAAAATCGCCGCCGCACTCCGCGGACTCCGCCCGGACGCCTGCCTGCTCGGAGACGATCAAGGCAGCACCGCACACCTGCTGGCACGGATCAGTGGTGCGCCCGTGATCGTCGGTCCGAGCACGGAACGCGTGCGGTTGAACGCCTTGCTGAAGGAGCGAGTACCGCCAAAGGTAGGTGAACATGTGGCGGGGCATAACTGGCGCATCGCAGCCAGATTGCTGGAGCGCCTGGAGTTGCCTAGCTTGCCGCCAGACGTTCCTGCTCCGAACCTGAGTGAATTCGGCGCGGAGAATCACGGTGCCGTCCTGATCCATGCCGGAGCCAGCCGTGCCTACAAGCGCTGGCCGGTGGATCGCTTCGTTGCCCTGGCGAACAGGATTCAAGAGAAACATCCGGTGATCTGGATCAGGCAAAACTGCCCGGAGGAGGATGCGCTGAGCGCACATGTGCGACAGGAGCCGGTGGGGACACTGGACGGGTTCATCCGGCTCATGGCGGGAGCGCGGCACTTCGTCGGCAACAATTCCGGTCCCATGAACATCGCCTCGGCGCTCGGCGTTTCGGGCACGATCCTGAACGGTCCTTCGTCTGCGAACTGGGATCCGGCGTGGCATGCCGACCGTTTCGACCTGCTGCGTGATCCGGCCCTCGCCTGCCAGCCCTGCGATCTGTTGACTCATCCGGCAAACGTTTGCCAAAATCGAGAACATCCGATGACCTGTATGCTGCGATGGAGCGTTGAGGAGGTGTATCGGAGAGCCAAACTACAGTTGAGCTGAAGGCGAGTTCTCATGCCATGCCCGGTTGGCGAACAAATGCACGTCCCCAGAGATGGCGGAGGTGTGAATGAGGTCGAAGCCGCTGTTGGAAAGCTTCTTGCGCAAGGCCGCCTGTCTTTCCGGTTCGGCGGGGTGGATTTCCATGATCAAGTAGTGGATGTAGCGCAGGCAGTCCGTCGATCCTTCAAGAAAGGTTTCATATTCCGCACGCTCTACGTCCATTTTGCAAAGGTGAATGGGGCCTTGCGTCATTCCGCGGGCCACGATGGTGTCCAAGGGCAGGACTTCGATCATGGCCTCGGAACTGCCTGCCGAGGAGTCGTAAATGGAAAATGCCGTGCCTCCCTTGGGGAATGACAGGCTGAGGCGGCGCTCGCGTCCGCCGACAGCCGCGTTGAGCACGTTGGCATGCAAGCCGACGTTGTGGCGGATGTTTACAAGAAGCCTAGCATGGGTGTGAGGATTCACCTCGACACAGGTCAGTTCCGCTAAGGTGAAGCCGAGATCTAGACACAGCAACGGAAACCCTCCTATGTTCGCGCCGAGATCAAGCAGCCGGATCGAGTCTGGCAGGTCCATGTGGAGGAATAGCTCCCGATACATCGGACTAATCAGGCAATCCCGTGTGCCGTTTTGATCGCCCGAGTGATGATCGACGAGGAATCTCAGGCTTCCCTTGGTGTAGATGGTCCAGCCAAAGCGCCGACCCAGGGTGCGCTGGCAAAGTTTGTAGAAGGGATGGTCCAACGCGAACATGTCGCGCAACCCGTGAGCACCATTTGTGAGCAGGGAGGTCATCGTTTCAAAGTGTACGACATCGACGAAATGAGTGGGCCTCAGATGATCAACTCCAGGGTCGGTTCTTCACAATCTAATGCCATCCACGACGAGTGAAGGCATTCGGCTAAGATATTGCGTGGTCTCGATCAAGGCGGCGGCTGGATGCGAGGGCTCGGACCTAGGCGAGAGCTGATGAAAGCGTCCATCGAGGTCACAATAGACGAGCGGTTGAGGGCGGAGACCGGTGAGTCGCAGGGCCTCAGAAAAACTGTACACATTCCAGCGCATGCGGTGCTTCTGATGGTGGTTCCAGGGCACTTTCACAGAAGGGTAGCCGGGGCTTTCCGGCGGCGCATAGCTGCGCAGATCGGCATCGGGAACGGAGGTGCGAATGACACCGCCGGGCCTGAGCATCCGGTGGCATTCGCGCAGCAGAGCGATGGCATCCGGGAGCAGCAGGTGCTCGAAGAAATGCTCGCTGAGGATGAAATCGAACTCACCATCAGGAAAATCGAGCTGCTCGCCGGCCTCGAAGTGGAACTCGCGAAACTCACAAAGCTCATGAAAGTGCCGCAACTGCTCCGGCGAGTATCTGGGTCTCCAGCGGCGGTAGATCGAAGCGAGCCAGAGACGGAGGCCATTGCTCCAGCAACCGAAACTGAACTGCTCTCGAATCTCGGCGGCCCAGTCAATGGGTGACTCGCCGAGATGCGTCCAGCCGGGCTGGCAGATCAAGGCGGTAGCCGCGTGCGAGAGACGCTCAAAACGTGAAGCGGCAAGGTGAAGGCAGCGTGGCATCAGAGTGTGAGTGCGCCAATCATCCGGCTGAGTCTCGGCGAATCCTTCATACCAAGGCTTGAGATGGGAGGCGGGCGGTGATGGCAGTGCCCGTCCCGTTTGTAGACGTTGTGGGCATCAACGTGTGGCGGGCACAAGGTAGAGATTTCCATCCGAGGGCCGGATCTCGCGATAACTGGCTTCGGCGAGCCATTCACGAAGCGCCCGTAGTGAATCACCAAACTCTCGCAGATGTTCATCATAGCCTTCGACAACGAGTGCGGGCCGGTGAGCTTCTAACAGGGTGCGCATGCCTTTGAGTACCCGCAACTCAGCACCTTCGACATCGATCTTGACGACGGCAACGCGGGCTTCGCCGAGTTTCGGAGGCAGCCATTCATCAAGGATGACGGCCTCGACCTGCATGGAAGCCGATGAAACACCGCCAGCCAACCTCGAGTGACCGGAGTTTGACTCTTCGACGAGGAACTGTAGCACGGCATTTTGATCCGAGACGGCTAGGCGATGCAGTTCAATGCGATCGGCGAGGTCGTTCTCCATGATGGATTCAGCGAGCAAGTCGGCGATGGGCGGATTCGGCTCGAAGGCGATGACGCGGCCTTTGGGAAAATGTTTCGCGAGCAGCAACGAGAAAAAGCCAGCATTCGCACCGATGTCGAGGAAGACGCCGTCAGGCGGCATGTGAGCGAGGAGGAAGGCACCAGTAGTCGGCTCGAGTTCACCGTAGAGCTTGAGGATTCTGGAAGAGTAGTCTTTGCCCATGTTGGCACGCATGCGCCAGCCTTCACGCACACGAATCCACGGGCCGCAGGCCGCGAGGTAGTCGCCAAACGATCCGGCGAACGTGTGACGCATGATGAAGTCCCGTCCTCGTTCGAACGGCCAGGCACGGCAAAAGGCATGGAGGAGATGATGGAGCACATTCATGAGGTGAGAAAGGCTAAGAACTGGCTCCAGGCTGCGGTGGGGCTGATGCTGCTCAGGCAGAGCGGCGAGCCTTCGACGTCCAGCAACGGCGCATAGGGCCGGCGGCAGACAGTGCTACAGCACGGAGCGCAGGGCAGAGTATGGCGGAGGACGAGGGAACGAGGCTGCCGGAAGGGACCGGTGAGTTCTGGTCTTGTGGGACCAAAGAAGGCGGCAGAGGGCACGCCAAGCGCCAGCGCCATATGAAAGAGGCCGGAGTCATGCCCGGCAAAACCGTAGCATCTTCGCAGCACAGCGGCGGTTTCTTCCAAAGTGACCTCGCCGAGCAGGGAAAGAGCTTTCGCTGGGATTTGGTCCGGCGGAAAGTCCTCATGCACGCCGAGGAGGAGCGGGGTAAAGCCCTCCGAGATGGCTTGCAGCATGAATTCACGCCAGAACGAAGGCGGCCAGCGTTTGCTAGGAGCGGGATTGAGCCAGTTACCGGAGCCCGGGGCAATGGCAATGCTGCGCGAAGGAAGGTGCCAGCGTGAAACGTCGGTGGAAAGACCGAGGTGTGGCAAAGCGGTGGAATGACCGCGATCCGCCTTGCCGGTGATGCGGCACCAGAGATCGAGGTAGTGCTGGCTAGCATGGATTTGATCCTGCAAGGGATCGGCAGGAAGGGCTTCGATAAACTGAAACGGCTTCGGCAGCCACGACGACGCAGTCGAGAGCCCCGCCCGCACTTTGGCTCGCACACAAACGCTTGCGATAGAATCACGCCAACGTGCGCCGAGATGCAAGAAGAGATCAAAGCGACCATGCATGCCAATTTGCCACCACATGCGGATGCCTCCAGGATTCCGCCAACCGGGTGTGACGGTAGATTTTCGCATGGAAATGAGTTCATCGATCCACGGCGCACCACGGAGGACGGGCGCGGCATTTTCACTTGTGAAGCAGGTGACATGGGCTTGAGGAAAATCATCGCGGATCTGCCGCAGCAAGGGCGTAATCTGAGCAGCATCACCCACGCCACAGACCCGGTGAACGGCGATGCGGTTCATGAGGGAACGAATCGGCCGGAGTGCCTCGGTGCTTGCGGATGAAGAGAGGGGGGCGGTGCCGACTGCGGCACGGAAACCGTCTCTCGCTCCGGCGTGCGTCCCTGCAGGCTCAAAGAGCCGACCATACCGATGCACAGCCAGGTGAAACCGTTCAGCGGGAAGGTAAAGAAGACAGTGCCCTGAAGCATCGAGGCCACGAGATAGGCCAACGGCACGCTGAGCACGAGGCAGCCGGTATTGCGCAGGGTGCCCTTTGGCAGACGCAGCACGCTGAGATGCACCCGGCGGAGCATCAAGGCCACGGTAACCACCAACAGCAGCGTTGCTGGTGCCCCGTAGCGCACCAGCACGGTGCTGAGCGGATCGTGGTTCATGAATTCATCGCTGTAATCCGTGCCGCGTCCGGCTCCCATGCCGGTGAGCGTGTACGCGGCTGGATTGGCCAGCACGTTGGAGAATCCCATCAAGCGCTCGTAGTAGGTCCCCACGCGGAGAATCTGATCCGCGAAACCGTGGCCACCCGCGAGTTCACCCATGAAGTTTATCGCTTGCGGTAGCACCTCCAGAATCCATCCCGAGCATGCCACCAGTACCACAAAAGCCCCCCCAGCGACGAGGTAAAAAATCTGCGTCCGTCTGGCATCGCTAAAGCAATAGCGTGCCAACAAGGCCACCGGAATGACGACGACAGCAGAACGGGCCGTGGAACTCAACCAGCCCGCCACGAAGAGCAGCGCCAGCATCACAGCCATGATGCGAGGAAAATGGAATCGCGCCCCTTTTTGATCCTTATGCCAGCCCAGCAGCAGGGAAAAGGTGAAGCAGGCACCAGAGACAAAACCGAGCGCTGTAGGCGAATTCAGCGTGGAGAAGGCCCGCAATTCATCAGAGTACAGCTGCTTGATTTCGATGGAGAGGCCTGTCATGAGATACTCGATCTCGAAATCCTGAAAACCTACGATCTGCTGGATGATGCCATACACCGCCACCGGAGCGTAGACGATGACGATGAGGCGCAGCGTCCTCAAGATGTCCTCCAACCGTGGCAGCAGCACCGGTACAATGAAGAGCAGCAAGGCGTAGAAGCCGTTGTTGGCGACCTCCGGCATGATAGCGGCGAGGCTGAAACCTAGCTCACGACCGGCAGCCAGACCACTCGCAACCATGACACATCCAGCCGCCAACAACCGCCGCAGATGCCAGCCGGTGAGCGTGAATTTCCCCGTGAACCCGCCCACCAGGACGCCAGCGCAAATGCCGGCCATCATCAGAGGATGAATACCAAGCACATAGTAGAGATCATTCTTCGAGATGCGGCCGGAAACCACCATGAGACGTTTCAGGAGGTCCACATAGCCGGAAGAGAGCAGCCACACCGTGAGGCCGAGTCGGGGCTTCATTAGACTGAACAAGAAGCCCGCCACCATCAGGATTCGGCAAAGCTCGCTGATGGAGTTTCCATCCGTCAGCAGCACGCTGAACGTCGCGTACAGAGCAAATCCAATGCCCAGCATCATCAGGAGCACACTGGTTCCACGTTGGTCGTTCATGGCGTGATAGTTGGAAAGTTAAGCCATCTTGCCGCCTACTGACGCATTTGTGCGTAGTGCCACTTCGCGCCATTGCGCGAGGTGGTTCTTTGGACGCAACAGCATGTCGAACGGAAGAGCGAGGCTAAACAACTGGGCTCGTGCAAGCCATCGGAGGTCTTTGACCAACCATGTCGAAGCAAGACCACAGACGGTATAACTCACGAGGGTGGCCCAAGCGGCACCGACAGCACCGTATCGCGGGATCCACATTAGATTCAAAAGAAGGTTCAATCCGGTGGCTGCCCAGCAAAACCAGGCGGTCAGCCGCGTGAGATCCGTGGCTACGAGGACTGCATGTCGCCATTCCATCTGAAAATAGGGGATCACTGCCACGCAATGAACAAACAGAATCGGGATAGCATTCTCATAGGAGGAACCGAAAAGAAGGCGGATACCATGTGATCCCACGAGCATGAGCACGAGCACGGATGCAAAACTTGCCATCGCCATCAGCCCTGCTCCCATCATCGCCAACCGCCTGAAATCTTCCTCGTCCCTGCGTCTGAGGAGTTGGGAAAGTCTCGGAAGCAAGATCGTCACCAGCATAGGCGAGACAAAGTAGGCCAGTTCACTCAACCTGAGCGCAGCGCCATAGAGCCCCGCTTCGTGTTTCCCGCAGAGTTGATCGATCATGATGACATCCACTCTCAGCAGCAATAGGGCACCAGCCTGACCAAGAAACAGCACGCAACCCCGAGAAAGCAGACATTTTGCGAGTGAACGGCTCCATCCCGTCGGCCAGATTCCCCGCCTGCGCAGAACGCCAGTCCGCATGCCCAAAAGACCTGCCAGCACAGATTCCAGTGCAAAAGTCCAAGCAATCGCCAGTGCGTTCGGGGCGCAGACGATGCACAAAACTCTTGCGACGGCTGCGCCTAGGTATCCCCACATGGCGTTTCGCGCGGCCACATAGGAGCGATTTTCCCCTTCCTCCCAGTTGTTGTGGACCGATAGCGCCGTGAGCAACAAGGGAAGTGACGTCGCAAGAAGGACGCCCCAGGGGAGTGTCTGGAACGCAAGGTTCCAAAGGGCGAGGAGCAATGTCGCGACAGCACCGAGTCCCAGCCACAGTCGGAAAACAGTCCCTGCAATCAAGGCTCCACTGTGTTTTCGACGGCCTACCTCTCGCAAAAGTAGCTGCCGCATACCCAACTCCACAAAACAGTAGGCTATACTTCCCATAGCGGCCGCCGTTGTGAGCAAACCAAACTCGGACGGTCCCAGAATTCGTGCCACCCAGGAACCAAGGAAGAAGCCCACAAGAAGCCTTGCCATCTGATAACCGATCAGCCATCGCAAACTACGAATAAGAGTTCCTGCCATTTCAGCGCTTTGCAGTGATGATCGAATACGAATCACCAGGCAAGGAGGCACTAGGATTCAAAACGTGTTCTTCAACCTGCGCAAATCCGGCCGCTTTAATCATTTGCATCATTCGGGCGTGATTCACCGGGGACTGAATCTCTGCCACCATCCCGCGTACCCCCTGAACATGGCGACCAAGTCCCTCAAGGATGTCACATTCGGCACCTTCAGCATCAATCTTTAGGAAATCGGGGGCGGCAATCTTGTCTTCATCGATCAATTCATCCAGTCGACGAATAGGAACTTCACGCCTCTGCAAAGAGGGATCACTGTCATACAACTCGAGACGATGTCCGCCGCTGTTCACCGGATCGATGAGGATGTTCAGCATACCGGAGCGACTCCCAAGTGCGATCTCGAATACCCGGCTCGCATTGCGACGGCACATTTCATACTCCACCGGTTCAAAGCTGCAAACTTCTGCCTTAGGGCAAACAATGGACAGGTAGAGCGAGGCAAGTCCAATGTTAGCTCCCGCATCGACAATGTGCACGGCATCTAACTCGGGCAGTTCATAGCATCCATTCTGGAAGATGTCCTGGAAGATGATGATGTCAGTCCGGTTGTTCCTCAGGCACACCAAACGCGAAGTTGCCCGAAAGCGCACGCGCAGACACCTGTGGTCGTTCGAAAAGGACAGCAGGCCGCGGTTCGCGAGTATGTGCCTGCACATCATCCAGGCCAGTAGGGCCTTATCTCGCAATGAAGCGCCTGTGCGCCAAGCGAAGCAACAATTGCGCAAGGTTCGAAAAATTTTTTGCTTCATTTCCGAAGATGACTCCTTTGCCGACTCACATCTCGAAGAACATCTCCAGAATCGCTCACCGTGCTGAAGTCCTCTTTCTTAAAGGCTCAGGCCGAGATTCCTGAGGATTCCCTGACGGGTGCGAATGAAGGCGCGATCGTAGGCGAGACGATGTTTGGATGCCTCAAGCCGCCGCGTGGCTTTGCTCGACCACATCGCAGAGGAGGTGGCCAATGAGGAGATGGCATTCCTGAACTCGGGCTGTGATGCTCGAAGGGGCTTTGAAGGCCAGTTTGGCCTCGGCGGCGCAGTCCGCGCCTTTTTCACCGGTGAAGGCGATGGTGACGCAGCCGCGTTGGTTGGCGACCTGCAGGCCGAGAAGGACGTTTTTGCTCGTGCCGCTGGTCGAGATGCCGAGCGCGACATCGCCCGGTTGTGCGAGGGCTTCGATCTGGCGCGAGAAGAGCGTCTCGAAACCGAAGTCATTGCTGTGCGCGGTGATGATCGAGGTGTCGGTCGTCAGCGCGATGCCGGCAAGCGCAGGACGATTGATGCGATAGCGAACGACGAGCTCGGCGGCGAGGTGCTGCGCGTCGGCGGCGCTGCCACCATTGCCGAAGAAGATGATTTTCTTACCATTCTTGAGCGCCGTGAGCCAAGCGTCGGCCAGCGGGGCGATTTGATCCTGCATCGCACTGACTTTGGCGACGGCGTCCTGATGCTCGGAGAGGTGAGATTTGAAAAGGGAGATGAAATCGGTGCTCATGTCACGAGAAGGCTGCGAGAAGCTCGTCGGGGGTCAATGTCGCGGTGCCGAGTTTGCCAACGACGATGCCGCTGGCGTGATTGGCGATGTCGGCGGCGTCTTGAAGCGTGAAACCGGCGGCGAGCGCGAGGGTGAGCAGCGCGATGGCGGTGTCGCCAGCGCCGGAGACATCGAAGACCTCACGCGCACGTGTGGGGATGTGATGCGGGGCCTTGCCGCGCTCGAAGAGCATCATGCCGTGCTCGCCAAGCGTCACGAGCACGCTGGCAACATCCCATTTGCCCAGGAGAACGCGGCCAACTTCGAGAAGCTCCTTGTTTTCGAGCGGAGGGCCGGGCAGGAGATGATCTTCGAGTCCGGCGGCGGCGAAGGCTTCAAGACGATTTGGCTTCACGAGTGAAACACCAGCCCAAGGCAGCGGATTGCGCGGGGATGGATCGACGGTGACGATGAGCTTGTGCTCGGCGGCGATCTTCGCGACCAACTGCATGAGCGGCGTGGTGATGAAACCTTTGCCGTAGTCCTCAAGAATGATGGCGTCGAGTTCAGGCGCGAGTTTGCGCAGGCGGTTTTCGATCTCGGCGAGTTCGCTTTCGGCCAGCGGCATCAGCTTTTCACGATCGACACGCACGATCTGCTGCTGACGCGCGGAAACGCGGGCTTTGGAGATCGTGGGGAGCGTTTCGTGGACGAGTAACGGCGCGGGATCGACACGGTCTTCGACCAGCAGCGCACGGAGACGGTCTGCGGCCATGTCTTTTCCGACGCGGCCCATGAGATGGGTGTGTGGCGAGAATGGCGAGATGTTACGCGCGACGTTCGCCGCGCCACCAGGGTAAAATTCCTCACGGGTCACCTCGACGATCGGCACCGGTGCCTCCGGTGAAATGCGACGCACGTGGCCCCAGATGAAATGATCGAGCATCACGTCGCCGATCACGAGGATGCGGCACTTCGCGAGGCTTCCGAGGCAGTTGCTGGTGAAGTTCATCGGCTGCGGCGGGCGCGCACGGCGGCGGCGAGTTCGTCGAGCATCTTCGCGGTCGTTTCCCACGACACGCAGGCATCGGTGATGCTCTGACCGTAAGTCAGCGGCTGGCCGGGCTTGGTGTCCTGGCGTCCTTCGACGAGATGGCTTTCGATCATCACACCGGTGATGGCCTTGCTGCCTGCGGCGATCTGCCCGGCGAGTGAAGACGAGGCGAGCGGCTGCTTGCGGTAGTCCTTGAGGCTGTTGCCGTGGCTGCAATCGACCATGATGCTGGCGGGCAGGCCACGCGCGGTGAGTTGATCCGAGACGGTCTTGATCGAGGCGTCATCGAAATTGGTGCCACCCTTGCCACCGCGCAGGATGACGTGGCAGGCGTTGTTGCCCTTGGTGTTCACGATGGCGGCAACGCCGTCCTTGGTGACGGAGAGGAAGCAATGCTGGCCCTTGGCAGCCTCGATCGCATCGAGCGCGACCTGCACGCCGCCGTCCGTGCCGTTCTTGAAGCCGACGGGCATGCTCAGGCCGGAGGCGAGCTGGCGGTGCACCTGGCTCTCCGTGGTGCGCGCGCCGATCGCACCCCAGACAACGACATCAGCGATGTACTGCGGCGTGATGGTGTCGAGAAACTCCGTGCCAGCGGGCACCCCGCGCTTCACGAGCTTGATAAGCAGGTCGCGGGCACCGCGCAGGCCGCTGTTGATGTCATAGGTGCCGTCGAGATGCGGGTCGTTGATGAAGCCCTTCCAGCCCACCGTGGTGCGCGGCTTTTCAAAATAGACACGCATGACGATCTCCAGGTCCTTGCCATGCTTTTGCCGTGCTTCGACAATGTGCTGGGCGTATTCGATGGCGGACTTGGGATCGTGGATCGAGCACGGACCGACGACAACGAGCAGGCGGTCGTCCTTGAGCGCCAGGATGCTCTCACAGCTTTTGCGCGACTCCTCGACGAACGCGGACTCCAGCTCACCCAGGCGAAATTCATGCATGAGCAACGCCGGCTGGATCAGGGGCAGGATATCGGCGATGCGAAGGTCGTCAGTAGGATGGGAAAGACTCACAGGATGCGAAGGGGCAAAAAAATGGGGCGGCAGGATGGAGGATTCTGGCCCGGAGGAAACCAAAAAGTGCGGTGGAGCGGCCGGGAACGAATGGGCGACAAGCTGCCGCCCTTGGTGCCCGATGACTCAGGCACCACCGCGATGCGATGGAGATGGGGTGCGCACGAGACGCAGGCATGATGGGCGATGCGGACGGCTGCCACACATGGGAAATATGCCAATTACGGAAATTTGACACGAATCGAGTATTTTAGCAAAGCTAAATATCAAGCGATTACGCATTGGGTGGACGGTGGAGCAAGTTGGCCGTGACACAAAAAAGGCGGTCGTTGCCGACCGCCTTTCCGTGAGGTTTGAAGGATTCGACGCGACTGGGATCAGATATCCTCGCCCACGGCGTAGCGCACGAAGCGGCGCACAACGAGATTTTCGCCGAGTTCGGCGATCTTGATTTTCACATAGTCACCGATGGTCTGATCGGGGTTCTTGATGAAGGCCTGCTCCAGTAGGCACTGCTCGGCGAAGATCTTGTCGATCTTGCCCTGCACGATCTTCTCGACGATGGCGGCGGGCTTGTCCTTGATCTGCTCGGCGGCGATTTCCTTCTCCTTGGCGATGAGGCTTTCGGGGATTTCTTCGCGGCGGATGAACTTCGGGCTCGCGGCGGCGATGTGGAGGGAGATGTCGCGCACGAAGGCCTGGAAGTTTTCGTTGCGGGCCACGAAGTCGGTTTCGCAGTTCACCTCAATCAGCACGCCGATGCGGCCCGCCATGTGGATGTAGGAGGCGATGATGCCTTCCTTGGTCTGGCGGTCGCCTTTGGTGCCTGCCTTGGTGATGCCTTTCTTACGGAGGATGGTTTCTGCCTTCTCGAGGTCGCCACCGGCTTCTGCGAGGGCTTTTTTGCAATCCATCATGCCTGCGTTGGTCTTTTCACGCAGGGCCATGACGATTTTAGCGGAGATTTCTTCAGCCATGATTTCAGGTTGGGGGATGAGATTGAAAAATTACTTCTTCGCCTCGGAGGCGGCGATGATGACGGGGTCGATCAACTTCTGCAGAATGATGCGGATGGAGCGGATCGCGTCGTCGTTCGCGGCGATCGGGTAGTCGATGATGTTCGGGTCGGCGTTGGTATCGACGAGGGCGACGATCGGGATGTTGAGGCGGCGGGATTCATGCACGGCGATGTGCTCGCGGGCGGAATCGACGATCACCACGGCGTCAGGCTTGCCGCCCATGTGGCGGATGCCGCGCAGGTTGCGCTCCAGCTTGATGCGCTCGCGGTTCAGGCCGGCCAGCTCCTTCTTGGACATGAGCTTGAACTCAGGCTTGTTTTCGATGTCCTCGAGGTAATTGAGGCGGGCGATGCTCTTCTTGATCGTCTCCATGTTGGTGAGCGTGCCGCCCAGCCAGCGATGGTTGACGTAAAACTGGCCACAGGCCTCTGCAGCTTGCTTGATGGCCTCCTGCGCCTGGCGCTTGCAGCCGACGAAGAGGATTTTTTTGCTCTTGCGGGCGAGATCGGCCAGGAAATCGGCGGCCTTGTCGATCTGCTTCACGGTCTCCTCGATGTTGAGGATGTGAATCTGGTTTTTCGTGCCCATGATGAAACCCTTCATCTTGGGGTTCCAACGCTTGGTCTGGTGACCAAAGTGAACGCCGGCTTCGACGAGCTCGGCAAGGATCTGTGCTGACATGATGTGTTATTAAGAGCGCCTGTCTTCCGCACGCTTTGGGGGCAAAACGCTCAGCCGTGAGGCTGATCCGGTCGATTCGGCTTGGGGTGAAATCCTTTGGCCTGACCAACGTGGCCCGGCAAAAGGGGCGCGATGTTACCGGCAACCCCTGCTGCGGCAAGTGGTTTTTCGGCCCCGAAATCGTCACCAGCCGGCCGCCGCTCAAATCAGCTCCGCAATCGGCCTGCCACCATCGACGATGAAGTTCGGGCGACCTTGGTGGTCGTTGTAGGTGGCATCCAGCGGCACGCCCATGTGGTGATAAATCGTCGCCGCGAGATCGGACGGCGTGACGGGGCGCTCGGAAATCTCCGCGCCGTCCTTGGTGCTCGCGCCGATGACCTGCCCGTGCCGGAAGCCACCGCCGGCCAGGCACATGCTCATCACCACGGGCCAGTGATTGCGGCCATCCGTGCTGCCTTGCGTGCCGAGATTCGGCGTGCGGCCAAACTCGCCCATCGCAACGACGAGCGTGTCATCCAGCATGCCACGTTCACGCAGATCGCTCACGAGCGTGGTGATGACGTGGTCAAAAACGGGCAGCAGAGGGCGCAGGCCGTTCCAAATGCCGCCGTAGGGCGGGATGTTGTCGCCATGATTGTCCCAGGTGCCGGACGCGCCGTGATTGCTGAGGTCGATCGTGACGAAAGATGAGCCGCGCTCGACGAGACGACGCGCCAGCAGCGCTTGTTTGGCCCAATCGTGGTCGCCGTAGCGATCGCGCAAGTTTTTCGGCTCTTGCTCCAAATCGAACGCCTCCTGCGCACGACCTCCCGCGATGATGTCGAAGGCTTTTTGGCCGAAAGTATCCATCGCGCCCATCATCCCGCTCGCGTCGATGTCAGCACGCAATCCGTCCATCTGCCGGCTGAGCGTCTGGCGAGCGTGCAGGCGGTCCATGCTGAGCCCGGCGGGCAGTTGGAAGAGCTTCGCGGCGTTGTTGCCGTCGAACGGATCGTATTGCGTGCCGAGGTAGCCGCCCCAGGCCACGTGTGAGCGGGATTTCATGTTCAGCACGACGTAAGGCGGCATGGCGGGATGATTCGAGCCGTGATGCTTTGCCACGATGCTGCCGAAGGACGGGAAATACTTCGCCTTCGGGTTCGTGCGCGGTTCGTTGGCCAGATTGGCCGTCTGCATGACCATGTTCGGCTCGTGATTGCTGAAACGGCAGTCCACCGAACGGATGAGTGTGAACTGGTCCAGCATCGCGGCTTGCTTCGGCAGGAATTCGCAGATGCGCACGCCGGGCAGCTTCGTTTTGATCGTCTTGAAGGGCCCGCGATTCTCGATGGGGCGGTCTGGTTTCGGATCCCAGGTGTCAATGTGCGACGGACCACCGGTCATCCAGAGCAAAATGACCGATTTGCCGCTCTTCGTCGCCTTCCCTTCCCCACGCAGCTTCATCAAGCCGGGCAGAGTCAACGCCCCCAGTCCAGCGAGGCTTGTCTTCAACACGGAACGCCTGCCATGCACGACCACACCATCCCGCAGGCGCGGATTCATGAAGGTGAAGGCGTGTGACTCACCGTGGCCGGAGCAACTGTGACCGGGAGAAGACATCAGCGAGCCAATACGGAGGCTGCGGGACGGCTCTAACTGATCAGCCCGCTTTCACCCGCGTCACCAACTCCTGCAGCGACGCCTTCGCGTCACCAAACAGCATGCGGCAGTTGTCACGGAGGAAGAGGGCGTTTTCGATGCCAGCGAAGCCCTTGCCCATGCTGCGCTTCATCACGATCACCGTGCCCGCCTTCTCTGCCTCGATGATCGGCATGCCGTAGATCGGGCTGCTCTTGTCCTCACGCGCCGCGGGGTTCACCACGTCATTCGCGCCGATGATGAGGCACACATCCACGCGATCCATCTCTGGATTGATCTCGTCCATCTCGATGAGCTGATCGTAGGGCACATCGGCCTCGGCGAGGAGCACGTTCATGTGGCCGGGCATGCGTCCGGCGACAGGATGGATGGCAAAACTCACCTCGACGCCTTTTTTCGCGAGTTCATCGGACAACTGCCGCACCTGATGCTGCGCCTGCGCCACGGCGAGTCCGTAACCCGGCACGATCACGACGCGCCCTGCCACACCGAGCAAAATGGCCGCTTCGTCGGCCTGCACCGACTTCACGCTGCCAGTGGCCGCGCCGGCACTCGCAGCAGCGGCATCGACTTTGCCGAAGGCGCTGAACAAAACATTCGTCACCGGCCGGTTCATCGCCTTGCACATCGCCAGGGTCAGAATCGTGCCGGAGGAGCCCACCAGCGTGCCTGCGATGATCATGGCGATATTGCCGATGGCAAATCCATCCGCGGCAACAGCGAGGCCGGTGAAGGAATTGAGCAGCGAAATGACCACCGGCATGTCCGCGCCGCCGATCGGCAGCACCATGAGCACACCCAGCGCAAGAGCGAGTACGAGGAACAGCACCATCAGCACCATGCTGTGCGATCCCCAGGCCATCGCGAGCGCCAGCAGCATGCTCATCACGAACAGCACGCCGTTCATCACCTGCTGCGCGGGATAGGTGACCGGTTTGTCGAAATGGCCTTCGAGCTTCAGGTAGGCGATGACACTGCCGGAGAGTGAAACCGCGCCGATCAATGCCGCGCACAGCATGGCGACGACAAACGTGAGACTCGACGCGCGCGTGACATGCGCGAACTCGATGGCGGCCACCAGCGCCGCCGCGCCACCGCCCGCGCCGTTGAAAAGCGCCACCATCTGCGGCATCGCGGTCATTTTGACCTTGTAGGCACCCAGCGCGCCGATCACGAGGCCCGCGCCGAGGCCGGTGATGAGCAGAAACCATTTCCACAACGACACGCTGCCGTCGTGCGGCCCGTGCAGGAGCGGCAGCACGGCAAACAAAGCCAGCAGCATGCCCGCGCCGGCCAAGAGATTGCCTTTGCGCGCTGTTTTCGGCGACGCAAGCAGCTTGATGCCCACGATGAAGAGCACCGAGGCGGCGAGGAAGGCGATGGCGGCGGGCGTGCTCATTTTTTGCGTTTGAACATCTGCAGCATGCGGTCGGTGACCATGAACCCGCCGAAAACATTCGCCGAGCCGAGTACCACGGCGACAAAACCCGCGAAGTGCTGGATGAAGCCTTCCGCACCCGCCAGCGCCAGCATGCCGCCGAGCAGGATGATGCCGTGGATCGCGTTCGTGCCGGACATCAGCGGCGTGTGGAGCATCGAGGGCACTTTGGAGATCAATTCGAAGCCGAGGAAGATCGACAGCACAAAGATGAAGAACACGAGCATTTCGGCGGTCATGACGGAATCAGGTTGCGGCGAGTTTTTCGTTCACAATGCGCCCGCCGTGCGTCACGACGCAGCTTTTTAGAATATCGTCGTCGAGGTTCAATTTGAAGGCCTTCGACTCCTTGTCCCAAAACTCCGCCAGCAGCGCGGTGATGTTCGATGCGAACATCTGGCTGGCATGCACCGGCACGGTCCCGGGCAGATTGGCCGTGCCGACGATCTTCACGCCTTTGCGATCGGTGACCTGATCCGCCACGACGCCCTCGACATTGCCGCCCGTCTCGACCGCGAGGTCCACGACGACGCTACCCGGCTTCATCGCATCCAGCATCTCGCTCGTGAGCAGGATCGGCGCGCGCCTTCCAAACACCTGCGCCGCGGTGATGACGATGTCCGACTCCGCGCACACACGCGTCATGCCCTCGCGTTGCAGTTTGAGTTGCTCGTCGGTCAGCGCCTTCGCGTAGCCGCCTTCCGTCTGGCCTGTTTCGCCGACATCGATCTTCACAAACTTCGCGCCGAGCGACTTGACCTGCTCCTCGACCACAGGACGCGTGTCAAAGGCCTCCACCTTCGCACCGAGGCGTTTCGCGGTCGCGATGGCCTGCAAACCGGCCACGCCCGCGCCGATGATGAAAACCTTCACCGGTTTGATCGTGCCTGCAGGCGTCATCATCATCGGAAAAATCTTCCCCGTCTGCGGCGCGGCGGTGATCACGGCCGCGTAGCCCGCCAGACTCGCCTGGGACGACAGAACGTCCATTTTTTGCGCCCGCGTGCTGCGCGGAACCAGTTCCATGCTGATCGCTGTGACGCCACGTTGCGCGAGCGTCTGGATGAAGTCGCGTGATTGAAAGGGATCGAGCAACGCGATGCACACCGCGCCCTCGCGCATCAGCGCCACGTCGGCGGGTGAGGGCTTGCGCACCTGCGCGAGAATGTCCGCGCTTTGAATCATCGCCGCGCGATCCGCGCGCACGGTCGCGCCCGCTTTTGTGTAATCATCGTCCAGATGACCGCAGGCGATGCCGATGCCCGACTCGACCTCGATCACCGCGCCGAGCGCTTTCAGCTTTGCCACCATCTCGGGAACCATCGCGGCGCGGGCTTCTCCCGCGTGGGTCTCTTTGGTGAAGACGACAGTCATAGGCTGGTGCTGACTCTGTTGATCTTAGCGAGGCATCCGATCTCGCCAGCGGGATTTCGGGAGATTTGAGCCCGCACACAGTATTGGAGGCATGCGTCTCGTTTTCCTTGCCATCCTCACCGCAATTTCATGGGCTGAAATCCCGCGTCCTGACGATGCACCGAAGCCGCTCTCACCTGCGGAAAGTGCGAAGCAGTTTGTGGTGCCGGAAGGCTACTCGATTCGCCTCCTCGCCAGCGAACCGCTCATCAGCGAGCCTTCCGGCATCTGCTGGGATGACAAAGGCCGCTGCTTCGTCTGCGAACTGCACGGCTACAATCTCGAAGGCCAGTATGACATCGACGAACTCAACAAAACCGGCCAGCTCGATCTCGAAGTGCGCCGCATCCAGGCCAGCGAGGCCTCCAAAAAGAAGGCCGAGGCCGAAACCTACGGCACGGTGAAGCTCCTGCGCGACACCGATGGTGACGGTGTGATGGACAAAGCCATCGTGTTGGCCGACCGCCTGCCGCCGTGCTACGGACTCGCGCCTGCGAATGGCGGCATCATCGTCGCCTGCTCGCCACACATCGTTTTCCTCAAAGACAGCGACGGCGATGACAAAGCGGACGTGAATGTGGCGCTCTTCACTGGCTTCGGCACCGGTGCGCTCGAACGTGGCATCAACGCGCCAACATGGGGACCTGACGGCTGGCTCTATTTTGGCCGCGGCTGGTCGGGCGGACAGATCAGCGGCCCGCATTTGAAGCAACCCGTCACACTTCCAGCCACCGACTTCCGCATCCGCGCCGACGGCAGCGCCATCGAGCCCGTCAGCGGCAGCACCAAGACCATTGGCATGGCCTTCACCGATGGCGGCGAGCGCTTCACCGCCACCACCACGCATCCCGGCCTCTACGTCACGCCCATCCCGTGGCGCTACCTCACGCGCAATCCCGACGCGGCCGCGCCCGTGCTCGATGCACCCGCCAGCGACGACACGCGCGTCTATCCCATCGCCGCGCCGCATCCATGGCGCACGAAGCGGGAGCAGCATGCCGAGTACTTCGCCTTCTACCGCAAAATCAGCCTCAGCGATGCCGCTGCGTCCGGCTACTTCACGAGCGCGTGTTCGCCCATCGTCTGGCGCGGCCAGTATTTCGTCTGCGAACCCGCGCAAAACCTCATCCACCGAGCCGACATCGTGCGCGATGGCACCCGCCTGCGCCTCCAGCGCGTGAAGGGCGAGGAACAGCGTGAATTCCTCGCCTCGCACGATTCGTGGTTCCATCCCATGAGCCTCGCGCACACGCCGGAGGGGCATCTGGCCATTGTCGATTTCTACCGCGAAATCATTGAGGACTACTCCGCCATCCCACGGCATCTCCAGCAGCAATACGGCGTCATCAACGGTCACGATCGCGGGCGCATATGGATTCTCGAAGCGCATGAAAAATGGCAGAAGCCAGCTCTCAGCCCCGCCGATGCCAAAGTTCTCCAACTCCGCGAAAACGACGACACGTCCCAAATCGACCTCAAAGCTGATTTAGAGCCCCAACTCGCCCTCCAACTCGCTTTGAGCCTCGGACCGCAAAAAGACACGCTTCTGACCCTCGCACGAAAACATGGCCAACTCCGCTGGATGGACGCCGCCATCGCCAGTTCAGCCTTTAGGCTCGAAAAAGACCTCCTTCTCGCCCTCGCCGCCGATCCCGGCCAAAGCGAGCCTGTCATGGCCAACCTCGCCGGCATCCTCGCCGCGCGTGGGAATGCCAAGGAACTGAGCGAATGCCTCGCCATCGTCAAAACCGGCAAAGCGCACGACATTCTCCAACTCGGCCTCGAAGACACCAAGCCGCTCACGACCAAAACCGACGTTCCCGCGCCGACGGCCCCCACCGCCGATCAAATCGCCGCGTGGGAAAAACGCGTTCCGGCCATTCTCGATGCCTTGAAGCAGAAACCCGATCTCGCCGAGGGCAAAACGCTCTTCCAAGGCATCTGCGCTGCCTGCCACAAGTCCCACGGCATCGGCTCCGCCGTCGGTCCCGACCTCGACGCCGAGTTTCAACGCGCTCCCGAAGTCATCCTGCGCGACATTCTCTTCCCCAGTGAGGCCGCGCGGCCCGGCTACGACACCATCCACGCCAAAACACATCGCGGCGAGAGCTTGCTCGGCATCACCGCCTCCGACTCGCCCACCAGCATCACTCTAAAACTCCCCGGCGGCCAGGAACGCACTCTCCTTCGCAAACGCACCGACCTGCGCACCATCCGCAACGTCTCCCTCATGCCCGCTGGTCTCGGAGATGCGCTAAAACCGGCGCAGATCGCGAACATCATCGCGTTCCTGCGGTCGCGGTCATGAGTCACTCCCCCATCAGCTTCTTCACCATCGGCTCGATGGCCTCGGCCCAGATGCGATAGCCTTTTTCGTTGGGGTGGAGGAAGTCGGGCATGATGTCCTTCGTGATGAGGCCGTCGGGCGTGAGGAACTTCGCGCCGATGTCGAGGAAGGTCACGTGATGCGTGCCGTCGAGCTTCGCGATGATCTGATTGATCTCAGCGATCTTCTCACGCTGCGGATTCGGCTTTTCACCGCGAGGAAAGACACCCAGCAGCAGGATTTTCGACTGTGGCAGGCGCTTTTCGAACTCCAGCACGATCGCTTCGATGCCCGCGGCGATGTCGGGCGCGGAGCACGTGCCGGTGTTGTTCGTCCCGATCATCATGACGGCGAGTTTCGGCGCGATGCCGTCGATGGCACCGTGCTGCAGACGCCAGAGCACGTTTTCGGTTTTGTCCCAGCCAAAGCCGAGATTGCCGGCGTTTCGCGGCGCGTAAAACTCGCCCCACGTTGGCTGTCCGCGCAACGCGTAGCTGTCGAACTGCTCACCACCGAAGAAATGAGTGATCGAGTCGCCGATGAAGAGAATCTGCGGCTTCGCGCGCTTCACGGCGGCGCTGGTGAGCTCGTGGCGTTTCTGCCAATCATACTGCGGCCAGCTCCTATCCTGCGTGACGGGCACGACGGTGCTGGGAAGCGGTCTTTGCCCCGGCAATGGCTCGGATGTGGCCTGTGCGACTGCACTCATTGCCTTGCGGTCTTCGGAAAACGCGCGCGCCCTTACCGTGCCGCCTGCCGGCAGAGAAATGGGCGAGAGATACGGGTTCGACTTCGCAATCGGGTCCGATCCATCGAGCGTGTAAAGGATCGCGCTGTCCGGCGTTGCGCCCTTAAGTGTCACCACACCCTTGTCGTCGCGTTTGATGTCAGGCGGGGCAAGTTGAACAACGGTTTGCGCATGTGTAAAGCCGGAGGCGATGACGACAAGCGAGGCGAGAAGTGGTCGGCGGATCATGTGCTGACTCATAGCTGCCCGGCCTGTTAAATCCAAGCGCGGAAACGAACCCAAACCGGCCAGCGCAAGGCATGGGAGGAATCCCGCTCGTGGAGCGCAAAGAGTTAGCCTACACACGGCGTAATTGATCCACGTCGTGCATCGCCACATCACGCCTTCCGCCATTCACAACCTGCTCGTGCCAGGGGCGCTCGCGCTCGTCTGCATGGGATGGCCGGTCATGGCGGTGGATTACGAAAAGGAAATCAAGCCGCTGCTCAAAGAGCGCTGCTACACCTGCCACGGCGCTTTGAAGCAGCAGGCGGATCTGCGGCTCGACACCGCCGCCGCGATGCGCCAAGGCGGCGATGGTGGCGACATCCTCGCCGGCGATCCTGCACTGCTGCTCGAACGCGTGACCACCACCGACAAGGACGACCGCATGCCGCCTGAAGGCGAAGGCTCCATGCTCAACACCGAGCAGGTCGCGAAACTCAAGGCCTGGCTCGCTTCGGGGGCGCCAGCGCCCGCGAACGAGCAACCGGAGGCCGATCCGCGCGCGCATTGGGCCTACCAAGTGCCTAAATCCGCCGGCCAGTCGATGGATGCGCTGCTCTCCGCACGCCTCACCTCGAAGAAGCTCAAACCGCAGCCCGAGGTGGCACCCGAAATCTGGCTGCGGCGTGTGTATCTCGATCTCATTGGCCTGCCGCCGACGGCGGACGAGGTCGCGGCGTTCTTGAAGGACACTTCCATGCCGGCACGCCAGCGCGTTGTCGATCATCTCCTCTCCACCCCGCAATACGGAGAGCGCTGGGCGCGGCACTTCATGGACATCTGGCGCTACTGCGACTGGTATGGCCTCGGTACGCAGCTCCGTCATTCGCAGAAGCATATCTGGCACTGGCGTGACTGGATCGTGGAGTCGCTGAATGCCGACAAAGGCTACGATCAGATGATTGTGCAGATGCTCGCCGCAGACGAACTCGCACCCGAGGACCGCGACAACCTCCGCGCTACCGGTTTCCTCGCCCGCAGTTACTACCTCTTCAATCGAACCACGTGGCTCGATGAAACCATCGAGCACACCTGCCGTGCCTTCCTCGGCCTGACGATGCAGTGCGTGAAGTGCCACGATCACAAATACGATCCCATTGACCAGGCCGACTACTACCGCATGCGCGCCATCTTTGAGCCGCTGCATGTGCGCCTCGATCCTTGGCAAGGTGAGACGGACTTCGAGAAGAATGGTCTGCCGCGCGTCTTCGACCTTCATCTCGACCAGAAAACATTCCGCCATGTCCGCGGCGACGAGAAAAACGAGGACAAATCGAAGCCGCTGAGTGCAGGCGTTCCACAGGTGCTGGAGTTTGCTTCGTTCCAACCAACCGCCGTCAAACTGCCACCTGCGTCTACCAAACCAGCGCTGTTGCCGTTTGTGCTCGATGATCATCTTCGCGCGGCTGAGCGCGACATCACCGCGGCGCAAAAGACGCTCGAACAAGCCCGTCAGTTGCTCGCCAAATCACCTCAGCCAGTTCCGAAGCCTGTAAAGACGCCCAAGGTGATCGTCAGCGATGACTTCACCTCCACGAAGCCTCAGCAGTGGGACATTCTCAAAGGCGACTGGAAACATTCAGCCACCGGGGTGCGCCAGCAGGAAACCGGAGCCGAGCGTCGCTCGCTGCGACTGAAACCTGCCCCGCCAGCCGACTTCGAGGCCAGCTTGAGCTTCACCATCCGCGGCGGGCAGAAGTGGAAATCCGTCGGCATTGCCTTCGACTGCGTGGATGGCGACGATGTGATGGTTTACATGAGCGCCGTGAGCGGTGGATCGAAGATCCAGGTCGCCCTGGCCAGCAATGGCAACGCCAGCTATCCCGCCGCTGGTTCGGTGGCTCGTCCCATCTCGCAGGATGTACGCTACACGCTCGATCTGCGTGTGCGCGGTCAACTCATCAATGCCAGCATCAATGGTGAGTCGGCACTCGCATACCGTCTGCCGCAAGATCGTCGCCAAGGTGCCTTGGCGCTCACCGCTTTCGATGCCGATGTCGAGTTTCACAGCTTCAAGCTCGCCGAACTGGCTGCGGACGCCACTTTGCGCGAACCTTCCGCTGACAAGTCAGTGCCGCTCGCGGATGCGAAAGCCGCGGTCGCACTCGCTGAAAAACAAATCGCTGCCGCCATGGCCAAACCCGCGATGATTCGCGCCGTTTTCGCTGCGGATCAGTCCAAGCAGGACAAAGCACTCGCCAAAGCCGCCGCTGCTGCCGAGGCAAACTACAAACTGGCACAGGCCGAGGTCGATCTCGCCAAAGCCGAGGCCGATCCGAAGGCCAAGGATGCTGACAAGAAGATCAAAGCCGCACGCGAAGCCTTGGAAAAGGCCAAAAAGAAGATCGCGGCTCCCGGAGAGGCTTATTCCTCGCTGCCAGCGAGTTTGAAGGCACAGGAAGGTCCGGAAGAAAGTGCCAACGCCACGGTGCAGACCTATCCCGACACCAGCACAGGCCGCAGGCTCGCCTTAGCGAAGTGGATCGCCGACAAGCGCAACCCGCTCACCGCCCGCGTGCTCGTGAATCAAGTCTGGATGCGTCACTTCGGCGCTCCGCTTGTCGCCAACATGGACGACTTTGGTCGGCGCTCGCTTTCGCCATTGCATCAGGACATCCTCGACACGCTGACGGTCGATTTCATGACCAGCGGCTGGAGTTTGAAGCAGCTCCATCGCACCATGGTGCTCTCCGAGCTGTATCGCCGCAGTTCCTCAAATGCGCAGGCCGACGCCGCCACCGTGACTGCCGATCCCGACAACGCCAACTACTGGCGCATGAACCCGCGCCGCATGGAAAGCCAGGTCGTGCGCGACAGCCTGCTGCATCTCGCCGGGAAGCTTGATCTCACCCTCGGCGGCCCCAGTCTCGATCCTGCCTCTGCTGAAACGAGCCCGCGTCGTTCGCTCTACTTCATCCAGAACGCCGACACCGAGCACCGCTTCCTCGCCGTCTTCGACAACAGCAACGTACTCGAATGCTACCGCCGCAACGAAAGCGTCGTGCCGCAACAGGCGCTCGCGCTCACGAACAGCAAGCTCAGCCGCGAATGCGCCGACGCGCTGGCCGCCAAGCTCGGCAAACTCGATGGCGATGCCTTTGTGACGCAATCCTTCCTCACCGTGCTCGGTCGTCCGCCTTCGGATGCCGAGCGGCACGCCAGCCTCGAAGGCTTCCAGGCATTGAAACAGAACCGCAGCCTGTTTTTACAGGCGCTGCTCAATCACAACGACTTCGTCACCCTGCGATGAACTCCATGCACCAGCCCACGCCCTTCCTCCGCCGCGACATCCTCGGTGGTCTCGGCAGCATTGCGGTCGCGTCGATGCTGAAGGCTGAGGAAGGTTGGCAGCCGCCGAGCGGGCTGCCGGTGATGCCGCAGAAGGCGAAGCGTGTGATCTGGCTCTTCATGCGCGGCGGTGTCAGCCACATGGAGAGCTTTGACCCAAAGCCGATGCTGACGAAGTATGCGGGCAAATCCATCGGTGAGACGCCCTTTGCCAGCGTCCAGGACCCCGAGAAGCTCAAAAAGGTGCGCGTGGTCGTCGTGAACGATGCGAACGGCAAGCAACGCAATGTCATCTATCCGCTCCAGATCGGCAGCAAGCGTTACGGGCAGTGCGGCATCGAGATCAGCGACTGGTTCCCGCATATCGGCTCCTGCGCGGATGAGATCGCCTTCATCCGCAGCATGTGGACCACTGACGACAATCACGGCGCGCAGGTGCAGTTTCACAGCGGCCGTCACATGCTGGAGCCACGTGTGCCGACGCTCGGCGCATGGGTGACCTATGGCCTTGGCTCCATGACGGACAATCTGCCGTCTTTCATCAACATGGGGCCGCGTTACTTCGATGTGCGCGATGGGCACTACCTCGGTCCGGCCTACGACGCGGTAAACATCAAGGTCGATCCCAAGAACCCCCTCACCTTTGCCGCACCCGAGATCGCCGTTGGCAAAACGGAGCAGACAGCGCAGTTTGATCTCATCCACAGGCTCAACATGCTCAACGCCGAGCAGTATCCTGGTGACAAGACACTCGCCGCGCGCATGAAGAGCTACCAGCTCGCCTTCAACATGCAGACCGCTGTTCCCGAGACGATGAATCTCGACACCGAGAGCGCCGAAACCAAAAAACTCTACGGCCTTGATGACAAGGTGACCGAGCCATTCGCTCGACAACTCCTCGTCGCGCGCCGTCTCGCCGAGCGTGGCGTGCGCTTCATCCAGCTCCAGCATGGCGATGGCGCGGCGGGCGCGTGGGATTCGCATTCCGGATTGAAGAAAAACCACTCCATGCTCGCCCAGCAGGTGGATAAGCCGGTCTCCGGCCTGCTCAAAGATCTCAAGCAGCGAGGCATGCTCGACGACACGCTCGTCGTCTTCGCCACTGAGTTCGGCCGTACACCTGGATCGCAGGGCAGTGACGGACGCGATCACCATCCCTATGGCTTCAGCGTGTGGATGGCCGGTGGAGGCGTCAAAAGCGGCACCATTCACGGCAGCACCGACGAACTCGGCTTCCACGCCGTCGAGCATCCGCATTACGTCACCGACGTGCACGCCACGATCCTGCATCAGCTCGGCCTCGATCCTCACCGGCTCGAAATTCCCGGGCGCAAGCGGCTGGAGCGCGACTTTGGTCACGTGATCCGCGAGGTTCTGGCCTGATGGCGGTATATTGGCAACTCCTCCAGTAAGCCGGAAATTCTGTTTGCCAGTTTACGGGATATGTGTCCAATATACCGCCATACCCATGAAAGCACTCGTCAAAGCCAAATCGGAGCGCGGACTCTGGCTCCAGGATGTCCCGGAGCCGGAAGTCGGCATCAATGATGTCCTCATCAAGGTCCGCAAGACCGGCATCTGCGGCACGGACCTGCACATCTACAAGTGGGACGCCTGGGCGCAGAAGACGATTCCGGTGCCGATGGTCGTCGGACATGAGTTTGTGGGCGAGGTCGTCGCCGTGGGCAGCAATGTGAACGACTTCCATCCCGGCGAGATTGTCAGCGCAGAAGGTCACGTCGTTTGTGGAAGATGCCGCAACTGCCTCGCAGGACGTCGTCACCTTTGCAAAGACACCGTCGGTATCGGTGTGAACCGCACGGGTGCCTTTGCCGAATACATCAGCGTGCCGATGACGAACGTCTGGCATCACCGCGAAGGCGTGGACGAGGAGGTCGCGAGCATTTTCGATCCGTTCGGCAATGCCGTGCACACCGCGCTGGCCTTTGAATGCATGGGCGAGGACGTTTTGATCACCGGCGCAGGCCCCATCGGCATCATGGCGATCCCGGTCGTCAAACACGCCGGCGCACGCCACGTCGTCATCACCGATGTGAACGAGTATCGCCTCGATCTCGCCCGCCAGATGGGCGCGACCGTCGCTTTGAACGTCAAAACCGGCTCCATCGCTGACGTGCAGAAGAAACTCGGCATGAAGGAAGGCTTCGACGTCGGTCTCGAGATGAGCGGAAACGCCGCCGCTTTCCGCGACATGATCGACAACATGTGCCACGGCGGCAAAATCGCCATGCTCGGCATCCCCAGCGAACAAATCGCCATCGACTGGAACAAGGTCATCTTCAACATGCTCACTGTGAAAGGCATCTACGGCCGCGAGATGTATGAGACCTGGTATCAGATGAGCGTCATGCTCGAAAACGGCGTGAACATCGCACCCGTCGTCACCCACCGCTTCCACTACACCGACTTCGAACAAGGCTTCGCCGCCATGGAAAGCGGCAACTGCGGCAAAGTGGTGCTCGATTGGTCCAACTAACTTCCATCATGAAAACCAAACTCTTAGCGCTCTTTTTTGTCGCATCATTCGCCCGCGCTGAAATCAGCGTTCCGGCCTTCACTGCCTACTCCGAGCCTGACTTCCGCAGCGTCAGCTTTTCGAAGGAAAAAGGCCTCAGCGGTTGGAAGGACGCGAAACAGCGCGTGCTGTGGTTTGGCGAGATCAAAACGCCCGGCAAGCTCACCGCTTCACTCCGCGTGCAAGGCGATGAAGGTCGCGTTTTGAGCCTCAAAGTGGGCGAAACGAGCCGCGAAGGCACCGTGACGAACGGAACAGCCTCTTTTGGCGAGTTCGACATCGCGAAGGCCGGCTACGTGAAGTTTGAACTGACCTCCAAAGATGGCTGCAAAGGCACCATCGAAGCCCTCGTCCTCGATGGAGCCGCGACACAGGATGCGCACTTCAACCTCGAACCGCGTCGCAATGCCTCTTCGGTGCATCTGATGTATCCGACGCCGAAGGACGAGAAAATCGCGCTCTATTACAACGAGGTCACCGCTGTCGAAGAGCCGCTTTACACCTTCTACATGGCCTGCGGCTTCTCACGCGGCTACTTTGGCATGCAGGTCAATTCGGAGACTGAGCGCCGCATCATCTTTTCCGTCTGGGACGCAGGCAACGGCGGCAACGCCATCGACCGCTCCACCGTCGCGAAGGACGATCAGACGCAACTCGTTGCCAAAGGCGAAGGCGTCGAGGCCAGCGTCTTCGGCCACGAAGGCACCGGCGGGCACTCGCATCTCGTCTATCCATGGAAAACCGGCCAGGCGCAGAAGTTCGTCGTCGCCGTGAAGCCCGAAGGCGATCACACGACCTACAGCGGCTACTGGTTCCATCCGGAAAAACAAAGCTGGATGCTCATCGCGAGCTTCCGTGCGCCGAAAGACGGCCAATACCTGCGCGGCCTGCATTCCTTCAGCGAAAACTTCGGCGGTCAAAACGGTCACCAGCGACGCAAAGCCCTCTACGGCCCGCAATGGATCGCCAACGCCGATGGCAAGTGGACCGAACTCCTGACCGCGAAGTTCAGCCACGATCCCACCGGCAAGTCTCATCGCCTCGACCGCTTCATGGGCGTCGAAGCCGGCAAGTTCTTCCTCTCCCACGGCGGCTTCGTCGAAGGCTTCACGAAATACGGCGAGCCCTTCACCCGCCCCGCCACGACCACGCCACCCGATTTCAAGCTGCCATGAACGCCTCATTCAAAGATCACGTCAGCACGAAACTCGACGCCATCCGCGCCGCGGGCACCTACAAGCGCGAGCGCGTGCTCAGCACACCGCAAGGCACGCTCGTCCGCGCGAACGGCGGCGCGGCAGTGCTCAACATGTGCGCGAACAACTACCTCGGTCTCGCGCAGCACCCAAAGGTGCGGCAGGCGGCGCATGAGGCTCTCGAACATTGGGGCTACGGCCTCGCCAGCGTGCGATTCATCTGCGGCACGCAAGGGGTTCACAAGGAGCTGGAGGCCTCATTAACGGACTTCCTCGGCACCGAGGACACGATCCTCTACGGTTCCTGCTTCGACGCGAACGGCGGTCTGTTTGAAACGGTCCTCGGACCCGAAGACGCCATCATCAGCGACGAACTCAACCACGCCTCGATCATCGACGGCGTGCGTTTGTGCAAAGCGCAGCGCTATCGCTACAAAAACTGCGACATGGCCGATCTGGAGGCCCAACTCGTCACCGCCGATGCCAAAGGAGCTCGCTTCAAGCTCATCGCCACCGACGGCGTGTTCTCCATGGATGGCTACATCGCTCCGCTGAAGGCGATTTGCGATCTCGCGGACAAATACCACGCGCTCGTCATGGTCGATGACTCCCACGCCGTCGGTTTCATGGGCAAAACCGGTCGCGGCACGCACGAGCACTGTGACGTGCTCGGCCGCATCGACATTTTGACCGGCACGCTCGGCAAAGCCCTCGGCGGTGCCAGCGGCGGCTATACCAGCGGTCGCAAAGAGATCATCGAGCTGCTCCGACAGCGCTCACGGCCCTATTTGTTCAGCAACACACTCTGTCCCAGCATCGCCGGAGCCTCGTTGGAGGCGTTGCGCCTGCTCAAAACCAGCACGCAGCTCCGCGACACGCTCGAAGCCAACACCCGCTGGTTCCGCGCTGCGATGACCGAAGCCGGTTTCAACATCGTCCCTGGCGAACACCCCATCGTCCCCGTCATGCTCGGCGATGCCGCGCTCGCGTCGAAATTCGCCGACGCCATGCTCGAACGCGGCGTTTACGTCATCGGCTTCAGCTACCCCGTCGTCCCGCAAGGCAAAGCCCGCATCCGCACCCAGATCAGCGCGGCCCACACCCGCGAGGACCTCGAAAAAGCCGTGAAAGCGTTCACCGAGGTGAAGCACACGCTCGGTGTGTGAAGTGGCCGATTTTTTCCAAAAATCGAGCCCCCCGACTTTCGGAGAAAATCAGCAACGATGCTTCGCGAGTGAATTTCCCGTTTCCTGACGTTCCATGCACTCGCTTATGAAGAAACTGCTCTTTCTCCTCCTCCCTGCGCTCGCCTCCGCCGAGCCTGTTCGTCTCGCGCACGAGCCTGCGCTCTCACCGGATGGCAAAACGGTCGCGTTTGGCTGGATGGGGGACATTTGGACCGCTCCGACCGATGGCGGACGCGCCACGCGGCTCACGACACATCCCGCGCTCGACTTTGGCCCGGCGTTTTCGCCGGATGGCAAACAGATCGCCTTCAACAGCGAGCGCGAGGGCTTCAAATTGCTCTACTCGATGCCTGCGAGCGGCGGCGAGCCGAAGCAGGTCACGTTTCACACCGACGGCAGCGACCTGCGCGAATGGACGCCGGATGGCAAAGGCCTGCTGGTGACGCTGGCGCGGGATTTGTCGTGGTTGCGCGAGTCGCGTTCGGCTCGGCATGCCATCATCGACGCGAATGAGCGTAAAGCAGAGAGCGTGCTCTTTGATGACTATGGATTCGACGGCGTGCTGTCGCCGGACGGCCAAAAGCTGCTCTTCATGCGCGAAGGATCGGAATCGTGGTGGCGGCAGGGCTTCAAAGGATCGCGTGCAGGCCAGATCTGGCTCTTCAATCGCGCGGACGGCAGCTTCAAGCAGGTCATCAGCGATGAAAACGAGAACCGTTGGCCTCTGTGGAAGCCAGACGGCAAAGGCTTCTACTTCGTGCGCAACGGCAACCTCTGGCAGCACGATCTGACGAGCGGCAAGCACACGGCGATCACGAACTTCAAAGACGACCTCGTCGTCTTCCCCGCGATTTCGCGCGATGGCAAAACGCTGGTCTTCCGCGTGCGCTTCGATCTCTACCGCTGGCATCCCGGCGACAAAGAACCGGCCAAAATCGCCATCGAAGCCGTCACCGATGCGACGCCGGACATCACGCGTGTCGTTCTCGACAAAGCCACCGACATTCATTTCACGTCCGATGGCCTCCAAATGGCCTTCATCAGCGGCGGCGATGTGTGGGTGATGGATACGGAGCTCAAAGAGCCGCGTCGCGTGACGCAAACGGCGGAAGAGGAGCGCAGCGTGCGTTTTGCGCCGGATTCGAAGTCGCTCGTGTTTGTGAGTGATACGGGCGGGCAGACGGATTTGTGGAAGGCGGTGCCTGCGGATGTGAAGAAGGCCTGGTTTGAGAGCACGGGCTTCACGCTGACGAAGCTGACGAATGATCCTGAGGCAGATTCGAGCCCGCGCTTCACGCAGGATGGCAAAAAGCTCGCGTGGCTGCGCGAGCGGGGCGATTTGATGGTCGCGGATGCCGATGGGAAGAACGCGAAACGGCTCATCGAGTCATGGAACGAGCCTGCGTTTGAGTTTTCGCCGGATGGAACATGGCTGGCGTATTCGAAGGAGGATGAATGGTTCAACGACGACATCTGGCTGATGCCCGTGGATGGCTCAAAACCGGCCTTCAACGTCTCGCAGCATCCCGATGACGACACGTGGCCGCATTGGTCGCCAGATGGCAAAATGCTCGCATGGACCGGCACGCGTGAGATTGATGAGCAGGATGTGTTTTATGTGCATCTGCTGGCCGAAGAGGACGAAAAGACGAAGCGGGAGCGCACGCTGGTGAAAGCCCGCGAAAAGATCACCAAGGCCAAAAAGTCCGAACCGAAGAAAGAGGCTCCCAAGGCCGAAAAACCTGCTGAACCGACTCCTAAGCCCGAAGAGCCGAAAAAAGCCGAAGAACCGAAAAAGGCCGAGGAGCCCAAAAAGGAGGAAAAGAAGCCTGAGCCGCTGAAAATCGATTTCGACGGCCTTCATGAGCGTGTTCAGCGTGTGAAACTGCCGAACTCCGCCGAGTATGCGCTCGTGTGGTCGCCGGACTCAAAGAAGCTGGTGTTTCAATCGAAGTATGAGGAGTCGAAGAGGACGATGAGCATCGAATTCCCCGATGAATTGAAGCCGAAGACCTTCAGCAGCGCGGTTTTGACGAACGCGGTGTGGTTGAAAGAAGGCGATCAGATCATGGGCTTGCTCGATGGCAAACCAGCGATGCTTTCCGGCAAGGGCGGCGATGCAAAGACTTACGCCTTCAAAGCACAGCAGAGTTACTCGCGGGCGGAAAAGCAGCGTGCGGTGTTTGATCAGTGCTGGCAGGTCATGCGCGATTACTTTTACGACGAACGTCATGGCAATCGCGACTGGAATGCGGTGCGCACGAAGTATCGCGACATGGCCGCCGAGGCTTCGGATATGAAAGGCGCGGCGGAGTGTGTGTGGCTGATGCTGGGTGAGCTGAATGGCTCGCATCTCGGTTTCATGATCGGCTCGGCATCCAGCGCGAGCGGTTGGACGGAAGAAACGGCGCACCTCGGTCTGCGATTTGATGCGAGCTTTGCCGGACCGGGCTGGAAGGTGCGTGATGTGATCCCGAAATCGCCCGCGAGCCGCAAAGAGAGCCGCGTGGAGGCTGGCGAGATCGTTTTGAAGGTGGATGGCAAGGACGTGCAGCCCGCGATGGATGTCAGCAGCGTGCTGAACGGCCCCATGGAGCGCGACATCGTGCTCACGGTGAAAAATGGCGATAAAACTCGCGAGGTGACGCTGCGGCCGATCAGCTACATCACCGCGCGTCGCTTGCTTTATGATGACTGGATCGCGGAGAACCGCAAAGCGGTCGAGAAGGCCTCCAGCGGCACGTTGGGCTACCTGCACATCAGTGCGATGGACGACGCGAGCTTCCAAAAGTTCCAGGAGGAGCTTTATCATGCTGGAGCGGGCAAAGACGGCCTCATCATCGACGTGCGCGAGAACGGCGGCGGCTCGACGACCGATCATCTGCTCACCGCGCTCACGCAGCCGCGTCACGCGATCACTTTGCCCCGCGGCGGGAAGGTGCCCGGCTATCCGCAGGATCGCATGATCTACGCCACCTGGCACAAGCCGGTCGTCGTGATGTGCAATCAGAACAGCTACAGCAACGCGGAGATATTCTCCCACGCGATCAAAACGCTGAAGCGCGGCAAAGTCGTCGGCGTGACGACCGCTGGAGGCGTCATCAGCACCGGCTCGGCTGCGATCATGGATGTTGGCACGTTGCGCCTGCCTTTCCGCGGCTGGTATGGCCTCGAAAACGGCCAGGACATGGAACTCAACGGTGCGAAGCCCGATTTCATCGTTTGGCCGAAGCCCGGTGATCAGACGGATCGTCAGCTCGACAAAGCTGTCGAAGTTCTGAAGGCGGATGTGGAGACGTGGAAGAAGCGTCCGCAGCCGAAATTGATCAATGCGAGCGAGAGAAAGCCATGAAACACGCCCTGTTATTCCTTTTCGCACTCGCCACGCTTCACTCGGAGGATTTATGCCAACAACCTTCGCCTGAGGAGATGGCGAAGGCCGCTGGAGTATCTCTGCCTCCTCTGCCGTGGCATGTGGCGAATGTGTGGTGGGACTTTGAGAAGCCGGTGGAGCATTTCACGTCGCTGGAGGTCGATGTGACGATCGACCGGGATGTGCCGAGTGATTACAACTTGTACATTTCGCCGTGCGGCATCGCGAAGATCAATGGCTTGCAGTTCTACGGCGGCATCCAGACGAACATCAACGGCTGGGCCACCAAAGAGAGCCGGGAACGCGTGCATCGTGGCAAGGGCGGCATTTTCTCCCGCTGGTCGAGCGACAAGACGACGCCCATCGGCCTCGATCATGTGCGCACGGCGGCGGAGGATTGTTTGGTTGAGAGCGCGGGCTACGAAGGCGAGTTCGCGAGTGTGCGTAGGCCGTTTTCGTAGACGAAGGGCACCTACACCTGGTGCATCACGAAAGGTGCGAGCGATGGTGGCAACACGTGGTTCACGTGCACCATTCGCGATGCGAAGGGCAGCGTGCATGAGGTGGGCAGCTTGCGGTTTGAAGGCACGGACTTTACGTTTTGGGAACGGCACAGCGCCTTCGTGGAAGTTTACAGCACCGCGAAGATTCCGAAGTCCGGCATTCCGAAGGTGAATGTGACCTTTGGATGGCCTCGGCTGAACGGGAAGAAGGTGCCGCTGAAGAAAGCGCATGCTTATTATCCCGACAAAGGCGGTCCTGACTCGCCGGATTGCGCTTGGGTGAAGGCGGAGGGCGAGAACTGCGTGGTGGAGGTTGGTCCGATCTTCAAACGTGATGAAGCGAAGCGACGGCATGAACTGCCGCTGGCCGGTTCAGGGACGGATTGGAGTCTGCGGAAGTAAATCAGGCTATTCCACCGGTAGATGCTCGTGCAGGTAGCGAGTCATGAGTTCGTAAAGATGGCGTGACGTGCCTTTGCCAGAGTTGATGGAGTGATCGCGATTCGGGTAGGGCATGACGGTGAAGGGCTTGTTGTGGGCGATGAGCTCGTTGATGAGCTTTTCGACGCCTTGGTAGTGGACGTTGTCGTCGCCGGTGCCGTGGACGATGAGGAGATCACCCTTGAGTGACTTCGCGTGCGTGATGGGCGAGCCATCGGTGTAGCCTTTGGCGTTGTCCTTGGGAAGGCCCATGTAGCGTTCTTCATAAATGGAGTCGTAGAGACGACGATCCGGCACTGGGGCGACGGCCATGGCGGTGTGATAAAAATCGGGATAGCGGAACAACGCATCCAAACTGCTGCCACCGCCGCCGCTCCAGCCCCAGATGCCGACGCGTTGGGGATCGAGGAAGCTGAAGCGCTTCAACAAGGAACGCACGCCCTCCGCTTCTTCGCGAGAGGATAGGATGCTGAGCTGGCGATGCACGGCTTTGCGCCAGGCACGGCCCTTTGGCGCGGGCGTGCCGCGGGTGTCCACGCTGGCGATCACGTAGCCCTGCTGGGCGAGCATGGCGTGCCAGAGCAGCCTTTGTCCGCCCCAAGAATCTTTCACGGTCTGGCCGGCAGGCTCGCCATAGACGTGGATGAGCAGCGGATGCTTCTTCGAGGTGTCCAAATCGGCCGCGTGCATGCACCAGGCATCGGCCTGGATGCCGCCGCCGATGTCGAGCTTGAGGAATTCGATTTTCGGCATCGCGACCTTGGCGAGCTTTTCGCGGAGTTTGTCCTGAGATTTCAAAACGCGCACGCGGGTGTGCTCCGGAAGGGAAACGAGGTCCACCACGGGTGGTGAGGTCATGCTGGAGTGCGTGTGGATGGCCCACTGGGCATCTTCGCTGATGTTGTAGCTGTGCGTGCCGGGTTGGGAAGCGGGGGAGAGGCGTTTGGGCTCGCTGCCGTCGAGATGGACGCGGTAGAGGTAGATTTGTGTGGCATTGTCGGGTGAGGCGTAGAAGTCGAGGTGGGTGGTTTTGACCTCGATGGCGTCGATGACATCGAATTCGCCTTGGGTGATGGGTTTGAGCTCACCGGCGAGGTTGGCGCGATAGGCATGACGCCAGCCGGTGCGTTCGCTGAGCCAGAGGAAGTCATCGCCGATCCAGCGGAAGGGGTTGTCGTTCTCGATCCACGCTTCATCGGTTTCGGTGAGGATGAGTTTCGTTTCGCCGGTGGCGTGATCGGCACGCATGACGTGCAGGGTGTTTTGCAGGCGGTTGAACTGCTGCAGGAGCACGGAGCGGCCGTCGGGTGTCCATTCGGCGTGCGGGAGGTAGTGCTCGCGAGGATCGCCGGGCACTTGTAGCCAGGTGACGGCTCCGCCGGTGGCGGAAACGATGCCGAGGCGTGTGGCGGAGTTCTTTTCGCCGGCTTTCGGGTAGGGGAAGGTCGTGATGCGCTGGTAGGTGCCGTCGGTCTGGTTGACGAGGGAGAAGCGTTTCACGTCCTTGGTGTCGAACTGCCAAAAGAGCAGCTTTTGGCCGTCGGGGCTCCAGCGGTAGCAATCGCGCAGGGACAGCTCTTCTTCGTTTACCCAGTCGGAAGTGGCGTTGATGACCGTTTCGGAGCCATCGGTGGTGATGGCGGTGATTTTCAGGTCGGCGAGGTTTTGGACATGAAGGTTGTTTTTGCGGACAAAGGCCACGCGGGAGCCATCAGGTGAGAATTTGGCAAACATCAGCGTCGCCGCCGTGGCATCGCCGCCAAGCTTGGTGAGCTTCTTTGAAGCGAGATCGAGCAGCCAGTAGTCGCCGCGGGTGTTTTTGCGCCAAACCTTCTTCGTATTGGCAAAGAGCAGCACTTTGGACTCGTCGGGCGAGAATTCGAAGCTGTCCACGGTGAGCGGCTTCTTCTCGTTCTTCGGCGTGAGGGCCTGCGCAGTGGCGAGGATGGTCTTTTCGCCCGATTTGGCATCGTGGCGGACGAGATCCTTGCCGTCGTTGCCTTTGGCGGGTTTTTCGAGCGTGACGTAGGAGGCGGTTTTCTTGCTCCAGGTGAGCGCTGGCATCTTTTCCTCGTCAAAGACCTTGTCCGTGAAGATGCGGGCGAGCGTGAGTTTGGATGGATCGGGCTTCGGCGTGTCGGCCTCGGCGAGGAGGAGCTTCATCATCTCCTCGGCGGCACCGGCGCTGACTTTTTGGATCAAGGGGCGGTCGGTGTTGTAGCCGAGTTCATAGGTGATGCCGGGGCAGCCAAAGGTGTCGTAGGCCCAGGCTTTCGAGGTGGGCAGGCCGACGTTGTGGGCGTCATCGCGCTCGAACTTGTAGTCTGGGAAGCGTTTGGCAAAGGCATCGAGCCATTTCGAGGCGAACAGCGGCGGGAAGGTCTCTTCGGAATCCGGCTGCGTGTAAAACACATCGCCGCCTGTGGAGTGGAAATCGAGGAAGAGGAACACTTTCGCGTTCGGCGCGTTGCCAAGCTTCAGCATCGCATCCCGCGCGGCGCGTGTTTCCTGCTGCGAGAAGGCTTTCCAGTCGCGATTCGTATCGACGCCGCCCATGTTGTGCCGCCAGTGACCGTGCTCGACGCCATCGGGATTCATGAGCGGCATGACGACGGTTTGAAAGGTCTTGCGATAGCTGCGTGCGACTTCGGTGTCGCCCGTGATGGTGTCGATGAAGCGCATGAGCGCCAGCGAGCCGGTGATCTCCGGCGGGTGCTGGCGGCTGAGAATGAAGACGTAGTTCGGCTGGTCGGTTTCAGCGAAGACGAGCTGCCGCAGCGGCCGGTGCTCGATGGATTCGCCGATCACGCTTTCACGAGCGAAGGGCAGTTTGGCCTTGGCATCCATCCAGGCGTTCATTTCACGGATGCCGATCATCTCCTGTGCCGCGACCCACAATGGCTACGGTCCCACTTGGAGAGTTGCGACGGTTCGTTCGGTGGACAAGGCCTCGCGTGACTTCGGCGCGTGCTGGAAGGCGGCTTTGTCGAGCAGCGTCCATGTTTTGCCGTCCTTGCTCAGGCGCGGATGAACGACCGAACCCTTCGCCGTGACCAGAAAGCGCAGCTTGATCGTCTGGGCCTTCGCGGAAGTGATTTTGAAGGCATACCACGGGCTTGGATTGATCGGCGTGTTCTCCGGCGAGAGGGTGATGCGATATTCCAATGGGCTGGTGCGCTCGCATTCGTTGAGACGGCCCTGCGGGAAGTCATTGCTGAAGGTGACGCTGTCTTCGGCGAAGGTCCACACGCGGCGGACATGGGCAGCGGCCTGGGCGTGGAGAGACGGCGCCAGCAGGATGACCCAGGCGAGGATGGAGAGAGGAAGCCTCATTTGGCATACTCACGAGCCGAAGCGTGAAATCTTGACGGAATTTGCAGGCTGGAGGGCAAGTTTAGGCGAAAGCGGTGCTGGGCTCGATTTTCGGAGAAAATCGGCCACTCTAAAGATATGGACACGCTTTCCGCCACCTTGCTGCTGCTCACGATCATGGACCCGCTGGGGAATGTGGCGACGTTTGTGTCCGCGCTGCGTCCGGTGCCGCAGGAGAGGCGGTTGAAGGTGATCGCGCGCGAATTGGTGGCGGCGCTGATGATTCTGGTGCTGTTTTTGCTGCTCGGGCGGCAATTGCTCGGCCTGCTGCATTTGAAGCAGGAGGCGTTGTTCATCAGCGGTGGCGTGGTGCTGTTTTTGATCGCGCTGAAGATGATTTTTCCGCCGTCGCGGCGTGATGAGGAACTGCTGGACGAGCCGTTCATCGTGCCGCTGGCCACGCCGATGGTGGCAGGCCCGTCCGTGCTGGCGACGCTGCTCGTGCTGGTGAGCACGCAGCCGGAGCTGTGGTGGAACTGGCTCGTGGCGCTGCTCATCGCGTGGAGCATCACCTCCGCCATTCTGCTGTGCTCACCGGCCATCGCACGCGTGCTGAAGGAGAAAGGCTCGATGGCAGTGGAGCGTCTGATGGGCATGCTGCTCGTCATGGTGGCCGTGCAGATGTTTCTGAACGGCCTGGAACATTATCTCAAACACTGACCGCTCGTGAATCTGCCCCGTTTTCTGCTTTGCCTGCTTCTTTCGACCAGCGTGTTCGCGCACGGACCGGGCAAGGAGGGCGCGTTTGGTGGGAAGCGCGTGCTTTTCATCGGGATCGACGGTTGTCGCGCGGACGCGGTGGTGGCGGCGATGGAGCGTGGGCTGGCTCCGCAGATGAAAACGCTCAGTGAGGGCGAGAACGGCCTGCTCACGCTGAAATGCTACGCAGGCGGCGAACTCGGCACGCCGACGCATCAACCGACGGTGAGCGGCCCCGGCTGGACGAGTCTCTTAACTGGCGTGTGGATGGACAGGCACGGCGTGAAGGACAATCGCTTCATTGGCGGGCGACTTCAGAGCCACTCGCATTTCATGCGGCACATCAAGGAAGTGAAGCGGAAGGCGTTTTGCGCGTCGTTTGCCGACTGGCCGCCGATTCATGATTTCATCGCGGATGGATCACGGGTGGACGGGAAGGAGTTTCTCGATGTGAAATTCACCTGTGTGCCGGATGCGAAGCGGCACTTCATCGACAATCCGGAGAAGGACATCGAGGTGCGCGATGAAGCGCTCAAAACACTGCGCACACAGAACCCGGACGCGATGTTTGTTTATTTCGGCCAGGTGGATGAGTTCGGGCATGGCGCGGTGGATTCGCGGGCGAGTTTTTCGCCGGACAGCACGCTCTATTTGAATGCGATCAGCCATGTGGACTCGCATGTGGGTGAATTGATCCGCGCGATGCGTGCGAGGCCGAAGTTTGCCGAGGAAGACTGGCTGGTGCTGATCACGACGGATCACGGTGGTCGCGGAAACGGGCATGGCGGCGACAGCCAGGCGGAGCGGAACATCTGGTTGATCGCGCATGGCTCGAATCTGCCGCGTGAGAAGCTCATGAATGAGCCGGTGCCGCAAACGGCGCTGGTGCCGATGATTTACGCGCACCTTGGCATCACGCCGAAGCCGGAGTGGACGCCGGAACCGCCGAAACCCGAACCGAAGCCCGCCGAACCCACGAAGAAGCCATGAAAAGACTGCTGTTTTTGATCTTGAGCCTGCGAGCTATCGCGGCGGAACCGATGGCGGTGTATCGCGGTGATGCGGAGCTTCAGTCGCGTGATGGGCTGGTATCGGCGTGGGGCAATCTGACGCGGATTCATGGTGCGCCTCGGGTGTGGAAGGTGAAAACGCCGGGCGGGGTAAAGGAGGTGGTGCGTTTCGATGGTGCTTCGGCGGTTTGGCAGGCGGTGAATGCGTGGGGGCGTGTTGAGGGTGGGAGGACGATTGTGGCTTTCGCGAGAGTCGGTGGGGAAGGGGTGCTGTGTGATGGTTCGACGCGTTCGGGTGCGGATGCGATCCGCGTGAAGGCTGATGGCGCGAAGTGGGAGGTTTTGAAGCTTACGCGGTCCAGCGGGACGCTGGGCGGATTCATCGTGGGCGCGGATGTGGCGACGCAAAACGGCGTGAAGGCCGATGTGGCGGAAATTCGCGTGTTTCGCGGCATTTTGAGTGAGAAGGAGCTCGCGGATGAAGAATCGCAATTGCGGCAGAAGTGGGGCGAGCCGGTGGATCTGCCCGATTCGGAGCAGTTTCAGCCTTGGAAGCCTTTTGCGGGGCTGACGACGAAAATGCTGCGGAAGAATGGCGACGATGGCGTGAACACGTATAGCATTCCGGGGCTGGCGACGTCGAAGAAAGGCACGCTGCTGGCGGTGTTTGATCTGCGACATGACAACGCGGGCGATCTGCCGGGAAACATCGATGTGGGGCTGACGCGCAGCACGGATGATGGCGAGACGTGGAGCGCGACGCAGCGCGTGATCGACTACGATGGCAGCGGCGTGGGCGATCCGAGCATTCTGGTGGATCACGAGACGGGGCGCATCTTTGTCGCGGCGCTGTGGTCGGAAGGGAAGCGGGCCTGGGGTGGCAGCGGGCCGGGGATGACGCCGAAGGAGACGGGGCAGTTTGTGATCGTGCACAGCGATGACGATGGCGTGACGTGGTCGCCGCCGGTGAGCATCATCTCGCAGATCAAGAAGCCGGAGTGGCGCTTGTGTTTCGACGGACCGGGCTGCGGCATGCAGTTGAAGGACGGCACGCTGGTGTTTCCGGCGCAGTTTCGTGATGTGGATGGCACGCCGCACTCGTGTTTCATCGCCAGCAAGGATCACGGCGCGAGGTGGACGATGTCGCCGCCATGCGATGGGCCGACGAGCGAGGCTCAAATTGCGGAAACGAAGGGCGGGATGCTCATTTCGATGCGTGATGAATCCCGCAGCGGTCAGCGGAAGTGGCAGCGCTGGGATGGTGAGAAGTGGAGCAAGGCCTGGCTGCAACTGCCTGATCCGGTGTGTCAGGCGAGCCTGATCCGCCATCCGGATGGCACGCTGCTTTTCAGCAATCCCGCGAATGCCAAAAGCCGCGTGCGGATGACTGTGCGCGAGAGTCGCGACGATGGCGAGACGTGGAGCGAGGGGCGTGTGATCGATCCGCGAGGCAGCATGTATTCGTGCCTGAGTGTGATGCGGGATGGGCGGATCGCGATGGTCTATGAAGGCGCGGGCGGGTTGTGGTTTGCGACGTTTGCGCTCGAGCAAGCGAACCTTGCGGCGTTGCCGGAAGGCAGGTTTGAAACGACTGGGAAGTTCGGTTGGTGGCCGGCGCGGCATGCCGAGAAGGTCGCGGAGTCGAAGAAGAGCGTGGATGTGGTGTTCATCGGCGATTCGATCACGCAGGGGTGGGAGAAAGCAGGCGCGGAGGTGTGGAAGCGGCACTTCGAGCCGCTGAAGGCGGCGAACTACGGTTTTGGCGGTGATTCGACGCAGCATGTGCTGTGGCGCATCGACCACGGCGAGCTGGATGGGTTACAGCCGAAGGCGATCGTGCTGCACATCGGCACGAACAACGCGCGGCATGGTGATTTCACGCCAGCGCAAATTGCAGAGGGCATCGGCGTGGTGGTGGCGAGGTTGAAGACGAAGTTCCCGCAGGCGAACGTGTTGCTGCATGCGATTTTCCCACGCGGCGCGGATGCCAAGGACGAAATGCGGGTGAAGTGCGCCGCGGTGAATGCGCTGCTGCCGAAGATGGCGGGTGATCGCGTGCGCTTTATCGACATTGGCGCGGCGCTTTTGCAGTCAGACGGGACGCTGTCGCAGGAGATCGCCCCGGACCTGCTCCACCTGAGCGAGAAGGGCTATCTGATTTGGGCCCAGCAACTCCTACCGCATTTGAAATGATCATGCCTGTCTGGATCGAATACTTCGCCGTGGCTGTGTGCGCGATCACCGCGGTGCTCGCGGCGGAAGGCAAGCGCATCGATTTATTCGGTGTGCTCGTGCTGGCGCTGGTGACGGCAGTCGGCGGTGGGACGATCCGCGATCTGTGTCTCGGTGTGCGGCCGGTGTTTTGGATCGAGCAGCCGCAGGTGGTGTGGACGGCGTTGATCGCGGCGACGGTGACGTTTGTGATCGTGCGGTTCACGCATCTGTCCTCGCGGTTTCTGGATGTGGCGGATGCGTTTGGACTGGCCTTGTTTGGCATCGCGGGTACGGAGAAGGCGCTGGCGTCTGGCACGCCGGGCATCGTCGCGGTGCTGCTGGGCATCGTGACGGGTGTGGCGGGCGGCATTTTGCGTGATGTGCTGCGCCGCGAGATCCCGTGGGTGTTCCAGGCGGAGGTGAATTTTTATGCTACCGCGGTGTTCGCTGGCGCGGCGGTGTTTGTGGCGCTGGAAAGGTTGCGACCGCCTTCGGAAACGCATCGCTATATTGGCATGGTCGTCATCTTGCTCCTGCGTCTAGCAGCGATGCGCTGGAAGCTGCGCCTGCCGACTTATCGAACGCGTGCGGATTGAGAGAGCACCCAAGCCTCCGCCGTAGTTTGTGCTGATGCTTTGCCAGTCACCAAGCAATCCTTTCAACCGCCGCGAATGGCTCCGCGTGGGCGGATTGGGGGCGTTGGGGCTTTCGCTGCCGTCGGTGTTGAAGGCGAAGGCGAGGCTGGTGGGCAAGGACGCGTCGTTTGGTAGGGCGAAGAGCTGCATCCTGCTCTTCCTCAGCGGCGGGCCGCCGCAGCATGAGACCTTTGATCCGAAGCCGGACGCGCCGCTGGAGATTCGCGGTGATTTCAAATCCATCCCGACCTCGGTGCCGGGCGTGCATTTTTCCGAGGTGCTGCCACGCACGGCGAGGCTGGCGCATCGCATGAGCGTGATCCGATCGATGACGACGGGCATCAACGCGCACTCGACGAGCGGCGCGTTCATGCTCACGGGCTACGAACCGCTGTCGAAGGCGGAAAACGTCCCGGCGGGTGGCAACGACTGGCCGAGCATCGCGGCGGCGGTCGGGGCTTTGAAGCCGAGCAAGCGCTCGCCGCTGTCGTCGGTTGTTCTGCCGGAGTGGATCGAGAACAACGGCCACATCGTCTGGCCGGGGCAAAACGGCGGCTTCATGGGCTCCGCGTGGCATCCACAGATGATCAAGTGCGATCCCTCGGCGCAGCGCCTGCGCATCGAGGGCATGAGCCTGACCGAAGGCATGACGGAGATGCGTTTTTCCGAACGTGGCAGCCTGCTGCGGCAGCTCGACACGCGTTTTCGTGCCGCGGTGGCGAATGCGCACATCGACGAAACGGACGCGATGCATCAACGCGCCTTCGATTTGATCCACTCGGAGGCCAGTCGTGCCGCGCTGGAGATCGAGCGCGAGCCCGCGGCGATGCGGGATCGTTACGGGCGCGGCAAATTCGGCCAGAGCGTGCTGCTGGCGCGTCGCTTGATCGAGGCGGGCACGCGGCTCGTGCAGGTGAACTGGGCTCGCGAGCCGGAGGATCAAAACGCGGGCAGTCCGCTGTGGGACACGCATCAGCGGAATGCGCAGCGCGTCCGCGAGGTGCTCGCGCCGCAGTTTGATCAGGCCTACGCGGCGCTGATCGAGGATTTGCAGTCGCGGGGCCTGCTGGATGAGACGCTCGTTGTCGTGATGGGCGAGTTTGGCCGCTCGCCGACGATCAACAAGAACGGCGGTCGCGATCACTGGGGGAATGTGTTCTCCGTGGCGCTCGCTGGTGCCGGTGTACCCGGCGGGCAGGTCATCGGCGCGAGCGACAAGATCGGCGGTTATCCCGCGGATCGCCCCGTGCGGCCACCGGAGCTCGCGGCGACGCTTTTTCATCTGCTCGGCATCCAGCCGAACCACGAATTCCTTGATCCAATCCAGCGTCCGCGCCTTGTGACGGACAGCGGCGTGCCGTTGCGCGAAATCGTCGGCATCTGAACCTTCCAACCATGCGTCATCTTCTCCTCTCCCTCCTTGTCGTCACCGGTCTCGTCGCCGGAGAACTGCCAAAAGAAAAACGCATCCTCTTCCTCGGCGATTCGATCACGCAGGGCGGAGCCTACATCGAGATCATCGACGCCGCGCTGAGGGCGCAGCATCCCGATTCGGAGATCGAGATCATCCCCTGCGGCCTCAGCAGCGAGACGGTGAGCGGTTTGAGCGAGGAAGGTCACGCGGGTGGCAAATTCCCGCGTCCAGACCTGCATGAGCGTCTCGACCGTGCTTTAGAGAAAACGAAGCCGCAGCTTGTGTTTGCGTGCTACGGCATGAATGACGGCATTTACCTGCCTCTCGGCGCACTACGCACCAAAGCGTATCAAGATGGCATGCGGAAGCTGCGTGCGAAGGTGGCCGCGATCGGTGCGCGGATGATTCATCTCACGCCGCCGGTGTTCGATCCGGTGCCCATCGCCCACAAAGTGGTCGCGGCAGACAAAGTGGACGGTGCGCATCCTTTCAAAGGCTACAACGAGGTGCTCGACTTCTATGCGAACTGGCTGCTCGACATGCGCGACCAGGAAAAGTGGGAGGTGCTCGATGTGCACGGCGTCATGATGAGCGCACTCGCTGAAAAACGGAAGACCGATGCGCAGTTCACCTTTTCCAAAGACGGCGTGCATCCCGGCGCGGAAGGTCATTTGCTCATGGCGCGGCCTGTTCTCGACGCCTGGGGCCTGAAGGTGCGCGAGGACGGCACACCCGATCATCCCAATGGCGCGGCGATTCTTGCCGTGATCAAAAAGAAGCACGCCATCCTGCGTCCAGCGTGGCTGAGTCATGTCGGACACAAACGTCCCGGTGTGGCTCCTGGACTGCCGATGGAAGAAGCCTTGAAGAAGGCCGCCGAACTCGACGCCGAAGCCAAAAAGCTCGCCAACTCCAAGGAAGTCGTCTTTCCCAATCAAAACGGCGAGTGGAACGGCTATGCGAAGCACGAACTGACCATCGCAGGCAAGCAGGTGACCGTCGTGGCACCTAAAACAGCCGCCGCAGGCCGCCCGTGGGTCTGGCATGGCGAGTTCTTTGGTCACAAGCCCGCCCCGGACATCGCGCTGCTCGGCAAGGGCTTCCACATCGTCTATATGAAGATCAACGACATGCTCGGCTGCCCCGATGCCGTGAAGCTGTGGAATCAATGCCATGCCGAACTCACGACGAGCTACGGCCTGAGCACGAAGCCCGCCCTCGTCGGCCTCAGCCGCGGCGGTTTGTATTGCTACAACTGGGCCATCGCGAACCCGGACAAGGTCTCCTGCATCTACGGCGACGCGCCGGTGTGCGACTTCAAGAGCTGGCCCGGCGGCAAAGGCAAAGGAAAGGGCGATCCGCGGAATTGGGGCTTCGTGCTGAAGCTGTGGGGTTTCAAAGACGAAGCCGAGGCACTCGCTTACAAAGGCAATCCGGTGGACAGCCTCGCCCCGCTGGCGAAGGCCGGCGTGCCGCTGCTGCATGTCTTTGGCGATGCTGACGATGTGGTGCCGTGGGATGAAAACACCGGCTTGATCGAGTCACGCTACAAGGAACTCGGCGGCAGCATCACGATGATCCGCAAACCGGGTGTTGGCCATCATCCGCATGGTCTCGATGACTCGACGCCGATCATCGATTTCATTGTGAAGAACGCGAAGTGAGCCGGCAACGCGATGGATGCCCGCAACGAGGCACGTTTTTGGAAACATGAAGCCGCTCGTTCCACTTTTCAGCTTGCTGGTCTTGTCCTGCGCGGCCGATGAGGTCGCGATCCGCGCCGCGGTGGCCAGATCGCTGACCTTGATCGAAAGCAGTTCCAAAATCGCCATTGAGGAACGCTCCAACTGCTTCACCTGCCACCACACCGGCCTGCCGGTGATGACCTTCATCACCGCACGTGAGCGAGGTTTTCCAATCGACTCAGTGAATCTGCAAACGCAGCTCGACTTCACCGCGCGCTTCCTTGCCAAGGGTCGCGAGAACTATTTGCAAGGCAAAGGCCAGGGCGGCCATGCCTTCACTGCCGGATCGGCGCTGTGGACGCTCAAACTTGGCGGCCGCTCGTCCGATGCGACCACCGAGGCCGTCGTCAGCTATCTGGCCGGGCATCAAAAGGAACTGCATCACTGGAAGCCGCCCTCTGTCCGCCCGCCAAGTGAGGAAAGCGCCTTCAGTGCCACGTTTTTTGCCTTGGAGAGCCTGAAGTCGTTTGCATCTCCCGCACAGCGGGACGCATGCGATGCACGCCTCGCCGACGCACGGCGATGGCTCGAGCAAACCTCACCGCAATCCACGGAGGATCGCGTTTTCCGACTGTGGGCCCTGCATGCGTCCGGGAGCGACACCACCCAGGCTGCACGCGACCTGCTGCAAACCCAGCGCGATGACGGCGGATGGTCACAGCTTCCAGACATGACCTCCGACGCCTACGCCACCGGCACCGCGCTCGTGGTTCTCCGACGGACCCGCGGCGTGAAAGCGGACGATGCCTCGTATCAGCGCGGTTTGCGCTGGCTGATGCAGAATCAGCTCGCCGACGGCTCGTGGCATGTCGTCTCGCGGGCGAAGCCGTTTCAGAAACACTTTGAGTCCGGTTATCCGCACGGGAAGGACCAGTTCATCTCGATCACCGCCGCCTGCTGGGCCACCACGGCTCTGGCGCTGGCCCTGCCCGCCGCGCAATAGCCACCGGAAGACCAGCGTAGTGCCTGCATGCGACCGTTCCTTCTCTGCCTGTTGGTTTGCTCATTTTCCCTCGCCGCGCCAACGGAGCCGACGCTCGCACCGACGCTGCGCGCGGTCGATTTGAACCTCGGCGAGACCGTGGAGGTCACTTTGGCCGATCAAAGCATCACGAAGGTCAAACTGCTCCAACTCGACGAGAAGACCGATTCGATGGCGAAGGCCGTGCGCGAGGCCAAAGTTCTTGTGGAGGTCAATGGCGAGCAAAAGTGGCTCACGAGCGCCAACTACAACCTCCCACAGCTCGTCGGAGGTGTGCAGATCGACTGCCCGATCACACGCGGCTACAACGAGAACAGCGGCGAGGATTCGTGGGGGCTCGAAAAGGACGCACGACTGCGTCTGTGGCCCAAAGGCTCGCCATGGATCGAACCGGGCACCTTTGTCTATCCGCTCAAACAACGCTGGTTCGCCAGCTCGACGCAGTTCTCCAATGAGCCGACCTACGTCGATGGTGGCGACAAACCAGACCGGAAGAAGATCTATTACCACAACGACCTCGATTTCGGCGGCTGCGAAGGCCTCACCGAGGTTGTCGCGGCGACGGATGGCCTCGTCGTGAGCGTCTCGGAGAAAACGCTTCCCGGTTATTCGCTCACGCCGGTGCGTCCGCGCTACGATGTCGTCTATCTGCTCGACGAACGCGGCTGGTATTACCGCTACAGCCACCTGCACACGATTGATCCAGCGATTCAGATGGGCTCCCGTGTGAAGATGGGCCAGCGCATCGGCCTGCTCGGAAAAGAAGGTGCGAGCGGCGGCTGGACGCATCTGCACTTCGGCATCAAAAGCCGCCAACCCTCCGGCAAATGGGGCACGCAGGAGGCTTATGCCTTCGCGTGGGAGGCGTATCAGCGCGAAAACAAGCCCGCCATCATCGCCGTGGCCCGGCCGCATCACTTCATCCGCGCTGGCGAGACGATCATGCTCGATGCCTCGAAGTCCTGGTCATCCAGCGCGATCAAAACCTACGAGTGGACCTTCACCGACGGCCAAACCGCCTCCGGCGCGAAAATCGAGCGCACCTACACGAAACCCGGCGCTTACAGCGAGATCCTCAAAGTCACCGACACCGCTGGAAACGTCAGCTACGACTTCGCCATCGTCCAAGTGATGGGCAGCGATGAAAAAAACCTGCCACCGACGATTCATCCGACTTTCTGGCCCACCACTGGGATCAAGGTTGGCGACTTGGTTACATTCAAGGTTCGCACTTTTCGAGACCAAGGGGGGGAATCTTGGACCTTTGAAGAAGACTCAGGTACTTGGACAAACGTGAAATCGGACGGAAATGCCAAGCCTCTCGCGAAAGACGGCTATGCGATCACGCAACACGCCTTTGCCACACCCGGCGACTATCTCGTCAAAGTCGAACACACAAACGAACGCGGCGAAACCGCCACGGGGCATCTCTGGATCACCGTCGAGCCGTGAAAGGGCCGTTTCAGCGATTGCCATGGCGAACCGCGCTCATGGATCAATACTATTGAGGGATATCCCGGGGCTTATGCATGAAATGAAGAAGTGGTCATAGTGTCTAACACGAATCCAAGCCGAATAGGCCGCGAATGACCACGAATAAGGTCGTATCGCTGCATTCGTGGTCATTCGCGGATCATTCGGCTTTCCATTCGTGTTGAAAAGAATGGGTCTTTGCAGCCTTGTCGGTCTTTGAGTGCATGTCTTGCCTTCAAGAGCTATGATTTGACGTGATTTGGGTGCGCAAGCCCTGGGGACATCCTCCATCTGCGGTTTGACCGGAAAGATGTTGGAACGGTATACCGTATGGAGTTTCAGCTACGGCATACTGCATGAAATCAAGCTCCGCTCAAAAACCTCGTTCCGACCAGACGTTCTCCATTCTTCGTTCTCGCATCATCGACGGCCATCTGGAGCCGGGATCGCTGCTGGCGGAGTCGGCGGTGGCGCAGGATTTGGGCGTCAGCCGGGTGCCCGTGCGCGAGGCGCTGTTCACGTTGGAACGCGAGGGCTTGGTGGAGTTCAGCGAGACCGGGCGGGCGTATGTGAAGGAGCTTTCGCCGCATGATTTTGAGGAGCTGTATGTGTTGCGCCTTGCGTTGGAGCCCGCGGCGGCCCGGCTGGCAGCTCCGTTTCTGCGGGAGGATGCTTCCGCATTGGAAAAAAACATCGACGCCACAAGACGGGCTTCTTCCCTGATCAAGGTGACGCATTTGGATCTCGATTTTCACGAGATCATCCTGGAGGCGTGCGCCAATGCGCGACTGCTGAAGCTTTGGCGCTCGTTGCGCAACGAACTGGAGCTTTGGCTCGGGCGGCTGCATCGCTCGAAGCAGATTCAGACTCACGGCACGCGTGAGGAGACGGCCGCTTCGCATTGTGAGCTGCTGGAGTGTTTCCGCACCCAGTCCCCGGCGATTTGCGAGCGCAAGATGCGCGATCACATCCTCGGCTGGCGTGAATGGCTTCCCGTGGTGCCAGCAAGCGAGTGAAACGGTCAGGCCAAGAACCAGGAACCAAGAACACAGAACCTCGAACAACCATGAACACCCACCGATTCAACCGTCGAGCCTTCCTGCGCGGGACTGGCGTCACCATGGCGCTGCCGTGGATGGAATCCGTCAATGTCTGGGGCGATGAACCGAAGAAGAACAAACCCGCCAGCGAGGCTCCGGTGCGCCTTTGCGTGACCTTTTCCGGCAATGGCTTCCAATCGAAGGAATGGTGGGCCAAGGGCGAGGGCAAGGCGATGGAACTCGGTCGCGTGCTGGAGCCGTTGAAGGAGTTTCGGGAGCGACTGCTCTTTGTGCGCGGTTTGTATCATGAAGAGGCGCGCAAAGGAAACATTCACTCCTCGCAGACCGGAAACATGCTCTCCGGCGCGCCCATCGCCTCGGGCGGTGAGATCCGCAGTGGCACGAGCTTTGACCAACTGCTCGCGCAGACCTACGGACGCTCCACGAAGGTGCCGAGCCTCGTTTTGGCCTGCGAGAAGTCGAATCCCTCGGTGCACAAGAACTACTCGATGCTCTACAGCTCGCACATTTCGTGGTCTTCGCCCACCACGCCGACGCCGCTGGAGCTTTACCCCGCGCTGGCCTTTGACCGGCTCTTCAAAGACGACGCCTCGCCCGCCGACAAGAGCGTGCTGGATGCTGTTTTGGCCGATGCGCAGGATTTGCGCCGCGACATCAGCGCCAGCGACCAGCGGAAGCTCGATGAGTATCTCGACAGCGTGCGCGAGGTGGAGAAACGTATCGAGAACGCCGGTAAACGCGGCGAGATGCAAGGCTGGCGGCCCACTTTGGACAAACCGAACATGCAACGCCCTGCCGACGGCATCCCGCAGGACATCGCGGAGCACATGAAGCTGATGTGCGACATTCTCGTGCTCGGTTTCCAGACCGACACCACGCGCATCGCCACGCTGAAGCTCAACAACGACCACAGCGCTCTGCGTTTCCCAAATCTGCCGAGCATCCAGCAGCCCGGCCACGGCATTGATTACATGATCCACCACCTGCTTTCGCACAGCGATGGCGAGGACTATCTCAAAGTGAACCAGCTCTTCATGGCGCAGCTTGCTTACCTCGCGCGAAAGATGGACTCCATTCGCGAGGGCGAACGCACCTTGCTGGACAACACCATGCTCATGCACTGCTCCAGCATGATGGTCGGCGCGAAGCACAACAACGATGAACTGCCTATCATTGTCATCGGAGGCGCAGGTGGTCGTCTCAAAAGTGGCCGCACGCTCGACTACAAAGACAAACCGGAGCGCCAGCTCTGCCGTCTCTTCATGTCGATGATGGACAAGATGGACGTGCGCCCGAAGACCTTCGGCGATGCGAAACTCATGCTGGAGGAAGTGTGATGCGCTGCCTGCTACCCCTGCTGCTCGCCGCCTCGGCGCATGCCATCGAGACACGCGCCATTCTCCAAACCTACTGCATCAACTGCCACTCGACCGAAAAGCAGAAAGGCGACCTCGATCTCGAAGCCTCCGACATTCACAAGGAGCCGCACATTTGGGAAAACGTGCTCGATCAGATGCAGCTCGGCGAAATGCCGCCAAAGAAGGAGAAGCAACTCACCGCTGAGGAGAAAAAGCAGCTCACCGACTGGGTGCGCGGCACCTTGGATCAAATCGCGCTCGCCAACGCGGGCGATCCCGGCCCCGTGGTGCTGCGGCGGCTGTCGAACATGGAATACACCTACACACTGCGTGATTTGACCGGCGTCGAGTCGCTCGATCCCGCGAGGGAGTTTCCCGTCGATGGCGCAGCAGGCGAAGGATTCACCAATGCAGGCGCGGCGCTCGTGATGTCGCCTGCTTTGCTGACGAAGTATCTCGATGCGGCGAAAGAGGTAGCCGCGCATGCGGTCTTCACGCCGCATGGCATGCGCTGGTCAGCGAGCACTTCGGCGCAGGATTGGACGGACGAGGCGCTGGCACGCATTCGCGGCATTTATACGCGGTTCAGCCACACACGAGAGCAGTCCGTCGAAGTGGCCGGCACGGGCAAAGTGAACTATCGAAGCGACGTGTTGCCGCTCGCGAAGTATCTCGATGCACTCCAAGGACGCGGCAGTGAGGACGGTTTGAGCCCGAAATACCTCCAAATCCTCCGCGAGGCACTCACAAGCACGAAACCATCTGTTTTGCTCGATCCGTTGCGGGCGAAGTTTCGCGAGAGAAAGCTCAGCGCAGCCGACATCGAGCCTTGGCAGCAGGTTTTGTGGCGATTCGCCAACGTGGGCCACATCGGCAAGCAAAATGGCCCCAAAGCTTGGCAGGAGCCCGTGACGCCACTCACCGCAAATCATGAGATGCGAGTCAAACTGACCTCCGATCGCGATGTGACGCTCCATTTGACCACCACCGACGCCGGCGATGGCAGCGAGGGCGATGAAGTCATCTGGCAAAATCCGCGTCTCGTCGCTCCCGGAAGGCCCGATTTGCCGATCAACGGCCTTCCCGCGCTCGTGAAGCATCTCGAAGCGCAGCGTGAGAAGATCATCGCCAGCACGGAGCGATGCCTGAACGCCATCGCAGGTGGCAAAGACGATGCGGATCCCGTTTTGATCGCCGCATGGCGTGAATACCTCGGCCTTGGCACCACGAAGCTCGAACCGCTGCTGACGAAGAAGATGGAGCGCACTCCAGACTACAACTTCATCCAAGGCTGGCAGGGCGAGCAGGCGCTCAGCGTGCTCGCAAACTCCTCGGATGCCAGCGTGCGCACGCCGGGCATCATGAAAGCGCACAGCGTCGCCACCCATCCCTCGCCGACCCGTGCCTCAGTCATCGCCTGGCGATGCGAGAAGGCCGGCACGCTCCGCATTCACGGCGATGTCTCCGACGCGCATCACGAATGCGGCAACGGCGTCACCTGGACGCTCGAAGTGCGTCGCGGTCACACCAGCGAAGTGCTCGCGAAAGGCGAAACCAAAGGCGCGAACGTTTTCAAGCTCGGTCCCTTCGAAAACGTGCGCATCGAAGCCGGTCAAGTCCTCGCCTTGATCATCGGTCCGAGAGATGGAAACCACGCTTGCGACCTCACCGCCGTAAATCTGACGCTCAACGACGGTGCCAAGACCTGGGATCTCGCGAAAGACGTCTCGCCGAACATCCTGAAAGGCAATCCGCACGGCCCGTGGCATTTTCTCAGCCAACCCGCGAGCCTCGAAACCGCTCCCGATGTGCCCGCACCCATCGCCGAATGGCGGAAAAAGCCTTCACCCGAGCTAGCGCTGAAAGTGCGGCAGTATTTGGAAAAGGACTTCCCTCTCAACTCACCGCTGCTGCGGCCCTTTTTGAATGATCGGTCAGATAAGTCCGCACCAACCAACCTCACCGCAAAAGCGCCCTCGGTGTTGGAAGTGAAAATCCCCGCCGCGCTCGCCAATGGCACCGAGTTCGTCGTAACCGGCAAACTCGCCTCCAAAACCAGTGGAAGCGTGCAGATGCAGGTTCTCACCGAGAAGCCCGATGCCTCCAGCAGCCTCGTCGCGGGCAAATCCGCCTCAGCCGTCAAAAACGGCCAGTGGAGCGACAACAACCTCGTCACGCAGCACAGCGCTCCGATCATCGTGAATGATGCCAGCGAGGCACGCCGACGCTTTGAGGCCGCTTTCGATGATTTTCGTGCCTTGTTCCCCATCGCGCTCTGCTACACCAAAATCGTGCCGGTGGATGAAGTGGTCACGCTGACGCTGTTTCACCGCGAAGACGACGCTTTGCGCCGCCTGATGCTCTCCGAGACCGAATCGCGCGAACTCGACCGCTTTTGGGACGAACTGCTCTTTGTCAGCGAGGCTCCCCTCAAGCAGGTGGATGTCTTTGAGCAGCTTTTTCAATACGCCACCCAAGATGCGAAGCCCAGTGCCTTCGACCCCATGCGCGAGCCAATCCTCAAAGCCGCCGCGACGTTCAAAGAGCAGCAAAAAGCCGCCATCGAGCCTCAAAAAGCCGCCGTGCTCGCTTTCGCCGAAAAAGCCTGGCGTCGTCCCCTCACCGAAAAGGAGATCAACGGCCTGCGAGCCTTCGATCCGCGACTGATGCTCGTGCGGGTGCTCACTTCACCTGCGTTCTTGTATCGCAGCGAAAAAGAACCCGCCAAAACCGGCCCCGTGAGCCCAAACGAGCTCGCCACTCGCCTGAGCTATTTCTTGTGGTCCTCCGCTCCCGATGACGAACTGCGTTCGGCCAAGGATGTCACCACCCAGCTTCCACGCATGCTCAAGAGCGATAAAGTCCGCCGCCTCGCCCTCGAGTTCGGCTGCCAATACCTCCACGTCCGCGATGTCGCCACGCTCGATGAAAAGAGCGAACGCCACTTCCCCACCTTCCTCGACCTCCGCGACGACATGCAGGAAGAAGTTACCCGCTTCTTCATCGACCTCATCCAAAACAACGGCAGCATCCTCAGCCTGCTCGATGCGGATCACACCTTCGTGAATGCAGAACTCGCGAAACACTACAATCTCGGATTTCCCACAGATTCAGGGAGGCCCACAGATTTAACTTCAGAATCCAAAGATCCCAATCTGCTGACCTCCCTGAATCTGCTGGAGAATCAAAACTGGCAGAGAGTAGGCGGCCTACACGCCCAAGGCCGCGGCGGCATCCTCGGTTTTGCCGCCACGCTCGCCAAACAAGCCGGAGCCTCGCGCAACAGCGCCATCCTGCGCGGCACCTGGCTCACCGAGGTCATTCTCGGCGATAAACTGCCCACTCCACCCAAAGGCGTGCCCGTTTTGCCCGAAGAAGCCCCCGCCGACCTCACCGAGCGCCAACTCATCGAGCGACACAGCCGCGACGAGAACTGCATGGGCTGCCACAAGCGCATCGACCCCTACGGCTTCGCCCTCGAAGCCTTCGACGCCATCGGCCGCGCCCGCCAAGCCGACACCAAGACCATCTTACCCGACGGCACCCCCATCAACGGCCTCACCGACCTCCGCGACTACCTGCTCACGAAACGCCACAATGACTTCACCCGCCAATTCTGCCGCAAACTCCTCGGCTACGCCCTCGGCCGCAGCATCCAGCTCTCCGACAAGCCCCTCATCGAGCAAATGATGAAAAGCGACCTACGCTTCGGCACGCTGGTTGAGATGATCGTGCAGAGTCGGCAGTTCAGGGAAATGCGCGGGCGTGATGCGGTCGCGAGTCATTGATTCCGTTGCCAAAAACCGCCGCCTCGTCGCGTAGGTTTGCATCATGCTTCGGAAAACCCTCTTCCTATGCTGCTGCATCGCCACGGCCAGTCTCGCCGCGGAGCCTTTGAGCTTCGTGCGGGACATCCAGCCTATTCTGACGAAGGCGGGTTGCAATGCGGGCGCTTGCCATGCGAAGGCGATCACCGGCCAGCGAGGCTTTCGCCTCAGCGTGCTTGGTTTTGAGCCGGAGGAGGACTACGAGGCCATCGTGAAGCAGGGCAAAGGCCGCCGCGTATTTCCGCCGGCACCGGAAGAAAGTCTGCTCATCACCAAAGGCGCCGCCATCGTGCCGCACACGGGCGGCAAGCACCTCGAACCCGGCTCCGAGTTTTATAAGACGCTCGTGCGCTGGATCGCCGACGGCATGCCGTATGAGCAAAAAAACGAGCCGAAGCTCACCGAGATCACCGTCGAGCCCTCGCGCATCACCTTGAAGCCGAAAACCGCGCAGCAACTCAAAGTCACCGCTCGCTACTCCGACGGCAGCAGCCGCGATGTGACGAAACTCGCGCTGTTTGAGGCCAACGACACCGCCATGGCCTCCGCGACCGCCAGCGGCCTCGTGAACACGCTCGACCTGCCGGGCAATGTCGCCGTCATGGTGCGCTTTGGTGGCAAAGTCAGCGTGTGCAGCGTCTCCATCCCACTCGGCGCGCCGGTCGAGTCGCTGCCGCCGGTGAAAAACTTCATCGATCAGCATGTGTTCGCCAATTTGAAGCAGATCGGCATCCCGCCCTCGCCCATCTGCGACGACAGCACCTTCCTCCGCCGCGTCTCGCTCGATATCGGCGGCCGTCTGCCGACGATGGAAGAAACGAAGGCCTTTCTCGCCGACAAATCGCCCGACAAACGCGACCGCGCCATTGAGGCACTCGTCAACTCGCCCGACTACGCTGACTACTTCGCGAACAAATGGACCGCACTGCTCAAAAACCAGCGCAGCGAGGCCGCCGACATCACCGCGAACTTCGCCTTCCACGCTTGGATGCGCGACAACCTGCTCGCGAACACGCCTTACGATCAACTCGTCCGCCAAATCCTCGCCAGCACTGGCACCATCGTTTCAAATCCGCCCGTCGCCTGGTATAAACGCGTCAAGGAACCCACCACGCAGGTCGAGGACGTCGCGCAGCTCTTCCTCGGCGTGCGCATGCAGTGTGCGCAGTGCCATCACCATCCCTTCGAGCGCTGGACGCAGGCCGAGTATTATCACCTGGCCGCATTCTTCAGCCAGATCGGCCGCAAACCGACCGCTATCGCCGGTGAAGACCTCATCTTCCACAAGCGCGGCACCGCGCAGACCGAGCATCGCAAAACCCGCGTCATGCTCAAGCCCGCCGGCCTCGGCGAGCCACCGCTCGACATCGCGCCCGATGACGATCCGCGTCTCGCGCTCGCCGATTGGATGGCGCAGAAGAAAAACCCCTTCTTCGCCAAAGCACTCGTGAACCGCTACTGGAAGCACTTCTTCAAACGCGGCCTCATCGAGCCCGAAGACGACCTCCGCGACACGAATCCGCCGACGAACCCCGAACTGCTCGACGCTTTGGCAAAACACTTCACCGAGGCCAACTTCGACCTCAAATCCCTCGTCCGCGTCATCGCGCAGAGCCACACCTACCAGCTCAGTGCCATGCCAAACGAGCACAACGCCATTGATCGTCAGGCCTTCTCCCATTTCTACCCGAAACGCCTCACCGCCGAGGTCCTGCTCGACAGCATCGACATGGTCACCGCCTCAAAAACCGACTTCGCCGACCTCCCACCCGGCACTCGCGCCATCTCACTCCCCGACAACAGCTACACCCGTGCCTCGCCCTTCCTCAAAGTCTTCGGCCGTCCCGACAACACCAGCGTCTGCGAATGCGAACGCGTCTCCTCCGCCAGCCTCGCGCAAAGCCTGCACCTCATGAACGCGAGCGACGTCAAAGCCAAGCTCACCGCCAGCGGCGGCCGCGCCGAGCAACTCACCAAAGCCGAGATGCCCGAGCCCAAACGCATCCGCGAACTCTACCTCGCCGCCTTCTCCCGCGAACCCACCGCCGACGAAGTCCAAATCGCCGAAACCCACCTCCTCAAGCCCCGCATCGACGCCACCGGCAAGCCCCTCGACTCCCAACGCGCCAAACGCAACGGCTACGAGGATCTGCTCTGGGCGCTGCTGAACACGAAGGAGTTTTTGTTTAACCACTAAGACGACCATGCTCTCGAAAACAGCCACCACCCTCGCCTCAGGCATCTTGTTTGCCGTCTCCGCGCTTGCGCAGCAGGTCACGCTGCCGTTGCCACGGCTGCTCACGGTCATGCCCATGGGCGGACAAGCAGGCCAGAATGTGGAAGTCACCATCACCGGCGAAAACATCGAGGACGTGACGGAGCTGACCTTTTCCACGCCGAAGATCACGGCGAAGCCGGTGGCGGGAGCGGTGAACAAATTCACGGTGAGCATCGCGGCGGATGCGGCGGTGGGTGTTTACGATGCGCGGGTGATGTCGAGGCTCGGCGCGTCGTCGGTGCGGGCGTTTTCGGTCAACAAGTTGCCGGAAGTGGTGCGCACGAAGGCGAACAACACGCTCGAAACGGCGCTGCCGCTCGCGGTGGGCTCCATCTGCAACGCGACGATGACCAGGCGTGCGGTAGATTTTTATTCGTTCCAGGGCGTGGAGGGTCAGCCGGTGGCGATTGATTGTGCGGCGGTCGGGATCGACTCGCGTCTCACGCCAGTGCTGATCCTTGCTGATGGCAAGGGTGCCGACCTCAAGGTGAACCGCACGGGCGGCATGATCGACTTCACGCCGTCGGCGGATGGCACTTACACCATCAAGGTGAGCGACCTCACCTACCAAGGCGGCGAGCGGCACTTTTATCGCCTCGCCTTGCAAAAAAGCCCCGCGGAGCCGCAACCGCAGACGCAAACGGTGAGCGCCATGTCGTGGCCGCCTGCCGATCTACCTGAGGAAGCCGATTTGAATGACAAAGAGCCCAACAACACCGAGGCGCAGAAGATCGCATTGCCGTGTTATATCGCTGGAAGCTTTTTCCCGGCGGCGGATGTCGATACGTATGAGTTCACCGCGAAGAAGGGCGAGACGTGGTGGGTGGAGGTCGCGAGCGAGCGTCTCGGGCGGAATACCGATCCCTTCGTCCTCGTGCAGCAGGTGAAGGATGGCAAATTTACCGATGTGGCCGAGCTGTATGACATCGCGCCGCCGATGAAGGTCACGAGCAATGGCTACAGCTACGACGGGCCGCCTTACGATGCTGGTTCGCCGGATGTGCTCGGCAAGTTCGAGATCAAAGAGGACGGCACCTACCGTCTGCAAGTGCGCGATCTGTTTGGCGGCACGCGCAGCGATCCGCACAACGTGTATCGACTGCTGGTGCGTCAGGCCGCGCCGGATTTTTCGCTCGCCGCGTGGGCGGTGCACATGACGCTGCGCAATGGCGACCGCGCCTCGCTCTCGAAGCCGATGGCGCTGCGTCAGGGCGATGCGCGGGCATTTGAGGTCGTCGTGCAGCGTCGCGATGGCTTCGATGGTGAGATCGAGATCGCGATGGAAGGCCTGCCGCAAGGTGTCAGCGCCGCCGGTTTGAAAATCGGCAAGGGCAAGAGCTATGGGCATCTCATTCTCACGGCGGATGAAAAAGCGCCGCGTGGCTTCTCGCTGGCCAAAATCACCGGCAAGGCCGTCATCGGTGGCAAAGAGGTCGTGCGACCGGTGCGCCTCGCCAGCATGGAATGGCCGGTGAAGGACGCGAAGGGTGAAATCCCCGCGCCGCGGCTCATGGCGGACATTCCGGTCTCCGTGACCGATTCCGAGCAAGCGCCGCTTTCGATCACGCTGGCCGAAAACAAGGTCTTCGAGGCCAAGGCGGGCGAGACGCTGAAAATCCCGCTCAAGCTCGCGTGGCGCAACGAATTCAACGGCACCTCGATCAAGGTAAAGGCCTACGGCGAGGGGTTCAGTGCCATCAAGGAGTTCGACATCCCGCTGAAGGCCGCCACGCATGAGCTGGCGCTGAATCTGGCCGAATTGAAGATCACTCCGGGCGATTACACCTTCGCGCTGCAAAGCCTCGGCATCTGCAAATACCGCTACAACCCCGCCGCGGTGCCGTTGGCCGAAGCGGAACAAAAGAAAGCCGAGGCCGCCCTCGCCGCCGCGGCTGCCGAAGCCAAAAAAATCGCCGCCACCGATGCCGAGGCCGCGAAGAAAGCCGCCGAGAAGCAAAAAGCCGCCGAAGCCGCGATGACGGCTGCATCCACGCGCATGAAATCCGTCACCACCACCGCGAATCCAACGGACACGGTCGAGATTCTCATTTCCCAGCCGATTCGCGTCAGCGTGAAGCCCGCCGCCGTCACCACCGCCGCCAAGTGATGAAACCCAGCGTCTTCCTCGCCCTCCTTTGCTGCCCGGCCATCGCTCTGGCCGAGGAACTCGAGTTCTATCGTGATGTGTATCCCTTCCTGAAGGGGAACTGCATCTCCTGTCACAACAAGACGACGACGAAGGCGGACCTGAACATGGAGACGCCGGAGCTCATGATCAAAGGTGGTGAGTCGGGGCCGTCGTTGATTCCTGGCAAGAGCGCGGAGAGCCTCGTCGTGCAGGCTTCGCTGCATGCGAACGACATGGAGATGCCGCCGGCGAACAACAAGTCCGGCGCGGTGAACCTCACGCCCGAGCAGATCGAGACGCTGAAGCAATGGATCGACCAAGGCGCGAAAAGCACGAAGCCGCAGGAGCGTGCGGTCGTGCTGCAGGCCTTCTCGGCGAGCGTCGATCCGATCTACTGCCTCGCGATGTCGAAGGATGGCCGTTACGCGGCCTGCGGGCGCTCAAACCGCATCTTTGTCTATGATCTCGCCACGCGCCAATTGGTCGCGCAGGTCGGCGATCCTGCGGAGAAAAATGGCGCGGCGCATCGTGCGCTGGTGCAGTCGCTGGCGTTCAGTCCGGATGGCACGCGCCTTGCCAGCGGCAGTTTTCGCGAGGTGAAGCTCTGGAAGCTCGATCTGGCCAAACCGGCGTCGAGCGCCGTGAAAACGTCGTCTGCGCCAGCGAGCGCCGATTTGGTCAAAAAACTCGCCGCCGCAGGGAAAGTGGTCGTTTTGAGCAGCGCGATGACAGCGGATGGCAAGCAAGTCGTCACCGGTTGTGATGACGGTTCCGTGCGTGTTTGGGATGTCGCATCGCTGAAGCCGGTCATTGAGCTGCGCGGCAGTGTCGCGACCTCACAGAAGATGGCACAGCTCGACTGGGCCATCGCCACGCAGACGCTGGAGCAGTCGTTTCAAAAGAGCGAGATCTCACGCACCGAGGCGCAGGACAAAGCGCTCGATGTGCTGCTCGGCAAAGCCAAGGATGCCATCACGACCATGACCAAGGTGCTGCCCGAGAAGCAGAAGGCCGTGCCACCGACCACCGAAGCCAAAACAGCCGCGCAGAAGGCTGTCGATGACCTGGCCGCGAAACTCGCCGGGAAAAAAGATCCGGCGACCGAGAAGGAGCTCAAAACGGCACAGGACAAACTCATCACGGCGAAAATGACCGAAGTCTCGGCGCTCGCCGCCGTCTCCGCTGCCGAAAGCAACGTGAAGGATGCCGAGGACGACTTGAAGCGCATCACCGCTTCGAAAGCGGCGAACGCCAAAGCCGTCGCCGCTGCGAACGCGGCCATTGCCGCTGCGAAAACCGCGCAGGACAAGGCCACAGCTGAGTTGGCGGCACTGAAGCAATCGCTGACCAAAACCACCGCCAAACCTGTTGCCGTGTCTTTTTCAGCAGATGCGCAGCGTGTCGCCGCGATGTTTGAGGATGGAGTTCTCCGCGTATGGGCCGCCGCCACGGGAACGCCGATTGAGGAAAGCGGCGCGAACACCGCTGCGAGCACCACGATCACGTCTGCGCCCGATGGCACCTTTGTTGCCACCAAAGCGGTCACGCAGACGATCGGTGCACTGCCGCGCTGGACTTTGGAGCGCAAGATCGACGCGAAGGGCCTGTTTGCGGATCGTGTGAACGCGGTGCGCTTCAGCCCGGATGGCAAAACGCTCGCCACCGCTGGCGGCGAGCTTTCGCGCAGCGGCGACATCCTTTTCATCGAAGCCGCGACCGGCAAGGTCACGCAGACGTGGAAGGAAAAACACACCGACTCGGTGCTGTGCCTCGATTTCTCACCTGACGGCAAAAAACTGGCCTCGGGTGCCGCGGACAAGATCGTGCGAGTCACCGAGATCGCCACCGGGAAGCCGTTGAACCTGCTGGAAGGCCACACGCATCACGTCACCGCCGTCGCATTCCGCAACGATGGCCGCGTGCTCGCCAGCGCAGGCGCGGAAGGCACCGTGGTGACTTGGGACATGATCATCGGCGAGCGCAAAAGGAAGATCGAAGGCTGGACCAAGGAGGTCACCTCACTGCAATTCATCGGTGCGACGAACCAGCTCATCACCTCCGCCGGCGACAACCGCGTCCGCGTTGTGAATGACGAAGGCACCGAGATCCGCAACATCCCCGATCTGCCCGACTACATGCAGGCCGCCGTCAGCACACCAAACGGCACCACTCTCGTAGCCGGTGGCGAGGACAGCCTGCTACGCCTTTGGGACAGCACCGGCAAGGCGCTGGCTTCGTTTGGTGTGAAGTAAGTCACACCCAGGGAAAAATCGGCGCTTTTGAGAACGTAGGTTTTTAGCGAATGTCCTCCATCATCCAGCCCCCGTCTCTCGTGCGTTGCGCAGGTCCGCTGACGCGCCGTAGCTTCATGCAGTTCGGTCTTTCCGGAATGGCCACACTGAGCTGGCCTGGCTTGCTCAAGCTGCGTGCCGAAAATGCCGCCAAGCCGGTCGGCGAGCGCAAATCGATCATCATGGTCTGGCTGCCCGGCGGGCAGTCGCACATCGACACCTACGATCCGAAGCCGGATGCCAGCAGCGAGTATCGCGGCCCCTTCAAAACGATCAGCACCAAGGTGCCAGGCACCATCTTCACCGAGTTGCTGCCGATGAACGCGAAGATCGCGGACAAGTTCACCATCGTTCGCTCGATGAACCAGTCCGCGGGTGGTCATCCGGCCGGGACGATGCAGATGTTCTCCGGTGACAAGGACACGCGCGACAAGCCGAAGCCACGTCTTCCCGACTGGATGTCCGTGGCGCATTACCTGCGAGCCAAGGAAGGCGGTCGTTCCAATCCGCTGCCGAACTACATCGGTGTGCCCGCCGCATCGCCTGAATACTCCAGTCCGGCCTATCTCGGCGATGCTTACGCGCCTTTCGCCGTCAGCGATGATCCGAACCGTCCGAACTTCCAGGTGCCCAATATCGGACTCGATGACGAAGCCGAAACCCGCCGCCTGAGCGACCGCCTCGCGCTGCGCCGCAGCCTCGACAAGATGGAGCGTGCTTTTGATCGCGAAGGGGAACTTGGTGCACTGGATGAATTTGAGGCCCAGGCCGCGACGCTGCTCACGAATCCGAAGACGCGTGATGCCTTTGACCTCAGCAAGGAAGATCCGGCCACGCGTGATCGCTATGGTCGCAATCGCTGGGGCCAGCAACTTCTACTCGCCCGCCGTCTCGTCGAGGCGGGCGTGGAAATCGTCACCAGCAGCCTCAGCGGTCCGCTCTGTGGCCGCGTGAACAACTGGGACGACCACGCGGTGAACCAGCATCAGTTCGAGGCGTTGCGCTTCCGCATGCCGACCTATGACCGCTGCGTGTCCGCGCTCATTGAGGACATTTACGCTCGTGGGCTCGACAAAAAGGTTCTCGTCGTCGTCACCGGCGAATTCGGCCGCACGCCAAAGATCAGCTTCGACCGCAGCACCGGCGCGGGCGATGCCAGCGGCCCGACCGGCACGCTGCAACCCGGCCGCGACCACTGGCCGCGCGCCTTCACGAATGTGTGGGCCGGTGGCGGCATCCAGACCGGCGGCGTCATCGGCGCCAGCGACAAACGCGGCGAAGACGTCGTCGAGCGTCCGTGCAATGCCTCTGACTTCCTCGCGACGATCTACCACCACCTCGGCATCGACTACACGAAGGTCACCATTGATGATCTGAACGGTCGCCCGGTGCACATTGTGGAGAATGGTCGGGCGATCCCGGAGTTGATCGCGTAAGCAGGAGGTCTCCCAAGATCGATCTCGGCCGTTGATTCAATCTGCTTCTGCGGCCAACGCCTTGATCTGCGGCACATTGAAGTGCTCCAGGAGGCCAAAGCAAAACATCTCGGGCTTGTCACCCACGGTCCAGTTGTTGAGCAGGATGCCGTTCAGGTCTTCGATGTGCTGAGCTGGCTTGAGTTCACCGGAAGCCTTGGGATCGAGCGCCTTTGCCACGAGAGCGACAAGGCTGGTGCGTGGACCAATCGAATGCAACGCAGGTGTTGATTTGAAGGTCTGAGCCGCCCAACGACTCACTGCAGTCACTTGAGCGGCCTCAATGCCGAGAGCGCGCTGCCCAACGGTCGCGGCGAGCAGCACGTGCAGATACGTCCGTCCGCCCATGTTGGCCTCGCCGATGAAGGTTGGATCAAATGCGACCACACGCTGGCCGGCAGCGAGTCGCTCTTCGATCTCTTTGGCCGCGGATTTTCGTCCCGCATCGGCGATGACGACGGCGGTGCCTGTGACTTCGCCTCGGGTGAGTTCGGTGAGCGGCACGGTCCAGTCAGCGCCGATGCGGACCCGCCAAAAGGTCGCCTTGGTGTTGCCGCGGGTGTCTTCACCGGCCTTTTCGGCCACAGCCTCGAGTTTCGGCGCTTTGGCGATTTCGCGCAGTTTCTCGCGTGAAGCCTGCGAAGAGTCGCGCGACAGGTTTTTCGCGGCGGCGAGGGCGAGTTGATGAAAATCGAGATTGTCGGCCGGAAGCGGCACATCAAGCTGCTTCCTCGTCTTCACCTCGGTTTCGCAGGGAATCTCTTTGGCGCTGAAACGGGCGTCTTCGGGGAAAAAGACGTCGCCAATCATGCCGTAGAGCGCCTGGCGGTTGTCGATCTCGAAATTGTGCGTGCCGGGATCGGTGTTGATGTGCGCGCGCAGCCGATCCGGTTGGCCGTAGAGTTTGAAAACGGGCTCCGCGGCATCGAGCAACGGCGGGAGCGCGTGGTCGGCAGCGAAACAGCATTCGTCCTTCGCATTGTAAGTCAGCAGGGCCGCACGACCGGCCAGCATCGCGGTGAGATGCGAGTAATCCGCAACGGTGGCCAGATCGTTAGGCGTCTGCTCAGAATCACCGAGATCGCTCCCATGCTCCGCACGAGTGATGAACGATGAGTAGCCCGCGACGGGGTTCGCGAGCGTGACGCGGGTGTCGAGCGAGCTGATCGTGATCGTCTGCCAGCCGCCGCCGGAGAGGCCGCTCACCGCGACGCGTGCCGGATCGGCATTCAGCAGCGCTAGCAGGACGTCGAGCCCGCGCGACATCGAGAGATAAAACGGCGCAAGGCCGCTGACGCCGCACAGATCGAGCTGGTTCATGCGCGCATGCAAAAAGCCATCCGTCCGAAGCTGGCCCATGCCAAGCCATTCGACATTCAGGCTGGCGATGCCGCGCTTGGCGAGGTTGATGCAGCGGATCTGTTTGTAGGGCGCGGCTTTGCCGACGGGATCGTGCCCGTTGACCGCGAGATGCACTGGCATCTTCGCTCCGGGCTTGTCCGGCCGGTAAAGCAGCGCGGGAATCCACAGGCCGGGCAGCACCTCGTAGCGCAGTTTCTTGATCGAATAACCTGCGCCGCCTTCAATCGTGTCGAGCCACTCAACTTTCGTCTTCGCATCGCGCCACTGCTTCGCCAGCGCGCCGCGAAAGACGATGTTCTCGAGCACCTCACGGCGGGTTTTGTCCACAAACGCCTTCCACTCGTCGAGCGTGGTGAGTTTCGGCATGCGCGGCACCTTGGGGCCGCAAAACGCGCGCGATTCACGCTCCGGTTGGCCCTTTTCGAGGATGGGACGTGCCAGCAGCACTTCCAGATCGGACGGCGGTGGCGTTTGTGCGACCAATGGCAGGCTGAGCGCGAGGAAAAGGACGGCGTGCTTCATAAATGACCACTACGCTGCAAGGACTAGGCTTTGATCGCGAGAGCAATCGCGAGCGGCGCGTATGAACATTTGCTTCTCCGGACGCAGATCGTGTCCTCAGGCGGCGATCACTTGCCGATGCAGTAGAGAAACTTGTTCGAGCGCAGGAACAAACGCCCGCCATCGACGGCTGGGCTGGCATTGAACATGCCGCGGCCGTTTTCCAGCACGGTGCTGCCGACGACGGTCAGTTTCGGAGCTGCTTCGATGATGGTGGCTTTGCCGCCGCGTCCGAGGAAGTAAATCTTGCCGCCTGCGAGGATGGGCGAGGCATAGATCGGACCGGGACTGGGTGAGAGTTCCTCAGAGAAGACGAACTCGCCTGTTTTGGCGTTCACGCAGTTCGCGATGCCGCGGCCTTCGTGGGCGAAGTAGAGGTGGCCGTCGTGGAGGACGGGCGAGGGGACGTTGGTGCCTTTGTCGAGCGTCCAGAGTTTGTGCGTGCCAGTCACATCGTCGCTGCCGCCGAGGCGGATAGCGAGGCCGCCGGTGCCGCTGCGACCACCGATGCAGTAGGCGATGCCGTCTTTCACGACAGGGATGGGGCACATGTACCAGGTGATGCCAGATTTGCAGCGCCAGAGCGCCGCGCCGCTTCCAGCGTCAAAGGCGCGCACCTCGTTCACCATCGCCATGATGACTTCTTCGCGTCCGCCCGCGCTGGCGACGACGGGAGCATGCCAGGACTCTTTGACACCCTCGGCCCGCCACACTTCCCTGCCCGTCTCCTGATCGAGCGCGACGAGGGACTCGCTTTCGACGCTGGCATTCACGAGGACGTTTTTTCCATGCAGCGTGAGTGATGCGGCGGAGCCCCAACCATTCAGACGGGAGCCCACCTTGGTGTTCCAGAGCTGCTTGCCGCTGTGATCGAAGGCGAAGACACCGGACTTGCCAAAGAAGACGAACAGCCGTGACCCGGTGGCCACGGGCGTGGCGCTCGCGTAGCCGTGATCCTCGCGAATGCGATCCTGCTCGGGCAATTCGGATTCGACGAGCTGATCCCAGAGCTGTTTGCCGCTGGCGGCATCAAAACAGAGCACATGGCGTTTCACATCCGTCGCGCCGCCTTCACTGGCGGTGATGAAAACACGCCCGCTGACGATCACGGGACTCGAAGCCCCCACACCGGGCAGTGCAGCCTTCCACGCGATGTTTTCGTCATCGCCCCAGCTCGTCGGCACGGCCGTGGTGGAAGTGCCCTGGCCACCGGGGCCTTGAAATTGAGGCCAGTCAGCCAAGGCGGCGGACACGAGGAGAAAAAGTGCGGCGATCGTTTTCATGACGCGCATTGAAACGGTGATCCATCGCGGTGTCTTCCGGGTCTGAACTTCCAAAGGATTGGAAGCCGTGACAAAACAGCGCCGGGAAGGCTGTATTGGCATCATGCGCCTTCTCCTGACCCTGATTGTCCTTTTTGCCTCGCTGAACATCGCCCGTGCGGAACTCCGCGCGGGCGCGGCCACGTCAAACATCACGCCGGAGCTGGGTGGCGAGGTGGTGGGCGGTTTTGCGCCTTATCCGTGCACGAACATCCATGACGAGCTTCACGCGCGCTGCCTGGTGCTGGATGACGGCAAGACAAAGCTGGCGCTGGTGGTGTGTGATTTGCTCGGACTGCATCGCAGTGTGTCGTTGAAGGCGCGGGAGTTGATCGAAAAGGAGGCGGGAATCCCGGCGGCGAATGTGCTGATCAGCGGCACGCACACGCATTCGGCGGTGAATGCGCTCGGTGGGCCGGTGCGGCACTTTTCGTCCGATCTGGAGCTCACCGATTACCAGAAATTCGTCGCGCGACGCATCGCGGACGGTGTGCGGCGTGCGGCGAACCTGCTGCGCCCGGCGGAGATCGCGTTTGGCACGGTGGACGTGCCGGAGCATGTGCACATCCGTCGTTGGTTCCTCAAAGAAGGCTCCATGCCGCCGAATCCGTTTGGGAAGATCGACAAGGTGAAGATGAATCCCGGCGCGGGCAATCCAGCGCTCATCGAGCCCGCGGGCGAGCCTGATCCGACGATCAGCATCATCGCGCTGCGTGAGATCGGCGGGCGCATGATCTCGGTCTATTCGGCTTACTCGCTGCATTACGTCGGTGGCGTGAATGGGGCGGACATTTCGGCCGACTACTACGGCTACTACTGCGAGGCTTTGAAGCAACTGCAGACCGGTGGCGGCGAGTATCCACCGTTTGTCGCGATGATGGCCAACGGCACCAGCGGCGACGCGAACAACATCAATTTCCGCACGCCGCTGCCGCGCAAAAAGCCGTATGAACAGATGCGCTACGTCGCCGAGGATGTTGCGGCGAAGGTCAATGCGACTTTGCAGAGTCTCAAATGGCAGAGCGAGGCTCCGCTGGCCTCACGCTACCGCGAACTCGACGTGAAATGGCGCAGCATCCCGGATGAACTCATCGCATGGGCGAAGGAAACCGAGGCCAAAGCCCCGCGCATCCAGGGCGGCAAGGCGGATCTGCCGCTGGCCTATGCCGGACGCGTGCAGCGCCTCGCCCAAGCGAGCCCGGAGACCAAATTCCCTGCGCAGATCCTGCGCGTCGGCGACATCTGCATCGGTTCCTCTCCCTGCGAGACCTTTGCCGAGACCGGCGTCGAGTTCCGCAAGCGCAGCCCGTTTGCGAAGTCCTTCATGGTCGAGCTGGCGCACGGCTACTACGGCTACATGCCCACACCGCGTCACATGGAACTCGGCGGCTACGAAACCTGGCCCGGTACAAACAACACCGAGTCTCAGGCCTCTGTGAAACTCATGAATGCGCTGCTGGAAATGGCTGCGGAGGTGAAATGAGCCCGTTATGAGCCTTCGCACGTTGGTTTCCATTTTGGCGCTCGCGGGCACTTCCGCGATGGCCGCCGGATTGAGCCTAGAGGAAGGCCGGAAACTCTGGAGCCTCCAACCGCCGCAACTCGTGCCGGGTGCGAGCATCGATAGTCTCGTGGACGCGAAGCTGGCGGAGAAAAAGCTCAAGCCCAACGCATCCGCCAGCCGTGCAGCGTTGGTGCGCAGGCTGCATCTTGATCTGACCGGGCTGCCGCCGACCGATTTGTCGGACAAGTCGGCACTGGATGCGCTGGTGGACGAATTGTTGGGCAGTTCGCACTTCGGAGAGCGCTGGGGGCGTCACTGGTTGGACATCGCACGCTACGCAGACAGCAACGGGCGCGACCGCAACGTCATGAACTACCACGCGTGGCGCTATCGCGACTACGTCATCGCATCGTTCAATGCGGACAAGCCTTACGATGTGTTCATCCAGGAGCAGATCGCGGGGGATTTGATGCAGGCGAAGAACACCGGGCAGCGGGATGAACGCCTCACAGCCACCGCCTTCCTCGCGCTGGGCGCAAAGGCCTTCGAGGAGCAGAAGCAGGACCTTTTTCACATGGATGTCGTCGATGAGCAGATCGAAGTCATCAGCCGCGGCGTGCTCGGTCTGTCAGTGGCCTGTGCGCGTTGTCACGATCACAAATTCGATCCCATCCCCACGGCTGACTACTACGCCATCGCGGGCATTTTGCTCAGCACGCAGCCGCTTTACGGGCACGGTCCGCGTGGCATCAAGGCGACGATGTTTCACCACACGGAGTTTCATCCGCTCGGTGGTGAGGTGGGGCAAAAACTCGCTCCGGCTGCGCTCGCTTACTTCACGAAGCTGGATGCCGACATTCTCGCCATGCACACGGCGCGTAGCGATCGCTACCGCATCCAGAAGCGGCTGCCCGAGGCCAAGCGCGCCGTCGAATCGGCCATGGGGGCTGCCAAAGCAAAGGCAGAGGCCGATTTCAAGGCCATGGAGGCCGAGATCGCCGATTTGAACGTGAGAATCAAAAAGCTCGAAGACGACGTGGAAGCGCTCAAAGACGCCGCACCGCCGCAACCGGCCTGGGCGATGGGCGCGCGCGATCGCGAGGCGATTTCGGACTGCGCGATCCACATTCGCGGCGAAACGACGAGTCTGGGCGACAAAGTGCCGCGTGGCTTTTTGCAGGTGATCTCGATTCCTGGTGCCAAACCGCCCGCGAAGACGCAAAGCGGCCGTCTTGAGCTCGCGCAGTGGCTCACGCATCGCGACAATCCACTCACCGCCCGCGTGATGGTGAACCGTGTGTGGCAGAAGCTCTTCGGCCGCGCTTTGGTGACCACGCCGGATGATTTTGGCGTGAGTGGTGCAAAGCCGAGCCACCCGGAGTTGCTCGATTACCTTGCCGTACGCTTCATGCAGCAAGGCTGGAGCGTGAAGAAGCTCATTCGCGAAATCGTGCTGAGCCAGGCTTATCAGCGTAGCAGCGATCACTCGGATCAAGGTGTGCAGAGTGATCCGGACAACGTTTGGCTGTGGCGCATGGCCCCGCGTCCGGCCGAGGTAGAGGTGCTGCGTGACTCGATTCTCTCACTGAGCGGCCAGTTGGACCCCTATCCGCCGCCAAAGCCGTTCCTCGACCGATTTCATCCGCAGAAGGACGCGGAGCTGTTCACCTTCAAACCCTTCATGACCGTCGAGGCCATCGTGGATCACCATCGCAGCGTGTATCTCCCCGTGGTGCGCGGCACGCTGCCGGAAATGTTCCCGCTCTTCAACTTCGCGCCGCCCGAAAGGCCTGTAGCGCAACGCGAGGAGAGCCTCGTGCCCGCGCAATCGCTCTTTTTGATGAACAACGCCTGGGTACTCGAACAAGCGCGTCATGCCGCCACACGTTTGCTGAGTGACACGAGCGTCATCGACGACACTCAGCGCCTCCGCCTTCTGTATGAACGTGCCTTCTCACGTCCTCCGACTCCGGCCGAGCAAAGCCGGGCTCTCGCGTATCTGAAAACCGGCGGCCCTGAGACCGCATGGACCAGCCTTTGCCAAACTGTCATCGCCAGCGCGGAGTTTCGCGTTTTAAGATAGAAGACTGTAATGCATCATCTCTATTTCCCATCCTGCCCGATAGAGGGACCTGTCGAGCCACCCGTCCCATATTCCCACTTTGCCACTCGTGGCGCTATACCGAACAAATGTGCGGCTTGCGAGTATTGCTTTGAGGGAGGCTGCACACGTTACATGAGTGAGCTGCAACGGTATATGCACCTCGATTTCGGTCCATGTGGGGTCTCTGGTCCGACAGATCCTGTCTATTACGAAGACAACTTTGTCCGTTCTAAAGTGGAGGTTCCACGCAAATGCATTCGGTGCCAGTATCTGTTCCATGATAGTCTATTTGGTTTCACATGCCGAAAAGACTCAGAGAAATGGGGAAATTGTTATCGCGGACTGGATTGGGGAAATTGGAGGCCTGATCACGTTTATTTGAATCTGCCTCAACCGAAAGTCACAACGAAGGTGATGGTCTCCGCAGCAAATAATGACGATTTGCCAACATTCGTAATCGAGCACCGTCGTGTAAATTTAGGTTACTCATTACAGGAGGCACGAACTGATTTCCGCCGGTTCAGGGAAATCCTCAAATCAGGGGTTCGGACAACATCAATGCCGAAAGGTGAAGAATCATGACTTTACGCCGCCAGCTCCTTCAGCAAGCCTCCGCAGGGTTTGGTTATCTGGCGTTTGCGGGCATGGCGTCGGCGGAGAGTCGGATGGCCTCGCATTTTCCGGCCAGGGCGAAGCGCGTCATTTTTCTCTGCATGCGCGGCGGGCCTTCGCACATGGAGACGTTTGATCCGAAGCCTGAACTTACGCGAAGGCATGGAGAGCCGGGACGGAACAAGGGCACCAAGATGCTCGGCTCGCGGTGGAAGTTTACGAAGCATGGACAGAGCGGGATCGACATCGTGGAGCTGTTTCCGGAGCTAGCGAAGCAAGCGGATAAGCTGTGCGTGCTGCGCGGCATGCACACGGACAACGAAAATCATCCGCAGGCGCTGCAGCAGCTCCACACGGGCAGTTTTCAGTTTGTGCGGCCCTCCATGGGTTCTTGGACGGTTTACGGGCTCGGATCGGAAAACGAGAGCCTGCCTGGCTTCATCAGCATCAATCCGCTCACGGCGCTGGGCGGCCTGAGTTACTACTCCAGCGCGTTTTTGCCTGCGTCCACCTCCGCGACGTTGCTCGGGAACGCGAATCAGCCCGGCGCGAAGCTGCAACTCGGCAACATCACCAATTCGAGGCTCGACAACGCCGCGCAGCGTGATCAGCTCGATCTGCTGCAGGCAATGAATCGCGATCTGCTCGCGCAAACGAGCGATCCGCGTGTGGAAGGCATCATTTCGTCCTACGAGCTGGCCTTTCGCATGCAGGGCGAGCTGCCGCACGTGATGGATCTCAGCGGCGAGAGCAAAGCGACGCTGCAACTCTACGGCGCGGACAAATCGCCCACCGAGACCTTTGGCCGCCAGTGCCTGCTCGCGCGTCGATTCGCCGAGGCGGGTGTGCGTTTCATTGAGATCAGCCACATGGAGTGGGATCTGCACGGCTCGTTGCAAAGCGGCATGACACGTAATTGCTCGCAAATCGACAAACCCATCGCCGGACTGCTGCACGATCTCGATCAGCGTGGTCTGCTGGAGGACACACTCGTGCTTTGGGGAGGTGAGTTTGGCCGCACGCCTGACGACGCCACGCAGGACGGTCGCAGGCACAACAACAAAGGCTACAGCATGTGGATGGCCGGCGGCGGCGTGAAAGCAGGCCACATCCACGGCACGACGGACGATCTCGGCATCGAAGCCATCGACGGCAAAGTGCACATCCATGACTTGCACGCGACGATGCTGCACCTGCTCGGCCTCGATCACGAGCGGCTCACGTTCCGTTATGGTGGCCGTGATTTCCGGCTCACGGATGTGAAGGGCAAGGTCGTGAAGGAGATTCTCGCGTAGCGCGATCAACGTTCACTTCTTCAGCGGAAACTGCGCGTGCAGCAGTCTCTCCGCTTCTTCGAGCGCGGCTTTGTCGGATGGGTTGTCGATGATGTTGTCGAGTTCCGGCTGGTCGGAGGTGTGGTCGTAGAGTTCGCGGGCCTCGATCGCGCCGGTCTGCCAGTTGCGCCACTCAGTGTAGCGCCAGTTGGCGGTGCGGATGCTGTAGCCCATCGCGGTGGGCTGTTTGGATGGCGTGCGGTCGGCGTAGGCGGGACGCGGATGCTGCGTGAAGGCGCCGCGCTTCACGGTGGCTGACGGATCGTCGAGCACAGGCACGAGGCTGGTGCCTTCGAGGCCGGGCGCGGCGGGAAGGCCGCACAGGGCGTTCAGCGTGGGGAAGATGTCGAGCATCTCGGCCAGCGCGGCAGTTTGCACGCCGCGCTGTTTGGCCTGCGGTGGCGCGATGATGAGCGGCACGCGGGCATCGAGCTCGAAGTTGCTCGTTTTCGCCCACAGGCCGTGCTCGCCGAGGTGGTAGCCATGGTCGCCCCAGAAGACGATCACGGTGTTGTCGAACAGGCCGTGCTCCTTCAGCGCGGCGATAACTTTTCCTACCTGCGCGTCCATGTAGCTGATGCCGGCGAAGTAGCCGTGGCGCATCTCGGCGATCTGTTCCGGCGTGGGTTGCTTCTGCTGGTCGGGCGGGCCGAGGATCTCGGTGCTTTGATGAAACGCGATCTCCGGGGCGTGAGCTGGGCGCGCCGGATTGAGCGCGGGGATTTGCGCGCGATCGTAGAGGTCCCAGTATTTTTTTGGCGCGTTGAACGGCGCATGCGGCTTCCAGAAACCGACCGCGAGGAAGAACGGCCCCTTTTTCAGCTCAGGAATGATGCGCACGGCCTCGGCGGCGACGCGGCCATCGTAGTAGGCCTCGTCGGGCACGTCGTAGCTCTCGCACATGCCCACGGAGCCGTACTTGCGCAGGCCTTCGCTGAGTTTCGCGTGATTCTCCGGCAGCGGGCCGCTGATCTGCGGCGTGTCTTCGCCGTGGTTGGCGTAGTGGAGGAATTCCGGCGCGGACCACGAACGCGAGTCGCCTTTTTCCTTTGTGTGCCAGTTGTGGAAGAGCTTGCCGGAGCAGCGTGTGGTGTAGCCGTGCTCCTTGAACCACAGTGGCAGCGTGGTGACGTCCGGCTTCAACTCGCGGAAGTGCGTGCCATTGACATAGAGGCCCAGCGTGCCCGGTCGCAGGCCGGTGAGCATGCTGGAGCGGCTGGGATTGCACACCGCCTGCTGGCAGTAGGCCTTCGTAAAGATGGTGCCGCGGGCCGCGATGGCATCGAGGTGCGGCGTCTTCGCCACCGAGCCGTAGCAGCCGAGTTCAGGACGCAAATCATCGGCAGTGATGAGGAGCACATTCGGCGGAGCAGCATCGAGGCGAGGCAGAATCGAGAGCAATCCGAGAAGCAGGGCGGTGGAGACAGATTTCATGGTGGTGCAAGACAACAGACGTTCGCTGCGATAGTCGGGCATCCGTTTGTCACTTCAACGTCTTTGCCATGAAACCCGTTCTCTTGCTTCTCCTGCTTGTTTCCTCCCACGCGTTCGCAGGATGGCAGGCTGGCGCGGCCAAGGCGGACATCACACCGACGGAATCCGTGCCGCTGGCCGGCTACGGAGGCAAGTCGCGCATGTCACAGCGGGTGGAGCATCCCATCTGGCTGAAGGCACTCGCTCTCAAAGATGATGCGGGTGCGACTTCGGTGCTGGTGACGGCGGATTTGGTGGGACTGAGCGACAAAATGATCGCGGTGATCGCGAAGAATGCTGCGGAGAAGCATCACATTCCGAGAGAGCGGCTGATCTTGAACACGTCGCACAATCATTCGTGCCCGGTGACGGAGGATGTGCTGTGGTTGTATTATGAATTCACGCCCGAGGAGGCTGCGGCGAAGGATCGCTACACGGCGATGGTGTATGCGAAGTACGATGATGTGATCGGCAAAGCGATTGCAGCGCTCGCACCGGCGGAACTGGCCTTCGAGCAGGGTTTAGCCGGTGTGGCGGTGAATCGGCGGCGTTCACGTGGTCCGGAGAGCCGTGCTCTTGGCGGGCAGGTCGATCAGGATGTGCCGGTGATCACCGTGAAGGCCGGAACTGACCTCAAGGCCATCGTTTTCGGCTATTCGTGCCACACGACGGCGCTTGGCGGCCTCAGCATCAATGGCGACTATGCAGGGTTCGCGCAGTTGGAGTTGGAGAAGTCGTTTCCGGGCACGGTGGCCATGTTTGTGCAGAATTGCGGCGGCGATGCGAATCCGCTGCCGCGCATTCGCGGGAAGGATGTCGAGGCGACGGAGTTGGCGTCGATGTATGGCAAAGTTTTGGCCGAATCCGTGCGTCAGGTCATCGCAAGCACGATGAAGCCGCTCAGCGGGCCGATCCGCGCAGCGATCGGCGAGACGGAGCTGGGGTTGCAGCCAGGCATTCCACTCGAAGAATTGAAACAGCGACTCCCCAACCTCACAGGCATGCCGAAGCGCGAGTTTGAGCACTTCATCCGCCAATTCGAGACACTCGGCTCGCCGCCGGATCGCGTGAAGTATCCGGTGCAGGTGTGGCAGTTCGGTCCGGACCTCACGTTCATCGCGCTGACAGGCGAAACCGTGGTGGATTACTCGCTGAAGTTCAAAGCCGCCTACGGCTGGAACAACACCTGGGTTTGCGGTTATAACAACGACCTCACCAGCTACATCCCCAGCCTGCGCGTGCTCAAAGAAGGCGGCTACGAAGGCGTGACTGGCATGTTCGAATACGGTCACCGTGCGCCTTACACGGACACGGTGGAGGAGCGGATCACGACGAAGGTTGAGGAACTCGTGAAGGCGACAACAAAGTAGCTTTGTTGCGCCGCAACAAAGAGCCAGACCCAGTTGCTGCGCAACTGGGCAACTCGACGGCTACTTTACGACTGGCGCGGTCTGCTCCGGTGTCACGCGACCACCAGGCAGTTCCAGGATCTTGATGTTGCGGAAATGGATCTCCGCGCCCTCGGATTCGAGGCAGAGGTAACCTTTGCGCACGGTGGACTCTCGGATGCCGTTCACAAACTTGCCGTTGATCGAGAGCTTCACGGTGCCATCGACGCAGACGACATCGTAGGTGTTCCATTCGCCTTTGCCTTTGCAGCGAAACTCCCACGACATGCTGCGGCGGCCGCGTGGATTGTCGGGAATGCCTTCGAGGCCGTTCGCGCCGAAGAGTTCGCCGGAGACATAGCCAGGATGATTGGGCTGTCCGTCCTTGGTGGGATGCAGCTTAGGCCATTCGAGTTCCAGCATCTGCACCTCCATTCCCTTTGGCAGCGGACGGTCGGGCGGCGTGCTACCCTCGCTCCAGACAAAGACGCCGGAGTTGCCACCGGCCTGCATGTGCCGCCATTCGATGTGCAGGATGAAGTTCTCATACTGCTTCTCGCTGCGCATCACACCGATGGGCAGGCCTTTGCACACGAGCAGGCCGTCTTTGACGCTCCAGGTGTCTTTGCTGGTGTTCACATCCACCCAGCCGGTGAGATCTTTGCCATTAAAGAGGTCTCGCCACTGCGGCACGTCTTCGGCGATGGCGGTGGTGGCAAGGAGAATGGAGAGGAGGAGTGGTTTCATGAGTTGGGTGGGTTGGCAGCAAAAAATGGGCAGGATGGTCATTTCGAAATCATCGTGTGATGGTGACCACCAAATGCGTCCTCTGGCCTGATCCTTCGATCGGTCCGTGAAGCACCGCGCTCTCTCCGTCGGCGAGATTCAGCGCCGGAGCTCTTGTCCAGGCCGAGACGATGGGATAAGGGTTCCCGTCGAACTTCTCCTCGCCAATGATGCGTGAGATCATGAGATCGTTCTCGATATGGATGCGGCCTGACGGTGTGAGGACCGGACAAAGCCAAAACATCGTGCCGACAGGAGCGTATCGGATATCCGCCACGGCAGAGGCGTCTCCGTCAGGAAGTTTCTTGGACTGCGAGGAGGCGAGCATGGGCTGATTGACCACGCTGCGAATCGTCATCGTCTGCCCCATACGGCATGCCATCCGCGGGTAGGAAGTGATGTTGGCGCTTGGATCGCGCATAATCGTCCGGAGAAATGTGTTCAACTCGCCCGGGGAGAGGATGCGAACGTCACCTTCCTTGGCAGAGGACTGCGGCGCTGCGGTGCGCGACTCGATGAGCTTGATCTCCATCTTGCACAGTCCTCCGTTTGCTCGGCCATGCTTGCTGGCCCTGTCTGCGAACTGTTGTGCCATTCTGCTGCCCTCCTTGGTCGGGCTCCTTGAGCCATCGAGCATCATGAACGGAAATCGCTTCCTCATTTGCGGCCACTCATTGGGAGTCATGTGGATGATCTCTCCATTCACGTAGGGGCTTGTCTTGGAGCCGCCTGGAATGCTGCACCCGACCATCGTGCCTGCGGCCATCACAGCGAGGAGCCAGAGGGTTGTCCGATGACGCCAACGGGATGTTCGCATTGGGTCGAGGTGATTGAGGTCGGTCTTCATCGACTGTCGGCAAGTTGGGTTAAAAGGATAAATCTCTGGTGCGCGAAGGCTCATCCATCACAGTGGCTTCATGGCGTGACTCTCACAGCGCGGCCCGGACGGGCATCTTTCACGAGTTCGCCATCTCGCACAACGAAAGTGCCGCTGACGATGACGTGTGAAATGCCCGCCGAGGGCGTGGTGGGCGCTTCAAAGGTCGCGCGATCGATGATTTTGGCGGGATCAAGGACGGTGATGTCCGCATCCGCGCCGATGGCGATGCGGCCTTTGTGTTTCATCATCGGAACGTGGGCTTCGAGGCGTTTGGCGGGCAGGATGGTCATCTTGGCCAGCGCCTCCATGAGAGGCAGGAGCTTCTTTTCGCGGCTGTAGAGTCCCAGCACGCGCGCAAACGTCCCCGCGCCGCGTGGATGGCCTTTGCCATCGACAAATGGCACACCGTCGCTCGCGATCATCACGCCGGGATGCGCGATGGCCTTCTCGACGTTGGCGTCTTTCATCATGTACATGATCACCCAGCCGCCCTGCTTGCGGTAGCGCTCGAAACTTTCCTGAGTGAGCCGCTCGCCGGTCGCGGTCCACATGATGTCGCCGTAGCTGATGCGCAGGTTGTCCTGCCAGCCCGGATTGAACATCGCCGATTCCAGCAAGGTCGATGCGGCGGTGTAGGGATAGACTTCCGTGGTCAAATCCATGCCCGCAGCGCGGTTTTCGTCGATCAACTTCAGCACCTCCGGCATGTCGCCGATCGCGCTGCTGCCGACATGCACGATGTGGAGCGCCGCGCCCGTCTTTTTCGCCGCATCAATGGCCTCGCGGATCGGTGCGATGCCAAACGCTCGCGTGTGGACGAACGCAGGCACCTTGCGCTCCGCTGCGATGCGAAACAGCGTCTCGATCTCCTCTGTCGTGGCCGCAGGCGTGTAGTTAATGCCGAATCCGACACCCAGCGCGCCTTCGTCGAGCCCCGCACGGATCGCGGCACTCATGCTTTTCATCTCCGCCTCACCCGCGACCTTGTTCGCGCCGTCGGGCTTCGGTCCGAGCAACGCCAGCTTCGCCTTGCCGCTTGCCCATTGTCCCGTTTTGAGCTGCGGATGAAACGCGGCAAAGCGCGCCGAGATGTGACCGACCGTCGCGCCATAATGAATCGGCGCGGTGCCTTCCATCGACGCATACCACTCGGCGACGGGATACACGCCGCCTTCGAGCTCCAGCGCCATCGTCACGCCGTCCTGCGCCTTGATCTGCAAATCGCTCGTCGTCTGCCCGTGCGCATGCAAATCGATGAATCCCGGCGAAACGACGAGTCCGGTCGCATCGACGACTTTTTCACCCGCGAGCGCCGATTCGGAGATCGCGGCGATTTTGCCGTCTTCGATGCCCACGTGCCGAATCGCGTCGAGATTCGTCGCCGGGTCCATCACACGGCCATTGGCGAGCACGAGATCAAAATCCGCCGCGAGACATGACAGGGGCGGAAGAAGCAGAATAATGAAGGCGAAGCGCATGAACGACAAACGGGGCATCCAAACCGCTTCTTCGGCGTTCGCGACGGCGAAACATGCAACAACACCTCACGCTCCGGCTTATTGGATCGCCATGAAACCCATTGCCGCATCTAATCGCCGCCAATTTCTCCAAAACACCGCCGCCGCGGGCTCCGCGCTGATTTTGCCATCCGGCTTGCTGCGTGGACAGGCGGCGCGCAAGCTCAACGTCGGCTTCATCGGCATGGGGGGGCAGATTCAGGGGCACGTAAGTAAGATCGTTCAACTTGGTCATCACGTCGGTGCGCTGTGTGATGTCGATGCCGCGCAGATCGAGGCGTCCAAGAAAAAACACGGTGAGAGCGTGGCCAATGCGGCGACGTATCGCGACTACCGCGTCCTGTTTGAGAAGGAGAAGTCGCTCGATGCGGTCGTCATCGCCACGCCGGATCACTGGCATGCGCCGATCTGCCGCGCCGCGATGCAGGCAGGCAAGCACGTGTATTGCGAAAAGCCGCTCACGCACACCATCGCGGAAGCGCGCGAGCTGCGCGAGATGTCGCGCACGGCGAAGGTGATCACGCAGACGGGCAATCAGGGCAGCGCTTCGCCGAATCTGCGACGCAGCATGGAATTGATCGCCGCAGGCTTCTTCGGCGCGATCAGCGACATCCATGTGTGGCATCCCACGCACAGTTGGCCGAGCGGCGAGGAGCGTCCGGCAGACAGCGATCCCATTCCCGCCTCGCTCGACTGGGACTTCTGGCTCGGCACCGCGCCGGAGCGCGCCTACAAGGCCGGCATCTACCATCCGGCGAAATGGCGCGGCTGGTATGACTTTGGCAACGGCTCGCTCGGCGATTTCTGCTGCCATGGCTTCAACATGCCTGTGCGCGCTTTGAATCTCGATTATCCGACGCGCATCGAGATCAGCGGCACTGGCATGGGCAAAGAGAGTTTTGCTGCGGCCTGCACCGTGCATTTTCACTTCGCCGCACGCGGCGACCGCGGCCCGGTGCGGCTGCATTTCTACACCGGCGGTGATTTGCCGCCCGCAGAAGTCACCGCGCCGCTCGTAGCCACTTTTGGCAGCCTGCCACGCACCGGCTGCCTGCTCATCGGTGAGCACGGCCAGCTCCAAAGCGGCCTGTGGAACTCCGAATGCTACGTGAAGCTCAACAACGACGCGAAATTCACCGGCGCGGACAATCATCCCTCCGCGAAACAAGTGCCCATCTCGCTCCCACGCGTCAAAGGCCATATCGACGAGTGGATCGACGCGATCCAAGGCGGGCCGAGGGTCTTCGCCGACTTCGATCTCGGCGGTCATCTCACCGAAATCGGCCTCTCCGGCATCGTGGCGCTGCGTTTGCAAAAGAGCATCGACTGGGACGGCCCGAACATGAAAGTCCCCGGCATGCCGGAGGCGGACAAGTTCATCCGCAAGAGCGAGAGGGCGAAGTACGGGCGCACGTGAGACTCCGGCCTGAGTTGTCGGGCTGCTGAACCGCAGCTACACAATTTCCGTGATCGGCTGGCCGAGATCGACGAGGTATTGCGGCCTGCCGGTCGTGTCGGTCAGCGTGGTGCCGCGCGCGTCGATGCCGAGATGTTGGTATAGCGTGGCGATGACATCCTGATAATGCACCGGACGCTGCGTGGCCTCGGCGGCCTGTTTGTCCGTCGCGCCGATGACCTGGCCGGTTTTCAACGCACCGCCGGCCATGATGCCCATGGCCACTTTCGGCCAGTGATCGCGGCCCGCCTTGTCATTGATCTTGGGCGTGCGGCCAAACTCGCCCCACACGATGATCATCACGTCCTGCAGCATGCCGCGCTCGTCGAGATCGGTCACCAGCGTGTGTAGCGCGTGATCGACCAGCGGGCCGAGGTAGCGCATGGCGGAGAAATTGCGCGAGTGCGTGTCGAAATCGCTGATGGAGATGCTCACGCAGCGCACGCCGGCCTCGATCAAGCGCCGCGCGAGCAGGAACTTCTGCGCGCACTTCGGGCTCTCCATCGAATTGGCGACGTCCGCGGGCCGCACGATGCGCGGCGTGTAGCGTTCGAGCACTCGGGGGTCTTCCTGGCTCAAATCCATCGCTGCGGCGAATTTTCCTGAAGTGAGAATGCCGAGCGAAAGCTGCGTGAACTCATCCAGCGCGTGCATGGAGCCGCTGGAGTCGATGTCCCGGCGGATCTTGTCGAGATCGCGCAGCAATGACACACGATCCTCCAGCCGGCCGACAGTGAGCCCTTTCGTCAGCGCCAAACTCTGGCTGTGGTTCGAGCCGCGACGCGCCAGCTCGGCTTTCATGCCCTCTTCCAACTGACGCTCGAACATCTGCGAGATGTCAGGACGAAATGGCGAGCACGCGGTGCCGAGGAAACCGGGACGCGCGCTGTTGCGCACGAGCGCACGGCCCTGCATGAGATCGACAAAGGCGGGCGCGGCATCTTTGGACGTCCTGAGAAGTTTGCTCACGACACATCCCATCGCAGGCCGGCCGCCGATGAAGGCGAGCTCTTTTTCCTCAAAGCCCGACTGGCACTGAAACGCGTTATGCGCGCCCGCCGCGCCCACGAGCGAGCGCAGGAAGACGTACTTGTCCGCGTTCGCCGCGAGCCGTGGGAGCAGTTCCGTCAGATGCAGGCCGGGAATTTTCGTCGGCAGCGATTTGAACTCGCCACGGATCTCGCTCGGCGCGTCCGGCTTCGGGTCGATGAGGTCCATCTGCGGCGGACCGCCGTCGAGATGGATGTTGATCACGGCCTTGGTTGAAGAACGAATGGCTGCCGCGGACTCGGCGCGCAGCAAATCCGCTAGACCAAGCGAGCCAATGCCCAGCGCGCCCGCCTTCAGAAAACTGCGGCGGTGCTGGCTGGTGTGGCTGTCCTGAAAGAGGAACATGCGGCCATTCACTACGGCCTGGGCCATGAGGGGCTTTCGGCGCTGTCGCAATCAGCTCGCTGCATCGGGACGGCAGATGACTTTCCGTTTGAGCCTGCCGGGCTTTCGGGCTAGTCAGCGGGCCACCTTTTCCCCAATGAGCAGCCCTTCCGCACACACTTACAAGCAAGCCGGCGTCGATATTCACGAAGCAGCGTCGCTGGTCGATGACATCGGGGTGCTGGTGAAGCGCACGCAGCGCAACCGGAAGCTGGCGAACCCCTTCGGCCTGTTCGCGGCCGCGTATGACCTCAGCGGCTACAAGCACCCGATGATCCTCACCGGTTGTGATGGCGTGGGCACAAAAATCGAGTTGTTGCTGAAGCACGACCAGCTTGAGGCTGCGGGCAAAGACCTCGTTGCCATGAATGTGAACGATGTGCTCACCACAGGCGCGGATCCGATCATGTTCCTCGACTACGTGGGCATTCCGAAGATTCAGAAGACGCAGATCACGCGCATCATCGCCGGCATGACGGAGTATCTGGAGGCCTGCAATTGCATCCTCGCGGGCGGAGAGACGGCTGAGATGCCCGGCATGGTGCCCGAGGGCATGGTGGAGCTCAGCGGCTTTGCCATCGGTGCGTGCGAGAAGGAAGACTTGCTCGATCCTGGCACGATCGCCGCTGGTGACGTGCTCATCGGGTGGCCCAGCGCTGGTTTTCACGCGAACGGTTTCAGCCTGGTGCGCCGCATCATCGAGAAGGAGAACATCCAGTTCAGCGAAGACGAAATGCGCACGCTGCTGTTGCCAACCCTGCTTTATCATGAGCAGCCGAAGGCGCTTAAAGCCGCAGGTATCAAGCCAAAGGCGATGGCGCACATCACGGGCGGCGGTCTGCCGGAGAATCTGGGCCGCATGTTCCTGAAGCGCGGTCTTGGTGCGAAGCTGCGCATTCCGTTCTGGCAAAACGACGTCGTGCAGAAGGTGCTGCGTCATGCCGACAAGGCGGACGCGATCGACACGTTCAACATGGGCCTCGGCTGGGTGGCGATCGTCTCGCCAGAACAAGCCGACGCCGCGGTGAAGTGCGGCACGGGAGCGAAGATCATCGGCGAGATGGACACGAGCGCCCAGGTCAGCGTGGAGATCGTCTGAGGCCCGCTCTTCAACAGCTCAGACGGGTCCAAAACGGCGTCTGCGGAGCGCTGCCAGACCAGCACACAGCAGCAGGATGAGGCTGCCGGGCTCCGGCACGGGGAGGAGAGAGTTGTTGAAGGTGAAATTGGCCACATTCGCGCCCAGGGCGGAGCCGTCGGTGTTGTCGCTCATCCAATGAATGCCGCCGTAGATGCGGCTCATGCCGGCTTCCTCCGCAGCGTCACTGAAGCTAGTGAAGTCGCGGGTGTAGCCCAGGGGCAAGAAGGGGGACTCGGACTCAGCGGTGAAGGAGACGTTGTCCGTGCCAAAGAACTGAGCGAGGATCGTGGCACCTGCCATGGAGAAGGCGCTGTGGCCGCTGGTGTAAGCCCCGAACGAGGGCGTGGGGATAAGAGGCGACCAGGAGGCATCCTCAATCGTGCTGGGATTGCCGTCCGTGCTTGCGGTGTTGATGGCCAGCATGGGACGCCAGGTGTCGTAGTAAACTTTGGCCTCCCAGGTGGCGATGCCCGTGTCCGCCTCGGCAAGGTTCAGCAGGGCAAAGAGGCGTGCGTTTTGCTCCAGATTCAATCCTGCTGAAGCTGACACGCTTTGGGCGATGCGGTTCCAGTGGCCGGGAGGCGAGGAAGTGCCCGGTCCGTCCACCCAGAAGTAGGCGATCGTGGTCTGGTCAGCCGTGCGGGTGGAACCGGTGGCGCGACCGAGCTCCTTCACTTGATTGAACTCCGCTGTGTAGGCGGCGCTCTGGACCCAGTTTTGGTAGTCTGTGGCTGTGGTCCCATTGAGACCCACTGGCCCACTCGGACGGAACTGGCTGGCCGAATTGAGCGTAAACGGGGTGACGTTCCCCCATTGCGAAAAGAGGAACGTGCCGGTGCCGGCACCCCAGGCACCTGGGGTGGTCCCCGCCTGCCAGCGCCCCACCGTGCCAAACGGCTGAGGGCTGTAAGTCGCCGTGGCATTCCACCCATCGAAGGCACGGGCGCTGATCATCGCGGCCGCTGCTGCGGCTCCAACCTCCATACCTCGGGTCTTTGCTTCGCTATCCACGATGGCTGACATCTGGGTGTTGTAGAGGTTCGTGAAGCTGGTCAGATAAGAGTTTCCAGCCCCATACCGATCCGTGTAGATCGAACTCATCACGTCGTGGGCAGCTCTGGCGGCGGCGGCCTGCTGGTCGATGCCTGCGCCCACTGTGCTGGGATTGAAATAGCCCAGATACGGCTGGTAATTGCGATTCACCGAATTGACCGCGTCGAACATGGAGCCGCCGAGCATGCCCATGGTGCGGGAATTGATGGGGGGGCAGCGTTGCTTGCTTCCGTGGCGAAAGTCTGGCGCATGAGGGCATTCCAGTCCGTGATCACGTCCGCCCGCAGGCTGAAACAGCCGACGAAGGTCAGAAACACGAGCTTTGGGAGTGAACGCATGATACAGAGGGCGAAACCCTTGGTTAAGTTATGATAATTATAGTTAAAGTCAATTATTGTTAACCTTTCCTCTGAACCACTGTCTGTAGCCGCCATGACCCCTGCCCCAGCCCCAACTCTGCCTTGCCTCGCCCTGCTGTTCTGCCTCGTCGCTGTGACCGCCGCCGAACCGGCCAAATCAGCTAAAAAGGCTCCGAACCCTGCCATGGAGACGATTCAGGATGTCGCCGGGCTTCCAAGAGTGCTGCTGATCGGCGATTCGATCTCCATCGGCTACACGCTCCCGACCCGGAAACTGCTGACTGGCAAAGCGAACGTCCACCGCATCCCCACCAACGGCGGCCCCACGAAAAACGGCGTCGCGAACGTCCAAAAATGGCTCGGCGAAGGCAAATGGGACGTGATTCACTTCAACTGGGGTATCCACGACCTCAAATACATGCCCGATGGCAAGCGCCAGGTGGAGCCTGCCGATTATGAAGCCAATCTGCGCCAGCTCGTTGCCACGCTGAAGGCCACCGGCGCAAAGCTCATCTGGGCCACCACCACGCCAATCCCGGATGGCGAGCTCAATCCACCGCGCAAATTCGGCCAGGTGCAGGAATACAACGGCATCGCCGCCAAGGTGATGGCGGCAAACGGCGTTGCCATCGACGACCTGAACGCCCACATCACACCGCACCTCGCCACGATGCAGAATCCGCGCGACGTGCATTACTCCGCCGCAGGCAGCGAGCATCTCGCGAAGAAGGTCGCCGAGTCGATCACACAAGCTTTGACGAAGTAGCGGCACCTCCGTGCCTGCCCGGTTGCACCGGGGGGAATCCCGCTTATCTACGCGGCCCGCTTATGCACAGCTTCCGCTACCATCAGGGCGAATTGTTCGCCGAAAACGTCCCGCTCCAGTCCCTCGCCGAAAAACACGGCACGCCGCTGTATGTTTACTCAAAGGCGACGATCTCCGATCACTTCACCCGCCTCGACGCGGCCTTCGGAAAGCTGAACCACCTCGTTTGCTATGCGGTGAAGGCGAACTCGAACCTCGCCGTGCTCAGCACCATCGCGAAGCTCGGCGGCGGCTTCGACATCGTCTCCGCAGGCGAGCTTTACCGCGTCATCAAGGCGGGTGGCGACCCCGGAAAGTGCACCTTTGCCGGTGTGGGCAAGACGCGTGACGAAATCGAGTTCGCGCTCAAGCACGGCATCTACTGCTTCAACGCCGAGTCCGAGGCCGAGCTCCACTACATCAACCAAGTCGCTGGCGAACTCGGCAAAAAAGCCCCCGTGGCCGTGCGCGTGAACCCGAACGTCGATGCGAAAACGCACGCGAAGATCACCACCGGCAAGAGCGAGAACAAGTTCGGCATCGACTTCGACCAGATCCTCGACGTTTACGGCCGCGTGGCCGCCGAATGCCCGAATCTCGTCATCAAAGGCCTGCAGATGCACATCGGCTCACAGCTCACGAATGTCGATCCGTTCCTGGAGGCCGTGCAGAAGGTCGTGCCGCTCGTGAAGCAGGTCAAAGAGCGCCACGGCATCGAATTTTTCAGCATCGGCGGCGGCATCGGCATCAACTACCGCCAGAGCCTCGACTCCGGCCCTGTCTCGTGGTGGGAAAAGAACGCCGAGACGCATCCGCTGACCGTCCAGGCCTATGCCGAGGCAGTCGTGCCGCATCTCGCCAGTCTCGGACTGCGCATTCTTTGCGAACCCGGTCGCTTCATGGTCGGCAACGCGGGCACGCTGCTCACGAAGGTGCTTTACGAGAAGCGCGGCTCCGCGAAGACCTTCAAGATTGTCGATGCCGGCATGAACGACCTCATCCGCCCGACGCTGTATGAAGGCTGGCATCAAATCGTGCCCCTGAAGCAGCCCGCGAACGACACCGTCGAGAAAGTCGATGTCGTCGGCCCCATCTGCGAATCCGGCGACTTCCTCGCTCAGAACCGCGATATCCCGCTCGTGAAGGAAGGCGATTACCTCGCCGTGCTCAGCGCCGGTGCGTATGGCTTCACGATGGCCTCAAACTACAACACCCGGCCCATGCCCGCCGAAATCCTCGTCGATGGCGACAAGGCCAGCGTCGTGCGCGAGCGCCAGACGCTCGACGACGTGCTCAAAGGCGAGCACATCGCGTGAAAGAGACAGTTTTGAACCACTAATGCCCGCTAATCCTCACTCATGTCCGGATCAGAAAATTAGAGTTCATCAGTGTCCGATTAGTGGTTAAAAACTGATTTTCACATGCACATCGCCGACATCCTCAAAACCCAGCGCCCGACTCTCTCCTTCGAGTTCTTCCCGCCGAAGACCTCCGAGGCCTCGGAAGCGCTGTATCAGACCATCGGCGAACTGGAGGCCTACAAGCCTTCTTTCGTCAGCGTGACCTATGGCGCGGGCGGTTCGACACGCGAACTCACGCACGATCTCGTCGTGCGCATCAAGACCACGACCACGCTCGATCCCATCCCGCATCTCACCTGCGTGTGCCACAGCGAGTCCGATGTCACCGCCATTCTGGAGCGCTACGCAAAGGCTGGCGTGAGCAACATCCTCGCGCTCGGCGGTGATCCGCCGAAAGGCCTCGTTGGTTATGATCGCGCAAAGGACGCCTTCCAGCACGCCGCCGACCTCGTCGCCTTCATCAAGAAATTCAACGAAAGCGGAGCCCATCCTGACAAGCGCGGCTTCGGCATCGGCGTCGCCGGTTTCCCGGAAGGTCACCCCACCACGCCGAACCGCGTGCTCGAAATGGACTACCTCAAGGCCAAGGTCGATGCCGGAGCAGACTACATCTGCACCCAGTTGTTCTTCGACAACCACGACTTCTACGACTTCCGCGAGCGCTGCCAGCTCGCTGGCATCCACATTCCCATCATCGCCGGCATCATGCCCATCACCAGCGCCGCCGGCATGCGTCGCATGGCCGAGCTCGCCGCCGGAGCGCGTTATCCCGCGAAACTGCTGCGCGCCATCCAGCGCTGCGGCAAGGACGAGGACGCCGTGCAGAAAGTCGGCATCCACTACGCCACCGAGCAGTGCCGTGACCTGCTCGACCACGGCGTGGACGGCATCCACTTTTACACCTTGAACAAATCCCACGCCACGCGCGAGATTTACTCCAGCCTCGGCATCCGCGACTCTGCGGCCGTGCGCCCGCAATCATGAGCGAAGAACTGCCCCTCATCGCAGCCATCGAGGCAGGTGGCACGAAATTCGTCTGCGCCATCGGCACCGGCCCGCACGATCTCCGGGATGTCACGCGCATTCCGACGACCACGCCGGAGGAGACGCTCGGCGGCGTCACGCGGTTTCTCTCGATGGCGAAATCGAAGTATGGCTCCTTCGCAGCCATCGGCATCGGCTCATTCGGCCCCATTGATCTCGACAAAAGCAGCGAAACCTACGGCTACATCACCTCCACGCCTAAACCCGGCTGGCAGTTCACCAAAGTCGTGCCCATGCTGCACGACCGCTACAAGGTGCCCGTCGCCTGGGACACTGATGTGAATGCCGCCGTGCTCGGCGAATACCTCTGGGGTGCGGGACAAAACACCGATCCGCTCATCTACATCACTGTCGGCACCGGGGTTGGCGGCGGTGTGCTCGTGAACGGCCAGCTCCTCCACGGCCTGCTGCATCCCGAAATCGGCCACTTGCTCGTCCCGCCGCCGCAAAACTCCTCGGCGTTCCAGCAGGCCTGCCACTGCCCATATCACAAGAGCTGCGTCGAAGGCTACGTCAGCGGCACCTCGCTCGCCTCGCGGTGGGGTGTCAAAGCCGACGCCCTGCCGCCCGATCATCCCGCGTGGGAAGAGGTCGCCGATGTCATGGCACACGCGCTGATGAATCTCACCCTCACCCTCTGCCCGAAGCGCATCATCCTCGGCGGCGGCGTGATGAGCCAGGAACACATCCTGCCCTTGATTCGCGGCCAGCTCAAAAAACTCAACAACCACTACCTCCGCGTCCCCGAACTCGACCGCAACCTCGACGACTTCGTCGTCGCACCGGGTTTGGGAGCACGCTCGGGACTGCTCGGGGCGCTGGCGCTCGGGAAGTATGAGCTGGATCGGCAAGCGACGTGAAACTTGTCCTCAACCACGACACCTACACCGCGGTGCTGCGTGAGATCGTGCCTTCGGCCAAACGGTTGCTCTGGCTTGTGACGGCCGACATTAAGGACCTGCACGTCGAAGGTGGAAGGAAGAAATTCGTGCCGTTCCTGGAAGTGCTCGCCGGCCTGATCCGCGAGGGCGTTGAGGTGCGTCTGGTGCATGCCAAGGAGCCTGGACCACGCTTCCGAGAGGACTTCGACCGTTTCCCGGAACTCATCGGCAGCGACCTCTTCACGCGCATCCTCTGCCCCCGCATGCACATGAAATGCATCATCGCCGACGAGCGCATCGCTTACATCGGGTCTGCCAACCTGACCGGTGCCGGGCTGGGAGCCAAGAGCGACCACCGCCGCAACTTTGAGGCCGGCATCGTCACCGAAGACCGGGCGACCATCCACTCTCTCATGGAGTTTCTCGACGCCTACTTCCTCGGCGACCACTGCCTCAAGTGCCAGCGCCGAGACGTCTGTCCTGACCCGATCGTATGATTCCGTTCTGAATCTCCAATCGCACTTCGCGTCGCGAAGCCATCACGCCCACTCCTTCACCCAAAACGTCAACGTCTTCGGTGATACGGTCTCTTCGCCGATCTCCTTCCACACAAACGTGGCCTGCAGTTCGGGATGCTTCGTGTAGCCCTGGCTGCGCCAGAAATCGTCGAGCGTTCGATAGCCGGCGGGACGCAGCGGATGATCGGCGGGGCGGTCCACGGCGCAAAAGGTGCTGAGTTTGGCACCAAGCTCACGAACATGCGCCTCACGACGTGCGAAGAACTCCTTGCCGATGCCTTGCCCGCGAAACTCGGGCAACAGGATGGATTCACCGAAGTAGCAGATCGTCGAAAGGTCGTAACCAGCCTTCGCAAAGGCCGCCTGAAACTCCGGGCCTTCATCCAGCATGGGCAGACACGTCGTCGCACCGACGACACGATCGCCATCGAAGGCCAGCACGACCCGACTGCCGGTGGAGCGCAGGTAAACGCGCAGGTAGTCGCGCTCATACTCCAAGCTGCCGTCGTAAAGATACGGATACTCGCGAAACACAGCAATGCGCAGCGCGCCGAGCGCGTCGAGATGCGGTTCGAGTTCGGCACCGTGGAAGTTTTGGAGGCGGAGCATGTGGAAAAAGTGACGAAACCAGAATGGCGAATGACGAATGAATTCTCAAACACGAACGGTATGCGCCCCACCTTGATTGGAGCTTGATTCGTCATTCCTCATTCTGGTTTCGTCATTGGGCGAAGCCCTCCGCCATCTCGCGAATTCTTTTCCGCATGTTCGCAAGGCCGTTCAGGCGCGTGGGAGAGAGCATTTTGGTGAAGGCGCAGGCTTCCCAGACTTCCGGCTCGAGGGCGGCGGCCTCAGCGGGGGCGGAATCGTCGTAAAGATCGCACAGGAGTGCGGCGAGGCCCTTCACCATCGGGGATTCGGCATCGCAGGTGAAACGAGCGCGACCATCGACGCATGCGCCGTGCAACCATACACGGGAAACGCAGCCGGGAACGAGGTTGGCGTCGGTTTTGTGCTCCTCGCCAAGCTTCATCGCTGCACCACGCGAAACGACGGCGTTCAGGCGCTCGTGCGGGTCATGAATGATGTTCAGGTCGTCGATGAGCGACCGCTGTTTCTCCGCGAGGGTCATTTGATCTTCGCGAGACGGCCCTTGCTCCAGTTCAGGCCGGCCTGAATGGCCTCATCATTGGCAATGGCGGCGGCGAGCTTCTCCCAGATGGCGACGGCGCTGGCAAAGGCGGCCTTGGCCTCGGTCTTTTTCCCGGCGCTCTCGCTGGTGTGGCCAAGAGAGCCGTAGAGCTGTGCAAGCTGGCTGGACCACATGCGGCGCTCGGGCGTGAGCTTGTCACTTTCCGGCAGCGCCTTGATGAGCGCCTCCATGGACTCGACCGCCTGCTTGGCGATGGGGATGGCCGCGGCCGTCTTGTTGTTGTCGGCCATCAACTCGGCGTACTCGCCGCGCAGCTTGGCGAGCAGGAAGCCGTAGCGGGCATTCGTCTTGTCATCGGCGAGGATCTCATTCACCAGCTCGATGGCGTCCTGCTTTTTCTTGGAGGCCTCCGAGGGGCTGCCCGCGTCACGCGCCAGCGAGGCGAGCGCACCGTAGTTGCGAGCGAGGAAGTACTTCACCTCGGCCCATTCCGGCATGAGGCGGTTGAGCTCGAGCAGAATGGGCAGCGCCTGGCTGTGCGCCTCCTTGGCATCCGCTCCGCTGAAATGACGTCCGATGAGCTCCGCCAGCTCGGTGTAGGCCTCTGCAAGCAGCAGCGCCTGATCCTGATTGCGCGGACTGCTGCCGAGCACGAGCTCGCCCATGTCCTTTACGGAGTCGATCAGGGTGTTCAGTGCTTCCTCGATCTTGCCGGCCTCGCGCTGGCTGATGCCCTTGGCAAACTTGGCACGGGCGAGGATGAATTTCTCGTCGTTGATGAGGTCGTGGCCGATGAGCTTCGGATCGAGGATGACTGGCACGCGCGCCAGCGCCTGCTCGGAGCCGGTCATGTCCCCGTTGCGCAGGGTGCGCAGGCCGTATTCGAGCCAGGCACGCGCACATTCGTTGCGTGCGAGGCGGTTTTTCGGATCTGCGGCCAAGCCTTTGTCGAGATTCACCGTGGCATCACCCAACAACGCGAGCGAATCGGCATGACGGCCCTCACGGCTGCGAATGTCCGAGAGCAGCAGGCTGTAGCGGCCGAGCCACTGCTGGTAGAGCGGTGTCTTGCCGTCTTCACCGCCTCCTTTGCTGACAATCTCCAGCGCCTGTTCGCGGGCCTTCGTGAGGTACTCGACGGCCTGCGCACTGTTGCGCAGTCGGAGATGAATCTGGCCGATGTTTCCATACGCGCGCAGGCGCTCGACGGCGAGCGAGGGCGACATCTCCAGCGCGGGCAGGCCGCGCATGCAGTAAGCGAGTGCATCGTTGAGCTGTTCCTTCTGGAAGCCGGCCTCCATCTCGTTGCCAGTCGGTGTTTGCAGCAACTGCGTGAGAAACTGGTCCACGGCGTTTTGCGAGTTCTGCAAATTCTGGTCCGCCACAGCTTTCGCGCTGCGGGCGATGTCACGCTCGGACGTCAGGCTGGCAATGCGATTCTCCCGGCCGTCGATCTCGATCTTGTGGTTCGCGCCGAGGCTGTCGATCGTCTTCTCCGCCTTTTGCGCTCGGCGCAGGGTGACAAACGCGTAGATGAAGCACAGGACAAAAATGGTCAGCAGCGAGATGGCCGCCGTTTGCAGTGCGAGCACCTTCTTCGCCTGCTTTTGCCGCTCGCGGACGGTTTGCTCACGCGATTCTTCGAGAAGGTAGTCGCTTTCGAGCACCTCGAACTCGCGCACGATCTCGCGCATGTCGCCCCAGCGAGCGGCGGGGTTCAGGTCGAGGGCGCGTTCGATGATGTTGCGTCGGCGCTCGTCCCATTTTGACTGTGCAGGGTGCGGCCAGACGATTTTTGGCTGGGCTTTGACGGCGGCGAGCAGCGCGTTGCTGTCGATCTGCGCCGCCAGGCCCGCAGCAGCCTGCTGCTGCGCACGCTCGACCTCGCTGGCCCACATTTCCGCGCCACGCGGCAGCACGCCATTGAGCAGGCGATACGCCAGCACCCCGAAGCTGTACACATCCCATGTCGGTCCGTAGCCAGCGAACACACCGTCCGGATTCTCAGCCTGCTCCGGGCAGAGATGCACGAAGTGATCCGTCAGCTCTAGATGATGAATGCCGCCCACCCATCCCTGGGCGATGTCGGTGAGGCGGATTGAGGACTCCGCGTCGTCTTCGAGCAGCACATTGCACGGACGCAGATTCCCGTGCGGGATGCCGTGCTTGTGCAGCCACGCGAGCGCGTCCGCCACCTCATAAATGTGCCGCCAGGCCTGCTCCGGCGGCAAACCGTTGCACGCGGCCTCCATCGTGGGTGTCTGCCACTGGCGGCGGCCGTGGCTGTCCTTCGTCATCACTCCGACGAGCGGCATCACGCAGAAGTAAGGCGTCTTGTCGAAGCTGTAATTCTCCACCGGCAGCACGCCGCGGTGGTGCGGCATCTGCTGCAGGGCGCGGAAGGCCGTGGCCAGCGCCTTGCGGTTGATCGCCATTGAGCTGAAGACCTTCACCGCGCAGGCCTTGCCATTCCCGGACACCGCCCGATAAACGGCACCGCACCTCCCGCTGCCGACCAGGTCCTGCAATTCGTGTCCGGCAATATCAGGCAGACTCATGCGTGCTTTGATTTTCTCTGGGGCGGGTGGATTAACCCCGGATGCCTCGGAAAACAGGCTGGAGAGACATCAAGGGCACGTACGATGGTGGCGGAATGGGAAATCTCAAATCTCAAATGCCGCTTTGCAAAAATCGCGTGCCAGAAATCCCAGCACACCCATGCTGACTCCAAGCCGCATGAAAAACCCGAAGGCCGACCCCCATAGCGAAATCAAGGCGATCTACGCAGAGCTGGAGCGCCGTCCCCTGCCCCGCCAGTGCGTCATGCGCACCGGCTGCTGCCATTTCCGCCTCGCCGGGCACACCCCCATGCTCACCCGGGGCGAGGCACTCTATGCGGCACAGGGCGTCCGAGCCAGCGGTCGCAAGGCTCTCAAACCCCACCCGGACGGCGCCTGCCCGCTGCTGGGACGCGACGGACGCTGCACGATCTACACCCACCGCCCCTTCGGCTGCAGGACGCACTTCTGCGCCGAGGCTGGCGGGATGTATCCTCGCAAACACGTCGCCGACCTCATCCAGCGCCTGGAAGCCCTCGATGAGCAACTCGGCGGTGACGGCTCACGCCCGCTGGAGGCCGCTGTGAGCGCCGCCCTCGCCGAAAAGTAGCTTCGATTGGCAATTGGAGTCTGTCGGGTTCGACGATCCGTCGAACCACCCCGCCTCACGGCGCTGCGCAGTCCCGTGCCAGCTTCTGGCTCGCTTCGGAGAGCTTCGCCAGCGGGTAGGAGACCTCGGAGGCGTTTGCAGGCATGCGCAGGACGACATTTTCGCCGTCCAGACGGACAAAGCCCGCCTTGATCGTCTTCCCCTCCGCGTTCGTCCAGCTCATGATCGGCGGAAGGGACTTCTTCGGCGTATTCGCGGCGACGGCCATCTTCGGGGCGCTGCCGTCGAAGCTTGCGCCTTCGGAGATCCACTCGGTGATCTTTTTGATGTCGCTGGTCGAGAGCTGCTCGTTCGGCGGCATGTGGTTTTTGCCGTCGTTGACCATGATCTCCAGGAAATGGCTCTCTGCGGGCTTTCCGGGCCGGATTTGCGCCACGTCATTGTCGGCGATGTCCAGCTTGAAGGTCTCCAGGTCGTCGAACACAAAGCCGGCCTTCTTCTTCCCGGTCTTCACGCTGTGGCACTCGTAGCAGTTTTTCTCCAGGATGGGCTGGATGTCCTTCTTGAAGTCCGCCGCACCAGCCATGGTGGCGGTCAGTGACCAGGAGATCAGGGGGAAGATTTTTTTGAACATGGGGGCGCGTTGGGGGGTGCGGGGAGAACGTGCCATCCCGCTTTTCCTTAGCCAGCATCTTTTTCCCGTGGCATGAAGACGGCATGTCGCCCCAGCGCACCGTCAAAGAGCCCGCCGATCTGCTGCCCTTCCTCCTCGCGAACTGGCCGGAGGTGAAGCGCACCCGCGTCAAACAATGGCTCAAGTTCGGCAGCGTCCGTGTGAACGGCAAAGCGATCACCCGGCACAACCACGAGCTCCGCCCCGGCGACAAGATCACCATCCAGGTGGAGCGCGCCCCGCAAAAAGCCGCGCCGCCGCTCCCCAAAGGCCTCGAAATCATCCACGAGGACGACGCGATCATCGTCCTGAACAAAGGAGCCGGTTGGCTCACAGTCGCCCTCGATTCCGGCAAAGGCCGCACCGCCTACGCCGCCCTCACCGACCACGTCCGCGCCACCAACCCGCGCAACCGCGTCTGGATCGTCCATCGCCTCGACCGCGACACCTCCGGCCTCATCGTCTTCGCCAAGACCGAGCCCTTCAAACGCGTCCTCCAGCAAAACTGGCACAAGTTTGACAAAACCTACCTCGCCGTCGTCGAGGGCGTCATCAAACGCGACTCGGGCACCCTGCGCTGCCATGTGAACGAGGAATTCTCGCTCCGCGTCCGCAGTGTCCCGCCTAGCGATGACACCCGCGAGGCCATCACCCACTTCAAAGTGCTTCACCGCACCGCCGACCGCACCCTCGTCGAGTTGAAGCTCGAAACCGGCCGCCGGCATCAAATTCGGGTCCACCTCTCCGACATGGGCCATCCCATCGTTGGCGATGGCCCCTACGGTGCCAAAACCGATCCCGCCAAACGTCTCGCGCTCCACGCCACCGAGCTGAAGTTCAGCCACCCCGCGACCGATGAAAAAATGATGTTCACCTTGCCTCTTCCGGCCGTTTTATTGAAACTCATCCAGCCTTCTTCATGAAAACCGCGCTTTCCCTGCTCTTCCTCGCCACCTCCATTCACGCCGCCGACTGGCCCATTTGGCGTGGCACCCGTCACGACGGGATCTCGACGGAAAAACTCACCGGCACGACGGTGAAGAAGCTGTGGGACTCACAGATAGGCATCGGCTTCGCCTCGTTCACCGTCGCGGATGGACGCGTTTACACGACGGGCCATGCGGACAGCAAGGACACCGTGTTCTGCCTCGACGCTGCTGGTGGCAAATTGATCTGGAAACACGATTACGCCGCCGATCTGGGCGACAAGTATTACGAAGGCGGCACCTCGGCCACGCCGACGATCGAAGACGGCAAGGCCTATCATCTCAGCCGTTGGGGCGACCTGTTCTGCTTCGACGCGGCCACCGGCAAGGTCGTCTGGCAGAAGAACATCCAGAAGGAGACCGAGGCGAACATTCCTGACTGGGGCTTCTCCAGCTCACCGCTCGTTTCTGGCAAACTGCTCATCCTGAACGTCGGCAAAGCCGGCACCGCCGTCGAAAAAGCCACCGGCAAACTCTTGTGGAAGTCCGACACCGACAACGCGGGCTACTCCACGGCGTATCCGATCACCGTGAATGGCAAGGCGCAGGTCGTCATCGGCTCCGGGCGTGCTTACAAAGGCGTCGATCCGACCAACGGCACCGTTTTGTGGGAGCACACCTGGTCCACCAGCTACGGCGTGAACGCGGCGGACCCGATCCTTAGCGGCACGAAGCTCTTCATCTCCTCCGGTTACAACAAAGGCTGCGCCCTGCTCGATCTTGCCTCCGCAACGCCGACTGAAGTGTGGCGCAGTCGCGTGATGAAGAACCAGTTCAACTCCTCCGTGCTCATCGATGGCCATCTCTACGGCAGCGATGGCGACGAGAGCAAAACGGCGTCGCTCAAGTGCATCGACTTCGCCACCGGCGCGGAAAAGTGGAGCGAGCCATCCACCGGCTTCTGCTCGCTCATGGCCGCCGATGGCAAGCTCATCATCTTGACCGCGAAGGGCGAGCTGATCATCGCGAAGGCCAATGCGGCCAAGTTTGAGCCCATTTCACGCACCGCGGTGCTCTCCGGCCGCTGCTGGAGCGCGCCGGTCCTCGCCAACGGCCGCATCTATGCGCGCAACGCGGCAGGACAGATGGTGTGCGTCAGCGTCAATTGATCGTCTCGATACAACCTTAGGTTATATCAATTCGAGGAGTGGTGATGGCTTGGGCACGGTTGCTCCATGCAACAGCTCATCATCGACAAGCCCTACCGTTTCATCCCATCCCGCAACAGCCGCTTCTGGAGCGTGCTGGTCAATCTCTGGCTCCCAGGCCACTTGCGGAAGGCTTACGGCATCGAATCCTGCGAATGCACCGGCGCGGAAAAGCTGCGTGACTCGCTGAACGCCGGCCACGGCGTGCTGCTGGCCGCGAATCACTGTCGGCCCTGCGATCCGATGGTGATCGCGCGCGGCTTGAGGCCGCAGGTGCGCTGCGATTTCAGCACGATGGCGAGCTGGCACATCTTCCATCAAAGCCGCGTGCAGTCCTTCCTTCTGCCGCGCATGGGCGGCTTCAGCATGTTTCGCGAAGGCATGGACCGCGAGTCGCTGAATCACGCGACGCAAATCCTCGGCGAGGCCCGGAGGCCGCTGATTGTCTTTCCGGAAGGCTTCATCACCCGCAGCAACGATCATCTCGCGAATCTCATGGATGGCGTGGCGTTCATGGCGCGGCTGGGGGCCAAACTGGCGGCGAAAATCGACCCGAACCGCAAGGTGGTCATCCATCCGACCTTCCTGCGCTACTTTTTCGAGGGCGATCTCGAAGCCACGCTTCGCCCCGTGCTCAAGGACATCGAAACAAAGCTCTCCTGGCAGCCGCAGACGCATCTTTCCGTGCGCGAACGTGTTGCGAAGCTCGGCGAGGCGCTGCTCTCGCTCAAAGAGGTCGAGTATCTCGGCGCAGCACGCGGCGGATCGCTCGCGGAGCGCGTCGGCACTTTGATCGACCATCTGCTCTCCCCGCTGGAGTCGCAGTGGCTCAAGGCGCCGCGTCGTGACAAGGACACGATGGAACGCATCAAGGCCCTGCGCACCGCCATCGTTCCTGATCTGCACGATGAAACGCTCTCTGAGGCGAACAAGGCCGCGCGCTGGCGGCAACTGGCGGATCTTTATCTCGTGCAGCAGCTCCACTGCTATCCCGGCAGCTATCTCGACACCTCCGACGCACCTGAGCGTCTTCTCGAAACAGTGGAGCGCTTTGAAGAAGACCTCACCGATGTCGCTCGGCCACACTCGCCGATGCGTGCCGTCATGATGATCGGTGATGCCATCGAAGTCTCGCCGGAGCGTCCACGCGGCGTCTCCGCCGATCCCGTCACGCTGACCGTTCGCCAGCAACTCGAAGCGCTCATGCAGAAATCTCTCAGTCATCGCCAATCATGAACACCACCACCCTTCTCATCCGCCTCGGCGTCGTCGTGCTCGCGCTCGCTGCCTGGCATTGGACCCAGCGGCTCATTGCCCGCAAAAGCACGCCGCGCCACGGCCTGGGCGACCTCGTTCACGATCTCACCGCTCGCTGGCATGGCTGGCTGAGCAGGAATGATCGCGCTGCGAACCGTCTGCTCATCGTCAGCTCGTTTTTCATCGATGCGCTGGGGCTTTCGGTGATCGGAATGGCGGTGTTCGGCGGCAGTTTCGCGCCCTTCATCGCGCTGCTCATTCTTTTCGGCCTGCGGCAGCTTTCGCAGGCTGTTTGCACCCTGCCGCCGCCTCCTGGCATGATCTGGCGGCATCCAGGCTGTCCCTCGCTCCTGGTGACGTATGAGGTGGGGAATGATTTCTTCTTCTCCGGCCACACCGCGCTGGCTGTGCTCGGTGCCCTGACGATGGCCCAGGTGGGTCCGGCTTGGCTCGGCATCGCCGCCGCCGTCATCGCGGCAGGAGAAATGACGACCGTTCTGGTCCTGCGCGCGCATTACACGCTGGACGTGATCGCCGGAGCTGCGGTAGCCTTTTTCGCGCACCAAATGGCGGGTCATGTCTCGCCGGCAATTGACGCTTGGCTGCGCTGAACTGTCGAAGCCCCTCACCCCGACCCTCTCCCCGAAGAGGTCGTGTTTCGAAAAGCCCTTCCTCGACGGGGCGAGGGAGATCAAGCCGCCCAACGCGAATCTCCTCTCCCCGCCCAAGACGTTATGGCTCCATGAGTCACTTCGGGGAGAGGCCGGGTGAGGGGCCGCCAGTTCATGCAGATGTTGCCGTTACCGGCCTGCTCCGCTAAAAAGCCATCCATTCTCTCAATGCAAAGTCACCAACAGTCGATTGGCTGACATGAACTGCCCGATGAAGACTCTGTCCGCATGAAAACACCCTCTTCACCCGCGATTCCGCTCTGGCTCAAAGTGTCCTACACCGCCTTCATGGCGGTTTTGATCCCCGTTTACTGGTATCACTACGGACCGACGAATTTCCTCTACTTCTGCGACATCGCGCTGCTGCTCACACTCGTCGGTGTGTGGCTGGAAAAGCCGCTGCTCATCTCACTGCCCGCCGTCGGCATTTTGCTGCCGCAGGCGCTGTGGTGCGTGGATTTCGCGGTGCAGCTCACCGGCAACAAAATGACCGGCATGACGGCCTACATGTTCGATGCGCAAAAACCGCTGTTCCTGCGTGGTTTGTCGCTGTTTCACGGCTGGCTGCCCTTCCTGCTCGTCTTTCTCGTGTTCAAGCTCGGCTACGATCATCGCGCCCTCAAAGGCTGGACGGCCTTCGCCTCGGGACTGTGCCTTACGGCCTTCTTTTTCCTGCCCAAAGCCGGAGAAACGCTGCCGGACCCAAACTTGCCGCGCAACGTGAACTACGTCTTCGGCATGGACGATGCGCAGCCGCAGACGTGGATGAGCGCGGGGCTTTATCTCGTGACATGGATCGCTCTGCTCGTCATCCTCGTCTATCTGCCGACGCACTTCCTGCTGAAGAAGATCTGCCCCACTCCTGAACAAGCAGCCGCCAAACGCGCATGAATACCTCCTCCCTCCCGCAAAACTGGAAACGCGGCTTCTGGTGCCTCATGGGCACACAGTTTCAGGGCGCCTTCTCTGACAACCTGCTCAAGCAGCTCGTCATTTTTATCGTCATGGCCCAGCATTGGCCGAAGGAAAAGCTCGACCGGCTCGTCTCGGATGCGGGCGTGTATTTCGCCGTGCCCTTCTTGGTGCTCTCCATGTTCGGAGGCTGGATGGCCGACCGGTACAGCAAGGGGCGTGTGATGATGTGGGTGAAGGTGCTGGAGATTGCCATCATGGTCTTCGCACTCGTGGCGCTCCTGATGCAGGACCTCAATCTGCAGCTCGCCTCCATCTGCCTGATGGGCGCACAGAGCGCATTGTTTGGCGCGTCGAAATACGGTTCGCTGCCGGAGCTCGTGCCGGATGAGAAGCTATCCTGGGCCAACGGCATCATCGAGATGCTAACCTTCCTGGCCGTGATTCTCGGCACGCTGGCCGCAGGCCTGATGGCCAACGCCTTTCCAGGCAACTCCCCCTGGCCTGGCATCATCCTGCTCGTGCTCTCGATCGCCGGCTGGTGGGCGAGCACCGGCATCACCCGTGTCAGGCCGGCGAATCCGGACAAGCCGTTGCGTGTGAACTTCCTCGGTGAGCTGTGGCGTGAATTTCGCTGGATGAAGACCGACCGCGACCTGTGGCGTGCGAACCTGGGCAACACGGGCTTCTTTTTCATCGCGGTCTTGTTGCAGATGAACCTGCTGCTCTATGCCCAGCAGGTGCTGAAGGTGGATCCGCTGGAAAACAGCGCGTTGCAGGTCGCGCTCGCCGTGGGGATGGCTGCGGGCAGCATCTTGGCGGGCAAACTCAGCGGTAACCATGTCGAGTACGGTCTCATCCCCATCGGCGCCTTCCTCATGGCGACGATGGGTTTCGCTATGGGATGCGAGGGCATCTCGAAGACCTGGTTCATGGTTTGCCTATCGTTGCTCGGCATCGGTGGCGGCCTGTTCATCGTGCCCATCACCGCCGTGCTTCAGCATCGGCCACCGGCAGAGAGGAAGGGATCAGTGCAGGGAGCCGCAGCTTGGCTTTCCTGGATCGGAATCAGCCTCGCGGCGGTCATGCAGGGGAAGCTCAGTGCGGACTTCCACTGGTCCCCCGGTGAGATCTTCTGGTTCTGCTCGGCCTGCGCCGTCGTCGCCGGTGTCTATGTGACACTGACACGCCCGAAAGCGCTGCCCGCCTTGATCAAGCGCTGGTCGCATGGCCATGTGATGACAAAACCCGAATGACGGATGACCGAGCCTTGAAGCATTTGTGCTTCGTCAATCATTCGTCATTGATGCGCTTCGCTTCCCTTCGGGCTGCCTGCGGCAGTCTGTCTCGCTTCGCTCGGCTCTGAATTCATCATTCGACATTTATGGCTCACGTCCTCCTTCTTCCCTTCGGCAGCGCAGGCGACGCGTTTCCCTTCATCTGGCTCGGACGGCACCTCATGGCCCGTGGGCATCGCGTGACGATGATCACGGCGTGCTTGTTTGAAGAGCATGCGCGCAAAGCAGGGCTGAATTTCGTCTCGCTGGGTGAGAAGCAAGAATTCGAGACCATGATCCGCGATCCGCGCATCTGGAAGCTTGGCGTCGGCACGAAAGTCGTCTTCGAATTCGCTGCGAAGTCCGTGGAGCCCTGCCTCGCAGCCATCGAGAGCTGCGGAAAGGCCGATCTCATGCTCGCGCCGGTCACGGCTTTCGCAGGCAGGCTTGCGCGCGAAAAACACGGTATCCCGCTGATCACCGTGCATTTGCAGCCCGCCGTTTTTCTGAGCGTGCATGAGACACCGCTGCTTCATCCCGCGATGCGCTGGCTGCGCCGCATGCCCGTGTGGTTCAAACGGGCGCTGTTCTCCCTGCCAAATCCGGTCGATCTCTTCGCGCTGCCGACCGTGAAGCGTTTATGCCAGCAGCACGGGGTGAAGCCGCCCAAGAGTCTGTGGCGTGAGTGGTGGGATTCGTCCGATGGCGTTTTGGCGCTGTTTCCTGAATGGTTTGCCACGCCGCAGCCCGACTGGCCGGCAAATCTGCTGCAATGGACCTTTCCGTTGGAGGATCTGGCCAAGGAGCAGCCGCTTTCGAGCGATCTTCAAGCGTTCCTGGCCGCTGGTGACAAGGCTGTCGTCTTCACACCCGGCAGCGCAAACGTTCAGGCCTCACGCTTTTTCGCCGTCGCGGCCCAAGCCATCGCGCAAGTCGGCTGCCGGGCCGTTTTTGTGACGCGTGAGCCGAAACAGGTGCCACCGGATCTTCCGGCGAACATCCTGACCGTCGAGTATGCGCCGTTCAGCACGCTGCTGAAGGAGACGAGTGTGTTTGTCCATCACGGCGGCATCGGGACGATGTCGCAGGCCTTCGCCGCGGGTGTGCCGCAGCTCATCATGCACATGGCGCATGATCAGCCGGACAACGCGGATCGCGTGGAGCGACTCGGCGCTGGAATAGGGCTCAGTGTGCGACAATTCACGCCCCAAAGAGTCGCTCACGAGCTCAAACGCCTGCTGGCTAACGCGGCCTTCGGCGAGGCAGCGATGAAATGTGCGGATCGCATTTCAGAAGCTCCGGACACGGACGTTTTGATGCGCTGGATCGAAGCACGCATCAAACCATGAATCATCACGCCCACGCCGAACGCCGCTTTGGCCTCCTGCAGGCCACGGCATTGAACATGTCGAACATGCTGGGCGCGGGGCCATTCATCACGATCCCGGCGCTGATGATGACGATGGGCGGGCCGCAGTCGATGCTCGGCTGGGGTGTGGCGCTCATCGTGGCGCTGGCAGACGGCCTCGTGTGGAGCGAGCTCGGCGCTGCGTTGCAAAAATCCGGCGGATCGTATGTCTATCTGCGTGAAGGCTATGGACGCGAGACCTGGGGGCGATTCATGGGCTTCCTGTTCATCTGGCAGTTCATCCTCAGCGGGCCGCTGGAGCTGGCGACGGCCTACATCGGTGTGGCGCAGTATTTGCAGCCGCTGTGGCCTCAGAGCAGCGACTTCACGCGGCTGTGCGCTGGCGCTGGCGTCGGCCTGCTGGTCATTTTCCTGCTGTATCGGCGGATTGAGTCGATCGGAAAGCTCACCGTAATGCTCTGGGCTGGAGCGCTGCTGGCGATGGCAATCGTGATCGTCACGGGCATGATGCATTTCGATGCCAAACTCGCCTTCGACTTCCCAGAAGACGCCTGGACCTTCGACGCGGCCAAATGGGTCGCGCTCGGTGCCGCCGCACGCATCGGCATCTACGACTACCTTGGCTACTACGACATTTGCTTCATCGGCGACGAGGTGAAGCAGCCAGGACGCGTGATTCCGCGTGCGGTGATGCTTTCCCTCGTGCTGGTGGCTCTGATCTACTTCGCGGTGAACCTCTCGATCATCGGCGTGGTGCCGTGGCGCGAGTTTGTGAGCGCGGAAGGCGTGAACAAGCCGGTGGTGACGATGATGATGGCCAAGATCTACGGCAACGACTTCGCGCAGCTCTTCACCGGGCTGGTGCTGTGGACGATGGTGGCGTGCTGTTTTGCGATGCTGCTGGGGTATTCGCGCATTCCCTACGCTGCAGCACGTGATGGCAGCTTTTTCCGCGTGTTTGGCCGTGTGCATCCGACGATGGGCTTTCCACATGTGTCGCTGATCGTGGTCGGTTTGATCGCGGCAGCAGCCACGTTTGTGAAATTGGGCACGTTGATCGATGGACTGCTCACCACGCGCATTGTGGTGCAGTTTGCGGGGCAGATCGGCGCGCTGGTGATGCTGCGTCGTCTGAAACCGGAGATAGAGCGCCCTTTCCGAATGTGGCTTTATCCGCTCCCGGCTCTGCTGGCGCTCGTGGGCTGGATTTATCTGCTGGTGACGACGGATCGAGTGCTGCTGGGCTATGGTGCGCTGGCATTGGTCGTCGGCAGCGGTGTTTTCCTGGCCTGGAGCTGGAAATCGCGGTCGTGGCCATTCGCAGTCGCGAAGTGACGGCTTGATTTCCGCGCTGCTTCTTGATGTATTCCATGCATGACACGCATTCTCTCCTGCCTGCTGCTTCTCACCGCCGTTCTTCACGCTGACGAGTTCGATCCGGCGGACAACACCATCGTGCTCGGCAAGCGGGTCGGTTTGATCAAGCCGAACATGACCGCCGCAGACATCGAACGTGCCTACGGCAAAAAGAACCTCAAGAACATGGACCTGCCTGGCCCTGAGGGTTCGACTTTCCCTGGAGCGAGGCTGTTTGAAGGCACGGACCGCGAGTTGGAGATCGTGTGGGACCCGGAGAAGGAGGACAAGAAGGTCGTCTTCGACGTGCGCATCATTGGCACGGCCTGGAAGTTCGAAAACGGCCTCAAGACGGGCATGACCATCGAGGATGTCGAGAAGATCAACGGCAAGCCGTTCAAGATCGCGGGTTTTGCTTGGGACTACGGCGGCTACGCGAACTTCGAAGGCGGCAAACTGGCCGAGAAACTGAGCATCCGCTTCAATCCAAGCACCGAGGAGATTCCCGAATACCTGCAGGGCGACAAGCAGCTCAGTTCCACCGACAAAAAGCTGCGCGCGGTGAAGCCGGTCGTCGAAGAGGGCATCACGGTCTTCATGCGGTGAGCAGCGCCTTTTCGTAGGCTGGGTGTGTTCGGCGCGAGGAATGACAAATTCTCCATGCGTTGCTACGCCGAACCGCCCGGCTGTTTGGTGCCGCTGGAGAGGCGGGCGGGCTTCGCCACACCCACCCTACGTGCGAAGCGACGTTTCATGCGGTGAGCGGATACACCCGCACATCGACGCCCGGCGAGCCGATGACGTGATCGGGTGGTCGTTGTGGGTCGCTGAAGCCGGCTTGGAGCAACGGTTCCACGCCCCAGGTTTCAAGCTTCACGTTCGCCAATGGATACGGTGTGTGGTGAACCTGCCCGCAGCGGATGCCACGTGGCGTGTGTGCGAAGAGCAGGTAGCGTTCGGCGAGGAAGAACTCGAGCGAGCCGGGCTCGGCGGGGTGTGTTTCGCCGGACAATTGGTAGCGATAACGTGACGAAGCAGATTCGCCTCGGCGCTGGCAGGTGTAGTCGATCCAGCCATCGACGACGGGCGCTTCCATGCGAGCATGCTGATACGGCAGGTGGAAAAACGTGCGTGCCGTCCACACGGCGAGCGACTGGTCGCAGTCGAGCGAGTAGAACCACACGCCAGGACGGCCTTGTTCGTCATGCACGTAGGTGCGGACATTGAGTTCGAGAAAGTCACTGATGCCTGGCACAGGTGGCAGAAAGCGTGGCCGAATGCCGCGCATGTAAAACGGCACAATGGCGAGCCACGCGTCGCCTTGAAACGTGTCCACGAACAAGCCGGGGGGCAGCGTGCGCTGAATCTCATCCGCCTTCCAGCGCCAGTGCAGGAAGGCGAGCTGCTCCCAGCGCTGGAGCATCACGTGAGCACTCGCAGGAGGCTCGCGAACGGCGAGGCGGGATTCGAGCGTGGGAACGACGGGCATGCGCCACGATAGCACGCTCAACAAGCGGGCAAGAGTGCCCGCTTCACTCTACGCAAAAAGCTTCGTGACCGGCTTGGCCTTCACCAGTTCGCGGGGCTGGTTGAGGTGGTTATAGACGACGGTTTCGGGGTCGATGCCGACGCTGTGGTAGATGGTGGCGAGGAGTTCCATCGGGTGGACGGCGTCTTCGGTGGGGGCGGAGCCGGTTTTGTCGGATTTGCCGTGGACGTAGCCGCGCTTGATGCCGGCGCCGCCGATGACGGCGGTGTAGCAGTAGGGCCAGTGGTCGCGACCGTCGGCGCTGTTGCCGTTGCCGGAGGTGGAGACGCCTTTTTCAGGGCTGCGGCCGAATTCGCCGAGGGCGACAACGAGTGTTTCGTCGAGCAGGCCGGAGGCGTCGAGGTCTTCAAAGAGAGCGCTGAGGCCCTGGTCGAGCATGGGGCCGGATTTGGTCTTCATGCGGTCGGTGAGGCCGACGTGGTGGTCCCAAGAGTGGTTGTCGGAATTGGCCACTTTCGGCCAGATGACCTCAACGACGCGGGTGCCAGCTTCGAGCAGGCGGCGGGCGAGCAGGCAGCTTTGGCCGAAGGTGTTGCGGCCGTAGCGGTCGCGGAGTTTTTCAGGCTCACGATCGAGCGCGAAGGCATCGCGGGCGCGGCCGCTGGAGATGAGGTTCAAAGCCTGGTTGTAGTAGCTGTCGAGGCTGAGATCCTTCGTGGCGGCCTCAATGGCAGGCATCTGGTCGTTGATGGCATCGCGGAGTTTCGCGCGACGTTCAAGGCGCACGCTGAAGAGATCGGGGCGCAATTGCAGGTCGTCGATCTTGATGCGGTCCATCTTGCCCATGTCGAGGTCGTCGCCATCGGGGAAGAGCGTGTAAGGATCGTAGGCTTTGCCGAGGAAACCTGCGCCGCCGCCTTTGCCGACGACATTGGATTCCTGCAACGGACGCGGGAGCTGCACGAAGGGCAGCATGGGCTCCTGCGGCGGCTTGAGGCGGATGATGTTCGAGCCGAAGTTCGGGAAGTCTTTGGCGTTCGGCGGCTCGAGCTGGCCGGAGGGGCTCACTTTGTCCGTCGTGTAGCCGGTCATGATCTGGTAGATCGCGGCGGTGTGATTGAAGAGCCCGTTCGGCGTGTAGCTCATCGAATTGATCATGGTGAACTTGTCGTTCACCTTCGCGAGCTGCGGCAGGATCTCGGTGAAATGCTTGCCGGGGACCTTCGTCGGGATCGTTTTGAAAGCGGAGCGCACCTTGTCCGGCACGTTCTCCTTCGGGTCCCAAAGGTCGAGGTGGGAAGGGCCACCCTGGAGGTAGATCATGAGGACGTGCTTCGCTTTTCCCCAACCTGCGCGGCCTGCATTCGGGGAGTTTGCGGCCATCGCTTGTCCGCGCAGCACGTTGTTGAGCGTCAGCCCCATCATCGTGCCACCGCCGACGCGAAGGATGTCGCGGCGGGTCATGCCGAGGTCTTTGTCACACAGGTCTTTGCCGAGGGCGCCAGGGATGCGAAACATGGGGTGCGAGGGGTGAAGTTTGGGTCAAAATCAGCGGCGAATACGACCAGGGATGCTCATTCTTGCCTTTCGAGGCCAGATTGTCCGACCTGAGCGGGAAAGTCCATGTTCGGGCCAGAATCATTCACCCCTTCGTTTGTTCCACCGAAACGGATGCCAGAGCTGACCGAGGTAATTCTTTGAAATCGGCTCATGGATGCCGAAAGAGGCAGGCTCGTGATCTGGACAGCGGTAGGTGCCGAAGAGGAGGTCCATGAGCGGCGAGATATTCGCGTAGTTGCCGGCATCGCGGGCCTTGTCGTGATGCCAGTGATGGAGTTCCGGCGCGCCGATGATCATGCGCAGCGGACCGATGGGCAGGCGCACGTTTGAGTGGATGAAGATGGCCCACAAGCCGCGGAAGGCGAGGAAGCCGGCCAGCGTCTCCAACGGGAAGCCGAGGATGAACGCGGGCAGATTGATGATGCCGACCGTGTAAATGGTATCGAGCGGATGCTCGCGATGCGCTGCCAGCCAGTCGAGATGCTCCGCGCTGTGATGGATCGAGTGAAAGCGCCACAGGAACGGCACTTTGTGCTGCAAGCGATGCGCCCAGTAGATGAGGAAGTCGCTCAGCACGATCATTTCGATGGCCTGCAGCCACCACGACTGCGCGGCAACGGCGGCACGGAAGTCTTGCGGCACGATGCCATCCAGCCAGCCACGAAAATGATTCAGGGCCCAGAACACCAGCCCGCTCCACAGCAGGTATTGGCCGAGCAGGAAGCACAGATCCGTCCAGAAGGCCGGGCGGAGGAACTTCTGCCCCTCACGCGCCGGAAACAGCTTCTCCAACGGGCGGAACAGCACCACGAGGAAGAGAATACTCAGGCCGGTGGAGAGGATGGCGGCGGGGAGGGTCATTTGCGTGCGAAGCCACTGATCTTTATGCCAAACCCTTCAAACTTGATGTCAGGCTTGTCACAGAATGGATCACCCTTTCGTCGGTTCCAACTGACTCGATCGGTTTCCCAAGGCAACCGCACTCGTCTGACTGAAAACACTGGTTGATTGATGACCTTGGAGGAGATGACGCGCAGCTCCGAGCCCGCTTGATCATGTCGATGGGATTGATTGCCATAGTTGATGAATCCCTCGAACTCGATGACTTCCGGCTCGAGTTCCAAGTCGATCCCATGAAGGCCGAATGGATCCGGCGGCGGTATGTTCGGCGTGACGTGCGAATGCCACACATAAGCCGCGAGCAACGACAGCGAAAACAGCACCACGATGATCCGCGCGATTTTGGACGGCGCACTCATGGCTTCGCGGACTGCTGCCTGCCGGTTTTCAGCAACGCATCCGAGCTGATCGTGGTGCCGCCTGTGAAGGATTTGCTGCCGGGCATGATCATCGGAGGCCTGTTGGGACTCGGTGACGGCGTGAGCAACGGAGCGATGCTTTTGGAACCGGGCATGACAGCCTTCGGTGGGGCCGGGTTGAGTTGCTTGAACACAAGCAGCTTGGAACTTGGCATCACGGTCGGATTCGACTGCTTTTGCGTGAACCACACACAGCCGAACAGCAGAGCAAGGGATGAGCAGACCGCGGCGACGCGAAGCAGTTTCATGTCCGGCATGCTACCGGAGCCGAATCTAGGAAGTCGAGCACAAAGTGGCCCTGTTGCTTTGCAACAAGGCACCCTGTTCCGCAGGAACAGGGCAACTTTAGTCGAGAAACATGAACTCGTTGCTGATGAGCAGCACCTGCACGAGCTGGCTGAGGGGGCTTTGGGGCTTTTGGCGGGCGAAGGGCCAGCGGCTGGCGTCGCAGAAGTCGGCTTTGGCGTCGCTGAGGAGGTCGCCAGTGTCGGTGAGGGTGATGCGGGGCTGCCAATCGAAGCTGTCGTGGTCGGATTGGGCTTCGTTGTGGACGATGAAGCTGAGTAGATCGCCCTTTTGGACCTCGGTGGTGAGTCGGGTGGGGTTCTTCTGTGCCTTGGGATTCACGAAATACTCGCTAAGCATGCCGGTGCGGCTGTTGTGGATCCAGGCGCGGACGCCGTCGCCGTGGTCGGTGTTGCGGCTGAGGGTGCCATCGATGGTCACTTTCAAATCGGCAGGCACATGCCAGCGGGCGGTGACGGCGAGTTCCTTCGGCGCGGCGTGGCCGCCGTAGTTGGCCCAGAAGGCGTAGCTCCATTTGGGGTCGGCACTGGGGATCTTTTCACTCGGGCTCCACATGCGCTGGCTGCCGCCGGCACGCTCGGTGAGGTGCTTGAAGGGCTCGAAGCCGCTGATCGCTGGTTTGCCATCGGCAGCACGTGTGAAAGCGACGGTGCCGTAGCTCCAGCGGAAGGGTTTTTCGGCATCGAGGACGGTGGCGTCGGCCAAGAAGCGCTGCGCGAGCTCGACCTCGTCAGGCTTTGGATCGCGGGCGAGGATGCGCTGATACATGGAACGCAGCGCCTCGGAGTCGGGCGTGGTGCCCTGGAGCTTGGTGGCTTTCGCGATGGCATCGGCGCGGGTGCGCATGAAGGGGCTGTTGATCAAAAAGAGCGCCTGCTGGGGCACGGTGGTATTGAAACGCTGCGGGCTATGGCTGTCTGGATTCGCGAAGTCGAACATCGAAGGCACGGTGGCCTGGTCGTAGCGATCCACTTTAAGATAGAGCGTGCGGCGTGTGTCGGCGTCCTTGGCGTTCAATTCGATGGCGCGTCCGCCTTGCTTGGAGGCGTCGAGTTCGCCAGTGGCGGCGAGGATGCAGTCGCGCATGGTCTCGTAATCGAGGCGCTGGCGGTTGAAACGGCTGAGAAGCTCGTTGTCGGCATCTTTGAGGAGTTTTTCGGGCGAGGCATGGCTGCTCTGCTGCCAGGTGCGGCTGCTCAAGATGAGGGCGTGGAGCTTTTTGAGGCTCCAGCCGTTCTGCATGAGGTAATCGGCCAAAAAGTCGAGCAAATCGGCCTGCGCGGGCTTCGGCGTCTGCACGCCGAAATCGCTCGTCTGGGAGACGAGCGGCTTGCCGAAGTGCTGCATCCATACGCGGTTCGCGATGACGCGGGCGGTGAGCGGGTTGTCCTTGCTGGTGATCTTTTGGGCGAGGTCGAGGCGACCGGAGCCATTGGTGAATTTCTCGCCGCCGAACATGGTGAGCCACGCGCGAGGCGCTGGATCGCCCTGACGGGCGGGATTGCCGCGCATGTAGATGCGCACATCGTTCGGCTTCGGCTTGTCGAGCATCACCATGGCTCGCGGTGGAGCGCCGGGATGCGTCGAGTCGAGCTTGGTGCGTTCGTTTTCGCTTTTGACGACGGTGTCGCGGTCTTTGCGGGTGAAGAAGCTGTCTATCCGCTCCACCGGCACCGAGAGCGGGCAGAGTGCGTCCTGCACGAGCTTGTCGTCGATCTTGCCTTCGGCGAAACATTGGCCGTAGACCTTCGCTACGTCTTGAAGGGACTTGGGAGCTGCTTTGACGAGTGCGGTGGCGATGGGATCGACCGGCGTTTTGGCGAGATCAGCCGTGATGACGGAAAAATGATCAGGTTTGGCTTCGCTGAAGCGTTTCCAGGCGGCGAAAGCGGGATGCGGCTTCGCCGCGAGAGCGTGGCGCTTTAGAAAGCTCTTCCATTTCGAGGCGACGATATCACGCAGCTTTCGTTGACCTGCCTTGCCGCGGAAATCGCTGTCTTTATCGATGCTCTGAGTCTCCTGGGCGAAAATCAGGTAGCTGGCGATCTGCTCCGGCGTGCGCAGCTCGGCGTGGAGCCTTTTTTTGAAGTCGAGCAGCTTTGCATCGATCTCGGCGACCCTCTTATCGTAGTCCTTCGCGTCGGCTTCGTTGGCCGCTTTGCCGATGATCGGCATCTGCGTCTCCTCCGGCTCCTCGCTGCTGCTGATGATGCTGTAGATCGCGTAGTAGTCGCGGCTCGGGATGGGATCGAATTTGTGATCGTGGCAGCGGGCGCAGGCGACGGTGAGACCGAGCAGGCCGCGACCGATGACATCGATACGGTCGTCATTGATCAGCAGGCGGTCGTTGATGAAACGCTCGCCGACATTGTAGAGACCGAGCGCGGCAAGATGCGGCGAATTCGGCGTAGCAGCCGTCATGCGGTCCGCAGCGAGCTGGTAGCTCACGAACTGGTCATACGGCATGTCGTCGTTGAAAGCCTTCACCACCCAGTCGCGATAAGTGTAGGCATACGGATAGAAATTCGAGCGCCCTGCCACCTGGTAGCCGTTTGTGTCGGCGTAGCGCACGATGTCGAGCCACACGCGTGCCCAGCGTTCGCCGTAGGCGGGTTTGGAGAGGAGCTTCGAGATAAGATCAGTCGTATTGGACTGATCGGACTGATCTTTTGTCGGCGGAAGGCCGGTGAGCGTCAGGAAGAGACGGCGTGTCAGCGTGCGGTTGTCGGCCTTTGGCGCGAAATCGAGGCCCGCAGCCTTCAATTTGGCTCCGACGAACTCGTCGATGCTTTTGGAACGATCCGCCTTCACCGGCTGAAACGCCCAGTGCTGCTTCGGATCGGCCTTTTCGCTGTGCGCGGCGGCCACGGCGGCCTCTTTCGGCCAGGGAAGACCCAGCGTGATCCATTTCTCCAACGCAGCAACCTCGGTGGCGGTGAGCTTGTCGCCCTTCTTCGGCATCGGTTCGACACCGGCGGCATTCGTGACGGCCTTGATGAGCTTGCTGGCGCTCGGATTGCCGGGTTCGACGACCTTGCCGTAGTCGCTGCCGCGAATCACGGCATCCCGCGAGTCGAGGCGCAGGCCGTTTTGGTGCTTGTGGACGCCGTGGCAGTCGTAGCAGCGCTCGGCAAGCACGGGGCGCACGCTTTTCTCGAAGAACTCGATCTGGTCCGGCGGAAACGCCGTCGCCGTGTCCGCAGCCGCGAGCGACGTGGTGACGGCAAGGCAGCCCAAAACAAACGAGGGAAACTGGAGACGTGGGGTCATGTGGGGGTTGAGGATGCTACACGCAAACCTCCAGAAAACCAAACGCGCAGGCCATGTGCCAGCTTGCAGGCCGGATAGGTCAGGTCTGGTTCGCCCGCAGCACGCGTAGCATGTTGCCACCGATGATCTGGCGGATGGTGTCATCGCTGTGACCGCGCTGGATCATGCCGAGAGTGAACAGGGGCCAGTTCGACCACGCCACGCTCTGTTCGGCCTCGACCGTGGTTTGATAATCATCCTTCGGCCAGAGGTGTTCCCAGCGGTCGGCGGGGCCGCCGGGGGCTTTGAGAAGCTTCATACGCTCCTCTTTGTCAAATCGGCTCGTGTAGGCCACGTCACAACCGATGGCGGCATGCTGCGGGCCGAATTTTTTGATGACGTGGTCGAGGTGGTCGAGCAGCGCGGTGACGTCACCCTTGCCACCCAGAAAACGCGGGATGCAGCAGATGCCGACGAGGCCGCCGGTGTCGCAGATGGCCTTGATGGTATCGTCCGGCTTGCCGCGGAAGTGCTCATATACGCCGCAGCAGGTCGTGTGGCTGGCCACCATCGGCTTTGACGAGGCCTTGGCGGCGTCGAGGGCCGTTTTCCAGCCGCTGTGCGCCACATCGGCGATGACGCCGATCTTGTTCATCTCCGCGATGGCCGCTTTGCCAAAGTCGCTGAGGCCGCCGTCGTGCGGTTCGCCCGCGCCATCGCCGAGCGGATTGCGGCGGTTGTAGGTGACGTGCATCATTCGCGTGCCGAGCTCGTGGAAGATGCGGATGAAGCGCAACTCATCACGCACGCTCTCCCAGTCCTGCATGAGCGGCACGCCGTTCGTGGTGAAGCAGAGGCCGACGTTTCCGGCTTTCTTCAAAGCGACGATTTCATCCGCTGTCACCACTTTCGAAAGCGCGGGCTTCATCAGATCGGTGGCCTTCGTGAAATGCGCGAGGCGCTTGATCAATCGCATCGGATCGCTGCCTTCCTCGCCGGTGTTTTGGAAGATGCAGGTGACACCAGCGGCATGAAACGCGTCGAGAAACTCCTTGCGCTCGCGTTCGCTTGTCGCGTTGCGATTCATGGACATCGACTCGCGCAGATCGGCGATCTCGCCGGCGGACGCGCCTGATTGGATCGCTTGGTTCATCGCCTCGGCGTCAATTGCGCAACGCGGCGCAAAGCCGTAGCTCTCAAACACGACGCTGCCGAAATGCAGCTCCCAAGCATGCTCGATCTGCGCCTGCGTGGGCTTCAGCAGGTTGAGCGCGACCTCACGCGGCTTGTCGATGGCCGGATTTCCGGTGATCCACGATCTTTTCGACTCCTGTGAAAGGACGTGAATGTGAAAGCCGCTGGCGAAGGCGACAAGCGGCACGGATTGAAGCAGGCGGCGGCGGGAGATTGGCGGAGTCATGCGATATGGCAGACAAACGCTCGCAATCCGCGACCTGTGCTCAACGGCGCAGTTTTTTCTTCAGGCGCATCCAAGTCGGCACGTCAAGATCCTCACCCTGCACGATAGAAGGCTCGGTGTCCTTGAAGCGGCCGCGATCTTCCTCGCCGAGGCTGAAGGTCTGCTGCTCGGTGACAGCAGGCTTACGGGCGATGACCGTGGCGGTGGCGCTGACGGGCGTGATGTTGGAGGCTGGCGGCGCGTCGAAGGTAATCATGTCATCCTGCGGAGGCGCGGATTCGGTCTGCAAAGTGACGCTGCCAGCCAAGACGCTGGCGAGGGTGGATTCTTTGACACGAGCGGCATCGGCAAGCTCCTTCGCGGCAGGTGTGCGGACGGGAACACGGGCGGTCTCGGGCGTTGGCGCGATGACCGGCGGTGCCACGGGCTCCGGGGCAGGCTCTTCGCGCACGAGAACCGGCTGCCGTTGCTCCTCGGAGGTCGGTTTCTCGGGATGCACGCCGTTGACAGACGTGTCATGCGCCGGCGCGGGGACGGCGATTTCTTCGTCAGTGAAAAGCAGTGCGGCAGGCGCCTCGGCCTGAGGCGGCGCGTAGGGAGCGTGACTCTTCCTCGCGGGAGCCTCCCGCTTGGCCGCGGGAACGTTGACGGCAACAGGGGCTTCAGCACGCGGCTGGAGCATTTCCGAGGGCGGAGCGGCAGCAGCATGAGCATTGAGCTGGTTGAGACCGAGCGAGCTGATGAGCGTGACGGCGATGGCGTCACCGAGCTTTGCATCGACGCCAAGACCGAAGAGGATGTGCGTTTGATCTGGCACATGACGGCCGAGTTGCTTCATCACGCCCTCGACTTCGACGAGCGTGAGCGATTCGCCACCGGCGACGTGAACGAGCAGGTTCTTCGTCTGATGCAAAAGACGGCCCTGGTCAATGAGCGGGCTCTTGAGGGCCTTTTTGAGCGCTTCCACTCCGCGATTCTGGCCGCGGGCCTCGCCAAAGCCGAAGAGGCAGCGGCCGTTCGCGTTGGCGAGAGCAGAGGTGAGGTCGTCGAGGCCGAGTTTCACGAGCCCCGGCGTGGTGGTGATGGTGGAAACGGCGCGCAGGCTCTGCGCGATGAGCTGGTCCGCCTGGCTGAAGGCCTTCTGGATGCCATCCTTCGGCAGGATGAGTTCGCCCATGCGGTTGTTCTCAAACAGTACCAGCGCGTCGGCGCGTTTTTGGAGCAGTTCGAGCGCTTCCTCGGCCTGCGCGAGACGACGGCGGCCTTCAAAGCTGAAGGGCATGGTGGCGACGACCAAAACGAGCGCGCCGGTATTCTTCGCGATCTCGGCAATCACGGGAGCCGCACCGCTGCCAGTGCCACCGCCGAGTCCGGCGCTGATGAAGATGATGTCGTGCCCCTCAACGGCCTGACGGATTTGCTCGCGCGAAAAAAGCGCTGCCTCACGACCGAGATCAGGATCACCGCCTGCACCGATGCCTTTCATAAGGTCGGCACCGAGCTGGATTTTCACGGGAGCCATCGAGTGGCCGAGCACGCGCACATCGGTATGCGCACAGACCAGCGTTGCCTCGACAATGCGATCAAGCGTGATGCGATCGACGACATTGGAACCGGCGCCGCCGACACCGACGATGCAGATGCGAGGTCCGTGACCTTCCGGACCTTCGCGTGACTGGGAGCGTTCATATTCGACCATGGTGGTGGGTGGTTGAGGTTGGAGTGCGTGTGAGATTAGATGGTGACAGAGGAGAGCAGCTCCTGCATGCGACGGCCGAGACGTCCGAGGGCGGATAGCACGGGTTTCTCGCTGTCGAGGATCTGCGCATAACGGATGAGGCCGATGGGGGCCGAGTACTGCGGATTTTCAAACGTGGCTGTGATGCCGCTGACGGGCGCCGAGCCGGCGCGTGTGACTTTGATGCCAAACACCTCACGCGCCACAGCGTCAACGCCTTTCATCAGACTGACACCTCCTGTGAGAAAAACACCCGCACCGAGACGGCCCAGATGATCCTCCACACGCACGCGAACCTGCGTGAGGATCTCCTTCGTGCGCAGGTTCATCACCTCATTCAAGAAGGCACGCTCGACCTCGCCGAGGACCAGACCGGTGTCGTCCTCGATGCTGAGCATCTCGCCTTCAGGTACGTCCTCATATAATACGCTGCCCTCCTCCACCTTCAGCCGCTCCGCGCGGCCGTTTGGAATCTGCAGGGCCATCGAGACGTCGTTGGTGATGTGATCTCCGCCGAGCGGCACGCACCCGGAGGCGGTGATCATGCCGTCCTCATACAAAACGTAGTCGCAGGTGCCGGCGCCGAAGTCGATCATGAGCGCGCCCTGCATTTTCGCCTCACGGGTGAGCACGACCTGGGCGGCGGCGACGGGATTGAACACCACGTCCTCGACTTCGAGCGGAATCTCGCGCACGCAGCGGATGGCGTTCTGCACGCGGCCGCGGATGCCGTGGATGATATGATAATCCGCCTCCAAAACGCGACCTTCACGGCCAATCGGCTGCCGCACGGCCTCCACGCCATCGACGATGTACTGGCGGGTGACACTGTGCAAAAACACATTCGACTGCGGGATGGCCACGCCGCGCGCGATCTCCTTCGCCTCCTCGACATCATCCTCGGTGATCTCGGTCTGGTCGTCCGGCAGGCGGTGGCGGCCACGGTTATTTAGGCTCTCGATGTGAGCGCCGGTCACGCCGAGGAAGACATTTCGGATCATCACGTCACTGCGATCCTCAGCACGCACGAGCGCGTCGTTCACACAGGTCTGAACCTTTTCGAAATCGACAATCTCGCCTTTGCGCACGCCGCGTGAAGGAGCCTGGCCCACGCCGAGGATCTTGATCGCACCATCACGCTTGGCCTCGCCGACGACGACACAGATCTTGTGCGTCCCGATTTCGAGTCCTGCGTAGATGGTGCTCCTGGCCATGGGAATTCAGTGTGCGGGTGTGGAGGTGACGTTTTCCGCCAGAGTCAGTCCGGTGACGTCCGGCGGCTCGTGAAACGTGGCGGGCGTGTTGACGCGGGAGAGGAGGTTCAGCGTGGCCACACGCCACTTGCGCGCCTTCGCCTCGTGCATGAAGCGGTCAAAGCGAGCGAGCTGCGGGTCGAGATCGTCCACGCCAAAGGTGATCTTCGCATCCCCGCTGAAATGAGCGACGAGCGACCATGCGTTCGGAATTTCGAGGCGCTCCAGCTTCGCGCGACCGTCCTCATCCCGGCTTTGCAACTTCTCCATCAACCTCAAGGCGGAGTGGATTTGGAAATCCGGCACTGGCCTGCCTGGCTCCGCCATGCTGAGCCCGGGAAACTGGATGCGCGGCATGGCGAGGTATTCCTTTGTGATCACCTCGCATGGCACCGGCGCGCCCTCGGCGTCGATGAGGCAGCCTTTCCCACTCAGCGGCTCCATCAGCCTGAGCTTCGCGCACTCGATCCATGCCACGGGGATGCGCTGGACGACGTCGAGCGTCAGTTTGCCATGGTAGTCGCGCTTGATCACCGCAGACTTCACCTGCGGCAGGCGCTCGATCTTCGCGCGCACCTCGCGCAGGTTCATCGTGAGCACGTTCGTGGCGGTGGTCAGGCCGGTGGCAGCCACGATCTGCTGACGAGTGAGCGTGCCAATGGTGTTCACCTGGACTTCCTTCAGCAGAAACTGCTCGTTCTTCTCCAGCGCCTCATGCCATGCCACCCAGCCGATGCCGATGATCAACATCGCAGCGATGAGGCCCATCGCCATGCGGAAACCACGCCGGCGACGCTCCAGCGCCTCATGCTCGCGGATGACCGGAGACTCCGGCTCGTAGTCAATGACGTGCGTGTCCTTCCCCCGGCGCTTGCTGGCAGAGCGCTTGGCGGACTTTTGAGAGCCTTTTTTGACAGCAGACATGGCGGGCGGACACAGCAGCCAGCGGCACAGGCTGGCGGAACGCGGTATTTAATGAGCCTTAAATACCGGATTGCCAGTCCGATTGCCATAATTATTCGCGGAAAATTACCGGGGCTATATTCACAACCGGCATGGTTGCTCACAATCGACTGTGAACAAGTCCGCTGCAGAAATCAGCCTGCGCTCACTTCCGCACCACCCAGATGTTCCGGTAGCGCACTGGATTGCCGTGGTTTTGCAGGTAAACCGGTCCTGGCGTGTTCTCCTCTTTCTTGGGCGCGGCGGCGGTGCTGCCGGGCAGTTCCTGGTTCTCGTGAATCACCACGCCGTTGTGTTTCACCGTGATCTTCGCGTTCGCGGTCTTCTTTCCTTCAGCGTCGTATTTCGCCGCGGTGAAATCGACATCGTAAGTCTGCCACGTCAGCGGCGGCAGGCACATGTTCACTTTCGGCACGGCAATCTTGTACAAGCCGCCGCATTCGTTGTCCTTCCCTTCCAGCGCGAAGCTGTCGAGCATCTGCACCTCATAACGGCCCTGGAGATAAAGACCGCTGTTTCCCCTGCCCTGCCCTCGGGCCTGCGGCATGAAGGGTAGAGAAAACTCCACGTGCAGGCTGCAATCACCAAACGTGTCCTCACTGGTGATGCCCTGCTCCAGAGCGCCGATTTTTTCGTCCACCTTCGAATTCGGGAAGCGATTCACGCCCTTGCCGTCGAACAGCACCACCGCGTTCTCCGGCGGCGGTGTGCCGAGCGTGGGCGAGGCACGGTTCACGCGGTTGAGCTCCATGATCTTCACGCCGTCGCCGTTACTCACGAGGATGCTCGCGCCGTTGACCTCGGCCTTGATCGTGCCGTCCTCCGTCGAGAAATGCGCGCTCTTCTCGCCCTCGATCCGGGTGCCGGTGACACGCTTCACCGTCGAGCGGTCCCCATCCCAGCCAGCGCCTGGCAGCCCGCCCTGATAACTCACCGCTTCGAATTTTCCGCCACCCTGCGCCCAGATTTGCACGCCGTAGCTCTTGCCGTCGTTTTCGCCCGCATACTCGCCCTGGATCACGAAATCATCGCCCGCCTCCGCCGCATCGAGAAAGGCCTTCGGGGGCGGCGGCTTCGGCGCGGCAGGCTGCTGGGCATGAATGACGGTGGTGAGAACGAGAAGCGTGAGGATCGAGCGCATGGGAGTGGAACGACAAAGGACGATGAGGAATTGCACTCGCCGTCACCGGCTTCATGTGCTTTTTCCACCGTCCATGACCGCCACTGACTCGATCACGAACATCTCCTGCTACAAGTTCGCGCCGCTTTCCGGCCTGAAGGAGCTGCGCGCGCGTCTGCTGGCGTTTGGCAAGGAGCGCGGGCTCAAGGGCACGATCCTGCTCAGTGAGGAAGGCATCAACCTGTTCATCGCCGGCCTGCGTGACGACGTGGACGCGCTGGTGGACGATCTGCGCCGCATTCCCGGCCTCGAAGGCTTGAAACCGAAATACAGCCTCAGCGCCGACCAGCCCTTCCGCCGCATGCTCGTGCGCATCAAGAAGGAGATCATCGCCTTTGGCGTCGAAGGCATCGAGCCGGCGAAATACACCTCGCCGCGCCTTGAGCCGAAGGTGCTCAAACAGTGGCTCGATGAAGGTCGCCCGGTCGTGCTCTACGACACGCGCAACGATTACGAGGTGAAGCTCGGCACCTTCAAAGGCGCGGTGGTGGCGGGCATCGACTCGTTTCGCGATTTCCCGGACGCGGTGGCCAAACTGCCACCGGAGCTCAAAAAAGCCGAGATCGTGTCCTTCTGCACCGGCGGCATCCGTTGCGAGAAAGCCGCGCCGTTCATGGAGCGCGCGGGTTTTGAGCACGTGTGGCAGCTTGAGGGCGGCATCTTGAAGTACTTCGAGGAATGCGGCGGCGCGCACTACGACGGCGAGTGTTTTGTCTTCGATCAGCGCGTTGGCGTTGATCCTGCGCTGTCGGAAACCGATTCCGCGCAGTGTTTCGTCTGCCAGACACCGCTCACCGCCGAGGATCAGGCCGATGCGCGCTACGTGGCGCACGTTTCGTGTCCGTATTGCTTCAAAACGACGGATCAGCAGCAGCGCGATCAAATCGAGCAGCGCCACGCCGCCATTCGCGCCGCCACGACGCCGCTGCCGGGCAGCGTGCCGTATGATCACGAGCGTCCGCTGCACATTCCGGCCGCGTGCGATCACCAAACGGTCGTGGATGCCTTCGATCACGTCATGCCGCACATCGGGCGCGAGGTCTGGCTGCAAACCGCGCAGAACGGCCGCCTCACCGACAAGGATGGCCGACCTGTTTCCGCCGATCACCTCGTGCGTGCGGGCGAGCACTACCTGCACCACACGCCCGCGCTGCGCGAGCCGGACGTGAACGCCGACATCCGCGTGCTGTTTGAAGACGAGGCCATCCTCGTGCTGAACAAGCCCGCGCCGCTGCCCGTGCATGTCGGCGGTCGTTTCAATCGCAACACGCTGCAATACATCCTCGATCTCGTCTGGCATCCGCTGCGCCCGCGCACGGTGCATCGCCTCGATGCGAACACGACGGGCGTGATGCTGCTGTGCAAGACGCAGCACTTCGCGCGCCTCGTGCAGCCGCAGTTTGAGCTCGGCGAGATCGAAAAGGTGTATCTCGCCCGCGTGCGCGGCCATCCGTCGCAGGATGCATTCATCTGCGATGCGCCTGTCAGTGCCGAGGCGGGCAAACTTGGCGGCCGCAGCGTGTCCGAGGACGGTCAGGAGGCTCGGACCGAGTTCCGCGTGCTTCGTCGCGATGCCGACGGCACCGCGCTCGTCGAGGCGCGACCGATCACGGGCCGCACGAATCAAATCCGCATCCATCTCTGGCATCTCGGCCATCCGATCATCGGTGACGCCGCCTATCTGCCCGATGGCCAGGTCGGCGAGACGCAAACGCTCGCCGTCACTGATCCGCCGCTTTGCCTGCACGCGTGGAAACTGGCCTTCACGCATCCGCTGACGAAGGAACGCGTGATGTTTGAGGCGGAACGACCATCGTGGACACATTCCTGATTTCTTAACCACTCATCTCACACTCATTGAACACTGATGCCTGAATTAGATTCATCAGTGTTGGATTAGTGGGCATGAGTGGTTCAAAAGTCCGGCGATGAAACATGACCTGACCGACCCGGCACATCGCGAGTCTTTGCGCACGCTCTACCGCAACACGCTGCTTCATGACGTGATGCCGTTCTGGCTGAAGAACGGCATGGATTGTGAGTTTGACGGCATCATCACCTCACTGGATCGCGATGGCTCGATATTGGACACGGACAAGAGCATTTGGTTCCAAGGTCGTGCGGGTTGGATGTTTGCGACGCTTTACAACACGGTCGAAAAACGGCGTGAGTGGCTGGACGCGGCGGGATCGTGCCTCGCGTTTCTCGAAAAGCATGGTTATGCGACGGATGGGAAGCTGTTCTTCACGGTGACGCGTGAGGGCAAGCCGCTGCGCATGCGGCGCTATGTGTTCAGCGAGGCCTTCGCGGCCATCGCGCACGCGGCGTATGCGAAGGCGACGGGCGATGAATCCTACGCGGAAAAGGCGAAACGCGATTTCGCGACCTATTTGAGGCATTCCTTCGAGAAGGGGCTCATGCAGCCGAAGGTGGACTCCGAGACTCGGCCGATGATGGGCATCGGCGCGCTGATGATCGGCATCGCCACGGCGCAGGAGCTTCGCGTGAACCTCGGCGATGTGAAGATCTCCGGTCATTCGTGTTCGGAGTGGGCGGATCGTTTCATTTTGGAGATTCAGCGGTTTTTCTTCAAGCCGGACCTCGGAGTGCTGATGGAGGTGGTGTCGCCCGACGGGTCGATCATCGACCATTTCGACGGACGCACGCTGAATCCGGGCCATGCGCTGGAGTGCGCGTGGTTCATCCTGCATGAGGGACGCTGGCGTGGCGAGAAGAGCTACCTCAAACTGGGACTGCAAATCCTCGACTGCATGTGGGAACGTGGCTGGGACACGGAGCACGGCGGCATTTTCTACTTCCGCGATGTCTTCGACAAACCGGTCCAGGAATACTGGCATGACATGAAATTTTGGTGGCCGCACAACGAGGCGATCATCGCCACGCTGCTGGCCTGGCAGATCACGGGCGACGAGAAATACGCACGGTGGCACCAGCAGGTGCATGACTGGAGCTTTGCTCACTTTCCCGACAAGCAGCACGGCGAATGGTTCGGCTATCTGCACCGCGACGGCACGCCCTCGGTCACGCTGAAGGGAAACATGTGGAAGGGGCCCTTCCACCTGCCGCGCATGCTCTGGTACTGCAACGAGCTTTTGGCGGTGAGGTGATGCGGGCACTCCTGCCCGCACGAAAACCTCACCTCGCGGGCAGGAGTGCCCGCATCACTTCAATGCCTGCTTCCGCAGTGTAACGAAACTCATACGGCGGGCTTGTGACCTCATGCCACCCCGCTAGCATTCCTCCCGCATGCCCATTTCCATCGACGACATCCTCCAGGCAGCCGAAGAGCACCAGGCGAGCGACATTTTCCTCCAGGAGGGCGAGGTGCCGCGCATGAAGATCAACGAGCAACTCATGATCTTCGGCGACGAGCCGATTCTGCTGCCCAACATCGCCGGACTCTGGCAGATCTGTGGCGGTGACGCGCTGAAGGACATGGATGTGGACACCGGCATGGTCTCGCGCTCAGGCGTGCGTTTTCGCGTGAATCTGCACAAGGTTCTGGGACGCCTCGCGGCCACGCTGCGCCGCATTCGCACGGACATGCCCAATCTTTCCGCCCTGGGCGCGCCTGAATGGCTGCTGACGCGCTGGGGAGTGCAGGAACACGGCATGGTGCTGATCACCGGCTCCACGGGACAGGGAAAATCGACCACGCTGGCCGGCCTGCTGCACTGGATGAACACGAACGTGGCCCGGCACATCGTGACGATCGAGGATCCGGTGGAGTACATTTTCACGAACAACCGCTCCATGTTCACCCAACGCGAGGTGGGACGTGACACGCCGAGCTTCCCGCGCGGCCTGCGCGCCGCGATGCGCCAGGCGCCGGATGTCATTTTCGTGGGGGAAATTCGCGACCACGAGACGGCCTTCACCGCGCTGCAGGCCTGCGAGACGGGCCATCTCGTGCTCGCCTCGATGCACTCCGCCACGGTGGCGGACACGATGGAGCGCTTCGTAAACCTCTTCCCTGCCGACGAGGTGGCGATCGGCCTCCATCTGCTCTCGCATCAGCTTCTGGGCGTGCTGTGCCAGAAGCTCGTTCCGGATGTGAAAGGCAAACTGACGCTGCTCACCGAACACATGCAAAATGGCGGCGCGGTGCGTGACTGGATCGCCCGCCGGGCCGTGTCGGAAATCCATGATTACATGACGCGGGCGAACGACCCGAACTGCCGCACGTTCTTGCAGTCCATCGTGACGGCTTACGAAGCCGGTGTCATCGACGAGCCGACCGCCATCGCGGCCTCCGGCAATGAGGCCGAGTTCCGCCGCGCAGCGCGGGGCATTTCCTGATTCCCAATCCTCTTCTTCTACGCTCATGCGCTCGCACGATCTCATCGAATACCTCTACATGGTCATTCAACGCGGCGGCTCGGACCTGCACATCAGCTCCGGCAGCCCGCCGATGGGCCGCATCAACGGCATCTTGCAGCCGATGACCGAGGAAGTGCTCGATGTGAGCGATCTGCGCGAGCTGATCTTCGGCGTGCTCAAGGAGACACAGCGCGCCAAACTGGAGCAGGAATGGGAACTGGACTTCGCGATCCAGGTGGAAAACCTCGGCCGCTTCCGCGGCAACGCGTGCTACGTCCTCGGCCGCATCGAGGCATCCTTCCGCTACATTCCAAACGTGATACCCGAACTGCGTGACCTCGGCCATGGGCCGACGGTGGAGGGCTTCACGCAACTCCGCGACGGCCTGATCCTCGTCACCGGTACGAGCAACTGCGGCAAGACCACGACGCTGGCCGCGCTGACGCAGCACATCGCCCGCACACGCCGGGCGAACATCGTCAGCATCGAGGATCCCATCGAGTATTTGTTCACGCATGAGAACAGCCTCGTGCGCCAGCGCCAGGTGGGCGCGGACACGCACAGCTTCGCCGCCGCCATCAAAAGCGCCCTGCGCCAGGACGCGGATGTCATTGTCATCAGCGAGCTGCGTGACCTGGAGACGATCCGCACAGCGCTGACCGCCTCGGAGACTGGTCATCTCGTCATCAGCACGCTGCACACGCAGGACGCGCCCGGCACCATTCTGCGCATCCTCGATGCCTTTCCGGAGGAGCAGCAGGACTTCGTGGCCTCGCAGCTCGCCGGGTCGCTGCGCGGCGTGATCTGCCAGTCGCTCATGACGCGGCGGGACGAATCCGGACGCGTCATGGCCTCGGAGGTCCTTGTCGGCAACTCAGGCATCGCAGCCTGCGTGCGTTCGCGCCGTCTTTCCCAGCTCGCCAACCTCATTCAGATCGGCGCTGTGGACGGCATGCACACCATCGACGACAGCCTCATGCACCTGGCCAACCACGGTTTCATCACCCTCGACGACGCGCTCATCCGAGCACGCGACGCGGAGTTTGTGCGCATCGGTCATGAGAAGTTTATGCGTGAACGGGAAAACCCCAGAAAGCGCTGATGCCAAAGAAAAAGCGGAGCCAGTTTCCCGGCTCCGCGTTTCCAAACGCTGAGGATGTCAGCGCGTTGACGGTTACTTGTTCTTCTTGTCGAACTTGGCTTTGCAGTTGTTGCAGCAGAAGGCCACGGTCTTTCCGTCCTTGCCCGTGCTGGTGATGCTTGGATCGGCGGGTTTGCCGCTGATCGGGCATTTGTCGGCGGCCATGGCGGCGGAGCCGAGGGACAGGAACGCGATGGAGAGCAGAGTTTTCATCGAGGATGTGTTTGAGTGTGTGTTTGAGACAAACCCGGCGGAATTACCGGAATTTGCTCCGAGAACGTATGAAACACCGCGTTTCTTGTCGATCCTTAATCTTTCCTTGCCATTCCGCCAGCCGGGCCGCTAAAACACGCGGCGCACCCGCACCTCCCGACCTGCCATGAGTTTTCTCTCCCGTGAAGCCACCGTCGCCAAACCTGGATTCAGCCGCTGGCTCGTCCCGCCCGCCGCCGTCGCCGTCCACATGTGCATCGGGCAGGTGTATGCCTTCAGTGTGTTCAACAAGCCGCTCGGCGCGGAACTGGGGCAGGATGTTTTTTGGGTCAACATCGCCTACCAGATCGCACTGGCGATGCTGGGCATCTCGGCGGCCATTTTCGGCAAATGGGTGGAGCGCTCAGGGCCGCGCAAAACGATGCTCGCCTCCTGCTGCTGCTTTTGCGGCGGCCTGCTGCTCACCGCTCTCGGTGTGAAGCTCAAATCCTTGTGGCTCATCTGGGGCGGATACGGACTCGTTGGCGGCATCGGCCTGGGCCTCGGCTACATCTCACCCGTTTCGACGCTGGTGAAGTGGTTCCCTGACCGTCCCGGCATGGCGACGGGGATGGCGATCATGGGCTTCGGTGGCGGCGCGCTCATTGGCTCCCCGCTGGCCCAAGAATTGATGAATCACTATGCCAAGGCACCCGACACCGGCGCGATGAGTGCCTTGATCACCATGGCGGGCCTGTATGCCTGCTTCATGCTCTTCGGTGCCTTCATCGTGCGAGTTCCAGCGCCTGACTGGAAACCGGAGGGTTACGAGCCCAAAGTGGCCGCCTCCCACGGCATGATCACCACTGCCAGCGTCTCGGTGGACACTGCGTGGAAGACGCCGCAGTTCTGGCTGCTGTGGACCGTGCTCTGCATGAATGTGAGCGCCGGCATCGGCGTACTCGGACGTGCGGCGGACATGTGCCAGGACATGTTTGGCGTCGGCGTGGCCATCGGCGCGGGTTTTACTGGCCTGCTGAGCATCTTCAACATGGGCGGCCGCTTCGTCTGGTCCTCCACCTCCGACCTCATCGGGCGGAAGGCGGTGTACTGCATCTATTTCATCCTCGGTGCCATCCTCTATGCCATCCTGCCTTACACCCAGGAGACGCAGAACCGCACGCTCTTCGTCATCTGCACCGCCCTGATCATCAGCATGTATGGCGGCGGCTTTGCGACCATCCCCGCATATCTAAAGGACATGTTCGGCACCTACCAGGTCGGCGCGATTCACGGCCGCCTCATCACCGCGTGGAGCATGGCCGCCGTCATCGGCCCGCTGCTCATCAATGGCCTGTATTCCAGCCGCGTCGCCGCCGGTGTGCCGAAGGCCCAGGCCTACAACAACACTTTCTACCTCATGTGCGGGCTCCTCGGCATTGGCCTCATCGCCAATCTGCTCGTTCGCCCCGTCGATCCAAAGCACCACGTCAAAGAAGCCCCCTCAGCCTGATTTTCACGCCATGAAAGCCGTCCTCATCTGGATCATCGTCTCCACCCCGCTGCTCTGGGGCGTCACCCAGTCGGTGAAAAAATCCCTGCCGCTCTTCGGTGTCGAAGCAGTTGCGAAGTAGTCCGCGCATCGCTTTGATGCGCCGATGATCTCGAACGCCACCCTCTTCCTCGCCCGGCGCTACCTGCGTGCGAAGCGTTCGTTCGTCTCCGTCATCACCATCATCTCGATTCTCGGCGTCACGGTCGGCGTCACGGCCATGATCGTCATCAGCGCGGTGATGAAGGGCTTTGAGGGCGAATTCCGCAAGACACTCATCGGCTCGGAGCCGCACATGCTGCTGCATCCGCTAGGGAAAAAACCCGCGCAGGCCAAAACCGCCGCCGCGGTTGCCTACAATGTCCAAACACAGGCCGACGTGCTCTCTGCCAGCACCTACATCGGCGGCACCATGTTTGCAGAGCGTGACGGCCTGCAATCAGGCATGGACGTCATCGCCCTGCCGGAGAGCAGCGCAAAGTTCTACATGGAAAAAGTCGCCCGCCACCTCATCGAGGGTGATTTGACCCTGCGACACGGCGGCGTGGTCTGCGCCGATTTCATCGCCGGGCAGCTCAACGCACACCCGGGGGACAAAATCAGCGTCTATGCCTCCACGAACGTCACCAGCGCCGTGCAGCGCTTCCGCGTCGCCTCCGACGAGCAGGACGAGAAAAAACGCCACGCCGCCTACAAGGAGATCAAGCTGCATGCGCGCGAAATCATCGTGCAGGGCAGCCTGCGCGCTGAAACGGCCGGTGCCTACGGTTACACCACGCTCGAGACCGCCCAGCAGATCTTCGCCCTCGGCGATCAGGTGAGCGGTGTCCTCATCGAATTGAAGCAGCCCAGCGAGGTGAAGGACGTGAAAAAACGCCTTGAAGCCGTCGAAATCATCCCTGCAGGCTGGACCGCGTCCCTGTGGACGGATGCAGGCGACGCACGCCTCGCCGCGATGAACAACGAGCGCATCATGATGACCATCGTGATCATGATCATCTTCGTCGTCGCTGCCTTCTCCGTCATGAACACCACCATCACCGTCACCACGCAAAAACGACGGGAGATCGGCGTGCTCACGGCCCTCGGCTCGCGGCAGGGCCAGATCATCGGCATTTTCGTCTCGCAGGCCGCCTTTGTCGGCACGCTGGGCACCGTGGGCGGCCTCGCTCTGAGCGGCTTGGTGCTGCGTTTCCGCGATGACATCCGCATGGGCATCGCCGTGCTCAGCGGTGGCAACGCAGACACCACATCGGACATGTTTCTCGCCACCATTCCGGCGCAGGTCGAGCCCTGGTTCGTGGTCGCCACCTCCGTCGGCGCCATCGTCCTCTGCCTACTCGCCGCCCTGCCGCCCGCATGGCTGGCCGCCCGCGTCGATCCCGCGGTCGCCCTGCGTGATTGATTCAAATCGTCCTCGTCCTCCTACTCCGCCCGATCCCACTCCAACATACCTCCCCTAACTCGTCACTCCTAACTCCTGCCGCCAACGACATGATCGAGGACGAGTAGGAGCACGAGAACGATTCCCACCCATGTCCAGCGCCCCCCTTTTCCTCGCCCTGCGCTACCTGCGGCCCACGCGTTCGTTCATCTCGGTCATCACCGTGATCTCGATGCTCGGTGTCATGCTCGGCGTTGGCGTGCTGGTGTTCGTCATGTCCGTGTTCAGCGGCTGGCAACGGGAGTTTCGACAGATGCTCATCGGTTTCGAGCCACACGCCATGGTGCAGCCCATGACGACACGCGAAGACGCGCCGAAGACCGACTGGCGTGAACTGCGGAAAAAACTCGCAGCGCTACCGGAAGTCGTGTCAGCCGTCCCCGTGGCCGATGGCGTGGTGGTCGTCGAACACGAAGGCAACCTTCTCGGCGTCAACATCATCGGCATGACCGATGATGCGGAGAACGGCCTGCTCCAAAAGCTCAAAAAGCATCTCAAGGAAGGTAAATTCGACCTCCAGGGCGACTCCATCGTCCTCAGCGACAAATTCGCGAGGGAGATCGGCGCGAAGATCGGTGACACGCTCGTCGTGCACGCCGAGGACAGCGTGATCCAGTTCATCAAGCAGGTGCGGGAGATTCCCGAGGACGCCGAGGACCAAAAACGCGCCGAGGTGCTCGACAACGTCACCGTGCTGTCCAAAGACCTCACCCTCGTCGCCACGCTGCGCGCCGACACCGCGGGGCTGCGCGGTTATGTGCCGCTGCACATCGCGCAGGAGTTCTTCAATCTCGAAAGCGACGTCAAGGGCATCGAGCTCGAACTGAAGGACGCCGACGCCGCAGAGCCCGTCATGGACGCGATCTACCGCTCCGGTGCCATCCCCGAGACCTGGGGCTGGCGCACCTGGATGCAGCAGCACGGCTTCATGCTCGAATCCGTCGAAAACCAGCGCACCATGATGTGGTTCATCCTGCTCTTCATCATGCTCGTCGCCGCCATCTGCGTGATGAACACCACGATCACCGTCACCGTGAAAAAACGCCGCGAGATCGGCATCCTCACCGCCTTGGGCACGCGGGCGTGGCAGATCATCGCCATCTTCGTCGCACAAGCCGGCATCGTCGCGCTCGCGGGCGTCGTGGCCGGCCTCGGCGGTGGATTTTTCTTCCTCAGCATCCGCAACAAGCTGCGCGACCTCATCGCCGACCTCACCGGCCGCGACATCTTCCCGCAGGACATCTATTTCCTCTCCAGCATCCCCGCGCACACGAATGTGGGCGACCTGCTCACCATCTGCGCCACCGCCATCGCCCTCTGCCTCATGGCGGCGCTGATTCCGGCGTGGTTCGCGGCGCGGGTCGATCCTGCGGTGGCATTGAGGGATGGTGGATAGACTCCATCACTCCTTCCGCCACACCTCAAACCTCTCCGCCAACGTCTCCGCCGTCACGGATTCCGTAATTCCATCCACGAGCGTTTTGGTTTTGCCGAAGGTCGTTTCGGCGCGGACGCGGTAGTAGTGCTGATTGCCTGACTGCATGTTCGAGTCGTGCGTGAAGCGGACGATGTGGCGCGGCGCATAGCTTTCGTGCCAGGAGTAAAATGGGCCGATGCTGTTCACGAGTCGCAACTCCTCCGCTGTGAACGTGACCCGCCGGCGATGCAGCAGGATGAAAAGGCCGATGCCGATGATGAGCGGCGCGGTCGTGCCCCAGATGAGGCGGAAGATCAGCGGCGCGTCCCCGCTGCTCACCATGGCGATGAAAATCCCGAACCAGATGACACCGAAGATGAGCAGGAAGACACCCAGCGCGCGAAACCGGCCCGGCGGGCAGTCGATCATCACTGGAACACCTTTATCATCGAATTCCGCCAGCACTCCACCGCGTTTCAAACGCTCCGCCAGCTCATCTGTGCCGAGCACAACGGCCTCTACGTCGTGCCGTCCCTCGGATTCGGCGAGTTTTGCTTCTTCCCGGCTGACAAACACCGGCAGCGGCAGCACGGCGGGTTTTCCACCGCTGGCCGGCGCCAGTTCCAGGCTCCAAAGATGCTGCTCAACCGCGCCGGTGGTGAATTCGGCGTCCTCGATCACGGCGCACGGCAGGCCGCGTGGAATCTCCACCCGCAGCGGCAGCGCTACGCCATTCAGCTCACGCCTTGCCTCGCCTGCGGAGAGCGTTTCGTCATGCTGCCAGATCGTCTCCGTCGTGGTCGTCGATCCTTTGCCACTGCCACGCGTGACCTTGCGCTGGCAGAGCACCCGAGCCTGAATGACCTCACGCGGCGAGAGCACGCGATCAAAGCGCAGCTCACCCTCCAGCGCGATGCCTGGCCGCAGCGGTGTTTGTTTGAGCCAGAGCGACGGCATGCCGAGCGCTTGTCGTGTCTGGAGGCGCTTCCAGGCGAAAAACAGCGGGATCAAGGCCAGCGCCGTCGGCAGCAGAGCGAAAACCGTCGTGAACGACCTCACCAGCTCGCCGCTGACGATGATGCCCAGCGCCAGCGGACCCTGAACGAGCAAAATCCAGCCTGCGACAACGAGGATGGCTGTGAGGCCGTTTTTCGACTCCTGAATCGTCTCGCCGCTCCACTCCTGCCGCCAACGCCATGGCTCGGAAGGATGTTGTTTCGCCAGTTTTGCCTCCGCCCTGGCCTTCCGTGCCTCCAGCGCACCGCCCAGCGAGATGAGCGCGCCCACGAGCGGGAAGACCATCGGAAAGATGGACATCATGAGTATCAAGCCCCAGCGCAATTCGGGAAACAACACCGCCTGCTCCGGCTTCGCGGGATTCACATAGCAGCGAAAAGGCCGCTCCTGCCCCTCGAACCGGCGGATCTGGGCGTGCACGCGCTCATGGAAGTCGCCGATGTTGTCCGAGCCGCCGGTGAGGCCAACCTCCTCGCTGCGATAAGTGCGACCGAGATATTCATAGCGGTAGCTCGCAGTCGCTTTGTGGGTGGTGCCGCCCTTGCTGCCGCGCGAGCGTGTCAGGTCCGCCCTTTCGATCCAGCATGGCACCTCCTCCCAGCTGCGCGCGGACCACCAGCCACTGATCGCAGGAAAGTAGAGAAACCAGCCGATCGCGACTCCAGCAATCATGAACGGCAGGCCGAAGAGCACCGCACAGCCTCCGCCGAGTTGTTTCGCAGGGCGCGCGGCGCTGGAGGGTATGCGAGAGATTTTCAGCATGCGTCCAGCTTTGCACAAAGCGGCTGACTTCCGCAACAGGCGCGTATCATGCGCACGTCATGCCACCCCAGTTTCATCCCTTCGGCGCGTCGCACCAAGCCGTGCTCGTCGTCACTGCGTTGGTGCTGGTGCTGATGATCCTGCTCTCGCGCACGCGGTTCGCAGGCGTGGCGGAAAAAACACTGGGCGTGCTCCTGCTGCTGGAGTTTCCCGGCACGGTCGTCACCCATGCGATGATCGGCACCTTGAACGCACAGACGTCCCTGCCGCTGCAGTTTTGCGATGTCGCGGCCATCGCGGGCGGCCTGGGGCTATGCTTCCGCAAACAGTTCTGGTGCGAGGTGGTGTACTTTTTTGGAATTGCGGGCACGTTGCAGGGGCTGATCACACCCGCGTTGCAATTCGATTATCCTGATCCGCGCTTTTTTGCCTTTTTCGTTCTGCACAGCGGCGTGACCATTGCGGCGTTCTACGTCGTCACCGGCATGCGCATGCGGCCCGCGCCGGGCGCAGTGTGGCGGATGATGGGCTTCTCGCTGCTGTGGTATGCCGTTACCGCGGTGGTGAATCTCGTGCTTGACACGAATTACGCCTTCCAGTGCGCGAAGCCACTCAACGCGAGCCTCTTCGACCACATGGGCCCGCCGCCATGGCACAACCTCACCGCCATCGGCCTCGGCGTCGTGTTCTACTCCGTGCTGTATTTGCCCTTCGCGTTCCGGTGGCGCAAAGACTGACATGTCGCTTTGCATTTCGCGTTTTGGCCCCATAATCGCGCCCCTCCATCCCACCCCGCCTCCAAACCACGACAATGAAAGCCCCCGCCTGGTCCATCGACGAATCCGCTGATCTTTACGGCATCCGCGAGTGGGGCCACAGCTACTTCGACATCTCCCGGCAGGGCGAGGTCGTGGTGAACCTCAAGGATGGCAAGAAAACCAAGGCCGTGTCCCTCGCCTCGATCGTCGGCGGCTTGCGCGACCGCGGCACACAGCTTCCGCTGCTCATCCGTTTCGGCGATCTGCTCCGCGGCCGCATCGACGAGCTGAACGAGGGCTTTGCCTCCGCGATCGCGGAAGGAAAGTACCAAGGAGTCTATCGCGGCGTGTATCCGATCAAGGTGAACCAGCAGCAGGAGGTCATTGAGGAGATCACCCGCTACGGCCGCAAGTATCACTACGGCCTTGAAGCCGGCAGCAAGCCGGAGCTCATCGCCGCGCTCGCCTACATGCACGACCCGCAGGCCTACATCGTGTGCAATGGTTACAAGGACGAGGAGTTCATCGACCTCGCGCTCTACGCGCAGAAAATGGGCTTGCAGGTCATCCTCGTGCTCGAAATGCCCACCGAGCTGGAATTGATCCTCCAGCGCTCGAAGAAGATGGGCGTGCGGCCCACGCTCGGCGTGCGTTTTCGCCTCAGCGCTGAAAGCGCTGGTCACTGGAGCGGCAGCGGCGGTGACTCCAGCGTCTTCGGTTTGAACATCTCCCAGCTCATGCACGTCGTGGACAGCCTGCGTGAGCAGGGCATGCTCGACTGCCTGCGCATGCTGCACTACCATCAGGGTTCGCAGATTCCAAACATCCGCGCCATCCGCCAGGCGGTCACGGAGGCCACGCGAGTGTATTGCGGCCTCGTTCAAGAAGGTGCGCGCATGGGCATCCTCGACCTCGGCGGCGGACTCGCCATCAGTTACGACGGCCAGAAGGGTGCCAGCGCCGCCAGCAGCAACTACGGCACGAAAGAATACTGCGCCGACGTCATCGAAGCGATCACCGAAGTCACCGCCGAGGCCGGCGTGCCGCATCCTGACATCATCACCGAGTCCGGCCGCGCCATCGTGGCCTACTACAGCGTGCTGGTGATCAACATTCTCGACATCAACCGCTTCGAGTCCCGCTCCGACATCAGCGAGATCGAGATCGACAAAGACTCCCCTGCCCTGCTGCGCAACCTGCACGAGCTGCGCGTCGAAAGCACACGTAATGCCGCCAAAACCGGCCGCGATCGCCTTCAGGAGATTTACAACGACGCCGTCTATTATCGCGACAAGCTCCGCAGCGAGTTCAACTACGGCAAAGTGAACCTCCGCGAGCGTGCGCACGGCGAGGAGTTGTATTGGGACATCATGAAATGGGTCTCCGACATGCGGGAGAAGTGCGAGCACGACGGCTCGCAGATGGATCGCCTCGACACCATCCTCACCGACTACTACTACGGCAATTTCAGCGTCTTCCAGAGTCTGCCGGACCTTTGGGCCATCGACCAGATCTTCCCCGTGATGCCGATCCATCGCCTCAAAGAGAAGCCCACGCGCAACGCCGTGCTCTCCGATATCACCTGCGACAGCGACGGTAAGATCGACAAATTCGCGCTCGCCGACGGCATCCACCGCAGCCTGCCGCTCCATGACCCCGAGATCGAAAAAGGCCACGAGTACATGCTCGGCATCTTCCTCGTCGGCGCGTATCAGGAAACGCTCGGGGACCTGCACAATCTGCTTGGCGACACGAACGTCGTCTCCGTCCACATCGAAAACGGCAAGGTCAAATACAGCGAACTCGAAGGCGATAGCGTCTCCGAAGTGCTCAGCTACGTCGAATACGAGCCGAAGGACATGGTCACCCGCTTCCGTAACCTCGCCGAGAACGCCGTGCTCACCAAACGCATCACCGCCACCGAGCGCCGCGAAATCATGGATGTGTTCGAGGCAGGATTGCGTGGCTACACGTACTTCGAGAGCTGATTGGAAACCATTTGAACCACGGATGACCACTAATCCGATCCTAATGAATGGATCGGAACATTGGGTTTGGATGAGTGGTTTCGAAATCCGGCTCAGACGAAGCTCACCTTCCGCTGAATCGCCCGGTGCAGCAGTTCCAGATATTGCGCACAGGGAATTTCATGCCCGCCAAACATCGCCAGATGCGGTGTCGTCCACTGCGTGTCATGCAGCAGGAAGCCACGCTCCTTCAAACGCCATTGCAGATGCGTCAGCGCCACTTTGGAGGCCTGTGGCTCACGGCTGAACATCGATTCACCGAAAAACGCCCCGCCGATGCTCACACCATACACGCCGCCCATCAGCTTCCCGTCACGCCACACCTCCGCGCAGTGTGCAAAGCCGAGGCGGTGCAGTTCCTCATAGGTGTCGAGGATCGTGTCGGTGATCCATGTGCTGTCACGGTCGGCGCAACCACGCATCACATCGCCAAAGGCCGTGTTCCAGCGCACCTCGAACGGATGCTGCTTCAAATACCGCGCAAACCGCCGCGGCACATGAAACTCCGCCACCGGCAGGATGCCGCGCATCTTCGGCCGATACCACGAGATGGACCCGTCGTCTTCCCCCATCGGGAAGGCGCCCTCGCAGTAGGCGTTCAGCAGGTCCACAGGCTCGATTTGCGGCATGACGGCGAGTTTCGGGTTTCAAGTTCCAGGTTTCAAGTTTGTTCGCCGGGCACGATCTGGAACTTGAAACTTTAAGCCTGAAACTTGAAACTGTGAGCGATGAATCTCGCCCTCCAGATCACGATTTTGCGGATCCTGCTCATCCCGGTGTTCATCGGGCTGGTGATCTACTATGGCGACAGCGTGAAGGCCGGGAAGGCGGATGAATCGCTCCGCCTCTGGGCCGCCGCCGTCTTCGCTATCGCCGCGGTCAGTGATGCGGTGGACGGCTGGATCGCGCGCCACTTCAATCAGCGCACACGTCTCGGTGCCATCCTCGACCCACTCGCGGACAAGCTGCTGCTGCTCTCTGCCATCGTCACACTGAGCTTCACGGCGTGGCGGCAGCATTTTCCGCTCTGGTTCCCCACCTTGGTCATCTTCAAAGACATCGCCTGCATCGGCGCGGCGTTCTTGATCGACCACGTCGCCGGATTCTGCCGCATCCTGCCGCACTGGACCGGGAAGGCCACCACCTTCACGCAAATCATCGCCATTCTTTGGATATTGCTCGATCTGACCTTCCTGCCGCTCATTTGGCCGGTGGCCATCGCAGGCATTTTCACCTTCTGGTCGGGCATGGTTTACCTCGTGGACGGCACAAAGCAGATCATGGCCGCCGGGCATTGATTGACGCGACGGGTGCTTCGTGCTCCTTGAACGATGCTCAAAACCGTCGCCATCGTCGGAAGGCCCAATGTGGGCAAGTCCGCGCTCTTCAACCGCCTCGCCGGCAAAAACATCTCCATCGTCCATGACATGGCAGGCGTGACGCGTGACCGCATCACCGCGCAATGCCGCAAAGGGCCCGCGTGGTTCGAGATCATGGACACCGGCGGCATCGGAGCCAACACGGAAGATGTTTTGACCGACCAGGTGCAGACGGAGGCCAGCATCGCGCTCGATGTGGCTGATCTGCTGCTTTTCGTCGTCGATGTGGTCGATGGGGTGACCCCGATCGACCAGGCGCTGGCCCGTGAGCTACGCAAAACGAGCAAGCCGGTCGTCCTTGTGTGCAACAAGGCCGATTCGCCCAAACGGAAGCTCAATGCGGGTGAATTCGCCCGCTTCGGCTTCGCTGACATGATCGAGGTCAGCGCCGCGCATGGCAAGGGCATCGACGAACTCGTCGCTACCATCTCTCAGCGGCTCGATTTGAAGGAAACAACCGAAACCGAGGACGCCAAGGCCGGACAAAACTTCAAGCCACTCAAGCTCGCCATCGTCGGTCGTCCGAATGCAGGCAAATCCTCGCTCGTAAACGCTATTCTCGGCCAGGAGCGTGCCATTGTCAGCCCCGTCGCTGGCACCACACGGGACGCGCTCGACATCCAGGCTCGCTGGAACAGCAAGGACTACCAGCTCATCGACACGGCTGGCATCCGCCGCCGTGCGAACCTCGACACCTATGTCGAAATCTCCAGCGTCGAGCGCAGCATCCAGAGCATCAAGCGCGCCGACCTCGTGCTGCTCGTCGTCGATTGCGCCGATGGTGCCAAGATGCAGGACCGCAAGATCGCCCAGATTATTTTGGAGGAGCGCAAGCCCTGCATCCTCGTCATGAACAAGTGGGATCTCTTCCATCCCGATGGCAAGCAGAAGGACCGCATCGAGCATCTGGAGGAAATCATGCGCCGCGAGTTCTTCTTCCTGCACTACGCGCCGCTCGTCGCCATCTCCGCGAAGAACAAGGACCACATCGGCAAGCTCTTCGTGCAGATCGAAAAAGTGCGCAACGGATCGCAGAATCGCATCAGCACCGGCTCGCTGAACCGACTGCTGCACACCGCTATCGAAAACACGCCGGGCGCACTCGGCCGCAGCACGCACAGCTTCAAGCTGCTCTATGCCACGCAGGTCAATGAGGCCGCCGAATTCGAGATTCCGGTGCCGCACTTCGTCCTCTTCGCCAATCGCGCCTCCAAGCTCACCGAAAGCTACACACGCTATCTCGAAAAAGTCATCCGCGACGAATGGCCCGCCCCCGGCGTGCCCTTCCGCATGAGCGTGCGCGGCAAGGGGCCGAAGAAAGAGCGCTGAGACGCATGGCGGAAGCCTCCGCGCCTTTGGACAATCGCAGCGTGGCATTCCCATGTCGCGCTGTGCATTCCACAATCGGCGCATGAGCATCCAAACCACGACTGTCGGCTCTTATCCTGTCCCCGACTGGCTCGCCGCCCTGCCGAGCGAACAAGCGGTGATCGACGCCACACGCGTCGTCTTCGACACGCAGCGCCAGGCGGGGATCGATCTGCCGACGGATGGCGAATTGTATCGCTTCGACGTCAATCATCCCGACACCAACGGCATGATCGAATACTTCGTCCACAAGCTCGGTGGCATCGACAGCCGTGTGGGCCGCGCTGACACCGCCGCGTTCCGTGCAAAGCATGAAATGGCCTTCCGCAGCAAGCCTGCGGCCGTGGTGCGCGGCCCGATCACCGAAGGGGTGCTCAATCTGGCCGAAGACTGCTCCCGCGCGGGCAAAGTGGCCGGTGGTCCATTCAAATTCACGATCACCAGCCCCTACATGCTCGCCCGCACGCTGCTGGACATGCACTACAACGACTTTGAGGCCCTGCACATGGCCATCGCCGACGCGTTGGCCGCCCAATCCGCCGAGTTGGTCTGCGACTGTGTTCAAGTCGATGAAGCCAACATCCCCGGCAATCCCACCGATGCGCCGATTGCCGCCGCAGGCATCAATCGCGTGCTCGACGCCGTCAAAGGCCGGAAAGCCGTCCATTTCTGCTTCGGCAACTACGGCGGGCAAACCATCCAGAAAGGCGAGTGGGCCGCGCTCATCACCTTCCTGAACTCGCTGCATGCCGATCACCTCGTTCTCGAACTCGCCCACCGGCCCCCTTCCGATCTCGACGCGCTGAAGGAACTCGACCCAAGAATCTGCATCGGCCTCGGCGTCGTGGACATCAAAGTGAACCACATTGAAGCCGCCGACGAAATCGCGCGCCGTATCGAGACAGCGGAGAAAAAACTCGGCGCAGGCCGCGTGAAGTTCATCAATCCCGACTGCGGCTTCTGGATGCTCAAACGCAGCATCGCCGACCGCAAGATCGCCGCACTGGCGAAGGGGCGTGACCGCTTTGAGGGACGTTAAGCGGCACCAAACAACTTTTTCAGCGCCGCCTCGTCCGCGGTCGTTGCGAGCATGAAAGCGTGCGAGCCGTGGCTCCAGGCGGCGTAGTGCCAGTTCTTCGCGACCTTGAAGCAGGGTGCGTCCGCAGCAGGACAGTCGCAGAGGTTCGTGTTGTCGAACACGATGAGATGCGCCTCGCGGCCCGGCTGAAGTTCAAAGCAGATGATCGTGGCGGCACGGCCTTCGACTTGGACGCGTTTGCAGCCGTAGGTCTTGAGTCCTGCCAGCCCCGGCGGCAGGGCGGTCGGACACGGGCATTCGTTCTGGGTGAGATGCTGCTTCACCGCCTCGAACGTGGCGGCTTTCTGATCGAGCCTCGTCACGCCATACTCGAGTTTGGCGATGGCGTTGAGCGAATCACTCTCCCACGCGGCCATGGCGCTGTTTCCGGGCCAGAGCATCATCCAGCCAAACACCACGCAGGCCGCTGCGGCGATGGCGGTGGGCGTTATCCATTTCACGGGACGTTTCGCGGGCGATTTCGCGGCGCGGAGGATGTTTTCACGCAGACTAGGCGCGGCGGGCATCGCCTGAAATGCATCAGCGACGGATTCGTCAAAAGCGGCACGTTTTTCGAGCCACGCGGCCAGTTCCGCATCGTGTTCAAGGAAAGCACGCACCTCCGGCGACGCATCCTGCGGACGGAGCGTGGTGGCATCGAGTTCGAGTCTGGCTTCTTCGCGGTTCACGAGCTGAATGAGGCTGGGATGATGTTTTGTTCGAGGCGGAGCAGGATGGCACGCAACTGATCCTTCGCACGCGAGAGGCGGGACATCACAGTGCCGATGGGAATGCCGAGCGATTCGGCGATTTCGCGATACGAGAGCTCTTTGAGGTAAAAGAGCACCAGCGGGGCCCGGTAGCTCGGATCGAGCTGATCGAGTGCCTTTTGCAGAGTGACACCGTCCACGCGCGGATTTTCGCCCGCATCGTCGTTTTGGGCCGCCCCGTGCAGATCCGGCTCGAACTCGACCTGCTCGTGCTTTTTCTCCCGGCGGGCGATGCCGAGCCATTCGCGATAAAGGGTCGTGTAGAGCCAGGTTTTGACCTTCGAGGCATCACGCAGCGCGTGCCCTTTCCGCGCCCATTGGAGAAAAGTCTGCTGCACGAGATCCTGCGCCGTGGCCTCGCCGCGGCACATGCTGAGAGCGAAGCGGTGGAGCCCCTGGTAGTGGGCGTCCACGATCTGCTCGAAGCTGGGCGGGGAGTCGGTCACGCGGCGTGCTATCGGGCGGGATGCGGGCAGTTCAATGCCGAAATCGAGGGTGAGTTCCATGAGCGCAGGCAGGACATTCAGCCATGGGAGCCGCTTGAGGCCGGAATATTCCCCGGAAGGTCAACTTTTTTGGGGACGGGGGCGCAAAGTCCGGCTTAATTTCCCGCCGCGACTTTTCATGGCCTCGAACACCAAGCACATTCATCTCATCGGCATCTGCGGCACGGCCATGGGCTCCACCGCCGTCGCGCTAAGGGCTCTGGGACACGAGATCAGCGGTTCTGATTCCCAAGTTTACCCGCCGATGAGCGACGTGCTGCGCAACGCCGGCATCACCGTCACGGAGGGCTACAAGCCGGAGAATCTGCCGGCCGACGCCGATGTGTATGTCGTGGGCAATGCGATCTCCCGCGGCAATCCCGAGCTGGAGGCGCTGCTGGAGAAAAAACTGCCCTATGTCTCGATGGCGGAACTGCTGAAGCAGCAGGTCATCCAGGGCAAACGCAGCTTCGTGGTGAGCGGCACGCATGGCAAGACCACCACCACGACGATGCTAGCGTGGCTCTTCGAGCATGCGGGCAAGAATCCCGGCTTCATGATCGGCGGCGTGCCGGAGAATTTCGAGTCCGGGGCACGCTTCACCCATTCAGACATCTTCGTCATTGAGGGCGACGAGTACGACACGGCCTACTTCGACAAGCGCAGCAAGTTTCTGCATTACCTGCCGGAGTGCGCCATCGTGAACAACATCGAGTTCGACCACGCGGACATTTTTCCAGACCTCGACGCCATTCTGCTCAGTTTTCAGCGATTTCTGAACACCGTGCCGCGCAACGGGCTGGTGCTCATCAATGGAGACGACGCAAACTGCCTGACGCTGCGAGCCAAATGCCCCGCGCCCCTGAAAACGGTGGGCTTGGGACCGGAATGCGACTTCCGCATCGCAATCACCGGCACCACGCCGGAGAGCACGCAGTTCACGGTCAATGGTGACGCGTTTGAAGTGCCGATGATCGGCGAGTTCAACGCCCGCAACGCCGCCATGTGCGTGTGTGCTAGCCGTTTCGGTGGTTTGAGCGACGACGAGATCCGCGCCGGCCTGCTGAGCTTCCGCGGCATCCGCCGCCGTCAGCAGGAGCGCGGCACGGCGCACGGCATCACAGTGATCGACGACTTCGGCCATCACCCGACGGCGATCCGCGAGACACTGCGCGGCCTGCGCCAGCGCTACCACGGCCGCCGTTTGTGGGCGCTCTTTGAACCGCGCTCAAACACGAGCCGCCGCAATGTTTTGCAGAACGAATTGATCGACGCCTTAACGGAGGCCGACGCATCAGTCATCGCCGCCGTGGCCAATCCCGAGAAAGTGGCCGCCGACCAGCGGCTCGACACCGCCAAAGTCGCCGCCTCAGTGACCGCACGCGGCAAGCCGTGCTGGTTTGAGGTGAACACGGACGCGATCGTGAGCCGCCTGAAGAGCGAAAGCCGCAGTGGCGATGTGATCGTCGTTTTCAGCAACGGCGGCTTCGACGGCATCCACGATAAGCTTCTGGGGACGCTCTAATAGACGATCTGCACCTCGTCGCCGACTCGTACCTGGCTGAAGAACTCCTTCGCCTTTTCGTAAGGCAGCCGGATGCAACCGTGTGAGGCCGGGCGGCCTGTGACATAGCCGCTGTGGAGGCCGATGGCACCGCAATTCAGACGCATGAACCAGGGCATATTCACATGGTAAAGCGTGGAGACGTGCGAAGTGTGCTTGTCGGTGATGACGTATCGCCCAGCAGGCGTGCCGTAGCCTTCACGGCCGGTGGAAACCATCGTGTGGTTGATGATGCGGCCCTGCTTCGTCACCCAGGCACGCTGGCTGGAAAGATCGACGGTGACAAGCGTGTCGGGCTCGGACTCGGGATCGCGGCCCAGAAGCACGCGCATGAGAAATAAATAGCCCTGTGTTGCAGCAAAGTTGATGGGATAACGATGGTAGCGGGTGGTGCCAGTGCCGGGACGCGCACCTGCGCGCATCAGAGCCACCGCGCCCTCGACATCGCCACGTGCAGCACAGCAGATGAGAGGTGTGATGCCACGGTCGCTTTCGAGGGCATTGCGCAGGTCTTTGATCTGGCAGCGATCGATGACGGATTTGAGGACGGGTGTTTTGAAGCGCGTGTTGGGATCGACTCCAGCGTCGATGAGCGCCTGGAGCACCTCCGTATTGCGGCGAAGAGCCGCGATGGCGATTGGCGGCTGCTTTTCATGCGCGGCCAAGTTCATGTCCACGCCAGACAGCGCCAATACTCGTACGCATTCAGCGCGGCCCATGCGCACGGCGGCACAAAGCGGCGTATCACCACCCAAGGTCATTTCGTTGGGTGAGATGCCGAGTGCGATGAGATGCGCGAGATGCGTGGCGTCATCATTCAGCACGGCCTGGTAGGCCTGCGGCAGCGCGTTGGTGCGCGGCATCAGTTTCGTCCAATGCTCGGTGATGGGATCGATCAGCGGACGCCAAGGTTGCGGCTTGATGACGACGGCGGGCGTGTTCTTCGCGGGAGGCGACTTCTTCGCGACGATTGGCTCGCTGTTTGCAGGCTTCTGGGGTGTCGATTTGGCGGCCGCGGCCTCTGTAGCGCGACGGATGGCGTCCTTATCCGTGTTCGACGGCATCCGTGGCGGAACCACGGGCGTGAAGGTGGCGTCCACCGGCAGCGCGGCCCGGATTTCCGCCGCGGTTTCGCTCAAACGACCCTGACGGGTCTTGCTCACCGAGGCGGAGGGCAGAACGACCGTGCCTGGGCGAAACAACTCATGGTTCTTCAAAAGATGAATGAGCCCACCGAAGACTCCCACGCCGACAAGCGGCGGGAGCACGCAGGCACCCATCATGTTGAGCCATCTGTTTTTCATTTCTGCGTCACGGATGCGGTTTTCATAACAAAAATGAACGACGTGTCGAGCCTCGATTTCCGTGAAGCGGGCTGGGTGCCAAATCATTCCAGACGAATGATTAAGGGCGCGGTATGATTTTGCGGCAGCAACTCAAGATTTTATGGCAATTAAAGATCCGGGTGGGACAGTACTTCATGTCATCACGTGTTGACGCCGCCACGATCTCGCGCGCAGGCTTTCTGCCTGTGCTCGTCCTGCTGTGGATGCTGTGTGTGACGAACTGCCGCGCGATCTTGTTTTACGACACGGGAGACTCGAATCACAACACCTCCGCTCCCACTGGCATCTTCGCTGACTCCGGCTGGCAGTATCAGGGCATGTATGGCTCCTTCCTCGGCACCATGATCGCACCGCAGTATTTCATCACGGCGCAGCATTTTGGCACGCAGGGGAGCACGTTCACGCACAGCGGCATCTTCAACGGCAGCTCGGACGTGACCTACAACATCGACAGCACTGCGAACTCCGGAACGGGCTATTGGGATGTCGCGGGCACGGACCTGCGCATCTTTAAGGTGCAGGAATTCTTCCCGACCTACGCACCGCTTTACACGGGTTCCCTCGAAGTCGGCATGACGATGGTGACGATGGGACGCGGCGGCCCGCGTGGCGCCGAGGTGCACGTCAGTAGCATATTGCACGGCTGGGAAAGCGGCGCAGCCGACGGCATCGCGCGCTGGGGCAGCAACACCGTCAGCAGCATCTACTCGAGCGCTCTGGGCGACCTGATCAGGGCCAACTTCAGCTCTAGTGGCACCACGGAGGAGGCGACGCTGAGCAACGGCGACTCCGGAGGCGGCGTGTTTGTGAACGACGGCGGCGTGTGGAAGCTCGCAGGCATCAACTACAGCATCGACGGCCGTTTCGACAGGAACAACACCACCGGTGACGGCTCGGAATTCGACGCAGCCTTGTTTGATCGCGGCGGCCTCTACCAGGGCTCGGATGCGTTTGGCTGGGCGTTCATTCCAGACCTCCCTACAGACAATCCCTCCAGCATGTACGCCTCCCGCATCTCCACAAACGCCACCACCATCTATGGCATCACGGTGGTGCCGGAGGCGAGTTCGTCCGCGATGATCATGATTGCCGCGCTCGGAGCCGTTTTGCGCCGCAAACGCCTCACGCCGCAGACTTGACCTCCGCGAAGATCAAACGTCCCGCACTAGTAGGCAGCGTGCCGGAGACGACCACCGCCACCGTCTGTCCGATCTGTGCGGCGGCGTTGTTCACCACGATCATCGTACCATCCGGCAGGTAACCGACCGCCTGGTTTTTGTCCTTGCCGGGTTTCGTGAGCGGCAGCTTCAACTCATCACCCACGCTGAGTTCTGGATGCAGCGCGGAAGCCAGTTCATGAAAACTCAGTACCGTAATGCCGCGAAGGCGAGCCACCTTGATCAAATTGTCATCATTGGTGAGCAGGCGGGCATTCAACTCACGCGCCAGTGTGACGAGACGTGCATCCACGGGGGCGCTGGCATAGCCACCGCCCTCTTCATGGATTGAGACGGTCATTCCAGGCATGGTGCGTAGTTTTTCCATCATCTCCAAGCCACGCTTGCCGCGCATCACCTTGGTGGGCTCTTCGGAGTCTGACAGACGGTGCAGTTCGTCGAGCACAAAACGTGGTACCGCGACCGCACCGCTGAGGAAACCCGTGGCAAACACTCCCGGCAGGCGTCCGTCGATGATCACATTCGTGTCCAGCAGCATCGGCTCGCCTTCGGAGCCATCACGGCGGAAGCGCACATAAGGAATGAGAAAAGCGAACTGGTCGCGGTCGCTGCGCAGAGCGAAGGTGACGCCGAAAAACGCCAGCGTGCCGTAGATGCAGATCTCCACGATGTTTTGCAGGGTGCCGCCGTTCACCTCGTTCTGAAAATAGGTCAGTTGAAACACACCCACACGCGTGATCAGCCAGGCAGAGAACAAACCCACCGCCAAACCCAGCGTGGCATGCGAAAAGTCACGCAGCGTGAAGCGAGCCAGGGTCATGTCGAGGATGACCAGCAACCCCATGAACAACGCGCCACTCACCGCGCCCGTCCAAGCCTCCTGCTGCAAGCCGACAGCGATCGCCATGCCGATGAAGACGGAGAACGCGAAAAACAGCGCGCGCACGAGGCGGATGGGCCAGGAGGTCTTCATTCGGATGGGCAGGGATTAAAGGCAAAACTGAGGCCGGGCAAAAGGATTCTCCTCCACCCGGAGCGTCACGGCCTGAACACTCCGCCACCGCGACGGGTGAAATGCAGCTCGATCCCAGCGCTCTGATACAAGCGCCCCAGCTCCGCCTCGAACTCCGCCACGCTCCGTCCGGCCAGGATGAACTCGCTCACCGCACGCGAAAGCGGCATCCGCTGCTCCAGCGCCTGACGGAACGCCCGAATGCCCGCCCCATCTCCACCACGGTCGAGGTGATAAAGGTAAAAGGTCAGCAGCAGCGCCGAGGCCTCGTTCTCGCTGGCCGCAGGGGTCGCCATGCTCGCGCTCCAAGTCTGTTCTGTCATGCCGAGCAACTCTCCCACCATCAGCATGGCGAAACGCACCGCCGTTCCCATCTGCCGGGCGCCACGATCGCGCAAAATCTGCCGCAGCCGCTCCGCCGATTCTGCGCCATCCGCCACCAGCCACACGGGCATCACAGCGCTTGCGGACGACGGACTTTGGACCAGGAACAACGGAGACTCGGGCTCGCCGACCTCCTTTTTCGTCGCATAAGGGGCAAGTTGCGCCGGGCTTGTCGTCTCCAGCAGCGGTTGCAGGCTACGCGCCTCCACCAGCGGCGATTCGCGGCTGGCCTCCACGGCGATTGGATGCGGGCTTTCCTGTTTCAGCCACATCACGCCCAGTGAAACACCTGTGACCGCCGATCCCAAGACCAGCAGCCGCGTCAGCACCAAAGCACGAAACACACCCCGCCGACGCCGCTTCTGAACGACCTCGGCCGGATCCTCAAGCGCGACGGGCGCACAACTGGGAGCGATGGGATGCATGACACCCGGTACTGACCGGGTAAAACCCCAAGTCGTCAAGCCCTCTTAACTAAACGCTGCCTCAAAAGCCGTGGCGGCTCACTGCATCATCGCCTGCGCCTTTTCAGCAAAGACCGGCTCATCCCGGAACACAGCCAAGGCCGGGCGCAGCAGATGCGGGTCTTCATCCAGCGTCTTTTCGGCCAACTGCCGCGCCAGACGCACCAATCGCGTGTCGGCGAGCAATTCGCCGAAAAGCAGCGGCGCCTGCCCGCTCTGCGCATGGCCCAAAACATCGCCCGGACCACGCCGGCGCAGGTCCTCCTCGGCGATTTGGAATCCATCGCTCGTCTCCTCCATGATCGCGAGACGCTGACGGTTCTCCTCGTCCTTCTCATCCACAAACAGCACGCAGTAGCTCGTGTGCGCCCCGCGTCCGATGCGTCCACGAAGCTGGTGAAGCTGCGCCAGGCCGAAACGGCCCGCATCATGAATGAACATCACCGTCGCGTTCGGCACGTCGATGCCCACCTCGATCACCGTCGTCGAAACCAGCGCGTCCAGCTTGCCCGCACGAAAGCGTTTCATCACATCCTCCTTCTCTTCCGGGCTCATCCGGCCGTGTAGCAGCCCCACTTCGCACGGAGCGAGCAGTTTGGACCACTCCTCGTGCCCTTTCGTCGCCGCGCCCGCCTCCAGCTTGTCCGATTCATCGATCAGCGCATACACGATGTAGCCCTGGCGGCCTTCCTCGATCTGTTCGCGCAAAAACTTCGCCGCATCCTCTAGCTTCGTCTTCGGACGCACCTTCGTGACGATCTTCACGCCATCGCGCGGCTTTTGATCGATCGTCGAGACCTCCAGATCGCCGTAAATCGTCAGCGTCAGCGTGCGCGGGATTGGCGTGGCTGTCATCACCAGCACATCCGGCGTGTCGCCCTGGCGGATCAGCTTCGCCCGCTGCGCCACACCAAACTTGTGCTGTTCGTCGATCACCACCAGGCCCGTGTTGTGCATCAGCTCCGCGTCGTGCAGCAGCGCATGCGTGCCGATGACGATCTCCGCTTTCCCTGCACTCAACTTTCCGCGCATCAATTCAAAATCATCGCCATCCTCGCGCTTGTTGCCTGTACGCAGCGCCACGCGCAAGCCCAGCGGCTCCAGCCACTTGCGCGCATTGCGCGCATGCTGTTCGGCCAGAATCTGCGTCGGAGCCATCAGGACGGCCTGACGGCCGGATTCGACCGCTCGCAGCATCGCAGCAAAGGCCACCACCGTTTTGCCACTGCCCACATCGCCGTGAAGCAGACGGTTCATCGGCGCACCAGAGGCCATGTCGCGATGAATTTCGTCCAGGCAGCGTTGCTGTGCCGCTGTGAGCTGGAAGGGCAGTTCATTGAAAAAGTCTCGCAACAGCTCTCCCGTCCCTTTTTGGGCACGTCCGCCGGACTCAATCACGCGCCGCTTGCGGCGTGCCACGCGGAGTTGGTAGCCGTAAAACTCCTCCAGCGCGAGATAGCGTCGTGCTTGCTCGAGTTTTTCCATGCTGGAAGGAAAATGCACCTCCCGCAGCGCCAGCGGCCGCGTCAGACCCGCGAATTCACCCTCCGCGCTCGGTTTGGGAAGCAGATCCTCGATAAATGCAGGCGGCAGAGCCTGAAACACATGCCATGCCGCCACACGTAGCGCCTTCTGCGTCATCGCGCCGCGCAAACGATACACCGGCGTGATGCGTCCAGTGTGAATCTGCTCCGCATCCTCATCCGCGCCGCCTTTGACGATCTCATACTCGGGATGCGCCATGCTCAGGCGGCCCTTGGTGTCCTTGATCACGCCATAAACGATCAGTTCCTGCCCTTCGGCGATCACACGGCTCATGAACGGCATGTTCCACCAGCGCAGCGTGAGCTGCTGGCCCAGCAAAGCCCCCGCATGCTGCACCACCGCCTCAAACATGCCGGAGCGACGTCCGAAGAACTTGTTCCCCGTCTTCGTCACCAAAACCTGATGACACGCCGGCAACGGCCCTGCCTGAAACGCCAGCGCTTGCATCTGCCGCCGGTCCTCATGCCGGAACGGCAACTGCCACACCACATCCGCCACCGTTTTAACGCCCTCCTTGCCCAACAACCGCGCCGCATGCGCAGGCATGCCGGGGACACTGGTGAGAGCGAGGTCGAGTGGAACCACTGCGTGAGATGGAATGCGTGAACGCAGGTGTCAACAGGAGCGCACGCGTCTCGCGTGCCGTTTCCCGCGTCCTCGCGGGAAACCGTCCGAGGATTGACGATTCTTGGCTCCACGTTCTACGACCGAAACACATCCTGGAACGGACTTCAGCGGGGACGCAGAAGTCAGCACGCGAGACGCGTGCGCTCCATTCCAGCCCAACGCGCTGCATACACGCTCTTCTATTTGGATTTCGACGGATAAAGCTCGTCCAATGCAGTGAACATCGAAAGATCAAGTGCGGCAAACTCCGCAGTCGAAATGAGCCCGTAACTACCATCTGAGTAGGCAATAGCGTGGGTTGGCGGTGCGGAACCAATCCACTGTCTGGGAACATTTCGATAGGGTCTGTCGCATACAACGATCGGACACCGTGGCAGCCTTCCTTGTGCTTCCACGGGTGATCGCGAGACAAGAAAACGAGCACTGCCAAGCCAATGAGAACTCGCATAATGCGCGAGTTGCCCGCGCTCGTCGGGACCAGCGGCATCGAAGCGGAATGAATGATCCGGCGCGTCGGCTGCGGTGAGGCGAGCGATAAGCGCGATTTGCACAACCTGGGACAGTGCGGCGGAGTTGCCGCCGCAGTTGCTGGTTTGATTCCACACCGGAACAACTAACGAGACGGCGACAAGGAAAGCCGCCAAGCATAGCCACAGTAGTCGTTTCTGGCGCATGGTCTCAAGATGCGTCCAAAGACGCTCACATCAAGAACCTCATCAACGCACCGCCTTCTCCATCACATAATCATCCATGACGAAGCCGCTGCCGATGTCGCTGCAGACATCTTCGGTGAAGCGAAAACCGGCGCGGAGGTAGGCGCGGATGGCAAGCGCGTTGCGCTTGTTGACGCGGAGCCGCACGGACTTGCAGCGCAGCTCACGGGCGCGCTCCTCGGCCCAGCGCAGCGTCAAACCTCCGAGTCCAAGACCGTGCATCTCGGGCAGGAGGTAGAGTTTGTTGATGAAGAGCACGGGCTCCATGGCGAGCTTTTCAAACGAGATGTAGCCGACAGCGCCTCGCCCCTCGGCCTCGACAAGCGCATACCACACATCGCGGGCCTGCATCTCGTGCGCCATGTTGCCGGGCTGATACCAGATAGAGAGCATGTAGCGGATCTGCGCGTCGCTGATGATGCCGGGATAGCAGGCCAGCCAGATGGAGTGCGCGAGCTTCTGCACCGTGGTCAACTCGTCGGCTCCGATGCGGCGGATGCGTGCGGCAGGCGTTTGTTTCACGCCAGTGATGGAATCGCGAGCGTGCTGCCAGACTTCGACATCGTTTGCGGGTGAAAGCCGCTGCAAATGATCGGTGATCAGACCGAGCGTGGGCTCGACGACCTGCTCTTCGCGGATCTGCTTGTCGTCAGCGGGGAATTCGGACTCTGAGAGAACCGTTTTCGCCAGATACCAGCAGGCCCAGGCACGCCAGGTGCGCAATTCCTTGTTCGGCTCGTTCATGCGCGTGGCCAGATGCTGCCAGTGGCGGCGCGGATTGCCAATGAACTGGCCTTCGACACGGTTCTGCATGATCCACACGAGCGCCGCATACGGCAGCGGCCATTTTGCGAGGATGGGCTCGTCACGCTTCAACGGAATCGAAAGCGCGCGATTGAGGATAAGAATGCTTTTGGCGGGAAAACCCTCGCGCCACAGGCTCTGCGCATAATGCAGCGCCGTTTCATAAAACAGCGGTCCGCGCTCGTGATTCAGCGCCTCAGTGTCCGTGTGATCGTAGTGCCGATTCTCCTCCGGCAGCAGCGGGCAGGGCGGATTGATCCACGCAGGTTGCTTCATGTGGATTTCTCCTCCCACGCCTTCGCACGGGATAACGCACGATTCCACTCACGGGTGATTTTGACACGTGCAGCGGTTTTCACCGCGGGTTTGAACTGGCGGTCGGCCTGCCAGTGCTTGGCGATATCGGCGCCATTCTTCCAGAAGCCAACGGCGAGTCCGGCGAGGCAGGCGGCACCGAGCGCAGTGGTTTCGTTCACCTTGGGACGAACGACTGGCACGCCGAGCAGATCGCACTGCATCTGCATGAGCAGATTGTTCAAGCTGGCGCCGCCATCGACGCGCAGCTCCTTCAGCTTGATGCCGGAGTCGGCCTCCATGGCCTTCAGGATGTCCATGACCTGCAAAGCGATGCCTTCCAGCGCTGCACGGGCGATGTGAGCCGCGGTGGTGCCACGCGTCATGCCCACGAGCGTCCCACGAGCATAGGCATCCCAATGCGGAGCGCCCAAACCGGCGAAGGCGGGCACGAGATAGACGCCACCGGTGTCAGGCACGCTCGCTGCGAGCGCCTCGACCTCGGGCGCGGTTTTGATGATGCCCAGACCATCGCGCAGCCACTGAATCGCCGCGCCGGCGATGAAGACGCTGCCCTCCAGCGCATACTCGGTGCGTCCGCCGATGCGCCAGGCCACGGTGGTGAGCAGTTTGTTCTTCGAAGCGATCGGTTTGGTGCCGGTGTTCATCAGCATGAAGCAACCGGTGCCGTAAGTGTTCTTCACCATGCCGGGTTTCGTGCACACCTGGCCAAACAACGCCGCCTGCTGGTCTCCCGCGATACCAGCAACCGGAATGCTGCCGCCGAACAATGAGGTCTCGCCAAACACACCGCTGGAGTCCTTCACCTTCGGCAGCATGGAGCGTGGCACGCCGAAGATCTTCAGCAGTTCGTCATCCCAATCGCCTTTGCGGATGTCGTAGAGCATTGTGCGAGAGGCGTTGCTGACATCGGTGGCGTGCACCTTGCCGCCAGTGAGATTCCACAGCAGCCAGGTGTCGATGGTGCCGAAGGCGAGTTCACCCTTCGCGGCACGGGCCCTGAGACCCTTCACGTTCTGCAGCATCCACTGCACCTTGGTGGCGGAGAAGTAGGCATCGACGACAAGGCCGGTCTTTTTCTGAATCACTCGATCCAGTTTCTGCGCACGCAGCTTGTCGCAGATCGGCGCCGTGCGGCGGTCCTGCCACACGATGGCATTGCACACGGGCTTCCCGGTCTTGCGATCCCACACCACCGTCGTCTCACGCTGGTTCGTAATGCCGATGGCGGCCACATCTGCGGCTTTCGCGCCGGCTTTGTGCAGCACTTCGGAGGCGACTCCAGCCTGCGTGGCCCAGATTTCCTGCGCATCATGCTCCACCCAGCCAGGTTTGGGGAAAATCTGCCGAAACTCCTTCTGCGCGACGGCCACGATGCCGCCGTCGTGATTGAACAGGATGGCGCGAGAGCTGGTGGTGCCCTGGTCGAGTGCGAGGATGAATTTCATGGTTAATGTGATGTTCCCAAGAGCCCGAGGCCGAGTCAATGCCTTACAAACAGCCGGAGAACATGTAGATGGCGTTTTTCGACGCGGATGAATACAATCGCTCCGAAATCGACAAAACAACGCCATGGAAAACAACACTGAAACTGTCGCCCCTGCCGCATCGCAGGTCCGTCCGAAGAAAAACCCCGTTCTCATCACCCTTGCGGTCATTCTTGGCTGCGCGGGCATCGCCGCCGCCGCTGGCGGTCTCTGGGTCAAGCACACCTTCTACCCCTCGGCCATCACGCCAGTGAGTCTCACCACCGCCGAGCAGACGGCCCTGGATGGCAAGCTCCAGGCACTCAACGATCCCGCCGCCGCGGACGAGGCCAGCCGCACGCTGGTCATCAATGAGCGCGAACTGAACGCCTACCTCGCCAAGCAGGAGCTCGGCGAGAGCGTGCAGGTCAAATTCGGCGAAGGCACCGTCTCCGCCGCGATCATCCTGACCGCGCCGGAGGACTTTCCGGTGTTTCCAAACCAGAAGATCCGCCTGCGCTTCACTTTTGGCACCAGCCTCTCACCCGAGCACAAGCTGTCGCTGAAACTCGATGATCTCAGCCTCGGCGGCATCTCCCTGCCAAACAGTTGGATCGGTGACATCAAAGGCGTCGATCTCGTCGCTGAAAACGTGGAACACGACCCTGCGCTGCAAAAATTCCTCGCAGGCATCAAGTCGATGGAAATCCACAACGGCTCGCTGCGACTGGTGCTGAACAAGTAACCGACTGTCGCTCGCAAGAATCGAGGCAAACACGGATCCGGGAGGCTTAGGTGCCTCCCGGCTTCATTTTGCACAAATTGCAGATTGACGGTCCGGTTCATTTTCCCCCGCCCGACTGCGCCCTTGCGCATGGCGCGAAACTTGCGATGGATAGCGCCCCTCACCCCCAAAAAGCCCATGCCCAAGCAGACCATTCGTGACCTCGACCTCGCCGGAAAACGCGTCTTTGTGCGCGTCGATTTCAATGTGCCGCTGGAGGAAAAGGACGGCCAGATGGTCATCACGGACGCCACGCGCATCCAGGAGACGCTGCCGACGATCAAGTTCCTGATCGAAAAGGGCGCCCGCATCATTCTGGCGAGCCATCTGGGCCGTCCGAAGGGTCAGCGTGATCCGAAGCAGAGCCTCGCCCCGGTCGCTCCGGCGCTCAGCGCCCTGATCGGCAAGCCGGTGGCCTTTGCGAGCGATTGCGTCGGCGACGAGGCGAAGGCCAAGGCGCTCGCGCTCGGCAATGGCGACGTGCTTTTGCTCGAAAATACCCGTTTCCACGCTGGTGAGGAGAAAAACGACGCCACGCTCGCGAAGGGCATGGCGGACCTGGCCGAGGTCTTCGTGAATGACGCGTTTGGTTCCGCGCATCGTGCGCACAGCTCCACGGCGGGCATCGCGGATTACCTACCGGCCGTTTCCGGTCTGCTGATGGAAAAAGAGCTTACTTGGCTCAATGACGAGCTCGAAAATCCGGATCGTCCGTTCGTCGTCATCCTCGGCGGCGCGAAGGTCAGCGACAAAATCGGCGTGATCAATCGCCTGCTCGAAAAGGCGAACACTATCATCATCGGCGGCGGCATGGCCTACACCTTCCGCAAGCTCGTGCAGGGCATCTCCATCGGCAAAAGCCTCTACAAACCCGAGTGGGAACCCATCGCGCAGGCCGCTCTCGACAAGGCCAAGGAGCGTGGCGTGAAGATACTCATCCCGGTCGATGCGATGATCACCGACGCGTTCGATTTCGACGCGAAGAAGTTCGGCAACATCAAGTTCACCGCTGCGGGTGAAAGCATCCCGGACGGCTGGGAAGGTGTCGATATCGGCCCTGAGTCCGTGAAGCTCTTCGCGGAAGAAATTTCCAAGGCGAAGACCGTCATCTGGAACGGCCCGATGGGCGTGTTCGAGATCAAAGAGGCCTCCAAAGGCACCTTCGACATTGCCGAGGCCATGGCGGCCAATTCCGGTGCCAAAAACATCATCGGCGGCGGCGACAGCGTGAAGGCCGTCAAGAAAGCCAAGCTCGGCGACAAGATGACCTTCATCTCCACCGGCGGCGGCGCGAGCCTCGAACTCCTCGAAGGCAAAATCCTCCCCGGCGTCGCCTGCCTCAAAGACAAATAATTCGTCCTTCGTCATTCTTAACTCGTCATTTCCCCCGTTATGCCCCTCGCTCACTTCCGCAAGCCCATCGTCGCCGCCAATTGGAAAATGCACATGACCCCGCAGGAGTCGGATGACTTCCTTCGTGCATTCGCCCGCCTCGTGCCAGACAAGTGCCCCATCCAGATCGTCGTCGCGCCGCCCTTCGTCAGCCTTGAGCGCTCGATGAACGCGCTGCAAAACGCCCGCGAGCAGAGCGTCGAGCTCGCCGCGCAAAACATGAGCGCCCAGCCTGCCGGTGCCTTCACCGGTGAGATCAGCGCCCGCATGGTCAAAGAGTGCGGCTGCAAGCATGTCATCCTCGGCCACAGCGAGCGCCGCAGCCTTTACGGCGAAACGAACGCCATCGTGAATGCGAAGGTCCTCGCCGCCCTCGAAGCCCGCCTGCACCCGATCCTTTGCATCGGCGAAACGCTCGAAGAGCGCGACGGCGGCAAGATCGAGCAGGTGCTCGAGAGCCAGCTCCGTGAATCCCTCGCCGAAGTCGGCCCGCGCCGCATCACCGATATCGTGATCGCCTACGAGCCCGTGTGGGCCATCGGCACCGGCCGCACCGCCACCTCCCAGCAGGCGCAGGAGGCTCACGCCTTCTGCCGCAAGGTCCTCGGCGACATGTTTGGAGCCGATGTGGCCGTGAAAATCCGCATCCAATACGGCGGCAGCGTGAAGCCAAACAACATGGCCGAGCTCATCGCTCAGCCAGATGTTGACGGTGCCCTCGTCGGCGGTGCCTCGCTGGAAAGCGGCTCCTTCTGGGAAATCTGCCGCGCCGCCATCGACTGGGCCAACGAGAACGCGTAAGGGACGCGCCACAGTTTCATTCCTGCGAACTCCAGCCTTGCCAGGCTGGAGTTTTTTTTCGCATGATGCCGGAAATGCACAGGATTCCGTTCCCGATTCTCTTGTTCATTCTGCTCGCTGCATCATCGGCAGCGCAGGATTCCACCGGCTGGAAGGCCGGAGCCGCAGACATCGACATCACGCCAGATTACCCAGTGCGTCTCAACGGCTACGGCAGCCGCACGACGGAGTTCGAAAAAATTGCCCGGCGGCTCCACGCGAACGCACTGGCCTTGAAGTGGCAGAATGACAAACCAGCAGTCATCGTCACCGTGGACAACTGCGGCGTGCCCGCTGCACTACGCACCGAGGTCCTCAGCCGTCTCGCCGCCGCAGGCCATGAGATCGCGGACGAGCGCTTCTCGCTGCACTCGACGCACACGCACTGCGCCCCGATGCTCAAAGGCGTGCTGCCATTCCTCTTTGGGGAAGATTTGTCGGCCGATCAGCAGCAGCGAGTCGATCGCTACACCGAAGACCTCACCGCTTGGATTGTGAAGGCCGTCACCGCAGCGTTGGAAAAAATGGAGCCAGCCCGGCTCGATTGGAGCACGGGCAGAGCCTACTTTGCCTTCAACCGCCGTCTCAAGACCGACGCCGGCTTCAAGAACGAGCGAAATTTCGACGGTCCCACCGACCGCGCCCTGCCCGTGTTGCGGGTGAAGAGTGCGGACGGCAATAAGCTCATCGCCACGCACGCCAGCTACGCCTGCCACTGCACCACGCTTGCCATCAATGAGATTCATGGCGACTGGGCCGGGCTCGCGCACGAAGAGATGGAGCTGCGCTTTCCGGATTCCGTCTGTCTCATCGCCATCGGATGTGGCGCGGATCAAAACCCCTATCCGCGCCGTGAAGAACGATTTGCCATCGAGCACGCAGTCAGTCTGGCCAAAGAAATCGTGCGCCTCATCAACCGTCCCATGCAGCCTGTCTCGGGCCCTTTGCACTGCGCCACAAAGGAAGTCGTGCTCCCCTTCGACAAACTACCGTCGAGGGAAGAATGGCAGGCCAGGACGTCCGACAAGAACAAGCAAACCGCCTACCACGCGCGACAATTCCTCGCCATACTCGAGCGCGGCGAAAAAATCCCACCCGCCCTGCCCTACGTGCTTCAGGCCTGGCATTACGGCGACGATTTGCTGACCATCAATCTCCCGGGTGAAGTCGTCGTGGACTACAGCCTGCGATTCAAAAAGGAATACGACCCCGCCCGCACCTGGGTGAACAGCTACACCAACGACGTGCCCTGCTATATTCCGTCCCAGCGCGTGTGGGAAGAAGGCGGCTACGAAGCCGGCGGAGCCATGATTTACTACGCCCGCCCCACCCGCTTCGCCTCTGGCATCGAAAACATCATCGCCAGTGGCGTGCAGCAGTTCGTGAGGCCGACCTTCAAGGCGAAGTGAGTTCACGAGCGGTGCCGACAAAGCTGTAGATCGGGTGTGGCGTAAGCCCGCCCGATTTCTACCCTCGCAGGCCAGACAAAGACGACCGGGCTATCGCCACAGTCGTCCTACTTGATTCATTCTGGCGACGCACTCCGCTCGAATACACCCACCATCTCCCGGCCTTCACGGCCCGGATAAGCCGTGTCAGGCACATAGCTCTCGATCAATTCAAACCGCGGAACCATCAGCGCCTTCAACTCCGGCTTTGAGATGCCAAACGGCGGCCCGCTCTCGCCTTCATCCATCTCTGGATTGATGAAAAACACGCCAATGAGCCTGCCACCCGGCTTCAACAAGCCCGCGACAGCCTCACGATACCTTTCACGCCACTCCGGCGGCAAGGCGCACAAACATGTGTGCTCAACCACCGCATCAAACTCGCCTTTCAGCTCAAACAAGTCCCCCAGCACAAACCGCTGCGCCAGCTCCGGATAGCGTGCCTTTGCCCGCGCAATTGCCGTCGGCGCAATGTCGAGCCCGACAGCATCCACGCCACGCGACACCAAATACGCCACATCATGTCCCACCCCGCATCCCGGCACCAAAACGCGACCGTGAAGCTCATGACGCTCAAAAAACGCCACCAGCGGCGGCGAAGGCTGCCCCTTGTCCCACGGCGTGAAGTTCTCTTGATAGGCTTGATCCCAGTTGGTGATGTTCACGGCGCTTTTTGTTTCTCGTGTTTGATCGTGCCTTCCAGCGTTGTCTGACCTGCTTCGCCGGTGAAGGTCACTTTGCTCTCGATCACGTCTTTGGCATCGCCTTGCAGCGTATCGAGCACCGTGATGCTGCTGCTTCCGCTGCCGGTGATCGCCTTGAGCTCGAGCGTGAGGTTCACCATCGAAACATTGCCTTCAAAGCGAATCGTCTGCGAGCCATCCGCACCGGTCAGGATGGCCTCAAACATGTCCGTGCTCGCGTTGTGCGTGATCGTCCATTTAAAGGCCTGCGTGTCGCTGTTCATCGTGCGCGTGCCCTCGATGAGAAAGCTGTTCTCGCCATCCGCCTTGCCGGTCCACTCCTCGGTGATGGTGACGAGGTTATTGTTCTCGCCCTTGAGCTCACCCGCCGCCTTCCAGGTGCCGATGAAGTGCTTGAAGAACGCATGTGAAGACAAATCCGCCCGCGCCGGGACGGCGAGGAGGCCGAGAAATAGAAGGAGGAGCGTTTTCATGGTGTCGCGGAGCAGTGTGGCATGACAGCCGGACGCGTCGAGGGCGACTTTTCACTCCCTTCATTGACAGTCACCAGTCCGGCGGCATGCATCCACGCATGAGCAGTGATTCTTCGACACGTCGCCCTTTGAAGTCACGCACGACCGCCTGGGCGGGGTTTTTCTCGCGAGTGATGCTGAAGATGGGCTTGAAGCCAAACACCGTGTCGCTGCTCGGCATCCTATTCGCCGCGGTGGGTGGTGGCGCGATGCTGTGGGCGGTGCGGTCGCAGCCGGCGTGGGCGTTTTGGCTGCTGGCTGCGGTGGGCGTGCAGCTCCGCCTCTTTTGCAACATGATGGACGGCCTGCTCGCGGTGGAAGGCGGACTCAAATCACCCACGGGCGATCTTTACAACGAAATCCCCGACCGCATCGGCGATGCGCTCATCCTCGTGCCGTTTGGCTACGCGGGCGGCACGGACTGGAGCATCGCGCTGGGCTGGGCGGCCCTCGGTGGCTCGGTGATGACGGCTTATGTGCGGGCGCTGGGAGCCAGCCTCACCGCCAAACATGACTTCTGCGGCCCCATGGCCAAACCGCATCGCATGTTCACCATCACGCTGGGTTGCCTCGGGATGGCGGCGAGCGGATGGATGCCGCTCATCACCGTGACCATTGCTGTGATCAATGCAGGCATTGTCATTACCATCTGGCGGCGTGCGAGCCACTTGGCGAAGATGCTTCACCAAAAATCACCATGAACTCCGAACGCCTCCAATTCACCACCGACGACGGTCTCGCGCTGCATTACAAAACGTGGAACGTGCAGGGTGCCTCCAAAGCGCTCGTGCTGCTGCATCGCGGTCACGAGCACGCGGATCGCTGGGACACCGTCGTGCCCTCACTCGCGATGCCGGACACGGCGATCTATGCGTGGGAAGCCCGCGGCCACGGCCAGTCGCCCGGACGGCGCGGGCATGCGGCGGGCTTCATGGAGTATGTGCGGGACCTCGACACATTTTTCCATCACCTGCAAAAAACGCATGGCCTCGTGCCGGAGCGCACCGTGGTGGTGGCGCACAGCGTCGGCGCAGTCATCGCGGCGACGTGGGTGCATGATTTCGCGCCGCGCATCGCTGGTCTCGTGCTCGCCACACCGGCGCTGGAGGTGAATTTGATCATTCCCGGTGCCCTCACGAGCATCCGGGCAATGCAGAAGCTCAAATCCGACGCCACGATCAAGAGCTATGTGCGCGGAAGCTGGCTCACGCGTGATCTGAGCGCCGCTGCGGCCTACGACGCCGACAAAACGATCTCCAAAGACATCTCCGCGAAGATCCTCGTCGATCTCTTCGACTCCGCGCAACGCGTCATCAGCGACGCCGAGGTCATGGATCGTCCGCTGCTGCTCTTTTCGGCCGGCGCGGACAAAGTCGTCAAAAAGCACGCGATCGACGCGCTCTACACGAACTACGGCTGCGAGCAAAAAACGCATCTCACGCTCAAAGGTGCGCGACATGCCCTATTTCACGATTTGTGCCGCGATGAGGTCTGCGGAGCCATCAAACGCTTCGCGGAGCGCTGCATCGCGAATTTCACACCGCCTCGACTGGAGGCCGATTTGAGCCATCCGGCCACCAACGCGGAGTTTGCCGACCTGAAGAAGCCGCTGCCCTCGCCGTCGCTCAAAGGACTCTCGTTCATCCTGCAACGCGCCAGCCTCGGCACACTCGGCAGGCTCAGCCAGGGCATCCGCATCGGCCACGCCACCGGTTTCGACTCCGGCGAGTCGCTCGACTACGTCTATGAAAACAAGGCGCGAGGCAATCTGCTGCTCGGCAAGGTCATCGACTACTTTTACATCAACGCCATCGGCTGGCGCGGCATCCGCCAGCGCCGCGCGTGCATGAACCAGGCGCTGCGCTGGGCCTTGAAGCAGATCCGCGAGTCCGGCATGCCGCTTCAGCTCATGGACATCGCTGGTGGCGCGGGACGTTACCTGCTCGATGTGCTCGACGAGCCCGATGTGAACATCCTGTGCCGCGACTGGAGCGAGTCCGCGCTGGCCACCGGACGCGCCACCGCGCAGCAGATGGGACTCACGGATCGCATCACACATGTGCGCGGCGATGCCTTCGACGAGTCATCGCTCGCCAGCGTGGAGCCAAAGCCGTCCATCGCGGTCGTTTCCGGCCTATATGAGCTCTTTCCCGACAATGAACGCCTCCAGCGCTCGCTGCGCGGCCTCTTTAGCGCGGTGAATCCCGGCGGCTGGCTCATCTATACCGGCCAGCCCTGGCATCCACAGGTCGAAATGATCGCCCGCACGCTCACAAACCGCGACGGCCAATACTGGGTCATGCGCCGCCGCCCGCAGGGCGAGATGGACGCGCTCGTCGAGCAGGCCGGCTTCAAAAAAGAAAAGCAGTGGATCGACGACTTCGGCATCTTCACCGTCAGCATCGCCCGCAAGCCCGCATGAACCGTGCTCCTCGCGAACCCGGCCTGCTCTGGCCCGCGATCTGGCGACTCGCGCTCGCAGGAGCGACGTTTGTGATCGTTTACAGCGGCTGCAATCAATTCACCGCCACACGCGGCGATGTGCCGACGCTGATGTTTGAGTGGGAGCGCCACATCCCTTTCGTGAAGGAACTGGTGGTGCCGTATTGGTCGCTCGATCTGTTTTTCTGCGGCACGTTCTTCCTCTGCGGCAGCAAGCTGGAGCTGAATCTGCTCACGAAGCGCCTCATCGCCGTCACCATCGCCAGCGGAGCATGCTACCTGCTGTTTCCGCTCAAGCTCGCCCTGCCGCGACCCGAGCCCAGCGGCTGGACCGCGCCACTGTTTCACGCGCTCTACTTCAACGACCAGCCTTACAACCTCGCGCCCTCCCTGCACATCAGCCTGCGCTCGCTCGTGTGGGTGTTTTACGGTGCGCATCTCACCGGCTGGCTGCGCACGGTCACGAAGGTGTGGTTCATCCTCATCGGGCTCTCGACGTTGCTCGTCTGGCAGCATCACCTCGTCGATGTCGCATCTGGTTTCGTCATGGGCTGGGCCATCGCGGCGCTGATTCCCGATCCACGCCAAAAGAGCACGCGCAATCCCTCGGCAAAGTATGCGAAGCGCTACGGCCTTGGCGCAGCAGCATGTGTAGCGCTCAGTTTTGTCTCCGTGATCTTCGTCTGGCCCGCGGTGGCCTGTGGCATCATGGCGCTCGCCTACGCCACCGGCCTCTCGCGACTGTTGGGCAAGGAAAACGGCACGCTCTCGCCCTCCGCCGAATGGTGCCTGCTGCCCGTGCTCATCGCCACGGCTCACATTCAGAAGAAATGGCTCCGGCGATGCCCAGGATGGCACGAAGTCACTCCTGGCGTCTTTTTCGGCCGCAAGGTCACCAAGCATGAAGCCGCCGAACTCGCGCAAGGCGGCGATCTCGCCGTGATCGACCTTACCGCCGAGTCAAACGCGCCCGTGGCCTTCCGCGAGCATGCGCACTACAACAATCTGCCGCTGCTCGACCTCGTGCCGCTTCAACCCGAGCACATCCGCGCCGCGTTGGACCTCATTCGCGAGCAACACGATGCCGGAAGACGCGTGTTTTTGCACTGCCAGCTCGGCTTGCAGCGCTCCGCCCTCATCGCGGCCCACTGGCTGGTCGCAAACGGTGCTGCGGACGATCTGGAGGAGGCAAAGCGCCAGATCCGCGCATTGGAACCGCTCGTTGTTGTTTAGAGCGCTTGCTCTCGGCAAGCGTGCGGTTAATCACCCAGCCCATGCCTCAATTCCCCGCCCCCACCGGTTTCAAAGAATGGTCCTTCGTTTGCGATGCGCTGACGCAGGGCAAACTGAGCATCATCTTGCGCAAAGGCGGCATTCACGAGGGCCGCGGAGGCTTTCAGTGGAAGCATCGCGAGTTTTTCTTGTTTCCGACCTGGTTCCACAATCAAGCTGCCGACCTGAGTTGGACGCCGGAGAACACTCAACGGGCGTTTCCGCCGGAAGAAGAGCGCCAAACTGTGGACATCGACGGTTGCGCCATGCTCGAGCAGGTGTGGAAGGTCACCGATTGGGACAAAGTCGCCGCTTTGGCGCCGCTGCACATCTGGAATGAGGATGTCGTCAAAGAGCGTTTCGTTTATGACGACGAAAGCTGCCTCCACGTCGCCCTCGTGCGTGCCTACAAGCTCCCACAGCGCTGGCACTTCCCGTATGCGAAGAGCTACGGCGGCTGTCGCTCTTGGATCACGCTACCAGAGGACGGATTGCCGATGGCAGCGGCTGCGACGCCTGCGCTGAGCGATGAGTCCTTTGCGGAGATCGCGGCGAAATTGAAGGCCGTGCTGGATTGATCTGGAGCACCGACGATTCGTCGGCATAGAATGCTTGGGCGACGAGTCGTCGCCACTCCATGGAAGCCATCCGCCCAACCCACGTCGAAGTCAGCCTCGGCACGATCGCGCAGAATTATCACGCGATCCGGGCGCATGTGGGCACGGCGGAAGTGATGCCGGTGGTGAAGGCGAATGCGTATGGCCACGGGCTTGTCGAGGTTTCGCAGCATCTCACGGCACATGGCGCGACCTGTTTTGGCGTCGCCTTGCTGGAGGAAGCGGTCGTTTTGCGCCGAGCGGGCATCACGCAGCCGATTCTCGTGTTTGGTGGCGTGGTGGCGAGGCAGATTCCGCAGTTCATCGAGCATGATTTGATGATGGCGGCCTCCTCCATCGACAAAATGCGGCAGATCGACGACGCAGCCGCAGCGGCGAAGAAGAAGGCGCGTGTGCATCTCAAGATCGATACCGGCATGGAGCGCATAGGCGTGCATTGGTACAGTGCGGAAAAGCTGCTGGAGGCCAGTTTGACCTTCCAAAACATCGAGATCGCCGGGATTTACTCTCACTTTGCCAATTCGGACACGGAAGACCTGTCCAGCGCGAAGGAGCAGCTCGCACGGTTTCTCGAAGTGCTCGAGTTTTACCCGAAACGCGGCCTCAAACCGCCGCAGCGCCACATCGCGAACTCAGGGGGCATTTTGCAGCTCCCAGAGAGCCATCTCGACCTCGTGCGGCCCGGCATCATGCTCTACGGCGTCTATCCTTCGCGTGAGGCCCGACATAGCGTCCGGGTGAAACCGGCGCTGAGTTGGAAATCCGAGGTCGTGTATTTCAAGGTCGTCCAGCCCGGCAATGCCGTGAGCTACGGCGGCACTTGGAAGAGCGATCATGCCGTGCGCGTCGTCACGGTGCCCGTCGGCTATGGCGATGGCTACTTCCGTGCGCTTTCGAATCGCGCTCAGGTGGTCATTCGCGGCCAGCGGCACCCGATTGTCGGCCGTGTGTGCATGGACCAGTTCATGGTGAACCTCGAATGGGGCACCGCTTACAATAGCGATGTCGTCACCCTCATCGGCGACGGCATTTCGGCTCAAGACGTGGCCGACTGGGCCTGCACGATCCCGTATGAGGTGCTCACGAACATCCACAGCCGCGTGCCGCGGGTGTATGTTTGAACTTTACTCCGCCTTCAGCAGCTTCTCGTCGATGCGCGCGACGAGGGTGTCGAGCACCTCGCTGTTGCCGAAGCGTTCGATGACGTCGGCGAGGAAGCCTTCGACGATGAGACGGCGGCTTTCGGTGTCGGGGATGCCGCGGGCTTTGAGGTAGAAGAGCTCTTCATCGGCGATGGGGCCGCTGGTGGCTCCGTGGCTGCATTTGACCTGGTCGGCGTTGATCTCGAGGCCGGGGAGGCTGGTGGCTTCGGCTTCGTTGCTGTTGAGCAGGTTGCGGCAGGTCTGGTAGGCGTCGGTGTAGTGCGCGCCTTCATCGACGATGATGAGGCCGCTGAAAATGCTGCGGGACTGGCCGTAGAGGGCGTTTTTGTAGAGCAGGTCGCTGGTGGCGTGCGGGGCTTTGTGACGCTGAAGCGTGCGCTGATCGACGATTTGATCGCCGATGGGCAAACTGACGCTGAGCATGTCGCTGCGAGCGCCCTGGCCGACGAGGTCGCTGACGCTCTCGCTGCGGCTGAAGGCGGCGCCGAGCTGCACCTGGAAGCTTTTCACGCTGGCATCGCGTCCGGCGGTGATGCTGGAAAGATGCAGCGCCTGGGCGTCATCGGCGAGCTCCTGACAGGCGGCGTAGGTGATCTGGCTGCCGCTGCCGCCGACGAGATCAGCGATGGCGATGCTGAGGCCGCCTTCGCCTTCGAGACTGCGGTAATGATCGACAACGCTGACCTGTGCGTGGTCGCCGGTGACGACGAGTGTGTGCGGGAAGATGGCCGCGTGGTCGCCGACGACCCAGTGGAAGATTTCGACGGGCTTTTCGATGACGACGTTCTTCGGCACGATGATGACGGTGCCCGCTTTGACATGCGCGAGGTGTAGCGCGGCGAATTTGCCGGACCCGAGCGGCAGATCGCCCTTCATGAAGTGCTGCTGGAGGGCCGCTTCGTGCGATTTGAGGGCTTCCTCGAAGGTCACGCACACGACCCCGGTCGGCAGGCCGCTCGTGTCGGACTCGACGAGCGTGTCATTGACGAAGACAAAGCGTGCCGCGCGCTCTTTGAGCCCTTCCGTGGCTGCGAGCGCGGACTTCGACTGCTCAGGCGTCGGTGTTTTGGCAGGAGCGTGGTCGGCGAGCTCGATCTTCTTCGCGTTCGAGTAGCGCCAGTTTTCGTCTTTGAGGCCGGGAAGCGGCAGGGATTGGAATTCGTTCCACGCGGCGCTGGAACGCGTGGTGAACCAGTTTGGAGCAGCGGAAAGAGCAGTTGGGGCGATGGCAAGAAGGCCGTTGGGAGTTTCGGAGGGCATTGGGGAGTGAAAAATCAGAAGTCAGCTTGTGCGGCGCTGCGGAACTTTGGTGGGCAGCGCGGTACCTTTGAGCCAAGCTTCGGCGAGGTTGAGATTGCCGCTGAGGTGACCTGCGGCTCGATAGCTAGAACCACCGAGCACGGATGAGCGATCCGCATGTTCTTTGACGACGTATTGCGGCCCGACATGCATGAACCAGACCTCGGTGCCATCATGCCAGATAAAGCCGGTGTGGTGATCGAGTCCCACGACGTAAAGCCCTGTTCCGCGTTGCCGAATACGCTGAACAAACTGAGCCAGAGGCATGTCGTGGCCTTTCACGAGTTCATCTTTACCGATGAGCGTCTGAATGATGTGAAGTGAAGCTTGTTGTCCGAGTTTGGCTCTCTCGACCTGCATGCCGGCATGCAGGAGCAAGGTGGAGACATAATAACCGCAGGCGATCTTTCCCTGCCCAGGCACCTGTGTGATGCCATTGAAGTCCCAAGGTGTGCCTTTCCACCATGGCGCAAGGTGTCGGCAAACACCATCTGCGAGCGCGACATGAGCCTCTGCGAGCACTTTGTGGCGCTCTGCGGTGCTTGAGGCCGTTTCGAGCCGCTTGGCGAGATTGCGGCGATCGTTTTCGATTTTGGCCCGAGCAGCTTCGTAGCTGGCATCGGGTGGTGGCGGCTCTGTTTCGACGATGGGGAACGAAATGCCGCCATGGAGCCCCAACCACACCAAACCCGCCGCACTCAGAAGCAGAGCGGATGCGAGCAAGATGGTGGAGGAGCGAGACATGATAACATTGTCGGCATCAGCCCACGCTTCCCTCCATCTCCAAATCGATGAGGCGTTTCAGCTCGACGCTGTATTCCATGGGGAATTCCTTCACGAGATCGTTGATGAAGCCGTTGACGCTGAGGCTCATCGCTTCGGCTTCGGTGAGGCCGCGTTGCATGAGGTAGAAGATTTGGTCGGCGCTGACCTGGCTGACGCTGGCTTCGTGCTGGGTGGCGTGCTGGTTGCCGCGGACGCTGATGGCGGGGTAGGTGTCGGTGCGGCTGTTGGGGTTGATGAGCAGGGCGTCGCACTCGGTGTTGTTTTTGCAGCCTTTGAGGTGCTTCGGGATGTGCACGAGGCCGCGGTAGGTGGCGCGGCCTTCGCCGATGCTGATGGATTTGCTGATGACGTTGCTGGTCGTCTCGTCGGCGGCGTGGACCATCTTCGCGCCGGTGTCCTGATGCTGGCCGCTGTTCGCCAAGGCGATGCTGATGACCTCGCCACGGGCGCGGCGGCCTTTCATGATGACGCCGGGATATTTCATGGTGAGGCGGCTGCCGATGTTGCAGTCGATCCAGCGCACTTCGGCGTCTTCGTGGGCGATACCGCGCTTGGTGACGAGGTTGAAGACATTGCTGCTCCAGTTTTGCACGGTGACATACTGGATCTTCGCGCCTTTCATGGCGACGAGCTCGACGACGGCGCTGTGCAGCGTGGCGGTCTCAAATTTCGGCGCGGTGCAGCCTTCCATGTACATCACTTCCGCGCCTTCATCGGCGATGATGAGCGTGCGCTCGAACTGGCCGAACTGCTCGCTGTTGATGCGGAAGTAGGCCTGGAGCGGATGCTTTACCTTCACGCCGGGCGGCACATAGATGAACGAGCCGCCGCTGAACACGGCGCTGTTGAGCGCGGAGAATTTGTTGTCGCCCGTGGGGATGACCTTGCCGAACCACTTCTTGAAGATCTCGGGGTATTTGTGCAGGCCTTCGGTGCTGTTGACGAAGATGACGCCCTGCTCCTCGACGGCGGCTTTGATGTTCGAGTAGGCGGCCTCGCTGTCATACTGCGCCTCGACGCCGGCGAGGAATTTGCGTTCCTGCTCGGGAATGCCGAGTCGGTCGAAGGTCTTTTTCACGTCCTCGGGCACCTCGTCCCAGGAGCGCTTCGGCTTCTGGCCGTCGCTGAGGTAGTAGCGAAACTCGTCGAACTTGATGTTTTCGAGGTCTTTCGTGGCCCAATGCGTGGGCATGGGCTTTTCCTGGAAGACCTTCAAGGCTTTGTGCCTGAACTCGCGGATCCAATCGGGATCGCCCTTCACATCGGCGATGTAGTCGATGGTCTTTTCAGTGATGCCGAAGCCGGAGTCGAACTTGTTGCGCTCCGGGAAGGTGAAATCGCCGACGCTATCGACGCGGATGTCGGAGATGTCCGACGCTGCGGCAGTCACTTCGGGTTCGAGGGTGGTTTCTGGGGCGATGACCATAAAGGGGGAGTTTCAGGTTTAAAGTTTCAGGTTCCAAGATGGGGCGTTAGCCGACTTTGCGACGTTTCAGCGTGACGAAGAGAGCATGGGTGCCTCCTTGACCTTTTCCTTCGATGGGAGTGATGGAGACAAGTTCCCATCCTTTGTCTCCAGCATCGTTTAGAAAGGTTTTGATCTCATCATGTGGGATACTGAGCTTGTTCAGCATGCCTTCACGGATGCTGAAGCTCGAAGTGTGGTATTCCCAGAATGAGTCCATGGCTTTTATGCGGCTGCTTTGATCGACTCCTCGGTCACCCAGTCGTAGCCGCGTTCTTCGAGTTCGAGGGAGAGCTCTTTGCCGCCGGTTTTGACGATGCGACCGTCTTTGAGGACGTGGACGATGTCGGGCTGGATGTAGTTCAGCAGGCGCTGGTAGTGGGTGATGACGAGGAAGCCGCGGTTCTCGCTGCGCATGGCATTCACGCCGCGGGAGACGATTTTGAGGGCGTCGATGTCGAGGCCGGAGTCGGTTTCGTCGAGGATGGCGTATTTCGGCTCCAGCATCATGAGCTGGAGGATCTCGTTGCGCTTCTTTTCACCGCCGGAGAAGCCTTCATTCACGCTGCGGCTGGTGAAGCTGCGGTCCATCTCGAGCTGGTCCATGCGTGCGTAGAGCTGCTTGTAGAACTTCACGGCGTCGATGTCCTCGCCCTTCGGCAGGCGGGCCTTCAGCGCGGCGCGGAGGAAGTTCGCATTGCTGACGCCGGGGATCTCATGCGGATACTGGAAGGCCAAAAAGAGCCCCGCGCGGCTGCGGGCATCGACGGCCATGTCGAGGATGTTTTCGCCATCGAGGAGGACCTCGCCGCGGGTGACTTCGTAGTCTTCGTGGCCGCAAAGGACCTTGCTCAGCGTGCTCTTGCCGCTGCCGTTCGGGCCCATGATGGCGTGGACTTCACCTGGCTTGATGGTGAGGTTCAGGCCTTTGAGGATTTCGCGGCCGGGGATCTGAGCGTGGAGGTCTTTAATCTCGAGTGACATGTCGTGGGTGGTGGCGGGGGAAAAATGACGAATTCAGAATGAGGAAGGACGAGCTACTTCGCCGCGCAGGCATCGCAGGTGCCGTGGATGGCGAGGTCGGTGCGGGTGACGCGGGTGCCTTTAGGGAGGTTCCAGAACTTGGCGGGGTCGAAATCGGTGGCGGGGTGGGCGTCGATGACCTTGCCGCAGGTTTCGCAGTGGAAATGGACGTGCTCGTGCAGGTTCGCGCAGTAGCGGGATTGACCACGCTCGAGGTGGACCTGCTTGATGAGCCCTGCGGAGCTGAGGTGCTCGAGGCAATTGTAAACCGTGGCCAGGGAGATGTGCGGGGAACGGTCCTTCACCCGGGTGAAGATATCGATCGCAGTTGGGTGGTCGGTGGAGGCGGCCAGCACGTCAAAAACCTCACGACGGTGAGGCGTAAGGCGGACATCGGCCCCGAGCACAGCCATCCGGCATTCGAGGCCGGTGGGCTTGGCAGGTTGGCGGGTGGAGGGACGCATTTCTTTGGAATTAGAATGATTCTAATTCTACTAGAACGCTTCTTTGGCAAGGCCGGATACGGCCAAATTTCAAAAAGTGCCTCTGCCGAGGCGGCAAAGGTTCTTCGTCCGTGCTACAGACGGTCCCATGACCCGCACCCAAGCCGAAGACCTCCCCTGGACCACGCAAAACTCACCCAAAGGCAAGTACGGCCTCGCCCGCCGGTCGCTTTCCATCGCCGCAGGCGGGCAGAAAGACATCGGCACCTGGGGCGGCGGGCACCCCTTCGACCTGGAAATCCACCGCCTCCCCCCTGGGAAGATCAATTTCCCGCTCCATGAGCACTCCGCCCAGTGGGAGGGCTACTACATCCTGTCGGGCAGCGGCCAGGTGCGCGGCCCGAAGGGCAAGGAAGCCATCCGTGCAGGCGACTACCTTGTCTTTCCGCCTGGCGAGGCCCACCAGCTCATCAACAACGGCTCCGCCGACCTCACCTACCTCGTCATCGCCGACCAGCCGCAGGCCGACGTCATCCACTACCCCGACTCTGGCAAATGGATGGTCAAACCGCAGCGAAAGGTGTTCGAGATGACCGAGGCCGAATATTTCAAGAGCGAGGAGTAGCCAAGCCAGGCGCAAGCATTCTGATTTCGCGATCACGATTTGGAGGCATGCTCCGGCATGAAGAAACCACTCGCGCTCCTTTCCCTTGTCACCTGCCTCGCCTCGTGCACGCAGGCGCCGACGACCGATCCCGCTGCCACCGCCTTCGCTCCTGTGCGCACCGTGCTCGAAACGAACTGCGTCCACTGCCACGGCGACAACCGCCTCTCCACCATGCCTCCGATCCATGACACACGGGCCATCGGGAAGCTCATCGGCCAGCACTGGATCGTCCCCGGCAAACCGGAGGCCAGCCGCTTCTTCCAAGTCGTCACCTTCCCGGATGAAGTCCCCGGTGCCATGCCGCCCAGCGGCCACGCCATCTCCAAGAAGGAAGTCCAAGTCCTGCGCGACTGGATCAAAGCCGGCGCGAAACTCCCTGCCAGCAACGTGAAGCTCACGCCGCAGGGCCCTGTGCCGCGTTCGACCTGACCGGTCACTTCAGCAATTCCGCCGGCATTCCATATTGCTCGGGCCAGATGATGTAGAAGGCATCGCTGTGCCCGGCCGCGAAATCGACCAGCTTCCAGCCGTCCACGGTCCGCAACCAGAGCGCCACGGTGTCGCTGTTGCCGAGTTCGGGATACTCCACGGGTTTCCCATTCGCATCGATCGAGTCTCCGCCAAAAAAAGCCCAGTTCCGGTAAACACGCAGGCTGCCTTTGAACTTCACCGCCTGCTTGGCGATCTTCTCCGCCCGCGGGCGGATCAAATTGAACAGGCTTTTGCGCAATTCTGAGTCCGCTTCGAGTTCGGTTGGCTTTTCAAACGCAGGCTCGTAAACCTCACGCCATTGCTCGGAGCCCGGCTGGATGGTCAAAGGTTCAGCGGCATTCAAATGGAGCACCAAACAGCAGGCGATGGTGAAACGTAACACAAGAGCTTTCATGGCGGAAGAGCCGCGAGAGTGCCGCATGCGCTCGCTTTCGTCATTCGGAATTCGTCATTCGACATTTTCCGTCTAGCATCCGCGCCCCATGTTCCGCATCCGCTATCCTGACGATCTGCCCATCACGGCCCGCCGTGAGGAGATCGTCGCGACGATTCAGCGGCATCAGGTCGTCATTTTGGCCGGTGAAACCGGTTCCGGCAAAACGACGCAGCTTCCAAAGATGTGCCTCGAAGCTGTTCCGCATGCGCCGGGCATGATCGGCTGCACGCAACCGCGTCGCGTGGCGGCGATGAGTGTTTCGAAACGCGTCGCCGAGGAGCTCGGCGTGCCTTGGGGCCGCGAAGTCGGCTGCAAAATGCGCTTCAGCGATGACACCAGCCGCGAGACGCGTGTGAAGTTCATGACGGACGGCATCCTGCTCGCCGAGATCCAAAGCGATCCGATGCTGCGTGCTTACTCGGTGCTCATTCTCGATGAAGCGCACGAGCGTTCGCTGAACATCGACTTCCTGCTCGGCTATCTCGTCGGATTGCTCAAAAAGCGGCCGGATCTCAAATTGATCGTCACCTCGGCCACCATCGACACCGAGGCCTTTTCGCAGGCGTTTGGCGCCGCACCCATTATTGAGGTCAGCGGACGCACCTATCCCGTTGAGGTGCGCTACATGCCGCTCGTGACTGAAGAAGACGATTTCGGCTTCATCGACGGCGCGGTGGCAGCGGTCGAAAACGCGCTCATCGAGACGAATGACGGCGATGTGCTCGTTTTCATGCCCACCGAGCGCGACATCCGCGACACGCGTGATTTGCTCGATGGCCGTCTTGGCCGCGAATTCGAGGTTCTCGCCCTGTTTGGCCGCATGGCTGCCGCGGAGCAGCAACGCGTGTTTGAGCCGGGCCGCAAACGCCGCGTCGTGATCGCCACGAATGTCGCGGAAACCTCCATCACGATTCCGCGCATCGCCGTCGTCGTCGATACCGGCCTCGCACGCATGAGCCGCTACAATCCGCGCACGCGCACGAAGCGCCTGCCCGTCGAGGCCATCTCACAAAGCAGCGCCAACCAACGCGCCGGACGCGCCGGTCGTGTGCGCGAGGGTTTGTGCATCCGCCTTTACGAACAGGACGACTTTGAGAAGCGAGATCGCTTCACGATGCCGGAAATCCAACGTGCGAATCTCGCCGAGGTCATCCTGCGCATGAAGGCCTTCAAGCTCGGCGACATCGAGGCCTTCCCCTTCATCAATCCGCCCTCCAGCGCCGCGATTCGTGCCGGTTACGATCTGCTGCACGAACTCGGCAGCCTCAATGACACGCACGAGCTCACGCCACTCGGTCACGAACTCGCGAAGCTGCCGCTCGATCCCACGCTCGGCCGCATGCTGCTGCATGCCCGCACGGAAAACGTGCTGCCGGAGATGCTCGTCATCGCCAGCGGCCTCAGCATTCCCGATCCACGCGAACGCCCCGAAGAGAAGAAGGAACTCGCGAACGCCGCTCACAAAGCCTTCGCCGCGCCCGACTCCGACTTTTTGAGCCTCCTCAAAATCTGGAACGCCGCGCCCGATCCGCTCGAACGCTCTCGAAACTCCCTGCGCAAGTTCTGCAAATCGAACTTCCTCTCCTTCACCCGCATGCAGGAGTGGCGCGACATCTGGAAGCAGCTCACCGAAATCTTCGGGGACGCTGGCAAGAAGATTTCAGGGCAAGAAAATTCAGGTCCGAGTCAATTTTCTTGCCCTCCAATTTTCTTGCCAAATCAGGATCGAATCCACCGCAGCATCCTCGTCGCGCAGCTCGGTCACATCGCCGTCAAAGAGGACCGAAACCTCTACAAAACCTCCGGGAACCGCGAGGTGATGATCTTCCCCGGCTCGAACCTCTACGAACGGCGCGAGAAGCACGCCAAACCAAAGCCCGGCCAGCAAGACAAAGCCAAACAACCCGCCTGGATCGTCGCCGGAGAGATCGTCCACACCTCCCAGCTCTTCGCACGCACCGTCGCGAAGGTGCAGCCGGATTGGATCGCCGAGCTGGGTGCTCATTTGTGCTCGTTCAAGCACAGCGAGCCTCATTGGAACGAAAAAGCCGGACGCGTGACCTGTGTCGAAAAGGTCATGCTGCACGGCCTCGAGATCACGCGGCGCAGCATCGACTTCCTGAAGGTCGATCCCGTCGCGGCGACGCAGCTATTCATCCGCGGAGCGCTCGTCGAGCATCAGGACAGCGCGATCACGCTGCGCTTCTACGCGCAAAACAACGCCCTGCGCCAAAAGATCGAGACCATGCTCACACGCGTGCGCAGCAATCGCGTCTATGCCGTCGAGGAGCGACTCTTCCGCTTCTACAACGCTCGACTGAAAAACATCTCGTCGATCCACGACCTCAACCGCGTCGTCAAAGAGCGCTGCGAGACCGAGCCGCGCTTCCTCTGCGCCACCGAGGCCGATCTCGCGGGTGGCGAGGACTTTGAGGTCGAGTTGCAGCAGTTCCCGGATCAGGTCGCCCTCGCGAACAGCGTCATTCCGGTCAGCTACAACTACAAACCCGGCCAGGAGCAGGATGGCGTCACCGTGAAGGTGCCCGTGCAGCTCGCGGGGCATCTCACCACCGGTCAGGTGCAGTGGATGGTGCCTGGCATGCGCGAAGAAATCGCCGCCGCGCTGCTGCGGGCGCTGCCGAAGTCCATCCGCCGCGATTTGATGCCCATCGACCCGAAAGCGCGCGAGATCGCCACCGAGTTCGATCCCGGCACCTGCGATTTCCTCAGCGCGATGGCCGCCTTCATCTCGCAGCGCTACCGCCTGCGCATCCAGGCCAGCGATTGGGCTCCCGGCAGCATTCCCGCGCATTTGCAGCCGCGCATCGAACTCCACGACACAAAGAAAAACACCGTCGTCGCCACCAGCCGCGATCTGAGCACCCTGCACGCCGAAGTCGAAAAAGAAGCCCACCGCCGCACCGATGCCTGGGATCGCCTTTTGCCGAAATTCGAGCGTTTCGCCCTGCAAAGCTGGAGCTTCGGCGATCTCCCCGAAAGCCTCCTCGTCGAGCAAATCGGCCACGCCCAAGTCTTCGGCCATCCCGCCCTCGTTTTGCGCGATGGTGAGGTCGATGTGCGCCTTTTCAAAACGAAGGCCGAAGCCATCAAAACCACGCCCGCCGCCGTGCGGAAGCTCGCGGAGAATCTTTTGGCCAAAGACATCGCGTGGCTCAAAAAGGAGCTGAAGAGCTTTGTAGGCAGTAGAATGGGGGCAGTAGAATCGGTTCAGAAATCATTCTCCTGCCTTCATTCTCCTGCCAACAATCCCTTCGAGAAGGTTCAAAGCGCTCAAACCGCCGTTTCGCCCGCGGCGTTATCTGATCAAGCCCACGAGCACATCCTCGCGCACCTGCTGCGTCTCACGCCGCTCTTTCCGCTCACCGAAAAACGCTTTCAGCAACTCGCCGAAACCTTCCGCCGCGATCTTCCGGCCGTCGTGCATCGCACACGCACACTGCATGCGCAGATCCACGATCAAAGAAAAAAACTCCTCGCCTTGCCGAAACGCTATTCCGGCCTCGAAGCCGATCTCCAGCGCCTCATTCCGCCGGATCTTTTGCTTCAAACGCCGCACGAGCAGCTCCAGCACCTGCCGCGCTACTTGAAAGCCATCCACGTCCGCAACGAACGCTGGATGAACAACCCTGCGAAGGACGCCGACAAGCACCAACTCATCACTGACTTCGCCACCTGGCCCCAAGAAGTCCCCAAAGCCAACCACGAAGCCTTCCGCTGGCTCTTCGAAGAATACCGCGTCCAAGTCTTCGCCCAAGAACTGGGAACATCACAGCCCGTCAGCGTGAAGCGGCTGGAGGCGTTGATCGCTCCGTAGAACAAGCTTTACGCCGCCACCTCGATTCGACTCGTGCCTCCGGCTCCGCGGATCACACGCACCTGCGTCGTCAGCCGCTCCTTGAGCAAATCGACGTGCGAAATGAGGCCGATCGTCTTGCCGCGAGAACGGAGATTCTCCAGCGCGCTCAAGGCGATCTCCAGCGTCTCTGAATCGAGCGTTCCAAAACCCTCATCAATGAAGAGCGAGTCGATCGGATGATGCCGGCTCGCCAGTTCGCTGAGCCCGAGCGCCAGCGCGAGGCTCGCCAGGAAGCTCTCCCCGCCTGACAAGCTCTCCATGGGTCGATCCACGTTCGCCTGGTAAAGATCCACGATGCGCAGGTCGAGTTCATCGCCCTCCGCCGCCATCAGGCGATAACGCTCCGCCAGCACCTTCAAGTGCTCGTTCGCCAGCCCAATGAGCTGTCGCAGAGTGAGCGACTGCGCGAAGCGCGAGAACTTCGAGCCATCCGCCGAGCCGATCAGCTCCCTCAGCCTCCCCCAGCGCAGCGCCTCGGCCTCCGCCGCCTGCAATTCCGGTCCACCGGCCTCGCGACGCTGCTTCGCCTCGTCGTCGTTTTTGATCTGCTGCTCCAGCGAGCCGAGTTCTGTGCGTTTCGTCGCAAAGGCTTCGCCGAGCTGCTTCGTGGTCGCTTCCAACTCGCTCAAGGCGGCCGCGCTCAGCACGCTCTGGCCTTCGAACGGCTTACGCCGCGTCTCAAGCTGCTCCAGCTTCGCAACCGTGGCCGCGAGCTGCGTTTGCAGCGTGTTCAGCTTGGTTTCGGACTCACGCAGCGCCTTCTCGGCTGTCGAAACGCGGCCTTCATGCTCCTGACGATCCTCCGCGAGCGTTTTGCCGCCCAGCCGCTCGTTTAGCTGCGCCTTCAACGCATCCGCCTTCGTGCGCAGCGACACGCCTTCAGCCTTCAATTCATCGAGACGCTTCGCTTTCGTGGTTTCGTCTGCTTTCGCGAGTTGCAACCCGCCTTCGAGCTTCTGCCGCTCGCTGCGCTGCTGCGCGGCTTCCTGCTGCTTCTTCGTGAAGGTGGTCGAGCGCTTCTCCAGCGCGTCGAGTGCGTTCTCGGCATCGAGTGGCGAAGCAAAGTTGCCCAGTTGCTGTGCAACTGGAGCCATACCTTGTTGCGCAGCAACAAGGCAACTCTCCAGCGCTACCACATCCGGCACCTGAATCTCTCCCAGCGCCTTCCGCACCTCCTCCGCGCGCTTCTTCTCGGCGCCGAGCTCCGCGTCCATCTTCGCCAATTCGCGCTCCAGCACCGTCAGCGCACGCTGCGACTGCTCATGCTGCTTCTCCAAGCCCGCGAGCAGCTTCCGCGCTGTTTGCGTTTGCGATTCAAAACTCGTCTCACCGCTCGCAAAGGGATGCTCCGTGGCACCGCAGAGCGGGCAGGGCTCTCCAGGCTTCAAATCATGCCGATGGTCATCAAAACCGGCCATCAGCTCCGACTGCCGCACAATCTCGCGCTGCACCTCAATCTTCTCCGCGAGCCGTTTTTGCTCCTCACGATCCTTCTCGGCCTTGGTGAGGCCTTCGGCGGCTTTTTTCGTCCAAACGGCCGTTTGAGCTTCCGAGTCGCTGAGCCGCTTTTTCAGCGTTTCGGCCTCCGCATGACGTTTGCGGCCTTCCGCCAGCTTTTCATGTGCCACACGCCACTCACGCACCGCGACGCGGAGTTTCGGCAATTGCTCGCCTAGTTCGGCATCGACGGCGTGCTGCTTCAACCACGCTTCCAGCGCCTGTGCGGCCTCCAGATGCGTGGCGAGGGCTTTTTCGGCGGCTTCACGCTTCGTCGCGGCGTCCTTCTGCTCCTTCGCCCAGGCTTGATACGTCGTGCGACTCTCCGCGAGCTGCTTTTCGAGCTGCTCGCTCTGCGCCGCGAGCCCCGCCGCCTGCTCCCACACCGGCTCACGCTTCGTGCGCAGTGCCTTCGCCTCTTCCGCGATGCCTTTCGCCTTCGAAACCTCTGCCACGGCGGTGGATTGCGAGCTTTGGAGCTGCTTCACGCCTTCACCGAGCTTCGTGATCTCAGCGACGATGGTCGCGTGCTCGCGTTGCGCGTGGAGTTGCTGTGTCGCTTCCTGGCTTTCGCGCTGCAAACGCACCGCGCTCGTCTGCGCCTCGGCGAACGAGGTCTCGAGCCGCTGCCGCGCCTCATCATCGAGCACCGACACGGCACCGAGTGCCGCTTTGAGCCGCTGCACCTGCTCGTCCTTCGCTTTGTAGGTCTCGAAGGCCAGCTTCGACAGCTCCGTGTAGATTTCGGTGCCGGTGATCTTCTCGAGCAGTTCGGCCCGCTCATTCGGCTTCGCCTTCAAAAACGCCGCGAACTGCCCCTGTGCCAGCAGCACGGACCGCAGGAAGCGCTGCGCATCAAGTCCGGTGCGTTCCTCGATGAGGCGATCCATCTCCGCGGATTTTTCCGCGAGGATCTCGCCCGTCACTGCATTCGCCAGACGACGCTCCACGGGCTGCAGCTTGCCATCTGCCTTGCCGCGGGCGCGACGCAGCCGCCATGTCGCGCGGAGTTTGTCGCCCTTCGTTTCAAAGTCCACCTCGGCAAGGCATTCCGCCGTGTGGCGGCTCATCATCTCATCCGCCTTGTCATTGCCGTAACGCGCCGCGCGGCCATACAGCGCCAGCGTCATCGCATCGAGCAGCGTCGATTTCCCCGCCCCCGTCGGTCCTGTGATCAGAAATACTCCGGCGGCGCTCAACGCCCCTTCATCAAACCGCACCTCATGCGCCCCGCTGAGCGAGTTGAGGTTTTGGAGTCGGACAGCGAGTAGGCGCATGGGACGGAACTAGCGTGATCTGGCCATCATGGCCAGTGTCAACTGTGTCCCCCGAGCCGGAGGCTCTTGAGTTCATCTGGTGGAGATGGTTTGACGTGCCCGCAGCTTCCTGATCGCCTCCGCGTTGGATTCAAAGGCGAAGTCAGCCAGCGGGACTTCATCGAGTGAACAAACAAAGGTCTCCATCACCTCGGCGGGATCAGGATTGAGGCTGCCCAAGTCAGGCACCCGCGCCGTGTAGAACAAATCAAGCGTGGGCCACACAAAGCCCTGGAAGAGGTAATGGTTGTTCAGCGTGCAAAGGAAGGTGAAGTCACCGACAGGCAGATCGAGACCAGTTTCCTCGCGTGTTTCGCGCGCGGCGGCCATTTCGCCGGTTTCGCCGGGTTCGATCACACCGCCGGGCAAGCCGAGTTTGCCAAAACCGGGCTCATGGGCGCGACGAATGATCAAAATGCGGCCTTGGCCATCGAGGATGAGCGCCACGGCGGCAGGGATGGGTGTGATGAAATGACGATGCCCGCAGCGGACGCACACAAATTCGCGGGCGCTCTTCTCGATCCATTCGCTCGCGCCGCACTCACTGCAAAACTTGAAGGGGGACTCAGCCATGCGGCCTCCTCTGCCGCCGGTGCACCCGCCATGCCAGCAGAAACACGAGCACGCAGCCTGCTTTCATCACCAGCAACCACCACGGCTCCCACCAGGCGCCCGTTTGCACCTCGATGAGGTCGGAAACGCCGAACACGGCAAACGCGGCCGGCAGCAGCCAGCGCCACGGCAGGGGCATGCGCAAACGCACTGCCAGAACAAGCGCGATGACGAACCACAGGCCCGCCTCGGCCTGATTGAAAACCACATGAACCATGTGCGCCGTCTGGTCGCTCATCTGGGCATGGTCCCAAATCACCCCGACGATGACAAGCGGTGATTTCCTTGGCATGAACGGCATCCCCTGCCAGAATGCGGCCCGATTCCAACCCCATGAGCAACACCCTCCTTCAGTCCTGGATCCGCCTTGCCAACGGGGAGCGCCATGACTTGAATGGAACCTGCAGCATTGGCCGCTCGCCGGACAATCACCTATCACTGGAGGGCCACGAGGTCTCCCGCCGCCACGCCATCATCCAGGCGCAGGGTGAGCGCGAATTCTGGCTGGTCGATCTCGGCAGCGCGAACGGCACCTACGTGAACGGCCGCCGCATCTCGCAGTCCGTGCGGCTGCACAATGCGGACGTCATCCGCATCGCCAATCACGAGCTGGAGTTCGCCACGGAGATTCTCAGCGCCATGCACCCCGCCGGAAAGCAGGCGATGGCCTCCACGATGATCCACATCCGCCAAGCGCAGTGCTGGTTCATGGTGGCGGACATCATCGGCTCCACCAAGCTCGCGCAAAGCATGTCCGCCTCCGAATATCCGCGCATGACGGGCACCTGGTTCAAGAACTGCCGCCAGATCATCGACGACTGCGGCGGCCACATGTCGAAGTATCTCGGCGACGGCTTCTTTTCGTACTGGGACGACACCGATGACGGCGCGATTCAGGTGCGCCAGGCCGTGGCACGCCTCCATGAGGCACAGGTGAAGAGCAACCCGCCCTTCCGTCTCGTGCTGCACTTTGGAGCGGCCGCGCTGGGCACCGTGCCGACGATGAACGAGCTGAACCTGCACGGCCCCGAGGTGAACTTCGCCTTCCGCGTCGAAAAAGTGGCCTCCAGCTTGAAACAGGACGTGCTCTTCAGCGAGGCCGCGGTGAAACGCATGCAGGCGGAGAACGAGGTGCGCCTCGTCGGTGAATGCGGCGTGGAGGGCTTCTCCTCGAAGTACAAATTCTACACGCCGTCCGCGTGATCAATCCATCGCACTGGCGGTGCCGTCTGCTTCCTGCGGCTCGGAAGGCAGCATGAGGGCGACTGCGGCGGAGGGGATGAAAAGAAAGCCGGCGTAAAGCAGCGCGGTGCGGAAGTCGCCGACCTTCACGAAGATGCCGAAGAACACCGTGCCACCTGCGGCGACGATGCGGCCAATGTTGTAGCAAAACCCGGAGCCGGTGGTGCGCAGGAGCACGGGGAAGAGCGGCGGCAGGCACATGGTGAAGAGCCCAAACACCCCCTGGCATGCGCCGATGGCGGCGAACTGCCATTTCGTGGCCTCCCAGCTCCACACCTGTGAGAAGGATAGATACATGAAGGCAAAATAGGCCAGCATCATGCTCACGATGGTGTTGCGGTAGCCAAAGAGCTTGGCGAGGCCGCCAGCGATGTAGTTGCCGATCAGCGAGCCAAACATGATCCACATCAGGCCGGTGACGACGGCGGCGTCCTTGCCTGCTTTGTCGAGGGAGGCGATCTCCGGGAGGCTCAGCACATGCTTCTGCTGCCAGAACAGGAAAGTCCAATGCGCAGTCAATGACACCGCGCAGATGATCATCACGCGCCACGTCACCCCACGCACTTCAGGACTGAACAATGCGCTGATTCTCGGAACTTGCTGGCCTTCGCGGGCCTGGGCCCATTCTTCGGTCTCAGGGACAGCTTTGCGAATCCACAGCGTGATCAAGGCGGGAAGAACGCCGACAAGGAAGATGTACTTGGGCGCCTGACCGGCCAGCAGCCAGCCCGCGAAGCAGGCCAGCAGCACACCGCAGTTCACCGCGCTCTGCAGCGTCGCGGCGATCCATGGCCGCCACTTCTTCGGCCACGTTTCTGAGAGCAGCGATGCGCCCACCGCCCATTCTCCGCCGATGCCGAGCGCGGCCAGAAAACGGAAGATCAACAGATGCCACCACTCCTGCGCGAAGAACGAGAGCCCGGTGAAACATGCATAGGTCAGAATCGTGAGCGTCAGCGCCCGGCTGCGGCCCAGCACATCGCCGATGCGTCCAAAGAACGCGCCCCCGACCGCCCAACCGACGAGAAAGGCCGCCTGAATGATCGAGCCGTGAGTTCCAACGGTGGGATCGCTCTCCGGCACCAGCATGAGCTGCGCCACAAAGGCCGTGGCCACCAGCGTGTAGAGATGCATGTCCAAGCCGTCAAACATCCATCCGAGCCACGCGGCGATGCCGGACTTCCATTGATGCGGCGACAGATCGCGCAGGTGCTTGATTTCTTGAGTGGCTGGCTGGCTCATGAGGGCGCGAGTCTTTCGCAGACCGCCGTGAATGGCAAGCTCTTTGCCCGTGTGGCGGGGCGGCCTAGCCCAAAACCTTCTTTCGCACGATCTCCGTGACCATTTTCGGGTTCGCCTTGCCCTGGCTGGCCTTCATGGCCTGGCCGGTGAACCAGTTCATGGCCTTTTCGTTGCCGCTTTTGACTTCAGCGACTTTTTCGGGATTTGCGGCGATGATTTGATCGACAATGGCCTCCAAAGCGCCGGTGTCGCTGACCTGCTCGAAGCCCTTCGCCTTGATGATGTCAGCGGCGGGTTTGCCGGTCTCGAACATCTCGGCAAAAACCTCCTTGGCCTGGTTGTTGGAGATTTTTCCGGCTTCGACGGTCGAAACGAGCGCGCTGAGCGCCTCCGGCTTCAACGGGCAGTCGTGAATGGTGAGCGAGCGCTCGTTCAGCACGCCGAGAAGATCATTGATGACCCAGTTGGCGACCTTTTTGGCCGGAAACTTCGTGTCGGCTGCCACGGCGGCCTCATACCACGCAGCGAGTTCTTTTTCGCTCGCCAGCACCCCGGCGTCGTAGGCGCTGCAGCCGTAGTCCTTCTCAAAGCGGGCCCGTTTTTCATGCGGCAGTTCGGGGACGTGCTGTTTCACCTTCGCCACGAGATCGTGCGTGCGCACGGGCAGCAAATCCGGATCAGGGAAGTAGCGATAGTCATGCGCGTCCTCCTTGGAGCGCATGAGCGTCGTCTCGCCGAGGTCATCGTCCCAGCGGCGTGTGCTTTGCACGAGTTTCTCGGCATTGCGACCTTCCAAGATGTCGATCTGGCGTTCCGTTTCGGCCTTGATGGCCCGACGCACGGCGGACATCGAGTTGATGTTCTTCAGCTCGATCTTCACGCCCAGCTCCTTCTGACCTTCGGGACGCACGGAGATGTTCACGTCGCAACGCAGGTTGCCCTTTTCCATGTCGGCATCGCTCACACCGCCATAGATCAGAATTTGCCGCAGGCTCGTGAGATAGGCGAAAGCCTCCTCCGCGCTGTCGATGTCCGGTTCGCTGACGATTTCCATCAGCGGCGTGCCAGCGCGGTTGAAGTCGAGCGTGGTGAACTTCTCGTGGTGCGTTGATTTGCCCACGTCTTCTTCCAAGTGGATGCGCGTGAGCTTCACGACCTTGCCGGGGTTCGCGATGCTCTTCTGCGCGTCTTTTGGGTACGCCAGATCATACAACGGCACGCCACCGCCGAGGCAGAGCGGCAGGTCAAACTGCGTGATCTGGTAGTTCTTCGGCATGTCCGGGTAGAAGTAGTTTTTGCGGTCCCACTTCACCACGGGCGGCGTCTCACAGCCGAGCATCATGCCGGTGAGGATCGTCTTTTCGATGGCGGCGGCATTCAGCACCGGCAGGGCGCCCGGCAGACCTAGACAGGTCGGGCAAGTGTGAGTGTTCGGCTCCGCGCCATACTCCACCGGGCACGAGCAGAACATCTTGCTGCGCGTCGTGAGCTGCGCGTGAACTTCGAGGCCGATGGTGACGATGTACTTGGGCATGAGCGGGTGCGAAATTGAAGCCTCCGGGCATCAATTCAAGCGCACCGGCTGCGGGCGCTGATAAACGACGGAATCCATCGCTTGTTCAAGCGCCAATCCGCTGAGCACCGGCGCGAGATCGGGGTGATTGGCCGCCGCCTCGACTTTCTTCATCTGCATCAATCCGGCGAAGTCCTGGGTTTCGATGGCTTTGCGCACCGCAGGGTCGTAGCCGAGCTCGACGATCATGGGATGATTCAGCGCGGTGGCCGCAACGGGACTCTGCGCGGCGAGGCGTTGCCACATGCTGCCTTCCGGCCACAAAATCAGCAGACGCGCCAGATTGGCCGTGGCCTTGAGGTCGTAGGGGTCGAGCTTGGTGGCCAGCTTGCCGATGGGTGTGCCATCCATGCGCTGGCTGAGGCTGTGCCACCAGGATTTGGCCTGACTTTCGAGCGCGCCGCCCTTCTTCATCATATCGGCGGCGCTTTCCATGCCCTCAAGGTTTCCCATCAGCCGCAGCACGAGAGCAGCGATCCACAACAGCGCACCGGAGGGCAGAAAGCTCATCAGCATGCCCTTCCAGCCCGCCATGCCACCCGTGAGCTTCATGATGCCGAAGCCCGCCAGCAGGAACATCCCGCCCTTGCACAAAAAGTATGCCAGCAAACCGGCCGCCACGCACAGCAGCAGCAGGTGGTCCGTGCTCATCTGCGACGCGCCGAAGAGCTGCGCACGATGCCGGAACACATAGTACGCCGCGCCGACGGATATGGCCAGCGTCAGCACGCGCATGATCTGCTGCATCACGCCCTTCACGAAGGCGATGCCGGCCGCGAAGCACATGAAACCGATCGTGCCCCAGGTCACCCAAGTGCTGGAGGGCACTTTCTGGACGGTTTCGAGGACTTCGCTGGTGGTTGGCATGAGAACGGCGGATGGAGGCGGCTCATGGTAACCTTTTCCGCCGTGCTGTCTCGCAAGAAAAATGACTCAGCACAAATCCTGCATCGCCCGCAGCTTCGCATGCGCCGCGCCGCGGTTGAGCAACTCTTCCGCCAAGGCCCTGCCTGCGGCCAGATCAGCCGCCTTGCCGGTGATGACAAAGCCCGCCGCCGCGTTCAGCACGGCGATGTCACGCTTCGCGCCTTTGATCGTCCCTGCCAGCACGCCTTCAAGAATGGCCGCGTTCTCCCCCGCGTCGCCACCGACGAGGTCTTCGAGCCCGGACTTGCCGAAGCCGAGTTCCGCTGGATCGACCGTCATTTCAGCGAGTCTGCCGTTTTTAAGCACGCACACCTCGTTCACGCCGAGCGTGGACAGCTCGTCCATCCCCTGCCCCGCCCCGGCGCTGCCATGCACGACCCAAGCGCCCTTGCGGCCAAGCTGCACGAGGATTTCGCCAAACGTGCGCGTCAGCTTCGGATCGAACACGCCGATGAGCTGGTAGTCCGGCCGGCCCGGGTTCAGCAACGGCCCCAGCACGTTGAAAATCGAGCGCTGGCCCTCCGCGGCGAGCATCTTCCGCGCTTCCGCCACGGCTTTGAACGCCGGATGATAAAGCGGCGCGAAAAAGAAGCCGAGGCCGATGCTCTCGATGCCGCGCACCACGCTTTCGAACGGCAGGTCGATCTTGATGCCGAGCGCCTCCAGCACATCCGCGCCGCCCGCCTTCGAGGTGATGCCGCGATTGCCATGCTTCGTCACACACACGCCGCCAGCGGCCAGGATGAACATCGCCGTGCTCGACACATTGAAGAGATGCAGCTTGTCACCGCCCGTGCCGACGACATCGAGCATCGGCCCCGGCAACTTTGCGCGATCCAGCTTCGGATCGACCGCCAGCTTCAAAAACTCACGCACAAACGAAGCGATCTCCGCAGGCGTCTCGCCTTTCTTTGCCAGCGCACGCAGAAAACTCGCCTTCACCGCAGATTCGACCGCCGGATCGACCAAGCTGGTCGCCGCCTCCGCGATCTGCGTGTCATTGAGGTTGGTTTTGGAGAGAAGCTGGTTGGTGAGCAATTCCATGCGGCGATTCAATCACCAAAAACCGGACGTTAAAACCACGAATGTTCACTAATTCGCCACAATGTCAGAAAGGGCTGATCATTCTCGTTTTCCCAGCCTCATGAAACACCTTCTCAGCGTCCTCTTCATCGCCACAGCGCACACGTTTGCCGCCGATGTCGAATCACTCCAAAAACTCGGCGCCAAGGTCACCCAAACCGCCGGAGTCGTCACCCAGGTCAACGTGAAGTGCGATGCCTTCACCGAGGCCGACTTCAAAACGCTTGGCAGCTTCACGACGATCAAGGACCTCACCATCAGCGGCAAAACGATCACAGATGACATGCTCGCTTTGCTCACCGGCCTCACCGAGCTCGAGCGCCTGAGCAGCGACGGCATCCAGCTCACGGACGACGGCTACAAGCACTTCGCTGCCTTCAAGAAGCTCAAATCGTTGTCCTTCTTCCATCCGGCCTTCCGCTCGGAAAAATTCACCGGCAGCGGCCTCGTGCACCTCAAGGCGCTGCCCAATCTGGAACGCCTCACCTTCGCCGGATCCACCGCTGGAGACGCCGCCTTGGAGGCGATCGGCCAGTTGACGCAGCTCAAAGATTTCCGCACCTGGCACACCGCGCAGACCCAGGCTGGAAACGCCCACCTTGCCAAGCTGCCGCTCACCGGCCTGCGCATCGGCCAGCGTCTGCCGGAATGGGGCAAGGACTCGCCGATCAGCTTCGATGAATCGACGATGGAGACGATCTCGCGGATCAAAACTCTCGAAGCTCTCGAGCTCACCGAGGCCCGCCTCAGCGCCAAAATCATCCCGCACCTCAAAGCCCTGCCAAAGCTCGCCAAATTGAAGATCGAGACCGTGGACATTTCGGCTGCCGATGTGGAGGCGATCCAGGCCGCGCTACCAAACTGCAAAGTGGACTTCAAGCCGATGCCCGACGCGGAGAAAGAAGCCCTGCTGGTGAAGAAGCTGCGTTTGTGAACGTGGCCGGTTTTCTCCGAAAACCGCGCCCGGCTCGATTCTCGGAGAGAGTCGGCCACCTTTGTCAGAAACGCGGCCCGCTGTCGTTCATGGCGGCACCATGAGCACACCTTTCTCTCTCAATCGCCGTCGATTCATCCAAAACACCGCCGCGGCGGCCTTGTCAGCGCCACTGCTGGCCAAATCGGCAGAATCGGGCACTTTTCAGGCCACAGGCACGCGTGTCGGTGATGCGACGGACACGACGGCCATCGTGTGGACGCGCCTGACGAAGAATACGGCGCGCAACAACGACGGCGTGACGTTTGCGCTCAAAAAGGGCAAGAACAAAGACAAGACGCAGAACAAGGTGCCGCCCGTCGCCGAGATCGAAGGCGCATGCCCGGCGGCATCGGGACAAGTGCGCGTGCGCTACAGCTTGAAGGCGGATCTCAGCGATGCCGTCGAGACAGCGTGGATGAATGTGACGGCGGAACAGGATGGCATTCATCAGTTCAAGCTCGGCGGACTCCAGCCCGGCAGCGTCTATCATTACGTCAGCGAAACGAAGGATGCGGAAGGAAAGGCGGGCGGGAGTTTCGCCGGTAAGTTCCACACCGCGCCCGTCGCGACGACGCCGAGCGCGCTGCGCTTCTGCGTGATGACCTGCCAGGGCTACCAGGATCGCGATCACGCGGACGGACATCCGATTTACCCTTCGATGACCGCGCTCGACCCGCGCTTCATCGTGATGACAGGTGATCTTGTGTATTACGACAGCAATCCGCCGCGTGCTGTTTCGCCAGAACTCGCACGTTTGCACTGGGAACGCATGTTCAGCCTGCCGCGCCTAGTGGCGGCGACGCGCGCGACCTCGACTTACTGGCTGAAGGACGATCACGACACGCTGACGAATGACGCCTGGCCGGGAATGAAGGCCGGCGAACTCACCTTCCAGGAGGGTATCCAGATTTTTCGCGAACAGGCACCAATTGGCGAGCGTGACTACCGCACGATCCGCTGGGGGCGTGATTTGCAGGTGTGGTTTACGGATGGACGCGACTATCGCTCGCCCAACACGATGCCGGACGGTCCGGAAAAGACGATCTGGGGCGCGGAGCAGAAGGAGTGGTTCAAACGCACGGTGAAGGAGAGCACGGCGACGTGGAAGGTGCTCGTGAGCCCGACCCCGCTTGTCGGACCTGATCGCGGCAACAAGCACGACAACCACAGCAACGATGTCTTCACGCACGAGGGCGATGAAATCCGCGCCTGGTTGAAAGCCAACGTGCCGGACAATTTCTTCGTCGTGTGCGGCGATCGCCATTGGCAGTATCACTCCGTGCATCCGGTCAGCGGCGTGCAGGAGTTCAGCGCCGGCCCTGCGAGCAATTCGCACGCGAGCGGTTCGCCCGGCGAGGACAAGACCTATCACAAGTTCCATCGCGTGAAGGGCGGCTTCCTCAGCGTCGAGCTGACTCCGAGCGGCACGGAAAGCGAGATCGCCTTCCAGCTTCGCGATGTCGATGGCGCCGTCGGCTACGAGGCGAAATTCAAGCGTGCCGCGGCGTAGGCTTTTTGTCAGACTTGGCTGCCCGCACACGTTTCAGCCTCACCACACCATGTACACCGCAACCAAACGCCACCTCGACCGCCGCGCCTTCTTGCGCGGTTCCGGCACCCTGCTTTCCCTGCCGTTTTTGGAGGCGATGGTGCCCGCCTTTGCCACGCGTGCGCAGGCAGCCGTCGCGAATCCGCCGCCGCGTTTTCTGGCGATGTGCGCCACACTCGGTTTTCACACGCCGTTTTTGTTTCCGCAGGAAACCGGCGCGAACTACACGCTCACGCCCTACCTCGAGCCTTTGAAGGACTTGAAGGGAGATTTTTCCGTCATCTCCGGCCTCCAGCATGAGGAGCAAAACGGCGCGAACGGCCACACCTCCGAAATGACTTGGCTCACCTCCGCGAAGCATCCCGGACTCGCCGGATTCAAGAACACGATCTCCATCGACCAACTCATCGCCGAACGCATCGGCTCGCAGACGCGCTTCTCCAGCCTCATCCTCGGCACCGGCAACGAATCACTCTCCTGGTCGGCCAGTGGCGTGCCTCTCCCGGCGGAAAGTTCGCCTTCAAAGGCCTTCCAGCAGCTTTTTGTCGATGGCACGCCCGCCGAGGTCGCCGCGCAGGTGCGGCAGCTCAAACGCGGACGCAGCATCCTCGACACCGTGAAGGGCGAGGCGAAAAAACTCCAAGGCGAGCTTGGCAAACGCGACCAGGAGAAGCTCGATGAGTATTTCAGCGCCGTGCGCGACCTCGAAGGCCGCCTCGTGCAAAACGAGGAATGGGCGCAGAAGCCGAAACCCAGGATCGATGCGAAGCCGCCCACCGACATCCAGAGCCGCACGGACGCCATCGGCAAAATGAAGCTCATGCAGGAGCTCATCGTGCTCGCGCTGCAAACGGACAGCACGCGCACCATCACACTGCGCCTCAGCGGCATGAACGCCGTGCCGGAAATCGCCGGTGTGAAGAACGACTGGCACAATCTCTCCCACCACGGCCAGGATCCCGCGAAGATCGACGAGCTGAAGGTCATCGAAACCGCTGAGTTCACCGCTTTCGCCGGATTTTTGGCGAAACTGAAGGCCGCGTCGCTGCTCGAGAGCACCGCCGTCATTTTTGGCTCGAACCTCGGCAACGCCAGCGCGCACAGCACCGCGAACATCCCGCTCGTCCTCGCCGGCGGCGGCTTCAAACACGGCCGGCACATCGCCATCGACAAGCAGAAGCACGTCTTCTCGAATCTTTTCGTCTCGCTGGCCCAACGCATGGGCGTGGAAACGGACAAGTTCGGCTTCAGCACCGGCATGCTCGACATCAATCAGGCCTGAGCGGTCTCATGAAAGCCTGAGGGTTGCCGTGATGGCAAAACCGGCCAACATGAGCACCACATGCCCAAACCACTCATCGCCGTCACCATGGGAGACCCTGCAGGGGTCGGACCCGAAGTCTGTCTGCAACTCCTCGCCAACGAAGAAGCCTGCGCGCACGCCACTCCGGTGATTTTCGGCGATGCGCGGCTTCTGGCTCGCTGCGCAAGACAAACCGGTCTTCCGGCACCAAAGCGCATCATCAGTGAGATCGAGTGGGCGGAGAAATGCGGCGAGATCGACGAGCCGGCGGTGCTCGATGTGTTCGGCTTCGACGCGGACGGATTTGAACCCGGCAGCGTCAGCGCAAAGACTGGCGCAGCGGGTTTTCGCTACGTCGAAAAGAGCATTGATGCGGCTTTGAAAAAGCAAGTGGCCGCCGTGGCCACCGCGCCGCTGAGCAAGGAGGCGCTGCATGCCGCCGGCATCACTTACCCCGGCCACACCGAGATATTCGCGGAGAAAATGGCCGCGGAACGCTCCTGCATGACGTTTTTCTCCGAGGAGATGATCTGCAGCCTCGTCACCGTGCACGTCGGCTATCAGGACGTCGTTCCTGCGTTGACGAGCCGGCGCATCCAAGAAGTCATCGAGCTCACCGAAGACGCCGTTCGCCGCGTGAAGGGCAAGAAGCCCAAAATCGCCGTCTGTGGCCTCAATCCGCACGCAGGTGAGCATGGCTTGTTCGGCAAGGGCGAGGAGGAAAAAATCATCCTGCCCGCCATCAAGGCCGCACGCGCGAAGGGCACGATCATCGAAGGGCCGCTACCGCCAGACACGGCCTTCATCGCCAGCAAGCGCCGAGCGGTGGATGCCTACATCTGCATGTATCACGACCAGGCGCTCATTCCGCTTAAAGCGCTGGCCTTTGACACCGCTGTGAACACCACGCTCGGCCTTCCCGTGCCGCGCACCAGTGTCGATCACGGCACCGCGTGCGACATCGCCTGGCAGGGCAAGGCGAACGGCCGCAGCCTCGTCGAGGCCGTGCTGCTGGCGATCAAGATGATTGCATGACGATCAATGACGGCCACCACGACCACGAAGTCCTGACATGAGCGTCCCTACCCGCACTCCTGAAAGCCTCGAAGCTTCATTCGCCCCTTTCCGCGCCAAAATGCAGGCCGCTGGCCTCAGCGAGTCTGCCATCCGCGCTTTTCGTGGCAGCTACGCCGCGCTGCTCGCGGGAGAGACAGGCATGATTCCCGAGGCCACCATCGCCGCCGCCAAAGATCTGCCGCATGCGGACTCTCTAAAAGCTCCAGCAGCGGATCGCGCCTCGGCCTTGCTGAAGCAAACTGTGCTGCTCAAGCTCAATGGCGGCCTCGGCACCGGCATGGGGCTGGAAAAAGCAAAGTCGCTGCTACCGGTGCGTGGCGGAGACACCTTTCTCGATTTGATCGCACGCCAGGTGCTTCGTCTGCGCTCACAAACCGGCGGGGAAGTGCCGATGTTCATGCTCATGAACAGCTTCAGCACTTCGGCGGACACAGCGGAGCATCTCGCGGCACGTTTCCCGCAACTCGGTGGCCGCGACACCTGGGAACTCATGCAGAACAAGGTGCCGAAGGTGCTCGCGGGCACGCTCCAGCCTGCCACTTGGCCAGCGCAACCCGATCAAGAATGGTGCCCGCCTGGACATGGCGACATTTACGCTTGCCTTGTCGGCTCAGGCTGGCTCGACCGGCTGCTCGGCGATGGCCTGCGTTACGTGTTTGTGTCGAACTCCGACAACCTTGGCGCCACGCTCGATCCAGCGATCCTTGCATGGTTCGCAGACAGCGGCATGCCCTTCGTGATGGAGGTCACGCGCCGCACCGAGTCGGACAAGAAAGGCGGCCACCTCGCTGTGCGCCTGCGTGACGGACGCTTCCTGCTGCGGGAGTCCGCGCAGTGCCCAAAGGAGGATGAAGGCCATTTCCAAAACATCGACCTCCATCGTTACTTCAACACGAACAACCTCTGGATCGACCTCCAGGCCCTAAAAGCCGCGTTGGAAGCCAACGACGGCCTCATTCCGCTGCCGCCGATCATGAACAAGAAAACCGTCGATCCGCGTGACGGCACCTCACCCGCGGTCGTTCAGCTCGAAACGGCGATGGGGGCCGCGATCGAGTGTTTTCCGGGCGCGGGGGCCATCGAAGTGCCCCGCGTGCGTTTTGCGCCTGTGAAAACGACAGGCGACCTCCTTGCTGTGCGCTCTGACGCCTATGAGCTCACCGAGGACTTCTGCCTGCGCCTGCATCCGGACCGCAACGGCACGCCGCCACTGCTGAATCTCGACGCAAAGCTCTGCAAACTCGTGGACGGCCTGGAAAACAATTTCCCGCACACGCCCGGCCTGCTGCACTGCCGCAGCCTGCAAACCACCGGCCCGGTGGAGTGTGGCGAAGGCGTGGTCTTCCAAGGCGATGTCGTCATCGAAAACACGACGTCAACGCCGCTGAAACTGAAGCCCGGCGTGCAAGAGGGACGGATCACGGCTGGTTGAGGCATGGCCATGCGGCTCAATGACGAAATCCGAATGAGGAAGAAACTCCGAAGCCCGAAGGCTGCGGCAGCTCGTTCCGTCATTGGGCATTCCTTCGTCATTCGCCATTCGGGTTTCGTCATTCTTCCCTGCAATGCCTCCCGACAGGTCGCAACCCAGCCAGATGCTTGTCAGTTTGCTGATCTCCCGAGCGTTTCTGCACCCAGCCCATGAAATTGGTCCGACTTTTCCCCCTCCTCCTGCTCGCTGTTGACTCACACGCGGCCATCCCCGGCATCCAGCCGTTTTTGGAGCAAAACTGCCTCGATTGTCATGATGGCGAGATGAAAAAAGGCGGGCTCGACCTCACCGCGCTTTCCACGGATGGCGCGGATGCCGCCGCGTTGAAAAAATGGGTGCGCGTCTTCGACCGTGTGGCCGCAGGCGAGATGCCGCCTCCGAAAAAGAAGCAGCCGTCGCAGGATGCGGTGCACGATTTCATGGGCGCGCTCGGCGCGGACCTCGTGGCGAAGTCGGACACCCAAAAAGGCACCGTGCTGCGCCGTCTGAACCGTCGTGAGTATCAAAACACCATCAGCGATCTCCTCGGCGTGAAGGTGAACATCATCGACTCGCTGCCGGAGGACGGCCGGGCGCAGGGTTTTGACAACATCGGCGAGGCGCTCTCGATCTCCGGCATCCAGATGCTGCGCTACATGGAGGCGGCCGAAATGGCGCTCAATGCCGCGCTTTATGCCGCCGAACGTCCGGAAACAACCAAGCAGACCGCCACGCTCGAAAGCGACCGCAACAAGGACACCATCGGCAAGCAGTGGCTGAAGCGTGACGACGGCGCGATCGTCGTCTTCAACAATGGCGGCTTCCCCAGCACGGTGATCCCAAATCTGCGCACCCGGCATGCAGGCACCTACAAACTACGCGTCACCGGCTACGGCTACCAGATCGAGGAACCCGTCGTTTTTGCCCTCATCACCGGCAGCTTCAATTTCCGCAATGCCGACAACGTGACGCAGAGTTTCCACGAGTTGCCCGTCGGCAAGCCCGGCACCGTGGAGGTCACGCTGCATCTCGACGCGAACAAAGGCATCTGGATCAGCCCGCAGGGCCTCAACGGTCCTGACGGACACTCGCCATCGAAAGACGGCCCCGCCAACTATCCCGGTGAAGGCCTCGCACTGATGTCCGTCGAGCTCGAAGGCCCCCTGGTGACCGATTGGCCGCCTCGCGGGCAAAAAATGCTGCTTGGTGACGCGAAGCTGCGCCAGCTCCCGCACGGTCTGCCCCCCTCGCAGGCCTGGAAAGCCCGCAATCCGGACTTCAACCACACCTACACCGCCGATGCGGCCGAACCCGTCGCCGATTCGCGCAAACTCCTCCCGGCCTTCATTACCGCGGCATTCCGTCGCCCTGCCACCACCGCTGATGCAGAGCCGTATCTGAAGCTCTTCGATGCCGAGTTCGCCGAGAGTCGCGATTTCCTCGCCAGCATGCGCACCGCCGCCATCGCGGTGCTCTGCTCGCCTGAGTTTCTTTACCTTAAGGAGCCCGCAGGAAAGCTCGACGACCTCCGTCTCGCCTCTCGCCTCAGCTACTTCCTCACACGCACCTCGCCGGATGCGGACCTGCTGGCCGCGAAGCTCACACAGCCCGCCGCATTGCGCGCGCAGACGGAGCGCCTGCTCAAAGCGGCCACGTTGGAGCGCTTTGTCGCTGATTTCACCGACGGCTGGCTCAACTTGCGCGAAATCGACTTCACCACGCCCGACAAGCAGCTTTATCCCGAGTATGACGAGCTCCTGCTCGACTCCATGCTGCGGGAGACACGCTGCTTCATCGCCGAGATCATCCAGAGCAACCTCGGCGTCGCCAACATCATCCACAGTGACTTCGCCATGCTGAACAGACGCCTCGCGCAGCACTACGGCATTCCCGGCGTGAGCGGCCTGGAACTGCGCAAAGTCACACTGCCGCCGGACAGCCATCGTGGCGGTGTTTTGACCCACGCCAGCGTGATGAAGGTCAGTGCGAATGGCACCAACACGTCGCCCGTCGTGCGCGGCGTCTTCGTCATGGACCGCATCCTCGGCATGGAACCGCCGCCACCGCCGCCTGGCGTTCCCGGTGTCGAGCCAGACATCCGCGGAGCCAACACACTGCGAGAGCTGCTCGACAAGCACCGCACAATGGAAAGCTGCAACGGCTGCCACCAAGTCATCGATCCGCCCGGCTTCGCGCTGGAAAACTACGACGTCATCGGCGGCTGGCGTGAGCGCTTCCGCAGCATCGACAAGGGCGAGCAGGTCAGCCTCAAGGTCGAAGGCCGCAAAGTGCGCTACCGCCTCGGTCCGCCCGTCGATGCCGCCGGTGAGTTGTCCGGTGGCGCGAAGTTTGCCAACCTCGCCGACTTCCAGAAGCTGCTCCTCGCCGGCCAGGACCGCGTGGCACGCTGCATGATCGAAAAACTCCTCGTCTTCGCAACCGGTCGCCTCATGGGCTTCTCCGACCGCACCGAGATCAACAAGATCGTCGCTGCCTCTAGGGCCAAAGGCCACGCCATGCGTGACTTGATCCACGCCGTGGTGCAGAGCGATGTTTTTAGGAGCAAGTGACCTCGCGCACGCGTCCGGGTGCCTTTGCGATTGACCCACGAAGTTTTGAGCATCAAAGATCGCGCCCCCGGCGTTGTTGAAGACGCCAGTTCAACCCCCAAACCCTCGCATCCACATGGAACCCGCTGCTTCTCCCGTCTCCGTCGGCACCCTCGTACCCGACTTCACCATGGAAACCTACGAGCCTGCCAAGGGCGACTTCGGCAGCGTCTCGCTCGCCGACATCAAGAAGGCCGGCAAATGGACGATTCTCGTCTTCTATCCCGCCGACTTCACCTTCGTGTGCCCCACGGAGCTCGCCGACCTCGCCGACCAGCAGGACAAGCTCGCCGCGCTCGGCGCGCACGTCATCGGCGTGTCCACTGACACGAAATTCGCC